>OBXZ01000017.1_pt1 | contig 232041 bp, 202 predicted proteins | sample 1538171 | NCBI WGS metagenome assembly OBXZ01 (sample SAMEA2580161, study PRJEB22360) | human gut metagenome | biome: human gut; feature: human-associated habitat; material: faeces | place: Denmark | collected 2008/2010
AAACTTGCCAAAACAGCCGGCGGGGGCGCCCGCGGGGCCGGCTGCCGGTCTCAGCGTGCCGGGCGTTGCCCGCGCCGTTGTTGGTCAGCAGGAAGCCATTAAATGGGATAAAGCGCCGTGCCGTTTCTGCGGTACGGGTTGCGGCGTTCTGGTCGGAACGCAGCAGGGGCGTGTGGTGGCCTGTCAGGGCGACCCGGACGCACCGGTTAACCGTGGCCTGAACTGCATTAAGGGCTATTTCCTGCCCAAAATCATGTACGGTAAAGACCGTTTGACGCAGCCGCTGCTGCGTATGAAAAACGGTAAATATGACAAAGAAGGCGAATTTACCCCAATCACCTGGGATCAGGCCTTCGATGTGATGGAAGATAAATTCAAAACCGCCCTGAAAGAAAAAGGGCCGGAATCGATCGGTATGTTCGGTTCTGGTCAGTGGACTATCTGGGAAGGTTATGCCGCGTCCAAGTTGTTCAAAGCGGGCTTCCGTTCGAACAACATCGACCCGAACGCGCGTCACTGTATGGCGTCGGCAGTAGTTGGCTTTATGCGTACCTTTGGTATGGATGAGCCGATGGGCTGCTATGACGACATCGAGCAGGCTGACGCGTTTGTGCTGTGGGGCTCCAACATGGCGGAGATGCACCCGATCCTCTGGTCGCGCATCACTAACCGTCGTCTTTCTAACCAGAACGTCACCGTGGCGGTGCTTTCTACCTACCAGCATCGTAGCTTCGAGCTGGCGGATAACGGCATCATCTTTACGCCGCAATCTGACCTGGTGATCCTGAACTATATCGCCAACTATATCATTCAAAACAATGCGATAAATCAGGACTTCTTCAGCAAACACGTTAACCTGCGCAAAGGGGCGACGGACATCGGCTACGGTTTACGTCCGACCCATCCGCTGGAAAAAGCAGCGAAGAATCCGGGTTCTGACGCCTCCGAACCGATGAGCTTTGAAGATTACAAAGCCTTCGTTGCTGAATATACGCTGGAAAAAACCGCCGAAATGACCGGCGTGCCGAAAGACCAGTTAGAACAACTGGCGCAGCTGTATGCCGATCCGAACAAGAAAGTCATCTCCTACTGGACGATGGGCTTCAACCAGCATACCCGTGGTGTGTGGGCCAACAACCTGGTCTACAACCTGCACCTGCTGACCGGCAAAATTTCCCAGCCGGGTTGCGGTCCGTTCTCCCTGACCGGGCAGCCTTCCGCGTGTGGTACTGCGCGTGAAGTGGGCACCTTTGCTCACCGTCTGCCTGCGGACATGGTGGTGACTAACGAGAAACACCGTGATATCTGCGAGAAGAAGTGGAATATCCCGAGCGGCACCATTCCGGCGAAAATCGGTCTGCACGCGGTGGCACAAGACCGTGCGCTGAAAGACGGCAAACTGAATGTTTACTGGACCATGTGTACCAATAACATGCAGGCCGGACCGAACATTAATGAAGAGCGTATGCCGGGCTGGCGCGATCCGCGCAACTTTATCATCGTTTCCGATCCGTATCCGACAGTCAGTGCGCTGGCCGCCGACTTGATCCTGCCGACCGCAATGTGGGTAGAGAAAGAGGGCGCTTACGGTAACGCCGAACGCCGTACTCAGTTCTGGCGTCAGCAGGTACAGGCACCGGGCGAAGCGAAATCGGATCTCTGGCAGTTAGTCCAGTTCTCCCGCCGCTTTAAAACTGAAGAAGTATGGCCGGAAGAGCTGCTGGCGAAGAAACCGGAACTGCGTGGCAAAACGCTGTACGAAGTTCTGTATGCCACCCCGGAAGTGAGCAAATTCCCGGTATCCGAACTGGCGGAAGATCAGCTGAACGATGAATCCCGCGAGCTGGGCTTCTATCTGCAAAAAGGGCTGTTCGAAGAGTACGCATGGTTTGGTCGCGGTCACGGTCACGATCTGGCACCGTTCGATGACTACCACAAAGCGCGCGGTCTGCGCTGGCCGGTGGTGAACGGTAAAGAAACGCAGTGGCGTTACAGCGAAGGTAACGACCCGTACGTGAAAGCGGGCGAAGGCTATAAGTTCTACGGTAAACCGGATGGTAAAGCGGTGATCTTCGCGCTGCCGTTCGAACCGGCGGCGGAAGCACCGGATGAAGAGTACGACCTGTGGCTCTCTACCGGACGCGTCCTGGAGCACTGGCACACCGGCAGTATGACTCGCCGTGTGCCGGAACTGCACCGCGCCTTCCCGGAAGCGGTCCTGTTTATTCACCCGTTGGATGCGAAAGCGCGCGATCTGCGCCGTGGCGACAAAGTGAAAGTGGTTTCTCGCCGTGGCGAAGTGATCTCGATTGTCGAAACGCGCGGCCGTAACCGTCCACCGCAGGGCCTGGTGTACATGCCGTTCTTCGACGCCGCACAGCTGGTTAACAAACTGACGCTGGATGCGACCGATCCGCTCTCGAAAGAGACGGACTTCAAGAAGTGCGCGGTCAAACTGGAGAAGGTGTAAGCCATTATGTCCCGGTCAGCGAAACCTCAAAATGGTCGCCGCCGCTTTCTGCGCGATGTCGTTCGCACAGCAGGCGGGCTGGCTGCCGTGGGTGTGGCGCTGGGGTTACAACAGCAAACCGCACGCGCATCTGGCGTGCGGTTGCGCCCGCCCGGAGCCATAAACGAGAACGCCTTTGCCAGTGCCTGTGTGCGTTGCGGTCAGTGTGTTCAGGCTTGCCCTTACGACACCTTAAAACTGGCGACCCTGGCCTCTGGTCTGTCGGCGGGCACGCCATATTTTGTCGCACGGGATATTCCTTGCGAAATGTGTGAGGACATTCCGTGCGCCAAAGTGTGCCCGAGCGGTGCGCTGGATCGTGAGATCGAATCGATCGACGACGCGCGGATGGGGCTGGCGGTACTGGTGGACCAGGAAAACTGTCTCAACTTTCAGGGGCTGCGCTGCGATGTTTGTTATCGCGAATGCCCGAAAATTGATGAGGCCATCACCCTGGAGCTGGAGCGCAACACGCGTACCGGTAAGCACGCCCGCTTTCTGCCGACGGTTCACAGCGACGCCTGTACCGGCTGCGGTAAGTGCGAAAAAGTGTGCGTGCTGGAACAACCGGCAATCAAGGTGTTACCGCTGTCACTGGCGAAAGGGGAGTTAGGTCACCATTACCGCTTCGGCTGGCTGGAGGGGAACAATGGCAAATCGTAAACGTGACGCCGGGCGCGAGGCGCTGGAGAAAAAAGGCTGGTGGCGCAGTCACCGTTGGTTAGTGTTACGTCGCCTTTGTCAGTTCTTCGTGCTGGGGATGTTTTTGAGCGGTCCGTGGTTTGGTGTGTGGATCTTGCACGGCAACTACAGCAGTAGCCTGTTATTCGACACCGTTCCACTGACCGATCCGCTGATGACACTGCAAAGTCTTGCCAGCGGTCATCTGCCTGCCACGGTGGCGTTGACCGGTGCGGTGATTATCACCGTGCTCTACGCCCTGGCAGGAAAGCGATTATTTTGCAGCTGGGTCTGTCCGCTGAACCCGATTACCGACTTAGCAAATTGGTTACGCAGACGATTTGACCTCAATCAGTCTGCGACGATCCCTCGCCATATTCGCTACGTGCTGTTGGTGGTCATTCTGGTGGGATCGGCCTTAACTGGCACGCTCATCTGGGAATGGATCAACCCCGTTTCTCTGATGGGGCGTAGCCTGGTAATGGGCTTCGGCAGCGGCGCGCTGCTTATTCTCGCGCTGTTTTTATTTGATCTACTGGTCGTTGAACACGGCTGGTGCGGGCACATTTGTCCGGTTGGTGCACTGTATGGCGTGCTGGGTAGCAAAGGTGTGATTACCGTTGCGGCCACCGATCGGCAGAAATGTAACCGCTGTATGGATTGTTTTCATGTTTGCCCGGAACCGCATGTGCTACGTGCCCCGGTGCTGGATGAACAAAGCCCGGTGCAGGTCACCAGCCGCGATTGCATGACGTGCGGTCGCTGCGTGGATGTCTGTTCTGAGGATGTATTTACAATAACTACACGATGGAGTTCGGGAGCGAAATCATGAAAAGCCATGACCTGAAGAAAGCGCTGTGTCAATGGACGGCGATGCTGGCCCTGGTGGTAAGCGGCGCGGTTTGGGCGGCTAATGGCGTCGATTTTAGCCAGTCGCCGGAAGTATCCGGGACGCAGGAAGGGGCCATTCGGATGCCAAAAGAGCAGGATCGGATGCCGCTGAACTATGTGAATCAGCCGCCAATGATCCCGCATAGCGTTGAAGGTTATCAGGTAACGACCAATACCAACCGCTGCTTGCAGTGCCACGGTGTCGAAAGTTATCGCACCACTGGCGCGCCGCGCATTAGTCCTACTCACTTTATGGACAGCGACGGCAAAGTGGGCGCGGAAGTGGCTCCGCGTCGTTATTTCTGTCTGCAATGTCACGTACCGCAGGCCGATACCGCGCCAATCGTGGGGAATACCTTTACCCCATCAAAAGGTTACGGGAAATAAGAGGTTATTATGGGAAATTCTGACCGTAAGCCTGGTCTGATTAAGCGCCTGTGGAAATGGTGGCGTACCCCCAGCCGTCTGGCGCTAGGGACGCTGCTGTTGATCGGTTTTGTCGGCGGCATCGTCTTCTGGGGCGGCTTTAACACCGGGATGGAAAAAGCCAATACCGAAGAGTTCTGCATTAGCTGCCACGAAATGCGTAACACGGTGTATCAGGAATACATGGATTCCGTGCACTACAACAACCGTAGCGGCGTCCGTGCGACCTGTCCGGATTGTCACGTTCCGCACGAGTTTGTGCCAAAGATGATACGCAAGCTCAAAGCAAGTAAAGAGCTGTATGGTAAAATTTTTGGCGTTATTGACACGCCGCAGAAATTTGAAGCTCATCGCCTGACGATGGCACAGAATGAGTGGCGGCGCATGAAGGACAACAACTCGCAGGAGTGCCGTAACTGTCACAACTTCGAGTATATGGATACAACCGCCCAGAAATCGGTTGCCGCGAAGATGCATGACCAGGCGGTGAAAGATGGGCAAACCTGTATTGATTGCCATAAAGGGATAGCGCACAAGCTGCCCGACATGCGTGAAGTCGAGCCAGGTTTTTAACAGGGTTATTGCGTGGGTATGCTTGAAGCCAGAGAGTTACTTTGCGAGCGGGATGAACGAACCTTATTTAGTGGTTTATCATTTACGCTGAACGCAGGAGAGTGGGTACAAATCACCGGTAGCAACGGCGCGGGGAAGACAACGCTTCTCCGTTTGCTGACGGGGTTGTCTCGCCCTGACGCAGGCGAGGTTCTCTGGCAAGGGCAGCCCTTGCATCAGGTACGCGACAGCTACCATCAAAACCTGTTATGGATAGGCCATCAGCCGGGGATCAAAACCCGGCTGACGGCGTTAGAAAATCTGCACTTTTATCATCGCGATGGCGATACCGCACAATGTCTGGAAGCCCTGGCGCAGGCCGGGCTTGCCGGATTCGAAGATATTCCGGTAAATCAACTTTCTGCCGGGCAACAACGCCGCGTCGCTTTAGCGCGTCTGTGGTTGACCCGTGCCACGTTATGGATACTCGACGAGCCTTTTACCGCGATTGACGTTAACGGCGTCGATCGTCTGACCCAGCGTATGGCGCAGCATACGGAGCAGGGGGGGATTGTGATTCTGACTACCCACCAGCCGCTCAACGTTGCTGAAAGTAAAATTCGCCGCATTTCACTGACGCAAACGGGGGCCGCATGATGTTCTGGCGCATTTTCCGTCTTGAGCTGCGCGTAGCGTTTCGCCATAGCGCCGAAATCGCCAACCCGCTGTGGTTCTTCCTGATTGTAATTACCCTTTTTCCGCTCAGTATCGGTCCGGAGCCGCAACTGCTGGCGCGTATTGCGCCGGGCATTATCTGGGTTGCCGCGCTGCTTTCATCCTTGCTGGCACTCGAGCGACTGTTCCGTGACGATTTGCAGGACGGCAGTCTTGAACAATTGATGTTGTTGCCGTTACCCTTGCCCGCCGCTGTGCTGGCGAAGGTGATGGCGCACTGGATGGTAACCGGTCTGCCGTTACTTATCCTTTCGCCCCTGGTAGCAATGCTACTGGGAATGGATGTTTATGGCTGGCAAGTGATGGCGTTAACGCTACTGCTGGGAACCCCTACGCTTGGCTTTCTTGGTGCGCCGGGCGTGGCGCTGACAGTGGGACTTAAGCGCGGTGGTGTGCTGCTCAGCATACTGGTGTTACCGCTGACTATCCCATTACTCATCTTTGCCACCGCCGCGATGGACGCGGCTTCTATGCATTTGCCCGTTGATGGGTATCTGGCAATTTTAGGCGCGTTGCTGGCAGGCACCGCGACATTAAGTCCTTTTGCGACGGCGGCAGCGTTACGAATCAGCATTCAATAACGCTGGATTACTGATTTTTGTTCGAGTCTGGTATCGAAACTATGTGGAAAACACTGCATCAACTGGCGATCCCACCACGGCTGTATCAAATCTGTGGCTGGTTTATACCGTGGCTGGCAATTGCCAGTGTGGTCGTGCTTACCGTCGGCTGGATCTGGGGGTTCGGCTTTGCTCCGGCTGATTATCAGCAGGGAAATAGCTACCGCATTATCTACCTGCATGTGCCTGCGGCGATCTGGTCGATGGGCATTTATGCATCAATGGCGGTGGCAGCGTTTATTGGCCTGGTCTGGCAGATGAAAATGGCCAACCTGGCGGTGGCGGCGATGGCCCCCATTGGTGCCGTGTTTACCTTTATTGCCCTGGTTACCGGCTCTGCATGGGGAAAACCGATGTGGGGCACCTGGTGGGTATGGGATGCACGTCTGACTTCTGAACTGGTGCTGCTGTTTCTGTATGTTGGTGTCATTGCCCTGTGGCACGCCTTCGACGACCGTCGTCTGGCTGGCCGTGCGGCAGGTATCCTGGTGCTGATTGGCGTGGTGAATCTGCCGATTATTCATTACTCCGTTGAGTGGTGGAACACCCTGCATCAGGGATCAACGCGGATGCAGCAAAGTATCGATCCGGCGATGCGTTCGCCGCTGCGCTGGTCGATTTTTGGCTTCCTGCTCCTGTCTGCCACGCTGACGCTGATGCGGATGCGTAATTTGATTTTGCTGATGGAAAAACGCCGTCCGTGGGTGAGTGAACTGATACTGAAAAGAGGCCGTAAATGACCCCTGCATTTGCTTCCTGGAATGAATTTTTCGCAATGGGCGGTTACGCCTTTTTTGTCTGGTTGGCGGTGGTGATGACCGTTATTCCGCTGGTGGTTTTGGTCGTGCACTCGGTGATGCAACATCGCGCAATTCTGCGTGGCGTGGCGCAACAGCGGGCGCGTGAGGCGCGTTTACGTGCTGCGCAACAGCAGGAGGCTGCATGAATATTCGCCGTAAAAACCGCTTGTGGATTGCCTGTGCCGTGCTGGCGGGGCTGGCGCTGACTATCGGTCTGGTGCTATATGCGCTGCGCTCGAATATCGATCTCTTTTATACGCCGGGGGAGATTCTCTACGGCAAGCGTGAAACTCAGCAGATGCCGGAAGTCGGTCAGCGTCTGCGCGTTGGCGGGATGGTGATGCCGGGGAGTGTGCAGCGCGATCCCAATTCGCTAAAAGTAACTTTCACCATTTACGACGCTGAAGGTTCAGTAGATGTCTCTTACGAAGGCATTTTGCCGGATCTGTTCCGTGAAGGGCAGGGCGTTGTGGTGCAGGGCGAACTGGAAAAAGGCAATCATATCCTCGCGAAAGAAGTGCTGGCGAAACACGATGAAAACTACACGCCGCCAGAAGTTGAGAAAGCGATGGAAGCTAACCACCGTCGCCCGGCGAGTGTTTATAAGGACCCAGCATCATGATGCCAGAAATTGGTAACGGGCTGCTGTGTCTGGCGCTAGGAATTGCGCTGCTGCTGTCCGTGTATCCGCTATGGGGCGTGGCGCGCGGGGACGCGCGCATGATGGCGTCTTCCCGCTTGTTTGCCTGGCTGCTGTTTATGTCTGTGGCTGGCGCATTTCTGGTGCTGGTCAATGCTTTCGTGGTCAACGACTTTACCGTCACCTATGTTGCCAGCAACTCCAATACCCAGCTTCCGGTGTGGTATCGCGTGGCGGCTACCTGGGGCGCGCATGAAGGCTCGCTCCTGCTGTGGGTGCTGCTGATGAGCGGCTGGACCTTTGCGGTAGCGATTTTTAGTCAGCGTATTCCGCTGGATATTGTGGCCCGCGTACTGGCGATAATGGGGATGGTCAGCGTCGGCTTTTTGCTGTTCATTCTCTTTACCTCTAACCCGTTCTCACGCACGTTGCCGAACTTCCCGATTGAAGGTCGCGATCTTAACCCGCTGTTACAGGATCCGGGGCTGATCTTCCATCCGCCTCTGCTTTATATGGGGTACGTCGGCTTCTCGGTGGCGTTTGCTTTTGCCATTGCATCTTTGTTGAGTGGGCGTCTGGACAGCACTTATGCGCGTTTTACTCGTCCGTGGACGCTGGCTGCGTGGATCTTCCTGACGCTCGGCATTGTGCTCGGTTCCGCATGGGCCTATTACGAACTCGGCTGGGGCGGCTGGTGGTTCTGGGATCCGGTAGAAAACGCCTCGTTTATGCCGTGGCTGGTGGGGACTGCGCTGATGCACTCACTGGCGGTCACTGAACAACGCGCCAGCTTCAAAGCGTGGACATTACTGCTGGCAATCAGTGCCTTCTCGTTGTGTCTACTGGGGACTTTCCTGGTGCGTTCCGGCGTGCTGGTATCGGTACACGCGTTTGCGTCTGATCCGGCGCGCGGTATGTTTATCCTCGCCTTTATGGTGCTGGTGATTGGCGGTTCGCTGCTGCTGTTTGCCGCGCGTGGACACAAAGTTCGCTCACGCGTAAACAATGCGCTGTGGTCGCGGGAATCTTTGCTGTTAGCGAACAACGTTTTGCTGGTCGCCGCGATGCTGGTGGTGTTGCTGGGGACGTTGCTGCCGCTGGTGCACAAGCAACTGGGACTGGGCAGTATTTCGATTGGCGAACCGTTCTTCAACACCATGTTTACCTGGTTGATGGTGCCGTTTGCGCTACTGCTTGGTGTCGGCCCTCTGGTGCGCTGGGGACGCGATCGCCCACGTAAAATCCGCAATTTGTTGATTATCGCCTTCATCTCTACGCTGGTGCTGTCGCTGCTGTTGCCGTGGCTGTTCGAAAGCAAAGTTGTGGCGATGACAGTGCTCGGCCTGGCAATGGCCTGCTGGATTGCGGTGCTGGCAATTGCGGAAGCTGCGCTGCGTATTTCACGCGGCACGAAAACCACCTTCAGTTATTGGGGGATGGTGGCGGCTCACCTGGGGCTGGCAGTGACAATTGTTGGCATTGCTTTTAGTCAGAACTATAGCGTTGAGCGTGATGTGCGCATGAAGTCCGGCGATAGCGTCGATATTCATGAATATCGCTTCACCTTCCGTGATGTCAAAGAGGTGACCGGTCCGAACTGGCGTGGCGGTGTGGCGACTATCGGCGTAACGCGAGATGGCAAGCCGGAAACAGTGCTGTATGCAGAAAAACGTTATTACAACACTGCCGGGTCGATGATGACCGAAGCGGCGATTGACGGTGGCATCACGCGTGACCTGTACGCGGCACTCGGTGAAGAGCTGGAAAACGGCGCGTGGGCCGTGCGTCTTTACTACAAACCATTTGTTCGCTGGATTTGGGCGGGCGGGCTGATGATGGCGTTGGGCGGACTGCTGTGTCTGTTTGATCCTCGCTATCGTAAGCGCGTGAACCCGCAGAAAACTGCGCCGGAGGCTGCATGAAGCGCAAGGTATTGTTAATTCCGTTGATTATCTTCCTGGCGATTGCCGCGGCGCTGCTGTGGCAGCTGGCGCGTAATGCCGAAGGGGATGATCCGACCAATCTGGAATCGGCGCTCATTGGCAAGCCAGTGCCGAAGTTTCGCCTCGAATCACTGGACAATCCGGGGCAGTTTTATCAGGCGGATGTGCTGACTCAGGGCAAACCGGTGCTGCTTAACGTCTGGGCGACCTGGTGTCCGACCTGCCGTGCGGAACATCAATATCTGAATCAGCTTTCTGCGCAGGGCATCCGCGTGGTCGGCATGAACTATAAAGACGATCGCCAGAAGGCAATCAGCTGGCTGAAAGAGCTGGGCAATCCTTACGCGCTAAGCCTGTTTGATGGCGACGGCATGTTAGGGCTGGATCTCGGTGTCTATGGCGCGCCAGAAACGTTCCTTATTGACGGCAACGGCATCATTCGCTATCGCCATGCGGGCGATCTCAATCCTCGCGTCTGGGAAGAAGAGATCAAGCCACTGTGGGAGAAATACAGTAAGGAGGCCGCACAATGAGGTTTTTATTGGGCGTGCTGATGCTGATGATCTCCGGCTCAGCGCTGGCGACCATCGACGTGTTGCAGTTTAAAGATGAAGCACAGGAACAACAGTTCCGTCAGCTCACTGAAGAACTGCGCTGCCCGAAATGCCAGAACAACAGCATTGCCGATTCCAACTCGATGATTGCCACCGACCTGCGCCAGAAAGTGTATGAACTGATGCAGGAAGGCAAAAGTAAGAAAGAGATTGTCGATTATATGGTGGCGCGTTACGGCAACTTCGTCACTTACGATCCGCCGTTAACGCCGCTGACCGTGCTGCTGTGGGTGCTGCCAGTAGTGGCTATTGGCATTGGCGGTTGGGTCATATACGCCCGTTCGCGGCGTCGGGTACGCGTGGTGCTGGAAGCGTTTCCAGAACAAAGCGTGCCGGAAGGTAAGCGTGCCGGATATGTTGTTTATCTGCCGGGTATTGTGGTGGCGTTAATTGTGGCTGGCGTCAGCTACTACCAGACTGGCAATTATCAGCAGGTGAAAATCTGGCAGCAGGCCACGGCACAGGCTCCGGCGTTACTGGACAGGGCGCTGGATCCGAAAGCCGATCCGCTCAACGAAGAAGAGATGTCGCGCCTTGCGCTGGGGATGCGTACTCAACTGCAAAAAAATCCGGGAGATATAGAAGGCTGGATTATGTTGGGCCGCGTTGGCATGGCGCTGGGTAACGCCAGTATCGCCACCGATGCATACGCCACTGCGTATCGCCTCGATCCGAAAAACAGCGATGCTGCACTGGGATACGCTGAAGCGTTGACACGTTCATCTGATCCCAACGACAACCGCCTCGGCGGCGAACTGCTGCGCCAGTTGGTGAGAACGGACCATAGCAATATCCGTGTGTTAAGCATGTATGCATTTAATGCCTTTGAGCAGCAACGATTTGGCGAAGCCGTTGCCGCGTGGGAGATGATGTTGAAACTCTTACCTGCCAACGATACTCGCCGTGCGGTGATCGAACGTAGTATCGCGCAGGCGATGCAACATTTGTCGCCGCAGGAGAGTAAATAAAAAGTGGCCCGATGGTGATGCCATCGGGCTATTTTTATTGTGCCCCGCGTTGTTGCAGGAACAGAATGGTGGCCGCCACGCGTGAGCGGACGTTGAGTTTACGCAGCAGATTGCGAATATGGACTTTTACTGTCTGCTCGGAAATATTCAACACCGAGGCAATCTGTTTATTTGACAGCCCCTGTGCCAGCTCGTGCAGAACATCCAGCTCGCGTTCTGTCAGCACGCTGAAGGGGTCTTCTTCCGCGCCAAACATTTCACGTTCACGTAAGTACTGATTGACGCGTTCGCTAAAGACTTTGCTGCCTTTCGCTCCGGCACGAATTGCTTCCAGTAACACTTCCGGGTCGCTGTCTTTCAACAGATAACCGTCTGCGCCTGCGTCTATCAGTGCAAAGACATCGCTGGAGGCATCTGATACGGTCAGGATAATAATTTGCGCGGTAACGCCATCCCTGCGCAAGGCATTGAGGGTATCCAGGCCACTCATGCCTTTCATATTGAGATCCAGCAAGATCACGTCGATATCCAGTCTATTCGCCAGATCGATCGCGCTTGCGCCGTCGCCCGCTTCGGCGACCACTTCAAAGCCAGAATCAAGCTCCAGTAACTGACGAACACCGCGTCGCATAAGTGGATGATCATCCACAATCATCACCTGAAAAGGCGTTGCTTCAGGCATAGTAGTCTCCTGAGGTTTTATTAGAATCATTATGTTTGAGCGTAGCGTTGGTAACGCTACCAGGCGCGTGAATGTTACCCCATTTTATGTATGGACATGTAGTGAAAACTACAACTTTGTCGTTCGCTTTGGCATCATCTTCATTATAAAGACGGAATTTTGCATCAGCTTCTCATCAGGAAAAACAACTAAAAAATCAATCACAATACTTGTGCATTTCTTTAAACAGTTTTTAAAAACTGACTCCGGGTATGGAGCTATGGGTATTTTCTGTCCCCAATGCTTTTAACAGCAATTAATTTCATAGGATGAAAGCTTAATGCACCAATCTGGTTCTGTTTCTCTTTGTCGTTCCGCAATATCTGTTCTGGTGGCTACAGCGTTATATTCACCCATAGCATTAGCATCAACTGTTGAGTATGGTGAGACAGTTGATGGTGTTGTCCTGGAAAAAGATATCCAGCTGGTTTATGGGGCCGCCAATAATACGAAAATCAATCCTGGCGGAGAACAGCATATATAAGAATTTGGTGTAAGTAGTAATACTGAAATTAACGGGGGATATCAGTACGTTGAAATAAATGGCACCGCAGAATACGCAGTATTAAATGATGGTTATCAAATTGTTCAAATGGGTGGCGCGGTAAATCAGACTACGATCAATAATGGAGTGCTACAGGTTTATGGCGCGGCGAATGATCCCACGATTAAAGGAGGGCGCGGTGATGCGGCATTTACGTTGGGCAATGCCGGAAGCGTTGTTGATATCAGTACGTATGAATATACCTTGCTGGATAATGGCAACCATAGCTGGAGTCTCGCAGAGAATCGCGTACAAATGCCCCCTTCAACCACGGATGTGCTGAATATGGCGGCAGCACAACCGCTGGTATTTGATGTAGAACTGGACACCGTGCGTGGGCGTCTTGGTAGCGTAAAAGGCGTTAATTACGATACGGCGATGTGGAGTTCGGCAATTAACAGCCGCAACAACGTGAACACTGATGCGGGAGCTGGCTTTGAGCAAACATTGACGGGCCTGACGCTCGGTATCGATAGTCGTTTCTCCCGTGAAGAAAGCAGCACAACTCAGGCGGGTGTAGTCTGGACGTTCTGATAACAGAAAATAAACAGGCCGTGATGTGTCGCTGTCTGTTTATCGAATTAAATGCAGATATAAAAAAACCAACCGCAATAGGTTGGTTTTCTTGGGATTTTTGGTCGGCACGAGAGGATTTGAACCTCCGACCCCCGACACCCCATGACGGTGCGCTACCAGGCTGCGCTACGTGCCGACTCGTGGCTGCTAATACTACCGTTTTCCACACCGATTGCAAGTAAGATATTTTGCTAACTGATTTATAATTAATCAGTTAGCGATAAAACGCTTCTCGTCTGTCAGTACTTGCAATAACAAACTTAACTGTGGTTTTTCATCTTTCACTCTTTCACCACGTAAGTTGTAAGTGCGGTATTTACCGTTATTGTTCAGCACCAGTGTCTTTTTCGGGGTGGTAATTGCCAGCGTATCGTTATCCGCGGCGGTAACCCAGTAATGGCGGCGTTGAGGGTTGAACAAATCCTGACCTTGCGAATATTCGCTGGCAGGTGTGCTGACATGTAGCAGGCGTTGCATCAGCGTCGTCATCAGATCGGTATGATCAGTCAGCGCATTAATACGCTGCGCCGGCGTGCCTGGCCAGTGAATCACTAATGGCACCTGCAGATGACCGTGGGACCAGTCAAAGGTTTCTTCCTCTTCGCTCAGCGGAATACCCCGCCCGGCAGTGATAATCACCACCGTATTGTCCAGTTTGCCAGAATCACGCAGTGCATTGAGCACGCGGTTGATCTGGTCATCGACATTGCCTGCCGCCCGGCTATATTTCCGTGCAAATGCCTGCTGATTGCTGTCGTCAATGTTTGTGCCATTGAAAGAGACCCACGAGAACCAGCGGTTATCTTCTTGTGCGTAGCGGCCCAGCCAGTTGATCCACTGCGTGGCGGTCTGTTCGTCGGATTGGGTGCGTACACTCGGCATCGAGAAATCTGACAACAATGCCTGACGATACAGCGGGCTGGTAAAGCCATCTGATGAGAATAACCCCAGCTGATAGCCTTGCTGATTAAGCGCAGTAATTAACGCCGCAGGCGTACGAGTCGACAGAATGCCGTCCATATAGCTCGGCGAGATGCCATAGAACAGGCCAAAGATGCCGTTGTCTGTAGTGTTGCCGGAGCTCATATGGCGCGTGAACGAAATATTTTGCTCAGCAAAACCTGCCAGCGCAGGCATCTGCTTCTCGAAGCGTGAGTAGTTCAGGCCATCGACAGTAATCAACAGCACATTCTGCCCGGTGCCCATATCGCGATAGCGCAGTTCGCTTAACGGATACTGAACGGAAACGGCGTCTGGATTGCCTTGCTCAATAAGACGGCGTTGATACTCCTGCGCATCAAGCAGGCCATGCTTCTCAAGAAAACGTCGTGCCGTCATCGGGTACGAAAGCGGCAGGTTAGCGCGCTGCATGGTGATCGGGCGATAGAAGTTGGCATCGGCCCAGATATAAACCACATGCGAGGCGATAAAGGCGATAAATAAGAATGCGGCCAGCGGGCGCGCGAAGCGCCGACGACGCGTCAGGCTGCGCAGCTTTTGCCAGCTCCACGTCGCAAACACCAGTTCAAGCAATAAAATAACCGGCACACTGATGAACATTAGCTGCCAGTCGCGCGCCATCTCATTTTCGTCTGGGTTGATAACCAGCTGCCAGACGATGGGATTAAGATGGAGATGGAAACGAGTAAAGACTTCGCTGTCGATCAGTAATAGCGTCATTCCCGCCGTTGCCAGAATGACGGACAAAAACCTCATCAGCCTCTGGGAGCCGACGATAAAGGTTAGCGGGAAGAGGATCAGCAAGTAGGTGGCGAACACCAGGAAGCTGAAATGACCGATAATGCTTACGTAGGAATAAATGCGACCAGCAAGCGTTGTCGGCCAGTCGGCGATAAACAGGTAACGGCTGCCAATGACGAGCGAAAGCAGAATATTGAACAGTGCAAACCAGTGCCCCCAACTGACCATCTGGGAGACTTTTTCACGGTAGCGCTGACGATGAGTTACCATAACCTGTTATCTGTTTCCCTTAGTGCGCTTTGTCTTCGTTGATAGAGGACTGTAAGGCGCGGGCAAAAGAGTTGGCAATTGCCTGGCGTTGGGCCGGGGCAATGCTGGTGTTGATAAGGTTAGTGACCATGTTGCCTAACACCATCAGGGAAAGGTCGGTCGGAGCCTTATGTTTTTCCAGTATGTTGAGCAGCTCTGCGAGCAATTGTTCAACCTGTTCATCACTGTAGCGGGAAATTTGTGGCATAAATCGAAATCAGTTAGTTGATGAAAGGGCAACATATTACCGTAGCAACGGTTTTTTTTCTGCTTTTTTATGCGTTAAATCATTCTCGTTACGCCGCCTTCTGTAAAATGACCGCCATCTTTTATTGCGTCGCTTAACCGGCGGTGGTTGAATACCGCCCGGTCTTAAAGGAGAGTTTATCATGAGTCTGGATATCAACCAGATTGCTCTGCACCAGCTTATCAAGCGTGATGAGCAGAACCTTGAGCTGGTGTTGCGCGATTCATTGCTGGAACCGACGGAAACCGTCGTTGAGATGGTGGCAGAACTGCATCGGGTCTATAGCGCCAAAAATAAAGCTTACGGCTTGTTTAGCGAAGAGAGTGAACTGGCGCAGACGCTGCGCTTACAGCGTCAGGGCGAAGAGGATTTTCTGGCATTTAGCCGCGCGGCAACCGGTCGCCTGCGTGACGAATTAGCGAAATATCCTTTTGCTGACGGTGGATTCGTGCTGTTTTGCCACTATCGCTATCTGGCGGTGGAGTATCTGCTGGTGGCAGTTCTGAGCAACCTGAGCAGTATGCGTGTTAACGAAAATCTCGACATCAACCCAACCCATTATCTTGATATCAATCATGCGGATATTGTTGCGCGTATCGATTTAACCGAGTGGGAAACCAATCCAGAGTCGACCCGCTATCTCACTTTCCTGAAAGGGCGAGTAGGGCGCAAAGTGGCGGATTTCTTTATGGATTTCCTCGGTGCCAGCGAAGGGTTAAACGCGAAAGCGCAAAACCGTGGGCTGTTGCAAGCGGTCGATGATTTCACTGCCGAAGCACAACTGGATAAAGCAGAGCGACAGAACGTGCGCCAGCAGGTTTATAGCTACTGTAATGAGCAGCTGCAGGCAGGTGAAGAGATTGAACTGGAATCGCTGTCGAAAGAGCTGGCAGGCGTCAGCGAAGTGAGCTTCACGGAGTTTGCGGCTGAAAAAGGCTACGAACTGGAAGAGAGCTTCCCGGCAGACCGTAGCACACTGCGTCAGTTGACGAAGTTTGCCGGTAGCGGCGGTGGCTTGACTATTAACTTTGATGCGATGCTGTTAGGTGAACGCATCTTCTGGGATCCAGCAACCGATACCCTGACCATTAAAGGCACGCCGCCGAACTTGCGCGATCAATTGCAGCGCCGGACGTCTGGCGGCAATTAATCGGTTTTGTGTTCTGAATGCCAGATGCGGCGTGAACGCCTTATCTGGCCTGCAAAAAATAGCAATACCGTAATCAGGCATAATTTGCAGAGACAAAAAACCCCGCCGGAGCGGGGTTTTTTACAACTTATTCAGCAATTAAGCGCGAACGAAGTCGATGTGCAGCAGCTTCGGTTTGTACGGGTGACGCTGTACGTCCTGAGCTTTAACTTTGATTTCTTTACCGTCAACAACGATGGTCAGAACTTCGCTGTAGAATTCAGCTTTAACTTGCATGTTCATGACTTTGTCGTGATCCAGTTCGACAGCCAGCGGCGCTTCTTTGCCACCGTAGATGATTGCCGGGAACTTGTTAGCGGCACGCAGGCGGCGGCTCGCACCCTTACCCTGCTCTTTACGTACTTCTGCGTTGATAGTAAACATTTCTTTCTCTCTTAAATTAATCCTGCTACAGGCGACCCAGCAACAGGTAAGTGATCTGCTTTGCGTATGCAAAAGCGGGCGAGATTCTATACTCAATCGCCTTATACATCAATCAAAACTACCATTAACCGCGTAATTCGTGCGCCCGACGAAAACGACCTTCGTAATCGAACACTTTTTCACGCACTTGCCAGTACTGACCTTTCATGCGGGCGACGACAAAATCCGGGTGTCGCAGTAATGCTTGCTGGGCGAGGATATCGGCGGCGGTGATCCAGCGCAGAGGGATGCCCGGTGTGCGCGTATGCGGGCGGATAAAAAGCTGCTCGAAGGCGGTACGCTGGGCGGGCGTTTGCAGACGGAAACGCTCACTCACATCCGCGCCGTCTTCATCGTAATAGGTGATTTTCAACCATTCGCCTTTCTCGTCGTGTCCATGCTGCAAAGACATGCCGCTACAGCGTAATACCAGCGCGTCTTTCAGTCGTAGCGCCGCTTTTAACATATCATCCGGATCAACCAGTACCGTGTCACATTCGCGGCAGCGGCGAGCGGCAATATCATTTTCTGCGTTACATTGCGGGCAATTTTTAAAACGGAAACGGAAGTCACACTGTTCGCGATGTCCGTCGTCATCTTCAAACCATCCCTGACAGCGACGACCAAAGTGTTCAATCAATGTCCCGTCGGCGGTCGTTTTCCCCCAAAAGGTGTTGGCAAAACCGCAGGCAGGGCAGAAAACCTGTACCGGAACGTTGTCACTTTTGCCTTTCGGTGTACCAACTTCCGGCGCGTAGAGATCGTGAGGGTTACCCGCATAATCAAGAATTAAGCAATCAGTCTTGCCGGGGGCCAGGCGCAGACCGCGCCCGACAATTTGTTGGTAAAGACTCACTGATTCGGTAGGGCGCAGAATGGCGATAAGATCGACGTGCGGGGCGTCAAATCCGGTGGTCAGTACCGCGACGTTGACCAGATAGCGAAAACGCTGGGCTTTAAAATCATCAATTAACACATCGCGCTCAGAGCCGGGTGTGTCGCCAGTAATCAGTGCTGCATCTTCGGCAGGCAGTAATCCCACAATCTCTTTTGCGTGTTCGACCGTCGCGGCGAAAATCATCACCCCTTTGCGCGTTGCAGCAAACTCCATGATTTGGCTGATGATGTGTGGCGTAATGCGTTGCTGTTTTTTCAGCTCGCGGTTGAGATCGGCTTCGCTGAACAGTCCGTTACTCTGTGCCTGCAAGCGGCTGAAATCGTATTGCACGACTGGCATATCCAGCCGTTCTGGCGGCGTCAGATAGCCGTGTTTAATCATATAACGCAGCGGCAGCTCATAAATGCAGTCACGGAAAAGGGCTTTCTCATCGCCGCGTACCATGCCGTGATAATGGAACTGATAAATCCAGCCTTTGCCCAGTCGAAAAGGCGTGGCAGTCAGCCCCAGCAGGCGTAAGTGGGGATTCACTTTGGTCAGGTGAGTGAGGATTTGCTGATACTGGCTCTCTTCATCGTCACCAATACGGTGGCATTCATCGACAATCAACAGCGAAAATTCACCCTGAAAGGCATCAAGATTACGGGTGACCGACTGCACGCTGCCAAATACAACTTTACCGTGGCTCTCTTTGCGCTTTAGCCCGGCGGCAAAAATATCGGCTTCCAGCCCCAGCGCCTGATATTTTTCATGGTTTTGTGCCACCAGTTCTTTAACGTGTGCCAACACCAGCACGCGACCACGCGCCAGCCGCGCCAGTTCCGCTATCACCAGGCTTTTACCTGCACCGGTGGGCAGCACGATTACGGCAGGGGTTTTATGACGACGAAAATGGTTGAGCGTGGCATCCACGGCTTCTTGCTGATATGGGCGGAGTGTAAAAATCATGGTCTCGCGTAGGTAGATTATTCTGCTAATAGTATGCCACGGATCTTTTTCCCTTGAGGGAAGTTATTAGACCGCTATACTGGGCAGACAACAGTTCAGATTTTCGGGTCATTACCCGACCTCCGTTTTTTACAGGCAAAATCACACACATGCGACTTGATAAATTTATCGCACAGCAACTCGGTGTTAGCCGTGCTATTGCCGGGCGTGAAATCCGCGGCAATCGTGTCACCGTCGATGGCGAAATCGTCCGTAATGCAGCGTTCAAACTGCTCCCTGAACATGATGTCGCTTACGATGGCAACCCGCTGGCGCAGCAACACGGTCCACGTTACTTCATGCTCAATAAGCCTCAGGGCTATGTTTGCTCCACGGACGACCCGGATCACCCAACGGTGCTCTATTTTCTTGATGAACCGGTAGCGTGGAAACTGCACGCTGCAGGGCGTCTGGATATCGATACCACCGGTCTGGTACTAATGACAGATGATGGTCAGTGGTCGCACCGCATTACTTCCCCGCGCCATCATTGCGAGAAGACCTATCTGGTGACGCTGGAATCACCCGTAGCTGACGATACGGCAGAGCAATTTGCTAAAGGCGTGCAGCTGCATAACGAAAAAGATCTCACTAAGCCGGCGGTGCTGGAAGTGATTACCCCAACGCAGGTTCGTCTGACCATCAGCGAAGGGCGTTATCATCAGGTGAAACGCATGTTCGCCGCCGTGGGTAACCATGTGGTTGAGCTGCATCGTGAACGTATTGGCGGCATTACGCTGGATGCTGATTTAGCCCCCGGTGAATATCGTCCGTTAACTGAAGAAGAAATTGCCAGCGTCGTCTAACTTTTCAATGACTTTCAGGAGCCCGTTGTGACCACCCGACAGCATTCGTCGTTTGCTATTGTTTTTATCCTTGGCCTGCTGGCCATGTTGATGCCGCTGTCGATTGATATGTATCTGCCTGCGCTACCGGTAATTTCAGCGCAGTTTGGTGTACCGGCGGGCAGTACGCAGATGACCCTGAGTACTTATATTCTGGGCTTTGCGTTGGGGCAGTTAATCTACGGGCCGATGGCAGACAGCTTCGGGCGTAAGCCGGTGGTTCTTGGCGGTACGCTGGTGTTTGCCGCCGCCGCGGTGGCGTGTGCGTTGGCGCAAACCATCGATCAGCTGATTGTGATGCGTTTCTTCCACGGGCTGGCTGCGGCTGCGGCCAGCGTGGTTATCAACGCTTTGATGCGTGATATCTACCCGAAAGAAGAGTTCTCACGGATGATGTCGTTTGTCATGCTGGTGACGACCATTGCACCGCTGATGGCACCGATAGTTGGCGGCTGGGTGCTGGTGTGGCTGAGCTGGCATTACATCTTCTGGATCCTCGCCGTGGCGGCGATTCTGGCTTCGGCAATGATCTTCTTTCTGATCAAAGAAACCTTACCGCCGGAGCGTCGCCAGCCTTTTCACATTCGTACCACTATTGGTAACTTTGCGGCGCTGTTCCGTCATAAGCGTGTCCTGAGTTATATGCTGGCCAGCGGTTTCAGCTTTGCCGGGATGTTCTCATTCTTAAGCGCCGGACCGTTTGTCTACATTGAAATCAACCACGTCGCGCCGGAAAACTTTGGTTATTACTTTGCGCTAAACATTCTTTTTCTGTTCGTGATGACCATCTTTAACAGCCGCTTCGTCCGCCGTATTGGCGCGTTAAATATGTTCCGCTCGGGGTTGTGGATACAGTTTATTATGGCAGCGTGGATGGTCATCAGTGCACTGCTGGGGCTGGGATTCTGGTCGCTGGTGGTTGGCGTTGCGGCGTTTGTGGGCTGCGTGTCGATGGTGTCATCCAATGCGATGGCGGTCATTCTTGATGAGTTTCCCCATATGGCGGGAACGGCATCTTCGCTGGCAGGAACCTTCCGTTTCGGCATAGGGGCAATTGTTGGCGCATTACTTTCTCTTGCGACCTTTAACTCTGCATGGCCGATGATTTGGTCAATTGCATTCTGCGCAACCAGCTCCATTCTCTTCTGTTTGTACGCCAGTCGGCCGAAAAAACGGTGATCTATTGCACAACGAGGAAGCTAAAAGGCTTCCTTTGTTGATGCATGTCAACCACAAATCTATCATTCCCCCGATATATGTTTATTTTATGTAAAATCAATTTATGTAAAAAGTCACATCATTGTAGTTAAAAAGGTTGAGTTAGATCGCAGAAACGGGTACATATAGCCCCGCAAACGTGACCACGCCCGCAGATATTATTTAAATCAGAGCCATAGAGGCCACGCAGGCGAGGCATCAATCTTTACGATCTGTATAAAGACGGATTGTTGATGATGTGTTAAAATTGATGTAAACAAATTGTGAAGTAAAATGTACTTCCGGGGAAAATAAGTGACTTCATTACAACTCTCAATCGTCCATCGACTGCCGCAGAACTATCGCTGGTCTGCTGGTTTCGCAGGTTCGAAGGTTGAACCGATTCCGCAAAATGGACCGTGCGGTGACAACAGCCTGGTGGCGCTTAAATTGCTTAGCCCGGATGGTGATAATGCATGGTCGGTGATGTACAAACTAAGCCAGGCGTTAAGCGACATCGAAGTTCCATGTTCGGTGCTGGAGTGTGAAGGTGAGCCGTGCCTGTTTGTAAATCGCCAGGACGAATTTGCTGCAACATGCCGATTGAAAAATTTTGGTGTGGCAATTGCCGAACCCTTTTCAAACTACAATCCTTTTTAAGCGTCAGCTCAACGCCAGTAGCTGACGCGTATACTCCTGCTGCGGTGCGGCAAACACGCGCGCGCACGGTCCTTGTTCCACTACTTCCCCTTGTCGCAGTACGATAACCTGATGACATAACGCGCGGACAACGTGCAAATCGTGGCTGATAAACAAATAGGCCAGTTGATGCTTTTGTTGCAATGATTTCAATAGCGTCAATATTTGCGCCTGCACCGTTTTGTCGAGTGATGATGTTGGTTCATCAAGAATGATCAGCGAGGGCTTAAGAATTAACGCCCTGGCAATCGCAATACGTTGCCGCTGACCACCAGAGAACTCCGCCGGATAACGGTGGCGTGTTTCAGGATCTAATCCCACTTCATGCATCACGGCTATCACTTGTTGTTCGCGTTGTGCGGCAGAAAGCGTCGGCTGGTGAACCCGTAAGCCTTCCTCAATAATTTGCAAAACGTTGAGTCGTGGGTTGAGTGAGGAGTTTGGATCCTGAAATACCACCTGAATGCGATGACGAATAGGTAACAGCTGGCGGCGATTTAAATTTTGCAGTGGCTGACCGTCAAAGACGATGCTGCCCTGAGAGTTAATCAGTCGCAGCAGCGCCAGTCCCGTCGTGCTTTTCCCGGAACCGGACTCGCCCACTAAACCCAGTGTTTCACCCGCCCGTAGCGTAAAACTGATGTTTTTCACCACCACATTATGATCCACAATGCGCTTCAAAATCCCTTTGCGGATGGGGAAGGCAACCTGAAGCTGTTCAACATCTAGCAACGTTGAGGCAGGTTCTGGCAATGGCACCGGGTCGCCAGATGGTTCACTGTTGAGTAGCTTTTGTGTGTAAGGATGAGTGGGTGAGGCAAATAGCGTAGCAGCGTTATTTTGCTCGACACAGCGACCGTTTTGCATTACCGCCACGCGGTGGGCCAGTTTTCTGACAATGCTGAGGTTATGAGTAATAAACAGCATGCCCATATTCAGCTCGCCTTGCAGTTCGCGCAACAGCTGTAAAATCTGCGCCTGGACAGAGACGTCCAGCGCGGTGGTTGGTTCATCGGCAATTAATAATTCCGGTCGCGTTAACAGCGCCATCGCAATCATCACCCGCTGGCGTTCGCCGCCGGAGAGCTGATGCGGATAATCTGTCAGCCGTTTTGCCGCCTGGCGGATACCGACGCGATCAAGGCAGTTAAGAATTTCGCCACGAGCCGCTTCCCGACGCATCCCGCGGTGGAGTGAAAGCACTTCATAAAGCTGTTTTTCCAGGGTATGTAATGGATTTAACGACACCATCGGCTCCTGAAAAATCATGGCGATCTTATTACCGCGTATACCGCGCAACGTTTGATCGCTGGCATGAAGCAGCGATTCGCCATGAAAACGAATATCGCCGGAGAGATATTCAACCGGCGGGCAAGGGAGCAGGCGTAAAATTGACAGCGCGGTAACGCTCTTACCTGAACCAGACTCACCTACCAGCGCCAGCGTTTCGCCAGCCGCAATCTGTAGTGAAACATCATTTACTACTGTACGTACGGTTTGCTGATGGCGAAAACCCACCGACAAATTTTCAATCGCTAACAGAGTTTGCGTCATGCTACACCGCCTTATTAGGATCAAATGCGTCGCGGACGGCTTCACCAATAAAGATCAGCAAAGACAACAATATCGCCACCGATAAGAAGGCGGTGATCCCAAGCCACGGGGCCTGAAGGTTATTTTTCCCTTGTAACAGCAGTTCACCGAGTGACGGTGAACCGAGCGGCAGACCGAAGCCGAGGAAATCGAGTGAGGTCAGGGTGGTTATCGAACTACATAAAATAAACGGTAAAAAAGTGAGGGTAGCGACCATGGCATTTGGCAACATATGACGCAGGATGATACTGCGATCGCTGACGCCAAGCGCCTGCGCCGCGCGGATGTAGTCGAAATTACGGGTACGTAAAAACTCCGCCCGCACCACGCCGACCAGACTCATCCAGCCAAACAAGACGGTAATTGCCAACAGCCACCAGAAGTTAGGCTGTACGACGCTGGAAAGTAAAATAATCAAAAACAGCGTCGGCATCCCCGACCATACTTCAATAAAACGTTGCCCCCAGAGATCGACTTTACCACCGTAATAGCCTTGTAGCGCCCCCGCCAGCACGCCCATCACGCTGGAGCAGAGGGTCAGCATCAGGCCAAACAGAACTGAGATCCGCGTGCCATAGAGAATGCGCGCCAGCACATCGCCGCCATTGGCATCCGTTCCCAGCCAGTTTTGCCGGGAGGGTGGAGAAGGGAAGGGCTTATCGGTAGCAAAGTTGATACTGGTAGCACCAAAGCGAATCGGTGCCCACAGTACCCAGCCGTTATTTTCCAGTCGTTGTTTCAGCCACGGGTCCTGATAATCAGCCTGACTTGCCAGCGGGCCGCCAAAATCGCTTTCGCTGTAGTTTTTCAACAACGGGAAATACCAACTGCCGTCATAACGCACCAGCAACGGTTTATCGTTGGCGATAAGTTCAGAACACAAACTCAAACCAAACAAGAGGAGGAAAATCCATAACGACCAGTAGCCGCGACGGTTATGGCGAAAACGCGCCCAACGGGCCTGATTGACGGGGCTGAGTCGCGACATTAACGTCCCTCAAAGTCTATACGCGGATCGACCAGCGTATAGCTGATATCACTGACAATATTCAGCAGCAGGCCAATCAGGGTGAAAATATACAAGGTACCAAACATTACAGGATAATCGCGCGAGACGGTCGCTTCGTAGCCCAGTAAGCCAAGACCATTGAGTGAAAACATCACCTCAATCAGCAGCGAGCCGGTAAAAAACATGCTGATAAACGTCGCCGGAAAACCGGCAATCACCAGCAGCATGGCGTTGCGGAACACATGTTTCCAGAGAATATTTTTTTCACTTACCCCTTTCGCACGTGCCGTCACCACGTATTGCTTACGCACTTCATCAAGGAATGAGTTTTTTGTCAGCATGGTCAGAGCCGCAAAGCCGCCAATCACTGTCGCCAGCACCGGCAGCGTGATATGCCACAGATAATCGGTGATTTTCTGATACCACGGCAGCGAATCAAAGTTAGCGGAAACCAGGCCGCGCAGAGGGAACAGATCGAAATAGCTGCCGCCCGCGAAGAAGACAATCAGCAGGATGGCAAACAAAAAGGCCGGAATGGCGTAGCCGATGATGATAAATGCACTACTCCAGACGTCAAAACGGCTCCCATTATAAACAGCTTTGCGAATGCCTAACGGAATCGACACCAGATAGATAATCAGCGTGCTCCACAATCCGAGGGTGATGGAGACCGGCAGACTGTCTTTAATCAGCGTCAGCACCGAGGCGCTGCGAAAAAGGCTGTCGCCAAAATCAAAACGGATGTAGTCCCAGAGCATTTTGAAGTAACGTTCGTGGATCGGCTTATCGAAACCGTAGCGATGAGTGATCTCGGCGATCACTTCTGGATCTAATCCGCGTCCGCCACGGTAATTACTGTCGCTGATATTGCCGACGCCCGTTTGCGCATGGCTGGCGCGAACACCTTCACCGCCTGCGCCGGGTAATACTCCGGCATTACCAAACTCAATGGCGGCGATGGCCTGGTCGACCGGACCGCCAGGCGCAATTTGCACGATGAAAAAGTTGATAGTGATAATCGCCCATAACGTTGGGATCACCAGCAACAGACGGCGGATCAGATAAGCGCCCATCTACTCTCCCTGTTGTCTGGCTGACGGCAGTTTGGCCGCTTTATTAACGTCATACCACCAGGTATCGATACCCAGGCTGTAAACAGGGCGTACAGCGGGTTGGGAGAATTTATCCCACCAGGCGAGACGGTCTTCCGCCATGTACCACATTGGCAGCATGTAATAATTCCACGTTAATACGCGATCCAGTGCTCGCCCCAACGGCAGTAATTTTTCTTTATTTCCCTGCGCGGCAATAATTTGATTGATCAGCGAGTCGATAACCGGGCTTTGCACGCCGGGGGCATTATAAGTGGAATTGATATATTCCGATGACCAGGAAATCTGTAAATCGGAACTGGGCCACGGCATCGCCCGCCATACGCGCGGCATCATGTCATAGTCGCGACTGCGCATGCGGTTGGTGATTTGCGAGTTATCCACCTTGCGAATGTCCATGTTGATACCCAGCCGTTGCAGGCTGTGCTGGAACGGCAATACCCACTGACTATTGCTGCTTGCGGGAAGCAATAATTCAAAGCTGAGTGGCTGACCCGTTGTGACATTAACGCGTTGCTGACCCTTCAACACCCAGCCTGCTTCGTTGAGAAGTTTGTCGGCTTTTAACAGGTTGTCACGATCGTAGCCATCGCCTTTGGATACCGGCGGCTGGTAGATTTGCGTGAAGACTTCTGGCGGTAGATCTTTTTTCATTGGTGCCAGAAGCACCAGCTCCGCGGCGTCGGGGTAATTTCTGGCCGCATATTCGGTATTCTGAAAATAACTGTTCGTGCGACTCCAGGCATTGTAAAACAACGCTTTGTTCATCCATTCAAAGTCAAAGGCGAGAGTGATCGCTTCCCGGACCCGGCGATCGCTGAATACCGGACGTTGGATATTAAACGCCAGCCAGCGCGTATCCTGGGCTGATTCGTTCTTTTGCTCATCTTTGATGATGTATTTTTTATCGAAATTTTTACCGGTATAGCGCGTGGCCCAGTTTTTGGCGTCGTTTTCCATACGCAAATCAAAGGCTCCTGCTTTAAACGCTTCAAAGGCGACATTATCATCGAGGTAATAATCGTAGCGAATGGTGTCGAAATTCCAGCGTCCACGGTTTACCGGTAAGTTTGCTGCCCAGTAATCTTTCACGCGGGAATAGACAATATTTTGCCCCATTTTCCAGGACGTAATGCGGTACGGACCACTGGCAAGCGGAGGCGTGGCGAGCGGGTCGCTAAGTTTGTGATCTTTCCAGTACTTTTCTGGAAATACCGGCAGCGAAAACAGACTCAGCATATCTTCTTTGCCGGGTTTAGCTAACTCAATGCGCACGGTTAACGGCGCAATGGCTTTGACGGTGGTGCCTTTGTAGACCAGACGAAATTGCGGCACGCCTTCGGTCATAAATTTTTGAAAAGTAAACTCTACATCGCGGGCAGTAATGGGCGAACCATCATGAAAACGGGCGCGTGGATTAATAGCGACCTCCACCCAGGAATAATCGTCAGCATAGCGTGCGCTTTCAGCAATCAGCGGGTAATAACTGCCTGGTTCGTCATCGGAAGTCGTAAATAGCGTGTCGTACAGCTGCTCGGTGCGTGCGCCCGGGTTGCCGCGCAGTGCATAGCGGTTGAAATTATCGAAGGTGCCGAGGGCAGACAACGTTATTTGCCCACCTTTTGGCGCGGCGGGGTTCACATAATCAAAATGGTTGAAATTAAATGCGTACCGGGGTTCGCCCAGTACGGCAAAGGCATAGCTTTCCTTGATAGCCTGCGCCTGCGCACCAAAGGTGAACAGAGCGATAAACAGCAGCAGTATGCGCACAATCATCTGCAACGGATTTCCTTTTACTCATCATTAGCCGCAATCCGGCATGCTTTCACTATGAATAATAAGGGACGTAAGCACACCTTACCACTGCGGCGTATACGGTTTCTTCAGCCAGCGAACAAAATCGTCCAGCGGTAACGGGCGACTAATCCAGTAGCCTTGCATGAAATTAACGCCGCGTTCGCTTAGCCATCGTGCCTGTTCTGGCGTTTCGACCCCTTCAGCAACTGTCAGCATATTGAGACGTTTCGCCAGCGTCAGCACCGCGTCAAGTACGGGTGAAGTGATCGTTTCCGTACCGATGGCGTTGATAAATCCACGATCAATTTTCAGATAATCGAGCGTAAAACGCTCAAGATAGATAAGCGCGCTGTGCCCGGTGCCGAAGTCATCAATAGCAATTTCTACGCCGACCGAATGCAGCCAGGCGAAGAGTTGTGTGGCTTCTCGCTCTTTCAGCATATCGCGCTCGGTAATTTCCAGCACAATCTGGAAATGGTGTGCGGGCAGGGAAGTGAGCAGTTTCTGGATATCCGCTTTAAAGCTTTCGCTGTGCAAGTGGGCCGGCGCAATGTTAATGCCAAATTTGACGCCTACCGGCAGTACTTTTTCTAATTCTGCGGCATCGCGGGCAATCAACTCAAACAGGTGCTGAGTCAGTGGCACAATCATCTTTTGCGCTTCGGCAAAGTTAATGAAGGCATCCGGGGGGATTTCACCTGCTACTGGATGCCGCCAGCGTAGCAGTACTTCCAGGCCCGTTACCCGCAAAGCTTGTGTATCAACCACCGGTTGATACACCACGTAAAATTGTTCGCGCTTGATGGCGGTCATGATTTCTCTGCCTGGGCGCATACGCACACTCATCAGGTAATAGCAGAGAAGTCCAACGAAAGTTCCACTCATGCCACCCAGTAAAAATGCGTACCACACATCGTTCCATGTCCAGTCATCTGCATAAAGCCGAACGGTCAGAGGAATGCCCGCAATTTTAGTTTCACGGACCGGCATGTCGGTTAATTCATTAACGTTCATCAAACGTGAAGAAAAGGTAGATAGCGCAGTATTACCAATAATGAGGGCGAGGCCATCGTAATCTTCCTGCCGTGAACTATAAAAGAGTGAAGGCGTCAGGTTGAGATTCAGAGCGGCAAACACGCCGCTATTTTTCAGCAAAGGGTTGCGATACCAGATGACGATTGCGGGTTTGTTCGGCACCATCGGCGTGCCGGGTAAGATCGCCATATCGACGTTTTTATTAATGTCGAGCGCCGGAATCAATTCATTGAGTGGAATGTCCATCTCACCAGTTGCAGATGAACAGAATGTTTTTTTATCTTTTACCAGCACAAACGTACGAACATTCATGCTAAACGCCGCGCGGGCGGTCAGTTCGGGGTTAGCCTGCTGGCAGGTATCTAAGGTCAGCGGCTGGAGCCGGTCAGTAGTGGATTTAAGGTCGGCAAAATAGGTATCGAGATACTTTTGTACGTCGGTAATCAGTGTGTCGTATGTGACTTCGTGCTTATGCCAGGCCACTAAAAACTGAAGGCAGCTCACCAGTATCGCAATCATCACGCCTGCAACAATGCAGGTAAGCAGGAGCTTACGTCCAGAATTGGGAGCGCGTATAAACATGATTCCGTTAATTTCCTGAAATTACGACAACATTTAAAAGATAACAATGACCGGACTATAGCCTGGATCAAGACGCGGAAACATCATTTTCTCTGATGAATGAAAACAAAAAAGCACTGCCTAAGCAGTGCTTTCAGTTAACTCGTCAGGATAGCCAAGGGATTGCATCCAAACGGTTTATTAGCTGCGGCTGAGAACCCGGCGTGCTTCGTTGTAACGCTTCTTCCAGTATGGTTCATTCATGCTGGAAATAATAACACCACTGCTGGTGGAAGCATGGACAAACTGGTTGTTGCCGATATAAATACCGACATGGCGTCCCGTTGAACCGGCACGGAACAGAACTAAATCACCCGTGCGCAAATTACTGCGGGAAACAGATTTACCCATTTCCTGCTGTTCATAAGTCGAACGCGGAAGTTCTAAGCCAAATTGCTCACGGAATGTACGCTGTACGAAACCAGAACAATCGATACCTTTTTTAGTGCTGCCGCCCAGACGATAGCGTACGCCTTTCCAATCAGCATACTGATCCATAATTCGCGATTTTACGTCGACATTACGAACCAGGTTTTCAAATTCATCCTGAGAAGCTTGCAGTGATGATGTTTCACTACCCACTGCACGTGTCTCAGGATGCATATTCTTTGCGGTGTTATTTGCACTACATGCAGAAAGCAGAACCGCTACTGCAATCGCGGGGATCCCGCGCAAGATATATCTCAAAATCGGTTGAGATTTGACCATGTTGTTTGTTTTCCCTTGAAGTCCTTAACGACAAATATCGTTATAAAAAAATGCCAAGCGACACGAGACTAATTACCTGGGCATGTTGAAACAATTCCTTAAGGCCAAATCTGTGGACTAACGCACAAAATTATATGCTGTGAGGATAATCTACCGCCGAGGCAAAACGAGTTCGAGATTACCCGATTGGTGCGGTCTTGGCGAGCGGTTTTACATGATTTTTTATAAGAAAAAGTGATACAGAAAGTTAATAAGCGGGATTGGTCAATTAAAGTACGATTGAGTGAAACGCATGCAATACATTCATTTACTTAGAGAATGATTTTTGCGTTCGATAGATGAAAGCACGGTGCGCATCATCAGGATTATCCTCACTATAAAAATAACCCTGATGATGTTAATTACTGTGAGTTATTTGTTTTGGAAATGTTTGTTTTTTCCCGGTAGTGATTTGTCAAAAAAGGTGATTAATCGATCACTTAATGGCGTCAGCAACACCCAGGGCAAACCGATCAATATCACGGTCATCGAACCAACAATGATGTCAGTAAACCAGTGTGCGCCAATCATTACTCTGGGAAATGCAAAAACCACAAAAATAATAAGGGCGATAAGGCCTGCAACTTTGCCGAAATAACGCCACATGAATGCCGAAAAAATAAGCAGCATCATACCGTGATCGCCGGGAAAGCTATCTCGTGAGGCATCTTTCGTGGGAACAGAGAGCAGTTCGCTGACGCGGTTAATATCGGTAAAAGTCAATGTTGGGCTGGCCCGTTTTACAGGAATTAATGCCTGACCCAGCTGGTTTAATACCACTGCAGTTAATAGCATGACCAGACCAATAATCACGATACGTCGTCTGCCAGGGGCGTTTTCTTTCAGCCAGAAACTCAGCATCAACATACCCATCGCCAGCAGTGAACAACCGTCGAAGGCGCGATTGTTGGTCAATGCAACCAGCCACAAAAAGGCCTTACTTTCGACCAGTTTCTGATTAAAGAAATAAAAAATATCCGCATCAATCGGCAACCAGAATCCATGATTAACGGGAATATACCAGGAAAGAAACAGCGCGAGGCCGACAATATTCAACAACACTATTTGCGGCAAATTTTTAATCATATTTTCTCTAATTATCTTACTGAAAAACGCAGGCAACCTTACGCGGGAGTCGCTAAACGAAGCTTCAACAGCGCGCTCTGCAAGGCATTCCAGTCAGCTTCGCTGCTGGAAATCAGCTCAATACGACTGTCCGGTGGCGCAACGTTTTGCGTTTCAATGTGCAGGTCATCGCCCTGACGGTTGATTCGCACCAGCCCTTCGGGAATACGCAGCACGCCTTTGACGCGTTCCACCGGTGCAAGTCGCGCCCATTCCAGAATACCAATGGTGTCGAATACCGTATCAGCGTCGAATATCCAGCCACAGGCCTGATGCCCTTGTCCGCTGTTCAGACTGCGACGCCAGCGTTGATGCTCTGGCAGGCTTAACGCTGCTAACCCTTTTTTCACGCTATGCTGATGAGAATGCGCGGCGCTGGCGGGCAACTCGGCTAAATTGCGACGCGGCAAATCCAGAAGATGACCGTCAATTTTTCCATGCTCGCTGTGAATTAATTGCCGATCGCCACCATTTTGCTGCCACCAGCGCTCTAGCGCTTGCTCACTTTCGGGCGTCGCACGGTCGGATTTATTGGCGACAATAATGTCTGCGGCAGCCAGTTGGTCACGGAAGTTTTCATTGCTGGCGCTTTTTTCGTCCAGCAACAGGCGTGGATCGAGAATGCACAACGTGGCGCGCAGATCTATCCACGGTTCATAGACGGGTGCGGTTAAGAGATCGAGGATCTGTTTCGGATGGCCCAGCCCGGTCGGCTCTATCAACAAGCGGTCTGGTTTTCCCTGACGCAGTAAGGTATTCAACCCTACCTGCATGGGTAAACCATTAACGCAGCACATGCAGCCGCCGGGGATCTCTTTCAACAGTGCGCCGCTATCGGCGAGCAAAGCACCATCAATTCCGACTTCCCCAAATTCATTAACCAGTACCGCCCATTTTTCGTTGGGATCTTTATGGGCTAACAGATGAAGAATCGACGTAGTTTTCCCGCTGCCGAGAAAACCGGTGATGAGGTTGGTTCTGGTCACAACGGCTCCGCAATACTCTGGTAAGTTAACTGAGCGTTAATCCTGGCTAAAAAAGGCAGAAAAGAGAAGGGGAGAGCGGACGAAGGCGAGCTTCATCCGCTTTAACCGCAGAAATCGTTAAATTTTGAGGGTGTTTAATAGCGCCTGATGCGCGCCGAATTGTGCGATTTGTTGCCAGGCTTGTTCGATGGCCTGCACAAAATGCGGGTTATCTGGCAGATCATCACCGAAAATTTCACGCAGGGAAAGCAGGGCGGTTACGCGTTGTTCACTGCTGCTGACCGCAACAAGTTCACGAATTTTATCGCTAAGCGGATCGCGAACATCAATGGCATTTCCGGCATCATCAACGCCGCTGACGTAACGCATCCAGCCTGCAACGCCTAATGCCAGCAACGACCAGTCCGTTTCGCGCCCCAGATGTATGCGAATACCTGCCAGCATGCGTTGCGGTAATTTTTGGCTGCCATCCATCGCGATTTGCCAGGTCTTATGTTTCAGTGCCGGATTAGCAAAACGTGCAATTAACTTATCCGCATATTGTGTTAAATCGACATCTTTAATCCGCAGTGTCGGCGCTTGCTCATCCAGCATTAATGTTCTGGCGGCATGGCGAAATGCGCGATCCTGCATGCAATCACTGATATGGGCGAATCCTGAGAGGTAACCCAGATAAGCGAGAAAAGAGTGGCTGCCATTAAGCATACGCAGTTTCATCTCTTCCCATGGCAGGACATCATTCACCATTTGTACACCTGCGACTTCCCAGGCAGGACGCCCAGCGACGAAGTTATCTTCAACCACCCACTGGATAAACGGTTCGCAGCTAATCGCGCAGGGATCATTCACCCCCAGATGCTGGCTTATTTCCGCCAGTGATTCGTTGGTTGCAGCCGGAACAATGCGGTCGACCATAGTTCCCGGAAAACTGACGTGTTCTTTTATCCACCCGGCGAGTTCTGGCGAACGTTTTTCTGCCATTCCCAGCACCGCGTTTTTCACCACATGGCCATTGTCGGGAATATTGTCGCAGGAGAGCACGGTAAACGGTGTAAGGCCGCGCTCACGGCGGCGTTTCAGTGCTTCGACGAGAATACCTGGCGCGGAGTGAGGTTCTTCAGGGTTTTGTAGATCGTGAATAATACGCGGATTGCTGGTGTCGAGTGCACCGATGGCCGGGTCAATACAATAGCCTTTTTCGGTAATTGTCAGGGAAACAATTGCCACCTGTGGCTCGCAAAATTTCTCAATAATTGCCGCTAAGGAATCCAGTTTTGCATTCAGACATTCGTGAACGGCACCGACAATTATCGCCTGATTGCCGTCCGCACCTTTCTCCAGCACGGTATATAAATGGTTCTGTGCGCGGAGTTGGCTCATCAGTTGATCGCCGCTGAACAAGCTGATTTCACAGATCCCCCAGTGGCCGCCCTAGGCATTCAGCACACGATCGGTCAGTAATGCCTGATGTGCGCGGTGAAAGGCTCCAAAGCCAAAATGAACGATACGTGATTGCAACTGCTGTCGATCGTAGCGTGGAGCGTGTACATGATGCGGGAGCGTAACGGAGGCGATTGTATTCATAGGAGTCACGTCTTAGTAACGATTAATTAACAATGACAGTGTAAAGTTATATGACAACAATTGAAATTGGTCTGGATTGTTAATGCGATGAAGTGTGAGGGCGATCAATCAACGAGTGAAAATTGCGGGCGTAAGGTGTTCAGGAAGCGCAAAATAGAAGATTGGTATAATAAATTAAAAAAGGGACAGCCTGAGCTATCCCTTTTCTGCATGCGGCTGAAGTTAGTCAGCACGACCCATATAACGGCGTTCTTCGATATGGATACGAATTTTTTCGCCCGGGCTTAAGTATTCTGGTACCTGAATCACCAGACCAGTGCTCAATGTCGCCGGTTTGTTACGGGCGCTGGCAGATGCCCCTTTGATGCCTGGTGCAGTTTCAACGATTTCCAGATCAACGGTCTGCGGCAGCTCAAGCGCCAGCAATTGACCGTCCCAGGTCAGCACCTGCATGTCCGGCATGCCGCCCTCAGGCATAAACAGCAACTCTTCTTCAATCTGATCTTTGGTGAAGGTATACGGGGTATAGTCTTCTTTATCCATAAAGACATATTCGTTGCCATCGACATAGGAGAAGTCAACGTAACGGCGGGTCAGCGTCACGGTGTCAACGATATCATCACCTTTGAAACGCTCTTCTACTTTCAGCCCGGTACGGACATCAGAAAAACGCATTTTGTACAGCGTAGCGGCACCGCGGGCAGTGGGCGACTGAATATCAATGTCCTTAACCAGCAGCAGTTTGCCGTTGTAATTCAGTACCATACCTTTTTTAATTTCGTTCGCTCTTGGCATCGAAAAATTCCTGTAGTCGAAAATGTCAAAAATATCGCGACAAAGTACTCGCGACGGGCCTTTCGGGCAAGTGGTATTCGCACTTTTGCTGGTGCAAAAAAGGTGGTACTGTGCGCGCTCATCAATCCGGTGGTTAACCTTAAGAGAACAACGTATGGAATGCCGTCCGGGTTGCGGGGCGTGTTGCACTGCCCCTTCAATTTCCAGCCCTATTCCCGGTATGCCAGATGGCAAGCCCGCCAATACGCCCTGCATTCAGCTTGATGAACAGCAACGCTGTAAAATTTTCACCTCGCCACTGCGACCGAAAGTCTGTGCAGGCTTACAAGCCAGCGCTGAAATGTGCGGTAACTCGCGTCAGCAGGCAATGACCTGGCTTATCGATCTGGAAATGCTGACCGCGCCTTAAACATCTTTAATTCGCAGTAAGCAAAACAGAGTAGCGATAATCATCACCATCGCAAACCAGAACACAGCGTGATAATTCCAGATCTCGGCGACGATGCCCGCCACTGATCCTGCGATGATCCAGCCCACGCGCGACGTGTTGGTATAGAGCGTGGTGGCTGAACCTGCCTGACCGGGCATCAAATCCTGAAAATAGAGCATCCCGATGCCGCCCAGAATGCCAATAAAAATAGCATTTAGCAGCTGCAAGCCCAACAGAATGACAGGTGAATGCGCCATCAGCATTCCTGCGTAAAAACAGACGCCACCCACGGCAGCAACGCGCATTAAGAAGCGCTTACCCAGACGTTTGGCAAAATATCCGGCGATCAACATGGTCGGGATTTCCAGCCCTGCGGCGGTCCCCATCATCACACCGGCCAGTTTCTCGGGAAGATGCAGTTCGTTGATAATAAATAGCGGCATGTTGATGATGTACAGGCTGTTCGAGCCCCACATCAATGTACAAATGACAAACAGCAGCAACGTATCGCGACGGTTACGGCGCGGCGCTTCAACCGTGCCGGTCGCCAGCGGAAGCTCTTTTTGCATCGACGGCAAAAACAGCCACACCATCACGCCGCAAACAATAAACGCTACCGCTGCGCTCAGATACATTACCGTAAAGCTGAAACCCATCGCTAAGGCATAAGCCAGCGGTGGGCCAATGACCCATGCCAGTGAAACCTGAGCGCGTAAAAAAGAGCTGAACATCACCGCCTCACGTTCGGTTTTGTCAGCATGTTCACGGGCAAGGGCAAACATTTGCGGGTTAGCGGTTGAGCCAAAGCTGCTAAGAAAGACGCCAACGAATAGCAAAACAAAGTAGTTGCGATTCCAGGCAAAAAGGGTGCAGGCCAGCACGCCTAACAGGCAGCAAAAGACAATCAGCGATTTGCGATCGCCGCGCTTATCAGAGCGCCCGGCGAGAAACTGACTCACCAGAATCCCAATGACAGCGCTGCCGGTAAAGAAGAATCCCACCATCGCCGGACGGGCATGTACTTCATCAGTAAGAAAAATACTGAGTGTCGGGGTTTGCAGAGCGCCCGCAATACCGGTGAGAAAGGCAACGATTAAAAACGCCGTCGAGGTCAGGTCAAACGATTTCGCGCTGGTGACTGCGGGGGAGTTATGCATGCTGGTCGATCACTGGAAGAGGAAGACGCGGAGTTTACGCTGCTTGTCAGAAAATAAACAGACAGCGAAATCAAAAGCGCCACGAATAATCAAAATGCCATTTCACTGTTGCTGATTGGCTGCTGACGCTGCTGAAATGAAATTGCTGATAACGGATTTTCCCATCAGCAATTAGGAAAAATGACAAAAAATTGTGCAGCACATCAAACTTTTGCTCATAACTTTACGGCTTTCCTTGCGTGCTGAAACAAAAGTATTATGCTTTCTTGAAACGTTTCAGCGCGATCTTGTCTTTAACCCTAAGCCAGGTTGGCGCTTTTTTCTCATAGAAGCTGAATCGTTTCAATTCAGCAAGAGAGGAGAACTATGTTCCAGTTATCCGTACAGGACATCCATCCGGGCGAAAAGGCCGGAGACAAAGAAGAGGCGATTCGCCAGGTCGCTGCGGCGCTGGTGCAGGCCGGTAATGTAGCTGAAGGCTACGTCAATGGCATGCTGGCGCGCGAACAGCAAACCTCAACGTTCCTCGGCAATGGTATTGCTATTCCACACGGCACTACCGACACCCGCGATCAGGTGCTGAAAACCGGCGTTCAGGTATTTCAGTTCCCGGAAGGCGTCACCTGGGGTGACGGCCAGGTAGCGTACGTGGCGATCGGTATTGCTGCCAGCTCGGATGAACATCTGGGCCTGCTACGCCAGCTGACCCACGTACTGAGCGATGATTCCGTTGCTGAACAACTGAAGTCAGCAACAACAGCAGAAGAACTTCGCGCATTGCTGATGGGCGAAAAGCAGAGTGAGCAGCTGAAGCTCGACAACGAAATGCTGACGTTGGATATCGTCGCCAGCGATCTGCTGACTCTTCAGGCGCTGAACGCTGCGCGTCTGAAAGAGGCGGGGGCAGTTGACGCCACTTTCGTCACCAAAGCCATCAATGAACAACCGCTGAACCTCGGGCAGGGTATCTGGCTGAGCGATAGCGCCGAAGGCAATCTGCGTAGCGCGATTGCGGTAAGCCGTGCGGCAAATGCTTTTGATGTGGACGGCGAAACGGCAGCCATGCTGGTGAGTGTGGCGATGAATGACGATCAGCCCATCGCGGTTCTTAAGCGTCTCGCTGATTTGTTGCTCGATAATAAAGCTGACCGCTTGCTGAAAGCGGATGCGGCAACGTTGCTGACGCTGCTGACCAGCGATGATGCGCCGACCGACGACGTGTTAAGCGCGGAGTTTGTGGTGCGCAATGAACACGGCCTGCATGCTCGTCCAGGTACCATGCTGGTCAATACCATTAAACAATTTAACAGTGATATTACCGTGACAAACCTTGATGGCACCGGCAAACCGGCAAACGGACGTAGTCTGATGAAAGTTGTGGCACTTGGCGTTAAGAAAGGTCATCGCCTACGCTTTACCGCCCAGGGTGCAGATGCTGAACAGGCGCTGAAAGCCATTGGCGACGCTATCGCTGCTGGTCTTGGGGAGGGCGCATAATGAGTAGACGTGTTGCTACGATCACCCTTAATCCGGCTTATGACCTTGTTGGTTTCTGCCCGGAAATTGAACGCGGCGAAGTGAACCTGGTGAAAACCACCGGTCTGCATGCGGCGGGTAAAGGCATCAACGTGGCCAAAGTATTAAAAGACCTGGGAATTGATGTCACCGTTGGCGGCTTCCTGGGTAAAGACAATCAGGATGGTTTTCAGCAACTGTTCAGCGAGCTGGGCATTGCCAACCGTTTCCAGGTTGTACAGGGGCGCACCCGAATTAACGTTAAGCTGACGGAAAAAGACGGCGAAGTGACCGACTTCAACTTCTCGGGTTTTGAAGTCACCCCCGCCGACTGGGAACGCTTTGTGACTGATTCTCTGAGCTGGCTCGGTCAGTTCGATATGGTCTGTGTCAGCGGAAGCTTACCGTCAGGCGTCAGCCCGGAAGCGTTCACCGACTGGATGACTCGCCTGCGTAGTCAGTGTCCTTGCATTATCTTTGATAGTAGCCGTGAAGCGTTAGTAGCAGGTTTGAAAGCGGCACCGTGGCTGGTGAAACCTAACCGCCGCGAGCTGGAAATCTGGGCAGGCCGTAAACTGCCTGAAATGAAAGATGTGATTGAAGCTGCGCATGCGCTGCGTGAACAAGGCATCGCGCATGTTGTTATTTCACTGGGTGCCGAAGGCGCGCTTTGGGTTAATGCCTCCGGCGAATGGATCGCCAAACCACCGTCAGTCGATGTCGTAAGCACCGTTGGCGCAGGGGATTCTATGGTTGGTGGCCTGATTTATGGCTTGCTGATGCGTGAATCCAGTGAACACACACTGCGTCTGGCGACAGCTGTTGCAGCCCTGGCGGTAAGTCAAAGCAATGTGGGTATTACCGATCGTCCGCAGTTGGCCGCAATGATGGCGCGCGTCGACTTACAACCTTTTAACTGACAGCAGGAGAGGCATAATGAAAACGCTGCTGATTATTGACGCTAATCTCGGTCAGGCACGCGCCTATATGGCGAAGACCCTGCTGGGCGCGGCGGCGCGAAAAGCAAAACTGGAAATCATCGACAATCCGAACGACGCAGAAATGGCGATTGTTCTCGGTGATTCCATCCCGAATGACAGCGCGCTGAACGGTAAAAATGTCTGGCTGGGTGATATTTCCCGGGCAGTTGCGCACCCTGAGCTGTTCCTGAGTGAAGCCAAAGGCCATGCGAAACCTTACACTGCGCCGGTCGCTGCGACAGCACCGGTTGCTGCCAGCGGTCCGAAACGCGTAGTTGCGGTGACTGCTTGCCCGACTGGCGTAGCACACACCTTTATGGCGGCTGAAGCCATTGAAACCGAAGCGAAAAAACGTGGCTGGTGGGTGAAAGTTGAAACCCGTGGTTCTGTTGGCGCGGGCAATGCAATCACCCCTGAAGAAGTCGCAGCAGCGGATCTGGTGATTGTGGCGGCAGATATCGAAGTGGATCTGGCGAAATTTGCTGGTAAACCGATGTATCGCACCTCTACCGGTCTGGCGCTGAAGAAAACTGCGCAGGAACTGGATAAAGCGGTTGCTGAAGCAACGCCGTATGAACCGGCGGGCAAAACTCAAACAGCGACCACTGAAGGTAAGAAAGAGAGTGCAGGTGCTTACCGTCACTTGCTGACGGGCGTCTCTTACATGCTGCCGATGGTTGTTGCAGGTGGTCTGTGTATCGCGCTTTCTTTTGCTTTTGGTATCGAAGCGTTTAAAGAGCCGGGTACGTTGGCAGCGGCGCTGATGCAGATTGGTGGTGGTTCAGCCTTTGCGCTGATGGTGCCGGTACTGGCAGGTTATATTGCCTTCTCCATTGCCGATCGTCCGGGTCTCACGCCGGGTCTGATTGGCGGTATGCTGGCGGTTAGCACCGGTTCTGGCTTCATTGGTGGTATTATTGCGGGCTTCCTGGCGGGTTACATTGCGAAGTTAATCAGTACGCAACTGAAACTGCCACAGAGTATGGAGGCACTGAAACCGATCCTGATCATTCCGCTAATTTCCAGTCTGGTGGTCGGTCTGGCGATGATCTACCTAATCGGTAAACCGGTTGCTGGCATTCTCGATGGGTTGACTCACTGGCTGCAGACCATGGGGACTGCGAATGCGGTTCTGCTGGGGGCGATCCTCGGTGGCATGATGTGTACTGACATGGGCGGTCCGGTAAACAAAGCAGCGTACGCATTCGGTGTGGGTCTGCTGAGTACTCAAACCTATGGCCCGATGGCGGCGATTATGGCGGCAGGTATGGTGCCACCGCTGGCAATGGGTCTGGCAACAATGGTGGCGCGTCGCAAATTCGACAAAGCGCAGCAGGAAGGTGGCAAAGCCGCTCTGGTACTTGGTCTGTGCTTTATTTCGGAAGGTGCAATTCCGTTTGCTGCTCGTGATCCGATGCGTGTGCTACCGTGCTGTATCGTTGGTGGGGCGCTGACTGGCGCAATCTCAATGGCGATTGGTGCGAAACTGATGGCACCACACGGTGGTCTGTTTGTTCTGCTGATCCCTGGCGCTATTACGCCGGTATTGGGTTACCTGGTAGCAATTATTGCCGGTACGCTGGTGGCGGGTTTGGCCTATGCCTTCCTCAAACGCCCGGAAACACAAATAGTAGAAAAAAACGCATAATTTCTCTTCATCATCGGGGCTGAGACATCTCTGCCCCGATGATGACAAACGCAAAATTGCCTGATGCGCTATGCTTATCAGACCTACATGAACCCTGCAATATATTGAATTTTTGCGCTTTTGTAGGTCGGATAAGGCGTTTACGCCACATCCAGCATGAACAAAGCGCGCGTTGTCAACAATCTGAGGGCAGAAACATCTCTGCCCTTTTTCTTGCCTGCCATATTGTGTGTTACACATCACAACTTTCTCTTTTGTTGCTGCATAAATAGACAAACTTTGTGACCGCCTTCATATCTGGCCGATTTCGTTTTTTCTGATCGATTTACATTACGTTAAACATGCTTATTATGAACATGCGTTTAAATCTGAACACGTGCTCTAATAGTCTTATTGACTGTAATGACTATTTTACCCAATTTCTTCGTTGGCAATTTATTGCCAGGGGGCGTGCTATGCGCGAAAAGGACTACATAGTAATTATTGGCTCGGCGAATATTGATGTGGCTGGGTATTCACATCATCCATTGAATTATGCGGATTCGAATCCCGGAAAAATTAAATTTACCCCAGGTGGCGTGGGAAGGAATATCGCTCATAATCTGGCGTTACTGGGGAAAAATGCCTGGCTTTTAAGTGCAGTAGGTGGTGATTTTTATGGGCAATCATTACTGGCGCAAACTAATCAATCCGGTGTTTATGTCGATAAATGCTTAATTGTTCCGGGTGAGAATACATCCAGCTATTTATCACTGCTCGATAATACAGGAGAAATGCTTGTCGCGATAAATGATATGAGTATTAGTGACTGTATTTCTGCAGAATTTCTTGCCCAGCATCAGGAGTTTATTCGCGGTGCAAAGGTTATTGTCGCGGATTGCAACCTTAGTGAAGAGGCGCTGGTCTGGGTTCTGGAAAATAGCGGGGAAACGCCTGTATTTATTGATCCGGTATCGGCATGGAAATGCGTCAAAATCCGCGATCATCTGAGCAAAATCCATACGTTAAAACCTAACCGTCTTGAAGCCGAAACGTTGAGCGGAATTGCACTTTCCGGACGTGAAGATGTCGCAAAGGTCGCCGCCTGGTTTCATCAACACGGCCTGAACCGCCTGGTGCTTAGCATGGGAGGGGATGGCGTTTACTACAGTGATATCAACGGTGAAAGTGGGTGGTCGGCCCCTATTAAAACGAATGTCATCAATGTTACTGGGGCAGGCGACGCCATGATGGCGGGGCTGGCCTCCTGTTGGGTAGACGGTATGCCGTTTATCGATTCTGTTCGATTTGCGCAGGGATGTTCGTCAATGGCACTTGCCTGTGAATATACCAACAACCCTGAATTATCAATTGCCAATGTTACATCGTTAGTGGAGAACACAGAATGTCTGAATTAACTCTGTCCCCTGAATTATTACAAATATCCGCTGAAGTACAGGATGCTTTAAAAAATAAAAAATCGGTTGTTGCGCTGGAATCGACCATAATTTCTCACGGAATGCCATTCCCACAAAATGCCCAAACCGCAATTGAAGTAGAAGAAACAATTCGTAAACAGGGCGCAGTACCAGCCACTATCGCCATTATTGGCGGTGTGATGAAAGTGGGCTTAAGTAAAGAAGAAATCGAATTGCTGGGCCGTGAAGGACATAACGTGACGAAAGTTAGTCGTCGTGATTTACCTTTTGTCGTTGCTGCAGGGAAAAATGGCGCGACTACCGTTGCATCAACCATGATTATTGCAGCACTGGCTGGGATTAAAGTTTTTGCAACCGGAGGTATTGGTGGTGTGCATCGCGGAGCGGAACATACCTTCGATATTTCTGCCGATTTACAGGAACTGGCAAATACCAATGTCACTGTTGTTTGTGCGGGGGCAAAATCTATTCTCGATTTAGGATTAACAACAGAATATTTAGAAACCTTCGGTGTACCGTTAATTGGTTATCAGACAAAAGCGCTGCCTGCGTTTTTCTGCCGAACCAGCCCATTTGATGTCAGCATTCGTCTCGACAGTGCCCGCGAAATTGCTCGCGCGATGGCAGTGAAGTGGCAAACCGGTTTGAACGGCGGCCTGGTGGTAGCGAACCCGATCCCGGAACAGTTTGCGATGCCAGAAGAAACCATCAATGCAGCAATTGATCAAGCCGTTGCTGAAGCCGAAGAACAGGGTGTTATTGGGAAAGAGAGTACACCGTTCCTGCTGGCGCGTGTTGCGGAGCTAACCGGCGGTGATAGCCTGAAATCCAATATTCAACTGGTCTTTAATAACGCCATTCTGGCGAGCGAAATTGCCAAAGAATATCAGCGTCTCGTGGGTTAATTTCTGGTGGGCAGAAAGCCGTCGCCCGTACTCATCAAACATACCAAAACCTGGCGCTGACGCCGGGTTTACTGGCATGAAGGGAAAATCATTATGGATATAATGAGAAGTGTTGTGGGGATGGTGGTGTTACTGGCAATAGCATTTCTGTTGTCGGTAAATAAAAAGAGCATCAGCTTGCGCACGGTTGGGGCTGCGCTGCTGCTGCAAATTGCCATTGGTGGCATCATGCTCTATTTTCCCCCGGGAAAATGGGCAGTAGAGCAGGCGGCATTAGGCGTCCATAAAGTGATGTCCTACAGTGACGCAGGAAGTGCCTTTATTTTTGGTTCGCTGGTCGGTCCCAAAATGGATGTTCTGTTTGACGGTGCGGGCTTTATCTTCGCCTTTCGCGTACTCCCGGCGATTATTTTCGTTACCGCGCTTATCAGCTTGCTGTACTACATTGGCGTAATGGGGCTGCTGATTCGTATTCTTGGCAGTATTTTTCAGAAAGCCCTCAACATCAGCAAAATCGAATCTTTTGTCGCAGTCACCACTATTTTCCTCGGGCAAAATGAGATCCCGGCGATCGTGAAACCTTTTATTGATCGCATGAATCGCAACGAGCTATTTACGGCTATTTGTAGCGGCATGGCGTCTATTGCGGGTTCGATGATGATTGGCTATGCCGGAATGGGCGTGCCGATTGACTATTTGTTAGCCGCTTCGCTGATGGCTATTCCTGGCGGTATCCTGTTTGCACGTATTCTTAGTCCGGCGACGGAACCTTCGCAAGTTACGTTTGAAAATCTGTCGTTTAGCGAAACACCGCCAAAAAGCATTATTGAAGCTGCGGCGAACGGTGCAATGACTGGGCTGAAAATCGCCGCCGGTGTGGCGACGGTGGTAATGGCATTTGTGGCGATCATTGCGCTGATCAACGGCATTATTGGTGGAGTTGGCGGCTGGTTTGGTTTTGCCAATGTCTCTCTGGAAAGCATTTTCGGCTATGTGCTGGCCCCGTTGGCATGGATTATGGGGGTGGACTGGAGTGATGCAAATCTTGCCGGAAGTTTGATTGGGCAGAAACTGGCGATTAATGAGTTTGTTGCTTATCTCAATTTCTCGCCCTATCTGCAAACGAGCGGCACGCTGGATGTCAAGACCATTGCCATTATCTCGTTCGCCCTCTGTGGGTTTGCAAACTTTGGTTCTATCGGTGTTGTCGTTGGAGCGTTTTCGGCTATTTCGCCAAAACGCGCGCCGGAAATCGCCCAGCTTGGTTTACGGGCGCTGGCGGCGGCGACGCTTTCCAACCTGATGAGCGCGACCATTGCCGGGTTCTTTATTGGTTTAGCTTGAGTTTCATTGCCGGATGTACGCCTTATTAAGCGTTGCATCCGGCAATCGCACTATTGCCAATAATTTTTACTGCATCATCCCGGAGAATTTATTCTCCGGGTACATCTTCAGCGCCAGTCCTGACAACTGCTTTCTGTTTTTAATGAGATACCCTTTCTTGCTTTTAATTAATAAACCGTCATTAATGAATTGCGCAAGAACATATAAAAGATGTCGATAAGAAACGCCTAAATACTCTGCCGCTTGCGTATGCTTTTCGTGATAAAGATCACCTTCCTGCGAGAGTAATATAAAAGCTGCCAGGCGATTCACTAACGGAAATGATTGATTCTGAGTTAAAGAAACAATATTACGATAATTTTTATGACTTAAGGTGACGCAGAGTTTTCGTAAAAATAGCGTGTCGTTTAATAACAACGGGCGGTAATGCTTCATAGGGAGCGCAAGGCACCAACACTCTTCAATAGCCTGCACTGCACGCGGTTCATGGTCTTTGTCGATTAACTCAATCTCGCCAATAAAACAGGGCGCGGCAAAGAAATCGATTAGCGACACGCGACCATTAGCAAGCGTGACGTAAAGCCTGGCGCGGCCTCGCGTCAGGTAAAACAGCCAGGACGGCTGTTGCCCTTCCTGCACAATGTAGTCACGCGCTAAAAAATGAAACAGCCGCGTATCGGCTGAAACATCCGTTGAAAAGCAATCCTTAAACGCAGATTCACTCATCAATTGCTGCTTAAGATCATTATTGTGGATTTCTTTCACGATGTTTATCCGCTATGAGATTTCTCATATTTAGCATACGTACGCTGTTGTTAAGATTCAATCATCGGCCAGGTCGAATTTTCTTTGCTGTAGAAACAATAACGCAACTGGAAACAGAGGAAATAAACAATGGAAAAGAGAAAAATTATTCTGGATTGTGATCCGGGTCATGATGATGCTATTGCTATAATGATGGCGGCGAAACATCCGGCGATTGATTTATTAGGTATCACCATTGTAGCGGGTAATCAAACCCTCGATAAAACATTAATTAATGGCCTGAATGTTTGCCAGAAACTGGAGATTAATGTTCCGGTTTATGCGGGGATGCCGCAGCCCATTATGCGTCAACAAATTGTTGCCGATAATATTCACGGTGAAACCGGACTGGATGGCCCGGTATTCGAGCCGCTGACCCGCCAGGCAGAAAACACTCATGCGGTGAAATATATCATCGATACCCTTATGGCAAGCGATGGCGATATCACTCTGGTGCCGGTTGGTCCGTTGTCAAACATCGCGGTGGCAATGCGTATGCAACCCGCGATCCTGCCGAAAATCCGTGAAATTGTTCTGATGGGCGGTGCTTATGGTACTGGCAACTTCACCCCATCTGCTGAGTTCAACATCTTTGCTGACCCGGAGGCCGCACGCGTGGTGTTCACCTCCGGCGTTCCATTAGTGATGATGGGCCTCGATCTTACCAACCAGACCGTTTGCACCCCGGATGTGATTGCTCGGATGGAAAGGGCTGGCGGCCCTGCCGGAGAGCTGTTCAGCGACATCATGAACTTCACTCTCAAAACGCAGTTCGAAAACTACGGCCTGGCTGGCGGCCCGGTGCATGACGCCACCTGCATCGGTTATCTGATTAACCCTGATGGCATTAAAACCCAGGAGATGTACGTCGAAGTGGACGTCAACAGTGGCCCTTGTTACGGGCGTACCGTCTGCGACGAGCTGGGCGTTCTTGGCAAGCCCGCCAATACAAAAGTCGGCATCACTATTGATACCGACTGGTTCTGGGGATTAGTCGAAGAGTGCGTACGCGGCTACATAAAAACCCATTAAGTGTTGATAACAAGCCGGGTCAGTATCGCAAGATGCAGGCCCGGCTATTTATGATGGGCAGAGAGCCGTCGCCCAAAATGACATGAAGAGATAATAACTATGGATGTCATGAGAAGTGTTCTGGGAATGGTGGTATTACTGGCTATTGCGTTTTTGCTGTCAGTAACCTGATGAGTGCTACTATTGCAGGATTCTTTATTGGTTTAGCGTAGTGCGCAATTTATGAGCCGGATAAGATGCGGTCAAGCGTCGAATCCGGCAACATTGTTACACCATTGGCACTAATGAAAGCGCGTTATCGGCAGACAGGGTAGGGTTGTTTAAGCTGCCGCTGGCGCGCGAAATTGCCGCGCAGGCCATCGCAAAACGGGCGCTGTCGCGGAAACTGTATCCTTCAAGAAAGCTATATACCAGGCCCGCCATAAAACCATCGTCAGCACCAAAACTGTCTACTGTCGTATGCGCTGGCGCGGTCAGCAAAAATTGTTCTCCATCCTTATCGCTGCAAAATACAGATTCATCTTTCAGATAAACAAAAATGCGTTTAACACCTTGTTGATGCAGCGAATTTACAGCTCTGATGCGATTGTTGTCGTCTTTAATCGGTTGCCCCCACAAAATTTCCAGTTCATTTTGTGTTGGTTTCAGAGTGTGGATCCGGCTGTACCAGTTTTTTACTTTGTTCGCTTTAAATTCGGAAACGGTATCGACAAACATCGGAATTTCATCAGCAATGGTAAAGACCCACTCCAGGGCTTCAGGTGTGAGATTACAATCAGCCAGCACCACACCAGCATGGCGAATCAAGTCCCGTGAAGTATTGAGCAGTTGAGGCGTTAGCTGTTGCAGAATATGTGTGTCATTGATTGCCAGGATAGTTTCTTCCTGCTTATTAGCGATAGCGAGATAAGTTGCAGTGCTGTGTCCATGCAGACGAATGCAGTTTGAAACGTTCACGCCCGCGCGGCGCGTTTCTTCCAGTAATGTCTCGCCGTAAAAATCGTTGCCAATAGCTGATATTAAATGCACATCCCGACCAAGCAGAGCCAGGTTATGCGCGATATTACGTCCGACGCCGCCTGCGGAACAGTGAACAGAACCTGGATGAGAGGCTGCTTGCGGGTAACGGATATCCGCCATTCCGCGAATATCCATATTGATTGCACCCACAACCACACAGTAATCCTGCTCGGTAAGGATATATCCTTTGCCTTTAATCAAACCCTTGCGCATCAAATCCATAATATGAGCGGCAACACGTGAGCGGCTGATTTGCAGAATATCGGCGATTTCATTCTGTTGAATCAGCGGGTTACGCCGTAAAATTTTAAGAATCTGCTTTTCCCTGTCGTTCATCGATCAGGCCACCGCTTTTTCAGTTTGTTGCGCTTTCAGCCAGGCGATCTCTTCTGCCCAGATATCCGGGTTGATGGTTTCAAGGATCAGCGGAATGCCGTCGAAACGGTCGTCTTGCATGATCCAGCGGAACGCATCATGACCGATATTGCCTTCGCCGAGGCTATGATGGCGGTCAACGCGGCTGCCAAAGGTGCTTTTCGCATCGTTGAGGTGCATCCCGTGCAGATACTTAAAGCCTACAATACGGGCAAAATCAGCGAACGTTTTCTCGCATTCGGCAGGAGTACGCAAATCATACCCGGCAGCGAAAGCATGGCAGGTATCAATGCAGACGCCGACGCGGGATTTATCTTCCACGCCGTCGATAATCGCCGCGAGATGTTCGAATTTAAACCCTAAGTTACTGCCCTGACCGGCGGTGTTTTCAATCACCGCGGTGACACCTTGAGTTTTATCCAGCGCAATGTTGATGGATTCGGCAATACGCGCAAGGCAATCCTCTTCTGAAATCTGCATCAGATGGCTGCCAGGGTGGAAGTTGAGCAAAGAAAGCCCCAGCTGTTCGCAACGCTGCATTTCATCTATAAAGGCATCGCGCGATTTTTCCAGAGCTTCAGCAACCGGATGTCCGAGGTTAATCAGATAACTGTCGTGGGGAAGAATTTGCGCCGATGTGTAGTGATATTTTTCACAGGCGGCTTTGAATTCATCGATGGTTTGCGTCGTGAGCGGTGCGGCACGCCACTGACGTTGGTTTTTGGTGAACAAGGCAAACGCGGTTGCGTCGATTTCGGCGGCGCGAATTGCGGCATTTGCCAGACCGCCAGCAGCACTAACGTGCGCTCCAATGTATTTCATGCGAGGACTCCTGTTAAACCCGCTGGAGGAAAACGGTAATGATAGCGGGTTAACAGGAGCAAGATGTAGTGGTTTATGCGATGACGCTTTGAATCACATAGTTAATCGCACCACCACCAACAATCAGCCAGGCAAACAGTACCAGTGCCATCAGCAGAGGTTTCGCCCCGGCTTTTTTCAGCGCGCTGACGTGAGTGGTCAGACCCAGCGCCGCCATCGCCATTGCCAGCAGGAAGGTATCCAGCGTTACCAGCATGTTCACCACGCTCTGCGGTAACAGGTGGAACGAGTTAAAGATGGCAACGACGATGAACAAGATGGCAAACCACGGAATAGTGATTTTGCTTTTCTCGCCGCTGTTCGCCCCAGACAGCTGTTTAACACGCGCCGCCAGCAGGATGAGGAACGGAGCCAGCATCATCACGCGCAGCATTTTGGAAATAACTGCTGCGTTTTCTGCATCCGGGCTGATGGCATGACCTGCCGCCACCACCTGCGCCACTTCGTGCACAGTAGAACCAATGTAGATACCGAAAGTTTCCGGACTAAACCATTGAGACATCAGCGGATATATCGCCGGGTAGAGGAAAATCGCGACGGTCCCGAAGATAACAACGGTTGCAACAGCCACGGTTACTTTACTGGCTTCTGCTTTCACTACCGGCTCAGTCGCCAGTACCGCGGCAGCACCACAGATACTGCTACCGGCACCGATCAACCAGCTGGTGTGCTTATCCAGACCAAACACTTTCTGCCCCAGGAAGCAAGCCAGCAGGAAGGTACTGGACAGCGTCAACACGTCAATGATGATCCCACTGATACCGACATCGGCAATTTGCGAGAACGTCAGACGGAAGCCATAAAGAATGATACCCAGACGTAATAAATATTGCTTGGCAAACAGCACACCACCGTCACAGCTTTTCCAGATGTGCGGGTAAATGGTGTTGCCTAAAACCATCCCCAACAAGATTGCGAGGGTGAGGGCACTAAACCCGGCACCCGCAACAGCGGGAATGGAACCACCCCACAGGGCGACCCCGGTGATAACTGCACTCAGGGCTAACCCCGGAATAAAATGCCACAGTGTACGATGTTGTTTCTGTAAGGTGATATTCGTCATAACCCTCTCCTTTAACCGGGCATAAGGTTACGACTAACTGGTTTAAAAATAAAATTGATTATATATTTATAATTAATCTTTATAAGTGGTAAGCGACTATGCACATCACCCTCCGGCAGTTGGAAGTTTTTGCAGAAGTATTGAAAAGTGGATCAACCACCCAGGCGTCGGTGATGCTGGCGTTGTCGCAATCAGCAGTGAGCGCAGCCTTGACCGACCTGGAAGGGCAGCTTGGCGTTCAACTGTTTGATCGCGTGGGGAAAAGACTGGTTGTTAATGAACACGGGCGGCTGCTCTATCCGCGAGCGTTGGCACTGCTTGAACAGGCGGTTGAAATCGAACAACTGTTTCGCGAAGACAACGGCGCGATTCGTATCTATGCCAGTAGTACCATCGGTAACTACATTCTGCCTGCAGTTATCGCCCGTTATCGCCATGATTATCCGCAGTTGCCGATTGAACTTAGCGTTGGGAATAGCCAGGACGTGATGCAAGCGGTGCTGGATTTCCGCGTTGATATTGGCTTTATTGAAGGACCGTGCCACAGCACTGAAATCATTTCTGAACCGTGGCTGGAAGACGAGCTGGTGGTTTTCGCCGCGCCGACTTCGCCGTTGGCTCGTGGTCCGGTCACCTTAGAACAGCTGGCCGCTGCGCCGTGGATCCTGCGTGAACGCGGTTCCGGCACGCGGGAGATTGTCGATTATCTGTTGCTGTCACATTTACCGAAGTTTGAGATGGCGATGGAATTAGGTAACTCCGAGGCAATCAAACATGCGGTGCGTCATGGGTTGGGAATTAGTTGCCTGTCGCGACGGGTGATTGAAGATCAATTGCAGGCAGGCACATTAAGTGAAGTTGCGGTCCCTCTGCCGCGCCTGATGCGTACGTTGTGGCGTATACATCATCGGCAAAAACACCTTTCCAACGCGCTACGGCGCTTTCTGGACTATTGCGATCCCGCGAATGTACCGCGTTAAGGTGCTGTACAAGAACATGCTGGTGCTGTGTCGATTTCGTGACGCAGCGCCCTCAGCATGCATTCGCCAGAAAAGAGATTGGCTGCTTTACTTATAATCCCTGGGCGATCATGAAGGTGTCTTATAACCGTGTATTTCTGCCGGAAGGATTGCCAATCGTCTGCTACAATCGCGCCTCATTTTTAAGATGGATAGCATTTTTGTATGGGTTCCGAAACTAAAACTACAGAAGCGCCGGGCTTACGCCGTGAATTGAAGGCGCGTCACCTGACGATGATTGCCATTGGCGGTTCCATCGGTACAGGTCTTTTTGTTGCCTCTGGCGCAACGATTTCTCAGGCAGGTCCGGGCGGGGCATTGCTCTCGTATATGCTGATTGGCCTGATGGTTTACTTCCTGATGACCAGTCTCGGTGAACTGGCTGCATATATGCCGGTTTCCGGTTCGTTTGCCACTTACGGTCAGAACTATGTTGAAGAAGGCTTTGGCTTCGCGCTGGGCTGGAACTACTGGTACAACTGGGCGGTGACTATTGCCGTTGACCTGGTTGCAGCACAGCTGGTCATGAGCTGGTGGTTCCCGGATACACCGGGCTGGATCTGGAGTGCGTTGTTCCTCGGCGTTATCTTCCTGTTGAACTACATCTCTGTTCGCGGCTTTGGTGAAGCGGAATACTGGTTCTCACTGATCAAAGTCACGACAGTTATTGTCTTTATCATCGTTGGCGTGCTGATGATTATCGGTATCTTCAAAGGCGCGCAGCCTGCGGGCTGGAGCAACTGGACAATCGGCGAAGCGCCGTTTGCTGGTGGTTTTGCGGCGATGATCGGCGTAGCTATGATTGTCGGCTTCTCTTTCCAGGGAACCGAGCTGATCGGTATTGCTGCAGGCGAGTCCGAAGATCCGGCGAAAAACATTCCACGCGCGGTACGTCAGGTATTCTGGCGAATCCTGTTGTTCTATGTGTTCGCGATCCTGATTATCAGCCTGATTATTCCGTATACCGATCCGAGCCTGCTGCGTAACGATGTTAAAGACATCAGCGTCAGTCCGTTCACCCTGGTGTTCCAGCACGCGGGTCTGCTCTCTGCGGCGGCGGTGATGAACGCAGTTATTCTGACGGCGGTGCTGTCAGCAGGTAACTCCGGTATGTATGCGTCTACTCGTATGCTGTATACCCTGGCGTGTGACGGTAAAGCGCCGCGCATTTTCGCTAAACTGTCGCGTGGTGGCGTGCCGCGTAATGCGCTGTATGCGACGACGGTGATTGCCGGTTTGTGCTTCCTGACCTCCATGTTTGGCAACCAGACGGTATACCTGTGGCTGCTGAACACCTCCGGGATGACGGGCTTTATCGCCTGGCTGGGGATTGCCATTAGCCACTATCGTTTCCGTCGCGGGTACGTATTGCAGGGACACGACATTAACGATCTGCCGTACCGTTCAGGTTTCTTCCCAATGGGGCCGATCTTCGCATTCATTCTGTGTCTGATTATCACTTTGGGCCAGAACTACGAAGCGTTCCTGAAAGATACCATTGACTGGGGCGGCGTAGCGGCAACGTATATTGGTATCCCGCTGTTCCTGATTATTTGGTTCGGCTATAAGCTGATTAAAGGAACTCACTTCGTACGCTACAGCGAAATGAAGTTCCCGCAGAACGATAAGAAATAAGTTTCCTCCCTTCCTTGCTAAGCCCTCTCAACCGAGAGGGCTTTTTCAATTCCATTTCCCTGACAAATCATGCGGATATAAAATTTAACATTTGGATTGATAATTGTTATCGTTTGCATTATCGTTACGCCGCAATCAAAAAAGGCTGACAAATCAGAGGCTGTTCCGGCTTTCTGGGATGATCACCTGCATACAAATAAGTCCACCGCGATGCTGCCGTACGCAAGGGGACGTAAAGAAGATGTGAGCGATACCCATTTTATTTTCGTAGTTACCTCATGGAGATATGGAATGTTTAGGTTGAACCCTTTCGTACGGGTCGGGCTGTGTTTGTCCGCTATTTCTTGTGCATGGCCTGTGTTAGCGGTCGATGATGATGGCGAAACGATGGTTGTCACTGCATCTTCCGTTGAACAAAACCTTAAAGATGCTCCCGCCAGTATCAGCGTCATTACCCAGGAAGACCTGCAGCGAAAACCGGTACAGAATCTGAAGGATGTCCTCAAAGAAGTGCCTGGCGTACAACTGACGAACGAAGGGGATAACCGTAAGGGCGTAAGTATTCGTGGTCTGGACAGCAGCTACACCCTGATTCTTGTCGACGGTAAACGCGTTAACTCCCGCAATGCCGTCTTCCGCCACAATGATTTCGATCTGAACTGGATCCCGGTCGATTCCATCGAACGTATTGAAGTGGTCCGTGGCCCGATGTCGTCGCTGTACGGTTCCGATGCGCTCGGCGGTGTAGTGAATATCATCACCAAAAAAATCGGTCAGAAATGGTCGGGCACCGTTACCGTCGATACCACCGTTCAGGAACATCGCGATCGCGGTGATACCTATAACGGTCAATTCTTTACCAGCGGACCATTAATTGACGGCGTGCTGGGAATGAAAGCTTACGGCAGCCTGGCAAAACGTGAAAAGGATGACCCGCAAAACTCAACGACCACCGATACCGGAGAAACGCCGCGTATTGAAGGATTCTCCAGCCGCGACGGCAATGTCGAATTTGCCTGGACACCGAATCAAAATCACGATTTTACTGCCGGATACGGTTTCGACCGTCAGGATCGTGATTCCGACTCGCTGGACAAAAACCGCCTGGAACGCCAGAACTACTCCGTCAGCCATAATGGGCGTTGGGATTACGGCACCAGCGAACTGAAATACTACGGTGAGAAAGTCGAGAACAAAAACCCTGGCAACAGCAGCCCGATAACTTCCGAAAGCAATACGGTCGACGGCAAATACACGTTGCCGCTGACGGCGATTAATCAGTTTCTCACGGTTGGCGGTGAATGGCGTCACGACAAACTTAGCGATGCGGTGAACCTGACCGGGGGAACCAGCTCCAAAACGTCTGCCAGCCAGTACGCGCTGTTTGTGGAAGATGAATGGCGGATCTTCGAGCCGCTGGCGCTGACGACCGGCGTGCGTATGGACGATCACGAAACCTACGGTGAACACTGGAGTCCGCGTGCCTACCTGGTTTATAACGCCACCGACACCGTAACGGTGAAAGGGGGCTGGGCGACGGCATTTAAAGCCCCTTCTCTGTTGCAACTTAGCCCTGACTGGACGAGCAATTCCTGCCGTGGCGCATGTAAGATTGTGGGTAGCCCGGATCTGAAACCAGAAACCAGCGAAAGTTGGGAGCTGGGGCTTTACTACATGGGTGAAGAAGGCTGGCTGGAAGGGGTTGAATCCAGCGTTACCGTTTTCCGTAACGATGTGAAAGATCGTATCAGCATTAGCCGTACGTCTGACGTCAATGCTGCACCGGGCTACCAAAACTTTGTCGGTTTTGAGACGGGCGCTAACGGACGGCGCATACCGGTATTTAGCTACTACAACGTTAACAAAGCTCGTATTCAGGGCGTGGAAACCGAACTGAAAATTCCGTTCAACGATGAATGGAAACTGTCGATCAACTACACCTACAACGATGGTCGTGATGTCAGCAACGGCGAAAACAAACCGCTATCCGATCTGCCGTTCCATACTGCTAACGGTACGCTGGACTGGAAACCGCTGGCGCTGGAAGACTGGTCATTCTATGTTTCTGGTCACTATACCGGGCAGAAACGCGCCGACAGCGCGACGGCTAAAACACCGGGCGGTTATACCATCTGGAATACCGGCGCGGCCTGGCAGGTGACTAAAGACGTCAAACTGCGCGCAGGCGTGCTGAACCTTGGCGACAAGGATCTCAGTCGTGACGACTACAGCTATAACGAAGACGGACGTCGTTACTTTATGGCAGTGGATTATCGCTTCTGATGAGAAGATGCCCGGCGAACCGGGCGGACTTTCACTTCAGTAAATACTGCGCATGGAAGCGCAGGTGATCCTCTATAAAAGAGGCGATGAAGTAGTAACTGTGATCATATCCCGGCTGAATACGCAGCGTCATCGGCCACGCTTTCTGGCGCGCGGCTTCTGCCAGTACTGCAGGTTGCAGTTGGTCAGCAAGAAACTGATCATTATCACCCTGATCAATAAGCGTCGGGATTGCATCCTGCGCGTTACTGGCATACATCAACGCGCAACTGTCCCATTCCAGCCATGCATTTTTGTCCTCACCTAAATAAGTGCTAAACGCTTTGATTCCCCACGGGACGCTGCACGGATTCACAATTGGCGCAAAGGCGGAAACGCTGGTGTATTTACCCGGATTTTTCAGCGCCATAATCAGTGCACCGTGACCACCCATGGAATGACCGCTAATGGCGCAGCGGTCGCTGACATTAAATTGCGACTGAATCAGCGCCGGTAATTCATCGCGCAGATAATCATACATCCGGTAATGTGTCGCCCACGGTGGTTGCGTGGCGTTAAGATAAAACCCCGCGCCCTGGCCTAAATCGTAGCCATCGTCGTTGGCAACCTGTTCGCCGCGCGGGCTGGTGTCTGGCATCACCAGTACAATCCCCAGTTCCGCCGCCACGCGCTGGGCACCCGCCTTGGTGGTGAAGTTCTCGTCATTGCAGGTTAATCCGGAAAGCCAGTACAGCACTGGTGGCGGGGTGTGATCACGAGGTGGTGGGAGAAAGATACTGAACGTCATCGGGCAGTTTAAGGTACTGGAGTCGTGTCGCCAGCGTTGCTGCCAGCCTTCAAAACAGCGGTGCTCTTCGAGCATTTCCATGCGTGGCTCCTTGTTGTGTTGTTTGCAATTTCTTCATCATACCGTTTATTCAATGTGCTGTGAGTAACTTTCACTTCCGTATTTGCATAACGATGTTTTAACATCTGCTGATGAAAGGCAGCGGCAATTACAATAATTATCGCTGTGAATACTGGATTATGTGCGCCGCCTCACGCACAATAATCAGGCTGTAAATCAGCTTAATAACTTTGCCCCCACGCAGGGCGGAGGCGTCACACCTGCAGGAGAAATCATAAATGCCATCACTCAGTAAAGAAGCGGCCCTGGTTCATGAAGCGTTAGTTGCGCGAGGACTGGAAACACCGCTGCGCCCGCCCGTGCATGAAATGGATAACGAAACGCGCAAAAGCCTTATTGCTGGTCATATGACCGAAATCATGCAGCTGCTGAATCTCGACCTGGCTGATGACAGTTTGATGGAAACGCCGCATCGCATCGCTAAAATGTATGTCGATGAAATTTTCTCCGGTCTGGATTACGCCAATTTCCCGAAAATCACCCTCATTGAAAACAAAATGAAGGTCGATGAAATGGTCACCGTGCGCGATATCACTCTGACCAGCACCTGTGAACACCATTTTGTTACCATCGATGGCAAAGCGACGGTGGCCTATATCCCGAAAGATTCGGTCATTGGTCTGTCAAAAATTAACCGTATTGTGCAGTTCTTTGCCCAGCGTCCGCAGGTGCAGGAACGTCTGACGCAGCAAATTCTCATTGCGCTACAAACGCTGCTGGGCACCAATAATGTGGCTGTCTCTATCGACGCGGTGCATTACTGCGTGAAGGCGCGTGGCATCCGCGATGCAACCAGTGCCACGACAACGACCTCTCTTGGTGGATTGTTCAAATCCAGTCAGAATACGCGCCACGAGTTTCTGCGCGCTGTGCGTCATCACAACTGATAAAAAGGCAGGAACCGTGGAGCGCAACGTCACGCTCGATTTTGTTCGCGGCGTCGCCATTCTGGGGATCCTGCTATTAAACATCAGCGCCTTTGGGCTACCAAAGGCGGCTTATCTCAATCCCGCCTGGTACGGCGCTATTACGCCACAGGATGCATGGACCTGGGCATTTCTCGATCTCATCGGCCAGGTGAAATTCCTCACGCTTTTTGCGCTGTTGTTTGGTGCGGGCCTGCAAATGTTGCTGCCCCGTGGCAGACGATGGATCCAGTCGCGGTTAACGCTGTTAGTCTTGCTGGGCTTTATTCACGGTTTATTGTTCTGGGACGGCGATATTCTGCTGGCTTACGGGCTGGTGGGCTTAATCTGCTGGCGGCTGGTGCGCGATGCGCCATCGGTAAAAAGCCTGTTTAATACCGGCGTCATGCTTTATCTGGTGGGGCTTGGCGTTTTGCTGTTATTGGGGTTGATTTCCGATAGCCAGACCAGCCGCGCCTGGACACCTGATGCATCGGCTATTTTGTATGAAAAGCACTGGAAACTTCACGGTGGTGTTGAAGCGATCAGTAATCGTGCCGATGGTGTTGGCAACAGTTTACTGGCACTGGGCGCACAGTATGGCTGGCAACTGGCAGGGATGATGCTCATTGGTGCCGCATTGATGCGCAGTGGCTGGCTGAAAGGGCAGTTCAGCTTACGTCACTATCGTCGTACTGGTTTTGTGCTGGTGGCGATTGGAGTGATCATTAACCTTCCTGCCATCGCCCTGCAATGGCGACTGGACTGGGCGTATCGTTGGTGCGCCTTCTTACTTCAGATGCCGCGGGAACTGAGTGCGCCGTTTCAGGCGATTGGCTATGCGTCGCTGTTTTATGGCTTCTGGCCGCAATTAAGCCGCTTTAAGCTGGTGCTGGCAATCGCCTGTGTCGGACGGATGGCACTGACCAACTATCTATTGCAAACGCTGATTTGTACTACGCTTTTTTACCACCTCGGTTTGTTTATGCAGTTTGACCGTCTGGAGCTGCTGGCGTTTGTTATTCCGGTATGGTTGGCGAATATCTTCTTCTCTGTTATCTGGCTGCGTTACTTCCGCCAGGGGCCGGTGGAATGGCTCTGGCGTCAGTTAACTTTGCGTGCTGCCGGACCGACAATATCTAAAACATCAAGATAACGATCTGGATCACATTCGTTAACAAAACGGCTGTAACCGTTTCCATTGCTGTGACTCGATTCACGAAGTCCTGTATTCAGTGCTGACAAAATAGCCGCCAGCAAGCAGTCATTTACTGCAATCTCATAACAGGTAGTGAATATGATCACCATTCGTGATGTAGCGCGTCAGGCTGGCGTCTCTGTGGCAACGGTTTCCCGGGTGCTCAATAACAGCACGCTGGTCAGTGCCGATACGCGTGAGGCAGTAATGAAAGCTGTGAGTGAGCTGGATTATCGGCCAAACGCCAATGCCCAGGCGCTGGCAACTCAGGTTAGCGATACCATTGGCGTGGTGGTGATGGACGTTTCTGATGCGTTTTTCGGCGCGCTGGTAAAAGCGGTGGATCTGGTCGCCCAGCAGCATCAGAAATACGTGCTAATCGGCAATAGCTATCATGAAGCGGAAAAAGAGCGTCACGCCATTGAGGTGTTAATTCGCCAGCGTTGTAATGCGTTGATTGTTCACTCAAAAGCATTGAGTGACGATGAACTGGCACAATTTATGGATAACATTCCCGGTATGGTGTTAATCAACCGCGTTGTGCCGGGGTACGCCCATCGTTGCGTTTGCCTGGATAATCTCAGCGGTGCCCGAATGGCGACGCGCATGTTGCTGAATAACGGTCATCAACGTATTGGTTATCTTTCTTCCAGCCACGGCATTGAAGATGACGCCATGCGTAAAGCAGGCTGGATGAGTGCGTTGAAAGAGCAGGATATTATTCCGCCGGAAAGCTGGATTGGCACTGGCACGCCGGACATGCCGGGCGGTGAGGCGGCGATGGTTGAACTGCTGGGGCGCAATCTACAACTAACCGCTGTATTTGCTTACAACGACAATATGGCCGCTGGCGCACTGACAGCATTAAAAGATAATGGCATTGCGATTCCGTTACATCTCTCAATCATTGGTTTCGATGATATTCCCATCGCCCGTTACACCGACCCGCAATTAACGACTGTGCGTTATCCCATTGCTTCAATGGCTAAATTAGCTACCGAACTGGCCTTGCAGGGGGCAGCAGACAATATTGATCCTCGTGCCAGCCACTGTTTTATGCCGACGTTAGTGCGTCGCCATTCTGTCGCAACACGCCAGAATGCGGCGGCGATCACTAACTCAACAAATCAGGCGATGTAACCGCTTTCAATCTGTGAGTGATTTCACAGTATCTTAACAATGTGATGGCTATGATTGCACCGTTTTAACGTTGTAACCCGTATGTAACAGTGAATAATCACTTTCACCGAGGTAATAGCGTCATAACAACAATTAAAGCCGTTTTCTGGAGCGTTACCGGGCATGGAAGAACGAATTTTAAAAAGTGAGCTTCGGCGTTCAGTAACACTTCATTAACTCTACTGCCCCGCCGAGCATTTATCTCAAGCACTACCCTGCATAAGAAAAACCGGAGATACCATGAATAAGAAGGTGTTAACCCTGTCTGCTGTGATGGCCAGCATGTTATTCGGTGCCGCTGCACACGCTGCTGATACTCGCATTGGTGTAACAATCTATAAGTACGACGATAACTTTATGTCTGTAGTGCGCAAGGCTATTGAGCAAGATGCGAAAGCCGCGCCAGATGTTCAGCTGCTGATGAATGATTCTCAGAATGACCAGTCCAAGCAGAACGATCAGATCGACGTATTGCTGGCGAAAGGGGTGAAGGCACTGGCAATCAACCTGGTTGACCCGGCAGCTGCGGGTACGGTGATTGAGAAAGCGCGTGGGCAAAACGTGCCGGTGGTTTTCTTCAACAAAGAACCGTCTCGTAAGGCGCTGGATAGCTACGACAAAGCCTACTACGTTGGCACTGACTCCAAAGAGTCCGGCATTATTCAGGGCGATTTGATTGCTAAACACTGGGCGGCGAATCAGGGTTGGGATCTGAACAAAGACGGTCAGATTCAATTCGTACTGCTGAAAGGTGAGCCGGGGCATCCGGATGCAGAAGCACGTACCACTTACGTGATTAAAGAATTGAACGACAAAGGCATTAAAACTGAACAGTTACAGTTAGATACCGCTATGTGGGATACCGCTCAGGCGAAAGATAAGATGGACGCCTGGCTGTCTGGCCCGAACGCCAACAAAATCGAGGTGGTTATCGCCAACAACGACGCGATGGCAATGGGCGCGGTAGAAGCACTGAAAGCACACAATAAGTCCAGCATTCCGGTGTTTGGCGTCGATGCGCTGCCAGAAGCGCTGGCGCTGGTGAAATCCGGTGCACTGGCGGGCACCGTACTGAACGATGCTAACAACCAGGCGAAAGCGACCTTTGATCTGGCGAAAAACCTGGCCGATGGCAAAGGTGCGGCTGATGGCACCAACTGGAAAATCGACAACAAAGTGGTCCGCGTACCTTATGTTGGCGTAGATAAAGACAACCTGGCTGAATTCAGCAAGAAATAAGACTGATTGGGCGCAGTCGTTTACTGCGCCCTTATTGTATGGCCAACAAGGTAAAATTATATGGTCAGCTCAACGACTCCGTCTTCCGGGGAATACTTGTTGGAAATGAGCGGTATCAACAAGTCTTTTCCTGGTGTTAAGGCACTTGATAACGTTAATTTAAAAGTCCGACCACATTCTATCCATGCATTAATGGGGGAAAACGGTGCAGGAAAATCGACATTATTAAAATGCCTGTTTGGTATTTATCAAAAAGACTCCGGCACCATTTTATTCCAGGGTAAAGAGATCGATTTCCATTCCGCCAAAGAAGCACTGGAAAATGGTATTTCGATGGTACACCAGGAGTTAAACCTGGTATTACAACGTTCGGTGATGGACAACATGTGGCTGGGGCGATATCCCACCAAAGGCATGTTTGTCGATCAGGACAAAATGTACCGCGAAACCAAAGCGATTTTTGATGAACTGGATATTGATATCGATCCGCGTGCGCGCGTCGGTACATTATCTGTTTCGCAAATGCAGATGATCGAAATTGCCAAAGCGTTTTCCTATAACGCGAAAATTGTGATTATGGATGAACCGACTTCTTCGTTAACCGAAAAAGAGGTCAATCATCTGTTCACTATTATTCGTAAATTAAAAGAGCGCGGCTGCGGTATTGTTTATATCTCGCATAAAATGGAAGAAATCTTCCAGTTATGTGATGAAGTTACCGTATTGCGCGACGGTCAGTGGATCGCTACCGAACCGCTGGCAGGGCTGACGATGGACAAGATCATCGCCATGATGGTTGGGCGTTCTCTTAACCAGCGTTTCCCTGACAAAGAAAACAAGCCGGGCGAAGTGATTCTGGAAGTGCGTAACCTGACGTCGCTGCGCCAGCCGTCGATTCGCGATGTCTCGTTTGATCTGCATAAAGGGGAGATTCTCGGTATAGCCGGTCTGGTGGGAGCGAAACGTACCGATATTGTTGAGACGTTATTTGGTATTCGCGAGAAATCGGCTGGCACCATTACGTTGCACGGCAAAAAGATCAATAACCATAATGCCAACGAAGCCATAAACCACGGATTTGCACTGGTAACTGAAGAGCGCCGCTCAACGGGAATTTATGCCTATCTGGATATTGGCTTTAACTCGTTAATTTCCAATATCCGCAACTATAAAAATAAAGTTGGTTTACTGGATAACTCGCGGATGAAAAGCGATACCCAGTGGGTGATTGATTCAATGCGGGTAAAAACACCGGGGCATCGGACGCAAATTGGTTCGCTCTCCGGTGGTAATCAGCAAAAAGTGATTATTGGTCGCTGGCTGTTAACGCAACCAGAAATATTAATGCTCGATGAACCGACACGCGGTATTGATGTTGGGGCTAAGTTTGAGATTTATCAGTTAATTGCCGAACTGGCGAAGAAAGGCAAGGGGATTATTATTATCTCCTCCGAAATGCCAGAGTTGTTAGGGATAACAGACCGTATTCTGGTCATGAGCAATGGTCTCGTTTCCGGAATTGTCGATACAAAAACAACAACGCAAAGCGAAATTCTGCGTCTTGCGTCTTTGCACCTTTAAGATTAGGGGCTTCCCATGAGTGCGTTAAATAAGAAAAGTTTTCTTACTTACCTGAAAGAGGGCGGTATTTACGTCGTTCTTTTAGTTTTGCTGGCGATTATTATTTTCCAGGACCCAACATTTTTAAGTCTGTTGAACTTAAGTAATATTCTCACCCAGTCATCGGTGCGTATTATTATCGCGCTTGGTGTGGCAGGGTTAATTGTCACCCAGGGGACTGACCTTTCCGCAGGTCGCCAGGTGGGGCTGGCGGCAGTAGTAGCAGCGACGTTATTGCAGTCCATGGATAACGCCAACAAAGTGTTCCCGGAAATGGCGACGATGCCGATTGCGCTGGTTATTCTGATTGTCTGTGCCATTGGTGCGGTTATCGGTTTGATCAACGGGCTGATTATCGCCTATCTCAACGTGACGCCGTTCATTACCACGCTCGGCACGATGATTATCGTCTACGGCATTAACTCGCTCTATTACGACTTTGTCGGGGCGTCGCCAATTTCCGGTTTTGACAGCGGCTTCTCTACCTTTGCTCAGGGCTTTGTCGCGCTGGGGAGTTTCCGTCTCTCTTACATCACCTTCTACGCGTTGATTGCGGTGGTGTTTGTCTGGGTGTTATGGAACAAAACCCGCTTCGGCAAGAACATTTTTGCCATTGGCGGTAACCCGGAAGCGGCGAAAGTATCTGGTGTCAACGTCGGCCTGAACCTGCTGATGATTTACGCGTTGTCTGGTGTGTTCTATGCCTTCGGCGGGATGTTAGAAGCCGGACGTATCGGCTCAGCCACCAACAACCTCGGCTTTATGTATGAGCTGGATGCTATCGCGGCGTGCGTGGTAGGCGGCGTATCGTTCAGCGGCGGTGTGGGGACGGTAATTGGTGTGGTGACCGGGGTGATTATTTTTACCGTCATCAACTATGGTCTGACGTACATCGGCGTAAACCCGTACTGGCAGTACATCATCAAAGGGGCGATTATTATCTTCGCCGTGGCGCTGGATTCACTGAAATACGCGCGTAAGAAGTGATGTGAATGTGGTTCGCATCCGGTCAGAAATGCACATAACATCATGAGTTGTATGGTTTTGTATGCCGGATAAGGCGTTTACGCCGCATCCGGCGACAGGAACCAAATGCCGGATGCAACGCTGGCGCGTTTTATCCGGCCTACAATGAGCACAACATACTGATTTATATTGTTTTGTATGCCGGGTAAGGCGTTCACGCCGCATCCGGCGACAGGAACTAAATGCCGGATGCGTCGCTGGTTTTACAACGTTACCGGGTGTTCTTTCTCGCCTTTCTTAAACTTCACTTCCCCAAGATCAATACAACCTACCGGGCAGACATGACCACAAAGCAGACAACCCACGCATTTCTCGGTATTACAATGCGGTGTGCGGGTTTTCTCGCTCCATTCCATCGCCTGGTGACCGCCGTCGTAACAGGAAATATAACAGCGTCCACAGCCAACACATTTATCAAGATTGATATGGGGATAGACAATATAACTGCGGTCTAAATCTTCCGCCGGGACAATATTGTGATTCGCCAGACCCACCATCTCCTGCAACGAATCAAACCCTTGATCGGCGAGATAATGCGACAACCCGCTTGCCATATCTTCCACTATCCGATACCCGTACTGCATAATGCCGGTGGTCACCTGCAACGTCGCTGCGCCGAGCAATAAAAACTCCGCCGCATCTTCCCAGGTTTCAATGCCGCCGATACCGCTGATCGGGAAATCGCGCAGTTCTGGATGGGTGCGCATTTGCTGAATAAAGCGTAGGGCGATCGGTTTTACCGCTTTACCGGAATATCCGGAAATACTCGATTTACCGTTAACGATCGGCATACCAATTTTCTGATTAAGATCGATATTGGTGATGGATTTAACGGTGTTAATCGCCGCAATGCCATCTGCGCCGCCGCGCTTCGCCGCCAGCGCCACTTCGCACATATCACCAATATTCGGCGTCATCTTCGCCAGCATTGGCAGCGTGGAACCACGTTTTACTGCCCGACAATATTTTTCTACCAGCTCCGGGCTTTGCCCGACATCGCTACCCATCGCATGAGAAGTCATTTGCGGACAGGAGAAGTTACACTCGATCATATCCGCGCCAGCTTCTTGCACCAGACGCGCCAGCTCTTCCCATTGCTGCTCATTTTCGCCCATGATTGAAGCGATCAATACTTTGTCCGGGTAATCTTCTTTCAGCCGACGCAGGGCGGCCAGATTCTCTTCCAACGGATGTTCAGCAATCTGCTCCATATTTTTGAAGCCGATAAAACCGGTATCTTCTTTCACCAGATGATCAAAACGCGGCGAGACTTCGTTGGCGATAAAAAAACCGATCGTTTTAAACACCACGCCGCCCCAACCTGTGTCGTAGGCTTTGGCGCACATCTCATAGCAGTTGCCTACCGGCGAAGAAGAAAGGCAGAACGGGTTGGGAAACTTCACGCCGCAAAAAGTAATCGAAAGATCTTTCGTTAACATGAGCAAGCTCCCTCTAAATAGTGATGAATCGCCCCGGCGGCTTCTTTCCCGGTTTTCACTGCATAGACCACGGTTTTGTCACCCTCAACAATATCGCCAGCAGCAAAGACTTGCGGGTCGCGGGTCTGGTAATGTTGCGTTTCGATGGTGTTACGTTGCGGTTCCAGTGCGGAAAAAGCAGCAAGTTCGGCATGTTGACCTACAGCGAGAATAATTTTGTCCGCCGCTATCGTTAGTTCACCCGGTAAACGAACATGCTTAAAGGTGACTTTATTGCCTTCCACGGCTACTGGTGTAAATCCATCGATGATCGAAACGCCCAGCTCTCTGGCGCTGGTAAACTCTTTTTCGCTTGCCGGAAACTCATCTAACTCTTCACGCGCTACGCAGGTTACCGCCTGACAGCCGAGAACTTTCAGCGTGCTGGCTACGTCCATCGCGACATCACCGCCGCCGATAATTAATGCGCTTTGTGGAATGCTGATATCGCCTTGCGCCTGTCGTGCACGTTGCAGGAAGTCGACGGCAATCTCAACGTCGCTATGCTCAAACAGCGATAACCCGGAACCGCTCGATAACCCTACGGTGACCAGTACCGCGCGGTTTTCCGCTTTCAGCTGCTCCAGGGTAAGTGTTTTACCGATTTCGTTATTGCACTTAATGGTCACGCCCATTTTTTCTATACGGGCGATTTCTGCATCCAGCACCGATTGCGGTAACCGGAATTGCGGAATGCCGTTACGCAACCAGCCACCGGGTTGTGCTTCTTTCTCATAGATCGTGACGTCATAACCCTGGTTTGTCAGCGTCACACTGGCCTGCAATCCGGCAGGACCTGCGCCAATAATGGCGACTTTGCCGAGCGTTTTAGTACCGGGCTGATAAATTTCCATCCCAGTTTGTTGTTCAAAATCAGTAACAAAACGCTGTAAGCGACCGATATCAATGGGAGCATCAACACCGGCACGTGTACAACCGCTTTGGCATAATTTCTCCGTCGGGCACACTCTGGCACAAACGGCACCGAGGGCATTATTTTCGCGAATTGTCTCGGCAGCGCCTTTAAAATTACGAAAGTAGATTGAGCGAATAAATTTCCCCGGATCGGTCTGTGCCGGGCAAGCCTGACTACAGGGAGCGTCATGACATAATAAACAGCGAGAGGCTTCTTTAATCGCCAGTAAAGGCGTAAAAGCCGGAGTGAGTTCATCCAGATAATTTTGTTGCGGCATGTGATCTTCCTTAATGCTATGAGTAATTAAGGCGAACGCTAAATAAATATTGCGTGCTGATATTAAGGCTATGCGCGTGGGGAAATTTAAACTGTGAAAGGATTCACAAATAGCTGCGGTTCAGAATGTTATATCCGCAGCTTATTGAGTGAAGTAATAATTATTCTCAATAATTAACAGAAAAGGGAAAATATTAACGATAGAAAATAAGATAAACAATCATGCCGATAGATAAAATTCCGAAGCCGATATATGCCACCATATAAGCGAAGAAGAGTCCGGGATTTTTCGCTCGCCAGACATACACCGGTTCCGGTGCATTTTTAACCCGTTTATCAATCGCGCCTGCGCGCCAGCCTTTCCATGCTTCGCGGAAACAAAATATCGGGATAAGGAAAAAAACGGCAACGACAAAAAACTGCTGTACATCCATAACTACTTTCCTTGTTTCTTTTGTAATTCAAGTAACTGTTCGGGTGTGACGGCGGGATACCCCTGCGCATCTTCCGGCACCTGGTGCATAGCCGGAATAGGGACCAGCGGCCCTAAAAAACGCGGTTCACGTTTAAAAATATAAAGGTCAGCCAGCGCACCGAAACGGGCGGCAAATTCGCGAATACGTACTGACAGCATATCTTTCGGTGACGGTACGGCATAACACTGAGCCTGAATCCCCATATGCAGCGCAATAAATAATGCCCGCTCACAGTGGAAACGTTGGGTGATAATAATGAAATCATTAGTATCGAAAACTTTGCGTGTACGCACGATGGAATCCAGCGTACGAAAGCCTGCGTAATCGAGAACAATATCTGATGGGTCGACACCAGCTGCGATTAAATCTTTGCGCATGGTCATCGGCTCATTATAACTTTGCAATGCGTTATCGCCGCTCAGTAATAGATAATTTACCTTACCGCTGTTATAGGCATTAATCGCTCCTTGAATGCGGTAGCGATAATACTGATTAATTACGCCAGTCCGATAATATTTTGCTGTGCCGAGCACCACACCGACCTGGCGGTAGGGGAGATCCTGCAATTCGTCGTAGATATAAGGCGCGGTTTTCCAGCTCATCCAGCGATCGAGGCCGAGCACAGTCAACAGCAGCAAGCCGATCAGGACTAACAGGCTGAGGAACACGCGCTTTAACATGCAGGAGACTCGATCTAAGGAAAATTTCCATCAGGCTACTTTACCCGCTGGTTTTGCGCAAGAAACGGCAAACTGTTTGCCGGGATTTTCGACACCAGGAAAGGGCTGGCAAGCCGGACAAGGCGTTCACGCCGCATCCGGCACCAGGCTTAAGCAAGAAGCACGCGGTCGATATTGTGACAGCCGAGAGCTTTCAGCGTTGCGGAGGTGGCATCCCACTGAATCAACGGCGCATCGGCTTTTTCTGCCAGAACCGCGCGCTGGATATCCGGGTAATCATAACCCTTGAGATTCAACAGAATTAACGCCCCCTGCAACGGCGGCAGAGTCGGGTTGAATGCGGCGTTTTCAGCGTAGCTGCCGCTGAAAATACGACCGTCTTTACATTCCAGCGCGACACCGCTTGGCGACTTACTGTAAGGCATGTGCGAACGGTTTGCCGCCGCAATCGCCGCCTGAGAAAGCGCATCACCAGTCAGCGCATAGCCGTGATCCTGCTCGTCCATCAGCAGCGTTTTAATCTCCAGATCTTTCGGCCCAAAGGCATCCGGTAGATAGTCACGCAGCGCGTGTGCCTCGCGTCCCGGAAGATGAATACGCAGATCCAGACCGCTGTTCAGTTCATTCATAAACTGACGGCAGTGACCACAAGGCGTGTAGTTAACGGTGATGGCTGCAAGCGCTTTTTCACCACTCAGCCAGGCGTGGCTGATCGCGCTTTGTTCGGCATGAACGGTTTGCTGCATTGTCGCACCAATAAATTCCATATTGGCACCGAAATACCAGGTTCCGCTCACACCGCGCGCAATTGCGCCAACATTAAAATTCGACAATGGCGTACGCGCACAGGCTGCCGCCAGCGGAAGTAGTGCGAATGCCAGCGCGTCTTCGTCCAGCCCCGTTGCGCTCTTCAGCGATGAGACTTGCTCCCCGGTCAACAAAGCGGGGAAGTACTTGTCTGCCAGAATAGGTTCCAGTGCAGATTGCAAGTTATCCGCAAGTTGGGCAAAAGCGGTTTGAAAACGTGGATGCATGGCGTTGCCTCATAATCATGTAATGGGATAACAGTTTACGAACCCGTTATGGCTTTATATGTGATCTGAATCTCATTAATTATGCAACGCGTGAAACTTACATCAAAAATGCGCGACGCATCGCAAATTTTAGCCCATTACTGCCAGAATAATCGGGAAAAGGAACGGTGCGATCAGCGAAGTAATAATCCCGCATAACACCAGCGCCAGCGAACTAAATGCACCTTCCTGATAATCCAGCTCGGCGCAGCGCGCCGTACCGAGGGCGTGCGAGGCTGTGCCCATTGCCAGACCGCGCGCAGCTTTGGTACGAATACGCATCGCATTAAGCAATGTATGGCCAAACACAGCGCCGAGGATGCCGACGAAAATCACGCAAACTGCGCTGATTGCCGGAATACCGCCAATACTGCCGCCAACCGCCATTGCAATAGGCGTGGTAACTGATTTCGGCAGGATTGACGCGGCGATTTCCGGTGAAGCGCCCATCAACAATGCCACGGAAGTCCCCGTCACCATCGCAACCACGCTGCCGATAAAACAGATGGTGATGATCGATTTCCAGCGCGCGCGGATCTGGTGTAGCTGCTCATATAAAGGATAAGCCAGTGCGACGACCGCCGGTTGCAGCAGATCGTTTAGCACTTCGCTACCTTTAAAGTAGCTGTCGTAAGAGATGCCAGTCAGCATTAAAAAAGGAATGATCACCACCATTGCTACCAGCAACGGGTTAAGCAGGGGAAACTTATACCGTGCCGCCAGTTTGCGGGCGGCAAAAAAGACAATCAACGTCAGCGGTAATGACCACCAGATATTCGCCATCATTCTTCTGATCCTTTCTGACCTACGACTTTACGTTCACCGTGCACCAGTTGTGAACTCCAGCTCACCACCAGAAAAACCACCAGCGTACTGACTGCACAGGAAACCACTACCGGACCAAACTGTGCGCGGAGCAAATCAAAATATTGCATGACGCCTACGCCAATCGGCACAAACAATAGCGCCATATAGCGAATCAGTACGTAGCACCCCGGATTGACCCATTTCGCCGGAAGAATTTGCAAGGCCAGCAGGACAAACAGGATCAGCATCCCGATGATGCTGCCCGGAATGGTTACCGGTAGCAGGGAAGCAATGAAAATGCCTGCATACAGGCAGGCATAAATCAGGACGAAAGCGCGTAAATATTGCCAGATAATGTTCAGTGTCTTACTCATAATCAACACCCCAGATGAGATGGATTCATCATACAATTAATTCGTAAAACGTGCTACCGATCACATTAAGAAATCAGCGCTTATTTTTTCGCTCCCCGGTATTACGCAATGCGCAGCGAACTCAGGCATACATCAAGCATAGAGAGGGATTGCAGTTTGCAGCAATCCCTCTTTGCAGACCTTTAATCCGTTGACCGGAGGCGCTAACATAGCGCCTCATTTTTTTGCGGGTGATGATATGCGTGTGTTACTGGCTCCGATGGAGGGTGTACTTGACTCTTTGGTGCGGGAATTACTGACCGAAGTTAACGACTACGATCTGTGCATCACCGAGTTTGTCCGCGTGGTGGATCAACTGCTGCCAGTAAAAGTCTTTCATCGCATTTGCCCTGAGCTACAAAATGCCAGCCGGACACCATCCGGTACGCTGGTGCGCGTGCAGTTGTTAGGGCAGTTCCCACAGTGGCTGGCAGAGAACGCCGCCCGTGCGGTGGAGTTAGGCTCCTGGGGCGTGGATCTTAACTGCGGCTGCCCGTCGAAAACGGTTAACGGTAGCGGTGGTGGGGCAACGTTACTGAAAGATCCTGAACTCATCTACCAGGGTGCAAAAGCGATGCGCGAAGCTGTACCGGCGCATTTGCCTGTCAGCGTAAAAGTGCGTCTGGGCTGGGACAGCGGTGAGAAGAAATTTGAAATCGCCGATGCGGTTCAACAGGCTGGTGCTACGGAGCTGGTAGTACATGGGCGGACAAAAGAGCAGGGTTACCGCGCGGAACATATTGACTGGCAGGCGATTGGCGAGATTCGCCAGCGGCTTAATATTCCGGTGATTGCCAACGGTGAAATCTGGGACTGGCAGAGTGCGCAACAATGCATGGCGATCAGCGGCTGCGACGCAGTGATGATTGGTCGCGGGGCGCTCAATATTCCCAACCTGAGCCGTGTGGTGAAATATAACGAACCGCGAATGCCGTGGCCGGAGGTGGTTGCTTTGCTGCAAAAATATACCCGTCTGGAAAAGCAGGGCGATACCGGGTTATATCACGTTGCGCGGATTAAACAGTGGTTGAGTTATTTGCGTAAAGAATACGATGAAGCAACGGAATTATTTCAGCATGTTCGGGTGTTGAATAATTCCCCTGATATTGCAAGGGCTATTCAGGCCATTGATATCGATAAGCTGCGATAATAGTGGAATCGCAGCTTATCTGAGACAATGAATCGCTTATTCAGCTTCATCATCTTGTTGCGCTCCTTTCATGAGCTAAGCCACATATTGCCACTGGCGCAAGGAGCGCGCAGGGGGAGGACAATCGCCTCCTCCCCCTGCACCCCCGGGCTCTGGCGAACAAAATCGCCGCTGCGCGGTACCTTCAGCTTATCCCCTTCGGCTACCGGATCGGGCGCGAGGTAACGTCCTTGTAAGACGCGCCCTCAGCCCACATCCATGTGGGCTGCCCCGGCCTTCGGGGAACGCTTCAGCGATTTTGACGCCACCAACACCGGAGCTGTTTGCAAATCAAGTACACAAAATATCGAGTTACTGACCTGACAACTTATATGCCATATCTGATTTTTAAAATATCATCTTAAATACGCCAGTCACCACCAGTAGCCCAATCAGGAAAATAATCAATACAGCCCAGAGTATAATTTTCATTGGCGTTCCTTTATTTGTGAGTGCTGAATAAGTATAGGAAAAAACGAAGCCCTTTGCCGTTATCCATAAACGATTAAGATAAATCGAAAGATATCATTCACTTAGTGTATATTTTTCTGGATATGTCGTTTTATTGCTACTGATGTATTGCCACGCGAAACTAAAAAATATATCGCAACACACGGTAATCTCCGCGCACCTTTTCTTACCTGATTATTCCCCCATGAATCGTGATTCCTTTTATCCCGCCATCGCCTGTTTTCCGCTGTTACTGATGCTGGCCGGGTGTGCACCTATGCATGAAACCCGCCAGGTGTTAAGCCAGCAAACGCCCGCTGCACAAGTTGACACCGTATTACCCACGGCGCTGAAAAATGGTTGGCCAGACAGCCAATGGTGGCTGGAGTATCACGATAATCAACTCACTTCCTTAATTAATAATGCACTACAGAGCGCACCGGATATGCAGGTGGCTGAACAGCGCATTCAGCTGGCTGAAGCCCAGGCGAAGGCAATTGCCACTCAGGATGGTCCGCAGCTCGACTTTTCTGCGGATATGGAGCGGCAAAAAATGTCGGCAGAAGGGTTAATGGGGCCGTTTGCTCTGAACGATCCGGCCGCAGGTACGACCGGTCCGTGGTACACCAACGGTACTTTTGGCTTAACGGCGGGCTGGCATCTCGATATCTGGGGAAAGAATCGGGCGGAGGTTACTGCTCGCCTGGGTACGGTTAAAGCACGGGCGGCGGAACGCGAGCAAACCCGCCAATTGCTGGCTGGCAGCGTAGCCCGCCTGTACTGGGAGTGGCAAACCCAGGCGGCGTTAAACACGGTCTTGCAGCAAATCGAAAAAGAGCAGAACACCATTATCGCGACCGATCGCCAGCTATATCAGAACGGGATTACTTCTTCAGTTGAAGGTGTGGAAACCGATATTAATGCCAGCAAAACCCGGCAGCAGCTCAACGATGTCGCGGGTAAAATGAAAATTATTGAGGCACGGTTAAATGCACTCACAAATCACCAGACAAAGTCACTGAAGCTTAAACCGGTCGCGTTGCCGAAAGTGGCAAGCCAGCTTCCTGATGAACTGGGGTACTCCTTACTGGCGCGGCGGGCAGATTTGCAGGCGGCGCACTGGTACGTTGAGTCATCGTTAAGCACTATTGATGCGGCAAAAGCGGCATTTTATCCTGACATCAACCTGATGGCCTTCCTGCAACAGGATGCGTTGCACTTAAGCGATCTGTTCCGTCATTCCGCGCAGCAAATGGGCGTTACGGCAGGCCTGACGCTACCCATTTTCGATAGTGGTCGTCTTAACGCCAACCTCGATATCGCAAAAGCCGAAAGCAACTTGTCTATCGCCAGCTACAACAAAGCGGTGGTTGAAGCGGTGAATGACGTGGCGCGGGCAGCCAGTCAGGTTCAGACACTGGCGGAGAAAAACCAGCATCAGGCGCAAATTGAGCGCGATGCCTTGCGTGTAGTAGGTCTTGCGCAGGCCCGCTTTAACGCGGGCCTCATTGCTGGTTCCCGGGTCAGCGAAGCCAGAATCCCGGCGCTGCGTGAGCGGGCCAATGGCCTGTTATTGCAAGGGCAGTGGCTGGATGCCTCCATTCAACTCACTGGTGCGCTGGGCGGGGGGTACAAACGCTGATGATATGCGCCTTCTATACTTAACGTTTGTTGAGCGTTAAGTGGAGAACTCGATGGCACAGGTCGCGATAATTACCGCCTCCGATTCGGGGATCGGCAAAGAGTGCGCGTTATTACTGGCGCAGCAGGGGTTTGATATTGGCATTACCTGGCACTCAGATGAAGAAGGGGCAAAAGATACCGCGCGTAAGGTGGTTAGCCATGGCGTACGTGCGGAGATCGTGCAACTGGATCTCGGCAATCTACCAGAAGGTGCGCAGGCGCTGGAGAAACTTATTCAACGGCTGTGGCGTATTGATGTGCTGGTGAATAATGCGGGCGCAATGACCAAAGCGCCGTTTCTTGATATGGCTTTCGATGAGTGGCGCAAGATTTTTACCGTTGATGTCGATGGTGCATTTTTATGCTCGCAAATTGCTGCCCGCCAGATGGTGAAGCAAGGGCAGGGCGGTCGCATCATCAACATTACATCGGTACATGAACATACGCCGCTGCCGGATGCCAGCGCCTACACAGCCGCTAAACATGCGCTCGGCGGGTTAACCAAAGCAATGGCGCTGGAGTTGGTCAGGCATAAAATTTTGGTGAACGCAGTCGCACCTGGGGCGATCGCCACGCCAATGAACGGCATGGATGGCGGCGACGTGAAGCCCGACGCGGAGCCTTCGATTCCCTTGCGACGTTTTGGCACAACGCATGAGATTGCCAGCCTGGTGGCCTGGCTATGTTCCGAAGGCGCCAATTACACCACCGGGCAGTCGCTGATTGTCGATGGCGGTTTTATGCTGGCAAATCCGCAGTTTAAGCCGGAGTAGCGCAATGAGGTGAGTGGTTATTTCATTGGGTTAGGCCAGATAAGACACGCCAGCGTCGCATCAGGCATGGTGCACCGGATGTCGGATGCGGCGCGAACACCTTATCCAGGGCAATAGTTTTACGCCTGATGATCCGGCTTTTTCTTCCCGCGCCGTTTCAGCCACCAGCGCACGCCTACCACCAGAACCACGACCAGAATCAACCAGACCCAGTGCTTCAAATGCTGGTCGAGATTGTGCAACCACGGCGCAATCACCTGCCCACCAGCGTAACCGATAGTGGTAAAAATCAGCGACCAGGCAAATGCGCCGAGAATATTCAGCGGCAGAAAGATTTTCGGCGGCAGCTGGCTGGCACCAATCAGCGTCGGGCCAATGACCCGAAAGCCATACATAAAACGCGTACCAATGACAAACAGATACGGATGGCGTTGGATAAGTTTCTGCGCCCGCTCAATTTTATCCTGATGTTTCGAGAAACGGCGTAACAGCTTGCCGCCAAACCGCCGCCCGCACAGATAAAGCACCTGGTCGCCAATCATGCCGCCAAGCGCCACAGAAAGTACCACCAGCGGGAACTTTAATAGCCCCTGATGTGCCGCAACGCCTCCCAGCAAAGTCACGGTTTCACCTTCCGCCAGGCTACCGATCACCAGCGCGGCATAACCATATTGTGAGATGAGTGTATTGAGATCCATAGGACAGTCTGTCTCCCTTTGCTTGCCTGTAAGCATACACCCTGTGAATCATTCACGCTGAAAAAGGACGTACATCAGACGGTGCAAATTACATGAGCGAACAAAAAATAATCACAAGCTGACTTATACTTGAACTGTCAGGTTCATGAACTCACAACAAGGGGGCGGTATGAGCCATGTCTGGGGACTGTTTTCCCATCCCGATCGTGAAATGCAGGTGATTAATCGCGAAAACGAAACGATTTCTCATCACTACACCCACCACGTTTTGCTGATGGCGGCGATTCCGGTGATTTGCGCCTTCATTGGCACTACACAGATTGGCTGGAATTTTGGCGATGGCACTATCCTGAAGTTATCCTGGTTTACCGGACTGGCGCTGGCTGTCTTGTTTTACGGCGTTATGCTGGCTGGGGTTGCGGTGATGGGGCGGGTCATCTGGTGGATGGCGCGTAATTATCCGCAGCGTCCGTCACTTGCGCACTGCATGGTCTTCGCGGGCTACGTTGCAACTCCGCTGTTTTTAAGCGGTCTGGTGGCGCTTTACCCGCTGGTCTGGTTGTGTGCGCTGGTCGGCACGGTGGCGCTGTTTTACACCGGCTACCTGCTGTATCTCGGTATTCCGAGCTTCCTGAATATCAACAAAGAGGAAGGACTTAGCTTCTCCAGTTCGACACTGGCGATAGGCGTGCTGGTGCTGGAAGTGCTGCTCGCCCTTACCGTTATACTATGGGGCTACGGTTATCGTTTGTTCTAGAAAGTTCTTTTGCGCTGCATTGCTGGCGTAAATGTCAGCAATGCAGCATTTCCTCACGATTCTTCTTTGACGATCGCACTTTTTGCTCGTTATGATGGCGTCGCTAGCCTCAGTAAATCCTTACTCCGGCGGTGCGCAACCCGTGCGCGTGAACCACTATCTGAATGCTCATCATGCCGAAATTTCGAGTTTCTTTATTTAGCCTGGCCCTGATGCTGGCTGTGCCTTTTGCACCGCAGGCCGTTGCGAAAACGGTAGCCGCTACCACCGCGTCACAACCGGAAATTGCCTCCGGTAGCGCGATGATTGTTGATCTGAATACCAACAAAGTGATCTATTCGAACCACCCGGATCTGGTGCGTCCGATTGCGTCTATCAGCAAATTAATGACCGCGATGGTTGTGCTGGATGCACGACTGCCGCTGGATGAAAAACTAAAAGTGGATATCAGCCAGACGCCGGAGATGAAAGGGGTCTATTCGCGCGTAAGACTGAACAGCGAAATCAGCCGTAAAGATATGCTGTTGCTGGCGCTGATGTCTTCAGAAAACCGCGCGGCGGCAAGTCTTGCGCACCATTATCCCGGTGGTTACAAAGCCTTTATTAAGGCGATGAACGCGAAAGCGAAATCGCTCGGAATGAACAACACGCGCTTTGTTGAACCAACCGGATTGTCGGTGCATAACGTTTCAACCGCCCGTGACTTAACCAAACTACTCATTGCCAGCAAACAATATCCGTTGATCGGGCAGTTAAGTACTACCCGGGAAGATATGGCAACCTTCTCTAACCCGACGTATACGCTGCCGTTCCGCAATACTAACCATCTGGTGTATCGTGATAACTGGAATATTCAGTTAACCAAAACCGGTTTTACCAATGCGGCGGGCCATTGTCTGGTGATGCGCACGGTTATCAATAATAAACCGGTGGCGCTGGTAGTGATGGACGCGTTTGGCAAATATACCCATTTTGCCGATGCCAGCCGCCTGCGTACCTGGATTGAAACCGGTAAAGTGATGCCTGTTCCGGCAGCAGCGTTGAGCTATAAAAAACAAAAAGCCGCCCAAATGGCGGCGGCGGGGCAGACGGCACAGAACGATTAAATGAAGTACGGATGGCGATACTCTGCCATCCGTAATTTTTATTTCACTTCCTGCCAGTTTTTCCGCTTACTGGTTTTACCAATCCCCGGATTCATACTGTTGGTCGGATCGTTCTCGCGATAAAACTTCTGCAACGTTTCCGGTGCTTTATACAAATGACCGACGTTATGCTCGGCAGGGTATTGCGCGCCGCGCTGCTGTAGCAGTTCCAGCATCTGTTCTTTCAACACATGCACATCCACGCCTTTTTTCACGATGTAATCCTGATGGAAGACATAGCACATAAAATGGCCATAATAGAGCTTGTGCACCAGCTGGCTGTCGATCTCCGGCGGTAAATGCTCATACCATTCGGTGTCGTTACGCCGCAGAGCGATATCCAGCGCCAGAATGTCTTCGACTTCATCGGAATGCACAGCCTGATAACGAATTGCTGCGCCCGCAGCGGCGAAACGGTGTAAAAACGCTTTGCTGCCTTCCTCCGGCGTACAGACAAAGAAATCGCCCTCGGCCTGTTTGAAATAATCCACTAGCCACGATTTTGCTTCACCGACGCCATCGCCCGCCATTTTTAACAGCAGATGATGCTCGTATTTATCGCGCCAGTTTTTCATGCGCGGCGGTAAATGGCTGGGGAACAGGTGACCGAATTTTTGCATTGCACGGTCGGTAAAATGCGGACGGAAGAATTTCACTTTCTCCAGCATCGCATCGGTGCGTCCCTTGAGATTAAAGAAGAACGGCATCTTGTCGGTGCCTAACTTATCAATCATCAGGAAGGTGTCTTTGCCGTATTTTTCCGCAATATCGTAGATATCCCGGTGCATATATTCCCCGGCAACCGGCAGATTTTCGAAATTAGCCAGAATATGACGGCGGATTTCGGTCAGCACTTCCGGCTGGTTGGTGCCGATATAAAACACCTGCTGATTTTTTTCCGCTTCGAAGGTATCAAGACGTACTGCAAAGACGGCCAGCTTCCCTGCGCAACCAGAAGATTCAAATAACCGATCCGGATCAGCGTTATAACGTGCGGGCGTGTCGGCTTCAATATCACGAACGCGGTGGACATAGTCATAATCGTGGGCGTGACGACCATCGTGGCGCACATCGTCATCTTTGATGCGATCGTCATCCAGCTTGCTAAGGATCTGCTCCGGCGTTTCGCCCAGATCAATCCCCAGATGGTTCACCAGCGTCAGTTTGCCATCTTCATTTATACGCGCGAATAATGACATTTCGGTATACGCCGGGCCACGTTGCACCAGCGAGCCGCCCGAGTTGTTACAAATACCGCCGATGACCGATGCGCCTATACACGATGATCCAATCACTGAGTGCGGTTCGCGTCCCAGCGGTTTGAGGGCTTTTTCCAGTGAATAGAGCGTGGTGCCCGGATAGGCCAGCACTTGTTCGCCCTTGCCGAGAACGTGCAGCTTGTCGAGACGCAGGGTGCTGATGATCACGATATCGCGATCATAATCGTTACCGTTTGGCGTCGATCCTTCGGTCAGGCCTGTATTGGCAGCCTGCATCAGAATAATTTTGTCAGCGGTGACGCAGGCTTTCAGCACCCGCCACAATTCCAGTAGTGAGCCAGGGAAAACGACAGCCAGCGCGTCGCCCTGACCAGAACGGAAGCCCTTGCGATAGCGGGCCGTTTTGGCGGGATCGGTGAGCAGGTGTGAATGACCGACCAGACGGGCAAGTTCATTCAAAAAGGCTTTATTATCAGTTGTTGTCATGGAAGACATTTTCCACTCCTTGTGGTGGCGAAAAAATATCACAAACTAGAATAGCGCCTTGTATGACAATTCAGCGAGTGAATATTTTGAAAATTCAGACAATAAACTGAGCATTCTTTTTCTCTCTCCATCATGCTTATGGCAAACTACGGTTTTTGCACCATTTTCGCTGCCACGTCGGGCAACAAAGGAAGAAAAATCCATATGAAATGGCTATGTTCAGTAGGAATCGCGGTGAGTCTGGCCCTGCAGCCAGCACTGGCGGATGATTTATTCGGCAACCATCCATTAACGCCCGAAGCGCGGGATGCGTTCGTCACCGAACTGCTTAAGAAAATGACAGTTGACGAGAAAATTGGTCAGCTGCGCTTAATCAGCGTCGGCCCGGATAACCCGAAAGAGGCGATCCGCGAGATGATCAAAGACGGTCAGGTTGGGGCGATTTTCAACACTGTAACCCGTCAGGATATCCGCGCCATGCAGGATCAGGTGATGGAATTAAGCCGCCTGAAAATTCCTCTTTTCTTTGCTTACGACGTGCTGCACGGTCAGCGCACGGTGTTCCCGATTAGTCTCGGTCTGGCTTCGTCTTTTAACCTCGATGCGGTGAAAACAGTCGGGCGTGTCTCTGCTTATGAAGCGGCAGATGATGGCCTGAATATGACCTGGGCACCGATGGTCGATGTCTCGCGCGATCCGCGCTGGGGACGTGCTTCCGAAGGTTTTGGCGAAGATACGTATCTCACCTCAATAATGGGCAAAACCATGGTGGAAGCGATGCAGGGTAAAAGCCCGGCAGATCGCTACTCGGTGATGACCAGCGTCAAACACTTTGCCGCATACGGCGCGGTAGAAGGCGGTAAAGAGTACAACACCGTCGATATGAGTCCGCAGCGCCTGTTTAACGACTATATGCCGCCGTACAAAGCGGGGCTGGATGCAGGCAGCGGTGCGGTGATGGTGGCGCTGAACTCGCTGAACGGCACGCCAGCCACCTCCGACTCCTGGCTGCTGAAAGATGTTCTGCGCGACCAGTGGGGCTTTAAAGGCATCACCGTTTCCGATCACGGCGCAATCAAAGAGCTGATTAAACATGGCACGGCGGCAGACCCAGAGGATGCGGTACGCGTGGCGCTGAAGTCCGGAATCAACATGAGCATGAGCGACGAGTATTACTCGAAGTATCTGCCTGGGTTGATCAAATCCGGCAAAGTGACGATGGAAGAGCTGGACGATGCTGCCCGCCATGTACTGAACGTTAAATATGATATGGGATTGTTTAACGACCCATACAGCCATTTGGGGCCGAAAGAGTCTGACCCGGTGGATACCAATGCCGAAAGCCGCCTGCACCGTAAAGAAGCGCGTGAAGTGGCGCGCGAAAGCCTGGTGTTGCTGAAAAACCGTCTCGAAACGCTGCCGCTGAAAAAATCTGCAACCATTGCGGTGGTTGGCCCGCTGGCAGACAGCAAGCGTGACGTGATGGGAAGCTGGTCGGCGGCAGGTGTCGCCGATCAATCTGTTACTGTGCTAACAGGGATTAAAAACGCCGTCGGTGAAAACGGTAAAGTGCTGTATGCCAAAGGGGCGAACGTTACCAGTGACAAAGGCATTATCGATTTCCTGAATCAGTATGAAGAGGCGGTCAAAGTTGATCCGCGTTCGCCGCAAGAGATGCTTGATGAAGCAGTGCAAACCGCGAAACAATCTGATGTGGTGGTGGCTGTGGTCGGTGAAGCTCAGGGGATGGCGCACGAAGCTTCCAGTCGTACCGATATCACTATTCCGCAAAGCCAACGTGACTTGATTGCGGCGCTGAAAGCCACCGGTAAACCGCTGGTGCTGGTGCTGATGAACGGGCGTCCGCTGGCGCTGGTGAAAGAAGATCAGCAGGCTGATGCGATTCTGGAAACCTGGTTTGCGGGGACTGAAGGCGGTAATGCAATTGCCGATGTATTGTTTGGCGATTATAACCCGTCCGGCAAGCTGCCGATGTCCTTCCCGCGTTCTGTCGGGCAGATCCCGGTGTACTACAGCCATCTGAATACCGGGCGTCCGTATAATGCCGACAAGCCGAACAAATACACTTCGCGTTATTTTGATGAAGCTAACGGGGCGCTTTATCCGTTCGGCTATGGTCTGAGCTATACCACTTTCACCGTCTCTGATGTGAAACTTTCTGCGCCGACCATGAAGCGTGACGGCAAAGTGACGGCCAGCGTGCAGGTGACGAACACCGGTAAACGCGAAGGGGCCACGGTAGTACAGATGTACTTGCAGGATGTGACGGCTTCCATGAGTCGCCCGGTGAAGCAGCTGAAAGGCTTTGAGAAAATCACCCTGAAACCGGGCGAAACTCAGACCGTCAGCTTCCCAATCGATATTGAGGCGCTGAAGTTCTGGAATCAACAGATGAAATATGACGCCGAGCCTGGCAAGTTCAATGTCTTCATCGGCACTGATTCCGCACGCGTTAAGAAAGGCGAGTTTGAGTTGCTGTAATTTTCGATGTTTGTAGGCCGGATAAGGCGTTTACGCCGCATCCGGCAAGAAACGCCGGGCAAAATATGCCTTTTAAGTATTTATCTGATTCTGCAACTGAATCCGTCCGCTCAGGCTAACTCCGCCATTATCAACTATGCTTTTCTCTTAATTCGCTGAAAACAACAGTAAAAGAATGAGGAAAGCATCATGCCACTCTCAAAGGTCTGGGCAGGTTCACTGGTTTTGTTGGCAGCCGTGAGCCTGCCGCTACAGGCGGCTTCCCCCGTTAAGGTTGGTTCAAAAATCGATACGGAAGGCGCGCTGCTCGGCAATATCATTTTGCAGGTGCTGGAAAGTCACGGCGTTCCTACGGTAAATAAAGTGCAGCTGGGAACGACTCCCGTAGTGCGCGGGGCGATCACTTCTGGCGAGCTGGATATCTATCCGGAATATACTGGCAATGGCGCGTTTTTCTTTAAAGATGAAAACGATACGGCATGGAAAAACGCGCAGCAAGGCTATGAGAAAGTCAAAAAACTCGATGCAGAGCAAAACAAGTTAATCTGGCTGACGCCCGCGCCTGCAAATAACACCTGGACCATCGCCGTGCGTCAGGATGTGGCAGAGAAAAACAAACTCACTTCGCTTGCCGAGCTGAGTCGTTATCTGAAAGAGGGTGGCAACTTCAAACTGGCAGCCTCGGCAGAGTTTATTGAACGCGCCGATGCCTTACCCGCGTTTGAAAAAGCCTATGGCTTTAAGCTCGGTCAGGATCAGTTGCTGTCACTGGCCGGTGGTGACACGGCGGTGACGATCAAAGCCGCTGCCCAGCAAACTTCTGGTGTTAATGCCGCAATGGCTTACGGCACCGACGGCCCGGTTGCGGCGCTGGGGCTGCAAACCTTAAGCGATCCGCAAGGCGTGCAACCTATCTACGCGCCTGCGCCAGTGGTGCGTGAGTCGGTGCTGAAAGAGTATCCGCAAATAGCACAGTGGCTACAGCCAGTCTTCGCCAGCCTCGATGAAAAAACATTGCAGCAGCTGAATGCCAGCATTGCAGTGGAAGGACTGGATGCCAAAAAAGTGGCAGCCGACTACCTGAAACAAAAAGGGTGGACGAAGTAATTTCCCGTGACTTATTTCCGTATTAATCCTGTTCTGGCGCTGCTGCTGTTGCTGACGGCAATCGCAGCGGCGCTGCCGTTTATCAGTTACGCACCTAATCGTTTAGTTTCGGGTGAGGGGCGTCATCTCTGGCAGCTGTGGCCGCAAACTCTCTGGATGCTGGTGGGCGTTGGTTGCGCCTGGCTGACAGCCTGTTTTATTCCCGCTAAAAAAGGCAGCATTTTTGCACTCATTCTGGCGCAATTCGTCTTCGTATTGCTGGTGTGGGGAGCTGGAAAGGCGGCGACACAACTGGCGCAAAATGGCAGTGCGCTGGCGCGTACCAGCCTCGGCAGTGGTTTCTGGCTGGCTGCGGCGCTGGCACTGCTGGCCTGTAGCGATGCCATCCGCCGAATCTCCACGCATCCGCTGTGGCGCTGGTTGTTGCATATGCAGATTGCCATTATTCCGCTGTGGTTGCTGTACTCCGGCACGCTTAACGATCTCTCGTTAATGAAAGAATACGCCAACCGTCAGGATGTGTTTGACGACGCGCTGGCACAACATCTGACGTTGCTGTTTGGTGCGGTGCTGCCTGCGTTAGTGATTGGTGTGCCGTTGGGCATCTGGTGCTACTTTTCCACCGCGCGGCAGGGAGCGATTTTTTCTCTGCTGAATGTCATTCAGACCGTGCCTTCGATAGCGCTCTTTGGCCTGCTGATTGCGCCGCTTGCCGCGCTGGTTACGGCCTTTCCGTGGCTGGGAATGCTCGGCATAGCAGGAACCGGAATGACACCCGCACTGATTGCGCTGGTGCTCTATGCCTTGCTGCCGCTGGTGCGCGGCGTAGTAGTCGGCTTGAACCAGATCCCGCGCGATGTGCTGGAGAGCGCCAGAGCGATGGGGATGAGCGGGGTGCAGCGTTTCCTGCATGTTCAGTTACCGCTGGCGTTACCGGTATTTCTGCGCAGCCTGCGGGTGGTGATGGTACAAACCGTTGGCATGGCGGTGATTGCGGCGTTAATCGGCGCAGGCGGTTTTGGTGCGCTGGTTTTCCAGGGGCTGCTAAGCAGTGCCATTGATTTAGTGTTGCTGGGGGTGATCCCGGTAATTGTTCTGGCGGTGCTTACCGACGCGCTGTTCGATTTGCTTATCGCACTGCTGAAGGTGAAACGTAATGATTGAATTTAGCCATGTCAGCAAACTGTTCGGCGCACAAAAAGCCGTTAACGATCTCAATCTCAATTTTCAGGAAGGGAGTTTTTCGGTACTGATTGGCACGTCGGGTTCCGGTAAATCCACCACTCTGAAAATGATTAACCGCCTGGTGGAGCATGACAGTGGCGTGATCCGCTTTGCCGGAGAAGAAATTCGCTCGCTGCCAGTGCTGGAGTTGCGCCGCCGGATGGGCTATGCCATTCAATCTATTGGCCTGTTTCCCCACTGGAGCGTGGCGCAAAATATTGCCACCGTGCCGCAATTACAAAAATGGTCACGGGCGCGGATCGACGATCGTATCGACGAATTAATGGCGCTACTGGGGCTGGAGCCAAATTTGCGTGAGCGTTATCCGCATCAGCTTTCCGGTGGTCAGCAGCAACGTGTGGGAGTGGCCCGCGCGCTGGCTGCCGATCCGCAAGTCTTACTGATGGATGAACCTTTTGGCGCGCTGGACCCGGTAACGCGCGGCGCGTTGCAACAAGAGATGACGCGCATACACCGTTTGCTGGGGCGTACCATTGTGCTGGTCACTCATGATATTGATGAGGCGCTACGACTGGCAGAACATCTGGTGTTGATGGATCACGGTGAAGTGGTGCAGCAGGGCAATCCGCTGACGATGCTGACTCGTCCGACGAATGATTTTGTCCGCCAGTTTTTTGGGCATAGTGAACTGGGTGTCCGCCTGCTTTCGTTACGTAGCGTGGCGGATTACGTGCGTCGCGAAGAACGGGCAGAAGGTGAGGCGCTGGCAGAAGAGATGACGCTACGCGATGCGCTTTCTCTGTTTGTCGCGCGGGGATGCGAGGTGCTGCCGGTGGTGAACACGCAGGGCGAGCCTTGCGGCACGCTGCATTTTCAGGATCTGCTGGAGGAGGCGTAATCGTATGAAGATGTTGCGCGATCCGCTGTTCTGGCTGATTGCTCTGTTTGTGGCGCTGATTTTCTGGCTGCCTTACAGCCAGCCGCTGTTTGCTGCCTTGTTCCCACAACTGCCACGACCCGTTTATCAGCAGGAAAGCTTTGCAGCTCTGGCACTGGCTCATTTCTGGCTGGTGGGAATTTCGAGTTTGTTTGCGGTGATCATTGGTACTGGTGCCGGAATTGCTGTCACTCGCCCTTGGGGCGCGGGATTTCGTCCACTGGTGGAAACTATTGCCGCCGTTGGACAGACTTTTCCGCCCGTTGCAGTGCTGGCGATTGCCGTTCCGGTGATCGGCTTTGGTCTGAAACCAGCGATTATCGCCTTGATCCTTTACGGCGTGCTGCCCGTCCTGCAGGCGACACTTGCCGGGCTGGGAGCGATTGATGCCAGCGTGACAGAAGTTGCGAAAGGTATGGGAATGAGTCGTGGTCAGCGACTGCGTAAGGTCGAGCTACCGCTGGCGGCTCCGGTGATTCTGGCGGGCGTGCGAACTTCGGTGATTATCAACATTGGTACGGCGACGATCGCCTCAACGGTAGGGGCCAGCACGCTGGGTACGCCGATCATCATCGGGCTTAGCGGATTTAATACCGCGTATGTGATCCAGGGGGCGTTACTGGTGGCACTGGCGGCGATCATCGCAGACCGCCTGTTTGAAAGGCTGGTGCAGGCGTTCAGCCAGCACGCAAAATAAAGGTATAACCTGCGAGCATGACGCCACCAATTCCGCCTAACGCCATAAACAGGAACAGGGCGATGACCCCAATTTTAGCTATGCGCATAATGCACTCCTTATGTTAACGAAAGGATTGTACAGTAAAGCGCATTTGTTAACGAATCATTAAATGCCGAGTGGGAAAATATCATGGCCTTGTTCCTGCCAACTGGTGAGTTGCTGTTGTTGGGCGGAGGTTCGATTATCACCGCACCATACCAGCAATGTACGGCCTTCGAACAGTTCAGGGCGTAGTTGATTGAGCGAGTGGGCGAGGACATCAATGCGCCATCCTTGTTGACTGGCAATCCAGCCCTCCAGCCACAGACGAGTGGTATCCTGAATATTCCAGCCAACCACCAGTGCATCTTTACCCTGTTTTTTGCGCGCCGAAGCCAGGCAAATAGAGATGTAGTTGATCAGTACGCCGTCGAGGATCGCCAGCAGCGCCTGGAGAGTCGCTTGTTGGCACTGAAGCCGTCGGCGCAGAGGAATAAACAGATGTGTGGTGAGTGTCTGGGCGGGGTAATCCTGACCGCGCTCTTTGATCCACGTTCGCAGGCTATGCAGATTGCCGCTTTGCAGGTAAGTCAGTAATGTTTCTTGCTGATCGCGCCAGCCGTTCTGCACATCAACATTTTCATTACTGAGCAGCATTTTTACTTTGCTGACCTGCACGCCGTTGTCGATCCAGCGTTTGATCTCGCGGATCCGGTCAATATCGGCATCGTTGAACAGCCGATGACCGCCGTCTGTCCGTTGTGGTTTCAGCAATCCGTAACGCCTCTGCCACGCGCGTAACGTGACAGGGTTAATATCACAAAGCAACGCCACTTCACCAATTGTGTAAAGCGCCATCGTCTCACCCTTGCTCGCGAGGTCCCGGTTTAACTTTAGACGCAGTTTTGCGAACCAGGTAGTTTTGCCCGTTTTTTGTGCATCTATAGGGTGATTTTATTTTTGCCAGGCGATTTTGAGTGATCGTACTCACGAATTCTCATTTTTCTGCAAGAGTTCAAAGAAAGTTAAACGCAAGCAATGTATGTTACGCGTTTTAAAGGGAAGTGTGGTTTGCGGGTATGTACGATTTTAATCTGGTGTTGCTGCTGCTTCAGCAGATGTGCGTTTTTTTAGTCATTGCGTGGTTAATGAGTAAAACGCCATTATTCATACCGTTAATGCAGGTCACGGTTCGTCTGCCGCATAAATTTCTCTGCTACATCGTCTTTTCCATCTTCTGCATCATGGGCACCTGGTTTGGGTTGCACATTGACGATTCTATTGCCAATACCCGTGCGATAGGTGCGGTAATGGGCGGCTTACTCGGCGGTCCGGTCGTCGGTGGGCTGGTTGGTCTGACCGGCGGGTTACATCGATATTCGATGGGGGGCATGACCGCGCTAAGTTGCATGATCTCGACCATCGTTGAAGGATTGCTCGGCGGCCTGGTACACAGCATCCTGATCCGTCGCGGGCGCACTGATAAAGTCTTTAACCCCATTACCGCCGGTGCCGTCACGTTCGTCGCTGAAATGGTGCAAATGTTGATCATCCTGGCGATCGCCCGACCTTATGAAGATGCGGTGCGTCTGGTGAGTAATATTGCTGCGCCAATGATGGTCACCAATACCGTCGGCGCGGCACTGTTTATGCGTATATTGCTCGATAAACGCGCGATGTTTGAAAAATACACTTCGGCTTTTTCTGCCACTGCGCTGAAAGTGGCGGCCTCGACGGAAGGCATTTTGCGCCAGGGGTTTAACGAAGTGAACAGCATGAAAGTGGCACAGGTGCTGTATCAGGAGCTGGATATTGGTGCAGTCGCGATTACCGATCGAGAGAAATTGCTGGCCTTTACCGGAATTGGTGACGACCACCATTTACCCGGCAAACCAATTTCTTCGACTTATACCTTAAAAGCGATTGAAACCGGTGAAGTGGTCTACGCTGATGGCAACGAAGTGCCTTACCGTTGCTCTTTGCATCCGCAATGCAAACTGGGGTCGACGCTGGTCATTCCGTTGCGTGGTGAAAATCAGCGAGTGATGGGTACCATCAAATTGTATGAAGCCAAAAACCGTTTATTCAGTTCAATCAACCGCACGCTGGGCGAGGGGATTGCGCAACTGCTTTCGGCGCAGATCCTCGCCGGGCAATATGAGCGGCAAAAAGCGATGCTCACCCAGTCAGAGATCAAACTGCTTCACGCCCAGGTGAATCCCCATTTTTTGTTTAATGCGCTTAACACCATTAAAGCGGTGATCCGCCGCGACAGCGAACAGGCCAGCCAGCTGGTGCAGTATCTTTCTACTTTTTTCCGCAAAAACTTAAAGCGGCCTTCGGAGTTTGTTACTCTCGCCGACGAAATTGAACATGTGAACGCTTATCTGCAAATTGAAAAGGCGCGCTTCCAGTCGCGGTTGCAGGTCAACATTGCTATTCCGCAAGAATTATCCCAGCAGCAATTGCCCGCGTTTACCCTGCAACCGATAGTGGAAAACGCCATTAAACATGGGACATCACAACTGTTGGATACAGGGCGAGTGGCAATCAGCGCCCGACGTGAGGGGCAACATTTGATGCTGGAGATCGAAGACAATGCCGGTTTGTATCAACCGGTAACCAATGCCAGTGGGCTGGGGATGAATCTGGTGGATAAGCGTTTACGTGAACGGTTTGGCGATGACTATGGGATAAGCGTCGCCTGTGAGCCTGATAGTTACACCCGAATAACGTTACGACTACCATGGAGGGACGAGGCATGATTAAAGTCTTAATTGTCGATGATGAACCGCTTGCACGGGAGAACCTGCGCGTATTTTTGCAGGAGCAGAGCGATATTGAAATCGTTGGAGAGTGTTCAAACGCCGTAGAAGGGATCGGCGCGGTGCATAAACTGCGCCCGGATGTGCTGTTTCTCGATATCCAGATGCCGCGCATCAGTGGTCTGGAAATGGTGGGGATGCTCGACCCGGAACATCGCCCGTATATTGTTTTTCTCACCGCGTTTGACGAATACGCCATTAAAGCCTTTGAAGAACATGCCTTTGATTATCTGCTGAAGCCAATTGATGAAGCGCGACTGGAGAAAACGCTGGCGCGATTGCGTCAGGAGCGCAGCAAGCAGGATGTTTCGTTGTTACCGGAAAATCAACAGGCGCTGAAATTTATCCCTTGTACGGGGCATAGTCGGATTTATTTGCTGCAAATGAAAGATGTGGCATTTGTCAGCAGTCGGATGAGCGGTGTCTACGTTACCAGTCACGAAGGGAAAGAGGGCTTTACCGAACTGACATTACGTACCCTGGAAAGTCGTACACCACTACTGCGCTGCCATCGTCAGTATCTGGTTAACCTCGCGCATTTACAGGAGATCCGTCTGGAAGATAACGGCCAGGCCGAGTTGATTTTGCGTAATGGCTTAACCGTGCCGGTCAGCCGCCGTTATCTGAAAAGCTTAAAAGAGGCGATTGGCCTGTAAAAGACTGCTAAAATGGCTTTTTGCCTCATCAACACCTGAAGGCCTCATGCTAAGTAACGATATTCTGCGCAGCGTGCGCTACATTTTGAAAGCCAATAATAATGACCTGGTGCGTATTCTGGCGCTGGGTAATGTCGAAGCCACCGCGGAACAGATCGCCGTCTGGCTACGTAAAGAAGACGAAGAGGGTTTTCAGCGTTGTCCGGACATTGTTTTGTCGTCATTCCTCAATGGCCTGATTTATGAAAAACGCGGCAAGGATGAGTCTGCTCCGGCACTGGAGCCGGAGCGTCGCATTAATAACAACATCGTGCTGAAAAAATTACGCATCGCGTTTTCGCTTAAAACCGATGACATTCTGGCAATCCTCACCGAACAGCAGTTCCGCGTTTCGATGCCGGAAATTACGGCGATGATGCGTGCACCGGATCATAAAAACTTCCGCGAATGCGGCGATCAATTTTTACGTTATTTTCTGCGTGGACTGGCAGCGCGCCAGCATGTGAAGAAAAGCTAAGACGGGTATGGCGGCCATGCGAAACATGGCCGCCGACAGATTATTTCACTTCTTTAAAACCAGCGGCTTTCATCACCAGTTCCATTTGCGCCATAGTGATACCTTTTTTGGCATCTTCAGCAGAAACGTTGATTCCTGAAATACCCTGCAGGGCTTTAAAATCCACTTTTTCCATATCAATAGTCACGTTTTCCTGCGCGTAGGTATCGGTATAGGTTAATTTTTCTTCAACACCCGCGATGTTTTTGTATTTAGCGCTTAACGGCTCAAGTGTCCTGGCGGCATCTTCTTTGGTGGTTGCACCAATGGAGGCAAATTGAATTTTGGTTTCAGAAGATTGCTTAAGCACCTTGTCACCTTTGTAGACATAGGTAATGGCAATTTCAGTGCCGTTCAGATTGGCGCTGAATTTCTTTGATTCTTCTTTGTCACCGCAGCCAGCAAGAGAGAAAACCAGAACAGATGCAACAACAAGGGAAAACAGCTTATTGAAAGCCTTCATGTAAAACTCCATTTTATTTAATCAAGGAACTGGTGACTCTCACCAGGGGCTATATAGGATATGCCTAATACTGTGGCGTGAGCAGTCCGGAACAGGAGTAGAACTCTTAATAAAAAGCACTATTTCATCCTTGTTGCTGAAGCATGGGGAATAATTGTTCGCAAAGCAAAACACCGTTATTCATTGCTTCTACCCGTGCCTCGCTTTCTGTATTACGAAATTGTCCCAACACATGTGCCAGCCGATAAAAACCCACCGCGGTGAGGTCATTCGCCAGCAACTCTGCCTGACCAATAGCACTCTGTTCCTGATAGCGCCAGCCGTTATGGAGCAGTTGAATAAGTAACGCCTGGCAGCGCATCAGCAACTGATGAGCGGTAGACGGCACAGGCAGAACGCTGGCAGAAGGTAGCGGTGCCACAGGCGCAGTTTCTGCGTCCAGCGCCCAGGCGCGGGTTTTTGTCATCATCACCCGTGGTTCCAGTGTCAATTGCCCCTCTACAAAACTGACAAAGCCAGAAACCAGGCTCACGGGGTCGTCTGTTTGTTGCAAAAGCGCCGCCATGCGTTCAACGGCAAAAGGAGAACAGGCAGATGCCGGAAGGGATAACGTCAGCACATTATCTTCCCCTTCGCCGCTGATTACCTGCGCATCCAGTGTCTGGCGGCTGCTATCCCAACCGAGCGAAATACACTCCGCTATCGGCAGAATAAATAAGTTATCGACCTGGTTGATTGGTCGTATGCAGGCGGGGGGACGCTGGCGTAAATATTCCCGCAAAGCCACAATGCCCGGCTGGCGCAACGGCGCGCTCAACATTAGCCAGGCGTCTGGCGACAGTGGAACAACGCCACTCAAGCGGTTACGGGTCGCGAACAGCAGCTCGCCATCGGCACTGCGTTTTGCAGCTTGTGAAACAATTTGCCCACCTGCCAGTGCGCCAGCCTGAAAACTAAACAGCCGACGCGTCGCTGCCGGTGAGTTTTCCTGTTCGCTTCTCTGCCAACTACGCGAAAGATGCAAAATACTTCCTGTGTCGGGATCGGTAAACCAGATGCGTAAACCATACTGCTCAATATCCTGCCAGCAACGCATACCTAAAGACACCAGCCGCAGATGATCAAGTTTTGCTTCTCCGGCAATACCAGCGCCAACGACCGTGCGCCACGGCATGGGAGGAACTTCACCGATACTGTCGCGCCGCGCCATCTCTTGTACGCAATTTAATCGACTGTTTAATGCCGCAAGCTGACGTAAGCATTCTCCGGCATGGTAGTGGCTGGCACGGGCGTGGAAGGCATCTACACTGGCGCGCAATTGCCGTAGCGATTCACTCACCCATCGCCAGTTGCAGCGTTCCGCCGCTTGCTGCGCGCGACTGAAAGCGGCCTCGTAATGGATTGGCGGTTGACTTATCCCGCCCAGCCATAATGCCTGGCTTAATTGCTGAACATATTGACGACACGTTTTGCCTTCTTCGCTGGCAAACGGATCATCAGATGATGTGACGTGTTCACTGCGCATCTGCCAGATTAAATGAGTAAATTCCGCTTGCTGAGTTTTGGCCTCGACGAAGGCCTGCACAGCCAGTACGACATGTTCGCAAAGTGTGCCTTCAATGCAATCACAGCGTGCGAAGCGAATGCTGCTGCGGGAATAAAAACGCACATCGCTCATCGGTAATCGGGCAGAGGGAATTTCGCCAGGCGCACAGAACAACTCAATGGTGATGCCTTTAGCGACCAGCGCCTGCGCGCGTTTGCGGGTGGCATCGGGCAAGGTAGCCAGTTCTTTCAGCCAGATTGCCGGATCCCACTCTTCTTCTTTTTTTTCCGTAGGCTGGGCGGTGGCACAAAGTCGTTGATAACTTAACACCAGCATCACGCGATGACGGCACATGCCGCTGGCCCCGCAGGTGCACTGAGCCTCTTTCAGTGCCTGGCCGTTCGCCAGCTGGGTACGGACACCGTCACTGAAGGTGGCGATTAAAGCGCCGTTCTCATGACTGATTTCCGGGACGTTGCCATTTTCCAGTTCCTTAAGGCTGCGCTTAACAAAACCGGCATTGCTTAACGCCGTCAGTGCCTGTGGTGTCAGTTCTAATAATTCCGGACGTAGTGAATTCATGACTGAAGATTCTCCGCAAGCCAGGAAGCCAGCTCGCCCGGTGTCATTGCGGCTATTTGTGCGCCGACATTAACCAGCGCCTGGGCCGTATCGTGGTCATAGCAAGGCGTTGCGTTGCTGTCGAGCGCTGCCAGCCCCAGCACTTTGATGCCGCTCTGGACACACTTTTTCACCTGATGCGTCAGCAATGATGATGACCCACCTTCATAAAAATCGCTCACGAGAATAATGACACTTTTTGCAGGTTGTTCAATAAGTTGCCGACCATACTCCACGGCACTGGCGATATTGGTCCCGCCGCCCAGTTGTACTTTCATTAATAACTCTACCGGATCGGCAACGTCTGCCGTGAGATCAACCACGCTGGTGTCAAAAGCGACCAGATGGGTACGAATGCCGGGTAACTGCCATAAACAAGCCGCCATCACTGCGGAGTGGATCACCGAATCAACCATCGATCCGCTTTGATCAACCAGTAGGACCAGTTGCCATTGTTCGCTATGGCGTTTAATGCGGCTGTTAAAGCGGGGGGATTCGATATACAACTTGCCGTGTTGCGGGTGCCAGTGTTGCAGGTTGGCGCGCAGAGTACTTTTGAAATCAAAGTTTCGCGCCAGTGAAATAAATGAGCGGCGACGGCGATCGCGTACTCCAGAAAAAGCCTGACGAACTTCCTTTGCCAGTCGCGCCATAATCTCTTCAACAACCTGGTGCACTATCCGGCGGGCGGCAGCCAGTACTTCGGGATTCATCAGATGTTTGGTGTGCAAAACGGCGCGTAGCAGGCTTTCAGAAGGCTGCATACGTTCCAGCACGTCGAGATTCGTCACCACATCTTCAATGCCGTAGCGCAGCACGGCATCGCTTTCCAGCCGCTCAATCACCTGTTGCGGAAACAGCGTGTGAATGCTGTTGATCCACTCAGGGGTGGTGAGATTTGAACGACCTAATCCACCGTAACGTTCACCACGCTGGAGCCGTTCAGGATCGCGCCCATACAGCCACTCCAGCGCGTGGTCTATCTGCCGGGCGTTGTCATCCAGCCCACAAAGCGTCGTTTCTGCCGCTTCGCCAAGAATTAATCGCCAGCGTTGTAGCTCACGGGTGGTCAGAAGATCGTTCAGTTCAGACATGGAAAACTCCCCAGTGTTGCAGCGATGCCAGTGCCTGCTGTTCGAGTTGTTGATGATGTGCAATGTCTTGTGGTGGACAATGCAACGGCATTTGCAGTGCCGAAACGGGAAGTTGCACCAGTTGATAATGCTCAAGCACCTGATGCGCCAGCGTCCCGCGTTCTCGAGGTGGTAGCCAGGCCATCGCCGCGCGTAAATCGGGCAGGGCATTGATAAAATCGGCATCACTCAGTTGATTTAAATGACTGCTGAAACCGGCGATAAATACCGGCTGACAGGCCAGTTGATGACGGGCTAATGCCAGCAAACCGTGCAGCGCCTCGCCGGATTGTGCCGGGGATAACTGCGCCAGCATCGTCAGCGCCGCTTCGGCACTGGCGTTGGGATGTTCCAGACGCATCAGTGCGCCAAGAGTCGCGCCGCGATCCAGCGCCGGGGCATGAATCGCCTGACTGCGGCGCTCCAGTAAGGCTACCGCCGCAGAAAGAGAAACGCCGGGTAAATTAACGCCGCTATGTAGATCGCGCAGGATATGGCAAAGCGCCTGCCAGCTATGCAGGTGAGTGTGAAACTCCTTTTCATCCGGTCTGCCGTTGGATTCACATAGCCACAGCGTGCGATCGATGGCCGCGCATAATGTCATTTGTAATATCTGCGCGCCTTGCATACCGCTAATTTCATCCAGCCGCCATAAGGCATATAGCACTTCCAGCGCCTGGCCCATTTCGGCGAATTGATTTTCCTGGGCGATTAATAATGTGAGTTGTTCCAGTAATTGTTGACTGAAAGACGCCAGACCCGCTAACGCTGCCTGGCTAAGACATGTGGTGATACAGCCGATTCCACCCGCGTCCAGCATATCGGCTTCTAATTTATGGCGTGCGGCTTCCTGGAGTGTGGCGCCAAAGCAGGCGGCCTCAATCAATGCCGCATGCTGGCTAAGCGGGCGGGTTAATTTCCAGCATTCTTCACCGTTGCCTGCAAGTGACAGTGTACTTCCCTGCTGGCGCACAACCCCTGGGATCTCCAGTATTGCCAACCGATGTAACACCTGACTTTGCGCCAGTCCATCGGGGGTAAAGCGATTTAAGGTAAGCTCCGCCGGAAGAGAGATTCCGGTACGTTCCAGTTCGCAGGTGACATCTTTTGGCAGAGGCGGTTGTGGCGTAGAAGGGGCAAGTTTACCGAATCCGTCACCCGCTAATGTGTCTATCAACGTTACCAGAATCGGATCGGTATCGGGATGAATAACTCCGCGGTAGCTCCACGGCAACGGCGCGTTCAAGGCTTCTTTAATCAGCGAGCCAGCTATGGCATCCAGCCAGTCAGTGCGTAGAGGTAGTGTATGGCCGCGCAACTGTGCCAGTGCCATAGCATGCAGATGAGCAGCAGCCATATCAGCGGTAGAAGCGGGCAATTTGTGCTGGCGCAAACGGGTAAGAACCGTTTTCAGCAGTTGTTCACCTGCCTGCTGTAAGCCACACTGCCAGCACCAGTTTTGCCAGACCGGGGCAGGCATTCCGGAAAGGTATCCTGCCAGCACATCAAGGCGCTTTTCACTGTAGGGTGTGAGATAACAACCTGTAACGGCATCTGCCAGCGAGGACAATTCTGGCTTGTTAATTTCCTGCGGGCATTCGCGCCACATGTTTGCCAGTGCAGGAGCGTGCCAGCCGCCGCAGACGACTAACACGTCGCCATTGTTTTGCTGCATCGCCCATGTAATCCAGCGAGCCATAAAGGCTTCGCGCTGACGATTGAGAGCATCTCCGGGGGAATCGCCCCGCAGTTGGGCAAAATAGCGCGCCAGTGCAGAGGGTAATGCAGTTTGCTGGCTTTCATCTTCGAATAAGTGATCCCACAGGGTATCGCTGTTATCCATGCGGGTGTCACGCAGCAGTAAGGTCTGGCTTTCATCTTGTGTATCAGGCGAATCGTCCTCTTCTTCACTCTGCGCCCAGCAAGGCAAATCGATGAAGTAAGTTTGTGCCTGAATACGACGTGCGGCTTGTAGCGCCTGCCACTCCGGCGAAAATTCAGCAAATGGCGTCCAGGCACCACGCCCGGGGGCCGCACCGTCCTGATACTGGCAATAACTGTAAATAGCTACCGGAAGCTGGTGGGCTAAAAACAGTTCGTCTATCCGGTCATTAAAATCAGCCGGGCCTTCAATCAATACGTATCGTGGCCGCTGGCTTTCGATTAACGATTTCGCCAGCCGGGCGCAGGCCGGACTATGATGCCGACAATTAACGGCTCGCTCATACATCTTTCCTCACGGCAGGCGGTGGCGAGCTTGATAATAAGCCTGCCAGTGAGCTTCTTTATGTGTAGCAACACGTTGTTCGAAGTAACGGCGCAGGCGCGCGCGATCTTCTTCGTTATCTTTGACGATGGTTCCGGCAATACAGTCCACCAGATCGGCCGGCTCACCTGCGCGATTCGCTAAAAACCAGGCGCGGACGCCCACCGCGTGGGCCACGTTCACGGCTTCAGCGGTGGACATAATCGCTGTCAGTGTATCCATTGACGTTTTCTTTTCGCCGTTGGCACGCAGATCGCGAAAGGTGCGGACCAGTAACTCCAGTACCGCGTCAGGCACTTTATGCGGAATGCCGCTATGGGCCAGCAAACGCGCCGAAGCACTGGCGACAAGCTCCAGCTCCTGGGCGAAATCCATAATCGGAAAGACAGTTTCAAAATCGAAGCGACGCTTTAGCGCGGCACTCATTTCATTGACGCCGCGATCGCGGGTATTGGCAGTGGCAATAATATTAAAGCCTTCCCGCGCATAGAGCTGACTGGCTTCACCGGTGAGTTCCGGCACCGTCATCACCCTGTCAGAAAGCATACCTAACAGACAGTCTTGTACTTCCAGCGGTGTACGCGTTATCTCTTCAAAACGGACGATTTTGCCGTCGCGCATTCCCTGGTAAAGCGGGGCAGGGACCAGTGCTTCCGTTGACGGACCATGGTTGATAAGCAGGGCGTAGTTCCAGCCGTACTTGATTTGATCTTCAGTAGTAGATGCGCCGCCCTGGATGGTTAACCCGGCATCGCCGCTAATAGCGGTTGCCAGTAATTCAGACAGGAGAGATTTTGCGGTGCCAGGTTCCCCCACCAACATCAAACCGCGCCCGGTGGCAAGAGTGACTAACATACGTTCGACAGCGGAGGGACTAATCACCACTTTACGGCTAATATTTTGCGCTTCGTCGCCAAGGATAAAAGCACGGGCCGCAGGCAAACTTAACTGCCAACCTGGCGGGCAAGGTGCGTTATCATTTTGTTTTAATTTTGCCAGTTCAACGGCGTATAACACAGCAGCAGGCGGACGCTGCAGGTGATTATTCTGCGGTGACATATATTCATCCCTGAAATGTATTAATGAAATAAACGATATTTTACGCGCAATAAATGTTTGGCGCATTAGTTGTTTGAGCGGAAAATATCTGGAAAGCAGATCGCAAAAAATAAAAAAACCTGCTGGTGAGGCAGGTTCTTTTATTTACAACTTTGACGTTAAGTTACTGATTATGCAACATGGCGCCCCAACGAACGAATTATAACCACCTACGGACCCCGTTGCAATTAAGATAATGAGATTTATAATCCTGACTGTTGGGAAGTTGCGCCGGATCGAACCAATTTCAAGTCCTGGCTACCGGACGGGTGGTGCCGCAGGTAGTGCTCTGATCCGGAGTGCAACATGGCGACTCAACATACGTAAACCAGTATCGACAGGCAGTGTAAGGGTAAGATGCTGGTGTTGCGCTCCTTAATAAGGAGAGCGAATGGACACGCTGACACAAAAGTTAACCGTGCTCATTGCCGTACTGGAGTTATTAGTGGCTCTGTTACGGTTGATTGATTTGTTGAAGTAACGGGCAAATTGAAACGCATTTAAGGGGGAATACCGTTTCCCCCTTTAATAAAGCTTTACTTGTCATACTTCAAGTTGCATGTGCTGCGACTGCGGGTTATTCGGCCCATCCATGGACCTCACCCCTTACGGGGCCGCTACAAGTAGCGTTCAAATCCGCTCCATGCGGATTTGTCGTTCACCCCTGTCACTTACTTTAGTAAGCTCCTGGGGATTCACTCGCTTATCGCCTTCCTGCGACTTGAATTATCTAGAGTATATTATTCTATTTCTTGGTTGAATATATTCTGTAGTTCACAATTAAAAATTGCTATTACTGTTTCATGTGATTCACCTCGTAATTTCCGCTCATCAATAAACTCATCTCTTATATAAATCAACGCATCATTTATTAGTGGTCGGCATCTTCTCGATCACGTTGATGAAATGTTGGATGTAGCCGGAATCGCTCCAGTCGATAGACGGAACCTGTAAATAATTCAGAGCATTTATGGATTTCAAGTCTGAAGGAAAACGGCTCTTCAGGTACAGGGATCTCATAATCGTAAATAGCAACCAGCTCTTTTTGCACGATCATCGCTTCCCCCGCTGGTAGGTCGTGTTGATAACGGGCAGTTGCATCACTGCCCGCTGTGTTTTAATGGAAAATGACGTCAGGTGCGCTTAATGCCTCACTCAAATCAAACACATCAAGTTCGGCAAAAGTGACGGATTTATTGTCACGGTAAACCCGAAGAGAACGGAAGCTCATTAGCGCTTTGCTATCAGTACTGTAATGGTTAAAACCGGGTGAAAACTTAAGGACCAGCCGGTACGCACCTAAGTCATAGACAAATGCGTCCTCATAGCCTGACTCCCAGCCTTTGTATCGCATTCCCATAAGCTGCCCAACGGTAGCAGATTTACCTTCCCAGCGATTCAAACTATTACTGGCTGACTCGTCAGGCGTGAGCAGCACTGTGCGCCGCGTCAACTGGCGAAAAGGCGGCATAATTTCGTAATCGGCAAAAAGCTGTGCAAATTCACTGCGCATTTCTGCTGTCATTTCTAACGGGTGGGCAATGCCAATCAGAGCATCGGCAGGCAGGTCAATTGGCTCATCTTGCTCATTGCAGAACTCCCCCTCAGCGGCCACACGAAAGGCGTTAAGTAAACGACGCGGTTCATTTGCCGGATAAACCCCCCATATTAATCGCTGAGTAACCAGACGGGTAAAGGGATGATTAACAAACAGAGAATGAAAATCTGCCAGCGACCAGCGTCGGGTGGTGCGCAGGGCAGTTTCAAGACGCGGGAGCAGGTTTTTGCTCACCTGAGTCGCATCTTTTTTTAGCCCTTTGAGTCGGGCCAGTGCCTCGGGGGTTTTCAGTTGATCGTCATCGGCGCGCAACCGGGGAACGCTTTTCTGGCGAACGTTTTGCTGATCAAAGATAACCGGGTTGAGGTTTTCATCGAAGCGAACGGTAAATTGCCGTGGACCAAAATCAAAAATCAACGCCTGCGGATCATCAAGACCCAGTGTTGGGACTAATCTGTCCGCTAACTCTTCCTGGCTTAGCCCGCGATTTTCTGCGACCACCTGAAGAAATTCCGCCGCGTTATCACGTAAGGGGCGGGATTTCGCCCGTTGCGATATATGATGCAGCTGTATCAGTGCCATATCATTATTCATCTTAGTAAGTATATTCAGACCACTGACAGCACGGGCAGATTTGCCCTCTTGTGGCCAGGCGAGGATCTGTGTCGTCAGATCCCGTGCCGTGCTTTCGTCGCCAAAGAGACTTAACGCCAGAAATGCCCAGTTGTCTTTTGCGGGAGCACCAGCTTGTTGCCACGCGGTGAAAAGATCCCAGGCAAAAGCTGCCAGCGTTTGCGGCTGGCAAAACGTTTTCAGCTGTTCCAGTCCGCCATAAAAACGTCCGCCCTGGGTAAAGCGCAGCATTTCGCCGATAATTTCCAGAGCGTCATCGGTAACAGGCTGATTATTCTTGATAAGGCGCGGCCTGGACCACATTGCCGGATGCCAGAAATCAGGAGCTTTTGGAATACGTGCCGGGTAAATTTCTATTGGACCCAGTTTAAGTAATTGCTCCAGGGCAGGCCATACATCTGTACGCTGCCAGCGGTTTGCCACGGTTTGCAGTAATTCGCCATGCCCTTGTTCATACAGTAAACGCAGGGCAAGTAATGCAGCTTCGCTATTATCGCAGGGTTTTGTAAAGACAAGAGGGATAAGTGCAGTAGCCGTATGTTCCGGCCATTGTAAAATCCACTGGCGAGCCAGATCACGCTGCGCCGCGAAACGTCGCCAGACGCGGGCAACGGGCAGGGCCAGTTCTGTTGCGCCGAAATTTAAAATTAACGGAAATGTTTCTTTTGGATGATGTGAAAAAGCCAATAACAGGCCAGGTAATGTATCCAACCCGAGGATACTGAGAAAATAGTCCTCACCCGCGAACAGATGCTTTTTCTCATTGATACGCAGCCAGAAAGTCAAAGCCATCTCACGCGGCAACTGTGCCAATAAATACAGGTTCCAGACACTCTTTTCCGGACGATAACGTGAGTAGCTATCATTTTCCCAGGTGTTAATTAACGCTTCAACGTCGCCGGAACGAAGCGCCTGTTCGGCTGATTTTGCTTCCGTGGAGTGCCAGCCATTGTTGATTTCCTCTACTCTGCGCGGGGAGTAATGCCACTGACCCACTAATGATTTGCGCGCCGCATCCAGTTTGCCGGGCAGTATATAATTCCGGAACAGCCATACATCATCCCCAAAACCTAGCTCCTGTAGTACAACTCGACCACTTTTTCGTTCCATGCGTTCCGTAAAAGATCCCGTGCTGAAATAACGGGCAGACTCTGTGGCGGCAAGTCTCTCTCGTTCGCCTGGTTGCCAGCGGGCTTTGGGCGCTAATTCAAGAGGCACTAAATCAAGGCGCAGCAATGCCGTTTTTTTCTTACCTCGCCACGGTGGAGAAACAAGTATTTCTGGCAGGTCGTTGCTATGAGTACTCTCGAAAGCAAGTTTTGGCGATGCCGATAAATAACCATTCACCACTGCCTGGGCTTGTGTACTTAAGCACGGCATCACCTCTTCTGCCAGTTGTGGCTGCGATGCCATCAGCGTTTGTAACAGCGTATGCCAGTATTCATCACGTGCTTTTTGCTGTGCAGGCAGCTTTTTGTCTTCGATGATGGGATAACCAGGGCGCGCAGGGGGGGCTTTTAACGCCAGCAGTTCTGCCAGTGCGGCGAGCGTCGCATGGGGGAAGTTTTTACTGTATTTAGCCACACGTTGCAGGCTGGGTTTGTTTTTATCAGCCACCAGTAGCAAGGTGCGGATGACTTGCGGATGGTTAATTTGTACCAGCAGACTGCCGCAATCTTCTTTATGTGCATACATCGCGAGGCGCGGAACGGCTGCCAGTCCTTGTTCGCGCAAAAGGGCAGCGCAGGCCGCGTAGCCGAAGTGGTTTTCATGCGACATGTAGCTGGCTTCTCGATCGCTAAATATATCCTGGCTCCAGTAACGTGCGAGTTCTTTCACCGCCTTAGGGTCATCAGCAACAACTTTTAACCACTCTTTTGAGCGAAAATGAGTTTGCGAACATTCAAGGCTTACCAGCTCGTTGGCGATTTCGGGTTTTTCCGGGAGGTTCAGAGCAATAAAAGGGCGGCGAACTTTGGTTATTCCTGGCAGTGCGGCAATGAGTTTGTCGGCGCAACGCTGCCAGCAGGTTTCCTCTGCCAGAGAGAGATGCTTACGTAATCGGAGATCGAATTCGTTATAGGTTTCTGAGCGATAACCATAGCCATAGTCCTCGTTCTGATACTGCAATGTTACTACCAGAGGATCACTCTCATAACACCGTACAATAAACTGGCGTGCAATCACCACCTCAGTTGCATATTCCAGCCCCTCTTGTTGGACGATTTCGTCGAGCAACTGTTGGCTATCATTTTGCGCGATACAGGCTAGCGCCGCCATTGTCCGGGCCGTGATTGAGGGTTTGTGTTCGCCGATCAAGTTGATGGCCTGCGTGATGGCGGACTGCCACTCCAGTGAAAAGTTTTCATAACGCCAGACAATGTTTTTTTTCTTCTCTGCTTTTTGTAGCAATTCATCACTCAGTGTCTGAATGATGCTTTCAGTGATAACAGGCACCGGTTCGCCTGGCCAATTGCGATGGCTGAGTGGTGTTTTGCCTTTTTTATATTTAAGTTCCAGTTGGGCGTTATCCGCCAGCCACGGTAATTCCTTGTCCATGCTCTTTCCTTATTCAAACAGGGCTTCAATATCGTTAATTAGCTCGCTGGCGGTGATGGCATCGAGTACGGAGAACTGCGCTTCCTGTGTTGAATTACTCCCCCAGCCATAGCTTTCCGCTTTGCCTTCCCATAGCCACAGCTTGCTTAAGAGTTGCTCGGCACTCAGTTCGGCTGGCGACATGCCTACCGCAAAACCTTCATCGATTTCCATGATTAACGACCAGCGGCCCAGGGGGTTGATCATCCAGCCGATCCAGCCAGCATCCTGCGGGGTGCCCTTTATCCAGCCTTTATTCGCCAGCCCCATTACCCGACCACTCGGGCATTTTCTGCCTGTCCAGCGTGTCAGTTCGCTGGCGTTGCGCTCGGCTTCTGTCAGCGCGTAACTGTTACGATCAAGCTGGCGGAACGGTGGTAACAGTTCGTAGTCGGCAAAAAGCTGCCCGAAGGCGGCAGCATCCGTCGGTGATATTTCCAGAACGTGAGGAATACCAATAGAGATATCGCCTTCCGGCAGGGTGAAAAGATCATCGTCAGCGGTGCTGTAGCTGTTATCTTCCGCTACGCGAAAGCAAGCCAGTAGCTGGTTTTCGGCGCTATAAACGCCCCAAATCAGACGGTGGGTTAAGTGGCGGACCAGCGGATGCTCAACCAGGAAGAGCTGAAAGTTTTCCGGTGACCAGCGGCGACGCAGGCACATGGCGGATTCCAGCCTTGCTACCTGCTGGGCGGCGACGGTACGCGCATCTTTTTTCAGCAATTTGTAGCGGTTAACAGCATCGTTCGCCTGTGATTCATCATCGCTTTTGTTTGGTTTGGGCAGGTCTTTCAGACGACTGCCGGAAGCGTCACGCACAAACGGTTTTAAGGTTTCATCAAAGCTGACGGTGAACTGGCGTGGGCCGAAATCCAGCAACAACGAACCATTATCATCCAGACCGAGATCCGGTGCTAACCGATCTTCAAGCTCCGCCACCGTGAGTTCGCGGCTCTCGGCAATGTCGGCAATTTTTTCTTTTGCCCGCTCCTGTAATGCTTTGAATTTCAGTTTCTGGGCGATGCCGTTAAGCTGCATCAGGGCGATATCACTACCGATAGCAGCGAGAATATCCAACCCGACGGTGGCGCGTTTATGCTGGGATTCACCAGGCCAGGCGCGAATCAAAGGCGTCAGTTTGCGGGCGGTGTCATCGTTACCGAGAACGCCTAACGCAGTGAACGCCCAACTCTCTTTCGACGGCGCGCCAGCGGTCTGCCAGGCGGTAAACAGATCCCAGGCAAATTCAGCCAGTGAGTCGGTGGTACAGGCATCTTTCACCTGCAATAATCCCGGATACAGTGCCTCTTCCTGAGGGAAGCGGAGCATTTCACCGAGGTGGAGGAGTGCGCTATCAGGCAGTGATTGGGCGTTTGCTTTTAATAACGGGCGCGTCCAGAGCGATGGCTGATAAAAGGTCGGAAGAGTGGGGATTTTTGTCGGGTGATTATCTAAGGGATCGAGCGCAAGTAGAGCGTTCACCGCATCGGTTACTTCCGGCTGGTTATAACGCCGGGCGATTTCTTGCAGCAATGGCTGATGACCGTTTTCGGTAAGCATACGCAAGGCAGCACGGGCGTTGTCCTGTGCTTCACTGGCTTTGCCGAGCGCTGCAGGCAGCAGGCCGGTAATGGCGTGTTCCGGGTATTTCAGCAGCCAGCTACTGGCGTCTTGTCGTAATGTTTTGAGTTTGTTGAAGGCGCGGGCGACGGCAGGAGCCAGTTCCGTTGCGGCAAAATAATTAGCAACCGCAAAACCTTCTTGAGGGTAGCGTGAAAACGAGTGTAGAAAACCACTCATACCTGCCAGTCGCAAATAAAGCATGACTGGTTTTATCGCGGTATGCGGCTCTTTGCTGAGAAATTCCCATAGCTTAATCGCTTTTTGCATAGGTAAAAAGGGAAGTGAGTTGAGATGCCACTCCCCCTGATACGGTGCATGGTGGGCTTTAAACATTTGGATGAGTGTAGCGAAGTCCTCACGTTCCCATGCGTCAATTGCCGAGTCAGAAGCGCCGATATATTTATATGTGTCAAAATCCCAGCGGCGATACCCCAGCGAGTAAAGGAAATTTTTAGCACCTTCACCTGGCTTATGCGGTTCCCAGTCCCAATGAGTTTGAAACTCTTTAGCTTCTGTGTCGGTTATTGTGCATATGGATTCGAGGTTGAGCGGTGCTAAATCCAGCACCGGAATCGGCGATTTTTTCTTTTTCGAAAGCCATGGTGGGGAGACTACTATGGCCGGCAGTAGATCGGCGCTGGCATGGTTTGAGGGCTGTGTCAGTTGTTGCTGGCATGATTTCAGCACTGCAACTGCGGGTGTCGAAAGCCAGGGAATGACCTGTTCTGCTAGTGTCGGTTGCGAGATAAGCATCGTCATTAGCATAATGCGCCAACTATTCTCTTCTTTTTGCACTAGAAGTTCCGCCAGTGCTGCCAGTGCTGCGTGTGGGAACGCAGCGCAGGCTTTCGTCATTCGATCGTGACAGCGTTTAGTATGCCCTGCTACACGTATAAGCAGTGTTAATGCGAACGGATGATTGATATGACGCAACACATCGGCGCAGTAGTCACTTGCGACATAGGGAGCAAATCGGGGCAGGGCCGCAACACCTTGCTCCTGTAATACGGTGGCTGACCATATCGCACCACAATAGTAATCATCAAAAATGGCATATGGCTCGTGATATTTTTCTAATGAGGCAAGAATGTGCTCATCAGTCGCCACTATTTTTAGCCACTCCAGCGAGGGTAATTTCTTTTGCCCCAGTAGACGCTGGGCAATTTCATGTGCAATTTCTGGTTTTTCGGGCAATAACAAAGCAATTAATGGTTGCCGCCATTCTGGAATATGTGGAACTGCGGCAATAAGTTTTTGTGCACATTTTTGCCAGAGAGACTCTTCCGCCAGTGATAAATGTTTACGTAGGCGTAATTCAAAGCTGGAATATTGCTGCAAATAATCAGGTGAAATGCCAGACGACAGGAAAACAATATTATTGTTGACATAATCCCATTCAATAGATATTTGTTGAAGATGTATTATTACATCAGTAGCATATTCCAGACCGCCTTCCTGAATAATCTGATCCATAACATCCTCACGCTCTTTATATCTTGTGCATTTCATTTCAAGTGCCGTGAGTACAGCCATTACGGGTGATGGTAGCTGTGTTGTTTTCAGGTCGTCGATCTGACTGATCGCCTGGGCGACGGTGTTTTGCCATTCTAAAGAACAGGCGCTGAAGTCAAATGTGGCTGTTGTATTATCCCGTTGCGACACACTACAGGCTAAGCGACGTAATTGGGTCAATTTGTCTGCTTGCTGAACAGGAACTCCGGGAAAGCGGCGATGACTTAACGTGGTGTGTACAACTTCGGGCGGAAAAACGACAGCAATATCTTTCGCCAGCCACGGTAAAACAGCATCTGTATTTTTGTCAGCCGCACGGGTTTCTGCTACGAAAGAGGGTTGTTCCTGAATAATGGTGGATAAGTCCGCTACCTTGAGAGAGTCCGTTACCGTTTGGGAAGGTTGCAAAGAATTATCCTTCGCTTGCTCCACATATCCCTTCTTCACCTTCTCCGCAATCAGCTTCAGCTCCGCTTTTTCCGCTGCCACAGCATCAGCAAAACTTTTTACCTGGCTTTGCTCTTGGGTACCAACTTTTCCCCAACTGATATGCAACTCGTTTCCCTGTTGCTCCACCGCCCAGAATTTATGTGATTTTTCGTCCTGATAGATAAAGTGTCTCATTCTGCATCCCTGTAATTTTATCCAGTTGAATGCAGATGCTACCAGTATTTATGCGGGTTAGAGAGAGACAAAATCGCAAGAGAACAACTTTAGGAATTTATAAAGAAAAGGCGCTGTCGATGCAGCGCCTTGAAGGGGGATTATTTCACCTGATGACCCGGTTTAGCACCGGCATCCGGGCTTAGCAGGAAGATATCTTTCCCACCAGGACCAGCAGCCATTACCATGCCTTCGGAGATACCGAAGCGCATTTTACGTGGTGCCAGGTTAGCCACCATAATGGTGTGACGACCAATTAGTGCTTGCGGATCCGGGTAAGCAGAACGAATGCCGGAGAAGACATTGCGTTTTTCACCGCCGAGATCCAGCGTCAGGCGCAGCAGTTTGTCAGAACCTTCAACAAACTCTGCGTTTTCAATCAGCGCCACGCGCAGGTCAACTTTGGCGAAGTCGTCAAAGGTGATGGTTTCCTGAATCGGGTCGTCAGCCAGTGGGCCAGTTACCGGTGCGGCTGTGGCTTTTACTTCCTCTTTGGATGCTTCCACCAGTGCTTCAACCTGTTTCATATCGATGCGGTTATACAGCGCCTTGAATGGATTCACTTTATGGCCCAACAGCGGTTGCTGGATACCATCCCAGGTCAGTTCTGTATTGAGGAATGCTTCTGCGCGCTCGGTCAGTTTCGGCAGTACCGGTTTCAGGTAAGTCATCAGCACGCGGAACAGGTTGATGCCCATTGAGCAAATCGCCTGCAGATCGGCATCGCGACCTTCCTGCTTCGCCACCACCCACGGAGCCTGTTCATCGACATAGCGGTTAGCCAGGTCAGCCAGCGCCATGATTTCACGGATAGCTTTACCAAATTCGCGGCTTTCCCACGCTTCACCAATCACTTCAGCGGCATCAGTGAAGGTTTTGTACAACTGCGGGTCAGCCAGCTCGCTTGCCAGCACACCGTCAAAACGCTTATTGATAAAGCCAGCGTTACGGGACGCCAGGTTAACCACTTTGTTCACGATATCGGCATTCACGCGCTGAACGAAATCTTCCAGGTTGAGATCGATATCATCAATGCGCGAAGACAGTTTGGCGGTGTAGTAGTAGCGCAGGCTGTCGGCGTCAAAATGATTCAGCCAGGTGCTGGCTTTAATAAAGGTGCCGCGAGACTTGGACATTTTCGCGCCGTTCACCGTCACATAGCCGTGAACAAACAGGTTGGTCGGCTTGCGGAAGTTGCTGCCTTCCAGCATGGCAGGCCAGAACAGGCTGTGGAAGTAAACGATATCTTTACCGATGAAGTGATACAGCTCGGCAGTGGAATCTTTCTTCCAGTATTTATCGAAGCTTACGCTGTCGCCGCGCTTGTCACACAGATTCTTGAAAGAGCCCATATAGCCAATCGGTGCGTCCAGCCAGACATAGAAATATTTGCCCGGCGCGTTCGGAATTTCAAAACCGAAATAAGGCGCGTCGCGGGAGATATCCCACTGTTGCAGGCCAGATTCAAACCACTCCTGCATTTTATTTGCCACCTGCTCCTGCAACGCACCGCTGCGGGTCCATGCCTGCAGCATTTCGCTGAAAGAGGGCAGATCAAAGAAGAAGTGTTCAGAATCACGCATTACCGGGGTAGCACCAGAAACCACCGATTTCGGCTCGATCAGTTCAGTCGGGCTGTAGGTCGCGCCGCAGACTTCGCAGTTATCGCCGTATTGATCCGGGGATTTACATTTCGGGCAGGTGCCTTTTACAAAACGGTCCGGCAGGAACATGCCTTTTTCCGGATCGTACAGCTGAGAGATGGTGCGGTTTTTAATAAAACCGTTTTCTTTCAGACGAGAGTAGATAAGTTCTGACAACTGGCGATTCTCTTCGCTGTGCGTCGAGTGATAGTTGTCATAGCTGATGTTAAAGCCTGCGAAATCAGTCTGATGTTCCTGACTCATTTCGCCAATCATCTGCTCCGGGGTGATACCAAGCTGCTGAGCTTTAAGCATGATCGGCGTGCCGTGGGCATCGTCGGCGCAGATGAAGTTGACCTCGTGGCCGCGCATTCGCTGGTAACGGACCCAGACATCAGCCTGGATGTGCTCCAGCATATGGCCGAGGTGGATTGAGCCGTTAGCGTACGGCAGTGCGCACGTCACCAGAATTTTCTTCGCGACTTGAGTCATAGTAGGCATTACTTCTTAATAGTGAAAAGGGCTTAGATAGTACCAAATGGGAAAATGTTAAGTAAGTACTTCTCTATATTCTTCAGGTAAACTATCAGCTGATGGTTTATCTATACAAAAAAGGAGTCGGGATGAACGAACAATCCCAGGCCAAATCACCAGAAGCCTTGCGCGCAATGGTCGCCGGGACACTGGCCAATTTTCAGCACCCAACCCTGAAGCATAACCTCACAACGCTGAAAGCGTTGCACCATGTCGCCTGGATGGACGACACGCTGCATGTGGAACTGGTTATGCCATTCGTCTGGCATAGCGCGTTCGAAGAGTTAAAAGAGCAATGTAGCGCCGAACTGCTGCGCATCACCGGAGCGAAAGCTATCGACTGGAAACTGTCGCATAACATAGCCACTCTGAAACGCGTGAAGAATCAGCCGGGAATTAACGGCGTGAAGAACATTATCGCGGTCAGTTCCGGTAAAGGTGGCGTGGGTAAATCCTCCACGGCGGTAAACCTGGCGTTGGCACTGGCGGCGGAAGGGGCGAAAGTCGGCATTCTGGACGCCGATATCTACGGCCCATCAATCCCTACCATGCTGGGCGCAGAAAATCAGCGTCCAACTTCGCCGGACGGTACCCATATGGCACCGATTATGTCTCATGGCCTGGCAACTAATTCAATTGGTTATCTGGTGACAGACGACAATGCGATGGTGTGGCGTGGCCCAATGGCGAGCAAGGCGTTAATGCAAATGTTGCAGGAAACCTTGTGGCCGGATCTCGACTATCTGGTGCTTGATATGCCGCCAGGTACCGGTGACATTCAATTGACATTGGCACAAAACATTCCAGTAACCGGTGCAGTCGTGGTCACCACCCCGCAGGACATCGCGTTGATCGATGCGAAAAAAGGCATTGTGATGTTCGAGAAAGTCGAGGTTCCGGTGCTCGGTATTGTCGAGAACATGAGTGTGCATATTTGCAGTAACTGTGGTCACCATGAACCGATTTTCGGTACCGGTGGTGCAGAGAAACTGGCCGAGAAATACCACACGCAGCTGCTGGGGCAGATGCCGTTACACATCTCCTTACGTGAGGATCTCGATAAAGGCACGCCAACGGTTATCAGCCGTCCTGAGAGCGAATTTACCGCTATCTACCGCCAGCTGGCTGACCGCGTTGCAGCTCAGCTCTACTGGCAGGGTGAAGTCATTCCAGGCGAGATTTCCTTCCGCGCGGTCTAACGCGTATTAACCATTCTGATTATTCTTCATACACCGCAGAGATGTTACATTGATGCGGTGTATTTGTTTTTGCCGCATTAATGAACACTTATTTAATGCTGCGAATATTCTGCGGACCTTCGTCCGAAACTCTACAAAGTCGATTGATCGTACCGGCGATGCTTCATTATCATCCTTCGTGGCTGTGTAGTGGATGTACAGCTATAGTTTGTTATGCACTCATTCTTTCCAGGCATAACCTTTACTACAGGGATAACGTTCAATGAATAAGTACTGGCTGTCAGGAATTATTTTTCTTGCCTATGGATTGGCTTCTCCCGCGTTCTCTTCAGAAACTGCTACATTAACGATTAATGGTAGGATCAGTCCCCCAACATGCAGTATGGCTATGGTTAATGGTCAACCTCAACAGCATTGTGGTCAGTTAACGTATAATGTTGATACCCGTCATCAGGTTTCTTCGCCAGTTAAAGGTGTAACGACGGAAGTGATTGCTGCAGATAGCGATAGCAAACGTCGAATCGTGTTAAATCGCTACGATTAATTTGCCACCCTGGTTTTAATCGGATTTAGAAAGCTTAAATCATTTACATGAATGATTTAAGCTTTTTTATTGATATTAATAATACCATTTATAGAAATCCACATTAATTAATAGATTTGATAAATATTTAATGTGCTTAAGTATTTGTTGTGTTTATATTGCAATAGTTAATTTGCTTTAAATCAATAAAACAATGTGTTTACATTGCGGCAACTTTTTTGGTGTGAGAAATTTGTTTCCAAGAGATACAGACTCTTAACAACCAAAAATAGATTTTATTAAGGAGCATATTATGAAACGTTCAATTATTGCTGCCGCTGTTTTTTCTTCTTTTTTTATGAGCGCTGGGGTATTTGCCGCAGACGTTGATACCGGAACATTAACCATTAAAGGGAATATTGCAGAATCTCCGTGTAAATTCGAAGCAGGTGGCGATTCATTAAGTATTAATATGCCAACTGTACCAACTACGGTCTTTGAAGGTAAAGCTAAATACTCGACCTATGATGGTGCAGTCGGTGTAACCAGCAGCATGTTAAAAATTAGCTGTCCGAAAGAAGTTGCTGGTGTAAAACTCTCGTTGATTACCAACGATAAAATAACCGGAAACGATAAGGCGATAGCCAGTAGCAACGATACCGTGGGTTATTATCTCTATTTAGGTGATAACAGCGATGTCCTGGATGTTTCTGCACCTTTCAACATCGAGAGTTATAAAACAGCGGACGGTCAATATGCCATTCCGTTTAAAGCAAAATACCTGAAACTGACAGATAACTCAGTGAATTCAGGTGATGTGTTATCTTCCCTGATTATGCGTGTGGCGCAGGATTAATAAATAAAATTGCAAGATTCTTCAGGTAATTAACATGGCCGCTATCTCCATGGCGGCCTTTTAATTTAAGAGGCATTAAGATGAAAGGATTATTAGCTTTACTCATTTCTTCTATGGTCCTTCCTGCACATGCCGGTATTGTTATCTACGGGACGCGTATTATTTACCCGGCAGAGCACAAAGAAGTGATGGTGCAGTTGATGAACCAGGGAAACCGTTCTTCGCTGATGCAGGCGTGGATTGATGATGGCGATACGTCATTACCACCAGAAAAAATTCAGGTTCCTTTCATGTTAACGCCACCAGTGGCAAAAATAGGGGCAAATTCCGGGCAGCAAGTAAAAATTAAAATTATGCCGAATAAACTCCCCACTAATAAAGAGAGTATTTTTTATCTGAATGTTCTGGATATTCCACCAAATAGTCCAGAACAAGAAGGTAAGAATGCACTGAAGTTTGCGATGCAAAACAGAATTAAGTTGTTTTACCGGCCAGCGGGTATTGCTCCGGTAAATAAAGTGACCTTTAAAAAGTTACTGGTAAATCGCAGTGGCAATGGATTGGTGATAAAAAATGACTCAGCTAATTGGGTGACGATTTCGGATGTCAAAGCTAATAATGTCAAAGTCAATTATGAAACTATTATGATTGCCCCCTTAGAAAGTCAGAGTGTTAATGTCAAAAGTAATAATGCAAATAACTGGCATCTGACCATTATCGATGACCATGGCAATTATATTAGTGACAAAATTTAATTGCAGGAGCTGCCTATGTTGAGAATGCCCCCACTTGCATCAGCAATCGTAGCGTTATTGATCGGCATTGAAGCTTATGCAGCTGAAGAAACCTTTGATACCCATTTCATGATAGGTGGAATGAAAGACCAGCAGGTTTCAAATATTCGTCTTGAAGATAATCAGCCCTTGCCGGGGCAGTATGACATCGATATTTATGTCAATAAGCAATGGCGTGGGAAATATGAGATCATTGTTAAAGACAACCCGCAAGAAACATGTTTATCAAGGGAAATGATCAAGCGGTTAGGCATTAATACCGATAGCTTTGCCAGCGGTAAGCAATGTTTAACATTTAAGCAACTTATTCAGGGCGGGAGCTATACCTGGGATATCGGAGTTTTTCGTCTCGATTTCAGTGTCCCGCAGGCCTGGGTGGAAGAACTGGAAAGTGGCTATGTACCACCTGAAAACTGGGAGCGGGGTATTAATGCGTTTTATACCTCTTATTATATGAGTCAGTATTACAGCGATTATAAAGCGTCCGGTAATAGCAAGAGTACATATGTACGTTTTAACAGCGGGTTAAATTTATTGGGGTGGCAACTGCATTCTGATGCCAGTTTCAGTAAAACAAATAACAATCCAGGGGTGTGGAAAAGCAATACCCTGTATCTGGAACGTGGATTTGCCCAACTTCTCGGCACGCTTCGTGTGGGTGATATGTACACATCAAGCGATATTTTTGATTCTGTTCGCTTCAGCGGTGTGCGGTTGTTTCGTGATATGCAGATGTTGCCTAACTCGAAACAAAATTTTACGCCACGGGTGCAGGGGATTGCTCAGAGTAACGCGCTGGTAACTATTGAACAGAATGGTTTTGTGGTTTATCAGAAAGAGGTTCCTCCTGGCCCGTTTGCGATTACAGATTTGCAGTTGGCCGGTGGTGGAGCGGATCTTGATGTCAGCGTGAAAGAGGCGGACGGTTCGGTAACCACCTATCTGGTGCCTTATGCAGCGGTACCAAATATGCTGCAACCCGGCGTGTCGAAATATGATTTTGCGGCGGGGCGTAGCCATATTGAAGGGGCGAGCAAACAAAGTGATTTTGTCCAGGTGGGTCATCAGTATGGTTTTAATAACTTATTAACGCTGTATGGTGGCTCGATGGTCGCGAATAATTATTACGCGTTCACTTTGGGGACTGGCTGGAATACACGCATTGGTGCCATTTCCGTCGATGCCACGAAGTCGCATAGTAAACAAGACAACGGCGATGTGTTTGACGGGCAAAGTTATCAAATTGCCTACAACAAATTTGTGAGCCAAACGTCGACACGTTTTGGTCTGGCGGCCTGGCGTTATTCGTCGCGTGATTATCGGACATTTAATGATCACGTATGGGCAAACAATAAAGATAATTATCGCCGTGATGAAAACGATATCTATGACATTGCCGATTATTACCAGAACGATTTTGGCCGTAAAAATAGCTTCTCTGCCAATATGAGTCAGTCATTGCCAGAAGGCTGGGGTTCTGTGTCCTTAAGTACGTTATGGCGAGATTACTGGGGGCGTAGCGGCAGCAGTAAGGATTATCAGTTGAGTTATTCCAACAACCTGCGAAGGATAAGCTATACCCTCGCGGCAAGCCATGCTTATGACGAGAATCATCATGAAGAGAAACGTTTTAATATTTTTATATCGATTCCCTTTGATTGGGGTGATGACGTTACGACGCCTCGTCGGCAAATATATATGTCTAACTCAACGACGTTTGATGATCAGGGGGTTGCCTCAAATAATACGGGATTATCAGGAACCGTTGGAAGCCGGGATCAGTTTAACTATGGGGTCAACCTGAGTTATCAGTATCAGGGAAATGAAACGACAGCTGGGGCGAATTTAACCTGGAACGCGCCGGTTGCGACAGTGAATGGCAGTTATAGTCAGTCGAGTGCTTATCGACAGGCTGGAGCCAGTGTTTCAGGGGGCATTGTCGCTTGGTCGGGTGGCGTTAATCTGGCAAACCGTCTTTCTGAAACGTTTGCTGTGATGAATGCGCCAGGAATTAAAGATGCTTATGTCAATGGGCAAAAATATCGCACAACAAACCGTAATGGAGTGGTGGTATACGACGGAATGACACCTTATCGGGAAAATTACCTGATGTTGGATGTGTCACAAAGCGATAGCGAAGCAGAATTACGTGGCAACCGGAAAATTGCCGCCCCTTATCGCGGCGCGGTTGTACTGGTTAATTTTGATACCGATCAGCGCAAGCCATGGTTTATAAAAGCGTTAAGAGCGGATGGGCAACCATTAACGTTTGGTTATGAAGTCAATGATATCCATGGTCATAATATTGGTGTTGTCGGCCAGGGAAGCCAGTTATTTATTCGCACCAATGAAGTACCGCCATCGGTTAATGTGGCAATTGATAAGCAACAAGGGCTTTCATGCACAATCACCTTCGGTAAAGAGATTGATGAAAGTAGAAATTATATTTGCCAGTAATAGTCAGGTGGTTCTATGGAAATTCGCATAATGCTATTTATAGTAATAATGATGGTTATGCCTGTGAGCTATGCGGCATGTTATAGTGAGTTATCTGTTCAGCACAATTTGGTTGTTCAGGGGGATTTTGCACTTACTCAAACACAAATGGCGACATATGAGCATAATTTTAATGATTCGTCATGCGTGAGTACAAATACTATCACACCTATGAGCCCGTCGGATATTATTGTTGGACTTTATAACGATACCATTAAATTAAATTTACATTTTGAATGGACCAATAAAAACAACATTACGTTGTCAAATAATCAGACCAGTTTCACCAGTGGTTATTCGGTGACGGTGACACCTGCGGCCAGTAATGCAAAAGTGAATGTTTCTGCGGGGGGCGGTGGTTCAGTGATGATTAATGGAGTTGCGACATTATCCAGTGCTTCATCATCGACACGCGGGAGTGCCGCAGTACAATTTCTACTGTGTTTATTAGGTGGTAAGTCATGGGATGCATGTGTAAATAGCTACAGAAATGCATTGGCACAAAATGCAGGTGTCTATTCCTTTAATCTGACATTGTCATACAACCCGATAACCACAACCTGCAAACCGGACGATTTATTAATTACGTTAGAGAGTATTCCCGTTTCACAATTACCAGCCACAGGTAACAAAACAACAATAAATAGTAAAAAAGGGGATATTATTCTGCGTTGTAAAAATTTATTAGGTCAACAAAATCAAACATCACGGAAAATGCAGGTGTATTTATCAAGTTCTGACTTGTTAACCAACAGCAACACGATCCTGAAAGGTGCGGAAGATAATGGCGTAGGATTTATTCTTGAAAGTAATGGTACGCCAGTCACACTTTTAAATATCACTAACAGCAGTAAAGGATATACAAATTTAAAAGAAATTGCGGCAAAGTCAAAACTTACAGATACAACGGTTTCAATTCCGATAACGGCCAGTTACTACGTCTACGATACAAACAAAGTTAAATCTGGCGCACTGGAGGCAACCGCATTAATCAACGTGAAATACGACTAATAACAAGCAAGACGAGCAAGTGGCTAATAATAAAAATATTAAGGTGTCTGCATTCCCCCCTCTCTCCGAGGGGGCTTTTTTTTAGCGATGATAAAAAATCTCACCGTCGTAGGCTTTAATGATTTTACCGTCGGTGTCGCTGATCAACACGTACGCGCCACCCATATAGGTCCAGTGCGTCCCGGCATCAGGCGCGGGCAGGTTACGTAACTGCCACTGCTTAATGTTGTACTCATCGGTGCGGTACATCTCTGGGACGGTGTCACCTGGTTTGAAATGCTTAAAGTCAGCAATGAAACTGCTTAACTCATACTTAGAAATTCCCGAGGTATTGGTCGAACCCGCGGTGGCTGGTGCGGCCCAGGCGGCACTGGTAACCAGCAAAAGCGCACCCAGCAACATCTTATTTTTAATGGTCATAAACTCTCCACTTTGGGGATCTGTAATATCAGTCGCATATCTTTCCTGCCATACAATATAACTGACAAGCGATATTTTGTTAGTGATCCCATGATTTCGTAAAAAGTGTAAATGAAAGGATGCCCTAAAAGCATCCTTAGCGAGCAGAGAGTCAGCGGAAATAGCTGATTTAAGAATCATCCTGGGCTGAAGATAACATGCAAGCCTAAAGGATTGAGTTATCGCATTATGCCCATGAAGCCATGTACGCCCATATACACACCAACTAAGCCAATCAACAGACTGGAAAAATAGGGAGCGCGTTTAGCGAGAGTGTTAAATCCGCTCCAGCGTTTTGCGACCTGCTGAACGCTGATTGCTGCGCCAACGCCTACGGTGACAAGCGTTAACGCCAGGCCGAGGCTGAAACTGACGACCAGTGTTGCGCCCAGTGTCAGGGCTTTCAACTGAATGCAAATCAACAGCACGGTAATTGCTGCCGGGCAGGGGATAAGGCCACCGGTTAAGCCAAATAGCAAAATTTGCCAGTTGGTGACCTCTCTACCATCAAAGCGTCGTTTAATGTCATTGGCATGGGCTCGTGCATGGGCATCCTGATACTCGCCATGTTCGTGATGGTGATGATGTCCATGGTCGTGGTGATCTTCGTGATCGTGGTGATGATGCTCATGATCATGCTCGTGCATATTCTCCAGCCAGTTGCGTTCGCCGCGCCAGGTACGCCAGAACATCCAGAACGCGGTGCTAATAATGATCACTGCGGAAATCAACTGGAGCCACGGTTCTGCTGATTGAGCAGTAAAGCGTTTGCTGATCACCATCCCGCCAAAGGCAATTAACCAGACCACTGCGGTATGCGAAATAGTTGCTGCCAGTCCGAGCATCACCGCCTGTTTAATGGTGCCTTTGATGGCGATGATAAACGCCGCCATCATCGTTTTTGAGTGCCCCGGTTCCAGGCCATGAAGCGCACCAAGTAAGATGGCGCTGGGGATGAAGAACCAGGCGTTTCCTTGCTGAAGAAGTGTTGTAAATTCGGTCATGATAATAATTCTTAGTATTAATTCGGCAATCTGATTCTACCCCCCCCCAGTACCTGATACTACCCCCCAGTAGATTAATAGTGCTATGATTTTTCATATTCTTGTTAACCAGGTGTTGCCATGTCTCATACAATCCGTGATAAACAGAAACTGAAAGCGCGTGCCAGTAAGATTCAGGGCCAGGTCGTGGCGCTCAAGAAAATGCTCGACGAACCGCATGAATGCGCTGCAGTTTTACAACAGATTGCTGCTATCCGTGGCGCGGTAAACGGTCTGATGCGGGAAGTGATTAAAGGTCATCTGACGGAACACATCGTTCACCAGGGGGATGAGCTAAAACGAGAAGAAGATCTGGATGTCGTTCTGAAGGTGCTGGATTCTTATATCAAATAATTTATTAACGCGATTGTAAAACTGCCGTTTTTCCCCGTTTACAACGCGTGCGCTGGACATTACCATCCTCCTCTGCGATTTATTATCGCAACCAAACGACTCGGGGTGCCCTTCTTTGTGAAGGCTGAGAAATACCCGTATCACCTGATCTGGATAATGCCAGCGTAGGGAAGTCACGGACCACCAGGTCATTGCTTCTTCACGTTATGGCAGGAGCAAACTATGCAAGTCGACCTGCTGAGTTCAGCGCAATCTGCGCACGCGTTACACCTTTTTCACCAACATTCCCCTCTTGTGCACTGCATGACCAACGATGTGGTGCAAACTTTTACTGCCAATACCTTGCTGGCGCTCGGCGCATCGCCAGCGATGGTTATCGAAACCGAAGAGGCCAGTCAGTTTGCGGCTATCGCCAGTGCCTTGTTGATTAACGTTGGCACGCTGACGCAGCCACGAGCGCAAGCGATGAGTGCTGCCGTTGAGCAAGCAACACGATCACAAACGCCCTGGACGCTTGATCCGGTTGCGGTTGGTGCGCTCGATTATCGCCGCCGTTTTTGTGTGGAACTTCTGTCCCATAAGCCAACCGCCATACGTGGTAATGCTTCGGAAATCATGGCATTAGCTGGCGTTGCTAATGGTGGACGGGGAGTGGATACCACTGATGCCGCAGCTAACGCGATACCCGCTGCACAAACACTGGCACGGGAAACTGGCGCAATCGTCGTGGTCACTGGCGAGGTGGATTATGTTACCGATGGACATCGTATCATTGGCATTCACGGTGGCGATCCGTTAATGACCAAAGTGGTAGGAACTGGCTGTGCACTATCGGCGGTTGTCGCTGCCTGTTGTGCGCTACCAGGCGATACGCTGGAAAATATCGCATCTGCCTGTCACTGGATGAAACAAGCCGGAGAACGCGCAGTTGCCAGAAGCGAGGGGCCAGGCAGTTTTGTTCCACATTTCCTTGATGCGCTCTGGCAATTGACGCAGGAGGTGCAGGCATGAAACGAATTAACGCTCTGACGATTGCCGGTACTGATCCGAGTGGTGGTGCGGGGATTCAGGCCGATCTTAAAACCTTCTCGGCACTTGGCGCTTATGGTTGCTCAGTTATTACTGCACTGGTGGCGCAAAATACCCGTGGTGTACAGTCGGTGTATCGCATTGAGCCTGATTTTGTCGCCGCCCAGCTCGATTCGGTGTTCAGTGATGTGCGAATCGACACCACTAAAATCGGTATGTTGGCGGAAACCGATATTGTTGAAGCGGTGGCAGAACGGTTGCAACGTTATCAGATCCAAAACGTGGTACTCGACACCGTTATGCTGGCAAAAAGCGGCGACCCGCTGCTTTCACCATCGGCGGTTGCTACGCTGCGCAGTCGATTATTGCCACATGTTTCATTAATAACGCCAAACTTGCCCGAAGCAGCCGCCTTGCTCGACGCGCCACACGCGCGCACCGAACAGGAAATGCTGGAACAAGGGCGATCGCTGTTGGCGATGGGCTGTGGCGCAGTGCTAATGAAAGGTGGTCATCTGGATGATGAGCAAAGCCCGGACTGGCTGTTTACTCGTGAGGGGGAACAACGATTTACTGCACCGCGCATTATGACCAAAAACACCCACGGCACTGGTTGTACGCTCTCTGCGGCGTTGGCTGCACTACGCCCGCGCCATACAAACTGGGCTGACACCGTACAGGAGGCAAAAAGCTGGCTTTCATCGGCATTAGCCCAGGCCGACACGCTGGAAGTTGGTCACGGTATTGGTCCGGTTCACCACTTCCACGCCTGGTGGTGAGCACCGTACTATAGCTGCTTTGGTTATTGTCAGCCTTTGGTGCTGACATTCAGGGATGAAACCAATGCAGTTGAGAATCACCAGTCGAAAAAAATTCACCGTTTTATTATGCGCTCTTGGGCTAATTTCCATCGTTGCAATTTATCCGCGTCAGACGGTGAATTTTTTCTATTCGACAGCAATTCAGATTAAAGACTACATCCACTTCTACGGTTATCGCCCGGTTAAATCTTTCGCTATTCGCATTCCTGCCAGTTACACCATTCACGGAATAGATGTTTCACGCTGGCAGGAGCGGATCGACTGGCAGCGTGTGGCAAAAATGCGCGACAACGGTATCCGCTTACAGTTTGCTTTTATTAAGGCGACGGAAGGCGAAAAGCTGGTGGACCCCTATTTTTCGCGTAACTGGCAACTAAGCCGCGAAAATGGCCTGCTGCGCGGGGCGTATCATTATTTTTCCCCGTCGGTATCTGCTTCAGTTCAGGCGAGATTATTTCTGCAAACGGTGGATTTCTCACAAGGCGATTTCCCTGCCGTGCTGGACGTAGAAGAACGGGGAAAATTATCGGCAAAAGAATTACGCAAGCGGGTAAGTCAGTGGCTAAAAATGGTCGAAAAACGTACGGGTAAAAAGCCAATTATTTACTCAGGAGCCGTTTTTTATCACACCAATCTGGCGGGCTATTTCAATGAATATCCGTGGTGGGTGGCTCACTATTATCAACGTCGCCCGGACAATGACGGCATGGCCTGGCGCTTCTGGCAGCATTCCGACCGTGGACAGGTCGATGGCATTAATGGTCCGGTGGATTTTAATGTGTTTAATGGCACGGTGGAGGAGTTGCAGGCATTCGTTGATGGGATTAAAGAAACGCCTTAAATAAGAAGCAGTGATATACTCCCACCAGATTCCCCGGCAGGAAAAAGACAAATGGAACAAGCGCATACCCAGCTGATTGCCCAACTGAACGAGCGTATTTTAGCGGCGGATAACACGCCGCTTTATATTAAGTTTGCCGAAACGGTAAAAAATGCCGTGCGCAGCGGGGTGCTGGAGCATGGCAATATTTTGCCCGGTGAGCGTGATTTAAGTCAGTTAACCGGCGTTTCGCGCATTACGGTGCGCAAGGCGATGCAGTCGCTGGAAGAAGAGGGCGTGGTGACGCGTTCGCGTGGTTACGGCACGCAGATCAACAACATCTTCGAATACTCGCTGAAAGAAGCGCGGGGGTTTTCTCAGCAGGTGGTATTGCGCGGGAAAAAGCCCGATACGTTATGGGTTAACAAGCGTGTCGTGAAATGTCCCGAAGAAGTCGCGCAGCAGCTGGCGGTCGAAGCGGGAAGTGATGTCTTTTTGCTTAAGCGTATTCGCTATGTCGATGAAGAGGCGGTATCGATTGAGGAATCGTGGGTTCCGGCACATTTAATTCATGATGTTGATGCCATCGGGATTTCTCTTTATGACTACTTCCGCAGCCAGCACATTTACCCACAACGTACGCGTTCCCGCGTTAGCGCCCGGATGCCGGATGCCGAGTTTCAGTCACATATTCAGTTAGATAGCAAAATACCGGTGCTGGTGATCAAGCAAGTGGCGCTTGACCAACAGCAACGGCCTATTGAGTACAGCATCAGCCACTGTCGCAGCGATCTATACGTTTTTGTGTGCGAGGAGTAGTTCCTCGCGCGTTGGCGCACAATCACCGCCCCGATGCCCGACAACCCACGACGCCACTGCATTGCCCAGTAATACGGCATCCGCCAGTGGCAGACCAGAGGCCAGCCCGGCAAGTACGCCACCGGCATGACTGTCGCCCGCCCCAATGGTGTCTACAACTTGCGTTGGAAATGCCGGAATGCAGCCAGAAGCGTCGTTGCTGAAATACCATGCGCCTTCTTTATCGAGGCGAACGATCAACGGCGCGGCAAATTTCTCCTGCCATTGCTTGCCAAGTGTTGTTATCTCTGCGGATAAAGCAAAACGTTCGGCGGCAATCTCAGCCTCTTGACGATTGAGTGACACTAAAGGTCGACAGGCCATGATCCGCGCCAGTAATGCATCCGGGATATCGCCAATACGTGGGCCAAAATCGATAAACGGCGTCACGTCTTGTAGCTTTTCCAGCCATTCCACTAACAATTCGCCGCAGGGCGAGGCCAGTTGATAACCGGAAAAATAGAGCAGGCTGCCAGGCGCAACGGTTAATCGCGCCAGCCACTGGCGATTCCATTGATTTTCCACACCGCTGAATGACATAAAAGTGCGTTCGCCATCCGGCTCAACCAGCGCCAGACACCAGCCGTTATCACCTTCGGCGTTATCGATCAGGCTGATTAAGTCCTCTTTTGCCATGCGGTTGCGAATAATCTCCGCCCACACCCCCTGACCGAGCGGCAAGGCATTACCCGCTTCGATGCCGAGGCGCTTTAATGCCACGGCAATATTCAGGGCGCAGCCGCCAACGTTAACGCTCTGCTGTTTCAGTTCGATATCGCACCCACGCCAGGGGAGGGCATAAGCGTCGGCGATCACATCAATGACCGCCGCGCCGACGACCATCACCGGCTGACGCGTGGCTAATTCAGGCAGCAGCGTGTGTAATCGAGCGCCGCTCATATCGCCTCCCGTTGTTGGCGATACTTCGCCAGCGCCGTGGCATAGCGGTTGAAATCAAGCTGATTTACTGCATCCAGTTCCGCCTTTAACGCAGGATCGATAGCGTTAACGCCATGCAACGCGCCGCAAATTGCCGTCGCCATAGCACCGATGGTGTCTGTGTCGCCGCCAAGGTTAGCGCACAGGACGGCGCAACGGTTCGGGTCGGTTTGTGCCAGTTCAACCAGCGCAATGGCGCACGGAACGGACTCAATAGTGCTGGTACCTGCGCCAACGACCTGGTAAAGCTGTTCGCTGGCGGATTCGGTGCCGTCAGCATTGCGCACAATTTTCAGCGCAATCTCCAGACGAGCAGCCAGTGAGGCGCTGAAGGTAGTGATGCGTTTTTGTTGAGCATGTCGCGCAATTGAAGGCAGTGAATTAACAATTGCTGACCAGCTTTCTCCGTCAATGGCACGAGAAATCGCCCATGCGATGACTACCGCCCCCGCAACCGCCAGATCGGATTTATGTGTCGGGCTGGAGGCCAGCGCCACATCATCAATAAAGGAATCAACATCACGCGCCGGAAGCAAACAACCTAATGGCGAGATGCGCATCGCTGCGCCGTTGGTCACGCCGTTATTTTCCAGTTCAGCAACGGGTTTACCGTCGCGAATGGCGTTAAGCGCAATCTTCGAGGTCGGACCTAGTACGTTTTTGTTAAAGGCGTCGAAACGCAGCGCCCAGTCGAGAATATTACGCCCAATCAGATCCGGATCGATCTTGCCTTCACGTTCCAGTAACGCATCCGCCAGACACAGCGCCATCGAGGTATCGTCGGTGAATTCGGCGCGGTTAAAATAACAGGCTGCGTTATTCTCCTTTGGCCCAGGCAGAAAACGGTCAATCCAGCCAAAGTGTGCTTTGACGCGACTGCGCGGCCAAAGCTCGGAGGGCATCCCCATCGCATCCCCTAACGCCTGCCCATAAAGAGCACCGAGAATACGTTCTGTTTTCATTTAACTTCCCCTTGTGTCAACGCAATATCGCGATCATCGACCTTGATAGCCGTAATTTCGTTGTCGGATTCGCGGAAAAAAATCATGAACAGCACGGCGATAATGGCAATCATCACCGCGCCGAAAGTCCACATCCCGGCCCAGTTGAAAGTCAGTCCGTTTACCGGTTCCTGATAAGCGAACATCTTTTCCATCATCACACCGCCAAGACGATAGCCGAGCAAACTGCCGAAGCCCTGGCAGCAGAGCGTGATCAGCCCCTGCGCGGCAGTACGCATATGCACGGGGGCTTTTTTATCGACATAGATGTAAGCGGTAACGTAGTAAAAATCGTAACTTACGCCGTGCAGCAAAATGCCGAGGAACAAGAGAGCGTAAGTGAAATATTCATCCGCACTGCCGTAAATAAAGAAGCCATAACGGATCGCGGCGGTGACCAGACCAAGCAATAATACCTTTTTGATACCAAAGCGTTTGGTGAAAAACGGCAATGCCAGCATAAAGAAGATTTCAGAGAACTGGCCGAGCGTCATCCAGCCAGTGGCGTTTTTCATGCCAACTTCGGTCAGATAACCGTTGGCAAAGATGTAATAGAACGCCAGTGGCATCGCAAACAGGAATGAACAGAAGAAAAAGACGAGGAAGTTCTTATCGCGCAGCAGGATCAGCGCATCCAGGCCGAGCATGACTTTAATATCCATTTTGCCGGTGCTTTTTGGCGGTGTGTCGGGCAGGAAAAATGCAAACACACCAAGCAGAGCAGAACTTCCGGCAGTAATCAGCAGCGGGATGTTCGTCGGTGAGATATCGGCATACCCCAGCATTTGCGGCAAGAAACCACATGCCAGACCAGAGGCAATCCAGCCGATAGTGCCCATCACACGAATGCGCGGGAAATCACGCTCCACATCCGGCACGTTGGCAAAAGCGATACTGTTAGTCAGCGCAATGGTCGGCATATAGGTTAGCGAGTAGGCCAGCAGTAACGGGAAGAACCCGGCAAAAGTGGTCTGTTGCGCGGCGAAATACATCAGCACCGCACCAGCGAACATCAATACCGCCAGCACTTTCTGCGCCGAGAAAAAGCGGTCAGTGATGGAGCCAACCAGAATCGGCGACAGGATCGCCGCAATGGCGGTACAGGCATACGACCAGCCAATTTCTCCGGCACTAAAACCGCTTTTACTTAACCACAACCACAATGGCACAAACCACGCGCCCCAGATAAACCATTCAACAAACATCATGAACGACAGCTTTGCTGTTGTTTTCATCTTTTAATTCCTTCATGACAGGTAATGTAAGGTACGCGATGACAATACCACTTAGTAATACCTTTTAAATACCTTTGCGGTGAAAACTTGACCGCGGTAACATTTTTTCTGATGAATCGAGCCAACAGAAAACGCTGAAAAAACATCCAAAAGATGGAAAAACTCGCCCGTAACGACCAGGATTATGATTGCCCGCAAAAGGCGGGCCAGGACAATCCATAGCCGATATCCAATCGGAATTTACGGGAGCATAGTAATGACAGATATTGCGCAGTTGCTTGGCAAAGACGCCGACAACCTTTTACAGCACCGTTGTATGACTATTCCTTCTGACCAGCTTTATCTCCCCGGACATGACTACGTAGACCGCGTGATGATTGACAATAATCGCCCGCCAGCGGTGTTACGTAATATGCAGACGTTGTACAACACCGGGCGTCTGGCTGGCACAGGATATCTTTCTATTCTGCCGGTTGACCAGGGCGTTGAGCACTCTGCCGGAGCTTCATTTGCCGCTAACCCGCTCTACTTTGACCCGAAAAACATTGTTGAACTGGCGATCGAAGCGGGCTGTAACTGTGTGGCGTCAACTTACGGCGTGCTGGCATCGGTATCGCGGCGCTACGCGCATCGCATCCCATTTCTCGTCAAACTTAATCACAACGAGACGCTAAGTTACCCGAATACCTACGATCAAACGCTGTATGCCAGCGTGGAGCAGGCGTTCAATATGGGCGCGGTGGCCGTTGGTGCGACTATCTATTTTGGCTCGGAAGAGTCACGTCGCCAGATTGAAGAAATTTCTGCGGCTTTTGAACGTGCGCACGAGCTGGGCATGGTGACAGTGCTGTGGGCCTATTTGCGTAACTCCGCCTTTAAGAAAGATGGCGTTGATTACCATGTTTCCGCCGACCTGACCGGTCAGGCGAACCATCTGGCGGCAACCATAGGTGCAGATATCGTCAAACAAAAAATGGCGGAAAATAACGGCGGCTATAAAGCGATTAATTACGGTTATACCGACGATCGCGTGTACAGCAAGTTGACCAGCGAAAACCCGATTGACCTGGTGCGTTATCAGTTAGCTAACTGCTATATGGGCCGGGCCGGGTTGATAAACTCCGGCGGTGCTGCAGGCGGTGAAACTGACCTCAGCGATGCAGTGCGTACTGCGGTTATCAACAAACGCGCAGGCGGAATGGGGCTGATTCTTGGACGTAAGGCGTTCAAGAAATCGATGGCTGACGGCGTGAAACTGATTAACGCCGTGCAGGACGTTTATCTCGATAGCAAAATTACTATCGCCTGATGCGCTTCATACGAACAGCACTACCCCGTAGGCCGGAAAAGGCGTTAACGCCACATCCGGCATAAAACCACGCGTACTTTGTTACGGCTTCCCCCGGGAGGCCGTTTTTTTTGCCTTTCATTCCTGGATTGATTTTCATATTGTCGTTTTTGTGATCGTTATCGCGACATTTAAAAACAAATAATTTCATTATGTTTTGAAATCGAAAATAAATGACAGGATGTGAAAATGTACGTGGTATCGACAAAGCAGATGCTGAACAACGCGCGGCGCGGCGGTTATGCGGTTCCGGCATTCAATATTCACAATCTCGAAACGATGCAAGTGGTGGTGGAAACCGCTGCCAGCATGCATGCGCCGGTCATCATCGCCGGAACGCCCGGCACATTTACTCATGCCGGTACAGAAAATCTGATGGCGCTGGTCAGCGCGATGGCGAAGCAATATCACCATCCACTGGCGATTCATCTCGACCATCACACGAAATTTGACGATATCGCTCAGAAGGTTCGTTCTGGCGTGCGCTCAGTCATGATTGACGCCTCGCATTTGCCTTTTGCGCAAAATATTTCACGGGTCAAAGAGGTGGTGGATTTTTGCCATCGCTTTGATGTCAGCGTCGAAGCGGAGCTGGGGCAACTTGGCGGCCAGGAAGATGATGTGCAAGTCAATGAAGCCGATGCTTTTTATACCAACCCCGTTCAGGCGCGTGAATTTGCCGAGGCAACCGGGATTGATTCCCTGGCGGTCGCCATCGGCACGGCTCATGGGATGTATGCCAGCGCACCGGCGCTTGATTTTTCTCGACTGGAGAACATTCGCCAGTGGGTGAACTTACCGCTGGTGCTGCATGGCGCGTCAGGATTATCGACAAAGGATATTCAGCAAACCATCAAACTGGGGATATGCAAAATCAACGTTGCAACGGAGCTGAAAAATGCCTTCTCGCAGGCGTTAAAAAATTACCTGACAGAGTACCCCGAAGCGACCGATCCCCGGGATTATTTGCAGTCGGCTAAATCTGCAATGCGCGATGTGGTGAGCAAAGTGATTGCCGATTGTGGCTGCGAGGGCAGGGCATAACGCACCTGCCATTTAACAAGGAAAAAACATGAAAACGTTAATTGCCCGGCATAAAGCTGGTGAACATATTGGCATATGTTCAGTCTGTTCTGCACATCCGTTGGTTATCGAAGCGGCGCTGGCATTTGATCGCAACAGCACGCGTAAAGTGCTGATTGAAGCAACGTCAAACCAGGTCAATCAATTTGGCGGTTATACCGGAATGACACCGGCAGACTTTCGCGAATTTGTTTTTGCGATTGCCGATAAAGTCGGATTTGCTCGTGAGCGTATTATTCTCGGCGGCGACCATCTGGGACCAAACTGCTGGCAGCAAGAAAATGCGGATGCGGCGATGGAAAAATCCGTCGAGCTGGTAAAGGCATATGTTCGTGCCGGCTTCAGTAAAATTCATCTTGATGCGTCAATGTCCTGCGCTGACGATTCCATACCGTTAGCGCCAGAAACGGTTGCTGAACGTGCCGCTGTGCTTTGTCTGGCGGCGGAAAGTGTGGCGACTGATTGCCAGCGTGAGCAACTGAACTATGTCATTGGCACTGAAGTTCCGGTTCCGGGCGGTGAGGCCAGCGCCATTCAGTCAGTACACATCACCCAGGTTGAAGATGCCGCCAATACTTTACGCACGCATCAAAAGGCCTTTATTGCCCGTGGTCTGGCAGAGGCGTTAACACGCGTGATTGCCATCGTGGTGCAGCCGGGTGTGGAATTTGACCATAGCAATATTATTCATTATCAGGCGCAAGAAGCTCAGGCGTTGGCGCAATGGATAGAAAAAACCAAAATGGTTTATGAAGCGCATTCCACCGATTACCAGACTCAGACGGCCTATCGGGAATTAGTTCGCGATCATTTTGCAATTTTGAAAGTCGGTCCGGCATTAACCTTTGCTTTACGTGAGGCGATATTTGCGCTGGCACAAATTGAGCAGGAACTTATCGCACCCGAAAATCGTAGCCGTTGTCTGGCGGTAATTGAAGAAGTGATGCTCGACGAACCGCAATACTGGAAAAAATATTATCGCACGGGTTTTAACGATTCATTACTGGGTATTCGTTACAGCCTGTCGGATCGTATTCGTTATTACTGGCCGCATAGCCGGATTAAAAATAGCGTCGAAACGATGATGGTGAATCTGGAAGGCGTGGACATCCCACTGGGCATGATTAGTCAGTATCTTCCGAAACAATTTGAACGCATTCAGTCCGGGGAATTATCAGCAATACCGCATCAGCTTATTATGGATAAAATTTATGATGTTTTGCGCGCCTATCGCTACGGCTGTGCGGAATAAGGACGGTATATGACTAACCTGTTTGTTCGTAGCGGAATTTCTTTTGTCGATCGTAGCGAAGTTTTAACCCATATCGGTAATGAGATGCTCGCGAAAGGTGTGGTTCATGATACCTGGCCACAGGCATTAATTACCAGAGAAGCAGAATTCCCTACCGGGATAATGCTTCAGCAGCACGCCATTGCAATACCGCATTGTGAGGCGATTCATGCTAAGTCGTCAGCCATTTATCTGTTAAGGCCAACAAATAAAGTTCATTTTCAGCAAGCGGATGATGATAACGACGTGGCGGTATCGTTGGTTATTGCGTTGATTGTGGAAAATCCGCAGCAGCAATTGAAACTTTTACGCTGTTTATTTGGCAAGTTACAACAGCCCGATATCGTCGAGACACTAATCACTCTTCCTGAAACCCAGTTAAAGGAATACTTCACAAAGTATGTTTTAGATTCAGACGAATAAATCCCTCTGTAACAATAAAAAGGACTATTTATGAAACGCAAAATTATTGTCGCTTGCGGAGGCGCGGTTGCGACCTCTACGATGGCGGCGGAAGAAATTAAAGAGTTGTGTCAGAGTCATAATATTCCTGTTGAATTAATCCAGTGTCGGGTTAATGAAATAGAAACCTATATGGATGGCGTGCATTTGATATGCACCACTGCCAGGGTGGATCGTAGTTTTGGCAATATTCCGTTAGTTCACGGCATGCCTTTTGTTTCTGGTGTCGGTATCGAAGCATTACAAAATAAAATTCTGACTATCTTACAGGGGTGACCTATGTTTTCAGAAGTCATGCGTTATATTCTCGACCTCGGCCCTACGGTGATGCTGCCGATTGTCATCATTATTTTTTCTAAAATATTAGGCATGAAGGCAGGCGATTGCTTTAAAGCAGGTCTGCATATCGGGATTGGCTTTGTTGGTATTGGCCTTGTGATTGGCTTAATGCTGGATTCCATTGGCCCGGCGGCGAAAGCGATGGCGGAAAATTTTGACCTGAATCTGCATGTGGTCGATGTCGGTTGGCCGGGCTCTTCACCAATGACCTGGGCGTCGCAAATTGCGCTGGTGGCGATTCCGATTGCGATTCTGGTTAACGTGGCGATGCTACTGACCCGTATGACGCGGGTGGTAAATGTTGATATCTGGAATATCTGGCATATGACCTTCACCGGCGCATTGCTGCATCTGGCAACCGGTTCATGGATGATAGGGATGGCGGGTGTGGTAATTCACGCGGCGTTTGTTTATAAGCTCGGCGACTGGTTTGCCCGCGATACTCGAAATTTCTTTGAGCTGGAAGGCATTGCTATTCCGCACGGTACGTCGGCGTATCTGGGGCCAATTGCGGTGCTGGTGGATGCTATCATCGAGAAAATCCCAGGCGTTAACCGTATTAAATTTAGCGCCGACGATATTCAGCGCAAATTTGGCCCATTTGGCGAACCTGTCACCGTGGGCTTTGTGATGGGGCTGATTACCGGCATCCTCGCGGGTTACGATGTCAAAGGTGTATTGCAGCTGGCGGTAAAAACGGCGGCAGTTATGCTGCTGATGCCACGGGTGATTAAACCCATCATGGATGGTTTAACGCCCATCGCTAAGCAGGCCCGTAGTCGTTTACAGGCGAAGTTCGGCGGTCAGGAGTTCCTGATTGGCCTTGATCCGGCGTTGCTGCTGGGGCATACGGCGGTGGTATCGGCAAGCCTGATTTTTATCCCTCTCACCATTTTAATTGCTGTTTGTGTTCCGGGTAATCAGGTGCTGCCGTTTGGCGATCTTGCAACTATCGGCTTCTTTGTGGCGATGGCAGTTGCCGTGCATCGTGGAAATCTGTTCCGCACCTTAATCTCGGGTGTCATCATTATGAGCATCACCCTGTGGATCGCGACGCAAACTATTGGTTTGCACACCCAACTGGCGGCTAATGCTGGGGCGTTAAAAGCCGGGGGCATGGTGGCTTCAATGGATCAGGGCGGTTCTCCCATTACCTGGTTACTGATTCAGGTTTTCTCCCCGCAAAATATTCCCGGTTTCATTATTATCGGTGCCATTTATCTTACCGGTATTTTCATGACCTGGCGTAGAGCGCGTGGCTTTATTAAACAAGAGAAAGCCGTTCTCGCAGAATAATTTTTACCTGAGGGGGAGGTTATCCCCCTTAATAATCAGGAGTTTTTATGAAATCAGTGGTGAATGATACTGATGGTATCGTGCGCGTTGCAGAAAGCGTCATTCCTGAAATTAAATATCAGGATGAGGTGCGGGTAAAAATTGCCAGCTCGGGCTTATGTGGTTCCGATTTACCCAGGATATTTAAAAATGGTGCACATTATTATCCAATAACGTTAGGTCATGAATTTAGCGGCTATATTGATGCGGTGGGATCCGGTGTTGATGATTTACACCCTGGCGATGTGGTTGCCTGTGTGCCGTTATTACCCTGTTTTACTTGTCCAGAGTGTTTGAAAGGGTTTTATTCCCAGTGCGCAAAATATGATTTTATTGGCTCGCGGCGTGATGGTGGACTTGCTGAATATATTGTCGTTAAGCGAAAAAATGTCTTTGCTCTACCCACGGATATGCCTATTGAGGATGGGGCTTTTATTGAGCCGATTACCGTTGGCCTGCATGCTTTTCATTTAGCGCAAGGTTGTGAGAATAAAAACGTTATTATTATTGGTGCCGGAACCATTGGCCTGCTGGCTATTCAGTGCGCTGTCGCGCTGGGAGCAAAGAGTGTGACGGCTATCGACATTAGCTCAGAAAAACTGGCACTGGCAAAATCTTTCGGTGCGATGCAAACATTTAACAGCCTTGAAATGAGCGCGCCGCAAATGCAGGGCGTTTTACGCGAGCTGCGCTTTAATCAGCTTATCCTCGAGACGGCTGGCGTCCCGCAAACTGTCGAACTGGCGGTAGAGATTGCCGGGCCTCATGCCCAGCTGGCGCTGGTGGGCACGTTGCATCAGGATCTGCATTTAACATCGACAACGTTTGGCAAAATATTACGTAAAGAGCTGACGGTTATCGGCAGTTGGATGAACTACTCCAGCCCTTGGCCGGGGCAGGAGTGGGAAACGGCGAGCCGGTTGCTGACAGAACGTAAGTTAAGCCTGGAGCCATTAATCGCTCACCGTGGAAGCTTTGAAAGCTTCGCCCAGGCGGTGCGTGACATCGCTCGTAATGCTATGCCGGGCAAAGTGTTGCTCATTCCCTGAAACCGCGGGCCAGCGTGATGCTGGCCCGGTATTGTGCAAAACAGATCATTCACCAATGGTCCCCCTTCGTTTACACTAGCCACAATTGAATATGGGTAAATGACGATGAATTCATTCGAGCGAAGGAATAAGATCATCCAATTAGTGAATGAACAGGGAACCGTGCTTGTTCAGGATCTGGCGGGAGTATTTGCTGCCTCGGAAGCGACAATCCGTGCCGATTTGCGCTTTCTCGAACAAAAAGGCGTGGTTACGCGCTTTCATGGCGGTGCGGCGAAAATAATGTCCGGTAATAGTGAAACCGAGACCCAGGAAGTTGGGTTTAAAGAGCGATTTCAGCTCGCCAGTGCGCCAAAAAACAGAATAGCGCAGGCGGCAGTCAAAATGATCCACGAAGGGATGACCGTTATTCTCGACAGCGGAAGTACCACAATGCTTATCGCCGAAGGTTTAATGACCGCCAAAAATATCACGGTGATTACCAACAGTCTCCCGGCGGCGTTTGCCCTTTCCGAAAATAAAGACATTACTCTGGTCGTCTGCGGTGGCACGGTCCGCCATAAAACGCGATCTATGCATGGATCTATTGCTGAACGTTCCCTGCAGGATATTAATGCCGATTTAATGTTTGTCGGTGCTGATGGTATTGATGCGGTTAATGGTATTACGACCTTTAATGAAGGTTATTCCGTTAGCGGTGCGATGGTGACAGCGGCGAATAAAGTGATTGCCGTTCTCGATTCATCGAAATTTAACCGTCGCGGTTTTAATCAGGTACTGCCAATCGAAAAAATTGACATTATTATTACCGATGATGCTGTGTCTGAGGTGGATAAACTGGCATTGCAGAAGACACGGGTAAAATTAATTACGGTGTAGTATTGTTCTGTATGCCGGATGAGGTGTTTACACCGCATCCGGCATTACGGATTCTCTCTGGTTCAACAGAGAATAGTTTTATTAACGCAACAATGGACAATCTGGTGGTAATCGACAACGCAACGCCGCCGGAAGTATTTCAATATGGAAGTTTTGCCCACTCAACGGTTCGCCATCAAGATTAAAAGTGATTTCGTGTGGGGCTTGTATATCAAACCGCGACGAAGCACCTTCGATAATATTCGGGTTATCTTCGTCAGATTTTAAGGTTGATACGAGAGTCGGAATAATTTCATCGCCGGTAAAAATGCGCAGTTGCAGCAAGCCATCGTTAATTAATGCGTTCGGGCACAATTGTTGACCGCCACCGGCCTGACGCCCGTTACCAATACCAATGACCAGGGCGTCACCTTGCCAGTGAAAGTTTTCACCGCGGATCTCACAACGGTCCGGTTGCAGAGTATCCATGCGCATTAAGCCATGAATGATGTAAGAGACGCCACCCAGCGCGGCTTTTAATTTTTCCGGCGTTTCTGTGGTAATACGCGTCCCAAATCCGCCTGTCGCCATATTAATAAAACAGGTTTGTTTATTGACCTGCGCCATATCTATCGCAATGGCGTTACCGGCAATTGCCAGTTTCAGCGCCTTATCCAGTGCCTCAGGAATCCCTACACTGGTGGCAAAATCATTGGCGGTTCCTAATGGTAAAATTCCCAGCGCGGGTATGTCATCCCCCTCACACTGAATCAACGCCGTAGAAACTTCATTAATGGTGCCATCGCCACCACCGGCAATCACCGTTGCGACGCCCAACTTCCGTGCCTCCTCTACATATCGTGCGGCATCGCCTTTCTCCCAGGTGACCCGCACATGGATCGTCATTCCTTCCTCACGCAACAGCATAATTGCTTCGCGCAAGGGTAGATTGTCAGTACTTTTGCCATTAAGAATCAGTAAGCTGGCGGGAAATTCTGCCATGATCGTATGTGCCTTTATGATTGGTCTGTAGATAGTGTAGAGCAGAAAAGAAAAGGTGGAGTCAGAACAGGATGAAAGTCGGAGGATAAAAAGTCAGTTCAAGTATGGAGGATTCAGTGGTTACCACCAGGAGCTTGCAATGGGAACAGCGAATATTAACGGTAGCCACCAGTAAATTTGAAAAAAGAGCAAATATCTAATATTCAACTAAATAGTGGCATCTTAAATATACTATTCAAAATATATTTAAGCCCCCCATAGGGTTACCCGGAAGGGCCACCATGTCTGTAATTCCTACTTATGTAGGAAATGTTGTACAGAACATTTATTATAATCCTATTCAATTATAATAATCATGCCATTATTATATTTAAACACTAGAGAGTGTCGTTGGTATTTAATGGGGGAAGGTGAGATGAAAAAGATAGCTGCTATATCATTAATTAGTGTTTTTCTTATGTCTGGGTGTGCTGTACATAATGATGAGACAAGTATCGGTAAATTTGGTCTTGCATATAAAAGTAATATTCAGCGTAAACTCGATAACCAATACTACACCGAAGCCGAAGCTTCTTTAGCCAGGGGTAGAATATCTGGTGCAGAAAATATAGTAAAAAATGATGCAGTTCATTTCTGTGTTACTCAGGGCAAAAAAATGCAGATAGTTGACCTGAAGACAGAAGGTGCAGGATTACATGGCGTCGCTCGTCTGACATTCAAATGTGGAGAGTGAGAATAGATTCAAGACTACCATGCACATATTTATTTTATCTGTGATGGGATATTCTTCAACACCATTATTGAATGTGAGTAATAATGACAAACAGATAGATGAAACTAAAGCAGAATTTTTATTTTATGCAGCCATCAGAAAATGATGTCAAAAATGTTCCAATGCTTTAGGTTCATTTTTTGGTAAGCGTCAAACATGCGCGTTCTGGCTGTGCGTAACCGGAACCTGTGCGAGCACGATGTCGATAAGTGAAAAGCATCGTGCTATGAAGGAGGATTCTATCGATGTGGTCAATGGAAGACGGTGACCAGGGATAGGGCTTATGCATAAAAAATAAGCCCGTGTAAGGGAGATTTAGGGTATCACCAGTAGGGGCTTTCAACGGTACAATGCGGGTTTGAGCGGCATAAATTACCACTGAAAGCCCTTAAACGTTACTCTACTGTGGACACTGTGTGGACACTCTCGGCTTCAGTACCACCTCTTAGCGGATTAAGAGAAATGGCGTCCTGAAGGTACTCTGGCGCAAAATGAGCGTAAACCATAGTTTGCTCAATCCGCGTGTGACCTAGTATCCGTTGTAGCGTGATAATACTTCCTCCATTAATCATGAAATGAGTGGCAAAGCTGTGCCTTAGTGCATGTGTGGCTTGCCCCGTTGGCAAATCCGGTTTTATTGCTTTCATTGTTCGTCTGAAGCGAGGGTAATCAGCATCAGGGAATAAAAAACCTCGTTTGTTATCCGCGATCATTTTGGCAACAGCCTCTGAGATCGGGACGGTGCGTGGTTTGTTTGTTTTCGTTTTAACAAACGTGACGCGGTTATGGATGATATTTTCTGCTTTCAAACGAGCTGCTTCTCCCCAACGTGCTCCTGTACTCAGGCAAAGAATCGCAATCTTTTTATTGTCGCCGTCAAGTGCTGCAAGCAGTAAGGCAATTTCTTCCTGTGTGAGATAGCCTGTTTCTGGTTTTTCCTCCTTAAGCCTCTTTGTCCCTCTGATAGGGTGCTCACCAAAGAATAACTCCGCTTCAATCAGGGCTGTAAACATGCCGCTAATACATGTTAAATCACGATTGATACTCGAAGGTTTAATACCCTGACTTCTTCGGGTGGCGCAGTACTGGCTGATAAGGGATTTCGTGATTTGAAATGCGCATGGGTCATTCGTTATTTTTGTGAAGATTTCAATTTTTCCAAGATTAGATTTCCCATGCTCTTCGTGTTTACCCTTTAAATCCCACCAGATCTGTGTCAGTTCCGACAGACGTCGTTTGTCTGTTGGTTTTGATAGCCATTCTTTATTGTGGTGGTTGTACAACGTGTATTTTTCGAAAGCGACAGCTTCGCTTTTCTTATCAAACTTCCTACGGATGCGTTTTCCGTTACGTCCAGTAGGGCGGATGTCCACTTCATATCGACCATCATCGAGTTTTTTGATTGCCATCAGAAAACCCTCCGAGTGGTACTTTTTTTTGCTACTACTAATCGCTTTTTTCGTGGTGGCTGAAATTTAGCCACCAATAGTAGGCACTTGTGATGAATATATTCACGATAAATTGTTAACCAGTCTTTTGACCGGAGTGGGGCGACGTTGTTTCGTTTTGCCCAAAGTGTGCGAGAGCGGGCGCAATTTGCCCGGCTTCTGGAGCTACCTGATCAGTCATGAACCACAAAGTATATTTAGTAAATCTGGGATGTTGTAAGACCTTCATTATGGCTTCAACTCCAGCGTTTTTTGACCGGCTCTCATAGCTCGAAAGTGAGCTGTAGGCTACACCAGTTAATTCACTGAATTCTTTACGGTTTAACCTTTCAGATTCACGGATTAGCTTCAACTTCTCCGAAACGTCTATTGACATAATTACTCCGATTGCGTAATTTCTTGCTGATAGTGTGAAATGTTGTGCTTCTGGAGTTATCCTTTTAGGCAATAATTAGCCATTAGGAGCCATTAGAAGCACTAAGGGAGAATCGTAGCAGATGAATAGACAGCTTGTAAGCGTGACTGATGCCGTGCCTTATCAGGAGTTTGCAAAACTCATTGGTAAAACTCCAAGAGCTGTAAGGGGCATGATTGAGAAAGGGAAATTACCAGTTATTGAGATTACTGACCCTCAGTCAGTATCGGGGCGTGCTGGTGAATATTGGGTATACCTTCCGGCATGGAATAACGGACTAAAACTGGCTTATGAAAGCCGTCCTAAAGAGATTCGTGACGGCTGGTTGATGTGGTTAGGTCTCGGTGAACCACGTTAAGGAGAACCGTATGAATGAGCCTCGTTGTATTGCTCAGTTATTGCGTAACGAAAGCCCCAGGGCGATTGACTTCACCATCACCCACGGTAAGGGGCGTAAGGGAATCATTATCCGCACCAAAAAACAGAGTCCGTTAAAAAAGGCTCTGACCTTTCTGAAAAGCCGGAGGGTCTGGAAATGACAGTGATGACGCTCAATCTCGTTGAAAAACAGCCAGCAGCTATGCGCCGGATAATTGGTAAGCATCTTGCCGTTCCTCGCTGGCAGGATACATGTGATTATTATAATCAGATGATGGAGCGCGAACGGTTAACGGTTTGCTTCCATGCGCAGTTAAAACAGCGTCACGCAACGATGCGTTTTGAAGAAATGAACGACGTCGAACGTGAACGGCTGGTTTGTGCAATTGATGAATTGCGTGGGGCATTCTCAAAACGCCGTCAGGTTGGCGCAAGTGAGTATGCATATATTAGTTTTTTAACAGTCAGTCAGCGTCGTACTTTATTTATGCATGCCGGATTGACTGAAAAAGAATTCAACCAGCCATACTGGCGAATTAATGAAGAATCATGTTACTGGCGTGATGCTTTATTCCGTGCATTACGTGAATTATTCAGCCTGTTTGAGTATGCACCGACAATTCTGACGTCGGTAAAACCAGAGCAATATCTGCATTAAATAATTAACCAGAGTTTTTAACGCACTTAATCGTGCGGGGCTTCTTTTTGCCTGGAGAAAGTCATGCATACAGTTTCTGAAAATCAGTGCGGTAAATACGCATTACTGCTGCAACAGGCCAGAACCGAAGCACAGGCTGACGCTGCGACGCGCTTTTCTTCTCATCTTGACACCATGATTCGCCACATCACAAAGGCGGAGTTATCCCGCGTGGAGATAGTCGAGCTGCTCAGTCAGGAGTCGGAAAAATTTCACAATATCGGATTGTCTCGCGGGGAGGTGCTTTGATGTCCTGTTCTCATTCAGTTGTATTACTGAATAACGCCTTAAAAATCGCCGTTATGAAAAATGGCGATTTGTCTCTTATTCAACTTTGTCTTGATAAAGAAAAACGCGACATCACTGAATCTGTTATCGCGATTTATCAGAATGAATTAAACCTCCTGTCTGATGTGGTCAATTTACTTGTTAAACGAGCTGTATTTCACAAGCAAATTTCCTCCGTGGATGAACTGACGAAATTAACGACAGAAATCGCCAGCTATTGCGCTGATGAATTTAAAAAACTGAACGACAAAAGGAACTGGTAATGCCGGACAACGTAGATTTTGTTCAGGAACAACAGGCTGAATTACTGGAGCGCCAGATTAACGCGGCAAGGGTAAAACATTGCGGTGCTTCTGCGCTGGTTTGCGAAGAGTGTGACGCGCCAATACCTGCTGCCCGTCGTGCGGCTTACCCGTCAGCCACGCGTTGTGTTTCCTGTCAGTCAGTCTTTGAAGCAAAAAACAAACATTACCGGAGAACGGCATGAGTATTCGTATTGAAATTGGCGAACGTTATGTCGTTACCAGTGACAGCTTTCAGTTTATTCTCCACGAGAAAAAGAGAGCGGAAAGCGGTAAAAACGCCGGTCAGGAATGGCTGGCGGTGGTTGGTTATTACCCGAAATTAAGCCAGCTCGTTTCAGGCCTGATACATCACGATATTCTGACCGGAAGCGCAAAGTCTTTTGCTGATTTAAACGCGCAGGTTGAGCAACTCAGCAGGCGTTGTTCAGAGGCTTTTGGCTCATATGGCCGTTAAAGCCTCCGGGCGTTTTGTCCCTCCGTCAGCATTTGCCGCAGGCACCGGTAAGGCGTTTACCGGTGCTTATGCATGGAACGCGCCACGCGAGGCTGTCGGGCGCGAAAGACCCCTTACACGTGACGAGATGCGTCAGGTGCAAGGGGTTTTATCCACGATTAACCGTCTGCCTTACTTTTTGCGCTCGCTGTTTACTTCACGCTATGACTACATCCGGCGCAATAAAAGCCCGGTGCACGGGTTTTATTTCCTCACATCCACTTTTCAGCGTCGTTTATGGCCGCGCATTGAGCATGTGAATCAGCGCCATGAAATGAACACCGACGCGTCGTTGCTGTTTCTGGCAGAGCGCGACCAGTATGCGCGCCTGCCGGGGATGAATGACAAGGAGCTGAAAAAGTTTGCTGCCCGTATCTCATCGCAGCTTTTCATGATGTATGAGGAACTCTGCGATGCCTGGGTTGATGCACATGGCGAAAAAGAATCGCTGTTTACGGATGAGGCGCAGGCTCACCTCTATGGTCATGTTGCTGGCGCTGCACGTGCTTTCAATATTTCCCCGCTTTACTGGAAAAAATACCGTAAAGGGCAGATGACCACGAGGCAGGCATATTCTGCCATTGCCCGCCTGTTTAACGATGAGTGGTGGACTCATCAGCTTAAAGGCCAGCGTATGCGCTGGCATGAGGCGTTACTGATTGCTGTCGGGGAGGTCAATAAAGACCGTTCTCCTTATGCCAGTAAACATGCCATTCGTGATGTGCGTGCGCGCCGCCAGGCAAATCTGGAATTTCTTAAATCGTGTGACCTTGAAAACAGGGAAACCGGCGAGCGCATCGACCTTATCAGTAAGGTGATGGGCAGTATTTCTAATCCTGAAATTCGCCGGATGGAGCTGATGAACACCATTGCCGGTATTGAGCGTTACGCCGCCGCAGAGGGTGATGTGGGGATGTTTATCACGCTGACCGCGCCGTCAAAGTATCACCCGACACGTCAGGTCAGAAAAGGCGAAAGTAAAACCGTTCAGCTTAATCACGGCTGGAACGATGAGGCATTTAATCCAAAGGATGCGCAGCGTTATCTCTGCCGCATCTGGAGCCTGATGCGCACGGCATTCAAGGATAATGATTTACAGGTCTACGGTTTGCGTGTCGTCGAGCCACACCACGACGGAACGCCGCACTGGCATATGATGCTTTTTTGTAATCCACGCCAGCGTAACCAGATTATTGAAATCATGCGTCGTTATGCGCTCAAAGAGGATGGCGACGAAAGAGGAGCCGCGCGAAACCGTTTTCAGGCAAAACACCTTAACCGGGGCGGTGCTGCGGGATATATCGCGAAATACATCTCAAAAAACATCGATGGCTATGCACTGGATGGTCAGCTCGATAACGATACCGGCAGACCGCTGAAAGACACTGCTGCGGCTGTTACCGCATGGGCGTCAACGTGGCGTATCCCACAATTTAAAACGGTTGGCCTGCCGACAATGGGGGCTTACCGTGAACTACGCAAACTGCCTCGCGGCGTCAGCATTGCTGATGAGTTTGACGAACGCGTCGAGGCTGCACGCGCCGCCGCAGACAGTGGTGATTTTGCGTTGTATATCAGCGCGCAGGGTGGGGCAAATGTCCCGCGCGATTGTCAGACTGTCAGGGTTGCCCGTAGCCCGTCGGATGACGTTAACGAGTACGAGGAAGAAGTCGAGAGAGTGGTCGGCATTTACGCACCGCATCTCGGCGCGCGTCATATTCATATCACCAGAACCACGGACTGGCGCATTGTGCCGAAAGAGCCGGTCGTTGAGCCTTTGACTTTAAAAAGCGGCATCGCCGCGCCTCGGAGTCCTGTCAATAACTGTGGAAAGCTCACCGGTGGTGATACTTCGTTACCGGCTCCCACACCTTCTGAGCACGCCGCAGCCGTGCTTAATCTGGTTGATGACGGTGTTATCGAATGGAATGACCCGGAGGTCGTGAGGGCGCTCAGGGGCGCATTAAAACACGGCCTGAGAACACCAAACCGTCAGCAAAGAAACGGAAGCCCGTTAAAACCGAATGAAATAGCGCCATCGGCCAGGCTGACCCGGTCGGAGCGTATGCAAATTACCCGTATCCGCGTTGACCTTGCTCAGAACGGTATCAGGCCGCAGCGATGGGAGCTTGAGGCGCTGGCGCGTGGCGCGACCGTAAATTATTACGGGAAATCTTTCAATTATCAGGTCGCTGATGAGTGGCCTGGATTTTTGTTACCCATTTGAGTAAAAATGCAGCGTGATTTTATATGCCTTTGAATGGATTATGCGAAGCGCCTCTAAGGCAGATGAGGAGCAATAGCATGCTGAAGTAGAAGGCTAAATTGTATTGAATCGCTAGCATGTAATTTAAAGCAGCTATTTGATTCGAGTCATAAAAGAGCATCTATTTCGGCTAATAAAACCATTGCGAGTGACCTTTTGTCGAAGCATAATTCATCTCGAGCGAAGTCTTGCTAGTCTTTCATCGGAATGATGACAGGCGCAAAAAAACCACCCTGGCAGGTGGTTTTTTTGTTTGAAGCATACTAAAGAATAATACTTACATGGATATTACTGACGTTTACTGACAAACCACTTGGACTACCATATGGATAGCCAAAGAGGGCCAGAACGAGAATGCAGTAATAGCACTTCTTCATATCTCCTCCTGTAAGCAGAGGGCAATTTCCGCCGATATATGCGCTTCTAAGGCGGAGTTACTATTTAGCGAAGTCTTGCCCTGAAATAATGCTCTGTTTAAACGCAAAGTGATCTGGCATATCACCGAACAGAGAGCCTGAACAACACAACATATAGTATGTCGTTGTTTCTGGTTGCATTTTATGTTGTGTAATCCTGGTTTTGCATCAAGGATGTTTGAGCTTTTTTTGATATAGCTCAAAGTAAAAAGCAGAGACTACGGATGATAAGGTATTGAAAGCAATGTAAATTTTTTAAAGTTATTGGCGGCTAAAAAATGCACGGTTTCAATATGGTGGACTTAAATAAGCAATTAAAAAAGTCATAAATATCACTAAAATCATGGTGTTACGTTTTTTTTTGTGGGAGCTGCGGTGACGCTTAAGTTGATTTGTCATTAAATAAGCCGTGCATGCAACAAGTGAATGTTTTTGCATGCGTCGGGGATGCCCGTTCCGGCTGCTTGCGGTCAGAGCTGGTGCGGATCCATAGTATCTATGCAACTGCATTAAAACCGCCACATGAAGCGGGCGGGCGAGGCGGGGAAAGCACTGCGCGCTGACGGTGGTGCTGATTGTATTTTTTCAGCGTCTCAGCGCGTCGTGACGGCGCTTAGTCTGCCCGTTGAGGCGTTGTGTGTCTGCGGGGTGTTTTGTGCGGTGGTGAGCGTGTGAGGGGGGATGACGGGGTGTAAAAAAGCCGCCCGCAGGCGGCGATGTTCAGTCGTTGTCAGTGTCCAGTGAGTAGTTTTTAAAGCGGATGACCTCCTGACCGAGCCAGCCGTTTATCTCGCGGATCCTGTCCTGTAACGGGATAAGCTCATTGCGGACAAAGACCTTTGCCACTTTCTCAATATCACCCAGCGACCCGACGTTCTCCGGCTTGCCACCCATCAACTGAAAGGGGATGCGGTGCGCGTCCAGCAGGTCAGCGGCGCTGGCTTTTTTGATATTAAAAAAATCGTCCTTCGTCGCCACTTCACTGAGGGGGATAATTTTAATGCCGTCGGCTTTCCCCTGTGGGGCATAGAGAAACAGGTTTTTAAAGTTGTTGCGGCCTTTCGACTTGACCATGTTTTCGCGAAGCATTTCGATATCGTTGCGATCCTGCACGGCATCGGTGACGTACATGATGTATCCGGCATGTGCGCCATTTTCGTAATACTTGCGGCGGAACAGCGTGGCCGACTCATTCAGCCAGGCAGAGTTAAGGGCGCTGAGATATTCCGGCAGGCCGTACAGCTCCTGATTAATATCCGGCTCCAGCAGGTGAAACACGGAGCCGGGCGCGAAGGCTGTCGGCTCGTTGAAGGACGGCACCCACCAGTAAACATCCTCTTCCACGCCACGACGGGTATATTTTGCTGGTGAGGTTTCCAGTCTGATGACCTTACCGGTGGTGCTGTAACGCTTTTCCAGAAACGCATTACCGAACACCAGAAAATCCAGCACAAAGCGGCTGAAATCCTGCTGGGACAGCCACGGGTGCGGGATAAACGTTGAAGCCAGAATATTACGTTTGACGTAAATCGGTGAACTGTGATGCACGGCAGCACGCAGGCTTTTTGCCAGACCGGTAAAGCTGACCGGCGGCTCATACCATCTGCCGTTACTGATGCACTCGACATAATCCAGAATGTCACGGCGGTCGAGTACCGGCACCGGCTCACCAAAGGTGAATGCCTCCATTTTCGGGGCGCTGGCGGTGATTGTTTTTGCCGCAGGTTGCGGTGTTTTCCCTTTTTTCTTGCTCATCAGTAAAACTCCAGAATGGTGGATGTCAGCGGGGTGCTGATACCGGCGGTGAGTGGCTCATTTAACAGGGCGTGCATGGTCGCCCAGGCGAGGTCGGCGTGGCTGGCTTCCTCGCTGCGGCTGGCCTCATAGGTGGCACTGCGTCCGCTGCTGGTCATGGTCTTGCGGATAGCCATAAACGAGCTGGTGATGTCGGTGGCGCTGACGTCATATTCCAGACAGCCACGGCGGATGACGTCTTTTGCCTTGAGCACCATTGCGGTTTTCATTTCCGGCGTGTAGCGGATGTCGCGCGCGGCGGGATAGAACGAGCGCACGAGCTGGAACACGCCGACACCAAGGCCGGTGGCATCAATACCGATGTATTCGACGTTGTATTTTTCGGTGAGTTTGCGGATGGATTCCGCCTGGGTGGCAAAGTCCATGCCTTTCCACTGGTGGCGCTCAAGTATTCTGAATTTGCCACCGGCCACCACCGGCGGTGCCAGTACCACGCATCCGGCGCTGTCGCCACGGTGTGAGGGGTCGTAACCAATCCAGACCGGGCGGGAGCCGAACGGATTTGCGGCAAACGGCGCATAGTCTTCCCATTCTTCCAGCGTGTCGACCATGCAGCGTTGCAGCTCCTCGAATGGGAACACCGACGCCTTGTCGTCAACAAATTCACACATGAACAGGTTTTTAAAATCGTCGGCGCTGTTTTCACGTTTGAGCTGCTCAATGTCGAACAGCGTGCAACCACCTTTCAGGGCGTCCTCAATGGTGACAATCTGCCGCCACTGGCCGTCCGCACAGAGAAGACCTCCGGCAAGGGCGTTATGACTGACGTCGATTTCCACGCGTTCGGCGGCGCTGGCGCGTCCCCGGTTAAACAGTTCACCCGACCAGAACGGGTAGGCGTCGTGCGCCAGCGTGGACGGGGTGGAGAAATAGGTCGAGCGCAGGTGACTCTGTGAGGCCATACCTGATGCCACCTTACGCAGTACCTGAAAATTCGGGATCCAGAAAATCTCGTCGACGTACAGGTCGCCGTTATGGCTCTGCGCGGTGTTGGAGTTGGTGCCGAGAAAAATCAGTTTTGCGCCGTTATTGCCCAGGACAATCGGGTCACCGGTCAGGTCAACGTCAACCAGACGGGCAAAGGCGATGATGTATTCGCGGAACACATACGCCTGCGTTTTACTGGCCGACAGAAAAATCTGGTTATGGCCGGTTTTCAGGGCGCGCAGCAGCGCCTCGCGGGAAAAATAAAACGTCGCGCCAATCTGGCGGGATTTCAGGATATCGCGGATGCGGTGCTCAAGCCCGGCACGATACCAGTGCAACTGATAGTCGAAAGACTGCTCAAAGAAAATCTGCTCCAGCTTTTCGATGGCTTCGTCACTGAAAAAATTCTTTTTCGGTTTGCGACGCCCGCCTTTGTTGCGGTTAGCAACGTTCGGATTAAGGTCTGCCTCGTTGCCGGTCTGACTGTAACGGTTGACCCGTGCCAGTCGTTCAATCTGGCGTCCGAGCAGGTCAATTTCCTTGAAGTCACCGCCGGTTTTCTGCGGTTTGATGATGAGCTGGGTCAGCCGCGCTTCCAGACTCATTTCGACACGGCTGATGGGGGCAACGCTGTCCCAGCCGTCGCGCTGTTTCCAGCTCTGCACCGTCGGGCGTTTCATCTGCAACATGGCGGCAATCTGCGGCACGGAAAACCCCTGCCAGTACAGCAGCGCCGCCTGACGACGCGGGTCGTGTAAAAGAGTGGTGTCTGTGGTGATGGTCATGAATACCTCGCCGTGATGAATACACGGCAAGGCTACTGAGTCGCGCCCCGCGATTCGCTAAGGTGCTGTTGTGTCAGTGATAAGCCATCCGGGACTGATGGCGGAGGATGCGCATCGTCGGGAAACTGATGCCGACATGTGACTCTTCTAATCACTATTCAGGACTCCTGACAATGGCAAAAAAAGTCTCAAAATTCTTTCGTATCGGCGTTGAGGGTGACACCTGTGACGGGCGTGTCATCAGTGCGCAGGATATTCAGGAAATGGCGGAAACCTTTGACCCGCGTGTCTATGGTTGCCGCATTAACCTGGAACATCTGCGCGGCATCCTGCCTGACGGTATTTTTAAACGTTATGGCGATGTGGCCGAACTGAAGGCCGAAAAGATTGACGATGATTCGGCGCTGAAAGGCAAATGGGCGCTGTTTGCGAAAATCACCCCGACCGATGACCTTATCGCGATGAACAAGGCCGCGCAGAAGGTCTACACCTCAATGGAAATTCAGCCGAACTTTGCCAATACCGGCAAATGTTATCTGGTGGGGCTGGCCGTCACCGATGACCCGGCAAGCCTCGGTACGGAATACCTGGAATTCTGCCGCACGGCAAAACACAACCCCCTGAACCGCTTCAAATTAAGCCCTGAAAACCTGATTTCAGTGGCAACGCCTGTTGAGCTGGAATTCGAAGACCTGCCTGAAACCGTGTTCACCGCCCTGACCGAAAAGGTGAAGTTCATTTTTGGCCGCAAACAGGCCAGCGATGATGCCCGTCTGAATGACGTGCATGAAGCGGTGGCCGCTGTTGCTGAACATGTGCAGGAAAAACTGAGCGCCACTGAGCAGCGCCTCGCTGAGATGGAAACCGCCTTTTCCGCACTTAAGCAGGAGGTGACTGACAGGGCGGATGAAACCAGCCAGGCATTCACCCGCCTGAAAAACAGTCTCGACCACACCGAAAGTCTGACCCAGCAGCGCCGCAGCAAGGCCACCGGTGGTGGCGGTGACGCCCTGATGACGAACTGCTGACCGGCGTCAGTCAGTCCGGGAAAACCTTCACGATTAACCATTAATTTCAGGAAAAACTATGCGCCAGGAAACCCGCTTTAAATTTAATGCCTACCTGTCCCGTGTTGCCGAACTGAACGGCATCGACGCCGGTGATGTGTCGAAAAAATTCACCGTTGAACCGTCGGTCACCCAGACCCTGATGAACACCATGCAGGAGTCCTCTGACTTTCTGACCCGCATCAACATTGTGCCGGTCAGCGAAATGAAAGGGGAAAAAATTGGTATCGGTGTCACCGGCTCCATCGCCAGCACCACCGACACCGCCGGTGGCACCGAGCGTCAGCCGAAGGACTTCTCGAAGCTGGCGTCCAACAAGTACGAATGCGACCAGATTAACTTCGATTTTTATATCCGCTACAAAACGCTTGACCTGTGGGCGCGTTATCAGGATTTCCAGCTCCGTGTCCGTAACGCCATTATCAAACGCCAGTCCCTTGATTTAATCATGGCCGGTTTTAACGGCGTGAGGCGTGCCGAAACCTCTGACCGCAGCAGCAATCCGATGCTGCAGGATGTGGCGGTCGGCTGGCTGCAGAAATACCGCAATGAAGCCCCGGCGCGCGTGATGAGCAAGGTCACTGACGAGGAAGGGCACACCACCTCTGAGGTCATCCGCGTGGGTAAGGGCGGTGATTATGCCAGCCTTGATGCACTGGTGATGGATGCGACCAACAACCTGATTGAGCCGTGGTATCAGGAAGACCCTGACCTTGTGGTGATTGTGGGGCGTCAGTTACTGGCGGACAAGTATTTCCCCATCGTTAACAAGGAGCAGGACAACAGCGAAATGCTGGCCGCTGACGTCATCATCAGCCAGAAACGCATCGGTAACCTGCCGGCGGTACGCGTCCCGTACTTCCCGGCGGATGCGATGCTCATCACGAAGCTGGAAAACCTGTCCATCTACTACATGGATGACAGCCATCGCCGCGTGATTGAGGAAAACCCGAAACTCGACCGCGTGGAGAACTACGAGTCAATGAACATTGATTACGTGGTGGAAGACTACGCCGCCGGTTGTCTGGTGGAAAAAATTAAGGTCGGTGATTTCTCCACACTGGCTAAAGCGACCGCAGAGCCGGGAGCGTAACCGATGACGAGTCCCGCACAGCGCCACATGATGCGGGTCTCGGCAGCGATGACCGCGCAGCGGGAAGCCGCCCCGCTGCGACATGCAACTGTCTATGAGCAGATGCTGGTTAAGCTCGCCGCAGACCAGCGCACACTGAAAGCGATTTATTCAAAAGAGCTGAAGGCCGCGAAAAAACGCGAACTGCTGCCGTTCTGGTTGCCGTGGGTGAACGGCGTGCTGGAGCAGGGCAAAGGTGCACAGGATGACATTCTGATGACGGTCATGCTGTGGCGTCTGGATACCGGCGATATTAGCGGTGCGCTGGAGATTGCCCGTTATGCCCTGAAGTACGGTCTGACCATGCCGGGTAAACACCGCCGCACCCCGCCATACATGTTCACCGAGGAGGTGGCGCTAGCGGCCATGCGCGCCCACGCTGCCGGTGAGTCTGTGGATACCCGCCTGCTGACGGAGACCCTTGAACTGACCGCCACGGCTGACATGCCTGATGAAGTGCGCGCAAAGCTGCACAAAATCACCGGTCTGCTTCTGCGTGATGGTGGTGATGCCGCCGGTGCGCTGGCTCACCTGCAACGTGCGACACAGCTCGACTGTCAGGCAGGTGTCAAAAAAGAGATTGAACGACTGGAGCGGGAGCTGAAACCGAAGCCGGAGCCGCAGCCCAAAGCGGCCACCCGCGCCCCGCGTAAGACCCGGAGCGTGACACCGGCAAAACGTGGACGCCCGAAAAAGAAAGCCAGTTAACAACCGAATGCGCCCCGCGCCAGGGCGGCACGCCGGTCAGTGAGGGTGAATCACCTGACACTGCACCGGCGTCCACCGCCCGACTTTTCAGAGGTAGTCATGATGACGCTGATTATTCCGCGAAAGGAGGCTCCCGTGTCCGGTGAGGGTACGGTGGTCATCCCGCAACCGTCAGGCGACGAGCCGGTGATTAAAAACACGTTCTTTTTTCCCGATATCGACCCGAAGCGCGTCCGGGAACGTATGCGCCTTGAGCAGACCGTCGCCCCCGCCCGTCTGCGTGAGGCCATCAAGTCAGGCATGGCGGAGACGAATGCGGAGCTGTACGAGTACCGCGAACAGAAAATTGCCGCCGGTTTTACGCGTCTGGCGGACGTCCCGGCGGACGACATCGACGGTGAAAGCATCAAAGTTTTTTACTACGAGCGCGCCGTGTGTGCGATGGCGACCGCGTCGCTTTATGAACGTTATCGCGGTGTGGATGCCAGTGCGAAAGGCGACAAGAAGGCCGACAGCATTGACAGCACCATTGATGAGCTGTGGCGGGATATGCGCTGGGCAGTGGCGCGTATCCAGGACAAGCCGCGCTGCATCGTGAGTCAAATCTGATGAAGACCTTTGCGCTACAGGGCGACACGCTCGACGCCATTTGTGTCCGGTATTACGGGCGCACTGAGGGCGTGGTCGAGGCCGTGCTCGCCGCAAATCCGGGACTGGCTGAACTGGGTGCGGTGCTGCCGCACGGCACCGCCGTCGAACTGCCCGACGTTCAGACCGCGCCCGTGGCTGAAACTGTCAATCTGTGGGAGTAACGCATGACAGCAGAAGAAAAAAGCGTTCTGTCGCTTTTCATGATTGGAGTGCTGATTGTTGTCGGCAAGGTGCTTGCCGGTGGTGAACCCATCACCCCGCGTCTGTTTATCGGGCGCATGTTGCTCGGTGGTTTTGTCTCGATGGTTGCCGGTGTTGTTCTGGTGCAGTTTCCTGACCTGTCACTGCCTGCGGTGTGCGGCATCGGCTCCATGCTGGGTATCGCCGGTTATCAGGTGATTGAGATTGCCATTCAGCGCCGCTTTAAGGGCAGGGGGAAACCGTAATGCCGGTAATTAACACGCATCAGAATATCGCGGCCTTTCTCGACATGCTGGCAGTGTCCGAAGGGACGGTGAATCATCCGCTGACGAAAAACCGTGGCTATGACGTGATAGTCACCGGACTGGACGGGAAGCCGGAAATTTTCACCGACTACAGTGACCACCCGTTCGCGCATGGCCGACCGGCGAAGGTGTTTAACCGTCGCGGTGAAAAATCCACGGCCTCCGGTCGCTATCAGCAGCTTTACCTGTTCTGGCCGCATTACCGCAAACAGCTTGCCCTGCCGGATTTCAGTCCGTTGTCACAGGACAGGCTCGCCATTCAGTTGATCCGCGAACGCGGTGCACTGGATGACATCCGGGCGGGACGCATTGAGCGCGCCATTTCACGCTGTCGCAATATCTGGGCGTCCCTGCCGGGTGCCGGTTACGGTCAGCGTGAGCATTCACTGGAAAAACTGGTCACCGCCTGGCGTACCGCCGGCGGCGTACCGGCTTAAACGGAGTAAACACCATGAAGAAATTATCCCTTTCACTGATGCTGAACGTGTCGCTGGCGCTGATGCTGGCACTGTCCCTGATTTACCCGCAGAGCGTGGCCGTCAGTTTTGTCGCCACCTGGGCGATTCTGGCGACGGTTATCTGTGTGGTTGCCGGTGGTGTCGGCGTGTATGCCACGGAGTATGTGCTGGAACGCTACGGGCGGGAGCTGCCGCCGGAATCGCTGGCCGTGAAGATTGTCACGTCGCTGTTTTTGCAGCCGGTGCCGTGGCGCAGACGGGCAGTGGCTCTGGTAGTGGTGGTGGCGACGTTTATCTCGCTGGTCGCTGCCGGGTGGATTTTTACCGCGCTGATTTATCTCGTGGCGTCGGTGTTCTTCCGGCTGATACGTAAGGCCTGCCGTCAGCGTCTTGAGGGGCGGGAACCATGTCAAAGCTGATGATTGTGATGGTTGTGTTGTTATCGCTGGCGGTGGTGGGGCTGTTTCTGGCGAAGCATGAAAACGCCAGCCTGCGCGCCTCGCTGGACAGGGTGAACAACGTCGCCAGTGAACAGCAGACGACCATCACCATGCTGAAAAATCAGCTTCATGTTGCCCTCACCAGGGCAGACAAAAACGAGCTGGCGCAGGTGGCACTGCGTCAGGAACTGGAGAACGCCGCGAAGCGTGAAGCACAGCGCGAGAAAACCATCACGAGGTTACTGAATGAAAACGAAGATTTTCGCCGCTGGTACGGTGCTGACCTGCCTGATGCTGTGCGCCGGTTGCACCAGCGCCCGGCCTGCGCCGACGCCAGTGATTGTCCACAACGCCTGCCCGAAAGTGAGTCTTTGCCCGATGCCGGGCAGTGACCCGGAGACGAACGGCGATTTAAGTGCCGATATCCGGCAGCTTGAGAACGCGCTGGCACGCTGTGCCAGCCAGGTAAAAATGATTAAACACTGTCAGGACGAAAACGATGCTCAAACCCGACAGCCTGCGCAGGGCGCTGACTGATGCCGTCACGGTGCTGAAAACCAGTCCAGAGATGCTTCGGATATTCGTGGATAACGGGAGTATTGCCTCCACGCTGGCGACGTCGCTGTCGTTCGAAAAGCGTTACACGCTCAATGTGATTGTGACCGACTTTACCGGTGATTTTGACCTGCTCATCGTGCCGGTGCTGGCGTGGCTGCGGGAAAATCAGCCCGACATCATGACCACTGACGAAGGCCAGAAAAAGGGCTTCACGTTTTATGCAGACATCAACAATGACAGCAGCTTTGATATCAGCATCAGCCTGATGCTGACCGAGCGCACGCTGGTCAGTGAGGTGGACGGCGCGCTGCATGTGAAGAATATCCCGGAACCCACGCCGCCGGAGCCGGTCACCCGCCCGATGGAGCTGTATATCAATGGCGAACTGGTGAGCAAGTGGGATGAATGAGTTTAAGCGTTTTGAAGACCGGCTGACCGGACTGATTGAGTCGCTGTCACCGTCAGGGCGTCGGCGAGTGGCGGTAGATGTCGCGAAGAAACTGCGCCAGCGTCAGCAGCAGAGAATTAAATTACAAAAAGCCCCGGATGGTATGCCGTATGTACCGAGGAAAAAACAACCAGTGCGAAATAAGAAAGGCCGGATAAAGCGGGAAATGTTTATGAAATTACGCACTAACCGGTTTATGAAAGCAACCGGTAGCGAGAGTGCCGCGGTGGTGGAGTTTGCCAGCGGAGTGCAACGAATTGCGCGAGTGCATCAGTATGGTTTAAAAGATAGACCCAATCCCGACGTTAAACCTATTAAGTATGATGAACGTAAACTACTTGGTTTTTCACATAATGATATTGACTTTATAGAATCAACGATCATTAATTGTCTTCTGGAAAAATCCAGAGAATAGGAAGGTAAAGTACAAGTGACATGTAAAAAGAATGAAGATGATGTTGTAAAGAAAATTGAACTGGTGCTGAAAACAATCGCGCGGACGGATTCTTATTTAAATTCAGCCAATACTAAATCAACGATATTACTAAGCTTAGCTTCAGCTGTAATTGTTGCTATTATAGCAAATTTTGACAAAGTTATAAGTCTGGTAGATGTGGATAGTGATAGGCTTTTTCTCTCTCTTTTATTGATTGTAATAGTTGGGTTATTGGTGATCTCTTTGTTATTTTCTCTAAAAGGTGTTACTCCAAATATCTCTAAGAGTGATAAGGAGAATACTTTTTCATTTGTTGATATATCAAGTTATTATAGTAGTCTTGATTGCTATTCTAGTAGTTTTAAGTCAGTGAGTGATCTGGAGTTGTTGGAGCAGTTAATTGCATTGAATTATACTCTTTCCAGAGCATTAACTAGCAAATATGAGATGCAAATCATAGCCATTGACTTTATAAAAATGGCTGTTTATGTGCTTTGTTTTTTAATATATGTGGTTGCTTTATCTAATTGGTGAAGGTTTTTGTATGTCCATAAAGAGTATTTATTCAGTATTAGATGAAAGGCTGGAAGAGATAATTTCAAAATCAAAATCGCAATCAGTCCATGATGCTATATTTGAATCAGTGGATAATACACAGTTGGCCACGGAGAGCTTAAGTAAATCTTCTGGTTTCGTAAGAAGTTCTATTTCATTGAAAAAAGATGTAGGTGGAACTGATGTTCAAAGTTATCAGGTGAAAGATATTGTTAGAAATAAATTTGGCAAGCACGGTCCACTCATGACAAGTTTTGGATGTCATCCGGACTTTAATAAAATGGATGATGGTGAGGTGAGAAATGGTTATTCCATTACCATGTTTATGGATATAATCGGCTCAACTAAACTTGGGGTTGTTTTTCCACCAGAAATAGTATTTAGAATCAAAAATGATATTATAAGATGTGCGATCGAAACAGTGAATGCATTTGATGGTCACGTCCATAGAATTATGGGTGATGCAGTAATGGCATTTTTCCGAAGTAATGACCGATATAAAAACAATAAGATCGCAGACAGTGCAATTGATGCAATAAACTGTGCCGTTGTTTTGATTGAAATGTTCAAGGGGGTTGTTATACCTAAATTGAGTGATTTGGGAGTTGACGAAAACTTAGGAATAAGAATTGGTCTTGACTATGGCCCTCACGAGGAAGTGGTGTGGTCAAAATATGGCTATATGGAAAGTCATGAAGTGACTGCGACATCTTTTTTTGTTGATGTTGCGGCAAAACTTCAGCAAAAAGCTCCTAAAAACTCAATTATGATAGGTGCAAGTTTTGTAGAGTTATTAGGCCTTGATGATGTTCAATTAAAACATAAAATTAACAGAAACAATGGCGTAGAACACAAGGAATTGTATTTAACCCCAAATTATAAAGATGCTTCAGGCAAACCAATAAATTACAGACAATATGTATTTGATAACGAACGTTATTGTAATTTGCTGCCTATAAATGATGAGGGGGGTAAACTCATTGTAAAAGCAACGCTTAAGAAGAGTGAAAATGATGTGTCTGATGATGAGTATATTTGTTGTTCTCGAATGATAAAAAAGGGTATGGGTATCTCATTTAAAGGGTACTATTACTCACAAGAACAGTACTCTAATCCCAGGTTCAAATTTCGTGTCGAAAATACAGGTCCTGATGCAGGTAATGTTGATAATAAGGGTAATCATGAGTCATATGAGGTAGCAAGGTACACTGGCGAGCGTTATTTTGCTAAGCATTGGGAAGATTGTCATTACAAAGGACTGCATTATATGTTTGTATCTTTTTGGAATGGGGATCAATTAATAGAAAGGGAGAGGTGTTTTTCAGTTTTTATTAACGATTAAATTGTGATTTATTTGAGGGGGGGAATGTAGTCTGTTGTATCATACCTCACCAAAGCATCAAAATTTGCCGCTAGTGTAAACTAGCGGCATCCTTCCCGTTATGAACACTCTCGCAAATATTCAGGAACTCGCGCGCGCACTGCGCAACATGATTCGCACCGGCATTATCATCGAAACCGACCTTTACGCCGGTAGCTGCCGTGTGCAGACCGGCGGCATGTGCACCGACTGGCTTCAGTGGCTGACCCATCGCGCCGGACGTTCGCGCACATGGTGGGCACCTTCCGTGGGGGAACAGGTGCTGATTCTGGCCGTGGGCGGTGAACTCGACACGGCGTTCGTTCTGCCGGGGATTTATTCCGGCGATAACCCTCCGCCGTCTGCGTCGGCGGATGCCCTGCACATACGTTTCCCTGACGGGGCGGTGATTGAGTATGAACCTGAAACCAGTGCACTGACGGTAAGCGGAATTAAAACGGCCAGCGTGACGGCTTCTGATTCTGTTACTGCCACGGTGCCGGTGGTCACGGTGAAAGCATCAACCCGTGTCACTCTGGACACGCCGGAGGTGGTCTGCACCAACAGGCTGATTACCGGCACGCTGGAAGTACAGAAGGGCGGGACGATGCGCGGCAACATTGAACACACCGGCGGTGAACTCTCATCAAACGGGAAGGTACTGCATACCCATAAACACCCCGGAGACAGTGGCGGCACAACAGGGGGGCCTCTATGACTGCGCGTTATCTCGGAATGAATCGCAGTGATGGCCTGACTGTCACTGACCTTGAGCATATCAGCCAGAGTATCGGCGATATCCTGCGCACACCGGTCGGCTCACGGGTGATGCGTCGAGATTACGGCTCGTTGCTGGCGTCAATGATTGACCAGCCGCAGACCCCGGCGCTTGAGTTGCAGATTAAGGTCGCCTGTTACATGGCGGTGCTGAAATGGGAACCCCGCGTCACCCTGTCATCCGTCATCACTGAGCGCAGCTTTGACGGGCGAATGACGGTCACGTTAACCGGCCAGCACAACGACACCGGCCAGCCACTTTCGTTAACCATCCCTGTGAGTTGAAACCATGCCGATTATCGACCTGAACCAGCTACCCGCACCGGATGTGGTTGAGGAGCTGGACTTTGAAACCATTCTTGCCGAACGCAAGGCGACACTGATTTCCCTTTACCCGGAAGACCAGCAGGAGGCGGTCGCCCTTACCCTGACGCTGGAATCTGAGCCTCTCGTCAAACTGCTGGAGGAAAATGCTTATCGTGAGCTTATCTGGCGTCAGCGTGTGAATGAGGCCGCACGGGCGGTGATGCTGGCCTGTGCTGCCGGTAATGACCTTGATGTGATTGGTGCCAATTACAACACCACGCGCCTGATTATCACCCCGGCAGATGATTCGACTATCCCGCCGACACCGGCAGTGATGGAGTCTGACACCGATTACCGGCTGCGTATTCAGCAGGCGTTTGAAGGCTTAAGCGTCGCCGGGTCGGTGGGAGCTTATCAGTATCATGGTCGCAGTGCCGACGGGCGTGTCGCGGATATCTCTGTCACCAGTCCGTCTCCGGCCTGCGTCACCATCTCTGTGCTGTCACGTGAAAATAACGGTGTCGCATCCGAAGACCTGCTGGCGGTGGTGCGTAACGCCCTTAATGGCGAGGACGTCAGGCCGGTGGCCGACCGCGTGACCGTGCAGTCTGCCGCCATCGTTGAATACCAGATAAACGCCACGCTTTACCTTTACCCTGGTCCCGAAAGCGAACCCATACGCGCTGCCGCCGTGAAAAAACTGGAAGCGTACATCACGGCACAGCACCGGCTTGGGCGCGACATCCGTCTGTCTGCCATTTATGCCGCTTTGCATGTGGAAGGCGTGCAGCGTGTCGAGCTGGCCGCACCACTGGCCGACATTGTGCTCAACAGTACGCAGGCGTCTTTCTGTACCGAATACCGCGTCGTGACCGGAGGCTCGGATGAGTGAGCGCCTGCTGCCGACCGGCTCATCACCGCTTGAAATTGCTGCCGCAAAAGCCTGTGCGGAAATTGAAAAAACGCCGGTCAGTATTCGTGAACTGTGGAACCCGAACACCTGTCCGGCAAATCTGCTGCCGTGGCTGGCGTGGGCGTTTTCGGTCGACAGGTGGGATGAAAAGTGGCCGGAAGCGATAAAACGCGCCGTTATCCGCGATGCGTATTTCATCCACTGTCATAAAGGCACTATAGGTGCAATCCGGCGTGTGGTGGAGCCGCTCGGCTATCTCATCAACGTGACGGAGTGGTGGGAAAACAGTGACCCGCCCGGCACCTTCCGGCTTGATATTGGTGTACTGGAAAGCGGTATCACAGAGGCAATGTATCAGGAAATGGAACGGCTGATTGCCGATGCCAAACCTGCAAGCCGCCACCTTATTGGCCTGAACATTACCCGGGACATTCCCGGCTATCTGTTCGCCGGTGGTGTGGCTTACGACGGCGATGTAATTACGGTTTACCCCGGATAAGTGAGGAATAATGAGCACAAAATTCAGAACCGTTATCACCACTGCCGGTGCAGCAAAGCTGGCAGCGGCAACCGCACCGGGAGGGCGGAAGGTCAACATTACCACGATGGCCGTCGGGGATGGCGGGGGTAAATTGCCTGTCCCGGATGCCGGACAGACCGGGCTTATCCATGAAGTCTGGCGACATGCGCTGAACAAAATCAGCCAGGACAAACGAAACAGTAATTATATTATCGCAGAGCTGGTTATTCCGCCGGAGGTGGGCGGTTTCTGGATGCGTGAGCTTGGCCTGTACGATGATGCGGGAACGTTAATTGCCGTGGCGAACATGGCCGAAAGTTATAAGCCTGCCCTTGCCGAAGGCTCAGGGCGTTCGCAGACCTGCCGCATGGTCATCATCGTCAGCAGTGTGGCCTCAGTGGAGCTGACTATTGACACCACAACGGTGATGGCAACGCAGGATTACGTTGATGACAAGATTGCAGAGCATGAACAGTCACGACGTCACCCGGACGCCTCGCTGACCGCAAAAGGTTTTACTCAGTTAAGCAGTGCGACCAACAGTACGTCTGAAACACTGGCCGCAACGCCGAAAGCGGTTAAGGCCGCATATGACCTTGCTAACGGGAAATATACCGCACAGGACGCTACCACAGCGCGAAAAGGTCTTGTCCAGCTCAGTAGTGCGACCAACAGCATGTCTGAAACGCTCGCCGCAACGCCGAAAGCGGTAAAGGCAGCATATGACCTTGCTAACGGGAAATACACTGCACAGGACGCCACCACCGCGCGAAAAGGCCTTGTTCAGCTCAGTAGCGCCACCAACAGCGATTCTGAAACGCTTGCGGCAACACCAAAGGCGGTTAAGACAGCGTATGACCTTGCTAACGGGAAATACACTGCACAGGATGCCACCACAGCGCGAAAAGGTCTTGTCCAGCTCAGTAGCGCCACCAACAGCGATTCTGAAACGCTGGCTGCAACATCAAAAGCGGTGAAGTCTGCCTATGACAATGCTGAAAAACGTCTTCAGAAAGATCAGAACGGTGCGGATATTCCGGGAAAGGATACCTTCACGAAAAATATCGGTGCCTGTCGTGCTTATAGCGGCGCTTTGAGCACTGAAGCCGGAAACTGGACAACCGCTCAGTTTATTGAATGGCTGGATTCCCGTGGTGCATTTAATCATCCGTACTGGATGTGCAAAGGCTCCTGGTCATATGCAAATAACAAAATCATTACGGATACCGGATGTGGTGATATCCACCTGGCTGGTTGTGTCGTCGAGGTCATGGGAACTAAATCTGCAATCACTATTCGAGTGACCACGCCGACAACATCAAGTGGTGGCGGTACAACCAGCGCGCAATTCACTTACATTAATCATGGGGACGGCTACTCCCCCGGCTGGCGTCGTGACTGGAATCGTCAGGGCGACGCAATGACCGGAACGATTAATCAGGATGGCGGAAGCCAGAATGCCTATATGTCTACGGCCTTATGTTCAGGCACCAGAGGCGGCAAAAAATATCTCAGAAAGTTTCGTGGTGGAGAAGGAGACACTATCTGGCATGAAACAGTACAGGGCGGGGTAATTCGCTGGGCGACAGGAAACTATGACGCTCAGGAAGAATTATCACTCAGCTCCGCTTATGGTCTCCGTTCAAGAGGTGAGATTACATCACTCAGTGCTAATGGTCTGCGCATTGCTTATGGCAATTATGGATTCTTTATCAGGAATGATGGCGGCAGCACATATTTAATGCTGACGGCCTCTGGCGATAAATTTGGGACATGGAACGGTTTAAGGCCGCTGACTATCAATAACGCTAATGGCGGAGTGTCAATGGGGCATGGCCTGAGTGTTACTGGTGATATTGCCTCAAGTACCAAAGTACGTGCCGGTAGCGGGAAAAAATTCACGGTCAGCAGCAGTAATACATCCACGAAGGAAGCCGCATTCAATTTGTGGGGAAACTCAAGTCGTCCGGTGGTGGCTGAATTAGGTGATGATGCAGGCTGGCATTTTTACAGTCAGAGAAATACAGATAACAGCATCACGTTTGCTGTTAACGGTCAGGTATCACCATCTAACTATAGTAATTTTGATTCCCGTTATGTACGCGATATCCGGCTTGGGACTCGAGTTGTCCAGACCATGCAGAAAGGGGTGATGTATGAGAAAGCAGGGCACGTAATTACCGGGCTTGGTATTGTCGGTGAAGTCGATGGTGATGATCCCGCAGTATTCAGACCAATACAAAAATACATCAATGGCACATGGTATAACGTCGCACAGGTGTAATTTATGCAGCATTTAAAAAATATTACTGCGGGTAATCCAAAAACTGTTGCCCAATATCAACTGACAAAAAATTTTGATGTTATCTGGTTATGGTCCGAAGAGGGAAAAAACTGGTATGAGGAAGTAAGTAATTTTCAGGAAGACACGATAAAGATTGTTTACGACGAGAATAATATAATTGTCGGCATCACCAGAGATGCTTCAACGCTTAACCCTGAAGGTTTTAACGTTGTCGAGGTTCCTGATATTACCGCCAACCGACGTGCTGATGACTCAGGTAAATGGATGTTTAAGGATGGTGCCGTGATTAAGCGGATTTATACGGCAGACGAACAGCAACAACAGGCAGAATCACAAAAGGCCGCGTTACTTTCCGAAGCGGAAAGCGTTATTCAGCCACTGGAGCGCGCTGTCAGGCTGAACATGGCAACAGATGAGGAGCGTAGCCGACTGGAAGCATGGGAACGCTACAGTGTTCTGGTCAGCCGTGTGGATCCTGCAAATCCTGAATGGCCGGAAATGCCGCAATAAGTTGTATGAGCTGACATATCTATAGCACAGAGTAAAGCCTAATCTGACAGTCCGCTCTGTGCAAGGAGCGGACATTACCTAACACATTGGTAACCTTCACAGATTTACGCGTTCTACATAGTTAGCATTGTATCTGATGAGTTATCATGTTTTAAAATATCCAACTGATAAATCCACCTGAATACTTTTCACTAATTTTGATTGCATAAAGATCATGAAGAGTTATAAATAAATCATTATCTTCTTTGAAAATTAACTCCTCATATTCTGCCATTATCAAATTATGCTGTGTTGTTAGTTTAGATATGTTATCAATTTCACTGGCAAGCATGGATTTGTTTACATTGGTGTGTGGATCCATGGCAATATATTTCCGCATCAATGGAATTAGTTGATCAGGGTCTATATTTTTTGCATTTCCCTTTGCTTTTTTTTGTCTTTCTGAATAGATGGAGTTAATTGTGTCAGTGTGTTTTTTCGCCAGCCTCTTAAACTCTGGATATGAACCAGTAACTAATGCAAGCTCTTCGTACTTAAGGAATAAATCGATATTGCATTTTTTTACCGTCATTTCAAGATCTTCAACTCTTTTTTTTAACTCTTCATTTGTTTTAATAAGAGACATCGGGAGAACTTCATAATGTTGTCCTAATTCTGAATCAGGGCTCATTGCCATATGTACTATTTCATTATACATGAGCTGATAAGAAGCAGATAACTCTCCATACTTTAGAAATAGTTCATTATGTGAAGATGAACAAGAACTTTGTAATTTCATCATTGGCCTAAAGTAATCCTTTATAAACTCCTCCTGAAGATCTGGGTCTTTTTTGTAGCTCTCTAGGATTCCAGCAAAAAGAAATGACCCTAAAGATATAGAGATTATGGATATTAGCAATTGACTAAGGAATGATTGTGTTTCATTACTCATAAAACATCCTTAAAAAATAACACGAAAAGTGACTCCTGACAGGGAAGAAACGACAGGTCGGAAACAAACTTAACTGATGAGTTAGCCGTAGTCCAGAACCTTGTTTGAACACTTAGTGTGACTGTTTGCATCTCAGGAATTTGTGCCAATAACATTTGAATCCTTATAATTTATTTAAATCAAATTTAGTTACTCGCTCAAAGCAGGCTGTCAGATTTGATAGCATTTGGGCTATGTAAATTGTCAGGCGGAAAATGAGTGAGTACAAATCAGGACAGGCGGGCGAATTGCCCGCCTTTTCTTTATCTGTTGTTTCATCCACTGACCAGCCAGGTCAAATAGCGCCTCATACTCTGCACAACAGAAAATAGTTGCACCCATTAACCACGGAGTTAAACGGATGAGTGACTATCATCACGGCGTGCAGGTGCTGGAGATTAACGACGGCACCCGCGTCATTTCCACCGTATCCACGGCCATTGTCGGCATGGTCTGCACGGCCAGCGATGCGGATGCGGAAACCTTCCCCCTCAATAAACCGGTGCTGATAACCAATGTGCAGAGCGCAATTGCAAAGGCCGGTAAAAAAGGCACGCTGGCGGCATCGTTGCAGGCCATCGCCGACCAGTCAAAACCGGTCACCGTTGTCGTGCGTGTGGAAGACGGCACCGGCGACGACGAGGAAACGAAACTCGCGCAGACCGTTTCCAATATCATCGGCACTACCGACGAAAACGGTCAGTACACCGGACTGAAAGCCCTGCTGGCGGCGGAGTCGGTAACCGGTGTTAAACCGCGTATTCTCGGTGTGCCGGGACTGGACACCAAAGAGGTGGCTGTTGCACTGGTATCCGTCTGTCAGAAGCTGCGCGCTTTCGGGTATATCAGCGCATGGGGCTGTAAGACCATTTCCGAGGTGAAAGCCTACCGCCAGAATTTCAGCCAGCGTGAGCTGATGGTCATCTGGCCGGATTTCCTCGCATGGGATACGGTCACCAGCACCACCGCCACCGCGTATGCCACCGCCCGTGCGCTGGGTCTGCGTGCCAGAATCGACCAGGAGCAGGGCTGGCATAAAACACTGTCCAATGTCGGGGTGAACGGTGTTACCGGCATCAGCGCATCTGTATTCTGGGATTTGCAGGAGTCCGGCACCGATGCTGACCTGCTTAACGAGTCAGGCATCACTACGCTGATTCGCCGTGACGGTTTCCGATTCTGGGGTAACCGTACCTGCTCTGATGACCCGCTTTTCCTCTTTGAAAACTACACCCGCACCGCGCAGGTGCTGGCCGATACGATGGCTGAGGCGCACATGTGGGCGGTGGACAAGCCCATCACCGCAACGCTGATTCGCGACATCGTTGACGGCATCAATGCCAAATTCCGTGAGCTGAAAACAAACGGCTATATCGTGGATGCGACCTGCTGGTTCAGCGAAGAATCCAACGATGCGGAAACCCTCAAGGCCGGAAAACTGTATATCGACTACGACTATACACCGGTGCCTCCTCTTGAAAACCTGACCCTGCGCCAGCGTATTACCGATAAATACCTGGCAAATCTGGTCACCTCGGTTAACAGCAATTAAGGAGCCTGACCGATGGCAATGCCGCGCAAACTCAAGTTAATGAACGTCTTTCTGAACGGCTACAGCTATCAGGGCGTCGCGAAGTCCGTCACGCTACCAAAACTGACCCGTAAGCTCGAAAACTATCGCGGTGCGGGGATGAACGGCAGCGCACCGGTAGACCTCGGCCTTGATGACGATGCGCTGTCAATGGAGTGGTCGCTCGGTGGCTTCCCGGATTCGGTTATCTGGGAGCTTTACGCCGCAACCGGTGTGGATTCCGTACCGATTCGTTTTGCAGGCTCTTACCAGCGCGACGATACCGGCGAAACGGTGGCCGTCGAGGTGGTCATGCGTGGACGTCAGAAAGAAATCGACACCGGCGAGGGCAAACAGGGAGAAGACACCGAGTCGAAAATCTCCGTGGTCTGCACCTATTTCCGGCTGACGATGGACGGTAAGGAGCTGGTCGAAATCGACACCATCAACATGATTGAGAAGGTGAACGGCGTCGACCGGCTGGAGCAACACCGCCGCAATATCGGCCTGTGATTTTCATCCGGTCAGCCTGGCTGACCGGTTAACCCCGATTCAGAAGTGAGAAAACCATGAACAAAGAAAATGTGATTACCCTGGACAATCCGGTCAAGCGTGGTGAGCAGGTTATCGAACAGGTCACGCTGATGAAACCTAATGCCGGGACGCTGCGCGGTGTCAGTCTGGCTGCGGTCGCGAACTCCGAAGTCGATGCACTGATTAAGGTGCTGCCGCGCATGACGGCACCGATGCTGACCGAGCAGGAAGTCGCCGCGCTGGAACTGCCTGACCTTGTGGCGCTGGCCGGTAAGGTGGTCGGTTTTTTGTCGCCGAACTCGGTGCAGTAACGTTCCCGAAAAATCTCTCGGTCGATGACCTGATGGCGGATGTGGCAGTGATATTTCACTGGCCGCCATCAGAACTGTATCCCATGAGCCTGACCGAACTCATCACATGGCGCGAAAAGGCGCTCCGGCGAAGCGGAAACACGAATGAGTAACAATGTAAAATTACAGGTATTGCTCAGGGCTGTTGACCAGGCATCCCGCCCGTTTAAATCCATCCGCACAGCGAGTAAGTCGCTGTCGGGGGATATCCGGGAAACACAAAAATCACTGCGCGAGCTGAACGGTCACGCATCCCGTATTGAGGGATTTCGCAAGACCAGCGCACAGCTTGCCGTGACTGGTCATGCACTTGAAAAGGCACGGCAGGAAGCCGAAGCCCTTGCCACACAGTTTAAAAACACTGAACGTCCGACCCGTGCTCAGGCGAAAGTGCTGGAATCCGCAAAGCGTGCGGCGGAGGACTTACAGGCGAAATATAACCGCCTGACAGATTCCATTAAACGCCAGCAGCGGGAACTGGCCGCTGTGGGAATTAATACCCGCAATCTTGCACATGATGAGCAGGGACTGAAAAACCGTATCAGTGAAACCACCGCACAGCTTAACCGTCAGCGTGACGCGCTGGCGCGTGTCAGTGCACAACAGGCAAAACTTAACGCAGTAAAACAGCGTTATCAGGCCGGAAAGGAACTGGCCGGAAATATGGCCTCAGTGGGCGCTGCCGGTGTGGGGATTGCTGCTGCGGGAACGATGGCCGGAGTTAAGTTGCTGATGCCCGGTTATGAGTTTGCGCAGAAAAACTCAGAATTGCAGGCCGTGCTCGGTGTGGCAAAAGACTCCGCCGAAATGGCTGCACTACGCAAGCAGGCGCGCCAGCTCGGCGACAATACCGCAGCCTCGGCAGATGATGCAGCCGGTGCGCAGATTATTATTGCGAAAGCCGGTGGGGATGTTGATGCCATTCAGGCGGCAACGCCGGTCACGCTGAATATGGCGCTGGCGAACCGTCGCACGATGGAAGAAAACGCCGCCCTGCTGATGGGGATGAAATCCGCCTTTCAGCTTTCAAACGATAAGGTCGCTCATATCGGGGATGTTCTCTCCATGACGATGAACAAAACCGCCGCCGATTTTGACGGTATGAGCGATGCGCTGACCTATGCCGCACCAGTGGCAAAAAATGCCGGTGTCAGCATTGAAGAAACCGCCGCAATGGTCGGGGCGCTGCATGATGCAAAAATTACCGGTTCAATGGCGGGGACGGGAAGCCGTGCCGTGTTAAGCCGCCTGCAGGCACCGACGGGAAAAGCATGGGATGCACTGAAAGAGCTTGGCGTGAAAACCTCAGACAGTAAAGGGAATACTCGACCAGTATTTACCATTCTGAAAGAAATGCAGGCCAGTTTTGAGAAAAACCGGCTCGGTACTGCCCAGCAGGCTGAATACATGAAAACTATTTTCGGGGAGGAGGCCAGCTCAGCCGCCGCCGTGCTGATGACTGCCGCCTCAACTGGAAAGCTGGACAAACTGACCGCTGCGTTTAAAGCCTCAGACGGGAAGACCGCCGAGCTGGTAAATATCATGCAGGACAACCTCGGCGGTGACTTTAAGGAGTTTCAGTCCGCTTATGAGGCGGTGGGGACTGACCTGTTTGACCAGCAGGAAGGCGCACTGCGTAAGCTCACGCAGACGGCCACAAAGTATGTGTTAAAACTCGACGGCTGGATACAGAAAAACAAATCACTGGCGTCAACCATCGGCATCATTGTCGGTGGTGCACTGGCACTGATTGGTGTCATCGGTGCCATTGGCCTCGTAGCCTGGCCGGTTATCACCGGCATCAATGCCATCATCGCGGCAGCAGGCGCAATGGGAGCAATCTTCACGACGGTTGGCAGTGCTGTTATGACGGCCATCGGGGCGATTAGCTGGCCGGTTGTGGCCGTGGTGGCCGCCATTGTCGCCGGGGCGTTACTTATCCGTAAATACTGGGAGCCTGTCAGCGCATTCTTTGGCGGTGTGGTTGAAGGGCTGAAAGCGGCATTTGCGCCGGTGGGGGAACTGTTCACGCCACTTAAGCCGGTGTTTGACTGGCTGGGCGAAAAGTTACAGGCCGCGTGGCAGTGGTTTAAAAACCTGATTGCCCCGGTCAAAGCCACCCGGGACACCCTGAACCGTTGCCGTGATACGGGCGTCATGTTCGGGCAGGCACTGGCTGACGCGTTGATGCTGCCGCTTAATGCGTTCAACAAACTGCGCAGCGGTATTGACTGGGTACTGGAAAAACTCGGTGTTATCAACAAAGAGTCAGGCACGCTTGACCAGACCGCCGCCAGAACTCATGCCGCCACGTATGGCACCGGTGGTTATATTCCGGCGACCAGCTCTTATGCAGGCTATCAGGCTTATCAGCCGGTTACGGCACCGGCTGGCCGCTCTTATGTGGACCAGAGTAAAAACGAATATCACATCAGTCTGACGGGCGGTACTGCGCCGGGGACTCAGCTCGACCGCCAGTTACAGGATGCGCTCGAAAAATACGAGCGGGATAAACGTGCGCGCGCCCGTGCCAGCATGATGCATGACGGTTAAGGAGGTGACGAAAAATGATGCTCGCGTTAGGTATGTTTGTTTTTATGCGCCAGACGCTGCCACACCAGACCATGCAGCGTGAATCAGATTATCGCTGGCCGTCAAATTCCCGTATCGGTAAACGGGATGCCTTTCAGTTTCTCGGTGTGGGCGAGGAAAACATCACGCTTGCCGGTGTGCTTTATCCCGAACTGACCGGCGGCAAGCTGACGATGACCACGCTCAGACTGATGGCAGAGGAAGGCCGGGCGTGGCCGTTGCTGGATGGCACCGGCATGATTTACGGTATGTATGTCATCAGCAGGGTGAGTGAAACAGGGAGTATTTTCTTTGCAGACGGCACACCCCGGAAAATTGATTTTACGCTGTCGCTCACCCGCGTTGATGAATCACTGGCCGCGCTTTATGGCGATATTGGTAAACAGGCGGAATCGCTCATCGGTAAGGCCGGCAGTCTGGCGACCAGATTCACAGGTATGATGGGGGCGGGATAATGCTGGATGCGCTGACATTTGATGCAGGCAGTACGCTGACGCCGGATTACATGCTGATGCTCGACAGCAGGGATATTACCGGCAATATCAGCGACCGTCTGATGAGCATGACTCTGACGGATAACCGGGGCTTTGAAGCTGACCAGCTTGATATTGAACTGAACGATGCCGACGGGCAGGTCGGGCTGCCGGTTCGTGGCGCTGTCCTGACGGTGTATATCGGCTGGAAAGGTTTTGCCCTGGTATGCAAAGGGAAATTCACCGTTGATGAGGTTGAACACCGGGGCGCGCCGGATGTGGTCACCATCCGCGCCCGGAGTGCAGATTTCCGCGGGACGCTCAATTCCCGCCGGGAAGGCTCCTGGCATGACACCACGCTCGGTGCGATTGTTGAGGCGATAGCCTCCCGTAACAGGCTGGAAGCCAGTGTCGCTCCGTCACTGGCCGGAATTAAAATCCCGCACATCGACCAGTCGCAGGAGTCTGATGCAAAATTCCTGACCCGCCTTGCTGAACGCAACGGCGGCGAGGTGTCGGTAAAAATGGGAAAACTGCTGTTTCTCAAAGCGGGGCAGGGGGTGACGGCCAGCGGTAAAAAAATCCCGCAGATTACCATCACCCGCAGCGACGGCGACCGCCATCATTTTGCGATTGCTGACCGTGGAGCCTATACCGGCGTAACGGCAAAGTGGTTACACACCAAAGACCCGAAGCCACAAAAGCAGAAGGTAAAACTGAAGCGCAAAAAGAAAGAGAAACACCTGCGCGCACTGGAGCACCCGAAAGCGAAACCAGTCACGCAGAAGAAAGCGCCAAAAGTACCGGAAGCGCGCGAAGGTGAATACATGGCCGGTGAGGCTGACAACGTTTTTGCCCTGACCACGGTATATGCCACAAAAGCGCAGGCCATGCGCGCCGCTCAGGCTAAGTGGGACAAACTGCAACGGGGCGTCGCGGAGTTCTCCATCAGCCTGGCTACCGGTCGGGCAGATATTTACACGGAAACACCGGTTAAAGTGTCAGGCTTTAAGCGCGTCATAGACGAGCAGGACTGGACAATCACTAAGGTGACACATTTTCTGAATAATAGCGGCTTCACGACGTCTTTGGAGCTTGAGGTAAGGCTTTCTGATGTGGAGTACGAAACAGAAGATGATGAGTGATGTGTTTTATTTATCTGTTTGTTTTATAAGGATGAATTAACTAAAATGGCAACATCAACAAAACCGGAAGAGGTGCTCGCGATGTTTCATTGTCCTTTATGCCAGCATGCCGCACATGCGCGTACAAGCCGCTATATCACTGACACGACAAAAGAGCGTTATCACCAGTGTCAGAACGTGAATTGCAGCGCCACGTTCATCACTTATGAGTCGGTACAGCGATACATCGTGAAGCCGGGAGAAGTCCACGCCGTAAGACCGCACCCGTTGCCGTCAGGGCAGCAAATTATGTGGATGTAATTACAAACAGGAAGCCCCTCAGTCGAGGGGCTTTTTTGTCGATGTGGTCAATGTGTGGACGTGACCAGAAATAAATCCTTTTATTTCAATTTATTGTACGTAAAAAATAAGCCCGTGTAAGGGAGATTACACAGGCTAAGGAGGTGGTTCCTGGTACAGCTAGCATTTTATGGGTTATGTTTTTCAGCGAAACGGATGATAACCTTAATAAATGCAGCTGTATGTGATCGGTTTCTAAGAATTTTCCATCCGGGAAAAATAATCGAAATTAATCACTTACCGTGGGGGTTACGCGTGGTTTCCCCGGAGAAATTACGCATCAGCAGCGCGTAATTTAGCTCAAGATCCTGCGGCACCGGGAGCCACACAGTATAACCATCGCCTGGTGCGACCGGCATCGCTTCACCTTTGGCGTTTTCCATATGCTCAAGGGTAAAGTTAATGTTGCCTTGCGGCGTCATCAGCTCAAGGCTGTCGCCAACGGAGAATTTATTTTTCACCGCTACCGCCGCGAGCTCCCCCTTGCGCTCACCGGTAAACTCACCAACAAACTGCTGGCGGTCAGAAACCGAATAACCGTATTCGTAGTTCTGATAATCGTCGTGGGTATGACGACGCAGGAAACCTTCGGTATAGCCACGATGCGCCAGACCTTCCAGCGTTTCCAGCAGGCTGGTATCGAACGGTTTGCCCGCAGCGGCGTCATCGATAGCTTTACGGTAAACCTGCGCGGTGCGTGCGCAATAGTAGAAAGATTTGGTACGGCCTTCGATTTTCAGCGAATGCACGCCCATTTTGGTCAGGCGTTCAACATGGGCGATGGCGCGCAGATCTTTCGAGTTCATGATGTAAGTGCCGTGCTCATCTTCAAACGCGGTCATATACTCGCCCGGACGCTGGGCTTCTTCGATCATAAACACTTTGTCGGTTGGCGCGCCGATACCCAGCGTCGGCTCAACATTTTGCACCGGAATCGGCTCGTACTTGTGTACGATGTTGCCGACGTCATCTTCTTTCCCTTCCTGGACGTTGTACTCCCAGCGGCAGGCGTTGGTGCAGGTGCCCTGGTTCGGGTCGCGCTTGTTGATATAGCCAGAGAGCAGGCAGCGACCGGAGTAGGCCATGCACAGCGCGCCGTGAACGAAGATTTCGATCTCCATATCCGGCACCTGATTGCGGATCTCTTCAATCTCTTCCAGTGACAGTTCGCGAGAGAGGATCACGCGGGTCAGACCCATTTGCTGCCAGAATTTCACCGTCGCCCAGTTTACGGCGTTAGCCTGTACCGAGAGGTGGATTGGCATTTCCGGGAAGTGTTCACGCACCAGCATAATCAGCCCTGGATCGGACATAATCAGCGCATCCGGCCCCATTTCCACCACCGGTTTCAGGTCACGGATAAAGGTTTTCAGCTTGGCGTTGTGCGGTGCAATGTTGACCACGACATAAAACTTTTTCCCCAGCGCGTGGGCTTCATTGATGCCGAGCTGAAGATTTTCGTGGTTGAATTCGTTGTTGCGTACACGCAGGGAGTAACGCGGCTGGCCCGCATAAACAGCATCTGCGCCATAAGCGAAAGCGTAACGCATATTTTTCAGCGTTCCCGCCGGGGAAAGGAGTTCCGGTTTAAACATAATTCTCTCGTTCTGATGACAGGTCAGAGCCGCTTCACCTGATGAAGCGGTTAGGGGAGTGCCCCCACTTTAAGGGCGGGCATTGTAGCGCAATCGGCGGGTTTAGCTCCAGTGTAAATGTGAGGGGAGAAGTGGCAGAGATGGGAGTATCTACACGAAATCTTCATGTAGTGATAAAAGAAAAAGTTGACGATACTGACTACTTTCCTGAATGTTCATCCCCTGATAATTATGAATGTATTTGCCGTCCTCTTACAGCCTGAATTATTGAGGATGTAAAATAATGTCATTTATCTCAATTATTCACTAAAATAAACTGCAAATATAAGACATAATTTCCAAAGTTTGTGACGCTGCCACTATTGAGTTTACGTTATTTTCTTGAGTGGCTTACTTGAGTATGTACCTGCAACCATGCTGATTTAGATAAAAAATCTATAGTCAACAATTATTGCTTTGAGTGATATAATAAACACGGGCGGATGTTATGACTGGAAATATTCACCAGAATTATAATGCAAGGGATGTAATTAATGCCCCGGAAGTAAAAACAGCAATTTTGCAAAGAAGTCTGTTTCGCCAGGATAATGAGACCATCCAAAAATGGTTACTCAACCATTTTTATCGATGGCTAATTAGTGACTTTCCAATGGTGCAACAAATTAACTCGCTTGCAGAATATTCACTGTTTAATAAAAATGATGATGTAATCCCGGAATGGCTGGTATCGAAGTTTAATACTGCCTCAGTATCAACTGCGACACTTTATTATATCGAAACCGATCATCAACAAATATTAACCAAAGAACGGGAGTTGGTGGAATTTCTTTCCAGGAAATGTGGTACCCGTCTGGAATCAAAACTACAGCGCATAACCTGCTACGTTGCGTTCAGAATGCGTGAAGAAGAGCATGAAAAGATGCTTCAACGACGCGAGAAAGGGTGGCAGCCGAGTGAACAAAATACTGTAAAGTCAATACTTGATGTGCCAGACGGAAAAATTGTTGAGTTTGATGCCAGTCATTCGAACCTTCGTCGTGAAATGGCTTATGAATCATGGCATATGCAACATTGCGTAGGCCAGTTTGATGATCGAAAAAATCTTACCGGTGGTTATGGTGAGTATTATGCAAATCAAATTGAGCAACATAAATTACGGTTATTCAGTTTGCGTGATAATAATAATATTCCTCATGTTACTATTGCTCTCAATGTTGTTGGTGATTCACTTGAAATTGATCAAATAAAAGGTAAGCAAAATCGTCATCCAGTTAAAAAATATGCGGACGATGTTTTGTCTCTTTTGCAACTATTATCACCACAAGCAGTTCGACATAGTGATTGTGAAGGTATGGGTATTGTTTATGAAAATACACCTGAATATCAGGGGTGGAAATATGTAACGGAAGTATACGAAACCAGTTTTTTACTAAGCGTACTACATAATAACTTTCATTTATTAGAACATTTTACAAATCCTTCAGTGGAGTTGCAGTGGTTACTGTTACACAGCGCACCTGATAAGTTACATTATCTTAATGCTATTGACCCTATAGTTGCTACTTCTGCGGAAATGTTATTCCCTGGCGCTGAGTGGCATCCGCAATTTGCAGGTCAAAATATCAGCAACATTTCCTTTGAGATAGAGAGTTTGACATTACAGACATCTCATTACTTACCCCTGTCAGAGGTTGAAAAATAATGAGTCTTATCATTGTTCTCCTGGTCGCAATATTTATTTTTATCTATAGATACAAAAAAAACAAACCACAAATCGATGCTTTTATTGCTAAAGAAAAAGAAAAGGATCTAATCAAGGACAAAAGACGAGCAACAAAGAGACGTAAGTGGGCATTAGCAATTGGTGATATAGTTGCTCGTCGTAATGGACTGTCAGTAAATGGCTTCACGTTAGATTTAAAGTTGACTGATGATAAGCGTCAACAACTTGCACTACAGGTTAAACAAGAGCTAGGAACAGAAACTTACCAAAGCAACGAAGATTTCCGTCAACAAATTGGCGTTATATTACAGCGCTGGGCTACAGGGCTTGGTAATTCTCCACATGATTTTTACGAACAACTGGCAGCACAAGGCCAGGTTCTGGATGGGCTGGCGTTTGACTGTATGCGCACTGCTTTTTTAACTCGTTGCATCGCCGGTTTAGGCTGGTGCGATGAAAACCAGGCCTGGATAGTGTTATTACTGAATGCTCAAAGAGCACAAGATTGTTTCGCTTCATGGGAAGATTATGCCAGTGCTTATGTTCGCGCCCGACAAAAATGGTTAATGATATACGATACCCCCGTCGCCACTGCGAACCGTGATTTAAAGGAAGTCACTGCATGGTTGAAAGATCCATCCAGTAACTGGAAAAAATTGCCGTGGAATGAATTTAAAATTTTTGAACCTAATTAAAAGGATATCTATGGAACAGGATGCTCGTTTACTCAGTGCAATGCAAAAGATGTGTGACCAAAAAATGCCACTTAATACTCTTGAGAGAAAATGGCAAATCGCAAATATTCCTTATATGTTACAAGAAAAACGTTATCAGGAACTAGATGAAATTTATAACCAGGTATTACAGGAGAGTTTCACTTCTCGTCAGGCTGAAAAGCGCTATTTTTTATCCTGGACCCAAATGTGCAACTATTTTTATGATATGAACACGCTAGTTGATGCCGGAACAGAAGGTTTAAGACTCATTAAAACCTGGCAGCAAGCAAGACCTCATTCTACACATGCCTGGCTTGCCGAAGCACAATACTGGAATCACCGTGCATGGTTATATCGCAGTTATGGCTGGGCAAATGATACCACACATGCAATGTGGCTTTGTGCTGGTGCATGTAATGAACAAATGGTCATCGCTACACTTAAAGCAATTGATTGTGACCCACGACAATGGATGGCTGCATTACTTACCAGCACCAACTCAAAAGTATTTGGTCAGCCAGCCTGGCTGGCGGCACACCTTAACGGTGATAGTGTCGCAGGAATACCATTAATGATCGCACTGAAAAATTATCACCGCCGCTCCCCGCAAGAAGTGGAAGCGTTGATGGCGTATTCCGGACTTTCGTTTGAGCATGCAATATGCCCCGTTTTGCCTCGCCCCAATATACTTCCTGAGTATGATGATGATGGTGGGCAAAAATATTGGCTTTCTGTTTGCCTGACTATTTTTCCTCACACTTTTTATCCTTTTGTTGAATATATACCATTTCGAATGCCACGCTGGGGAGGGTCGCATAAAGAAATTTCCGAATTGCTGGATTCAGTAACCTGTAAGCACTTATCTACCGAAGAACATGACTATATGGATCTCTTACTTTGGTGGGATGATTACCGAGATGTCAGCATTGAGGACATTGCGCCCGAGGAGCAACAATATGCAATCGACTTAGCAGAGAATATTGCTCAGTACGCACAATTTCAGGAATGTCGCCATAATGCCCTAGAGTGGTTACTTGCCTGCTATAACAAGCAGAACGATCACGATAAGTTGTGGTGCTGTATACAGCGAGCGGTGATGGAAGACATGAAGCTCAATAATTATTACACTGCGTACGCGATAAAATTTGCATTAAGTTATTATCCAGATTCATTCTGGATATATAATTTTATCTGCCAAAATTCACAGAATACAACTTATGCTACACCTGTTATTTATAGGGGGTTTTTCCAGCGAGAGGGTATTTTGGGTTTTGAAAAAGATGAAGGGCAGGGCGATGCTTGGCTGGAAAAAGCTAGTGACATTAAATACAATCATAATTGGCGGTCGGCAATAAAAGATTTGAGTTGGTTTGACCTTTCTGATTATTTCATTCCGCTTGCGACAATTGGTAAGCAAAGAAATATTCCTGCCGCATTAAATTTAGTTGCTCTTGAATATTTGGATAAGGAAGACAATACAAAATTACCTTATGAACCATCTACAGCTTTGGAGTATTTTCGACGGGCACTTAAAATACTTCAAGATGACCTAAATTTCCATAGCTCGGTATCTTATCCACTGGTAAAAAATTATGGTTATAGCGAACATCAACAAGATCTACAAAATATTTATTTTAGCATTGCTATCTGCTACCAGGCACTAAATAAACAAGAAATTTCTAAAGAAACACGGGCTATTTATGAAAAAAATCTCCTTGACAATTTATTTCTGGCTCATGAAGCTGGACATGAAAAAGCATGGGGGCTTTTTTTACTTAATATCTTTGAGGTGAAAGAACTCTCACTTGCTCATTTGCACCTCCAACAGGTACAAGAAGAAGCGAATAAAGGTACGCTCGAAGCAATGATTACTTTGTCGCGCCTGTATGGTAACAAAGAAGATGAAAAACTGTTTAACATGAAACTCAGTGCGCGCTGGACACATTTTGCCGAGTCTTTATATCCAGATAACGAAATTATTGCAGATTGCCTTTATCATCTCCATTTCTCCAGCCTGTGGAAACGCTGTCGTTATGCCTGGTATACCTTTCGTATTCCAGCTAGCGAATTACCCGGCCAGGTTAACAGTATGGTGTAAGGTTTATCCTGAAAATTGTTAAATGTGTAATATGAGCCCCATGATGAGAAGATGCAAACAATGCTGATGTTAAAAAAAGGAATGATGCTGGTGGGGCTGATATTCTTTTCTTTACCCGCCAATGCCGGGTGTACGCTGGAGGAAACAGCCAGAAAGGTGATTATGGGCTTTCAGCAAGAAGATGCCCAATTAATCAACTCGTTAATTGATAAAAAAACGGGTTTGTATGTTCTTTTCCACCGTGGTGCTTCGATGGATGTTGAAAATCTTAAGCAAATTAATTTCAGGCAACCTGTTCCCGAGTATTTCCCATGGCCCTCGGCAGGGGAACATGTTCCGCGAGATGACGAATTTAATAAGAAAGCTATCCCGAAATTTAACTGCGAACGTGGCTGGAATAAGCAGGGGTATTTTATTAGCAATAGCGATGTTCACCATAAAGTCAGCCGTAGTTTGGTCTTCACGCAGATGTTTGGTTCACCGCAAAATACTATTTCTGATGCGCAGATTGCCGCAGCGCGTCGAATGGAATACGGGGCCGTGCGTGTGGTCGCTGCGCCAGAAGAGAGTAACGATGGACTGGTATTTTATTTAAGTCAACTTTACAGTTATGACAGTGACTGGTATCTGACGGTGGTGGATCAGATTGGTGATTGTGGGGCGTGATAAATTCTGATACTGAAACTTATTTACTCATTATTTTAATGACGGAGGTTAATCTTAATTATCAATAAATAAGCGTTATTTTGATATAAAGCCGGACGCCAACAACCTACGCCCGGCATCGTAATTACGTATTGTCTTTCACCGTCTGGCTTGTGCCATTTACTTTAACGGAGGCAATTCCGGTTTCACGAGATTGCGCGGTGGCATACATCTGGCTGGAGCCGATAATTTGATGATTGGCGGCTTTCAGATTGAAATAGAATTTGCCATTGCTTGCCGTTTTTTTCTCATAGCGTTCTTCTTGCGGGCTGTTGCTACGCACCGACGCGATGCCCTTTTCCGCAGAGGCTTTTGAGGTATACAGCTCGCTGGTGAGGATAGTCTCACCATTGCCCGCTTTTAGCACAAACCGGAACTGATTATCACTGCTCTTACTGAGTTCAAACCAACCAGCCATAATGACTCCTTGATTGAAATTGCGTATCGAAAACAGCATCTAAAGGTACTGTTTGCCAATTAAAGTATGAGCGATTTTCTGGTGCCTGCCAGGGCGGAGAGATAATGTCAGTTTGCTGACCATGCGTGGGATAATGTTGCCGGATCTGGTCTGAAGGCCATCTCCGGCAGGTAAAAATGTTAAACGATGCGGCAGGCGTCGGCTTCCCAGCGGTAACCGACGCCGTAAACGGCGCGGATAAATGACTGTTCGGCGTCGAGAGATTCCAGCTTGCGGCGCAGGTTTTTAATGTGGCTGTCGATGGTACGGTCGGTTACCACGCGGTAGTCGTCATAAAGATGGTTCAGCAACTGCTCGCGGGAGAACACTTTTCCTGGTTCATGAGAGAGCGTTTTCAGCAGACGAAATTCTGCAGGCGTCAGGTCAAGCATTTTACCGCGCCAGGAAGCCTGAAAACGACCTTCGTCGATAATCAACGGGCTTTCAGCATCCTGTTGCTGCAACTCACGCTGCGGTTTGCAACGGCGCAAAATGGTTTTGACGCGCGCTACCACTTCCCGTGGGCTGTACGGCTTGCAGATATAGTCATCTGCGCCAATCTCCAACCCCAGCAGGCGGTCGATCTCTTCGATTTTTGCCGTCACCATCACGATCGGAATGTCAGAAAAACGACGAATTTCCCGGCACAGCGTCAGGCCATCGGTGCCAGGGAGCATCAGATCCAACAGGATCAGATCCGGTGGTGTCTGGCGCACATATGGCAGTACCTGATCGCCGTGGCTAATCAACGTTGGCGCATAGCTCGCAGCACGCAGATAATCAATGAGCAACTGCCCCAGCTTCGGTTCATCTTCCACGATCAAAATACGCGGTGTGTTTTCGTCGATTGGTAACTCGGTCATACTTCTCTCTGTAAATCCCGTTCCAGCGGTAACTCTACTGTAATGCTAAGCCCGCCAAAAGGCGAATGGGCGGCAATAATGCGGCCGTTATGTGCTTCAACAATGTTCAGGCAAATCGCCAGCCCCAGCCCGGAACCACCGCTGGCGCGGTTGCGGGAACCTTCGGTGCGATAAAAACGTTCAAACAATTTTTGTAGCTGATCGTCACTGACACCCGGCGCACTGTCGGCAAAGGTCAGGCGCACCGTTTTGTCGTGCTGTTCGGCAGAGATTTTCAGGCTGCCGCCGCTGTCAGTGTAGCGCAGGCTGTTTTCCAGTAAGTTATTGAACAACTGCATTAAACGATCGCGATCGCCAAATACGGTAATACTGTCTGGCAGGGAAAATTGCAATTTCAGGCCACGGCTGGCGAATCGTTCGCGAAATGCGCCTCCCGCCACTTCCAGCAGTGGGATCAAATCTACCGGTGCTTTTTGATAGGCGAGAGCGCCTTCATCAGACATAGACAATTGATGGAGATCGTCAACCAGTTTTGTCAGTGTTCCGACTTCTGCCTGTAAAGAAGCCAGCGTCTCCGGCGTGAATTTACGCACACCATCCTGAATGGCTTCCAGTTCGCCGCGCAGTACTGCTAAAGGCGTGCGCAGTTCATGAGAAATATCGGCCATAAAATCGCGGCGCATCTGCTGGTTTTTCTCCAGTGTGCTGGCGAGTTGATTGAAATCCTCTGCCAGTCTGCCCAACTCATCTTCGCTGGTGGGGGCTACGCGAGTAGTGAAATCACCCGCTGCCAGTTTGTGCGTGCCATCCACCAGTCGTTTTACCGGAGCCAGCAAACCGCGCGCCAGTGGGAATGTCGCCAGCGCCGCTAATAAGGTAGATAAAGCCACAATCAGCCAACTGGTTTGCCGCTGTTGTCTGTCAAAATTGATATCAGTATTACGGGTCAGTCGTTCAACAGGGGAGGCGATCACCGCGCCAACTTCCGCACCATTGACCATAATGGGCCGCCGTGTGCCGTCGGGTGGAACCGGTGCTCGCGGGCCAACCAGCACTTTATTATTTTGATCAACCACCCAAAATTGCGTGCGCCAGCCGTGTGGTGGCATACCGGGGCCGGGCTTATCTTCGTTGTTATCATGCTCCAGTGAACGTAGGATCTGAAATACAAAGCGATCGTTATTACGCAGGAAGCGCCAGTTCCCGTGCTGGGCGTACTGCTCACCAAGCGCATCGCCGAGCATTTGCAGCCGTTGTTCATTACCATGCTTGATGTAATCGATAAAGCCGCGCTCAAAACTGATACGTACCGCCCAGTGCATCGTGATCAATAAGACAATGCAGGTGGCGAAAATCGCCAGAAACAGTTTGCCGGTAATACCGGGTCGCCAGAACTTCATTGCGCGCTCCTTTTTCGCCGTGAAATAGCCACATTTTGATGCGTATCGCTCGGCACTCTGGCAAAGACAAACGCCGGAAGGGCGATGATAAACGCCATGCTAAGCCAGGTGTACATAAAGACGGTTTGTGTGGTGCCGCTGTCGACGCTGACATGCTGCGAACCAAAAAGTCCCAGCAACAGCCCGGCGATGGTGACGCCAATACTCATCGACAATTGCATAATCATCGACAGCAGACTGTTGCCGCTGCTCGCCAGGTTGTCCGGGAGATCTTTCAGCGTCAGGGTGTTCATGGAGGAGAAACGCGTCGAGTTGACCATTCCTTGTAAAAACAGGACGAACGGCAAAACGTAGTACCAGCCCAGCAGAGCGGTAGTCATAAACAACAGGGTGACCAGCGACAGGCCCAGCGTGGTCGCCACCAGTACCCGACGATAACCAAAGCGATTCACTACCTGTACCACAATTCGCTTCATTCCCATGCTGCCGAGTACCATCGGGATCATCATCAGTCCGGCATGAAACGGCGAGAAACCGAGACCAATTTGCAGGAAAACCGGTGTCATAAAGGGCAACATGCCACTGCCAATACGTCCGGCAAAGCTCCCCGCCAGGCCCAGCGAAAAGGTACGAGTGCGGAACAGTTTCAGACTGAACAGGGCGCGGTTGTTATTTTGGGCGTGCAGCAGATAAAGCACCAGTGCTACCACGCCAACTGCGACCAGGCCAGCAATCGCCAGCGGCGAGAAACCTGTACCTTTACTGCCGTCCAGCGCCAGGGTTAAGACTGCCATGCCAACCGCCAGCAACAGAAAGCCGGAGAGATCAAAGCGCCGCGTCTGCATGGTGTAGTTCGGCATTAACATCAGTGTGGCGATCGCGCCAATAATCCCCACCGGAATGTTGATCAAAAAGATCCAGTGCCACGATGCGTACTCCACCAGCAGACCTCCGAGCGCCGGGCCAAGCAGCGGCCCGACCTGACCGGGCAGCGTGACAAAGGTCATCGCCGCCATATATTGCTCGCGTGGTACGATTTTCATCACCGTCAACCTGCCGACCGGCACCATCATCGCGCCGCCAACGCCCTGTAGCGCGCGTGCCAGCAACAGTTCGTTCAGCGTGCCGGAAAGCGCGCAAAACAGTGAACCGAGAGTAAACAGCACGATGGCGGTAAAGAAAATATTGCGCACGCCGACTTTGTCCGCCAGCCAGCCGCTGGCGGGCAGCATCACCGCCACGGTCAGTACATAAGAGACAATGACCATGTGCATATGCAACGGACTTTCCCCGAGGCTTTGCGCCATTGAGGGAAGCGCGGTGTTAACGATGGTGGTGTCCAGCGACTGCATAAAGAAGCCGAAAGCCACAATCCACAATTGCCAGCGGGTGCTGTCGGGAAGATCTGTCATTTACTCGGTTACCGCTTGTTTAGGTTTACGCGAAAAACGCAGCCGCAGACGGTCGAAAAAGAGATACACCACCGGCGTGGTATACAGCGTCAGAAGCTGGCTCATGACCAGACCGCCGACAATGGTGATCCCCAATGGTTGCCGCAACTCCGAGCCGTCACCGCCCGACAATACCAGCGGCAGCGCACCAAACAGCGCCGCCAGGGTAGTCATCATAATCGGGCGAAAACGCAGCAGACAGGCCTGGAAAATAGCTTCCTGCGGCGTCAGGTTACCGTGCCGTTGGGCTTCAAGCGCAAAATCGACCATCATAATGGCGTTTTTCTTCACGATGCCGATTAATAACATGATCCCTATCAGCGCAATTAGGCTGAACGGGGCATTGAACAGCTGCAGCGCCAACAGCGCTCCGACGCCCGCCGAGGGTAGGGTGGAGAGAATCGTCAGTGGATGCACATAACTCTCGTAAAGGATACCCAGTACGATATATACCGTGGCGATGGCGGCGATAATCAGGATCACCTGTGAGTTCATCGTCTCCTGGAACACTTGCGCTGTTCCGGCAAAACTGCCGCGCACCGTCGAAGGCACACCAAGCTGGGTCATTGCGCGATCGATCGCCGCACTGGCGTCCGAGAGCGATTTCCCGGTCGGCAGGTTGAACGAAATGGTCGAGGCCGCCGATAATCCCTGATGATTCACCGACAGTGGAGCGTTCGCCGGTTGCCATTTAGCGAAATACGACAGCGGGATCGCTTTTCCTTCGTTATTGATAACGAACATTTTTTCCAGTGCACTGATGTCCTGGGTATAGCGCGGATCACCTTCCATCACCACTTTGTACTGGTTCATCGGCTGGTAAATGGTCGAGATTTGCCGCTGACCGAAGGCGTTATTTAACAGGCTGTTGGCGGCTTGCACGTCAATTCCCAATCGCGCCATGGTGTCGCGATCGTAAATAAGGTTCATCTCCGCGCCATTATCTTCCTGATCGGAGTTAACATCAGCCAGCTCTGGCAATGTCGCCAGTTTTTTGCGGATTTTCGGCTCCCATTCGCGCAGTGCCGCCAGGTCGTCGGATAACAACGTGTACTGGTAACTGGCGTTAGCCTGACGTCCGCCAACGCGAATATCCTGTACCGCCATCAGGAACAGATTCGCTCCCGGTTCTTTCGCCAGTTTTTTACGCAAGCGATCGATAATCTGTTGGGCCGTTTCGCTCCGCTCGCCGCGTGGTTTAAGGGTGATAAACATCATTCCACTGTTCACCCGTGAACCGCCGGTAAAGCCGGTGACATTATCCACCGCCGGATCGTCACGGATAATTTTCATGAAGTCCTGCAACTTACCGCGCATCGCCTGAAACGAAATACTCTGGTCAGCCTGTATCCCGCCCATCAGTACGCCGGTGTCCTGCTCCGGGAAGAAGGTTTTCGGGATCGAGATATACAGCCAGATATTCAGCGCAATGGTGCCAAGCAGCACCACGCCCACCAGACGGGTATGATTGAGCACCCATTTCAGCGACTTGCCATAGCCTTGTTGCAGGGCTACCAACATGCGACCAAAGCCACGCAGTCGCTTTTGCTCGCGCGGCTTGCTGGCTTTTAGCATCCAGCCGCACATCATCGGCGTTAACGTCAGGGAAACCAGCAGCGAAATACCAATGGCGACAGAAAGCGTCACGGCAAACTCGCGTAACAGGCGACCCGGCAATCCGCCCATCAACAGCAGCGGCAGGAACACCGCCACCAGTGACAGACTCATCGACAGCACCGTAAAGCCGACTTCGCGAGTACCTTGCAGCGCGGCCTGTAGCGGTTTCATCCCCGCCTCCAGATGACGGGCAATGTTTTCCAGCACCACGATGGCGTCATCCACCACAAAGCCAGTGGCGATGGTGAGCGCCATTAACGAAAGATTATTGAGACTGAAACCACACAGGTACATCGCCGCAAACGTACCAATCAGCGAAACCGGCACCGCAACGGCGGGAATAATGGTGGCGCGACCCGAACGCAGGAACAAAAACACCACCAGAATCACCAGCGCCACCGAGATAATCAGCGTCTGCTCAACCTCTTCCAGCGACGCGCGGATAGTAGGGGAGCGATCCTGGGCAATTTGCAGATCAATTGCTGCCGGGATGGTGGATTGTAATTCCGGCAGACGGGCGCGGATGCTGTCTACCGTCTGGATAATGTTGGCTTCCGGCAGCTTGCGGATCATCAGCAAAATAGCCGGTTTGGCGTTGGTCATCCCGGCGTTGCGCACATCCTGTACTGAGTCGGTCACCGTCGCCACATCGCCCAGACGAACCGCGCCGCCGTTGTTGTAATGAATAATCAGTGGCTGATATTCAGCGGCGGTTTTCAGTTCATCGTTAGTCTGGATCTGCCAGCGGTGAGTACCATCTTCCAGCGCCCCCTGCGGTTTACGCACGTTGGCATTGCTGATGGCGGTGCGTACGTCGTCCAGCGAGACGCCCTGATTAAACAGCGCCTGCGGATTCAGCCCGACGCGTACGGCGGGCAGCGAGCTGCCGCCAACATCGACATCACCGACACCGTCGATTTGCGAAATCGTCGGAGCCAGCTGTGTCGAGGCGAAATCGTACAGTTCACCCTGCGAATAAGTATCGGATGTCAGCGTGAGGATCATAATTGGCGCATCCGACGGGTTCGCTTTGCGATAGGTCGGACGGCTGGGCATCCCGCTGGGTAGCAGACTTTGCGCGGCGTTGATCGCCGCCTGCACATCGCGCGCTGCGCCGTTGATATCCCGGTCAAAATCAAACTGCAAAATAATGCGCGTGCTGCCGAGCGAACTGCTGGAGGTCATTTCGCTGACTCCGGCAATGCGCCCAAGTGAGCGCTCCAGCGGCGTGGCAACGGAAGACGCCATTGTTTCTGGTGACGCACCGGGCAGCGAGGCGCTGACCATGATCACCGGAAAATCGACCTGCGGCAGCGGGGCGACTGGCAGCATACGGAAACCCAGTATGCCGCACAGGGTAATGGCGACCGACAGTAAAATCGTCGCCACCGGGCGGTAAATGAAGAGGGCAAAAAACTTCACTTACGCCTCCTCTTCATGACGGGCAAAGCGGCTTTTGGTCCACAATGCCAGACGGTCGAACAGCAGATAAATCACCGGCGTGGTAAACAGCGTCAGCACCTGGCTGACAATCAGACCGCCGACCATGCCGATACCTAACGGACGACGCAGTTCCGCGCCGACCCCGGTACTCAACATCAGCGGCAGCGCACCAAGCAGAGCCGCCAGAGTGGTCATCAGGATCGGACGAAAACGCAACAGACAAGCCTGGTAAATAGCTTCGCGCGGCGACATGCCTTGCTCGCGCTCAGCAGCCAGCGCGAAGTCGATCATCATGATGGCGTTCTTCTTCACGATACCGATCAGCAAAATAATGCCGATAATGGCAATCACATCCAGTTCGCTACCGGCAATCATTAACGCCAGCAGCGCGCCGACCCCTGCGGTGGGTAGCGTCGAGAGAATGGTGATCGGGTGAATAAAGCTCTCGTACAGAATGCCGAGCACGATATACATCGCCACCACCGCCGCGACAATCAGCCAGACAGTGCTGCCCAGCGCTGACTGGAAGGCGAGGGTGCTGCCCTGGAACTGCGTGGTGATATCCACCGGCAGATTCAGCGTCTTCTCTGTGTCCATAATCGCTTGCACCGCATCGCCCAGCGAATAGTTATCCGGCACGTTAAAGGAGATAGTCGTTACCGGGAACTGATCCAGATGGTTGATGGAAAGCGGCGCAAAACGCTGCTCAATTTTGGCAATTGAGCTTAACGGCACCACGCCACCGTCGCTGCTGGTCAGGCGAATGGTATCCAGCGCCGCGAGGCCTGGGGTATTTTCGGTGTTGTGTTCCAGTACCACGCGATACTGGTTAGCCTGAGTATAAATAGTGGAAATCAGTCGCTGACCAAACGCGTTGTACAGGGCGTTATCGACATCCGCCATGCTGATCCCCAGACGGCTGGCGCTGTCCCTGTCGACATTGACATACGCCACCAGCCCTTTGTCCTGCCAGTCGCTGGAGACATCAGAAAGCTGTGGCAGCTGCTGGAGTTTTTCCATCAACTGTGGCACCCAGGTACTGAGCGCATCCAGTGACGTGGCCTGCAAGGTAAACTGGTACTGGGTGCGGCTGACCTGAGTATCAATAGTCAGGTCCTGCGTTGGTTGCAGGAAGAGATCGACGCCCGGCACTTTATCCACCGCCGTTTGCAGACGGGCGATGACTTTTTGCACCCGGTCATCTCGTTCATCCAGTGGTTTGAGATTGATCTGTAAACGCGCACTGTTCAGCGACGGGTTAGTGCCATCAACGCCAACAAATGAGGTCAAACTTTGCACTGCCGGATCCTGCAAAATCACGTCCGCGACCTGGCGTTGCCGCTGGGCCATATTGGCAAAGGAGCTGGATTGCGGTGCCTGCAAAGTGCCCTGAATAATGCCGTTGTCCTGCACCGGGAAGAAACCTTTCGGAATGAACACCCACAGCAGCACGCTAAGCAGCAGCGTGCTGAGCGCCACGCTTAAGGTCAGCCACGGATGATTCAGCACTTTCGCCAGTCCACGACCATAGGCGGCGATTATCCTGTCGAACATTTTCTCCGAGGCACGGGAGAAGCGGTTCTGTTTACGCAGCGACTCCTGGCTGAGCATCCGTGCGCACATCATCGGTGTCAGGGTTAGCGACACCACCGCTGAGATCAAAATCGCGACTGCCAGGGTAATAGCAAATTCGCGGAACAGTCGCCCGACGATATCGCCCATAAACAGCAGGGGGATCAACACCGCAATCAGCGAGAAGGTCAGCGAGATAATGGTAAAGCCGATTTCACCCGCGCCCTTGAGCGCCGCCGCCAGCGGTTTTTCGCCTTTTTCGATATAGCGGGAAATGTTTTCGATCACCACGATGGCGTCATCGACCACAAATCCGGTGGCGATAGTTAACGCCATCAGCGTCAGGTTATTGATTGAAAAATCGAGAAACACCATGACCGCGAAGGTGCCGATTAACGACAGCGGCACTGCGACGCCGGGAATGATGGTCGCCGGAATATTGCGCAAAAACAGGTAGATAATCATGACTACCAGCGCGATAGCCATCATCAGCTCAAACTGGGTATCGTCGACCGATGCGCGGATATTGGTGGTACGGTCAGAAAGTACCGTCACCTTCACCGATTTCGGCAGACTCTCGGTGAGCTGTGGTAGCATCTGCCGGATGCTGTCGGCGGTGGAGATAATGTTAGCACCGGGCTGGCGCTGGACATTCATCACAATGGCCTGTTCTTTGTTCGCCCACGCGCCGAGCCAGCTGTTTTCTGCTCCTTGCTCTACGGTTGCGACATCGCCCAGACGAATCGGTGCGCCGTTCTGGTAGGCGATGATTAGCTGGCGATACTCTTCGGCGGATTGCATCTGGTCGTTCGCGGAAAGCGTGACCGCGCGGGAAGGGCCGTCGAGGCTCCCTTTTGCCGAGTTAACGTTAGCGCCGGTAATAGCGGTGCGCACGGTTTCGCTGGTCAGACCGAGGGCGGCAATCGCCTGAGCGTTAAGTTTGACGCGAACAGCCGGACGCTGGCCGCCGGAAAGCGTGACCAGCCCTACGCCGGAAATCTGCGAGATTTTCTGCGCGACGCGGGTTTCCACCATATCTTCCACCTGGGTCATCGGCATGGCGGTTGAGGTGACGGCGAGCGTCATGATCGGCGGATCTGCCGGGTTCACTTTGCTGTAAACCGGCGGGTTAGGCAGATCGCTCGGCAACAGGTTAGTGGCAGCGTTAATCGCGGCCTGCACTTCCTGCTCGGCGACATCCAGCGGTAAGGTTAGCTGGAACTGTAAAGTGATAACTGACGCACCGCCGGAACTTTGCGACGACATTTGTTTCAGGCCGGACATCTGCCCAAACTGGCGTTCGAGCGGCGCGGTAACGGCAGAGGTCATGACATCCGGGCTTGCACCTGGGTAGAGCGTGACCACCTGAATGGTCGGATAATCCACTTCCGGCAGTGCCGAAACGGGCAGGGCGCGATAACCGATAATCCCGGCGAGTAAGATCGCCACCATCAGCAGCGTGGTGGCGACAGGACGCATAATAAACAGGCGCGACGGGCCGCCTGTGCTGCTCGGAGGTAACACCTGCATCAGGAGCGCGCTCCTTTTTTCGCGTATTCGCGGCTGGTGGCTTTCTCTTCCGGAGTAGTGGTGCTCTGGGCTTCCACCACTTCCACTTTCGCCCCTTCGGTCAGGCGATCAATGCCGTCCGTCACTACGCGATCGCCCGCAGAAATACCTGCGCGGATCACCACTTTCTGACTGTCCTGAATGCCCGGTGTCACCAGATGTTTGCTGACTTTGTTTTCGCTATTCAGTACCCAGACAAAATGGCCTTCGTTGCCCATTTGCAGTGCGGCGGTGGGGATCACCACGGCGTTTTGTTCGGTATCGACTAACATGCGAGCGTTAACAAACTGATTAGGGAAAAGCGCATCATCCTGATTATTAAAGCGAGCTTTCACTTTAATCGTACCGGTAGTGGCATCGATTTGGTTATCGAGACTTAACAGCGTGCCTTCACTTAACTTCTTCGAGTTGGTGCGATCCCAGGCTTCTACCACCAGCGGTTTTCCGGCTTTTTGCGCCTGTACAACGGTGGCGATATCGCTTTCCGGCAGAGTAAAGACCAGATCGATAGGATGTGTTTGGGTGATCACCACAATCCCGGTGGTGTCGCCACTGGAGATTTGGTTACCAACATCAACCTGCTTGAGACCAACGCGACCATCAACTGGTGCGGTGATACGGCTCCAGTCGAGTTGCAATTGCGCGCTGGCGACGCTTGCTTCATCAGCCTTAATGGTACCTTCGGTTTCACTGACCAGCGCTTGTTGGGCATCCAGTTCCTGACGAGATACGAGATTGGTTTTTGCCAGTTGTTGATAACGCGACAGGTCACGGCGGGCGTTGGCGAGCGTGGCTTTATCTTTTGCCAGTTGGCCCTGGGCTTGTGCTAATGCAACTTTGAACTGGCTTGGGTCAATTTCTGCCAGTAAATCGCCTGCTTTGACCTGCTGGCCTTCCTGGAAATGTAACGCCATCAGTTGACCGTCCACGCGGCTGCGCACCGTAACAGTATTAGCGGCGGTAATGGTGCCAAGCCCGGTGAGGTAACGCGGAACAGCCTGTTCTACTGCGGTCGCCGCCTGAACCGGAGCTAATGGGCCGGCACGCATACCACGGCGACCACCCGCTGGCGATTGCTGCGCTTGTTTCGTCGCCCCAGGGGCTGCACTCTGGGAGTCATTGCGGCCTTGCCAGAACCAGAATGCGGCGATGGCGGCGATAACCACCACGATTACGATTACCCAACGGGATTTATAACTGCCTTTCATCGTTAAGAGTTTCTCTTCCTGAAACGTTTCGCGGAATGATACTAGTGTAGCCAGCCAATAAGGGAGAAAAATGGAGGAATTATGAAACACTGTCGGGAATCGTCTGAATGACGGGCACATTTGCGAGCACGCATCCAGTAATAACACATGAAACTATTTTATCTACGCGTTAGCGATAGACTGCTTGCATGGCGAAAGGAGGTAAGCCGACGATTTCAGCGGGACGCTGAAACGGGAAAGCCCCTCCCGAGGAAGGGGCCTTAAATAAGGAAAGGGTCATGATGAAGCTACTCATCATCGTGGTGCTCTTAGTGATTAGCTACCCAGCATACTAAGACTACCAGGGCGGGGGAAACCCCGCTCTACCCTCACTCCTGAAAGTATGCCTTCACGGTCCAATTGTCAATCCGCAGACTTTGCAGTCTGCGATCCTGCCAGCAAATATTCTTTGCGAGTCGTTACGCAATAATCACACTTGAAACTATTTTATCCGCAAGTCAGCGATAGACTGCATACAGGGCGAAAGGAGGTAAGCCGAAGATTTCAGCGGGACGCTGAAACGGGAAAGCCCCTCCCGAGGAAGGGGCCTTAAATAAGGAAAGGGTCATGATGAAGCTACTCATCATCGTGGTGCTCTTAGTCATTAGCTGGCCAGCTTACTAAGACTACCAGGGCGGGGGAAACCCCGCTCTACCCTCACTCCTGAAATTATGTCACTCCGCCCTTAGTGTCAATCGACGGCTCTCCGTTCTTGCGAGGCGAATAGCAAAATTTTCTGCGCCGCCGGGCCTAATTCTGAAAGTTTCTTCGTTTGCTCTTATTTCATTATTGCAATCGGTATGATACCGGACCTCAATAATTCTCTAAGAAAGGATTTCTTATGAGCGAACAAATCACGTTTGCCACCAGCGATTTTGCCAGTAACCCGGAACCACGTTGCCCCTGCATTTTGCTGCTGGATGTTTCTGGCTCGATGAGCGGCAGACCCATTAATGAACTTAACACCGGATTGGTTACCTTTCGCGATGAGCTGCTTGCCGATTCGCTGGCCTTAAAAAGAGTGGAACTCGGCATTGTGACGTTCGGCCCGGTGCATGTGGAACAACCCTTTACCAGCGCCGCTAATTTTTTCCCGCCCATCCTGTTTGCCCAGGGCGATACACCAATGGGCGCTGCCATTACCAAAGCCCTGGATATGGTTGAGGAGCGGAAACGTGAATATCGTGCCAATGGTATTTCCTATTATCGTCCGTGGATTTTCCTGATCACCGATGGCGCACCAACCGATGAGTGGCAGGCTGCCGCCAACAAAGTGTTTCAGGGGGAAGAAGATAAGAAGTTTGCCTTCTTTACCATCGGTGTTCAGGGGGCGGATATGAAGACGCTGGCCCAAATCAGCGTCCGTCAGCCTTTGTCTCTGCAGGGATTACAATTCCGTGAACTGTTTAGCTGGTTATCCAGTTCGCTGCGTTCGGTTTCCCGCTCCACGCCGGGAACGGAAGTTGTGCTGGAAGCGCCAAAAGGCTGGACGTCAGTGTGAGCTGGCGACTGGTCTATGCATCAGCCGTTGGAACGTCGCATATTAGCGCTGATTTGCCTTGCCAGGATGCCTGCCAGATGCAGGTTGCCTGGCTAAATGACCAGCAGCCATTATTGTCGGTATTTGTCGCTGATGGCGCAGGCAGCGTCTCGCAGGGTGGCGAAGGTGCGATGCTCGCCGTCAATGAAGCGATGGCTTATATGTCGCAAAAAATGCAGGGCGGGGAATTGGGGCTTAATGATGTCCTCGCAACGGACATTGTGCTGACCATTCGTCAGCGACTTTTTGCCGAGGCGGAAGCCAAAGAATTAGCGGTTCGCGATTTTGCCTGCACGTTTTTGGGATTGATTTCATCAGCTAATGGCACCTTGATTATGCAGATTGGCGATGGCGGCGTGGTGGTAGATTTGGGGCACGGTTTGCAACTGCCGCTCACGCCGATGGTGGGTGAATATACCAATATGACGCACTTCATTACCGATGAAGATGCCGTTTCCAGACTGGAAACTTTCACCAGCACTGAGCGTGCGCACAAAGTTGCAGCATTTACGGATGGTATTCAGCGACTGGCGTTAAATATGCTGGATAATTCTCCGCATGTGCCTTTCTTTACCCCGTTTTTCAATGGACTGGCGTCAGCAACGCAGGAACAACTCGATTTATTACCTGAATTGTTAAAGCAGTTTTTGTCCAGCCCGGCGGTAAACGAGCGTACGGATGATGATAAAACGTTGGCACTGGCGCTGTGGTTACCATGAAACCCACTTTATATACTGCTACTGGTGAGTGCGTTACGCCTAGCCGTGAACTGGGCAAAGGCGGCGAAGGTGCGGTTTATGATATCGAGGAGTTTGTCGATAGCGTCGCCAAGATTTATCACACGCCGCCACCCGCCTTAAAACAGGACAAACTTGCCTTTATGGCTGCGACAGCTGACGCGCAGTTGTTGAATTATGTCGCCTGGCCGCAGGCAACGCTTCACGGTGGACGAGGCGGAAAAGTTATCGGTTTTATGATGCCAAAAGTTTCTGGTAAAGAACCGATTCATATGATCTATAGCCCGGCACATCGTCGCCAGAGTTACCCTCATTGTGCGTGGGATTTTCTACTCTATGTTGCGCGCAATATTGCTTCATCTTTTGCTACTGTTCATGAGCACGGGCACGTCGTGGGTGACGTAAACCAGAACAGCTTTATGGTAGGTCGCGACAGCAAAGTGGTGTTGATTGATAGCGACTCCTTTCAGATTAATGCCAATGGTACACTGCATTTATGCGAAGTCGGCGTGTCGCATTTTACGCCGCCAGAGCTGCAAACCATGCCATCATTTGTCGGCTTTGAACGCACAGAAAATCACGATAATTTTGGCCTTGCGTTGCTGATATTTCACATCTTGTTTGGTGGGCGGCATCCTTATTCCGGTGTACCGCTTATCTCTGATGCAGGTAATGCGCTGGAGACGGATATTGCCCATTTCCGTTATGCCTACGCCTCAGATAATCAGCGACGTGGTTTAAAACCGCCGCCACGATCGATTCCGCTGTCGATGTTACCGGGCGATGTTGAAGCCATGTTTCAGCAGGCATTCACGGAAAGTGGCGTGGCAACCGGGCGTCCGACGGCAAAAGCGTGGGTAGCGGCACTTGATTTACTACGCCAACAGTTAAAGAAATGTACCGTTTCGGCAATGCATGTTTACCCCGCTCATTTGACTGACTGCCCGTGGTGTGCGCTGGATAATCAAGGCGTTATCTATTTTATTGATCTCGGTGAAGAGGTCATTACCACCGGCGGTGATTTTGTGCTGGCGAGAGTCTGGGCGATGGTGATGGCATCAGTAGCACCGCCAGCATTGCAATTGCCATTACCCGATCATTTCCAACCGACTGGCAGGCCGCTTCCTTTAGGCCTGTTACGGCGCGAATACATCATTCTGATTGAGATCGCACTGTCAGCGTTATCGCTGTTGTTTTGCGGCCTTCAGGCAGAACCGAGTTATATTATTTTGATTCCTGTGCTGGCGGCTATCTGGATTATTGGCAGCCTGACAAGCAAAGCGTACAAAGCAGAAATCCAGCAACGCCGTGAGGCGTTTAATCGCGCGAAAATGGACTATGACCATTTAGTCAGCCAGATCCAGCAGTTGGGCGGGCTGGAAGGTTTTATCGCCAAACGGGCGAGGCTCGAAAAAATGAAGGACGAAATTCTTGGGTTACCGGAAGAAGAAAAGCGCGATCTGGCAGCACTTCAGGACACCGCAAGGGAACGGCAGAAGCAGAAGTTTCTGGAGGGATTTTTTATTGATGTTGCCTCTATTCCCGGCGTTGGCCCTGCGCGTAAAGCGGCGTTACGGTCCTTTGGTATTGAAACGGCGGCAGACGTTACCCGACGGAGCGTTAAGCAAGTAAAAGGTTTTGGTGATCATCTGACCCAGGCGGTTATCGACTGGAAAGCGAGTTGCGAACGCCGTTTTGTGTTCAGGCCGAATGAAGCGGTAACGCCAGCAGACAGACAAGCGGTAATGGCGAAAATGACCGCCAAACGACATCGGCTGGAATCGGCGTTGACTGTCGGTGCGACAGAGTTGCAGCGATTCCGCCTTCATGCTCCAGCACGGACCATGCCGTTGATGGAGCCGCTACGTCAGGCGGCAGAAAAACTGGCTCAGGCGAAGGCTGATTTAAGCCGCTGCTGAGCCATTTTTCAATTAACGAAACACCACTTCCGCCCAGCGTGCCAGCCCGGCGGTGACGGAGCCAAAGTCATCGCCGCCTGCAATCGGAATGCCCGGCAACTGTTCTGCCAGCGCTTTTTTAATCAGCGGCGATCGGGCGCTACCACCAGTCAGATAGATGACATCCGGTTTTTCCTGGGCGTTATCCAGCGCCAGTTGCACCTGTTCCAGAATTCGCGCCAGTGGCTGGTTGAGGGCGCTTTCCAGCCCTTGCTGGCTAATCAGCGTAGCCAGTTCATCGCTGATAAACGGCAGTGAGGCGCGGGTTTCCGCTACGCTTGAAAGCGCAATTTTGCTCTCTTCTGCGCTACGTACCAGGCGATAGCTTAAACGCTGACGCCAGACTTTCTGTAACAGGGCCACTTTTTCCGGTTCGCGGGCATCGCGTACCAGATCGTTAAGCAGACGACCATTGGCACTACTGTAGAAATCACTTTGCGCAGGGACGTCGTTGATGGCAACCGCATTCCACCACGGCAGAATCGGCAGCGCGATGCCTTTTTCGGTTTCGCCACCCATGCCCAGTAACGGCATCAGGTTTTTAAACGCCAGTGCGATATCCAGATCGTTACCGCCAATACGGCAACCACTGTGACCCAGCAGGCTGGCTTCACGATCGAGGCGCGAACGCCACTGTGGCCCCATTAGCAGTAAAGAACAGTCAGTCGTACCACCGCCGATATCCACCACCAGCACCCGTTTTTCTTCCTGCAAGGTGGCTTCGTAATCCAGCCCAGCCGCGACCGGCTCGTACTGGAATACCACATCCTTAAACCCGGCACGCTTCGCCGCGCGTTCCAGAATCCCTTGCGCCTGGGTGTTTGCTTCATCGCTGCCCAGCCCCTGGAAGTTGATCGGGCGACCAATCACTGCCTGAGTAATTGCCTCCGGCAGTTGAGCCTGCGCCTGCTGGCGAATGTGCAACATCATTGCGCAGACCAGATCCTCAAACAGCGCTACCTGCTGCGGTTTTAAGCCGCTGGCACCGAGGAACGATTTTGGTGATTTCACAAACCACACCTCTTCTGGATCATCAATGTACTGTGCCAGTGAGGAAAGACCGAACTGCACGCTTTTCGCCGTAACATCGATATCTTCTTCGCGGTTATAACGAATCGCCCGACGCAGCAGCGCCTGCGTTTCATCGTCGTCTGCCGGAACGTCATGATGGCGGTACAGCCATTCGCTTACCGCTTCACGCGTTGGCGCGCAAAGCATTGAAGGCAGCAGCGTGCTGTCGTTTTCCATTTTTAGCAAATGCGGTTTACCGTCGCGCATGACCGCCACTGAACAGTTTGCTGTACCGTAATCAAAACCAATAAACACGAAATAATCCCCATGCCGGTGAAGAAGGGGCGTGACTTTAGCGAAATGTTGCCGTCGCGACAACCGGAATATGAAAGCAAAGCGCAGCGTCTGAATAACGTTTATGCTGAAAGCGGATTAACAAGGAGATGCGATGTATACCCTGAACTGGCAGCCGCCGTATGACTGGTCGTGGATGTTGGGATTTCTCGCCGCCCGTGCGGTGAGCAGCGTGGAAACGGGCGCGGACAGTTATTATGCCCGTAGTCTGGCGGTAGGCGAATATCGCGGCGTGGTGACTGCTATTCCGGATATAGCCCGCCATACTCTGCACATAAATTTAAGTGCAGGTTTAGAACCTGTTGCCGCTGAGTGTCTGGCGAAAATGAGCTGCCTGTTTGATCTGCAATGTAACCCGCAGATTGTTAACGGTGCGTTGGGCAAGTTAGGCGCGGCGCGGCCCGGATTGCGTTTACCCGGCAGTGTTGATGCTTTTGAGCAGGGCGTGCGGGCGATTTTAGGCCAACTGGTGAGCGTGGCGATGGCGGCAAAATTGACCGCCAGAGTGGCACAGCTTTATGGCGAACGGCTGGATGATTTTCCGGATTATGTCTGCTTCCCCACGCCTCAGCGGCTGGCTGCAGCCGACCCGCAGGCATTAAAAGCGTTAGGTATGCCGTTGAAACGGGCAGAGGCACTGATTCATCTGGCAAATGCGGCGCTGGAGGGCACCTTACCAATGACAATACCGGGCGACGTAGAACAAGCGATGAAAAAACTGCAAACTTTTCCGGGGATCGGGCGCTGGACGGCGAATTATTTCGCCTTGCGCGGCTGGCAGGCGAAAGATGTTTTTCTGCCGGATGATTATCTGATTAAACAGCGATTTCCGGGAATGACACCGGCACAAATCCGCCGTTATGCCGAGCGCTGGAAACCCTGGCGTTCTTATGCGCTGTTGCATATCTGGTATACGGAAGGCTGGCAACCAGACGAAGCATGACGTTGGTCGCCGGATGCGGTGCGAGCGCCTTATCCGGCCTGGGGAATGAGCGATTTGTAGGCATGATAAGACGCGTTAGCGTCGCATCAGGCAATGGGGCAAACGCTCCCTCAGTTAATCGCGAAATAACTGCTATTCACCAGCAAATCCAGCGGTTGGGCATCGACAATCACATCGCCATAAATCAGATCGACGCCGATGCCCGAAAGCGTATCCATCACTAAGGGTAAAACGACTGGCCCGGCGATGGTTTTCATCCCGAGTCGCTGAGCATGCCCCTGAATAATCGTAATCAGCATCTCATCCATCAAATTACCCTGCACGCTGGCGCATAACTCACCATCAAGTAGCAGGTAATCTGCCATATTTGCTTTCAGCGAGTTGAAGATTTGCAGATCGCGGCCCACCTGACTGAATACGATCCGACATCCCGCCAGCCGCAGTTTTTGCACGCTTGCTGCGTGATCTAAAATCGCGTCTGCCGGAATAATCAGATGTAATAACCGTGGTGGTAGAGGGCTATTTTCCAGCTGCTCAATTAGTTCATTCACCAGCGTGGCGCTACTCAAACCGGCAACGGAAAGGGGGAGGGCGATGCTTAAGCCTTTACTGGCAATCGCTTTTGCGGCCTGCTGGAAAAAATCGTGGAATACCCGTCGGTCAAGAGCATGGCTAAGTGCCGGATCGCTGAAGCTACGACGAAATGTTTGTTCATCAATAATCTCGCCTTCGCAACTCCAGAGCTTAAGTGAAATCAGCCACAAATTACGCGCTTGCGGGATCCGCGGCGAAGCGACACCGTGGGCGATCATCATCAACTGATTCTCTTTAATCATCCGCCTCTGTTCATCAAGCGATATCGCCGCCCGTTCGCTATGTGCGGCAGCTTGCTGCGGTTCGTAAACCGTCACCCGGCCCCGTCCACCATTTTTGGAGGCATAACAGGCGATATCAGCCTGCGACATCACTTCAGCCGCCTGATGATTGTTGTCATCAATCAAGGTAATCCCGGCACTGGCACCTACCCGATGCACACGTCCTTCCCAGATAAAGTGATAGTCATTCACGGCGCTGATAATGCGTGTAGCGATAAAACGCGCACTTTCGACATTACAATCTGGCAGCAGCAGACCAAATTCATCGCCACCGAGTCGCGCCAGCACGTCGCTGGAGCGCAGCATACTCAGCATCAACGACGCCAGTTCGCGCAGTAAAGCGTCGCCCGCCGCATGCCCGGCGCTGTCATTCACCGCTTTAAAGCGATCAAGATCGATAAACACCAGGGCATGTCGCTGATGCGTACTGTTTACCGTTTGCAGCAGGATGCGTAGTTGCTTCTCAAAACTGGCGCGATTGGCGAGATGCGTCAGTGCATCATGGGAGGCGCTGTAGCTCAGCTGGCGCAGCATTTTGCGTGATTCGGTGACGTCCTGAATCACCAGAACCGAGCCTATATTGCTGCCGTCCAGAGTACTTAACGGCGTAATACTGTAATGCACGTCGTAGCTGCCGCCGCTTCGGCAGTGCAACACCACATCTTGTTCAATCGCGGAACGTGAGGTGTCGGCACTGTAAATGTTCTCCATTAATGGTCCGTTGTCGCCAAAAGTAATATGCAACACCGTCAGGAGCGGAACACCTAACGCTTCTTCCTGCGTCCAGCCGCTCATCTTCTCCGCCACCGGATTCATAAAGGTAATTTTCATTGCCATATCAATACAGACCACGGCTTCGCCGATGGAATCCAGCGTTATGTGCAGGCGCTCTTTTTCCTGAAACAATGCCTCGTTAAGCTGTTTCACTTCGGTCATATCCATATTAATGCCGAGCAGGCGTTCGACTTCGCCTTCTTTATTCAGTACCCGGTTAGCGAGGGCGCGGATATGGCGAATGCCGTCTTTCACGGTAATGCGAAATTCCAGTTTAAAGGGCGAGCGTGATTGCAACGAATCACGAATCACTTTTTCGGCGTGCTGGCGATCTTCCGGCAGCACGCACTCGTACCACACCTGCCAGTTCGGTTTGATATGCGGAGGAATTTCATACAGCTCGAACATCCGCTTATCCCAGCTAAAAATATTCGGCTTCAGCTCCCACTCCCAGATGCCAATCCCGCCCGCTTCGTTAGCCAGCGTGATGCGCTCCATCAGTTGCTGATTCACCTGTTCGGTGCGTTTTAGCTCGTTAATGTCTTCAATCTGAGCGATAAAATAGAGCGGCGTGCCATCCGTGTGGCGCACCAGTGAGACGGCAAGCAACGCCCAGACAACATCGCCATTGCGGTTGTAGTAGCGTTTTTCCATTGAATAGGTGTTTATTTCACCGCTGATCAGCTTTTCAACCTGTTGGAGATCTTTATTGAGATCCTCCGGCCAGGTCAGTTGCTGAAAGGTGAGTCCGCGCAGCTCTTCCTGACTGTAACCGAGAAACTGGCAGAGTGCTTTGTTGGATTGCAGCCATTGCCCCTCGGTGCCCACTAATGCCATGCCGATGGCGGAATATTCCATGGCGTTACGAAAACGGGTTTCGCTTTCGGAAATGTGTTTGCGTTCCGCACGAAAGGCATACATCACCATGGTCATGATGTTGGCGGGCAGCAGGATCAGCAAAAACGGTAGCCACGGCATATGGCTCATCAGGTATGTACGCGGCGTAGCAAGCAGGGAGGGATCAGCGGCCATCATCAGTGACACCATCATCACCGTGGTAAGGAAGATCAAAAAGGCTTCCATTCGTGGCAGGCGCACGGCGCTCCACATCAACAGCACAATAATGAAAGTAAAAGGCCACGGCAGATACAGCATCGAAAGCCAGCTTAACGTCAGTGTGATGGCTAACGTGAGCAGCGACTCAAAAAGCAACCGTGGGTTGCGATGGCGCAGCAGATAGTGTGGTTTAAATAACAATCCCAGCGGCACCAGTGCCAGTGCGCCGATGGATTCTGACAGTACCCATATCAAAAATGCCCTGAGAGGATCGTCTCCGGGCGTCAGCAGGATAACCAGAACACCCCCTAACAGAGGTGGAACAATGGCGCTGCCGAGTGCCAGACGCAGCCAGTCAGCCAGATTTTGCAATGGGTTATACCACGGCAGCAATTTACGCAGTAGCACTGCCCCGACCACGGCTTCAACAATATTGATGGTCGTCCAGGTCATGTTCAGCGAGCTGGTGGAAAAAAGCAGGATGGATGCGGCGATATTTCCCAGCGAGCAGCTCAGCGCAATCCCCGGCCACATGCGCCCGGCATGGCGATAAAACGCCACCATCATGATGGACGTCGGGAACCACAGTGGGGCGAGTTGGGTGCCAAACTGCGAAAGCTCAAGTGAGAAAAGGGTGAAGATAAACGAGACTAAACCTAAACTGACCAGGTGAAGCAGCGGGTGGGGCAGGGCAATTAATACATGCTGTGATTGTTTGCTCATTACCGCTTTATCCGCAAGACCAGGTCGCCAGTATTCGTTTCTGTGTTTATGCTAGTACAAAAGTTTTACATTTTATATGCGAATTGCTCATAAAGTGACGTAAAGGCGGATAATTTGCGCAACTGCGTATAACAATTTTTACCTTGTATAAAACTGATCAACGTAATTTGCCACCGGGAATTCTTCGTCAACAATTAACTCTGAGCGCGCGGCAACGCTATTCGACTGGTATCAGGCGGATGAAATCCCTATAATTGCCGCGTTTGGCGCTTCGTCGCCCCCTTCCTAACATCCAGGTTAATCAGGTCGCTAAATATATGACTGATCAGTCTCATCAGTGCGTCATTATCGGTATCGCTGGCGCATCGGCTTCCGGCAAGAGTCTTATTGCCAGTACCCTTTATCGTGAATTACGTGAGCAAGTCGGTGATGAACACATCGGCGTAATTCCCGAAGACTGCTATTACAAAGATCAAAGCCATCTGTCGATGGAAGAACGCGTTAAGACCAACTACGACCATCCCAGCGCGATGGATCACAGCCTGCTGCTTGAGCATTTACAAGCATTGAAACGCGGCTCGGCAATTGACCTGCCGGTTTACAGCTATGTTGAACATACGCGTATGAAAGAAACGGTGACGGTTGAGCCGAAGAAAGTCATCATTCTCGAAGGCATTTTGCTGCTAACGGATGCGCGTTTGCGTGACGAACTTAACTTCTCAATTTTCGTTGATACCCCGCTGGATATCTGCCTGATGCGCCGCATCAAGCGTGACGTTAACGAGCGTGGGCGTTCAATGGATTCAGTGATGGCGCAATATCAAAAAACCGTGCGCCCGATGTTTCTGCAATTCATTGAGCCTTCTAAACAATATGCGGACATTATCGTGCCGCGCGGCGGGAAAAACCGCATCGCCATCGATATATTGAAAGCGAAAATAAGTCAGTTCTTTGAATAAGCTTGATAAATTGTGTACCGTTCAGTGATAACCTGGTATGCCCTTGACGTAATTGGCGTTAAGGGAGTGATGCGCGAAAGGAGAAAATGCCATGCGTCTGTGTGACCGAGATATTGAAGCCTGGCTTGATGAAGGCCGTTTGTCGATCAACCCACGTCCGCCAGTGGAGCGTATTAACGGCGCGACGGTGGATGTGCGCCTGGGCAATAAATTTCGTACCTTCCGTGGTCACACGGCAGCGTTTATCGATCTGAGCGGTCCCAAAGATGAAGTGAGCGCCGCGCTTGACCGCGTGATGAGCGATGAGATCGTTCTCGATGAAAGCGAGGCGTTCTATCTTCACCCAGGAGAGCTGGCGCTGGCGGTGACGCTGGAGTCGGTGACGCTGCCAGCCGATCTGGTGGGCTGGCTGGACGGGCGTTCTTCACTGGCGCGTCTGGGGCTGATGGTGCACGTCACCGCGCACCGCATCGATCCGGGCTGGTCTGGCTGCATTGTGCTGGAGTTCTACAACTCCGGTAAGCTGCCGCTGGCGCTGCGTCCGGGCATGTTAATTGGTGCGCTGAGCTTTGAGCCGCTTTCCGGCCCGGCGGCGCGACCTTACAACCGCCGTGAAGATGCGAAATATCGCAACCAGCAGGGCGCGGTAGCCAGCCGAATCGATAAAGACTAATTCAGGCCCATTGAGGATACCATGAGACGATTTCTGACGACGCTGATGATACTCCTGGTCGTGCTGGTGGCCGGGTTATCTGCGTTAGTGTTGCTGGTGAATCCGAATGATTTCCGCGACTATATGGTCAAGCAAGTTGCTGCACGTAGCGGTTATCAATTGCAGCTCGACGGGCCACTGCGTTGGCACGTCTGGCCGCAGCTTAGTATCCTCTCCGGGCGAATGTCTCTCACCGCCCAGGGCGCGAGCCAGCCACTGGTTCGCGCCGACAACATGCGTCTGGACGTGGCGCTTTTACCACTACTGAGTCATCAACTGAGCGTTAAGCAGGTGATGCTAAAAGGGGCTGTGATCCAACTGACGCCGCAGACGGAAGCGGTGCGCAGTGAAGACGCTCCGGTTGCACCGCGCGACAATACCTTGCCGGATCTGTCAGACGATCGCGGATGGTCGTTTGATATATCCAGTCTTAAGATGGCGGACAGCGTGCTGGTGTTCCAGCATGAAGATGACGAGCAGGTGACAATCCGCAATATCCGCCTGCAAATGGAACAAGATCCCCAACATCGTGGCTCATTTGAGTTCTCCGGGCGGGTTAATCGCGATCAGCGCGACCTCACGATATCCCTTAACGGTACGGTAGATGCTTCTGATTATCCGCATGATTTAACGGCGGCTATTGAACAAATTAACTGGCAGTTGCAGGGTGCCGATTTACCAAAACAAGGTATTCAGGGGCAGGGGAGTTTCCAGGCCCAGTGGCAGGAGTCACATAAACGCCTTTCATTTAACCAAATTAGTTTGACCGCCAATGACAGTACGCTGAGCGGGCAAGCACAGGTCACGTTGACAGAGAAACCGGAATGGCAGCTGAGACTGCAATTCCCGCAACTGAATCTTGACAACCTCATCCCGCTTAAAGAAACAGCGAACGGTGAAAACGGTGCCGCGCAGCAAGGGCAGAGCCAATCCACGTTGCCGCGCCCGGTCATTTCTTCGCGTATTGATGAACCGGCCTATCAGGGATTGCATGGCTTTACGGCTGATATTTTGTTGCAGGCCAGTAACGTGCGCTGGCGCGGAATGAATTTTACAGACGTTGCCACGCAAATGACCAACAAGTCGGGTTTGCTGGAAATTACTCAACTGCAGGGCAAGCTTAACGGTGGACAGGTTTCGCTGCCGGGCACGCTGGACGCGACATCAATAAATCCGCGGATAAACTTCCAGCCACGGCTGGAAAACGTTGAGATTGGTACCATTCTGAAGGCGTTTAACTATCCGATTTCGTTGACCGGAAAGATGTCACTGGCTGGTGATTTCTCCGGTGCTGACATAGATGCCGACGCATTCCGCCACAACTGGCAAGGACAGGCACATGTCGAAATGACCGACACACGCATGGAAGGGATGAACTTCCAGCAGATGATTCAGCAAGCGGTAGAACGTAATGGTGGTGATGTGAAGGCCGCTGAAAACTTTGATAACGTGACGCGTCTTGACCGCTTTACCACCGATTTGACGTTGAAGGATGGCGTCGTGACGTTAAACGACATGCAAGGTCAATCGCCAGTGCTGGCGCTGACAGGGGAAGGCATGTTGAATCTGGCAGATCAAACCTGCGACACCCAGTTTGACATTCGTGTGATTGGTGGCTGGAACGGAGAAAGCAAACTGATTGATTTCCTCAAAGAAACGCCAGTACCGCTGCGGGTTTATGGCAACTGGCAGCAACTCAATTACAGCCTGCAAGTGGATCAGTTACTGCGCAAACATCTACAGGACGAAGCGAAACGTCGCCTGAATGACTGGGCCGAGCGGAATAAAGATTCCCGCAATGGCAAAGATGTGAAGAAGTTGCTGGAGAAGATGTAAGACAAGTTATGCAGATGGCGGCGTCAATTTGTCGCCATCTGTATTTATAGCACTAAGCAGCATGTGGATATTGAATTTCAATACGTTGAATATGCAATCCTGCATGAGCCATCATGGTGATCAATTTATCGATACTAAAGATCTGGATCTTACCTCTGGCAAGTTCAGATATGCGAGGTTGAGTGACCCCTAAAGCAGACGCTGCCTGAGCCTGGCTAAACCCTTGTTGTTCAATCCAGTTATTAATGATCGTTACAAGTTCGGCACGGATCCGCATATTTTCCGCTTGTTCAGGGGTGTCACTCACCGCATCCCACACACTATCAAAGGTTTCAATTTTCATTTTTCCGCTCCTGAACAAGTTCTTTATAGCGTCGTTTGTCTAAATCAATATCCGATTGACTGGTAGTCTGTGTTTTCTTTTGAAAACAATGCAATACGTAAACCGCTTCTTCAAATTTTGCGATATACATGACGCGATAGATCCCATCAGCATCGCGAGTACGAATCTCTCGCACACCAGGGCCGATAGTTGAAAAAGGTTTCCAGTCGTATGGGTTTAACCCTTGTTGGATCCTGTCGAGTTGATAGCCAATTTCCTGTCGAGACGATTCTGGAAATGCGCGTAAATCGTCAAGACTGGTATCAAGAAAAGCCAGCTTTTTTCTCATTACTCCATCCTTAGATTATACTAAATTTTGTATAAATCAAATGCGCAGTTTGAACCTGCGCATTTGATGTTTTATCACACTTCGTACTCCATCTCGCCATCCTTACGTAGCGGAATAATTTGCACCTTCTGCACGCGATGGCTTTCCACCTGCAACGTTTTAAGCAAATAATCCCCCACCTGAACTTCTTCGCCAGGTTTTGGAATACGCTGCAAATATTCCATCAATAGCCCGGCAATGGTGTGATATTCACGTTTTTCATCCAGCGGCAGCGGCACATATTGCACCAGATCCTCCAGCGGCATATGACCATTCGCCGTCCAGGAACCGTCCGCATTTTTCTGAATATCATGGCGGGCGTCGATCTCTTCCACTTCGTTCGGTAAGTTACCGGCAATGGTTTCAGTGACGTCACTTAATGTCACAATTCCTTCCACCGAGCCAAACTCATCCACTACAAAAGCAAAGTGCGTGCGGGCATTACGGAACTGCTCCAGGGCAGGTAACAACGGCAAGGTTTCCGGGAACACCAGCGGCTGGCGAATCAACACCCGCAGGTTGAGCGGTTCGCCGCGCAGAGACTGTTGTAGCAGGTCGATAACGTGAACAACACCGAGCAAATCTTCCGCGTCATCGCCATCAGTAACCACCAGTCGCGTGTGCTGATTTCGCTCCAGCAACTGGCGGATTTCTTCTTCCGGTGCGTTGAGATCGATATGCTCAATATCGTGGCGCGACGTCATAATGCTGCTGACGGTACGCTGGTTAAGATTAAGTACCCGCTCAATCATCCGCCGTTCCTGCGGATTAAAGATTTGCTGATTATCATGATCCACCAGCATAGACGCGGTTTCGGCATCCAGTTCCGCATCTTCTTTTTGCCCGCTTAACAGGCGCATTACCGCTTCGGTAGTTCGCTGGCGCAGCGTCTGGTTAGCGGAGAGAAAACGTCGCCGGTTAAAGATAGCCAACTGATTGAGCGCCTCGATCATCACCGAGAAACCAATAGCAGCGTACAGGTAGCCTTTCGGAATGACGAAGCCGAAACCTTCTGCCACCAGGCTAAAGCCAATCATCAACAGGAAGCTTAAGCAGAGAATAACGATCGTCGGGTGACTGTTAACAAATTGCGTTAACGGCTTGCTGGCCATCAACATCAGGCTGATAGCGATAACGACGGCGGCCATCATGACCAGTAAATGGTCGACCATCCCGACGGCAGTAATCACCGAGTCGAGTGAGAAGATGGCGTCCAGTACCACAATTTGTGTCACCACCCCCCAGAACTTCGCACCTTTGCGTTGCGTGGGGTTATTGCTGTCTTTCCCTTCCAGCCGTTCGTTCAGCTCCATCGTGGCTTTGAACAGCAGGAAGAAACCACCAAACAGCATGATTAAGTCGCGGGCGCTAAAGGTAAACGAGCGGAAGCTGAACAGCGGTTGAGTCAGGGTGACCAGCCAGGAGATTGACGCCAGCAGTAGCAGGCGCATTAACATCGCCAGCAGCAGCCCGGTAACCCGTGCGCGGTCGCGCTGCTTCGGCGGTAGTTTTTCGGCGAGGATGGCAATAAAGACCAGGTTATCAATGCCGAGGACCAGTTCGATCACAATCAGCGTGATTAACCCGGCCCAGATAGACGGATCGGCAATCCATTCCATAGTAAGTACAAAACCTATTCGTTGTATGACAAATGTCACAATTCGATCATGGATAAATCGGGGCAAAAATGCAATGTTGCAGCACTATTTATCTCATATTATTTGAGGTTTATAACCTCACATTATCCCTGAATTAAAGTGGTAATAATAAAACATTATTTAAGAAATATCGCATGTGGAGACACTATATTAAATATTGTCAACCTAAAGAAACTCCTAAAAACCATATTGAATGACACTTAATATAATTCTTAAAAATAGCCAATTGCCGAATTGTTACCTTGCCTGCTATTCCGTTAGCTGTAACACTTCCTCCTGCATTATTGGAGAGCCAATATTCAATTACCATAATGTCACCTTATATTCGGAAGTTAATTTCCGCAATAACCCTTTCTCATCAACGACTGTATGTTGAGAGGGTTTTAAAAATTAAGCTAAATCAGTGTATTGGTAGCTAAAAAGCCAGGGGCGGTAGCGTGTCTGGATGCCTGAAAGACCAGTCTGAATTATTCTGTCAATAGCCTGCGGATGAAATCAATTTTTTTAGGACTGATGCCAGTTAAATTTTTATTCAATTAACTGCAAGGTAAATGTGCATGGCGACATTGCTATTAATAGTGCACAGGATAATTACTCTGCCAAAGTGATAAATAAACAATGATGAAATCCAAAATGAAATTGATGCCATTATTGGTGTCAGTAACCTTGATAAGCGGTTGCACAGTACTTCCGGGCAGCAATATGTCGACGATGGGTAAAGACGTCATCAAACAGCAGGACGCTGATTTCGATCTCGACAAAATGGTGAATGTTTATCCGTTGACCCCGCGCCTGATTGATCAATTACGCCCACGCCCGAATGTAGCGCGCCCCAATATGACGCTGGAAAGTGAGATCGCGAATTATCAGTATCGCGTCGGGCCGGGGGACGTTCTTAATGTCACCGTCTGGGATCACCCGGAACTCACCACGCCAGCCGGTCAGTACCGCAGCTCCAGCGACACCGGCAACTGGGTACAGCCTGACGGCACTATGTTCTATCCGTATATCGGCAAGGTTCACGTCGTGGGGAAAACGCTCGCTGAAATCCGCAGTGATATTACCGGGCGCTTAGCGACGTACATCGCTGACCCGCAGGTGGACGTTAATATCGCCGCCTTCCGCTCGCAAAAAGCCTATATCTCCGGTCAGGTGAATAAATCCGGTCAACAGGCGATTACCAACGTGCCACTGACCATTCTCGATGCCATCAACGCCGCAGGTGGCCTGACCGATACCGCTGACTGGCGCAACGTAGTGCTAACACACAATGGTCGTGAAGAACGCATTTCTTTGCAGGCGCTGATGCAAAACGGCGACCTCAATCAGAACCGACTGCTTTACCCCGGCGATATTCTTTACGTGCCACGTAATGATGATCTGAAAGTATTTGTGATGGGTGAAGTGAAGAAACAGAGCACCCTGAAAATGGACTTTAGCGGCATGACCCTGACTGAAGCCCTGGGCAATGCTGAAGGCATCGACATGACCACCTCCAACGCCAGCGGCATCTTTGTCATTCGTCCGCTGAAAGGCGAGGGCGGGCGTAACGGCAAGATTGCCAATATCTACCAGCTGGATATGTCCGATGCCACGTCGCTGGTGATGGCGACAGAATTCCGCCTGCAACCTTATGACGTGGTGTATGTCACCACCGCACCGGTTTCCCGCTGGAACCGTCTGATCAATCAGTTGCTGCCAACTATTAGCGGTGTCCGTTACATGACGGATACAGCCAGCGACATTCATAACTGGTAATCGTCATGTTTAACAACATCTTAGTTGTCTGTGTCGGCAATATTTGCCGTTCCCCGACGGCGGAACGCTTACTGCAACGTTATCACCCGGAGCTGAAAGTGGAGTCCGCTGGACTCGGCGCGCTGGTCGGTAAAGGGGCTGATCCTACCGCTATCAGCGTCGCCGCAGAACATCAACTGTCTCTGGAAGGTCACTGTGCCCGTCAAATCAGCCGCAGCCTGTGTCGCAACTACGACCTGATTTTGACCATGGAAAAGCGCCATATCGAACGCTTATGCGAGATGGCACCTGAGATGCGCGGCAAAGTGATGCTGTTTGGTCACTGGGATAACGAATGTGAAATCCCCGATCCGTATCGCAAAAGCCGGGAAACGTTTGCCGCGGTGTACACATTACTTGAACGGTCTGCCCGCCAGTGGGCGCAGGCATTGAACGCAGAGCAGGTATAAGAATGACAGAAAAAGTAAAACAACATGCCGCTCCGGTAACGGGCAGTGATGAAATCGATATTGGTCGCCTGGTCGGCACCGTCATTGAAGCGCGCTGGTGGGTGATTGGCATCACCGCCGTATTCGCCCTCTGTGCCGTGGTTTACACCTTCTTTGCCACGCCGATTTATAGCGCCGACGCACTGGTACAAATCGAGCAAAGCAGCGGCAATTCGTTAGTGCAGGATATCGGATCGGCATTAGCCAACAAACCGCCTGCATCGGACGCCGAGATCCAGTTGATTCGTTCGCGCCTGGTGCTTGGTAAAACGGTGGACGATCTCGATCTCGATATTGCGGTGAGCAAAAACACGTTCCCGATTTTCGGTGCGGGCTGGGATCGCCTGATGGGACGTCAGAACGAGACGGTAAAAGTGACCACCTTTAACCGTCCGAAAGAGATGGCGGATCAGGTGTTTACGCTTAATGTGCTGGACAACAAAAACTACACCCTGAGCAGCGACGGCGGCTTTAGCGCCCGTGGGCAAGCGGGCCAGATGCTGAAAAAAGAAGGCGTCACGCTGATGGTTGAAACCATTCACGCCAGCCCGGGCAGTGAGTTTACCGTCACCAAATACTCCACGCTGGGGATGATCAACCAACTGCAAAACAGCCTGACGGTAACGGAGAACGGCAAAGACGCAGGCGTACTGAGCCTGACTTATACCGGTGAAGACCGCGAACAGATCCGCGACATTCTTAACAGCATCGCCCGTAACTATCAGGAACAAAATATTGAGCGCAAATCGGCGGAAGCGTCGAAAAGCCTCGCTTTCCTCGCGCAACAGTTACCGGAAGTACGTAACCGCCTTGATGTTGCCGAAAACAAACTGAATGCCTTCCGTCAGGATAAAGATTCTGTTGATCTGCCGCTGGAAGCGAAAGCGGTGCTCGATTCGATGGTGAACATCGACGCGCAGTTGAACGAACTGACCTTTAAAGAGGCGGAAATCTCCAAGCTGTACACCAAAGTTCACCCGGCGTATCGCACGCTGCTGGAGAAACGGCAGGCGCTGGAAGACGAAAAAGCCAAACTTAACGGTCGCGTAACGGCGATGCCGAAAACCCAGCAGGAGATTGTCCGTCTGACCCGCGATGTCGAGTCTGGGCAGCAGGTCTATATGCAGCTGCTGAATAAAGAGCAGGAGCTGAAAATCACCGAAGCCAGCACCGTCGGCGATGTGCGCATTGTTGACCCGGCAATCACCCAGCCAGGTGTACTGAAACCGAAGAAAGGGCTGATTATCCTCGGCGCGATTATCCTTGGCCTGATGCTCTCTATCGTGGGTGTACTGCTGCGCTCGTTGTTTAATCGTGGCATCGAAAGCCCGCAGGTGCTGGAAGAACACGGTATCAGCGTCTATGCCAGCATCCCGTTGTCGGAATGGCAGAAAGCGCGCGATAGCGTCAAAACCATCAAAGGAGTTAAACGCTATAAACAGAGCCAGCTACTGGCGGTAGGGAATCCAACCGATCTGGCGATTGAAGCCATCCGCAGTCTGCGTACCAGTCTGCACTTCGCGATGATGCAGGCGCAGAACAATGTGTTGATGATGACCGGGGTTAGCCCGTCAATCGGTAAAACCTTTGTCTGCGCCAACCTGGCGGCGGTGATCAGCCAGACCAATAAACGGGTGTTGTTGATCGACTGCGATATGCGCAAAGGTTATACCCACGAGCTGTTGGGCACCAATAACGTCAATGGCCTGTCGGAAATTCTGATTGGTCAGGGCGATATTACTACCGCTGCTAAACCGACCTCGATTGCCAAATTTGACCTGATCCCGCGCGGTCAGGTACCGCCAAATCCTTCTGAACTGTTGATGAGCGAACGCTTTGCCGAACTGGTGAACTGGGCGAGTAAAAACTATGACCTGGTGTTGATTGATACGCCGCCGATTCTGGCAGTGACCGATGCGGCAATTGTTGGTCGTCATGTCGGAACCACGTTAATGGTGGCGCGTTATGCGGTCAACACATTGAAAGAAGTGGAAACCAGTCTGAGCCGCTTTGAGCAAAATGGTATTCCGGTGAAAGGGGTGATTCTGAACTCCATCTTCCGCCGCGCCAGCGCGTATCAGGATTATGGCTATTACGAATACGAATATAAGTCGGATGCGAAATAACGAGATCCGTTGTCGGATGCGATGCTGACGCATCTTATCCGACCTACGTTCACGCCGCATCCGGCAACAGAACCCGTAAACAAGCTTATAAACCGGCAGAACATCTCGACACTCCGGGAGAACAACCTATGAAAGACAATCCGCTGATCTCAATCTATATGCCGACCTGGAACCGCCAACAACTGGCGATTCGGGCGATAAAATCGGTCCTGCGCCAGGACTACAACAACTGGGAGATGATTATCGTGGATGATTGCTCCACCTCCTGGGAACAACTACAACAGTACGTCACCGCCCTCAACGATCCGCGTATCACTTACATTCACAACGACATTAACAGCGGGGCGTGCGCGGTACGTAACCAGGCGATTATGCTGGCGCAAGGGGAATATATCACCGGGATCGATGATGATGATGAATGGACCCCCAACCGTCTGAGCGTCTTCCTCGCCCATAAACAGCAACTGGTCACACACGCCTTTTTGTACGCTAACGACTACGTTTGCCAGGGCGAAGTCTATTCTCAACCGGCAAGTTTGCCGCTGTATCCCAAATCGCCGTATTCACGCCGCCTGTTCTACAAACGCAATATCATTGGCAATCAGGTCTTTACCTGGGCGTGGCGTTTCAAAGAGTGTTTGTTCGATACCGAACTGAAAGCAGCACAGGATTACGACATCTTCCTGCGGATGGTGGTGGAGTATGGCGAACCGTGGAAAGTGGAAGAGGCGACGCAGATCCTGCATATCAATCACGGTGAAATGCAGATCACCTCGTCACCAAAAAAATTCTCCGGATACTTCCACTTTTACCGCAAGCACAAAGACAAATTCGACCGCGCCAGTAAAAAATATCAGCTGTTTACCCTCTACCAGATCCGCAATAAACGTATGACCTGGCGCACTTTGCTGACGCTGCTGTCGGTGCGTAACGGCAAACGTCTGGCTGATGGTATTCGGGGGCGCTAAAGATGCTGGAAGATCTGCGCGCCAACAGCTGGAGTTTACGTCCGTGCTGCATGGTTCTTGCCTATCGCGTCGCTCATTTTTGTTCGGTGTGGCGCAAAAAGAACGTCCTCAACAATCTGTGGGCGGCCCCGCTGCTGGTGCTGTATCGCATTATCACCGAATGCTTTTTCGGTTATGAAATCCAGGCCGCCGCGACCATTGGCCGCCGTTTCACTATCCATCACGGTTACGCCGTGGTGATCAATAAAAACGTGGTCGCGGGGGATGATTTCACCATTCGTCACGGCGTCACTATCGGCAATCGTGGTGCCGATAACATGGCATGTCCACACATTGGCAACGGCGTCGAACTCGGTGCCAACGTCATTATTCTTGGTGATATCACGCTTGGTAACAACGTCACCGTGGGCGCGGGCAGCGTGGTGCTCGACTCTGTCCCGGACAACGCGCTGGTGGTGGGAGAAAAAGCGCGAGTGAAGGTAATTAAATGAATATTCTGCAATTCAATGTGCGACTGGCGGAAGGCGGGGCAGCAGGTGTGGCGTTAGATCTCCACCAGCGTGCGCTGCAACAGGGGCTGGCATCACATTTTGTCTACGGCTACGGCAAAGGCGGCAAAGAGAGCGTCAGTCATCAAAACTATCCGCAGGTCATCAAACATACGCCGCGGATGACCGCGATGGCGAACATTGCGTTGTTTCGTCTGTTTAATCGCGATCTGTTCGGCAATTTCAATGAGTTATATCGCACCATTACTCGCACACCGGGTCCGGTGGTCCTGCATTTTCATGTGCTGCACAGCTACTGGCTAAATCTTAAGAGCGTGGTGCGCTTTTGCGAAAAAGTGAAAAACCATAAACCGGACGTCACTCTGGTCTGGACGCTGCACGACCACTGGAGTGTTACCGGACGCTGCGCCTTTACCGACGGTTGCGAAGGCTGGAAAACAGGCTGCCAGAAATGCCCGACCTTAAATAACTATCCGCCGGTGAAGATTGATCGCGCACACCAACTGGTGGCGGGCAAACGCCAGTTATTCCGCGAGATGCTGGCACTGGGCTGTCAGTTTATTTCCCCCAGCCAGCATGTGGCTGATGCTTTCAATAGTCTGTACGGGCCAGGGCGTTGCCGGATTATCAATAATGGCATTGATATGGCAACCGAAGCGATTCTGGCGGACTTGCCTCCGGTGCGCGAAACCCAGGGTAAGCCGAAAATCGCGGTGGTGGCGCATGATCTGCGTTACGACGGCAAAACTAACCAGCAACTGGTACGTGAGATGATGGCGCTGGGCGACAAAATTGAACTGCATACCTTTGGTAAGTTCTCGCCGTTCACCGCTGGCAACGTGGTTAATCACGGCTTTGAAACTGACAAGCGCAAGTTGATGAGCGCGCTCAATCAGATGGATGCGCTGGTATTCAGTTCTCGCGTCGATAACTACCCGCTGATTTTGTGTGAGGCGCTATCGATTGGCGTGCCGGTGATTGCCACCCATAGCGACGCGGCGCGTGAAGTGTTGCAAAAATCCGGCGGTAAAACCGTCAGCGAAGAAGATGTGCTGCAACTGGTGCAGTTAAGCAAACCGGAAATCGCACAGGCGATATTTGGTACCACGCTGGCTGAGTTCAGCCAGCGCAGCCGCGCCGCCTACAGTGGACAACAGATGCTGGAGGAGTATGTCAACTTCTATCAGAATCTGTAGCTACCTGCTGCTGCCGCTGATCTACCTGCTGGTTAACGTCAAAATCGCCCAGCTTGGCGAAAGTTTCCCCATCACCATCGTCACTTTTTTACCAGTCTTGTTACTGCTGTTTTTAGAGCGCATCAGCGTTAAAAAATTGATGATTGCCTTAGGGATTGGCGCGGGACTCACGGCGTTTAATTACCTGTTTGGTCAGTCGTTGGATGCCAGTAAATACGTCACTTCAACCATGCTGTTTGTCTATATTGTGATCATTATTGGCATGGTGTGGAGTATTCGCTTTAAAACGATTTCGCCACACAACCATCGCAAGATATTACGTTTCTTTTATCTGGTGGTCGGGCTGGTGGTGGTGCTGGCGGCGGTGGAGATGGCGCAAATTATCCTCACCGGCGGTAGCAGTATTATGGAGTCGATTTCGAAATATCTGATTTACAGCAACAGCTATGTGCTGAATTTCATTAAATTCGGCGGCAAGCGCACGACAGCACTTTATTTCGAACCGGCATTTTTCGCTCTGGCATTAATCTCAATTTGGCTCAGCATCAAACAGTTTGGTATCAAAACGCCTAAAACAGATGCTATGATTCTCGCAGGGATAATATTATCCGGTTCATTTTCAGGGGTTATGACCTTTATCCTTTTTTATTTGCTGGAGTGGGCATTTCAATATCTGAATAAAGAGGCGATTAAGAAAAAGTTACCGTTAGCATTGATTTCTCTGGCTGTATTCCTGGTTGGTGTGGTAATCGCGTTCCCTTATATTTCCACCCGTCTGGGCGATTTAGGTACAGAAGGATCGTCATCGTATTATCGTATTGTCGGTCCGCTGGTGATGGTCGGTTATTCTTTAACCCATATTGACGGTGTAGTCAGATTTGGCTCACTTTATGAATATGTCGCATCATTCGGAATATTTAACGGTGCGGATGTCGGAAAAACCATAGACAATGGTTTGTATCTGCTGATTATTTATTTTTCCTGGTTCGCAGTGTTTTTATCGCTGTGGTACATGGGAAAAGTGATAAAAATGATGATCAACGCTTTTGGTGATAACCGCAATTTTCGCGTGCAATTATATCTTTTTACTCCGGTATCGCTGTTTTTTACCGGTTCGATATTTAGCCCGGAATATGCGTTTTTAATCGTCTGCCCGTTTATTTTGCGAAAAGCGTTAAATATACACCCTAAATAATTCGAGTTGCAGGAAGTGGGTGAGCGAGGAAAACCAACGCACATGCAGCTTGAAGTATGACGGGTATTACGAGGTAAAACATGTTGCTTAGCATAATCACTGTCGCGTTTCGTAACCTCGAAGGAATAGTCAAAACACACGCCTCGCTGGCGCATCTGGCGCAGGCGGACGATATCAGCTTCGAATGGATTGTTGTTGATGGCGGTTCCAACGACGGCACCCGTGAGTATCTGGAAAATCTCAATGGTATCTATAACTTACGCTTTGTCAGCGAACCAGATAACGGTATCTACGACGCCATGAACAAAGGTATTGAAATGGCGCAAGGCAAGTTCGCGTTGTTTCTCAACTCGGGCGATATTTTTCATCAGGATGCCGCATATTTTGTCCGTAAGTTAAAAGTGCAAAAAGATAACGTGATGATCACCGGCGATGCGCTGCTGGATTTTGGCGACGGGCATAAAATTAAACGTAGCGCCAAACCGGGTTGGTATATTTACCACAGCCTGCCCGCCAGTCATCAGGCGATATTTTTCCCGGTGTCCGGCTTGAAGAAATGGCGTTATGACCTGGAGTATAAAGTTTCTTCCGATTACGCGCTGGCGGCCAAAATGTATAAAGCCGGTTATGCATTTAAAAAACTCAATGGCCTGGTGTCTGAATTTTCTATGGGTGGGGTATCTACCACCAATAATATGGAATTGTGTGCTGACGCCAAAAAAGTCCAACGGCAAATATTGCACGTGCCTGGCTTTTGGGCTGAATTATCCTGGCATTTACGCCAACGTACGACCTCAAAGACGAAAGCCTTATATAACAAAAGCTGAATATAAGGGAAAACGATGCAGGATTTAAGTGGATTCTCGGTGCCGAAAGGGTTCCGGGGTGGCAACGCTATTAAAGTGCAATTGTGGTGGGCAGTACAGGCAACAATATTTGCCTGGTCGCCACAAGTATTGTATCGCTGGCGGGCATTTTTATTACGTTTATTCGGCGCAAAAATAGGAAAAAACGTAGTTATTCGTCCGTCAGTAAAAATTACCTATCCGTGGAAATTAACGTTAGGTGATTACGCGTGGGTCGGCGATGACGTCAATTTATATACCCTCGGTGAAATAACCATTGGCGCACATTCGGTGATATCGCAAAAAAGTTATTTATGCACCGGGAGCCACGACCATGCAAGTCAACATTTCACCATTAACGCCACGCCTGTTGTGATTGGCGAGAAATGCTGGCTGGCAACCGATGTCTTTGTTGCCCCTGGCGTCACGATCGGCGACGGCACCGTCGTGGGTGCGCGAAGCAGTGTTTTTAAATCGCTTCCGGCAAATGTGGTTTGCCGGGGGAACCCCGCAGTGGTGATACGCAAACGCGTTGAAACTGAATAAATTCAAAAAATACAGAGGAATAAGACATGTCAAAAGTCGCTCTCATCACCGGTGTAACCGGACAAGACGGTTCTTACCTGGCAGAGTTTCTGCTGGAAAAAGGTTACGAGGTGCATGGTATTAAGCGTCGTGCATCGTCATTCAACACCGAGCGCGTGGATCACATTTATCAGGATCCGCACACCTGCAATCCGAAATTCCATCTGCATTATGGCGACCTGAGTGATACCTCCAACCTGACGCGCATTTTGCGTGAAGTGCAGCCGGATGAAGTGTACAACCTGGGCGCAATGAGCCACGTTGCGGTTTCTTTTGAGTCACCGGAATATACCGCAGACGTCGATGCGATGGGTACGCTGCGCCTGCTCGAGGCGATCCGCTTCCTCGGTCTGGAAAAGAAAACCCGTTTCTATCAGGCTTCCACCTCTGAACTGTATGGTCTGGTGCAGGAAATTCCGCAGAAAGAAACCACGCCGTTCTACCCGCGATCTCCGTATGCGGTCGCCAAACTGTACGCCTACTGGATCACCGTTAACTACCGCGAATCCTACGGCATGTACGCCTGTAACGGTATTCTCTTCAACCATGAATCCCCGCGCCGTGGCGAGACTTTCGTTACCCGCAAAATCACCCGCGCAATCGCCAACATCGCCCAGGGGCTGGAATCGTGCCTGTACCTCGGCAATATGGATTCCTTGCGTGACTGGGGCCATGCCAAAGACTACGTAAAAATGCAGTGGATGATGCTGCAACAGGAACAGCCGGAAGATTTCGTTATTGCTACCGGCGTTCAGTACTCCGTACGTCAGTTCGTGGAAATGGCGGCGGCACAGCTGGGCATCAAACTGCGCTTTGAAGGCACGGGCGTTGAAGAGAAGGGCATTGTGGTTTCCGTCACCGGACATGACGCGCCGGGCGTTAAACCGGGTGATGTGATTATCGCCGTTGACCCGCGTTACTTCCGTCCGGCTGAAGTTGAAACGCTGCTCGGCGACCCGACCAAAGCGCACGAAAAACTGGGCTGGAAACCGGAAATCACCCTCAGAGAGATGGTGTCTGAAATGGTGGCTAATGACCTCGAAGCGGCGAAAAAACACTCTCTGCTGAAATCTCACGGCTACGACGTGGCGATCGCGCTGGAGTCATAAGCATGAGTAGACAACGCATTTTTATTGCTGGCCATCGCGGGATGGTCGGTTCCGCCATCAGGCGGCAGCTCGAACAGCGTGGTGATGTGGAACTGGTATTACGCACCCGCGACGAGCTGAACCTGCTGGACAGCCGCGCGGTGCATGATTTCTTTGCCAGCGAACGTATTGACCAGGTCTATCTGGCGGCGGCGAAAGTGGGCGGCATTGTTGCCAACAACACCTATCCGGCGGATTTCATCTATCAGAACATGATGATTGAGAGCAACATCATTCACGCCGCGCATCAGAACGACGTGAACAAACTGCTGTTTCTCGGATCGTCCTGTATCTACCCGAAACTGGCAAAACAGCCGATGGCAGAAAGCGAGCTGTTGCAGGGCACGCTGGAGCCGACCAACGAGCCTTATGCCATTGCCAAAATCGCCGGGATCAAACTGTGCGAATCTTACAACCGCCAGTATGGACGCGATTACCGCTCAGTCATGCCGACCAACCTGTACGGGCCGCATGACAACTTCCACCCGAGTAACTCCCATGTGATACCTGCATTGCTGCGTCGCTTCCACGAGGCGACGGCACAGAATGCGCCGGACGTGGTGGTGTGGGGCAGCGGTACACCGATGCGCGAATTTCTGCACGTCGATGATATGGCGGCGGCGAGCATTCATGTGATGGAGCTGGCGCATGAAGTCTGGCTGGAGAACACCCAACCGATGCTGTCGCACATTAACGTCGGCACGGGCGTTGACTGCACTATCCGCGAGCTGGCGCAAACCATCGCCAAAGTGGTGGGTTACAAAGGTCGGGTGGTTTTTGATGCCAGTAAACCGGATGGTACGCCGCGCAAACTGCTGGATGTGACGCGCCTGCATCAGCTTGGCTGGTATCACGAAATCTCACTGGAAGCGGGGCTTGCCAGCACTTACCAGTGGTTCCTTGAGAATCAAGACCGTTTTCGGGGGTAATGATGTTTTTACGTCAGGAAGACTTTGCCACGGTAGTGCGCTCCACTCCGCTTGTCTCTCTCGACTTTATTGTCGAGAACAGTCGCGGCGAGTTTCTGCTTGGCAAAAGAACCAACCGCCCGGCGCAGGGTTACTGGTTTGTGCCGGGAGGGCGCGTGCAGAAAGACGAAACGCTGGAAGCCGCATTTGAGCGGCTGACGATGGCGGAACTGGGGCTGCGTCTGCCGATAACAGCAGGCCAGTTTTACGGTGTCTGGCAGCACTTTTATGACGATAACTTCTCCGGCTCGGATTTTACCACTCACTATGTGGTGCTCGGTTTTCGCTTCAGAGTAGCGGAAGATGAGCTGTTACTGCCGGATGAGCAGCATGACGATTACCGCTGGCTGACGCCGGACGCGTTGCTCGCCAGTGACAATGTTCACGCTAACAGCCGCGCCTATTTTCTCGCTGAGAAGCGTGCCGGAGTACCCGGATTATGAAAATACTGGTCTACGGCATTAACTACTCGCCGGAGTTAACCGGCATCGGCAAATACACCGGCGAGATGGTGGAATGGCTGGCGGCACAAGGTCATGAGGTGCGGGTCATTACCGCGCCGCCTTACTACCCGCAGTGGCAGGTGGGCGAGAACTATTCCGCCTGGCGGTACAAACGGGAAGAGGGGGCCGCCATGGTGTGGCGCTGCCCGCTGTACGTGCCAAAACAGCCGAGCACTCTGAAACGCCTGTTGCATCTCGGCAGTTTTGCCGTCAGCAGTTTCTTTCCGCTGATGGCGCAACGTCGCTGGAAGCCGGATCGCATTATCGGCGTAGTGCCAACGCTGTTTTGCACGCCGGGAATGCGCCTGCTGGCGAAACTCTCTGGTGCGCGTACCGTGCTGCATATTCAGGATTACGAAGTGGACGCCATGCTGGGGCTGGGCCTTGCCGGAAAAGGCAAAGGCGGCAAAGTGGCACAGCTGGCGACGGCGTTCGAACGTAGCGGACTGCATAACGTCGATAACGTCTCCACGATTTCGCGTTCGATGATGAATAAAGCCATCGAAAAAGGCGTGGCGGCGGAAAACGTCATTTTCTTCCCAAACTGGTCGGAAATCGCCCGTTTTCAGCATGTCGCAGACGCCGATGTTGATGCCCTTCGTAACCAGCTTGGCCTGCCGGATAACAAAAAAATCATTCTTTACTCCGGCAATATTGGTGAAAAGCAGGGGCTGGAAAGCGTTATTGAAGCTGCCGATCGCCTGCGCGATGAACCGCTGATTTTTGCCATTGTCGGGCAGGGCGGCGGCAAAGCGCGGCTGGAAAAAATGGCGCAGCAGCGTGGACTGCGCAACATGCAGTTTTTTCCGCTGCAATCGTATGACGCTTTACCCGCACTGCTGAAGATGGGGGATTGCCATCTGGTGGTGCAAAAACGCGGCGCGGCAGATGCCGTATTGCCGTCGAAACTGACCAATATTCTGGCGGTAGGCGGTAACGCGGTGATTACCGCAGAAGCCCACACCGAACTGGGGCAGCTTTGCGAAACCTTTCCGGGCATTGCGGTTTGCGTAGAACCGGAATCGGTCGAGGCGCTGGTGGCGGGGATTTGCCAGGCGCTCCTGCTGCCCAAACACAACACGGTGGCACGTGAATATGCCGAACGCACGCTCGATAAAGAGAACGTGTTACGTCAATTTATAAATGATATTCGGGGATAATTATGGCGCAGTCGAAACTCTATCCAGTTGTGATGGCAGGTGGCTCCGGTAGCCGCTTATGGCCGCTTTCCCGCGTACTTTACCCCAAGCAGTTTTTATGCCTGAAAGGCGATCTCACCATGCTGCAAACCACCATCTGTCGCCTGAACGGCGTGGAGTGCGAAAGCCCGGTGGTGATTTGCAATGAGCAGCACCGCTTTATTGTCGCGGAACAGCTGCGTCAACTAAATAAACTTACCGAGAACATTATTCTCGAACCTGCAGGGCGTAACACTGCACCGGCCATTGCGCTGGCGGCGCTGGCGGCAAAACGTCATAGCCCGGAGAACGACCCATTAATGCTGGTGCTGGCGGCGGATCATGTGATTGCCGATGAAGACGCGTTCCGTGCCGCCGTGCGTAATGCCATGCCATATGCCGAAGCGGGCAAGCTGGTGACCTTCGGCATTGTGCCGGATCTACCTGAAACCGGATATGGCTATATTCGTCGCGGTGAAGTGTCTGCGGGTGAGCAGGATACGGTGGCCTTTGAAGTGGCGCAGTTTGTCGAAAAACCGAATCTGGAAACCGCGCAGGCCTATGTGGCAAGTGGCGAATATTACTGGAACAGCGGTATGTTCCTGTTCCGTGCCGGACGTTATCTCGAAGAACTGAAAAAGTATCGTCCGGATATTCTCGATGCCTGTGAAAAAGCGATGAGCGCCGTCGATCCGGATCTCGATTTTATTCGTGTGGATGAAGAGGCGTTTCTCGCCTGTCCGGAAGAGTCGGTGGATTACGCGGTCATGGAACGCACGGCAGATGCCGTTGTGGTGCCGATGGATGCGGGCTGGAGCGATGTCGGTTCCTGGTCCTCTTTATGGGAGATCAGTGCCCACACCGCCGAGGGCAACGTTTGCCATGGCGATGTGATTAATCACAAAACTGAAAACAGCTATGTGTATGCCGAATCTGGCCTGGTCACCACCGTCGGGGTGAAAGATTTGGTGGTAGTGCAGACCAAAGATGCAGTGCTGATTGCCGACCGTAACGCGGTGCAGGATGTGAAAAAAGTGGTCGAGCAGATCAAAGCTGATGGTCGCCATGAGCATCGGGTGCATCGCGAAGTGTATCGTCCGTGGGGCAAATATGACTCTATCGACGCGGGCGACCGCTACCAGGTGAAACGCATCACCGTGAAACCGGGCGAAGGCTTGTCGGTACAGATGCACCATCACCGCGCTGAACACTGGGTGGTTGTCGCGGGAACGGCAAAAGTCACTATCGACGGTGATATCAAACTGCTTGGTGAAAACGAGTCCATTTATATTCCGCTGGGGGCGACGCATTGCCTGGAAAACCCGGGGAAAATTCCGCTCGATTTAATTGAAGTTCGCTCCGGCTCTTATCTCGAAGAGGATGATGTGGTGCGCTTCGCGGATCGCTACGGACGGGTGTAAACGTCGCATCAGGCGCTGTTTGTCGGATGCGGCGTGAGCGCCTTATCCGACCTACGGTTCGGGTTTGTAGGCCTGATAAGACGCGGCAGCGTCGCATCAGGCAATGAATGCGAAACCGCGATGTAAATAACGACAAAAACAAAATTGGCCGTTTCGGTCAGGGCCAACTATTGCCTGAAAAAGGGTAACGATATGAAAAAATTAACCTGCTTTAAAGCCTATGATATTCGCGGAAAATTAGGCGAAGAACTGAATGAAGATATTGCCTGGCGCATTGGTCGCGCTTATGGCGAATTTCTCAAACCGAAAACCATTGTGTTAGGCGGTGATGTCCGCCTCACCAGCGAAACCTTAAAACTGGCGCTGGCGAAAGGTTTACAGGATGCGGGCGTCGATGTGCTGGATATCGGTATGTCCGGCACCGAAGAAATCTATTTCGCCACGTTCCATCTCGGCGTGGATGGCGGCATCGAAGTTACCGCCAGCCATAACCCGATGGATTACAACGGCATGAAACTGGTGCGCGAAGGGGCTCGCCCGATCAGCGGCGATACCGGACTGCGCGACGTCCAGCGTCTGGCAGAAGCCAACGACTTTCCTCCTGTCGATGAAAGCAAACGCGGTCGCTATCAGCAAATCAATCTGCGTGACGTTTACGTTGATCACCTGTTCGGTTATATCAACGTCAAAAACCTTACGCCGCTCAAGCTGGTGATTAACTCCGGGAACGGCGCGGCGGGTCCGGTAGTTGACGCCATCGAAGCCCGCTTTAAAGCCCTCGGCGCACCGGTGGAGTTAATCAAAGTGCACAACACGCCGGACGGCAATTTCCCCAACGGTATTCCTAACCCGTTGCTGCCGGAATGTCGCGACGACACCCGCAATGCGGTCATCAAACACGGCGCGGATATGGGCATTGCCTTTGATGGCGATTTTGACCGCTGTTTCCTGTTTGACGAAAAAGGGCAGTTTATCGAGGGTTACTACATTGTCGGTTTGCTGGCAGAAGCGTTCCTCGAAAAAAATCCCGGCGCGAAGATCATCCACGATCCACGTCTCTCCTGGAACACCGTTGATGTGGTGACTGCCGCAGGCGGCACCCCGGTAATGTCGAAAACCGGACACGCCTTTATTAAAGAACGTATGCGCAAGGAAGACGCTATCTACGGTGGCGAAATGAGCGCCCACCATTACTTCCGTGATTTCGCTTACTGCGACAGCGGCATGATCCCGTGGCTGCTGGTCGCCGAACTGGTGTGCCTGAAAGGAAAAACGCTGGGCGAACTGGTGCGCGACCGGATGTCAGCGTTTCCGGCAAGCGGTGAGATCAACAGCAAACTGGCACAACCTGTTGAGGCGATTAACCGCGTGGAACAGCACTTTAGCCGCGAGGCGCTGGCGGTGGATCGCACCGATGGCATCAGTATGACCTTTGCCGACTGGCGCTTTAATCTGCGCACCTCCAACACCGAACCGGTGGTGCGGTTGAATGTGGAATCACGCGGTGATGTGCCGCTGATGGAAGCGCGAACGCGAACTCTGCTGACGTTGCTGAACGAGTAATGTCGGATCTTCCCTTACCCACAGCGGGTAAGGGGCTAATAACAGGAACAACGATGACAAATCTAAAAAAGCGCGAGCGAGCGAAAACCAATGCATCGTTAATCTCTATGGTGCAACGCTTTTCAGATATCACCATCATGTTTGCCGGACTATGGCTGGTTTGCGAAGTGAGCGGACTGTCATTCCTCTACATGCACCTGTTGGTGGCGCTGATTACGCTGGTGGTGTTCCAGATGCTGGGCGGCATCACCGACTTTTATCGCTCATGGCGCGGTGTTCGGGCAGCGACAGAATTTGCCCTGTTGCTACAAAACTGGACGTTAAGCGTGATTTTCAGCGCTGGACTGGTGGCGTTCAACAATGATTTCGACACGCAACTGAAAATCTGGCTGGCGTGGTATGGGCTGACCAGCATCGGACTGGTGGTTTGCCGTTCGTGTATTCGCATTGGGGCGGGCTGGCTGCGTAATCATGGCTATAGCAAGCGCATGGTCGCGGTGGCGGGGGATTTAGCCGCCGGACAAATGCTGATGGAGAGCTTCCGTAATCAGCCGTGGTTAGGGTTTGAAGTGGTGGGCGTTTACCACGACCCGAAACCGGGTGGCGTTTCTAACGACTGGGCGGGCAATCTGCAACAACTGGTCGAGGATGCGAAAGCGGGCAAGATTCATAACGTCTATATCGCGATGCAGATGTGCGACGGCGCGCGAGTGAAAAAACTGGTCCATCAACTGGCGGACACCACCTGTTCGGTGCTGCTGATCCCCGATGTCTTTACCTTCAACATTCTCCATTCACGCCTCGAAGAGATGAATGGCGTACCGGTGGTGCCGCTGTATGACACGCCGCTTTCCGGGGTTAACCGCCTGCTCAAACGTGCAGAAGACATTGTGCTGGCGACGCTTATTCTGCTGCTGATCTCCCCGGTGCTGTGCTGCATTGCGCTGGCGGTGAAACTGAGCTCACCGGGGCCGGTTATTTTCCGCCAGACTCGCTACGGCATGGATGGCAAGCCGATCAAAGTGTGGAAGTTCCGTTCCATGAAAGTGATGGAGAACGACAAAGTGGTGACTCAGGCGACACAGAACGATCCGCGCGTCACCAAAGTGGGGAACTTTCTGCGCCGCACCTCGCTGGACGAATTGCCGCAGTTTATCAATGTGCTGACTGGCGGGATGTCGATTGTCGGTCCGCGTCCGCACGCGGTGGCGCATAACGAACAGTATCGCCAGCTCATTGAAGGCTACATGCTGCGCCATAAAGTGAAACCGGGCATTACCGGCTGGGCGCAGATTAACGGCTGGCGCGGCGAAACCGACACGCTGGAGAAAATGGAAAAACGCGTCGAGTTCGACCTTGAGTACATCCGCGAATGGAGCGTCTGGTTCGATATCAAAATCGTTTTCCTGACGGTATTCAAAGGCTTCGTTAACAAAGCGGCATATTGATATGAGCTTACGTGAAAAAACCATCAGCGGCGCGAAGTGGTCGGCGATTGCCACGGTGATCATCATCGGCCTCGGGCTGGTGCAGATGACCGTGCTGGCGCGGATTATCGACAACCACCAGTTCGGTTTGCTTACCGTGTCGCTGGTGATCATCGCGCTGGCAGATACGCTTTCTGACTTCGGTATCGCTAACTCGATTATTCAGCGAAAAGAAATCAGCCACCTTGAACTCACCACGCTGTACTGGCTGAACGTTGGGCTGGGGCTTGTGGTGTGTGTGGCGGTGTTTTTGTTGAGTGATGTCATCGGTGACGTGTTGAATAACCCGGACCTGGCACCGTTGATTAAAACATTGTCGCTGGCGTTTGTGGTGATCCCCCACGGGCAACAGTTCCGCGCGTTGATGCAAAAGGAGCTGGAGTTCAACAAAATCGGCATGATCGAAACCAGCGCGGTGCTGGCGGGCTTCACTTTTACAGTGGTTAGCGCCCATTTCTGGCCGCTGGCGATGACCGCGATTCTCGGTTATCTGGTCAATAGTGCGGTGAGAACGCTGCTGTTTGGCTACTTTGGCCGCAAAATTTATCGCCCCGGTCTGCATTTCTCGCTGGCGTCGGTGGCACCGAACTTACGCTTTGGTGCCTGGCTGACGGCGGACAGCATCATCAACTATCTCAACACCAACCTTTCAACGCTGGTGCTGGCGCGTATTCTCGGCGCTGGCGTGGCTGGGGGATACAACCTGGCGTACAACGTGGCCGTTGTGCCACCGATGAAGCTGAACCCGATCATCACCCGCGTGTTGTTTCCGGCGTTCGCCAAAATTCAGGACGACACAGAAAAGCTGCGCGTCAACTTCTACAAGCTGCTGTCGGTAGTGGGGATTATCAACTTTCCGGCGCTGCTCGGGCTGATGGTGGTGTCGAATAACTTTGTACCGCTGGTATTTGGCGAAAAGTGGAGCAGCATTATTCCGGTGCTGCAATTGCTGTGTGTGGTGGGGCTGCTGCGTTCCGTGGGTAACCCGATTGGTTCGCTGCTGATGGCGAAAGCGCGGGTCGATATCAGCTTTAAATTCAACGTATTCAAAACCTTTCTGTTTATTCCGGCAATCATCATTGGTGGGCAGATGGCGGGCGCAATCGGCGTCACGCTCGGTTTCCTGCTGGTGCAGATTATCAACACCATTCTGAGCTATTTCGTGATGATTAAACCGGTGCTCGGTTCCAGTTATCGCCAGTACATCCTGAGTTTGTGGCTGGCGGTTTTTCTCTCCCCGCCGACGCCGGTGGTCAGTTATGCGCTGGGCATTGTGCTGAAAGGGCAACTGGCGCTGGGGATGCTGCTGGCGGTGCAAATAGCCGCGGGCGTGCTGGCGTTTGTGGTGATGATTGTGCTGTCGCGCCATCCGCTGGTGGTGGAAGTGAAGCGTCAGTTTTGTCGCAGCGAAAAAATGAAAATGCTTTTACGGGCGGGGTGAATGGTTGTTTTCGGTTCCGGCAACGGTTGCCGGATGCGGCGTAAAACGCCTTATCCGTCCTGGGGGGCTGGGCTTGGATCTTGTAGGCCTTATAAGACGCGCCAGCGTCGCATCAGGCACTGAATGCCGGATGCGGCGTGAACGCCTTATCCGGCCTACGGTTCTGTGCTCGGATCTTGTAGGCCTGATAAGACGCGTCAGCGTCGCATCAGGCACTGAATGCCGGATGCGGCGTAAAACGCCTTATCCGTCCTACGGCTCTGTGCTCGGGTCTTGTAGGCCTGATAAGACGCGTCAGCGTCGCATCAGGCACTGAATGCCGGATGCGGCGTGAACGCCTTATCCGTCCTACGGTTCTGTGCTCGGATCTTGTAGGTCTGATAAGACGCGTTAGCGTCGCATCAGGCACTGAATGCCGGATGCGGCGTAAAACGCCTTATCCGTCCTACGGTTCTGGGCTTGGATCTTGTAGGCCTGATAAGACCCGTCAGCGTCGCATCAGGCACTGAATGCCAGATGCGGCGTAAAACGCCTTATCCGTCCTACGGTTCTGGGCTTGGATCTTGTAGGCCTGATAAGACGCGTTAGCGTCGCATCAGGCAAAAAACAGCAATGAAAACAACAAACACAGCCTCACCTGGCATCAAATTTATGAGGAAAAAATGAAATTACTTATTCTGGGCAACCACACTTGCGGCAATCGTGGCGACAGCGCCATCCTGCGCGGCTTACTTGATGCCATCAATATCCTCAATCCACACGCCGAAGTGGACGTGATGAGCCGCTATCCGGTCAGTTCTTCCTGGCTGCTCAACCGCCCGGTAATGGGCGATCCGCTGTTCCTGCAAATGAAACAACACAACAGCGCAGCGGGCGTTGTCGGGCGCGTTAAAAAAGTCCTCCGTCGCCGTTACCAACATCAGGTACTGCTCTCACGCGTCACCGACACTGGCAAGTTGCGTAATATCGCCATCGCCCAGGGATTCACCGACTTCGTGCGCTTGCTGTCAGGTTACGACGCCATTATTCAGGTCGGCGGATCGTTTTTTGTCGATCTCTATGGCGTGCCGCAGTTTGAACATGCGCTTTGCACGTTTATGGCGAAAAAGCCGCTGTTTATGATTGGTCACAGTGTTGGCCCGTTCCAGGATGAGCAATTTAACCAACTGGCGAAATACGTATTCGGTCGCTGCGACGCGCTGATCCTGCGCGAATCGGTCAGCCTCGATCTAATGAAACGCAGCAATATCACCACTGCAAAAGTGGAACATGGCGTCGATACCGCGTGGCTGGTCGATCACCACATTGAAGACTTCACTGCCAGCTATGCCGTTCAACACTGGCTGGACGTTGCCGCACAACAGAAAACGGTGGCAATTACCCTGCGCGAACTGGCACCGTTCGACAAACGTCTCGGCACCACCCAACAAGCGTATGAAAAAGCCTTTGCCGGGGTGGTCAATCGCATTCTCGATGAAGGGTATCAGGTGATTGCGCTCTCCACCTGTACGGGCATTGACAGCTATAACAAAGACGACCGCATGGTGGCGCTCAATCTGCGCCAGCACATCAGCGATCCTGCCCGTTACCACGTAGTGATGGATGAACTCAACGATCTGGAAATGGGCAAAATTCTCGGTGCCTGTGAACTCACCGTCGGCACGCGTCTGCACTCTGCCATTATCTCGATGAACTTTGCCACTCCGGCGATTGCCATCAACTATGAACATAAATCCGCCGGGATTATGCAACAACTGGGGCTACCAGAGATGGCAATTGATATCCGTCATTTATTAGACGGCAGCCTGCAAGCGATGGTTGCGGATACCTTAGGTCAGCTTCCGGCGCTGAACGCACGACTTAACGAAGCTGTCAGTCGCGAACGTCAGACGGGAATGCAGATGGTGAAATCTGTGCTTGAACGCATCGGGGAGGCAAAATGAAGGTCGGCTTCTTTTTACTGAAATTTCCGCTGTCGTCGGAAACCTTCGTTCTTAACCAAATCACTGCGTTTATTGATATGGGCTTTGAGGTGGAGATTATCGCGCTGCAAAAAGGCGACACACAAAACACCCACGCGGCATGGACGAAATACAACCTTGCCGCCAGAACCCGTTGGTTACAGGACGAACCTGCGGGCAAAGTGGCGAAACTGCGCCACCGCGCCAGCCAGACCTTACGCGGCATTCATCGTAAAAATACCTGGCAGGCGCTCAACCTCAAACGCTATGGTGCTGAGTCGCGGAACCTGATTTTGTCTGCCATTTGTGGTCAGGTCGCAACACCGTTTCATGCCGATGTGTTTATCGCTCATTTTGGCCCTGCTGGGGTAACCGCGGCAAAACTACGCGAACTGGGTGTCATTCGCGGCAAAATTGCCACTATCTTCCACGGTATTGATATCTCCAGGCGGGAAGTGCTCAACCACTACACTCCCGAATATCAGCAACTGTTCCGCCGTGGCGATCTGATGCTACCGATAAGCGATCTGTGGGCCGGAAGGCTGCAAAAAATGGGCTGCCCGAGGGAAAAAATCGTCGTATCGCGCATGGGCGTGGACATGACGCGTTTTAGCCCGCGTCCGGTGAAAGCACCCGCAACACCGCTGGAAATCATTTCCGTCGCACGCTTAACCGAGAAAAAAGGCCTGCATGTGGCGATTGAAGCCTGCCGTCAGTTGAAAGAGCAGGGCGTGGCATTTCGCTATCGCATCCTCGGCATTGGCCCGTGGGAACGACGCCTGCGCACCCTCATCGAACAATATCAACTGGAAGATGTGGTAGAGATGCCGGGCTTTAAACCGAGCCACGAAGTGAAAGCGATGCTAGACGACGCGGATGTCTTCCTGTTGCCATCGGTTACAGGTGCGGATGGCGATATGGAAGGTATTCCGGTGGCGCTGATGGAAGCGATGGCGGTCGGCATTCCGGTAGTTTCCACTCTGCATAGCGGAATACCGGAACTGGTGGAGGCCGATAAATCCGGCTGGCTGGTGCCTGAGAACGATGCTCGCGCACTGGCGCAACGACTGGCGACGTTTAGCCAACTGGACACCGACGAACTGGCTCCTGTCGTCAAACGTGCTCGCGAAAAAGTCGAACACGATTTTAACCAGCAGGTGATTAATCGAGAACTCGCCAGCTTGCTGCAAGCTTTATAGAGGAGAACGCATGCCATTTAAAAAACTCTCCCGACGCACCTTCCTGACGGCAAGCTCGGCGCTTGCCTTCCTTCATACCCCTTTCGCTCGTGCACTTCCCGCCCGACAAAGCGTTAACATTAACGACTACAACCCTCACGACTGGATCGCCTCATTTAAACAAGCCTTCAGCGAAGGGCAAACGGTCGTCGTGCCCGCCGGATTGGTTTGTGACAATATCAACACCGGCATCTTCATTCCTTCTGGCAAAACGTTACACATCCTTGGAAGCCTGCGCGGCAACGGCAGAGGGCGATTTGTCTTACAGGATGGCAGCCGGGTGACAGGGGAGGGGGGCGGCAGTATGCATAACATCACCCTGGATGTGCGCGGCTCTGACTGCACCATCAAAGGGCTGGCGATGAGCGGCTTTGGTCCGGTAACGCAGATTTATATCGGCGGCAAAAACAAACGGGTCATGCACAACCTGACCATCGATAACCTGACCGTTAGCCACGCTAATTACGCCATCTTACGCCAGGGATTTCATAACCAGATAATCGGTGCCAACATCACCAACTGTAAGTTCAGCGACTTACAGGGCGACGCTATTGAATGGAACGTGGCGATTAACGACAGTGATATTTTGATATCCGACCATCTCATTGAGCGCATTAACTGTACCAACGGCAAAATCAACTGGGGCATCGGCATAGGCCTTGCGGGAAGTACCTACGATAATAATTATCCGGAAAACCAGGCAGTGAAAAACTTTGTCGTGGCGAATATCACGGGATCGGATTGTCGGCAACTGATCCATGTTGAAAATGGTAAACATTTTGTTATCCGTAATATCAAAGCTCGTAATATCACGCCGGATTTCAGTAAGAAAGCAGGTATTGATAACGCCACAGTTGCTATTTATGGTTGTGACAACTTTGTGATTGATAATATTGAAATGATTAATAGTGCCGGGATGTTAATCGGCTATGGGGTAATTAAAGGCAAATATCTCTCGATACCGCAGAATTTCCGAGTGAATGATATTCAACTGGATAATACTCATCTTGCTTATAAATTGCGCGGCATTCAAATCTCCGCCGGGAATGCTGTCTCCTTTGTGGCGCTGACTAACATTGAGATGAAGCGTGCGTCGCTGGAGTTACACAACAAACCGCAACATCTTTTTATGCGAAATATCAATGTGATGCAGGAATCCTCAGTTGGACCCGCATTGAGCATGAACTTTGACATGCGCAAAGACGTTCGAGGCGTTTTTATGGCAAAGCGTAAAACGCTGCTTTCACTCACGAATATTCATGCAGTGAATGAAAAAGGGCAAAGCTCCGTCGATATCGACAGGATTAATCACCATATTGTTAATGTGGAGAAGATTAACTTTAGATTGCCGGAACGGAGGGAGTAGATTTGCGACCATTCCTGGAAAAATGGAGTCATACTTAGGAACAATGCTACTGCAATCCACAACGAAGCGGCGTAACATCACAAGTAATTCAGTAATCAATTCAGGGTAATTGATGCTGGCGAAAAAAATCGAACAAGCTATAATTCAGCAACCATTTTACAGGTGGATGAAATAATGACGAATTTAAAAGCAGTTATTCCTGTAGCGGGTCTTGGGATGCATATGTTGCCTGCCACTAAGGCGATTCCCAAAGAGATGCTACCGATCGTCGACAAGCCAATGATTCAGTACATCGTTGACGAGATTGTGGCTGCAGGGATCAAAGAAATCCTCCTGGTAACTCACGCGTCCAAGAACGCGGTCGAAAACCACTTCGACACCTCTTATGAATTAGAATCTCTCCTTGAACAGCGCGTGAAGCGTCAACTGCTGGCGGAAGTACAGTCCATTTGCCCGCCGGGCGTGACAATTATGAACGTGCGTCAGGGCGAACCTTTAGGTTTGGGCCACTCCATTTTATGTGCACGACCTGCCATTGGTGACAATCCATTTGTCGTGGTGCTGCCAGACGTTGTGATCGACGACGCCAGCGCCGACCCGCTGCGCTACAACCTTGCTGCCATGATTGCGCGCTTTAACGAAACTGGCCGCAGCCAGGTTCTGGCAAAACGCATGCCGGGCGATCTCTCTGAATACTCCGTCATCCAGACTAAAGAACCGCTTGATCGCGAAGGTAAAGTCAGCCGCATTGTTGAATTTATCGAAAAACCGGATCAGCCGCAGACCCTGGACTCAGACATCATGGCTGTAGGGCGTTATGTGCTTTCTGCCGATATTTGGCCTGAACTGGAGCGTACTCAACCTGGAGCATGGGGACGTATTCAGTTGACTGATGCCATTGCTGAGTTGGCAAAAAAACAAGCAGTTGACGCAATGCTGATGACTGGGGACAGTTACGACTGCGGAAAGAAAATGGGTTATATGCAAGCGTTTGTGAAGTATGGGCTGCGTAACCTAAAAGAAGGGGCGAAGTTCCGTAAAGGGATTGAGAAGCTGTTAAGCGAATAATGAAAATCTGACCGGATGTAACGGTTGATAAGAAAATTATAACGGCAGTGAAGATTAGCGGCGAAAGTAATTTGTTGCGAATTTTCCTGCCGTTGTTTTATATAAACAATCAGAATAACAACGAGTTAGCAACAGGATTATCGTCAAAGTTTTCCAGGATTTTCCTTGTTTCCAGAGCGGATTGGTAAGACAATTAGCTTCTGAATTTTTCGGGTTTAGCGCGAGTGGGTAACACTCGTCACATCGTAGGCATGCATGCAGTGCTCTGGTAGCTGTAAAGCCAGGGGCGGTAGCGTGCATTAATACCTCTATTAATCAAACTGAGAGCCGCTTATTTCACAGCATGCTCTGAAGTAATATGGAATAAATTAAGTGAAAATACTTGTTACTGGTGGCGCAGGATTTATTGGTTCTGCTGTAGTTCGTCACATTATAAATGATACGCAGGATAGTGTTGTTAATGTCGATAAATTAACGTACGCCGGAAACCTGGAATCACTTGCAGATGTTTCTGATTCTGAACGCTATTTCTTTGAACATGCGGATATTTGTGATGCAGCTGCAATGGCACGGGTTTTTGCTCAGCATCAGCCGGATGCAGTGATGCACCTGGCAGCTGAAAGCCATGTTGACCGTTCAATTACAGGCCCTGCGGCATTTATTGAAACCAATATTGTTGGTACTTATGTCCTTTTAGAAGCGGCTCGGAATTACTGGTCTGCACTTGATGGCGACAAGAAAAACAGCTTCCGTTTTCATCATATTTCTACTGACGAAGTCTATGGTGATTTGCCTCATCCTGACGAGGTAAATAATAAAGAAGGATTACCCTTATTTACTGAGACGACAGCCTACGCACCAAGCAGCCCTTATTCTGCATCAAAAGCGTCCAGCGATCATTTAGTCCGTGCGTGGAAACGTACCTATGGTTTACCGACCATTGTGACTAATTGCTCTAACAATTATGGTCCTTATCATTTCCCGGAAAAATTGATTCCATTGGTTATTCTGAATGCTCTGGAAGGTAAAGGATTACCTATTTATGGAAAAGGCGATCAAATTCGCGACTGGCTGTATGTTGAAGATCATGCGCGTGCGTTATATACCGTCGTAACCGAAGGTAAAGCGGGTGAAACTTATAACATTGGTGGACACAACGAAAAGAAAAACATCGATGTAGTGCTCACTATTTGTGATTTGTTGGATGAGATTGTCCCGAAAGAGAAATCTTACCGCGAGCAAATTACTTATGTTGCCGATCGTCCGGGACACGATCGACGTTATGCGATTGATGCTGAGAAGATTGGTCGCGAATTGGGATGGAAACCACAGGAAACGTTTGAGAGCGGGATTCGTAAAACTGTGGAATGGTATCTGTCCAATACAAAATGGGTTGATAATGTGAAAAGTGGTGCCTATCAATCGTGGATTGAACAGAACTATGAGGGCCGCCACTAATGAATATCCTCCTTTTTGGCAAAACAGGGCAGGTTGGTTGGGAACTACAGCGTGCTCTGGCACCTCTGGGTAATTTGATTGCTCTTGATGTTCACTCCACTGATTACTGTGGTGATTTTAGTAACCCTGAAGGTGTGGCTGAAACCGTTAGAAGCATTCGGCCTGATATTATTGTCAACGCAGCCGCTCACACCGCAGTAGACAAAGCAGAATCAGAACCGGAGTTTGCACAATTACTGAACGCGACGAGTGTCGAAGCGATCGCGAAAGCAGCCAATGAAGTCGGCGCTTGGGTTATTCACTACTCTACTGACTACGTATTTCCGGGGACCGGTGAAATACCATGGCAGGAGGAGGATGCAACCGCACCGCTAAATGTTTACGGTGAAACCAAGTTAGCAGGAGAAAAAGCATTACAAGAGCATTGTGCGAAGCACCTTATTTTCCGGACCAGCTGGGTCTATGCAGGTAAAGGAAATAACTTCGCCAAAACGATGTTGCGTCTGGCAAAAGAGCGTGAAGAATTAGCCGTTATTAATGATCAGTTTGGTGCGCCAACTGGCGCAGAGTTGCTGGCTGATTGTACGGCACATGCCATTCGTGTGGCACTGAATAAACCGGAAGTCGCAGGTTTGTACCATCTGGTAGCCAGTGGTACCACAACCTGGCACGATTATGCTGCGCTGGTTTTTGAAGAGGCGCGCAAAGCAGGCATTCCCCTTGCACTCAACAAGCTCAACGCAGTACCAACAACAGTCTATCCTACACCAGCTCGTCGTCCACATAACTCTCGCCTTAATACAGAAAAATTTCAGCAGAACTTTGCGCTTGTCTTGCCTGACTGGCAGGTTGGTGTGAAACGCATGCTCAACGAATTATTTACGACTACAGCAATTTAATAGTTTTTGCATCTTGTTCGTGATGGTGGAACAAGATGAATTAAAAGGAATGATGGAATGAAAACGCGTAAAGGTATTATTTTAGCGGGTGGTTCTGGTACACGTCTTTATCCTGTGACTATGGCTGTCAGTAAACAGCTGTTACCGATTTATGATAAACCGATGATCTATTACCCGCTCTCTACACTGATGTTGGCGGGTATTCGCGATATTTTGATTATCAGCACGCCACAGGATACTCCTCGTTTTCAACAACTGCTGGGTGATGGGAGCCAGTGGGGGCTAAATCTTCACTACAAAGTGCAACCGAGTCCGGATGGTCTTGCGCAGGCATTTATCATCGGTGAAGAGTTTATCGGTGGTGATGATTGTGCTTTGGTACTTGGTGATAATATCTTCTACGGTCACGACCTGCCTAAGTTAATGGATGCCGCTGTTAACAAAGAAAGTGGTGCAACGGTATTTGCCTATCACGTTAATGATCCTGAACGCTATGGTGTCGTTGAGTTTGATAAAAACGGTACGGCAATTAGCCTCGAAGAAAAACCGCTACAACCAAAAAGTAATTATGCAGTAACCGGGCTTTATTTCTATGATAACTACGTTGTGGAAATGGCGAAAAATCTTAAGCCTTCTGCCCGCGGTGAACTGGAAATTACCGATATTAACCGTATTTATATGGAACAGGGGCATTTATCTGTTGCCATGATGGGACGTGGTTATGCATGGCTGGACACGGGGACACATCAGAGTCTTATTGAAGCAAGCAACTTCATTGCCACCATTGAAGAGCGCCAGGGACTAAAGGTTTCCTGCCCAGAAGAAATTGCTTATCGTAAAGGATTTATTGACGCAGAGCAGGTTAAGGTATTAGCCGAACCGCTGAAGAAAAACGCTTATGGTCAGTATTTGCTGAAAATGATTAAAGGTTAGTAATAAAATGAATGTTATTAAAACAGAAATTCCAGACGTACTGATTTTTGAACCGAAAGTTTTTGGTGACGAGCGCGGTTTCTTTTTCGAAAGCTATAACCAGAGGGTTTTTGAGGAAGCTGTAGGTCGCAAAGTTGAGTTTGTTCAGGATAACCATTCTAAATCGAGAAAAGGAGTATTGCGGGGATTGCATTATCAATTAGAGCCGTATGCGCAAGCAAAACTTGTGCGTTGCATTGAGGGTGAAGTATTTGATATTGCTGTAGATATACGGAAGTCATCTCCATTTTTTGGTAAATGGGTTGGTGTAACATTATCCGCTGAAAATAAACGTCAATTATGGATCCCTGAAGGGTTTGCTCATGGTTTTGTGGTGATTAGTGATACTGCGGAATTTGTCTATAAAACGAACAATTATTACAGTCAACAAGCAGAGCGAAGCATAATTTTTGATGATAAAGACTTAGGGATTGCTTGGCCATTGAATACTCATTATATTCTTTCAGAAAAAGATTTAAATGCGCCAACATTTAAGAAAATATCGAGTAATGAGTATTTTAAATGAGTTTAATCAAAAACAGTTTTTGGAACCTTTGCGGGTATGTACTTCCAGCTATTGTGACACTACCAGCTTTGGGTATTATGGGGCGAAAATTAGGCCCAGAATTATTTGGTGTATTCACTTTGGCATTAGCTGTTGTGGGTTATGCAAGCATTTTTGATGCAGGCCTTACTCGCGCAGTGATACGAGAAGTCGCAATTGAAAAAGATAATGAAGAAAATAAGTTGAAAATTATTTCTTCAGCGACAGTTGTAATTATTTATTTGAGTTTGGCCGCCTCACTCTTATTATTTTTTTTTAGTGGTCATATCGCATTGCTACTGAACATTAGTGAGACTTTTTTTCATAATGTAAGTGTCTCGCTTAAAATTCTCGCAGCATCCATACCATTATTTTTGATTACTCAAATATGGTTGTCAATTTTAGAAGGTGAAGAAAGATTTGGTTTACTTAATATCTACAAATCAATTACGGGAGTGATATTAGCAATCTCACCGGCATTATTTATACTTATTAAACCCTCTTTGATGTATGCGATAATAGGCTTAGTTCTAGCAAGGTTTTTATGTTTTATTTTGGCTTTTATAATTTGTCACGATAAAGTGCTTAAAGCTAAACTAACAATCGATATACCAACAATTAAAAGATTGTTTATGTTCGGTGGTTGGATTACAGTAAGTAATATCATCAGCCCTGTGCTATCATATTTTGATAGGTTTATTGTTTCAAATCAACTTGGGGCTGCTAATGTTGCTTTTTATACTGCACCATCAGAAATTATTTCTCGGCTTAGTATAATTCCAGGTGCGTTTTCAAGAGCCTTATTTCCAAGATTAGCTAATGCAAATAATTCCGCTGAAAGATATAAAACGAAAAGATTAATTACAATTTCACTTTTAATAATCATCACCCCTATTTTTTGTATTGGCGTGTTATTTTCAGAGAAGATAATGGTTTTATGGATGGGGGCATCATTTTTTGGTGAGCCTGGTTTGGTATTATCAATATTACTGATTGGCTTTATTTTTAATGGATTGGCACAAGTACCATTTGCCAGTATTCAATCCCGAGGTCATGCTAAGATAACTGCATTTGTTCATCTCTTAGAGTTGTTTCCTTATTTATTACTTTTATTTTACCTCATAAAAGCACATGGGGTTGTTGGCGCGGGTATTGCGTGGTCAGTGAGGATGATAGTAGATTATATAGCATTAAGTCTTTTGGACGGTAAGTATATTAATAAATAAAATTCAAAATGCAAGTTAATAACTCATGGCTTTATTTGGGTAGGTGACAATTTATAATGATATATATATTAACTTTAACTCTTCTTCTAGTTATAGCCATAATGTTTTCTCTTCTCGGCACAAAAAGTAGGATCACATCTCCATTACCTTTGCATTTTTTACCATGGTTACTAACTTTAATTGTCGGGATAAGTAATTACGATCAATTTTACGAGTTTAATGAAAGAAGCTTTTACTCTTTGTTGATTTGGTTTACAGTTATTTTTATATTTTATTTCATAGGGGAACTGGTTAATTATAAACGTGAAAATATAAATGTTTATTATGGTCTTTCACATATTAAATATGAATGTAAAAAATATTGGATCATTGTCATCCCAATTTCATTATATACCATTTTCGAAATATATATGGTTGGTATGGGGGGAGCAGATGGATTCTTTCTCAATTTACGTCTTGCAAATACATTGGAGGGCTATACGGGTAAAAAATTTATCTTAATGCCTGCTGTATATCCTCTAATGATGGCTATGTTCGCAATTGTTTGTCTAACAAAAACTTCCAAATTAAATAAATACTCCATTTATTTCTGGATGTTTTTGTATTGTATTGGCACAATGGGAAAATTTTCAATATTAACGCCAATATTGACATATTTAATTATTTATGACTTCAAACATAGATTAAAAGTAAAAAAAACAATAAAGTTTACATTGTTGATAATTATATTAGCTTTAACTTTGCATTTTACACGTATGGCTGAGAATGACCACTCAACATTTTTATCTATTTTAGGGCTCTATATTTATTCACCAATAATTGCTTTAGGCCAGTTGAATGAAGTAAATAGTAGTCATTTTGGTGAGTATACGTTTAGATTCATATATGCTATAACTAATAAAATTGGCCTTATTAAAGAATTGCCAGTAAATACTATTCTTGACTATTCATACGTTCCTGTACCAACAAATGTATATACTGCACTTCAACCATTTTACCAGGATTTTGGTTATACTGGCATCATATTTGGAGCAGTATTATACGGACTAATATATGTGAGTTTATACACGGCCGGTGTTCGTGGAAATAATACACAGGCATTACTGATTTACGCATTGTTTTCAGTTAGCAGTGCAACGGCTTTCTTCGCTGAAACGCTAGTAACGAATTTAGCTGGAAATGTGAAGTTAGTATTATGTACCATCTTACTATGGCGATTTACAGTAATATGCAAACCAGTACAGTAACCATTCTAATGGCCACCTACAATGGCGAGGCCTTCATCAAAAATCAGATTTTGTCACTACAACAACAAACATTTTCTAACTGGCGGTTATTTATTCAGGATGATGGGTCTACAGACAATACTATATCTATAATAAAAAACTTCCAAAAATCTGACTCCAGAATTCGGCTAGTTGATGATAATTTGAAAGGTCAAGGTGCAGGAAAAAATTTTTTATCGCTGATAAAGTACAGCGAGACAGATTATACAATTTATTGTGACCAAGATGATATTTGGTTAGAAAACAAAATATTTGAATTAGTAAAGTATGCAAATGAAATTAAATTGAATGTATCAGATGCGCCTTCGCTAGTTTATGCTGATGGCTATGCTTATATGGATGGTGAGGGTACAATCGATTTTTCTGGGATATCTAACAATCATGCTGATCAATTAAAGGATTTTCTTTTTTTTAATGGTGGATACCAAGGATGTTCTATTATGTTCAATCGTGCAATGACCAAATTTCTTCTGAATTATCGAGGATTTGTATATCTACATGACGATATCACAACATTAGCTGCATACGCTCTTGGTAAAGTTTATTTTCTCCCGAAATACCTTATGTTATATAGACAGCACACGAATGCGGTAACTGGTATCAAAACATTCCGCAATGGATTGACTTCTAAATTTAAATCACCAGTAAACTATCTTTTATCACGAAAACATTATCAGGTAAAAAAATCTTTTTTTGAATGTAACAGCTCTATCTTATCAGAGACGAATAAAAAAGTTTTTTTGGATTTTATTTCATTTTGTGAATCAAATAATAAATTTACAGATTTTTTTAAGTTATGGCGAGGTGGGTTTAGATTAAATAACAGTAGAACTAAATTATTATTAAAATTCTTAATACGGAGAAAATTTAGCGAATGATTTCAATACTTACACCTACTTTTAATCGGCAACATACTTTATCAAGGCTATTCAATTCTCTTATATTACAAACTGATAAAGATTTTGAGTGGATAATAATTGATGATGGTAGTATAGATGCAACAGCGGTACTTGTAGAAGATTTTAGAAAAAAATGTGATTTTGACTTGATTTATTGCTATCAGGAAAATAATGGTAAGCCCATGGCTTTAAACGCTGGTGTTAAAGCTTGTAGAGGCGATTATATCTTTATTGTTGACAGTGATGATGCACTAACTCCCGATGCCATAAAATTAATTAAAGAATCAATACATGATTGCTTATCTGAGAAGGAAAGTTTCAGCGGAGTCGGTTTTAGAAAAGCATATATAAAAGGGGGGATTATTGGTAATGATTTAAATAATTCTTCAGAACATATATACTATTTAAATGCGACTGAGATTAGCAATTTAATAAATGGTGATGTTGCATATTGTTTTAAAAAAGAAAGTTTGGTAAAAAATCCATTCCCCCGTATAGAAGATGAAAAATTTGTTCCAGAATTATATATTTGGAATAAAATAACTGACAAGGCGAAGATTCGATTTAACATAAGCAAAGTTATATATCTTTGTGAGTATCTTGATGATGGTCTTTCTAAAAATTTCCATAACCAGCTTAAAAAATACCCAAAGGGGTTTAAGATTTATTACAAAGATCAAAGAAAACGGGAGAAAACTTATATAAAAAAAACAAAGATGCTAATTAGATATTTGCAATGTTGTTATTATGAGAAAATAAAATGAAAATACTATTTGTCATTACAGGTTTAGGCCTTGGAGGTGCTGAGAAGCAGGTTTGTCTTTTAGCTGATAAATTAAGTTTAAGCGGGCACCATGTAAAGATTATTTCACTTGGACATATGTCTAATAATAAAGTCTTTCCTAGCGAAAATAATGTTAATGTCATTAATGTAAATATGTCAAAAAACATTTCTGGAGTTATAAAAGGTTGTGTCAGAATTAGAGATGTTATAGCTAATTTCAAACCAGACATTGTACACAGTCATATGTTTCATGCAAACATTATCACTAGATTGTCTGTAATTGGAATCAAAAACAGACCTGGTATTATATCAACTGCACATAATAAAAATGAAGGTGGGTATTTCAGAATGCTCACATATAGAATAACCGATTGTTTAAGTGATTGTTGTACAAATGTTAGCAAAGAAGCAGTGGATGAGTTTTTACGGATAAAAGCCTTTAATCCCGCTAAAGCAATTACTATGTATAATGGGATAGATACCAATAAATTTAAATTTGATTTATTGGCAAGGAGGGAAATTCGAGACGGTATTAATATAAAAAATGATGATATATTATTACTTGCTGCAGGTCGTTTAACGTTAGCTAAAGATTATCCTAATTTATTGAATGCAATGACTCTGCTTCCTGAACACTTTAAACTTATTATTATTGGTGATGGTGAATTGCGTGACGAAATTAATATGCTTATAAAAAAATTGCAATTATCTAATAGGGTGTCCTTGTTGGGAGTTAAAAAAAATATTGCTCCCTATTTTTCTGCATGTGATATTTTTGTTCTCTCTTCTCGTTGGGAAGGATTTGGATTAGTCGTGGCAGAAGCTATGTCATGTGAGCGAATTGTTGTTGGCACGGATTCAGGGGGAGTAAGAGAAGTTATTGGTGACGATGATTTTCTTGTACCCATATCTGATTCAACACAACTTGCAAGCAAAATTGAAAAATTGTCTTTGAGCCAGATACGTGATCACATTGGTTTTCGGAATCGTGAGCGTATTTTAAAAAATTTCTCAATAGATACTATTATTATGCAGTGGCAAGAACTCTATGGAACTATAATTTGCTCAAAACATGAAAGGTAGATTTATATTTGGAACGTGTCTTTTGTTTGAATTTAATTCAATCTCAATTGAGATTTTTGTATTTCAAAAATACCATCATAGCTAACGATGATTGGTATTTATTTTAAGATGCTTTCTATAAATATATTGACGTTTTTAATGCGCCGAAACGATTGGGCTGGGAACAGAGAAGTAAAACTGTTTTGAGAATGAAGAGTTTTTGAGATGTTTATGGATATTAAAAATTGATCCAGTGAATTAATTATTTATAATAAATCAAGATTTAATGTTAATAAATGATAATCTTTTCTGACACTCATATTAATTATGAGTGGTACGTTTGGTAAACGGTAAACTATTATATGACAGCTAGAACAACTAAAGTTTTGCACTTACAATTACTCCCACTCTTAAGTGGCGTTCAAAGGGTAACATTAAACGAAATTAGTGCGTTATATACTGATTATGATTATACACTAGTTTGCTCAAAAAAAGGTCCACTAACAAAAGCATTGCTGGAATATGATGTCGATTGTCATTGTATCCCCGAACTTACGAGAGAAATTACCGTAAAGAATGATTTTAAAGCATTGTTCAAGCTTTATAAGTTCATAAAAAAAGAAAAATTTGACATTGTGCATACACATTCTTCAAAAACAGGTATTTTGGGGCGAGTTGCTGCCAAATTAGCACGTGTTGGAAAGGTGATCCACACTGTACATGGTTTTTCTTTTCCAGCCGCATCTAGTAAAAAAAGTTATTACCTTTATTTTTTCATGGAATGGATAGCAAAGTTCTTTACGGATAAGTTAATCGTCTTGAATGTAGATGATGAATATATAGCAATAAACAAATTAAAATTCAAGCGGGATAAAGTTTTTTTAATTCCTAATGGAGTAGACACTGATAAGTTTTCTCCTTTAGAAAATAAAATTTATAGTAGCACCTTGAATCTAGTAATGGTTGGTAGATTATCCAAGCAAAAAGATCCTGAGACATTATTGCTTGCTGTTGAAAAACTGCTGAATGAAAATGTTAATGTTAAGCTGACACTTGTAGGAGATGGTGAACTAAAAGAACAGTTAGAAAGCAGGTTCAAACGGCAAGATGGACGTATAATTTTTCATGGATGGTCAGATAACATTGTTAATATTTTAAAAGTTAATGATCTTTTTATATTACCTTCTCTTTGGGAGGGTATGCCATTAGCAATTTTAGAAGCATTGAGCTGTGGACTTCCATGTATAGTCACTAATATTCCAGGTAATAATAGCTTAATAGAAGATGGCTATAATGGTTGTTTGTTTGAAATTAGAGATTGTCAGTTATTATCTCAAAAAATCATGTCATATGTTGGTAAGCCAGAACTGATTGCACAGCAATCTACCAATGCACGATCATTTATTCTGAAAAATTATGGATTAGTTAAAAGAAATAATAAGGTCAGACAGCTATATGATAATTAAATGAAACCGAAAAGTTAAAAAAGAACAGGTTTTTCAAAGTGAAAATAAAATTACAGTTTTTTTATTGCAATGATTAACGTAACATCTGCATTACATTCAAGCCGCACAACCCCGCGGTGACCACCCCTGACAGGAGTAAACAATGTCAAAGCAACAGATCGGCGTCGTCGGTATGGCAGTGATGGGACGCAACCTCGCGCTCAACATCGAAAGCCGTGGTTATACCGTCTCTATTTTCAACCGTTCCCGTGAAAAGACGGAAGAAGTTATTGCCGAAAATCCAGGCAAGAAACTGGTTCCTTACTATACGGTGAAAGAGTTCGTTGAATCTCTTGAAACGCCTCGTCGCATCCTGTTAATGGTTAAAGCAGGTGCAGGCACGGATGCTGCTATTGATTCCCTGAAACCATATCTCGATAAAGGCGATATCATCATTGATGGTGGTAATACCTTCTTCCAGGACACCATTCGTCGTAACCGCGAGCTTTCTGCACAAGGCTTTAACTTCATCGGTACGGGTGTTTCCGGTGGTGAAGAGGGCGCGCTGAAAGGACCTTCTATCATGCCTGGTGGGCAGAAAGAGGCCTATGAACTGGTTGCTCCTATCCTGACCAAAATCGCCGCCGTGGCTGAAGATGGTGAACCATGCGTTACCTATATTGGTGCCGATGGCGCAGGTCACTATGTGAAGATGGTTC
>OBXZ01000018.1_pt1 | contig 224768 bp, 177 predicted proteins | sample 1538171 | NCBI WGS metagenome assembly OBXZ01 (sample SAMEA2580161, study PRJEB22360) | human gut metagenome | biome: human gut; feature: human-associated habitat; material: faeces | place: Denmark | collected 2008/2010
AAGGGCGTTTAGCTCAGCTGGTTCAGAGCATCTGCCTTACAAGCAGAGGGTCGGCGGTTCGAATCCGTCAACGCCCACACAAAACAGAAGTCTTGCGAAGAAATTCGTGAGACTTTTTTTTATTTCTTACCGCTTTTATACAAACTTTCTTTATCCTTTTGCCTTATAACTCAGGAAAAAGAGTTAATTTTGCGTTCTGATAATTATCTAAGAAAACGTATGGAACTTGATGTATTAACGGCCATATCCCCGATTGATGGTCGATATAGAGGCAAAACGAAAGCTTTGGCTGCTTATTTCTCTGAATTTGCACTGATCAAATACCGTGTACAGGTAGAGGTGGAATACTTTATCACCTTGTGCGAACTTCCCTTGCCGCAATTAAAAGGAATCGATAGCAGCGTGTTTGAAACTTTACGGAATATCTACCGTAACTTCTCAGAAGCGGATGCACAGCGCATTAAAGATATCGAGAGTGTGACTAACCACGACGTGAAAGCAGTAGAATACTTCCTGAAAGAAGAATTTGACAAGATGGGCGGGATGGATGACTATAAGGAATTCATCCACTTCGGACTGACTTCTCAGGATATCAACAATACGTCTGTTCCCCTTTCTATCAAAGAAGCATTGGAACAGGTCTACTATCCGTTGATTGAAGAACTGATTGCACAATTGAAAACATACGCAACGGACTGGGCAAATATCCCTATGCTTGCCAAAACTCACGGTCAACCGGCTTCTCCCACCCGCTTGGGTAAAGAAGTGATGGTGTTCGTTTACCGTCTGGAACGTCAGTTGGCAACATTGAAAGCCAGCCCGATTACTGCCAAGTTCGGTGGCGCTACCGGAAATTACAATGCACATCATGTTGCATATCCCCAGTACGATTGGAAACAATTCGGTAACAGATTTGTTGCAGAGAAGTTGGGGTTGGAGCGTGAAGAGTATACAACGCAGATTTCGAACTATGATAACCTTTCTGCTGTTTTTGATGCAATGAAGCGTATCAATACCATTATGGTGGATATGAACCGTGACTTCTGGCAGTATATCTCTATGGAGTACTTCAAGCAGAAGATCAAAGCCGGAGAAGTTGGTTCGAGCGCTATGCCGCATAAGGTCAACCCGATTGACTTCGAAAATGCGGAGGGTAATCTGGGTATTGCGACTTCCATTCTGGAACATTTGGCCGTGAAACTCCCTGTTTCCCGTTTGCAGCGTGACTTGACAGATTCAACGGTGCTGCGTAATGTGGGTGTGCCTTTCGGCCACATCGTGATTGCCATCCAGAGTTCTTTGAAGGGATTGCGCAAACTGTTGCTGAACGAGCCGGCTATCTATCGTGACTTGGATAACTGTTGGAGTGTAGTGGCAGAAGCTATTCAGACAATTCTGCGCCGTGAGGCTTATCCGCATCCGTATGAAGCCTTGAAAGCTTTGACCCGGACCAACCAGGCTATTACAGAAAGTTCTATTAAAGAGTTTATCGAAGAATTGAATGTAAGCGAAGATATTAAAAAAGAGTTAAGAGCAATCACTCCCCATACTTATACGGGGCTTTAATTGTTTACTAATATAATAAACGTGTTTTTAAATAGGCCGTGAGGCCAAAGTCTAATTTTATTCGAATAAAAAAATGAGCACAGAAAACGAAGAATGGCGCGAAAATTCTTTCAATGAAGAGAATGCAGGTGCCGGCCGTGATGGTAACAGGTCTTACAACAGAGAAGGTGGAGAACGTCCGTATCGTCCTTCTTACAATCGTGAAGGAGGGGATCGTCCGTATCGCCCGAGATTTAATGCCAACAATGAAGGAGGCGACCGTCCGCAGCGTTCATACGGTGACCGTCCTCAACGTCCTCGCTTCAATAGCGAAGGAGGTTCTTACGGTGACCGTTCTCAACGTCCCCGCTTCAATAGCGAAGGAGGTTCATACGGTGATCGTCCTCAACGTCCCCGTTTCAATAGTGAAGGTGGTTCATACGGTGACCGTCCTCAACGTCCCCGTTTCAGTAGCGAAGGTGGTGACCGTCCTTACCGTCCTCGTTTCAATAACGGTGAAGGTGGCGACCGTCCACAGCGTCCTTACAATCGTGAAGGTGGTGATCGTCCGTATCGTCCCCGTTTCAATAACGGTGAAGGTGGCGACCGTCCTCAGCGTCCTTACAACCGTGAAGGTGGTGACCGTCCACAGCGTCCTTACAATCGTGAAGGTGGTGATCGTCCGTATCGTCCCCGTTTCAATAACGGTGAAGGTGGCGACCGTCCTCAGCGTCCTTACAACCGTGAAGGTGGTGACCGTCCGTATCGTCCCCGTTTCAACAACGGTGAAGGTGGCGGCTATCGCAGCAACAATGGCGGAGGTTACCGTCCGAGATTCAACAACGACCGTCAAGGAGGATACCGTCCTCGTCCGCGTACCGCTGATTATGATCCGAATGCTAAGTACAGCGTGAAGAAACAGATTGAGTACAAGGAACAGTTTGTGGACCCGAACGAACCGATTCGTCTGAATAAGTTCCTGGCAAATGCCGGTGTTTGTTCACGCCGTGAGGCTGATGAATTTATTACGGCGGGTGTGGTTTCTGTAAACGGTGAGGTAGTAACTGAATTGGGCACAAAGATCAAACGCTCGGATGTGGTTAAGTTCCACGAAGAACCGGTTAGCATTGAACGCAAAGTATACGTGTTGTTGAATAAGCCGAAAGATACGGTTACTACATCGGATGATCCGCAGGAACGCCGTACAGTAATGGATTTGGTAAAAGGCGCTTGCAATGAACGTATCTATCCGGTAGGACGTCTTGACCGTAACACCACCGGGGTACTGTTACTGACGAATGACGGTGATCTGGCTTCCAAGCTGACACACCCGAAATTCCTGAAGAAGAAGATTTATCATGTTCATCTGGACAAGAATCTGACGAAAGCGGATATGGATCAGATTGCAGCCGGTATCCAGTTGGAAGACGGCGAGATTCATGCAGACGCTATCAGCTATACAGATGACTTTAAAAAAGACCAGGTAGGTATCGAAATCCACTCCGGCAAGAACCGTATCGTTCGCCGTATTTTCGAATCACTGGGTTATAAAGTAGTGAAACTCGACCGTGTATTCTTCGCCGGGCTGACTAAAAAAGGTCTGCGACGCGGAGACTGGCGTTACCTGACGGAAGCAGAAGTAAACTACCTCCGTATGGGTTCGTTTGAATAAGAACGTTAATAAAAGAATAAGTTAAATGGAAAAGATTGGTAGAACAAAAATTGTTGATCTGTTGAAGCGCACGGATATTGGCGCTATGGTCAATGTGAAAGGATGGGTTCGCACCCGCAGAGGTAGCAAACAAGTAAACTTTATCGCACTGAATGACGGTTCTACAATAAATAATTTGCAGGTCGTAGTAGACTTGGCTAATTTCGACGAAGAGATGTTGAAGCAGATCACCACCGGTGCTTGTATCAGCGTGAACGGGGAAATGGTAGAATCAGTAGGTTCCGGCCAGAAGGTGGAAGTGCAGGCTCGTGAAATCGAAGTGCTGGGTACTTGCGACAATACATATCCATTGCAGAAGAAAGGTCATTCCATGGAATTCTTGCGTGAGATAGCTCATTTGCGTCCGCGTACCAATACATTTGGTGCTGTGTTCCGCATCCGCCACAATATGGCGATCGCTATCCATAAGTTCTTCCATGAAAAAGGATTCTTCTATTTCCATACACCGATCATTACGGCTTCCGACTGCGAAGGTGCCGGACAGATGTTCCAGGTGACCACCATGAACTTGTATGACTTGAAGAAAAACGAAGAAGGCTCTATCATTTATGATGACGATTTCTTTGGCAAACAGGCAAGTCTGACAGTCTCCGGTCAGTTGGAAGGTGAGTTGGCTGCTACGGCTTTGGGATCTATTTACACATTCGGTCCTACGTTCCGTGCCGAAAACTCCAATACTCCCCGTCACTTGGCAGAGTTCTGGATGATTGAACCGGAAGTTGCTTTCAACGACATTACAGATAATATGGACTTGGCTGAAGAGTTCATCAAATACTGTGTGAGATGGGCGTTGGATAACTGTGCGGATGATGTGAAGTTTCTGAACGATATGTTCGACAAGGGCTTGATTGAGCGTCTGCAAGGTGTATTGAAAGATGATTTTGTTCGTCTGCCCTATACAGACGGTATCAAGATTCTGGAAGATGCCGTAGCGAAAGGTCATAAGTTCGAGTTCCCCGTTTACTGGGGGGTGGACTTGGCTTCCGAGCACGAACGCTACTTGGTGGAAGAGCACTTCAAACGTCCGGTCATCCTGACTGACTATCCGAAGGAAATCAAAGCCTTCTATATGAAGCAGAACGAGGATGGCAAGACGGTACGTGCGATGGATGTTCTTTTCCCGAAGATCGGTGAAATTATCGGTGGTTCTGAACGTGAATCGGACTACAACAAGTTGATGACCCGTATCGAAGAACTTCACATTCCGATGAAGGATATGTGGTGGTATCTGGATACGCGTAAGTTCGGTACCTGTCCTCATTCCGGTTTCGGACTGGGTTTTGAACGCCTGTTGCTCTTTGTAACGGGTATGTCCAACATCCGTGACGTGATACCGTTCCCGCGTACACCGCGAAATGCTGAATTCTAATATTTCGGTATATTTATGTAAAACTCGCATAATCTTCTGGTTATGCGAGTTTTTTTATGAGCTTTCTGTTTCTTTTCTCAAAATAAATCTTTATATTTGGACATACGCATTCGAGAGTGTTAACTAAAATAATACTATCATGAAAAAGCTCTATTTCTTTACCATGCTTTCAATAATGTTGTTGGCGGTAACAGGTGCGATGGCCCAGAAGAAAACAAAATTCCAGTTGGCCGATCTGAAAGGCATTTGGCAGCTTTGCCACTATGTGTCCGAATCTCCTGATGTTCCGGGATCTTTAAAGCCTAGTAATACGTTCAAGGTTCTGAGTGATGACGGACGAATTGTGAACTTCACGATTATTCCCGGTTCCGATGCTATCATCACGGGATATGGAACATGGAAGCAACTGACGGATGATTCTTATAAAGAGAGTATCGAGAAGAATATCCATCTTCCGATGTTGGACAATCAGGATAATATTCTGCAATTCGAAATCAAGGATAAAGATTACTTGCATCTGAAATACTTTATCAAGAACGATTTGAATGGAAACGAACTCAATGCCTGGTATTATGAAACTTGGAAGAGACTGGGAATGCCGGCCAAGTTCCCGGAAGACATCGTGAGATAGTCTAGTCTGTTTAGCTATAAAAAGAACATATATCCAACTAATTAAAATATAATTGAATTAAGGAACACTAGAAAATGAAAGAAAATGGTTATGTAGTACAGGAATATAAAGTTCCGGTGAAAAGGTACTGCCAGACAATGGATTTGAAAGACAACCCCGAATTGATAGCGGAATATGTAAAGCGTCATAGTGAAGCAGAGGCGTGGCCGGAAATCCGGGCTGGAATCCGTGAAGTGGGTATTCTGGAAATGGAGATTTATATATTGGGGACCCGTCTGTTCATGATAGTCGAGACACCGCTTGATTTTGATTGGGAGACTGCGATGGCGCGTCTCGCCACCCTGCCTCGTCAGGCTGAATGGGAAGCCTATATGTCTATATTCCAGCAGGCGGATGCAACAGCGACTTCAGCGGAGAAATGGCAACTGATGGACCGTATGTTCTATTTATATAAATAAAATACATTCCGATAAAGTGAACTGCGTACATTATCCGTGAAAGGATATATGTACGTAATTTTTATATATAGGCGCTAATGCCAATTTGCAATGTCGATAGCTTCCTTTCTGAGACGAGATTGTAAATAATAGTACTACATATACACAAAATCAAAACTTCTTTGGACGATATTAATACCTGTTGATAAGGAATCAATACTGAAAAAATAGATATATAAAGTCCGTCTTTCCGATAATCCCTACTTTTGTCACAAGTAATATCGATTAATTTTAATAGTATGAATCTACGAGAAAGTAACTTTCGCACATCGTTGACAATCTGGGGATTTACAGTTTTCTGTTCTTTGTTTTCCGTGCTGACTCTGGGGGCCCGAGAGTATTCTCCGGCTTGTATTCATGAGAATATGAGACAGACCCCTTATCCGCAAGAGTACCACCGACCCTATCTGAATCCGGTTCCTTTGTTGGTGCCGCAGCAGATGAAACAGGCGGATTTCCTCCAGTTTGCGCTATCCAAAGAGAAAGACTTCTCCGGAAATACGACAGTCGTTTCCAAACCTGTCCCCTGGTGTATGTTCAACCCTCATCAGATATTGAGCAGCGGAACCTGGTATTGGCGTTTTCGTTCGGTAAGTAAGTCCGGTGAGAATATGGCGTGGAGTCCTACTTATTCTTTCACGATAACGGGTGATATCCCCCAGTTTGTAACTCCCTCTTTCGAGGTAGTCCGAAAGAAGATAGTCGGAAATTCCCCCCGTCTTTACTGTTTCTTGGAAGATGACCTGAAGAAGTCGCGGTCGAAAATATATACCCATCCGGAATACAATCTGATGGTTACTTCCGGACGGGAAGGCCTGGCTGCCAACTATGCTACCGACACATTCGTATCCAATCATGTGTCTGCTATGGTTGTCCAATGTGAAAAGTTGCATACGGCTTATACTTTGCTCCAACGGGATGTCTATGCCGATAAGATGGCGCAGTTGGTCCGCTGGCTGCTTCCTTCCCCCGTAACCGACCGTCAGATAGAGAATGACTTTTATGCCGGTGATCTCGCCTATCTCCTTGCTTGTACATACGAGACCTGTTATGACCGTTTTTCTGTGAAGGAACGTGAGCAGATGGAACAACTGATGGAACGGATCATTAAATTCTATAAGCGTCGTTTCTTCGGTGGAACGGAAAATCATATCTTCGACAACCATTTGTGGCAGTTCACTTTCCGTCGTCTGTTGCAGACCTCCTTAGTGCTCTACGAAAAATCTCCCGAAGCGCGTGAGTTTTTTGAATACGCCTACGAGTTATGGACTTGCCGTGCTCCGGCCACAGGCTTCAACCGCGACGGTATCTGGATGAACGGTACTTGCTATTTCAGTGCCAATGCAGTGAGCTTATACTATATTCCGAGCCTTTTTTCTTATCTGGCCGACACCGATTTTCTGCAACATCCCTGGTATCGGGAGGTGGGGAAGGCAATGGTCTATAGCTGGCCGCCTCTTTCCCGGAGTGTGGGCTTTGGCGACGGTCATGAGCAGATGAACGATAAACCTTTGGTGATTCGCAGCGCTTTTGCTGAGTTTCTGGCAAGAGAAACCGGCGACCCTTATTCCGCTTGGTATACCTCCATTGACAAACGATATGAAATGGACGACGAGATGCGTTTGTACCGCATGGTACGGAGTGAATCAAAGAAACCGATAGCCGCACTTCCGGCCGATGAACCTAAAGCTGTCTGGTTCCGTGATACGGGGGAGATGATAGCCAATTCCTCCATGAAAGACTACCGTAATAACCTATGCCTGAGTTTTCATTCGAGCCCTTTCGGTTCCGGCAGTCATACGCACTCTGCACAAAATGCTTTCAACCTGCATTATCGGGGAGTACCGGTATACGGTTCCACCGGTTACTATATGAATTTCTCGGATGCGCATAATCTATTGTCTTACCGTCATACCCGTGCCCATAACACTTTGCTGATAGATGGCATCGGACAGCCTTTCACCACCAGAGCGTATGGCAATATCGTGCGTGCGTTCAGTGGCGAACACATCTCATACGCTTTGGGTGACGCGTCGAATGCCTATTGCGGCATTAGCGAGTATCCGATGTGGGTTACGAATTTTGCCAAACAGCATTTGGAACAATCGGTGGAGAACGGATTTGGAGAAACTCCTCTGACTCTTTATAGAAGGCACATTTTCCTTTTGCATCCCGATAAAATCGTGATTTATGATGAGATGGAAGCCAAAAAGCCTGTCCGTTGGGATTGGTTGCTACATAGTCCTGTAAAGTTTTCTATTGATGAACAGACCTGTAAGCTCGTTACCCGGAACGAAGAGAAACAGTTTACTTCGGTAGCGCAACTGTTCAGCCGACAAGATTGTAAGATTACACAGACCGATCGTTTTGTCGTTCCGCCAAATCAGGAGAATGCTGTTCGCGGGGAAGTCTTTACTAATTCATGGCATTTGACCGCAAGCTTTACTCCCGGTAAGCGCAACCGTATCCTGACTATCATTCAAGTACAGCCTGACGGTAAACAGGCTGTCGGAATACAAAGAGACGGCAATCTTTTTCAATGTGGCGACTGGACGATTGAAGCGGAACTGGATGTGAAGAAGCCGGCGAGTCTGTATATTACGAATAAAAACAATCAAGCAGTGTTCGGTTATGGAAAATCGTCTTTACTGATAAATGGCAAATCGTACAGACCGATTGATAAAACGGCCTCTTTGTTGTTTGACAAAATAGATGGCAGTTGGCAGATGCAGGAAAGGATGGATAGAAAACCACAGCTTACCGGAAGCAATCGATAAGAATACATTTAATCACTAAAGCTATTAATATGAAAATGAAAAGAAAGTTGTATGTAGCGGTTTGGGGAATGAGTCTGCTGGCCGCTTGCAGCGCCCCCAAGACGGGTGCACCGGAATGGTTTGAGAATGCGGTAAAAACATCCGATCATCAGTTGCTCTATATGGCTGAACAATTGAAAGATGTACCGGATACAGCCTGTTTCCCGCGCTCAACCAAAGCGGACGGAAGCTATCGTTTGGAAAATGCGAAAGACTGGACAAGCGGATTCTACCCTGGCTCCATGTGGCTGGCTTACGAATTGTCGGGAGATGAGGCTTTGGCAAAAGAAGCCCGTCGGTACACCGACCGTCTGGAAGATATTCAGTATTATACAGGTAACCATGACATTGGTTTTATGATGTATTGCAGTTATGGGAATGCTCTTCGTCTGAAACCGGAGCCGAAAGATAAAGAGATCCTGATTAATTCTTCGGAAAGTCTTTGCGCACGTTTCAGTCCCGAAATCGGTCTGATTCGTTCTTGGGATTTCGGTGATTGGAGTTATCCCGTCATCATTGATAATATGATGAATCTTGAAATGCTTTTCTGGGCGTCCGAGCAAACCGGCAATTCCAAATATCGCGACATCGCCATTGCTCATGCCGACAAGACTTTAAAGAATCATTTTCGTGAGAATATGACTTCGTATCATGTGGTAAGTTATTCCGTTCCGAGCGGAAAGGTAGAGTCAAAGGGCACATTTCAAGGTTATGCCGATTCTTCCGCTTGGGCTCGCGGGCAGGCATGGGGAGTGTATGGCTATACCATGTGCTATCGCTTTACGAAAAATCCGGTTTATCTGGAGGCGGCACATAAGATTGCCCGCTTCATTATGGAGAACCGTCCTTCGGGGAATGATTATATTCCTTATTGGGATTATGATGCGCCCGATATTCCGAATGCTCCCCGTGACGCTTCTGCAGCGGCGGTTACGGCTTCCGCATTGCTCGAGTTATATGCTTATACGGAAGACCAGAGCCTAAGTGATGCGTATATTGAATATGCGGAGAATATATTGAAACAGTTATCCTCACCGGATTATCTGGCGAAGGAGAATGAGAATAAGGGATTTATCCTGATGCATTCTGTAGGCAGTTTCCCGCATGACAGTGAGGTGAATGTTCCGTTGAACTATGCCGACTATTATTATTTGGAAGCAATGAAGCGGTATAAAGACTTGAAGAAGTTTTAGTTAGACTATCGGTTTTAAGGTCCCCCGGTGCGAAGACCAAGGCCTTTCAGCGCACAAAACAGTGGCCTTTTAGGGAGCTGGGAAGTCGTCCCGTTATAAGGGGACAATGGTCACCTTATAGAGTGATAAATGGCACTTTGTAAGGTGACCATTGTCACTCTGTAAGGTGATTACTTTTTTTCAAGAGGAGAGAAATCCCTAAAGATACAAAATTAAATAGAGAAAAGCAAGAGTGGGCAGAAAGAAATGGTATGTAATCTGTATCAGTATTTAGCGGTTTTGATGTATAAACCGCTTTTTATAGGATTTATTCGGATAAGAATGTTTATTAATAATTCTTTTGTAACCATACCCCCAGTAACTTGTCGGATATTTCATATTGATTCTGCTCTTGAGATACCAGATTCTTCTCCTGTAGCCCTTTGAGTGCTGCCTGTACGGAGCTTGGAGTGCTTAGCTTATACTTTTTGATAAACTTTCCGGAAGCGACTCCTGTTGCTTTTCGTTCTTTTCCGATGGCAATCAGTACTTCTTTTTGTTTTTCCGGAAGTCGGGAGAAAATCTCCTGATAGGTGAAATCTTGCATTTGAAGAATATTGGTCAAGGCAGTATCGTGTAAGGAGCGGTCGCATAATTGCCCTTTTCCGGTCAGTATGTATAGCTCATTAAACATAAGCTGTACATACCAAGTGTGTCCCTCAAAGAAATTATATACCTGTTCTATCAGTTCCGGTTCAATATTTTTTTCGTTTTCAAGGAAGAGCCTTTCCACGAATGGCTTATATGCAATGAGCGGGATACTTTGTAGCTGCATCATGTTGACGCTTTGGTAGAAAGGATGGGCAGGACTGTTGAACATATTCATCATAATATGTTTTTGGCTTCCGGCAAAAATAAAATGAGCGTTCCGGCAATGCTGAACTTTGGTTCTCAAGATGGCTTCTACATTCTTTTCAGCATAATTGCCTATCTGTTGGAATTCATCAATGGCTACGATACAAGGTTTGTCTGCCTGCTCCAGATAAGCAAAGATTTCATCCAATGTGGCTTCCGCCGCATGAATATCTCCCAGACCGATATCAAAAGTCGGTTCGCCTGTAATGGAATCTAACTTGAACCCTGCGCGTAGTGAAGAAATGACAGAGAAGAAGCGTTCGATAAATTTCATGCCTTTAGGCTTGAGTTTCTCAAAAATCTCTTTTCCGAGTGCAAAAACGAACTCCCGCAGGCTGGATGTGGCATAGATATCAATGAAGAATGTATGGTAATGTTCCTTTATTTCGTTTTGATAGAAGCAGTGGCGAATCAAGCCTGTCTTTCCCATACGGCGTGTAGAAATGATAACGACATTTCTTCCGTTCGTAATGTTACGTATCAACTGTTCTGTTTCTTTTTCCCGGTCACAGAAATAATGAGGAGATATGTATCCGCCTACAATAAAAGGGTTATGAATGGCTGCCATACTGATTATTATAAATACAATTATTGCAAATATAATAATTGTATTTATAATAATGCTGTATCAGCCCCGATATTTAGTGAAGATTGGGGATAAACCGGGTAAATAGTGTCTTTCCGTTTTCCTGATGTTTCTTCATCCATTCGGCTAATAGCTCCCGATGCTGCCGGAGGATATCGGCATATTTCTTTTCGATGGCAAGGTTGCGCATTTCTCCGCGATCTGTCTCCATGTCATAGAGCTGTTCGCGATTTTTGCCGGTATCGTACAATACATATTTATATTGGGAAGTACGAAGCATCCATCCCCGCGTTGAGGCTGTTTGGGCAAAGCTCGTTTCTGTTACGATGTAAGGTTGGTGCTGCTTGTCGGCACTGCCGTTTTCTACAATAGGGCGGAAACTCACTCCTTGACGTTTGCCGGGAACATTGATTCCTGCCCAATCACAAATGGAGGGCATGAGGTCTATCCCGTTGTTGATAAGTTGGGGCAATATCTTTCCGGCATGCTTGCCTTTGGGCAGACAGACGATGAACGGGACATTGGCTACCTCTTCATATAGAACTGTTTTCTGATTCCATTGATGTGCTCCACAGCCATCACCATGATCGCTGGTAAAGATGATAACCGTATTCTTCCATAAGTCCTGGCGGTCTAGCTCCGCAATGATTTTCCCTATTTCCGCATCTACGGTTTCTACCAGTCGATAGTAAGCGTTCCGGTAACGTCGCCAGTCGTCCGGCGTGTAGTCGTGAGTGGGATAGAGACGGTGGTTTTGTTTTTTCTCGAAAGCCAACGCCGTTGCATCGTACGGATTGACGGCAAAGTTAGACGGCAGTCCCGGACAATCCTCCAAGGCCGGTTCTTTGATGGTGGCATACGGAGTGTTCTGTTTGCGGGCATATTCGCAGATATTGTGTGGATTGTCGAAGGAAGCTACCAGAAAGAAAGGTTGGCCTTTCTTCTTGCGTTGCAGGAAAGAGACGGCTGCCTCCGCCAAGCCGAAATCATTGTGTCCGTGCAGGTTCTCGAAACCGAATGCTTGTTTGTCAGGCAGTGAGTTGGTGTGTACGTGCCACTTCCCGGCGTATGCGCAGGTATAACCGGCTTTGTTCATCAGCACACCGAGAGAGGTGGAGTGAAGTGAATCAGGCATAGGAGTCCCGTTTTCCAGCAGGCCGACTTCTCCGGGCATATATCCTGTAAACATGGCGCCGCGTGACGGACCGCTGAGGGGCATGGAGCAATAGGCGTTTGTAAAGCGGATACCCCGTTCCGCCAGCTTGTCCATGTTGGGAGTGCGCAGATCGGTATTACCGGCACAGCTCATGGCGTTGGCCGTCTGCTGGTCGGTCATGATGTAGAGGATGTTCGGACGTTCTTGTGCCGACAATGCCGCAGGAAGCATCATACCGCAAAGTAATGTAGGTTTTAAATTCTTCATGATTCAATTTGAGGATTAATGTTTATGTTCACAAAGATAGGAGATTCCCGTATGAACGGAGTTCACTCTTGTGCAGACCTTGTTTGAAAGTCAATATCCGACTTTTGAATCCTATCGAAAAGCTTTTGATTTTGTCCATATCCTATTGTCCGAGTCCTATTGCTCCATATTCTTCCCCTGATTCTTGGCATACTCCGATGGCAGGCAACCTACATACTTCTTGAAGCTCGTCGAGAAATAGGACGGTGAACTGAAACCAATCTTGTTACTGATTTCAGAGATTGAATATCGTCCCTCAAGCAATAGTTTGCAAGCCTTGTTGAAACGGATACGGCGGATAAAGTTGGCGGGTGGCTCTCCCGATATGGAGTTCATTTTGAGATACAGTGAAGAACGGCTTATAAAGAGCTTTTCCGCTAAATCATCGGCAGTGAAACTCTCATCATCGATATTCTCTTCCACTATCTGTATCGCTTTGCTCATAAACTCCTCGTCCAGTGCGTTGGACGTCATTTTCGCCGTGTCAATATCAATCGTATTCGAATAATAATACCTTAACCGTTGTTTGGATTTCAGGATATTCGCGATTTTTCCTTTCAGCAAACTCATAGAGAAAGGTTTGGGGATATAGTCGTCCGCCCCGGTCCGGATACCGGTAGTCTGAGCTTCAATGCTACCTTTGGCCGATAAGAGGATGACCGGAATATGGCAAGTCTGCATATTCTTTTTAATCAGTTCGCACAACTTAATGCCGTCAATGCCAGGCATCATCACGTCGGAAAGCACGATGTCCACCTTTTGTTCCTTGAGAATCGCCAAAGCCTCCTCACCGTTTCCGGCAGTCAGTGTGGTGTACTTCGACTTGAAGTTGCTTTTCAGGTAGTCCACCATTTCCTTGTTGTCGTCGACCAACAGAATTGTTTCGGTCGTTTCTCCGGTGGAAGTGTCTTTTTCCTCTTCGTTGATTCCGTTTGTTTCGGAGAACTCTTCGCTTTCAACCATTGTGCCGGTTGTCGGCGATGGAGACGGTGTGATGTCACTGCGTTCTGTTCTCTGTTGATCTTGGTCGAGCAATTCCGTAGCGGCAAACGTATGCAAGTCAGCGGGGAGCTCGATGGAAAACTCTGTACCTTTATCCGGTTCGCTGGATACTTGAATCGTTCCGTGATGTTTTTCAACCAGACATTTTACGAGTGAAAGTCCGATTCCGCTTCCTTTCACGCTTTCGTTGGCTTGATAGAACCGCTCAAAGATACGTGCTAGTTTATCTTGGGGGATTCCGATTCCATTGTCCTTTACGCTAAATCCGAAGCTGTTTTCCTTTCTCCAGACGGAAAGTGTTATTTTACCACCGTTGCGGGTGAATTTGAAAGCATTGGACAACAGGTTGGTCAACATCATCTCTACGTACATCTTGTCTACCGGGAGTAAATCATCCTTCAGGTCGGACTGATATTCGTATGTGATATTTCGTTTCTGCGCATTCTCTTCGAACATGGTAAAGATATTCTTCGCCAGCTTGTCTACCTGATTCATAGCCACATGAATAGGCAATGCGCCTGATTCCGCTTTACGGAAGTCGAGCAACTGGTTGATGAGATGCAGCAGTTTGCGCCCGTTCCGGTAGATATACGAAAGTTTTTGTTGCTCTTGCAGGTCAAACTTGCTTTTCTCTTCCACCAGCTCTTCCAGAGGAGCCAGTATCAGGCTTAACGGAGTACGCAGCTCGTGAGACATATTGATATAGAAACGGACTTTCTCCTGACTGACTTCTTCCACTTTCATCCGTTCCAGATGCTCGATCTGCACTTGCATTTTCATTTTGGCGCGTGCGATAAAGAAGTAGAGTATGAAAGCGATTCCGCCCAAAGTGAGTAGGACGTAGAGTGTCTTTGCCCACCACGTCTGATACCACATGGGAGTGATATGAACGAAAAACTCGGTAGGAGTGAGGCTCCATCGTCCGTTATTGTTGCACGCCTTTACTCTGAATGTGTATTTTCCCGGTGGAAGATTGGAGTAAGTGACACCTCGTTGCGAGATAGCCTGAGCGGAAGAAATCCAGTTATCATCAAATCCTTCCAATTGGTAGGCGAAGAGATTACGTCTTCCGGAAAGATAATTGATAACGGAAAAGCGGATACTGAACGTCTTCCGGTTGGCGGGGAAAGACATCCCCAGCAGTTTTCCGTTGCTAGCCTGGAAGTATTTGGATACACCGTCCCTGATATTCGTTACCGGCTGGTTCTGGATGGTCGCTCCGGTAATGACGGCGTTCGGAGAATAGGGGTTATCGACAAACTGATAGGGGTTGAAATAAGTGATACCTTTCAGACTTCCCAAATAAATAATACCGTCTTTGGTCTGGCACGCTCCGTATGTATTGAACTGGTTGTGGCTGAGTCCGTCCTTGACGCTATAATTGAGGAAAGTCTGTTCCGACGGGTCAAAGCAGGATAGTCCGTGATTGGTAGTGATCCAAAGCCGTCCCCGTCCGTCTTCCAGAATACCATAGATAAAATTGTTGGGTAGTCCGTCGTAGGTGGAATAACGGGTGAGCGGTCGGGGAGTAGTATTGTCAGACTTGTACAGGCCTACCGAAGAACCGATCCAGATATGGTGATTGCTATCCTCATGGATACAAAATGCCTGTACCAGTGCCGGAAACCGGGAGGTCTCATCTTTCCATTCCTCCAATTTGCCGTCGGCATATACAAACAGGCTTTCTTCAGTGCCAATCCATATCCGCTCCTTGCTGTCGCGATAGAGAACGGAAATGAGCATATTGTTTAAGCGCGGATGTTTTTGCACTAGCGGGTGTAAAGAGAGAGAACCGGTCTTTTTGTTGAATTGATACAATCCGATGATGGCGCCTACCCAGATAGTTCCGTCTTGTCCGTCGAGCAGCGAATAGCAACTGTTGTTGAACGAGACAGCTCCCGGAAATGTGTAATTCTTTATTTGTCGGGTGCGGGTGGACAGATAGCTTAACCCTCCTCCATGACTCCCTATATAAACGCCATCGTCATCGGGAAGTACACATTTGATATTGTCCGACTGCAATGCGTGTGCATCCTTGCGGTTGGCCCGGAAGACGGAGAAATGGTTGGTGCGGCGGTTATATTCATTTAGTCCGCCATCGTTGGTTCCGATCCATAGGTTTCCTGTAAAGGGATCTTCTACAATGCAACTGACCGTATTGTCACTAAGTGAATTTTTATAGGCGGAATAAGTCATGGTGTCAAATGCCGGTGCCATAGCATGATAGTAGCTCAGTCCTCCGTAGAATGTCCCTACCCATATGCCGCCTTGATTGTCTTTCAGAAGAGAACGTACGGAGTTGTGGCCTAGCGAGTTTCCGTTTTCATGGGAGAAGGTGTATTTTTCCATTGCTTCGGTTTCCGGTTCAAGGATAAACAACCCGTTGATGGTTCCGATCCACAGATTCCCCTTGTCGTCTTGCGCCAGAGTGCGTACAGTTCCTAACGGCTCTTTTTGTTGTCTGTCTGTATATGGGTAGTGTTTCTTTATCTGGAATTTGTCGTCCATGCAATATACTCCGTTTATAAAAGAGCCCATCCAGTAGACACGTTTTCTGGGATCGTAGACGATGGAGGAGATTACTTCGTTTTTCAGTTCCGGAAGCAGCCGGACTATGGAGTTATCTTGTGGCAGGTAATGGTAAATACCGGTGTGAGTACCCAGCAGAACCTCGTCGTTTGCTTTGCGGATGGAATAAACGGTTGTTGCTTGCAGGTGAGGATGTAATTGCATCAGTCCGGTCTTCTTGTCAAAGACCGCCAGTCCGTTGTTCGTGCCAAGCAAAAGCTGTTGCTTGTCTTTGAGTTCCTCAATGGCAAAAATCTGTACAGGCGTTCCTTCGGGTAAAGTATAATTGGTGAAGTTGTTTCCTACGATATTGTATCGCGATAATCCAGTCAGAGTTCCTACCCATACCGTGCCGTCCGCATCTGTGTAGAGAGAGTATATATGACTGTTGCTGAGGCTGGTACTGTCATTCAGATCCTTATGAAAGGGGGCGAATCGGTAACCGTCATACCAATTCAGCCCATCCATTGTTCCTACCCAGATTTTTCCATTATGGTCTTGCGTCAGGGCAAGAACAGTACTTTGAGACATTCCGTCGTTTACCGAAAGTCGTTTGAAATGAATACGACTGGAATTATGGGCTGCCGCTTGGCAGAGAGACAAACAGCATAAGAGACAAATGCTGAGCAGGATGTTTGCGGGCATATTTCGGTTCTTCATAAACGTTGGATAATCAATGTGATTACTGATAAATGCGAAGGTAAAGATAAACATCTTTCATTCAATAGCCAAACATCGTATCGAAATATTGCTTTATCCTGCTCGTTTGCATGGTATTTGTTATTGCGCCATCCGGGTGGAAGCCGGTATATAGTCAATTTGTTCCGTTACACCGTATTTCCCGTTCGTTTCGTCATAGAGTAGCGAAGAAGAAGCGTATCTACGCAGATAAGTGCTTCCTTCGATTGTCGGGTTACCCGGAGAATAACTGAATACGGTAGGAGTGTTACGGTTAGTCACAATCAATTCTGCCGGTTCCTGCGGATTAAGGATAGCTGTTATGTCCCAGTCGCCACAGTAGAAAGTATCTCCCTGACGGGTAATTGCGGGTACCTGTTCCGTATTCGAAGCTATTTGGATAATGGTCAATATACGGTTCCGTTCGCTTTGCGCGAAAGTACCGGTCAAATGCCATAAGGTTGGATATTGGGGATCAGGCGTTTCCGTTATCGGTATAATGGTCTGGTCGGTTTGCGAAATATCGGAAGATATGTCGCTGAATTGAGAAACTTTAGTATAGAACCCTTTTTCCGTATTTGCTGTCTTCCAACTTTTGCGGGTGTTGTCTATAGAGAATGGGGTGGGACTATGCAACAGCCATTCCCATTGTACAGGCTCGTTTGCTTCCAGTTCGTCGTAGATGAGCATGGTCTGCGGATAAAGTACCAGTATGTGACGTTTGTATTTTTTCAACGGAGTTTTACCGAAACCGTTTTCCGGAGTTTGAGCAATGCCTGCGCTTGCGAATAAATCGGTCCAAGACTTCTCTTCACTGATACCGTTATAGGCTTTCGATGCGTCTCCCAGACAATAAGCGATGTGATTTCCGTCTATGGCCCTCAGTACTTGTCCGTATCCCGTCAAGGAATAAGGTTGTCCGATACCATTCACCAGAATGCTGTTATGACCGCGCGTGTGCCGATACCACAGCAGATTGTAGGGAGTGTTGTTGGCTCCGATGTAATAGCCGCCGTTTCGGAATACGTCATGACCTCGATAGAGCAAGGTGAAACTGTTCTGATCGGCAACGGCATGGCTGTTGGACCCGAATGTACTCGAACGGAAAGCGAGTGAGAGGTTATTGTCTATATGCTGTAAGTCCGAGTGGATGGCCACCTCTCCTGCATCTTTATACCATAGTAACTTGGGAGAATAAGACGGCAACTCCTCTCCCGAATAAATTTTCGGACTGATCATACGATACAGACGCATATCTACGTCTGTGACTAATGTCTCGTCGCATTGCTTGGCATACCAAGAGGCGTATGCGTCCCCCGTCTCCCGTGCGAGGAAGTCGGCGAAAGCTACCCGTTGCCGGTCGGGGGTACTTGCTTTCTCGTTGCCGTCTCCGAAGCTGGTACTCTTGGATTGAGGAGGCCAGGCGTATACAAGTGCCTGACCGGCATTCCGATACCACGGATGAGTAAGGAAATTACTGCCTGTCAGTGTGGAAAACAGCGACGGCATATAAAAAAGAGTTTTCACATTGGCGGTGAAGTATCCCACACCGTTTTTCCAAAGCCCGCTACGGTTGTATCCGGCGTCCGGAGCGCGGGCTGTCCAAAGCTCGTAATAATATTCAAGCATTTCGGAACATTCTTCCGTATATGCGTCTTTGTCGAACAGGACGAGTGCGGACTGGAAGAGAATGCGCATATTGTGTTGCCAGAAGTGGTTATCGAAGAAGCGGTTTTCCTGCATTCCCCGATACATCTTATAATAGTGGCGGGCAATCTTCATCAATAGCTCTTCAATATCTCTTTTCTCCTCTGCGGAAAGCTCGTTGAAAGCGATGTCGTATATTTCGATAAAGATAATGGCAATGTTGGTGGAGCCGAAGTTGGTTGCGAACAGCTCTTTATCGGTGAGACTTGGAAGCTTTTGTCGCATATATCTTAGAATCTCTTTCATCTTGTCTAGATACTTTGTATTCTGCGTCAGATGATAGGCTTGATAGAGCATATCTACATGGAGCTTTATGTCTTCGGTGCTCTCAAAGTCGAACGGGTTGGGATAGGCGGTAGTATAATCGATCCCTGCTGCGGTATTGGCACGTCCGGTCAGAGCCTTATATTCCCGGTGCTTGGAGGCATTTTTGCGTGCCTGTTCCAAGTAGTTGTCCAGAAAACAGTATAAACGGGGATGGGTGTGGGGGATATTAAGAAAGAATGTATCAAAAGTCGGTGTTACAAATTTAGGAGTGTCATCCTTTATCTCGAATGAGTAGGTAGCGCTCCAGGACTGTGGCGTGCCGGAGACGATGGAACGGAAACGCCAGTACCAGGTACCGTTGTTCATTATTTGGTGTGGATTGAACATACACCACGGCTTTGGTTCGGACACGATGGTTTCCGCATCCGGAAAGTCTTCTTTTTGTGAGAGGGAAAATTGAAGCTGCTCTCCGGTCATCATATCTTGGGGCACGATGAACGGGGCAGGGTTAATGAATATTTCATTGTCCGCTTTGGGGTATGGCTTCTCGCGAATCTTGTCGTGCCATGCATCGGGAGATTCGGTACTGTCGGCTATTTCTTTGTTGTCTGTCATGGGGAGGGAATCATCGCTGCATGAGGTAGCTAATATCCCTGAACAGATAAGGACGTAAAAGAGGTCCCGGAAGCGGAAGTATGTTTTCATAAGATGGTTTGATAAAAAGTGAATGAAAAGAAGTTAAGGATAAGCAAGGCATTGGGGGGCCTTGCTTATCTTGACTTGATTATTGTGTTCGCTTTTGACTGTTTATTCTAAAATGGTGAGGATAGGACGGATTTGTCCTTGTACACCGGCTTTGTCGGGGGCTGTGTTGAAAATGGGCTGAATTTTGGTATTAGCGTCCAATACATTATTAGTAAGTGTGATAGGGCTGATGGATTTGTTGCTGACACTGCTGGAAAGTAAGTAGCGTGCCGATGTTGTGGTATGAACAAATAGGTTAGCGCCTTCTATTGCGTTTATGGCATTGACAAATGTCTCGTTTTTAGCAGTCTCTTCGAAACCATAATATCCGATTGTCATTTCTTTTAATTGATTGATGGAAGGTATGTACCATCCGCTTGACTTTTCAGGAGTAGGCGTATTTGTTTTGAAAGCAAGGTATTTCTCAATTACGGGATATTTGTCTGTATTATTGGTATAACGTTCATCTGCAAAAAACGCCTTTGTATTTTCATATCCAGTTTTGTTTAACTCCATTCCTGTGAAATCAATATCACTACCTTTAGCACAAAATTCCAGACGTGTATTAGTCGGTGCGCTTTCCAGTGCGACTACATATCCTTTAATAGCCGTATATTCGCTACCGTAGTTAGATGCTACATCTCCATCCAATGGTGTTGTTGCGAATACGATACCGACACACGGATTCTCTGCATCCTCTTTCAATTCTGCGGAATATGTACCGTCTTTATAATAGAAATCACCAATTTCCGGATTTACTGTCGGTACGACAGGCTCGAGGTCTCCACCGTCTATGTCCGGATTCCATTCTCCGAAGTCTGTATCAATTTGTGTGTTTGCAGAAGATTCCGCTATGAAATATCCTCTGATTTGTGTACGTGTATTCTTCTTGACAGGCACATTGGCGGGGATAGCAACGGTGCGTCCGCCGTCCTCTGTTACAAAAGTCAGGGCTATTTCTCCTAAAACATCGTCTTCTGCGAAGACATAACAAGAGAAAAGTTGCAAATCGGTTGTCTCACCGGTAGTCTCGCCTGTTCCGATTGGTTCGGTGGCTGACATGATGGCGTCAATCATCTCCGTAGAAACCTTGCCTGTTGAAACATTAAAAGCGGCTGGAATCTTCTGGCTGACAGCTACTGTCTGGCATTTGTCGAAGTTTGCCTTGCTCTTGTCCGAAACAATCAGTTTGGCGAACGGGCGGGTCAGGGTGACATTCAGCGGGTTCTCTAAAGAAGCTTGGCTCTTTTCAAAAGAACCTTGACTGGAGAAAGCGTCGCAAGCGTCACTATTGTAGAGCAGGCTTGCATCTTTGATTGTGACTTTGGTAAGGTCTTCCGTATTGTAGAACTTGTCGGCGTAGCGTCCGGTTACTTGGTCTTTGCTTTGTCCCTCAGCGGGGATAAAGTCCGCCCACATCATATAATTATAAGTCCCGGCGTTTTCGAGTGCAAAGGTGAAAGAAAGCTTTCCGTTAGTGGCTTCGGTTCCTAATTTTTCTTCCCGATAGACCTGATTACCATCTGCATCGCTGATTTCGAGGATACAACGCAGGTAGTGGTCGGTCACTTCGGGGATAGCACGTGTTTGTGCAAATTCAGAGGGTAATTCAGCCGAGATGTTGACTAAATTGTTAGAGCTACTTGAAGCTCCCGGAGCTTCTTCTTGGCTACATGCGGCAAACAGCCCCATGAGCAGCGTGATTGCGAAATAAATAAAGTTCTTTTTCATAATGGTAATGATTAAAGTGTATTATAATTATTATTCGGTTGGAGTGATGGGAGTAACATCGATAATGATGTCCTCGTCCTCAAAGTCAGGATCGAAATCAATACCCGGACTGGCGGTCATAAAGTGTCCCCGTATATTGGTCTCCTTGTTCCGTTCATAGGGTATTTTCAGATTTTGGTAGCGTGCCACGACTTTCTTGCTCTCATTGGTTATCTCGATGGTCACCGGGACAGAAGCTGTGCTCTCGTTATTGATGAGCAGATAGTCGAATCCGATAGTGAACTCGTCCTTGTTCTCTAATCCTCGTAGTGTTGCTAGTTCAACCGTCTTGTTATATTCCATATATTGCAGGGAACGCTTCAACTTTCCGGTGAGTGCATCGAATGCGGTGGGCAGATAGTAGTTGTACTTCACGGTAATAGTAAACTTCTTTCCCGTGATTTCTTTCTTGTCCACTTTCTGTAGGAACTTTTCGACATCTGTGGCTATCAGGTTGTAGCGTGCCATCGGACGGATCATTTCGATATCTGTCGGCACGGTGACATTCCATTGGTCACGATAGGCGCTTAAATCCAGCGAAGTGCTTCCGTAAAAAGCGTCATAATACTTGGAGTTGGCTTTATAAGGAGTGGCTCGCATGATAAATCCTTTGTCTTCCGCATTGTAGAAGAGTTGGTAAGTGTCTCCTGTTTTACCTGTATAGTCCGCCCATACGGCAATCTGATACTTGCGGGCGTGGAGCTTCAGTCTGACGGGTATGCTGATGGTGGTTTCTCCTGTCTGCACCTTTTGGAAAATAACTTGCGACGCTACTTTCTGTGTACCCTCATAGGCAGAAACCGTGAAACGATGCAGGAATTCAGTTTCTTCTTCCGCACGGGTGTTGCGGCTGATGTCTATCGGGTCGAAGGGTGTTTCCAAAATCAGGTTGGTCATGATATTGACAGCGGTAGGGTCTACTCCGATTTCTCCGTCAGCCGTCAGCTCCGGATCTTCATGAATACAGCTACTTGCAAATACCGGCAATAACAGCAGGCAACCCAGCGTACGAATAATAGAGGTATATGTATTTCTTTTCATAATCGAACTGGCTTAAAAGTGATAAGACAATGACAAACCGAGACGGGTAATTCCCCAATAGTTACGGCTTCGGGTTTCTATTTGAGCTCCGTTGTCTATATTATAATAGGTGTTGTACTTCATATTGGCATATCCGGCGCCTAAGGTAAACTCCGCTCCCCAATGGCGGGATAAGGGAAGCTTATATCCATAACTTACACCTGCTCCCAATAGTGGGCGGCCGGTATCCTGATAACGGTTCTCGTCCCATTTCACATTGAAGAATGCCATGTGGGCGTGTACTCCGAAGAAATGGCCTGTTCCGGCTTTTTTCAACCACCAGCGTCCTTCGGGCTGGATAGCGAAGGTACGGACTGCGTGTTCGCTACTGATATCCCAGCCACTGAACATGACGGGCAGTTCAACGGAAATATGTTTGCTGCACTGTATTTCGAATGCAAGGTTCGGCACAGCAATGGCATCGTAGGCAATATTCGTTTTGAGTGCCATATAACGTTCGGAAACTTTGCGTTGCCGAGAGACTTTAGTCTTAGGTTGCCGGGACTCTCTTTTCGCTTCCTTTTTCTTAGGAGAATCGTTCACAACTGTTTGCCCTTGTCCGGTAACGGGCTTGAATACGATTTCTTTTTCGCTCGCCGATGTCTGTATGCGCGGGCGTTTCCCGTTTTGTTTCTGCGGTTCCTGCGGGTGTTGTGTTCCTTCAGACGGAGAACCCGCCATTGCTGTCAGAGAGCAAAGTAGCAACAGGAAGCCTTGTACCAAGTATCTTTTTGTTTTCATATCTTTCAGGTTGTTTTTAGATTTCCAGTTCAGGCAATTTGTCTACTAAAGTCGTTTCGTAACCGTCTTCGCGTACGATGGTAGCTCCGCCTTTATAAGTAATGTTCACATCTTCCCCTTTTCGGGTGGAACGGATGAAGAAAGACGGAGTGCCTTCTGATGATATGTTCACTTTGATAATCCAGCTACCTATCTTGATACGTCCGTCGGGCAGTATCTGCGGGTCGGCGGCAGGCTTGTTCAGCGCATGTGTGTTGATGACCGTTGCGAAACGATATATTTGTTTCTTTTCGGAAGTAGCCTTGAAGTGCCAGTGGTTGGGGTAAGGAGCGAACTTACCGTTTGCATCCGCCCGTAGCCAGTTGACGGCGGGAACGAAGAACTGACTGGTGGTATCCGTTTTCAATGCACCGCTTGAAAAGAGGTAAGCGTCGGAAGCGCCGTTCTTGTTGGTGGCCTGTATGTGTACGAACTTATCTTTCTTGGTAACACTCATCGGCTTGATGACTGTGTGCAACAGATAATCCCAAGTGACAGGCTTGTCCGCTTCCAGTTCGTCGTAGATAAACATCAGTCCCGATTTGCCTAAAGCAACCGTATGTCGTCTGAAAGTTTTCAGATGATTCTCGTCCCAGCCGTTGGCGGGAGTATATTCAATGCCGCCCTCTTTGCCACGTTCCAGCCAAAGGGGGGAAACCTCTTTTCCGTACGCATTGGAAGCGTCGCCGAGCACATAGCCGATTTTCTCGCCTACATAATAGCGTGGAATCCAACCATAACCCTCTGTACCGATACGCTGCCCCATACCATTCACGAGGATTGTGTTGTGAGCGCGGGTGGAACGGTGGCAAAGCATACTATGCTTGTCTACAAAGGCGATGTGATGACCGCTGCTGTAGAAGAGCGAGTTTCCTCCGAAAAAGGTGTTGAACGCATTTTGGTTGGCTATGGCGTGTGACGTGCTGCCGTAAGGACTGCTGCGGAAGTTGAACATGGCGTTGCTGCCTACGCGATCCCAGTTGGTCATGAAAGAGGCAAGACCGCTCTGAGGAAAGACATATCCCATCGGGAGTGAGGTGAGTCCTTCTCCTGTCGGCAAAGGTTTGTCACATTGGAGACGGAACCATGCCAGGCTACCGGATTTTACGGTTATAAGACGCTTGTGATAGTCGGGAGTAGTGGCGACGCGACGTACATAATCGGCTGCGTATGTATTGCCGGTTAGTCGTGCCAATGCGTCCAGATAGCCTACACGAATCGAATTCGGTTTTAGGTTGCCTTGATGTCCGCTACCGTTTCCTCCGGATTTGGAAAAAGGAGGTTGCTGGTACATGGTGTACATGACAGAACCTTGATACCATGGATCACTGAAGAAATCGAAACCGGTAACGGTACTGTAAAAGTAAGGAACTTCGATGAGTGTGCGGAAGTTGACAGCGAAATAACTGTCGCCATTGTGCCAGGCACCGTCCTTGTTCAGACCGGGGAATCGTGCCAGCCATACATTGTAACAGTAATCCGCCCATACCGTTGCTTCGGGAAGATCACCATACACGCTGAATGCGGCGAATGTGAAAATGCGAAGTGTCATTTGCCAGACATGGTTGTCAGCAATATGGTTCTCCAGCCGGTTGTTGAAGTTCGCATAGAACTCACTTCCGCGTCTTTTTATTTCTTTCAATAAATCCTGTTTTTGCGGCCCGGTCAGCAGATCATAGAATGAGTCGTATGCCAGTGAACTGAGTGAAAGCATAGTAGCGGCATTGAAGTCCCCCATCACGTTTTTGTTTTTATCCCAACTAAGCATTTCCATGATGCGTTTGATAGCCTCTTTGCTGTAACGGGTATCTTTGGTCAGCAGGTAGGCGCGTATCAGGAGTTCCACGTTACCCTCTTCTTTGTCGATGATGCGGCGGCTTTCACGGGTTAGCATGGCGCTGCGCTGCATCTCGCTCTTCAGTCCTTTGGCAAGGTCGGCTTTGATGTCATTAACGGATTGCATCGGAATTGTCAGAACCTTGTCTGCACGTTCCAGATACCATTGATGTTCGGGCTTGGACTTGCTGTTGTTCATAAAGTCCGTCCATTTATCTTTCTGTACCAGGATGCGCGGATGATTCTTAGGCAAACGTGTCTGCATCGTCTTGAATGATGGCGGACAGAATTTGTCAGGATTGGCTTTGACGGTGAATTGCAGGACAGGAGACCATAAAGTATTTCCGTCTTCTACATATCCGTACTGCCAATACCATACACCGGCGTCCAGATCCTTTTTCGGGTTAAAGAAAGGCCAACGGCTTTCCACCTGCACAACATTGCTCTTCATAGCTGCATCCTGTGAATAGCGTAACTGGTATTTCAATTGCGCCTTGTCTATTTTCTTCTTGGTGGATTTCATTCCGTCCAATACCTCTTCGGAAGTATCTACATCTGCATGAAGCGGCCATTGGAACGAAACGGCACGGTCGTTTACCGTCGCTTTGTCCAGCGGGGATGGGGTGGAGCGCATCTCGTGCATGAGAGTTACCTCGTTCAACTTGATCCGTGCGGACTTTTGCTGTGCCTGCATTCCGGAGATTGCCGCCAGGCAGCAGAATAGTATGGTGCTAACTGATCTTTTCATGGTACTATTAATAATTAGGGTTGTTCTTATTTTCTAACAGCGGGTTCAATTGCAATTCATCCAATGGGATTGGGAACAGTTCGTGCTTTCCTTTTTGGAAATTCTCTCCGGCAGGGTAGGCGGTTGTGGTACTTGTGTTCACTTCCGAACGGTTGCCAAACAGCGACAAGGCATCTTTGATAATGCCCCAACGGATAAGGTCGTATTTGCGTTGTCCTTCAAAAGCTAACTCAAAGCCACGCTCCCAAAATAATGCCGTACGGAACTTGCCTGCATCATCGCTGTCGGAAATAAACCGTAGCTTGTAGACTTTCTCTTTCATCAGTTCCTGATAGTTCTCCGTTGTGATTTCCCGCGCACCGGCACGTCTGCGCACACTATTGAGCAGCTTCCAGGCTTCGGCGGTGTTTTCTGTCTCGTTATAGGCTTCGGCAGCCATCAATACTACGTCGGCATAGCGCAGGTAGCAGAAGTTGACATCGGTCACGTTCGGGTCTTTGTATCCGATAGGCATCCATTCACGGCGCCATTTGCCCGGATACCAGTCTTTTCCGCTTTTATTGACTACTTTCTTGTGATTGTATGCCTCTTTATCCCAAGTGAATTTGTAGTTGCAAATCATCACGTCACGGCGTTCGTCACCTTTGATGATATTACCATCCTCGTCTTCTTCCTGCACATCAAAGAAATCTCTCCATTCGGGCATTGCACGGAACATGGCGCTGGCACGTCCCATGAAATGACTTACTTCCGTCACTTTGATACTGGGCTGCGCTACGGATGGTCCGATATAGGTTCCCCAATATCCTTTGGCTCCGCTCTTCCCGTCGGCACTATAGAACGCTACTTCAAACAGGCTTTCTTTGGAGTCAATCGTTCCGGCGGAAAAGCCTTTGAACAGCTCCGTATAACCGCCGGGATAGAAATCGTGGTATTTGTTCTCCTGAAAGGCTTTCCATTCTTCAATAACGTCTTCGAAGTATTCCTTGCGTTTCGCGTCATCGGGGCGGGTTATGCTTCCGTCCATTTGCAGACTATAACCGGCACGTTGGAGCAGGACACGCATCAGAAGTGCACGGGCAGCACCCTGGGTCGCTTTTTCGGGGCTGGTGGCTGCGGTAGCCCAAGGGAGATGATTTTTGGCGAAGTTCAGGTCATCGATCATCTGGTCGTAGATGAGTTCACGGCTGACACGTGGCTGATAAATATCTTTATTCACATTGGTAGAGGTCGTTTTGAACGGCACGTCTCCCCAATAGCGCACAAGGTTGAAAGCATACAACGCTCTCAGAAATTTTGCTTCCGCAACCAGTGACTGCAAACCTTCATCTCCCTCGTAATTCTCCATACCCTCGATTCCTTCGATGGTATAGTTGGCACGTTCGATTCCGGTATAATTGCCTTGCCATACACTATTTACCCACGTGTTGGAGCTGGTCAGTTTATAATGGGCGATGTCGCGTCGTCCTTTGTCGGCGGTTAAGCCGGATACATAGTAAGTATCGTCCGAACATGGAAATGCCATATCCATATAACTGTAAAGTGTCGGAAGTTCATCGTATACCCCGACGACCGCCATTGCCGCTTTCTCTTCACTGGCAAATATTTCTTTCTTTTCGTAATAGGAACTCGGGTCTTCCGTCAATAGGTCGGAGCAGGATGTGGTGGATAGTCCGCCTGCCAGCAAGAGACTTAATATATAAATATAGGTATTACAGCTTTTCATCTTATCTTGTTTTTGAATGAATTAGAATGTTACGTTCAGACCGAATACGAAGCTACGGCTTCTCGGATAAGCTCCGAAGTCTACGCCGGGGGTTAAGTTGTTTCCTTTGGTAGATACTTCCGGATCGAATCCGGTGTAGGGAGTCCATACGAACAGGTTGCTGCCTGTGGCGTATAGGCGGAGTTTCTGGATGGACGCTTTCCGTATCCATTGTCTAGGGAAGTTATATCCGATGGTTATATTACTCAGACGAAGGTAGGACGCGTCTTCTACAGCCCATGAATGGATGTAGGTATCTCCTTGTTCCATATCGTAAACGGCTGCTACGCTTTTGCCTGCATTCAACGCTGCAAGTTCCGCTGGGTCGGTGATGATATCTCCATTGGCGTTGATGGTCATCCAGCGTTTATGGCTATTGGCGACATCCAGTACGTTATAGTTGGATTTTCCGGCTTGTGTATTGGTCAGTTTCGTGGCATTCAGTACTTCTCCACCGTATGAGAAAGTGAAGAACACACTCAGATCAAAGTTTTTGTACGTGAAAGAGTTGTTTAATCCACCATAGAAGGTGGGGTTGGCGTTGCCTATGACCGTCTGGTCATTCTCGTCGATTACATTATTATGATCCGTATCGGCGAATTTCCACATACCTGGCTGTATATCATTGCGTGAACCTCTGTATGGAATGCCTTCTTTCAGGGTATATTTCTTTGTGTTCGGGTCGTAATTGAAATCTTCTATCTGGTAGAGTCCCAAAGTACGATATCCGTAGAACTGCCCGATGGGTTTGCCTACTTCTATTTTATGGGTCTTCTGGTTATATCCGAATTTTGCTTCTTCCAAGAAGAACTCTTCACCGGAGAGGGCTTTGATTTTGTTCTTATTGTGGGAAAGGTTCAGGCTAGTGTTCCAGGTAAAGTTCCTTTTCTGGATATTGACGGAGCTGATTGTCAGGTCTACACCTGCATTCTGTGTTTTTCCGATGTTGCGTACCATGTTGCTGTAACCGGAAGAACTGGGGATACGTGAGTTTAAAAGCAGGTGTGTACTTTGGTTGACATAGAATTCCGGCGAGATGGTGAGTCGCTGTTCGAGGAATCCAAGGTCTATTCCGAGATTGAACGTATTATTCGATTCCCATTGCAGATATTCATTCGGAATGGAGGCCGGCACATATCCCGGTGTGTAATTTTCACCGTTGGGATACTTTATGGAATTCAGAAGTTCCAAAGAAGCGTAGCTGCCAATGCGGTTGTTTCCTGCCATACCGTATCCTGCGCGTAGTTTCAGATCGGAGAATATGCCTAGTTTCTTGATAAATTCTTCTTCCCCCATACGCCATGCCGCTGAGAAAGAGGGGAAGAATCCCCACTTCTTGTCTGCGCTGAACTTGGAAGAACCGTCCGCGCGCAGGGTGGCTGTGAACAGGTATTTCTCTCCTATATTATAATTGAACCGTGTGAAGAAAGACAACAGTTTGTCGTCGTCGTTGAAGTTGGAAGTGATGGAGCCGGGAATTCCCAAGCCCATATCATTCAGGTTGATATCGTTGTTGGGGAAATTGGTAGCGCTCGCTCTCATATTACGTGTCCAGCGTGATACCCATTCCTGTCCGAGCATGGCGATTAATTTGTGTTTCTTCCTTTTGTATTCGTAGTTAAGTACGTTGGAAGTCTGGAAACTGCTGTTTTCCGCATATTGGATGTAGCCGTTGGCGTTGGAACGTTTACCGAAACTGGAACGCTCGCCATAAAAAATGTCATTACGTACCGTCTGGTAACGCATTCCGGTATTGTTGCGGAACGTCAGGCCTTTGAATATCTTAAACGTTAGTCCTCCGTTTGCTTGAAAGGTACGCAATTGCTTGTTATTGATTTCTTCCGATGCGGAAATCAACGGGTTCTGCATCGGGTTGGAGTCGTCGTCCTCTATGGTATCTTCGCTATTCCGAAAGTCCTCATCGCTTTTATATATACCGGCTGTGGGACGATACTGGAGAATATGTTCCATCTTATTAAAGCGGGTGGATTCTTCGGAAGTTCCCATACCATAAATACGAGATTGGTTATAATTCACACGTGCATTGATGGAAAGGCGTTTGGTGGATTTGTGGGAAATGCTGAATGATATGTTGTGCTTGTCGCTGCCGCTATATACCATTGCCCCGAGATCCTTGAAATAACTGTAGTTAAGAGAATATTTCAAGTCTTTGTTGCCACCGGATATGTTGATACGGTAGTTTTGTGAAGTCGTTGTCCTGCCTAAAGTCTCTTCTTGCCAGTCAATGCCGGGACGGCTTCCGTAGTTTTCGTCAATGTCGAGGAATGAACCGTATGTGTTTTGGAAGTTTTTTACTCCGGATTCGCCGTCAAACTGTAATCTGCGTTCATAGTCGAGCAATACAAACTCTTTGGTGGAGAGTACCGGAAGCTTACGCGCCAATGTCTTTACACCGACATAGCTGTCAAAGCTGACCGACATTTTACTATCGTCCTTGTTTCCTTTCTTGGTGGTAATGACTACTACTCCGTTTGCTCCGCGTGCACCGTAAATGGCTGTTGCCGAAGCGTCCTTCAGGATATCAATGGTTTCGATTTCCGCTGGGTCGAGAGTTGACATCCCGTCTTCGCTGGGGAAGCCGTCGATGATATAAAGGGGGTCGTTGCTTTGGGTAATGGAAATACCTCCACGTACACGAATGGATATTTCAGAACCGGGGGCTCCTTCGCTTTGCGTGATTTGCACACCTGCCACTCTTCCCGCCAATGCTTGGGCGACATCGGAGGTAGGCATTTTCATTAGGTCTTCACTCTTTACGGAAACGACGGAGCCTGTCAGGTCACTGCGCTTGCTTGTTCCATAACCTACTACTACCACTTCATCCAATGCTTTCGCATCACTTTGCAGCGTCACGTTGATGACCGCTTTCCCTTTAACGAGGACTTCTTGTGTTTTCATTCCTATATAAGAAAATACAAGGATAGCCTTGGCGGCATTGTCGACTTTCAGCCTGTAATTTCCGCTTAAATCACTGATTGAACCGACACCGGAAGCACCTTTGAGGGTAATGTTGGCTCCAATGACTTCCAAACCTTCCGCATCAATCACCTTTCCGGTGACCGTCAGGCTTTGGGCTTGAACCGTAAATGCGGTGCAAAGACAAACCGCAAAAAAGAGAATTCTTTGAATGTTTTTCATATCAATTCTATTCGTTGTTTTCTGAGTTAAGAATCTATGGCAAAGGTATGGGCCTTTCGTATAAATGTTGTTTCCCTATTGTCTTTCCTTTATTTGAAAACTGATAATGGGCTTTAGAATTTATGTAAAAACCTTTAGGATTTATCTATTATGAGTGATTGAATATTTGTATTTGTGGTAGTTGTAATAGATACCTATTGTTGTTTGACTTTGAAACTGAATGCCAAAGCTTCTTTTTTTAAGTCTTTAGGCAGTGTAACTGTTACTTTACCGTTCTCACAAGTGTATTTCACTCGTGCTCCATTCTGTAACAATGTCATCTTCCCGGTGGGTTCGTTACCTTCCCATTCGATGGTTGACGGCAAATCTTCTCCTTCGGGCAGGGTATAGATGGCGTACAAAGTCTTCTTGTCTTTGTTGGCTGTGAACCATACATTTCCACTATGGTAGTTAGGAGTGGGGCGTGTCGCATAGATAGCTGTGCCGTTTTTCTTTAACCATGCTCCTATGGTCTTCAGGCATTTTATGACTTCCTCTTCGATGACGCCTTCTCCCGTTGGTCCTACATTCAGGGCTAGACATCCACCTTTAGCAGTGACCTCTGCTAAGGTGTTGATAACCCATGCTGCAGATTTAAGCTTTGGCTTAGGATTCCATCCCCAGCTATTGCTGATGGTGATACAGCTTTCCCAGGGATGATTTAGCTGGGTCTTGGGAATAGTAAGTTCCGGTGTCTGATAGTTTTCGTTTCGTCCGGGGACAGTCCTGTCTGCGACAATCAGACCGGGCTGTTTTTTGCGGGCATTATCAACGATTTCATCCAGTTTGATGCTCTGTTGAGGCTTTCTTACCCAGCCTCCATCCAACCAGAGGATGTCTATGCTACCATAGTTAGACATCAATTCATCGATTTGGTTGGCTGTGTATTGCTGATATTTAGCCCATTTCTCCGGATATTTTTTGATATCGTAATTCGGATTTCGTGTCGGGGTGGACAGATATGGATCCCAATAATCCTCGCAGTGCCAGTCCGGCTTGGAAAAATAAGCGCCTATCATAAATCCCTCTTGTCTGAATGCGTCGAACAAGTGATAGGCAACATTACTATACTTCCCATCTTTGTAAGGACCTTTAGCAATATTGTAATCAGTGTATTTGGAGTCGAACATACAAAATCCGTCATGATGCTTGGTCGTAAATATAAGGTATTTGAAACCGGCGTCTTTCATAATGGAAGCCCATTCGGAAGGTTCAAACTTGGTAGGATTAAAGGAATCTGCAAGTCCCCAATACCATTTCTTGAAATCTCCATAGGTTGTGCCCGGACGAATCCTCTTACGTCGTGCCGTAAATTTGTCTTCCGAGCAAAGTGCCCATGATTCCGAGATTCCGGGAACGGAGTAGACGCCCCAGTGGAACATAATTCCGAACTTACGGTCTTGCCATTCGTCCAGTTTCTTTAGTACTTTAGGATCAGTAGGCCATTCGTATTGTTTGGATGCGCTATGTACAAAACCGTGATCCTTGGTTGAAAAATTCTTTTGTTGCGCATGCTGTGTCAGTGAAAGACCGATCCCTGCGATTAGAAATAAAATTCTTCTCATGTTTTTAATGGTTAGATTAGCATTGAGTCTTGACTTTGAAATTTTGCCGCTAATTTATCGTAATTCTTGCATTCGGTCGTTGAATTATGTCTTTTATTCTTTATGGAAACAGGTATAAAGCTTTTGAATTCGTCTAAAAGCTTTTTGATTTTATCCCGATACCCGACAGAGGGCTTGTGGAAGGGGTGGAAATTGTACTTTTTTCCTCGGTGCCAGAGCCTGTGTTCTTCGGTGGAGAACCATGCCTTCCCCGGTGCCGAACGGTGTCTTTCCCGGTGCCGGACTTTTGTATACCTTATTATCTACTCCTTGTCATTCAACCGAATAAATCCAAAAAAAGGAAGAATTTGTTTGCCAATTCAAAGAAAAGCCGTACTTTTGCAAGCCGATTATTATCACAAAATGATAAGAGATTAATTCATAGCGAGTTAGTCGTCCTTTGTCCGGGGAGGACTAATAAGTGGTGAAGAAATTTTAGTAGTAACATTTAAAAACAAATTTAAGAGTGGATACTTTAAGTTACAAGACCATTTCTGCAAACAAGGCAACCGTAACCAAAGAATGGGTTATTGTTGACGCTACAGACCAGACTTTAGGTCGTCTGGGAGCAAAAGTTGCAAAATTGCTGAGAGGAAAGTACAAACCGAACTTTACTCCTCACGTAGACTGCGGTGATAACGTTATCATCATCAATGCAGACAAAGTAAAACTGACTGGTAACAAATGGAATGACAGAGTGTATTTGTCATATACTGGTTATCCCGGTGGTCAGAGAGAAATGACTCCTGCCCGTTTGATCGCTAAACCGAACGGTGAAGAGAGATTACTGAAAAAAGTAGTGAAGGGGATGCTTCCTAAGAACATTCTGGGAGCTAAATTGCTGAACAACTTGTATGTTTACGCTGGTAGCGAACACAAGCACGAAGCTCAAAGCCCGAAAATGATTGATATTAATTCATATAAATAAGATATAATGGAAGTAGTAAATGCATTAGGCAGACGTAAACGTGCTATCGCACGCATATTCGTAAGCGAAGGTACAGGAAAGATTACTATTAACAAGAGAGACCTTGCAGAGTACTTTCCATCAACTATTCTTCAGTATGTTGTAAAACAACCATTGAACAAGATTGGTGCTGCTGAGAAGTATGACATCAAGGTTAACTTGTGTGGTGGTGGTTTCACAGGTCAGTCTCAGGCTTTGCGTCTGGCAATCGCCCGTGCACTGGTGAAAATCAACGCTGAAGACAAAGCTGCTCTTCGTGCTGAAGGCTTCATGACTCGCGACCCGCGTTCTGTTGAACGTAAGAAACCGGGACAGCCGAAAGCTCGTAGAAGATTCCAGTTCAGCAAGCGTTAATGGGTTGCCTGACAGAGGAATATGTTTAGTATCTAAACTACTGGGACTCTGCTTGCGGACTACCCGGCGGTTGGTTTAGAAAAAACAAAAAAGAAAGTAAACGATTTAAAGAAAAACAAGATGTCAAGAACAAATTTTGATACATTATTGGAAGCTGGTTGCCACTTCGGACACCTTAAGAGAAAGTGGAATCCTGCAATGGCTCCTTATATTTTCATGGAACGCAATGGTATTCACATCATTGACCTCCACAAAACAGTTGCAAAAGTAGACGAAGCTGCTGAAGCTTTGAAACAGATTGCCAAATCCGGCAAGAAAGTTCTTTTTGTTGCTACTAAAAAACAAGCGAAACAAGTTGTAGCTGAGAAAGCTCAATCTGTTAATATGCCTTATGTAATCGAACGCTGGCCGGGTGGTATGTTGACCAACTTCCCGACTATCCGTAAGGCTGTGAAGAAAATGGCTACTATCGATAAATTAACTAACGATGGTACTTATGCTAACCTTTCTAAGAGAGAAATCCTTCAGATCTCTCGTCAACGTGCAAAATTGGACAAGACTTTGGGCTCTATCGCTGACCTGACTCGTCTGCCGTCTGCTTTGTTCGTTATCGACGTGATGAAAGAAAACATCGCAGTTCGCGAAGCTAACCGTTTGGGTATCCCTGTGTTCGGTATCGTTGATACTAACTCTGATCCTACAAACATCGACTTCGTAATTCCTGCTAACGATGACGCTACTAAATCTGTAGAAGTTATCTTGGATGCTTGCTGCGCTGCAATGATCGAAGGTTTGGAAGAAAGAAAAGCTGAAAAGATCGATATGGAAGCTGCTGGTGAAGCTCCCGCCAACAAAGGCAAGAAGAAATCAGTGAAAGCTAGACTCGACAAGTCTGACGAAGAAGCTATCAACGCAGCTAAAGCTGCTGCTTTCATCAAGGAAGACGAAGAGGCTTAATATATAAATGTGCCAATTTGCTAATGTGCAAGAGTATGCTTATACACTTGTATCTTGATTGGCAGATTGGCACATTTTTTGTTTAGGAAATTATTATTCATTTAAATAAAGGAAATTATTATGGCTGTAAGTATGGCTGATATTACCAAGCTGCGTAAAATGACCGGAGCTGGTATGATGGATTGCAAAAACGCGTTGACTGAAGCTGAGGGCGATTTCGACAAGGCAATGGAGATTATCCGTAAGAAAGGACAAGCTGTTGCTGCTAAGCGTTCGGAACGTGAGGCTTCTGAAGGTTGTGTTCTTGCTAAGACTACCGGTGACCGTGCTGTTATCGTTGCTTTGAAGTGTGAAACTGACTTTGTGGCTCAGAACGCTGATTTCGTGAAGTTGACTCAGGATATTCTTGATCTTGCTGTGGCTAACAAATGCAAGACTTTGGACGAAGTAAAGTCATTGCCTATGGGTAACGGTACTGTACAGGATGCAGTGACTGACCGTAGCGGTATCACAGGTGAGAAAATGGAATTGGATGGCTACATGACTGTAGAAGGTGTAAGCACTGCTGTTTACAACCACATGAACAGAAATGGCCTTTGCACGATTGTTGCTTTCAACAAGCCTGTTGACGAGCAACTGGCTAAGCAGGTAGCTATGCAGATTGCTGCTATGAACCCGATTGCTATTGATGAGGACGGTGTTTCTGAAGAAATCAAACAGAAAGAAATCGAAGTTGCTATTGAGAAGACAAAAGCTGAACAGGTACAGAAAGCTGTTGAGGCTGCTTTGAAGAAAGCTAATATCAACCCGGCTCACGTAGACAGCGAAGAGCACATGGAAAGCAACATGGCTAAGGGTTGGATTACAGCTGAAGATGTAGCGAAAGCAAAAGAAATCATCACTACTGTTTCTGCTGAGAAAGCTGCACACTTGCCTGAACAGATGATTCAGAACATCGCTAAAGGTCGTTTGGCTAAGTTCTTGAAAGAAGTTTGCTTGCTGAATCAGGAAGATATCATGGACGGTAAGAAGACTGTAAGAGAAGTATTGACTGCTGCTGATCCTGAATTGAAGATTGTTGACTTCAAACGTTTCACTTTGAAAGCTGAATAATTTTCTTCGGAAATAAGATATGGAGGGGAGGTGTCAAAGCTCCCCTTTTTTTATTGAATGGATTAACCGCCTGTCCCTTTGGTTCTGGTATAGCCTTCCTTGATGAGCAGTTCTATAATTTTGATCTTGAAGTCTCCCTGTACCATTATCTCTCCGTCTTTGGCCGAACCGCCTACTCCACATTTGCTTTTAAGCAGCTTGCCTAATTCTTTCAAGTCGTTTTCCGTACCCACGAATCCGGTAATTAATGTTACCACTTTTCCGCCGCGATTCTTCTTATCAATGGAAACCCGGAGGTTTTGTTTGTCTTTGTCAAGGGTGGACTGTTCTTCATTATTGTCCATCTCATAGCCGAAGTCGGGATTAGTAGAATACACAACGTTCAATCGATCTTTCCAATCATTCTTTTTCATACTCGTCATATTTATTTCTTCTCAAAAGTATCAAACTTATGGAAAAGGGCAAAATTTGAGCCTGTTTTCCTTGTTTTGTTTAATCTCTATTAAGGTTTTCTGTTATAGGGTTGTCAGTCTCAAAAAATAATGTACTTTTGCAAAATACCAAATTTTGTAAGAAGTATGAGCACTTATATACGAAAAGAGGCGGATAAAGTGCCGGAGCCTACCTTGCGCAGACTTCCCTGGTATCTGTCCAATATAAAACTAATGAAAGAAAAAGGAGAGCAATATGTCTCCTCGACACAAATCTCTAAGGAAATAAATATTGACGCTTCTCAAATCGCCAAAGACTTGTCGTATGTGAACATATCGGGACGTACGAGAGTGGGCTATAATATTGATGCACTGATTGAGGTTTTGGAAAGCTTTCTTGGATTTACTAATATGCACAAAGCCTTTTTGTTTGGTGTAGGTAGTTTGGGAGGTGCGTTACTCCGTGACTTGGGTTTGCGTCATTTCGGTCTGGAAATCGTGGCGGCTTTTGATGTCAATCCGGAATTGGTAGGGAAGGACTTAGGTGGAATTCCAATTTTCCATTCTGATGACTTTGAAGCAAAGATGAAGGAATATGATGTGAATATCGGTGTGCTGACAGTACCTATTAATATCGCTCAGGAAATTACAAATAAGATGGTAGACGGAGGAATAAAGGCAGTGTGGAACTTTACTCCTTTCCGTATTCGCGTGCCGGAAAATATTGTCGTACAGAACACTTCTCTTTATGCGCATCTGGCCGTTATGTTTAACCGATTGAATTTTAACGAGAAATAATGAAGATTATCGCAGTAGGAATGAACTACGCTCAGCATAATCAGGAGCTGGGACATACACAGGTAAATACGGAACCGGTCGTTTTTATGAAGCCGGACTCTGCCATTTTAAAGGACGGCAAGCCGTTTTTCATTCCTGACTTTTCTAACGAGATACATTATGAGACGGAATTGGTAGTCCGTATCAACCGTTTGGGGAAGAACATCGCTCCTCGTTTTGCTAACCGCTATTATGACGCCGTGACTGTGGGTATCGATTTTACTGCCCGTGATCTTCAGCGAAAATTCCGTGAACAGGGAAATCCTTGGGAACTTTGCAAAGGATTCGATTCTTCGGCGGCTATCGGAGATTTTGTTCCGGTAGACCGTTACAAGGATATCCGGCATTTGAACTTCAATCTGTTGATTGACGGTAAAGAAGTGCAAAAAGGGTGTACGGCGGATATGCTTTTCAAAGTGGATGACATCATAGCGTATGTCAGTCAATTTGTGACACTGAAAATAGGTGATTTGCTATTTACAGGTACACCTGCCGGTGTAGGTCCGGTCAGTATCGGACAACATTTGCAAGGATATCTGGAAGGGGAAAAACTATTGGACTTCTATGTTCGCTGATGGAGGAAGGTAAATTATGAGGATAAGAGTAGGCTTTGGTTTCGATGTGCACCAATTGGTTGAAGGACGTGAGCTGTGGCTTGGAGGCGTTCTTCTGGAACACACAAAAGGATTGCTGGGGCATTCGGACGCTGATGTGCTATTGCACGCCGTCTGTGATGCATTGCTGGGAGCTGCGAATATGCGTGACATCGGTTATCACTTTCCGGATACAGCGGGAGAATTTAAGAATATTGACAGCAAAATCCTTCTGAAAAAGACCGTAGAACTGATTGCTTCCAAAGGATATAAGGTCGGTAATATTGACGCGACTATCTGCGCCGAACGCCCGAAGCTGAAAGCGCATATTCCTTTGATGCAGGAGACAATGGCAAACGTGATGGGTATCGATGTTGATGATATTTCCATTAAAGCGACCACTACCGAGAAACTTGGATTTACTGGTCGGGAAGAAGGTATCTCGGCTTATGCCACAGTACTGATAGAAAAGGATTAAACTGTCGTGGTCATAACAAGTTTGACGTGACTGATACGGGTATACTTTGATCCGTAACTTTCGTATCGGCGTGACACCCGCGCAGATGCGACATAAATGATTTCTCCCGGTCGGTATTCATGTTCTATCCCGGATAGTGTGCATGAAACCGCACTGGGATTTTTTGACGGTATACTCATGATAACCAGGTTGCCGCTTGCATCGGCCAATGTCAGTACCTGCTTTACAAAAAATTGTGGTACAGTACCATTTATTCTTGTCTTATACGGATCATCTTCCAATCGCACCCGTATGACTTTTAATCTGAGGTCCGTGAGTTTCTCCCCTAGTTCACCCAAATACCGGCTTACTGAATGTTTCTCTTTCGACTTCCTTTGCATGAGGTCTAAATGTACGGAGTGATAAGCTTGCGCTATCTTGACGAAACGTTCCTGCTTGGGGATTCTCGGTGTAAACTTATAGGCTATCCAACTCAAATAAGCCGGATCCACTTTCAATATCTCATGTAGGAAATGCCCCCGATACTTCCCGAAAAAGATAAGGTCATCGCCATTGCTTTGCATTCTCTTTTCGTTGTAATCTACAAGAATCAGGCATCGCCTTGAATAATAGAACATAGTACTTGCCATGCGGAGGGATTCGTTGATGTCCGGTGACAAATCATGTATGTAAAGGATGGATTGTTTTTCCGGTAGAGGAGAATAAAGCCATAACGAATAGTTGGGTTTACCTGGTCGGGGTAATACCACCAAGTAAACTCCCGCCTCTTTGAAAGAGGCCCTGCCTCGGTTGTATTCATTCAGTTTGGCATACAATAAGGCTTGCTCATTTTCGGAAATGCCCGGTAATCTTGGGTTAGCCATAATTGTTCTTGCTTTTGTATATCTCAAATATAAGGATTTTCTTCCGGAAAAGCAAGAATTCTCTTTGAAATCTCGTACATTTGTATCCATGTAACTTTTCAAAGATCAGATGAAAGAACGAAATAAGAGAGTGCTGGTGGGTATGAGTGGCGGTATAGACAGTACCGCTACCTGTCTTATGCTGCAAGAACAAGGATACGAAATAGTGGGAGTCACTATGCGTGTGTGGGGAGATGAGCCGCAGGATGCCAGAGAGTTGGCTGCCAGGATGGGTATTGAACATTATGTGGCGGATGAACGTATACCTTTTAAAGAGACTATTGTAAAAAACTTCATAGACGAATATAAGCAGGGACGTACACCGAATCCTTGTGTGATGTGCAATCCGTTGTTTAAGTTCCGTGTGTTGACGGAATGGGCGGATAAGTTGGATTGTGATTGGATTGCTACCGGACATTATTCACGGTTGGAAGAGAAAAACGGGCATATTTATATCATAGCTGGAGACGATGATAAAAAAGACCAGTCTTATTTTCTTTGGAGGTTGGGACAGGATGTGCTGCGGCGTTGTATCTTTCCGTTGGGGGCTTATACGAAAATAAAGGTGCGTGAATACCTGGCTGAGAAAGGCTATGAGGCTAAATCGAAGGAGGGGGAGAGCATGGAAGTATGTTTCATTAAAGGAGATTACCGCGACTTTCTCCGCGAACAGTGTCCGGAATTGGATAGCGAGATCGGGCCGGGATGGTTTGTCAACTCCGAAGGTGTAAAGTTGGGGCAGCACAAAGGGGCGCCTTATTATACTATAGGTCAGAGGAAAGGACTGGAAATCGCGCTTGGAAAGCCTGCTTATGTATTGAAAATCAATCCTCAGAAGAATACGGTAATGCTTGGCGATGCGGAGCAGTTGAAGACGGATTATATGTTGGCGGAGCAGGATAAGATTGTGGACGAGCAAGAACTGTTTCAGTGTGAGAACCTGACAGTACGGATTCGCTATCGCAGTCGTCCGTTGGCCTGTCGGGTGAGACGTCTTGAAGACGGGCGTTTGCTTGTCCGTTTTCTTGAAACGGCTTCGGCTATAGCTCCCGGACAATCGGCTGTTTTTTATGATGGAAAGCGAGTGTTGGGAGGAGCTTTCATTGCTTCACAGCGTGGAATAGGTCTGGTGATTCTGGAAAACGAAGGATTTTAATTGATAAAATAAAGATAACTGATGAAGAAGTTTATACTATTGATTCTTACTTTAACTGTGTGCTTGGGTGGATTCGCCCAATTTACTCCCGGAGATACCTTGAAGTATCGTATCAATCTGAAAGACAAGGCTGCTACCGATTATTCTTTGCAAAAGCCGGAAAAGTACTTATCCAAAAAGTCTATTGAACGGAGAAAGAAACAGGGGTTGAAGATTGATTCCACCGATTTGCCGGTATGTAAGAAATATGTAGACGCTATCCGTCGGAAAGGAGTTCACATACTTGTGACCGGAAAATGGGAGAATTTCGTTACTGTCTCTTGTAATGACAGTGTATTGATAGATGAGATTGCCCGGTTGCCTTTTGTGCGTTCTGCAGAAAGAGTATGGAAAGGTAATATGGAAAAAGCTACCCGAAGAGATTCGCTGATTAATAAGCCGCTGCGTACAGACAGCCTTTACGGTCCTGCGTGCACCCAGGTTGAGATGAGCAAGGCGAACCTCCTTCATGATGCGGGTTTCAAGGGAAAAGGAATGATGATTGCGGTTATTGATGCGGGATTCCATAATGTAGATAAGATTGAAGCGATGAAGAATATCGATATTCGGGGTGTGCGTGACTTTGTAAACCCGGAGGCGGATATTTATGCGGAAAGCAGTCACGGTATGTCTGTCCTTTCCTGTATGGCGATGAATCAGCCGAATGTCATGATCGGTACGGCTCCCGAAGCTTCTTATTGGTTATTGCGCAGTGAGGATGAGTATTCGGAGAACTTAGTAGAACAGGACTATTGGGCGGCAGCTATTGAGTTTGCCGATAGTGTAGGTGTGGATTTGGTGAATACATCACTCGGATATTATTCCTTTGATGATCCGACAAAGAATTATAGGTACCGTGATCTGAACGGACATTATGCGTTGATGTCACGTGAGGCTTCCCATGCGGCCGATAAAGGAATGGTCGTTGTTTGCAGTGCCGGAAACTCCGGTGCGGGTTCGTGGAAGAAGATTACCCCTCCGGGAGATGCGGAAAATGTGATCACTGTAGGCGCCATTAATAAAAGAGGTGAGTTGGCTCCGTTTTCTTCCGTAGGAAATACGGCGGACGGACGGGTGAAACCTGATGTGGTGGCTGTCGGTCTGGGATCGGATGTGATGGGAACGAATGGCAATCTTAGCCGTGCCAACGGTACGTCTTTCTCTTCTCCGATTATGTGTGGGATGGTGGCTTGTCTGTGGCAGGCTTGTCCGAAGCTGACGGCAAAAGAGATAATCGAACTTGTTCGCCGTTCGGGTGACAGAGCCGGTTTCCCCGACAATATTTATGGCTATGGCATACCCGACTTATGGAAGGCTTATCTAGACTCCTCCTCTAAGGAAAAGAAATAAGATGGCTGCTGTATGATAAACACTATGAATCAGTTGAAACGGTCAGCCCCCTTCTCTTCGGGGGAGGGTGGAGAAAGACTTTCTCTTTTGGAGCTGAATGCGCTTGTCCGCCGTAGTCTGGAGCAATGCCTGCCTGATGAATATTGGATACAGGCTGAGCTGAGCGATGTCCGTTCCAATACGACAGGTCATTGCTATCTGGAATTTGTGCAGAAAGATCCTCGCAACAATAGTCTTATTGCTAAAGCACGCGGTATGATTTGGAATACCATTTATCGTTTGCTGAAACCCTATTTCGAGGAAACGACCGGGCAACCGTTTACATCCGGCATTAAAGTGCTGGTGAAAGTGACCGTCCAGTTTCACGAACTTTACGGTTACAGTCTGACCGTGCTCGATATTGATCCTGCCTATACATTGGGAGATATGGCCCGTCATCGTCGGGAAATACTGTTGCAGTTGGAGGAAGAAGGTGTACTGACCTTGAATAAGGAATTGGAAATGCCTCAGCTTCCTCAACGTATTGCGGTCATCTCTTCCGCTACTGCAGCCGGATACGGTGATTTTTGTCATCAGTTGCAGCACAATCCCGGAGGGTTCTTCTTTTACACAGAACTGTTTCCTGCATTGATGCAGGGGAATCAGGTGGAAGAATCTGTGTTGGCTGCATTAGACCGCGTCAATGCCCGTATTGATGATTTTGATGTGGTGGTCATCATTCGTGGCGGAGGGGCTACTTCCGATTTGTCCGGCTTCGATACTTACCTGTTAGCTGCTGCATGTGCGCAGTTCCCGCTTCCTATCATTACCGGAATTGGTCATGAACGAGACGATACAGTGCTTGATTCGGTAGCTCATACCCGGGTGAAAACTCCTACGGCTGCGGCGGAACTTTTGATTCATCGGGTTGCGGAAGTGGCGGACCGTCTGGAGGATTTGTCTGTTCGCATTCGGCAAGGAGCATATATGCTGTTGGAGCGGGAGCGGAGAAGATTGGATACACTGCAGGCTCGTATCCCGAACCTTGTACAGCGGAAACTGACAGAGGCGCGTTTTGCCTTGCTGACAGCCCGAAAGGATCTGTCGCAAGTCACAATGGCGTTATTGTCCCGCCAGCGTCACCAATTGGAACTTTTGCAACAACGCATTGCCGATGCTTCTCCTGATAAATTGTTAAGTCGTGGATACAGCATCACGCTGAAAGATGGGAAGGCGGTAACGGACGCATCCTCATTGAAGTCGGGAGACAGATTGGTCACCCGGTTCTCGAAAGGGGAGGCGCAATCTGTGGTAGAGCAAAACCGTCTTATCGGAACTGATAAAAGAAACAAATCTCATTAACTCTTAATAAATATAACGATCGTGGCAGCAAAAAAAGAAACCTATCTTCAAGCAATGGAACGTCTCGAGAAGATTGTTCGCCAGATAGACAATAATGAATTGGATATTGACATCTTGGGTGAGAAAATCAAAGAAGCCAATGAAATAATAGTTTTCTGCACCGAAAAATTGACGAAAGCAGATAAGGAAGTCGAAAAATTATTGCAAGAAAAGCGGCAATCTGAAGAATAAAAGCTATTTTTGCGAATCAATACATAAGAAAAATAAACTAATACGTTACAATATGAAAGAAATAGATTGGGCGAATCTGTCGTTTGGCTACATGAAGACAGACTACAATGTGAGAATTAATTTCCGCAATGGAGCATGGGGAGAACTGGAAGTGAGCAGTGACGAACATCTGAATCTGCACATGGCAGCTACGTGCTTGCATTATGGCCAGGAAGCGTTTGAAGGCTTGAAAGCTTTTCGTGGAAAAGACGGTAAAGTGCGTATTTTCCGTTTGGAAGAGAATGCAGCCCGTCTGCAATCTACTTGTCAGGGAATCCTGATGGCTGAACTTCCAACTGAACGTTTCAAGGAAGCTATTCTGAAAGTGGTGAAACTGAACGAACGTTTCATTCCTCCATACGAGACAGGTGCTTCTCTTTACATTCGTCCGTTGCTGATCGGAACAAGTGCTCAAGTGGGGGTGCATCCGGCAAATGAATATATGTTTGTCGTATTTGTGACTCCGGTAGGTCCGTACTTCAAGGGTGGTTTCTCTACCAATCCGTACGTTATCATTCGCGAATATGACCGTGCCGCTCCTCACGGAACTGGTATCTATAAAGTGGGTGGTAACTATGCCGCCAGTCTTCGTGCCAACAAAAAAGCGCATGACTTGGGTTATTCCTGCGAATTCTATCTCGACGCAAAAGAAAAGAAGTATATCGATGAGTGTGGAGCTGCCAACTTCTTCGGTATCAAAAATAACACTTATATCACTCCGAAGTCAACTTCCATCCTCCCGTCTATCACGAACAAGAGCTTAATGCAGTTGGCGGAAGATATGGGTATCAAGGTTGAACGCCGCCCGATACCGGAAGAAGAACTGGAGACTTTTGAAGAAGCCGGTGCTTGCGGAACTGCGGCAGTAATCAGTCCGATTCAGCGTATCGATGATTTGGAGAATGGAAAATCATACGTTATTTCTAAAGACGGAAAGCCGGGACCGATTTGTACGAAGCTGTACAATAAGTTGCGTGGTATCCAATATGGTGACGAACCGGATACACACGGATGGGTGACAATCGTAGAATAATACAGATTTCACCACAGATTACACGGATTAACGCAGATTATTTCTTCTTTTTAATCTGTGTTAATCCGTGTAATCTGTGGTGAAAATAATCCTCTTCTTTTTTCTTTTTGCCGATTACGTCAAAATCAGTACCTTTGCAGCCTAATCAGGATTGATATGGGTAAGAACAAATTAGAAAAGTTTGCCGATATGGCAAGTTATCCGCACGTCTTCGAGTATCCTTATTCGGCGATAGATAACGTGCCTTTCGATATGAAGGGAAAATGGCATGAGGAGTTTTTCAAAAACGATCATCCTATTGTACTCGAACTAGGCTGCGGGCGTGGTGAGTACACGGTCGGTTTGGGAAAGATGTTTCCCGAGAAGAATTTTATAGCGGTCGATATCAAAGGAGCCCGTATGTGGACCGGAGCTACGGAGTCATTGCAGGCGGGAATGAAGAATGTGGCTTTCCTGCGTACCAATATTGAGATTATCGAACGCTTCTTTGCTGAGGGTGAGGTGAGCGAAATATGGCTTACTTTCTCTGATCCGCAGATGAAGAAAGCGACGAAACGGCTGACCTCCACTTACTTTATGGAAAGATACCGCAAGTTCTTGCGACCGGACGGCATTATCCACCTGAAGACGGACAGCAATTTCATGTTCACTTATACAAAATACATGATAGAGGCGAACCGGTTTCCAGTAGATTTTATGACCGAAGATTTATATCACTCGGGATTGGTGGATGATATTCTCGGTATCAAGACCTATTATGAACAACAATGGCTCGATCGTGGTTTAAACATCAAGTATATCAAATTCCGTCTTCCACAGGAAGGGAAGTTGCAAGAGCCGGATGTGGAAATAGAACTTGATTCTTATCGCAGTTATAACCGCAGCAAGCGTAGCGGACTAAATACAAGTAAATAGAACTGCATAAATATGGATCGGACCTACGCATCTCCTCCTATCACTCAAGGAGCCTGCGCATCTCCCTCTTTAATTTTTAATATTTAATTTTTAATTGACATGACTCTTTATCCTAAATTAATATTGGATGCATTGGCAACGGTGCGCTATCCCGGTACGGGAAAGAATTTGGTAGAAGCGGAGATGGTTGCCGATAATCTCCGTATTGACGGTATGTCTGTCAGTTTTTCATTGATCTTTGAGAAACCGACCGATCCGTTTATGAAATCAATGGTGAAAGCTGCCGAGACGGCTATTCATACCTATGTGTCTCCGGATGTGCAGGTGACGATTGCGACAGAAAGTAAGCAAGCTCCCCGTCCAGAGGTGGGCAAGATGCTTCCTCAGGTAAAGAATATTATTGGTATCTCTTCCGGTAAAGGTGGAGTAGGCAAGTCTACCGTGTCAGCAAATCTGGCAGTTGCTTTGGCGAAATTGGGTTATAAGGTAGGTTTGCTCGATGCGGATATTTTCGGTCCTTCCATGCCGAAAATGTTCCAGGTGGAAGATGCGCGCCCGTATGCCGAGCGTATAGACGGTCGTGATCTGATTATTCCGGTAGAGAAATATGGAGTGAAATTATTGTCTATCGGTTTCTTTGTTGATCCGGATCAAGCTACTTTATGGCGTGGCGGGATGGCAAGCAATGCGTTAAAACAGTTGATAGGTGATGCGGCTTGGGGAGATTTGGATTATTTCCTGATAGACCTTCCTCCCGGAACCAGTGATATTCATCTGACCGTTGTTCAGACATTGGCTATGACAGGAGCGATTGTTGTCAGCACTCCGCAGGCGGTTGCCTTGGCGGATGCCCGTAAGGGAATCAATATGTTTACCAATGATAAGGTAAATGTGCCCATTCTCGGTCTGGTTGAGAATATGGCATGGTTCACTCCTGCCGAACTTCCCGAAAATAAATACTATATCTTCGGCAAAGAAGGTGCCAAGAGACTGGCTGAAGAGATGAATGTTCCTTTGCTGGGACAGATTCCTATCGTGCAAAGCATCTGTGAAGGAGGAGATAATGGTACTCCTGTCGCATTGGATGAAGATTCCGTGACCGGACGTGCGTTCCTTTCCTTGGCAGCTAGTGTTGTCCGTCAGGTAGATCGTCGGAATGTGGAAATGGCTCCTACCAAGATTGTAGAGATGCATAAATAAGAGTTTGTAAAAGAACTGTATCGTAATGAATAATAAAACGCAGATTAACGCAAATTATCGTAGGGTATTTCAATTATATATTTATCAATAACTTGTAAAATTGCTTCTACGATATTTGCGTTAATCTGCGTTTCGTTTATTCATTATGACAATCCTCTTCTGGATACTTCACCTCCACTCCTTTCATACCATATTCGGAACTATTTACTCAAAGTTTTCAGTAACTGCTTTTTCATCGTTTCTACTCCCGGAAATCCTGTCTTCTTATAAGTGATATTGCCCTCAGAATCAATGATAAAATAGGTAGGGACTCCCTCTATGTTAAGGTTGGACATCAGAAAATTCCATTGTTCGTTGGTTACGCGGAAATGCTCACCGTGAATATCGGAAATCATATTTTCCCATGTTCCTTTGGGAGACGTTTCGCCTGTGATGTAAAGGTAGATAATGTCTTTCTCTTTCAATTCCTCTTTCATCGGGGCGATTGCTTTATTGGCCATTCGGCAAGGACCGCACCAGGTTGCCCAAATATCAACCAGTAAAGTGTGTCCGCGAAACTTGGAAAGGATGGATGGGAACAAATCTTCATTGGAGACTTCTCCCGCTTCATTGATAGTAAATCCACTCTTCCTTTTGTTCAATTCTATTTTCTTTATTGTTTCTTTGTTCGTTTGAGTAAGCATTTCGGTATACGCCGGAGAAGACAACTTCTTTATTTCTATCTCCTGATCTGCTGTCAATGGAATGAAATCTTTGATAGAATGGTACAGTTCGTTGAATCTTATATAATCAAATAATGGCCCTTGATTCGTTCCTAACGTTTCTTTAAGTATTTTCCGATAGTTCGGCATAAAACTGATCAGATAGATTGTTGATGCATACTGCCTGCTGTATAACGCTTTGAGGGTATTGATGGAAGTAAATTCCTTTAATATGTCATAGTATCCTTCGGGAATATCAATATGCGTATTGGAAAAGTATTCGTTTGCTTTTTCTCTGTTCAACTTATTTACAGCAATATAAGCAGATTTTAGCTCTCTGTCTGTCATCGCGATTTTTCCGGTTGCTGCCAGATCTACCTGTATGTTTAATAGTTCTTTGCATGCATTGCTATAAGAAGATTGTTCTATCGCTTTCCGGATGGATGGAAGACGTTCCAATACGTAGGCTTTATATTCATCTGCGCTTTTCCCTGCAATGGCGTTGTACATATCCATGTAGAAAACACTTTTTAATGTGATATCAATATCTACTGAAGCCAGTTCTTGTTGCAAGCTGGCCAGATATCCGTTGAAGTATACAGGTTCTCCGAATGTTTTATCCTTCTTTTGCAGATGTGTCTGCCTACGGCAAAGTTCTTTTGTGTTGATAATGAGAGATGTTTCTTCATTGGGGGCTATCAGGCATTCCACCCAGCCGAAAGGCAGCTCCAATGCAACGCTTGTGACGGACGTTACTTTTACTTCTGCTTGAAAACTGCCATCCTCCTCGATTTTTATAATATTCTGTTCGTTGTGGATATTCGATGCGGGACTTTCTATATGCATCCGCATCTGTTTCATCATATCTTTCTGATAATCGAGGATTTTCCCTTTCAAAGTAGCGGTAGCATAAGCTAACTTAGGGGTGGGTAATGCCGCTTTTTTGTTTATTTTGTGCTTGACCGCTTCTTTAGGAAGTTTTTGCTTGTAAAATGCGTTTCTGTCCAGTTGTATTCCCCATATCTTGTACGCTCCGTCAAAATCTCCTTCCGAGAAATCAAGGCTAGTTACATTTTGAGGAATGGGAGGAAACAATAATTGGAATTCGGCTTCTCCTGATTCCGGCATCCAGAATTCTTTGTCCAATGTGATTCCAACTCCCTTGCGGATAGGGTAAAGCATTCCGTTATTGTCTCTTAGAAAACTGCCTGTCGCAATTTTTATCCAATATTTAGGGCGATAATAAGCTTTAATGTATAGGGTGGTAACTGTATCTCCCATAACAATTTTATCAATCTCAATGCTATTGGAACTCCAGGCTAGAAAAGGAGGACGTTCAATCACTCTGTCTTGGGCTTGTACACCGTAAACGGTGCAAAGTAGCAAACCGATAATCCATGCGAAACTTCTCATATCTATATAATGTTTCTTAATACAACGAACAAATATAAGAATATTCTTGTGACTACCTGTTGGTTTATAATAAAATATGTGTGTTTGTTGCAAGAATGTTTCAATGACATTATTTCGACAAAATTATTAAGCACGAAAAATGATAGGATAAACACTATTTTTGCCTAAATAGTCACACTTTAATAACATTTATGCAAAAAATAGTTGTTCTAGGATTTTTTTATATAAAATAAATGAAATATATTTGCGGATACAAAACAGACGTTAAATATGAAACGGTGTGTCTTGATACTCTAACAAAGTTCAGGAAATTCCCCGCACTAGAGATACAAAACTATTAATAATGCTGACCAAAGGGAAAGAGGGAGGCGAATTAAAAAATAAATGATATGAAAAAAGGTTTGATTTTTGTGCTATTTGCACTTGTTTCTATCGTTTCTTATTCTCAGCTTTCTTGGAATGCCAAAGTTGGTATGAACATGAGTAATTTTACAGGAGATGCGTTTAAAGATAGTAAGATGAGAATTGGATTTAATGTAGGCGTAGGTGCGGAATATCAATTCACAGAAATGTGGTCTATCCAACCATCGTTGATGTTCACTCAAAAAGGAACTAAAATGGAAGAGAGTGAAGAGGGAATTACTGCTACTGCGAAATTGAATCCGATGTATTTAGAGATTCCTGTGTTGGCAGCTGCTCGTTTTGCGATTGCTGATAACCAAAACATCGTGGTGAAAGCTGGTCCATACTTTGCTTTTGGTATTGCAGGTAAGTGGAAAACTGATATTGAGGGTGATTTAGGTGGAATTTCTGTAGAAGATGTTTTGGATTATCTAGATATTCCTAAAGAAGCAGATCTTTTTGGAAGTGGTGAAGATCAAATGGATATGAAGAGGTTTGATTTTGGTATTGGTGTTGGTGTTGCTTATGAGATCAATAAGTTCTTTGTTAGTTTAGATGGAGAATTTGGTCTGACCAAACTTGTTGACGGTGACGGTGCTCCGAAGAACATGAACTTCTCTATCGGTGTAGGTTATAAATTCTAATTAGGATTATACTCTCTTTATAATATCTCTTTAAAATCCCTCGTTCTATACTCTCTGGAACGGGGGATTTTTATATTATAATGTTTGATATATTTCTTCTTATTATATGGTATTGGGATGAGTTATATATTCTGCCTCATTTATCTGCAAGAACTACTTGTCTGACACCCGGGTGTCAGTACAACTTGATATCCTATATCAAAAATGAATTAATGTAGAGTTTTCTCCTTTAGTTCTTTATATCTCTCTATCGCATGTTTGCGACTCATAAGGATTTGCCAGCGATATACCCAACAGGTGGTAAGGAAGTAAATGCCTGCCTGTAACCATAAAGCTTTATATTCAAAGGCTACTTCGCTTAGAGTAGCTCCCATATTATTGATTTTCACGAAACCATTGATACCGAAAGTAGACGGGAAGATGTAAGATACATATTTCCAAAAGGGAGGTATGGCGGCTCCCGGCCATGAAATTCCGGAGATAAATAATAAAGGGACAGATGTAAATACAAAAATCAGCATACACGTTTCCCGGTTGCGGATAGCGATAGAGGCAGTCATTGCAAAGAATATACAGGCGGCTAAATAGGGGACAACAAATAACACTAATGAGTACGGTTGTCCTATTTGGTTGAGGCTGAATATTCTTGGGACAATATACAGTACATAAAAAGCTACCAATATATAAATCAAGAAGTAGCTCAGACCTTTTCCGAGTACAATCCGTAAAGTACCGTTGTAATGCCGGTTGATGGGAACAAGGTCTTTGAAACGGTTGTTTTCTCGGGCAGTACCGGCAGCCAAGCCAATACCGAGCAATAAGGTTTGCTGAATGATTAACACCAGTACGGCAGGAATCAGAAAAGCTGCGAATCCGGCAGTAGGATTGAATATGGAAATTTCCTCATACTCTATCGGATAAGCGGTGATTTCATCCTGACGGTCAGTAGTATTGCTACTACGTGCAATTTTGATATCCTGATTCATATCCAGTGAAACGGCTGTATTGGCTATGAGCATGGATTTATAATAAAGTAATCCGCTCATATCACAATAAATGCTGACTTGCGTCTGTTTTCCTTTAGCTATATTATCACTAAAGTCAGAGGGTATATAGATAATACCATACGCAAGTCGGTTTTTCAACATCTGTTTGGCTTCCTCCATATCGGCACAGTATGAAACAATTTGGATATCAGGCGTAGCGTCTACTTTGCGCAGGTATTCGCGGCTGAGAGATGAATGTGAGTCATCCACAACGATAGCGGGGACCTCACGCACAACTTCATTATCGTAAATGAAACTGTATAATAGCGGATAACCCAATGGAACGAGTATAAAGAATATCAGTACCCCTTGGTCGCGGAAAGTTGTCTGAAACTCCCGTTTCCAGATATAAAACAGGTCATTGATACCTTGTACTATCTTATCTTTTAATTTTATATCTTTCATTTAGGGAATATATTTATAATAAATAAGTGCTTCTTTCAAGCGGTGAACTACCAGAAAAGGAAGCAGCATGAATATCAGTAATGCCATATAGTTACTCCAAGAATAAGCCATGCTGTACCCATTGAGCGCTTGATCTACATAAATAAGGAAGTAGTGACGCAACGGAAACAGATTGCTCAAAGCTTGTAAAACAGGATGCATCGCCATTACCGGAAATGAAAAGCCGGAGATGGAGAATGATATAACTCCCCATAAGGAAGCGAAACTCAGTCCAAGCCGCAAAGTCGGTAAGGTTCCTATCATGACAACACCGCAGCATTGCGAGGCGAGAACGAGACAGAGTGTTGCGAATATCATCGGAAGAATACCGCTATTGCAAGGAAAATGTAGGAAACCATACAGGTATACATTATAGAATATGCCCATAATAAAAAAGATAACCGTATGGGGCAGTAGTTTTCCTGCCAATGCAATATAAATCGAGTTATTGCTCATACGTAACCATTCACGTGCGGTACGGTCCTTGATTTCCACACCGATTGAATAGACGGTAACCATGAATATAAGCAACATAAGTACTCCCGGTATCAATGTGTTGCACAGATATACCGAATAGTTCAGCCACGGGTTGTTCAGAGGATGCGTATCAATCACAATAGGTTGCAGAAATCCCATCGCCTGGCCTTCCGTTGCCCCTTTGGCGTATAGAGCGGCTCGTGCGGCGGCACCGGAGGTGAGTTCCCCCATCATTTTCATGTCTCTGAAAAGCAAGGAGCCGGCAATCAGATAAGAATAATTGGTGTAGAAAGAAATCTTAGGTTGTCGCTGGCTTTGCGCTTCTACGGATAATCCCTTCGGGATGTAGAAAAATCCATAAATTTTCCCTTCCTGTACAGCAATTCGAGCATCCGTCACATTACTGTAATGCGCTACGACACCCGTCTGTGAGAAGGCATCCAGATTGCGCACGATGTTGCGGGAAGTCGATGAGTCGTCCATATCCACTACACCGGCCGGAAGATTCTGCGGAAGTCCCGAATCCATTAATGTAGTGAAGAAGATATAGCAGAATAGTGGAGCGATAACCATACAGAAAAGGTAGAGCGGACGTGAAACCAACCGTCGGCATTCCCTTTGTATGACTTGCCACAAAGCTATATATTTCTTTTCTCTTTCTTTCATGACCTCTTATTTGTCAATGACAACCGACATTCCCGGACGGAGGTTTTCTACTTTTTCCATAGGGGAAGCTTTCACCTCAAATGTTTTCAAGTCAAACTGTCCGGTTGTTTTAGTTGCTTTCCAAGCGGCATAACTTCCTAGATCTTTCAGATAATATACTTTGAGTTTGATTGTTTTATTATCCAGAGCGGGTACGATTGCCTCAAACTCGGTTCCCATAGTCAAATCTTTGAGGAGGTCTTCGCGCACATTAAATGTTACCCACATATCGTTCAGTTCGGCTATGTTCATGATTGGCGCTCCTGTACCCACTAATTCACCGACTTTCGGGAATATTTCAGAAACCTCTCCGGCGGCAGGCGCTATAAGATAGGTTTCCTTGATATACGATTCCACTTCGGCAACAGCACCTTTTGCCCGGTTCACCAAAGCCTCCGCAGCCATTTTGTCCTCACGTTCGGCTCCGTTCTTAGCCATTGTATATTGAGCTTTGGCGGCTTTCTCGGTTGCGATGGCAGCGTCACGCTGTGCGGTTACCTCATCCAACTTTTGTGCGGGCATAACTCCTTGCTCATGCAGGTTTTTGATTCTTTGGTATGATTTCTCGGCAATAGTAACACCTGCCTGTGCTTTTTGCCACATCTCGTAAGCAGCTTGGATTTGTTCCTTGCGGGCTCCTTTGATTGCTTTCTCATTCTGTGCTTGCGCAGCGGCTTCGGCTGCACGTGCCTGTTCCATTTTTGCCATGACGTCAGGGGCTTCTAAAATAGCTAGTGTATCACCGGCATTTACGCTTTGACCTTCTTTCACGCGAAATTCCAGAATACGCCCCGGAACTTTGCTTGAAACGCGGTACTCGGTAACCTCTGCCTGCCCTTGTATGATCTCAGGGCCTTTGCGAAGCATGAAAAAGCCAACTGCTGCAACGATTGCAATAACTCCGAGTAAAGTAAGAAAAGCTAGCAGCATATTGCTGTTTTGTGATTTTGTAGTTACCATATTATAATGAATTACTAAATTACTATTTATAAATTACCAGATAATGAGTTTTACTCCCAACTCTCCATCCTCCACTTTTCACTCTCCACTCTCCACTTATTGAAGAGTTCCTAATGATTTCTTCAGATAAATCTCAGTCAGTTTCACGTCTATTTGTGCGTCAATCTTTTCAGATTGGGCGGATAGCCAGGCGGTTTGCGCTTCGAGAACGTTGCTGGTGGCAATTACGCCTTCTCTGAATCCAAGTGTCGCGTAACGGAGGTTTTCTTCTGCTTTTTCCATATTTTTGGAAGCCATAACCAACTTCTTACCTGCTTCATTCACTTTGAATGCTGCTTGATTGACTTGCAACTCTATTTTTTCTCGTGCATCTTGAAGCTGATACTGGGCGATGCGTGCTTCGGCCTTGGCAGCTTTTGTTTTATAGATACCTTCTCCCCAATGCCATATAGGAAGCTGCACCATGACACCTACATTCCACATACCTTTGAATTTATTCTCAAAACTGTTGAAGACGGAAGGGTTGGTGACCATGTAGTTTCCCATCAATGCGATAGACGGAAGATGTTCGGCGCGGGTTACGTTGACTTTCTGCTTATAGATTTGTGTCGCCAGTTCAAGACTGCGTATCTCCGGACGGTTTTCGTATGCAGTGGACAGATCGAAATGAGTATCTGTCGGAATTAATGGAATATTCTCCATATTTTCATCCGCCAGCGTGATGGGTGAACTCAGATCGAGACCGCATAGTTGACACAACAACATTCGGGCAAGGCTCAATCCGTCTTCCACTTTAGTTAGTGTCATTTCCGCTTCATTGACTTTGACGCGTACGGAAAGACCGTCCGCTTTGGTCGCTACTCCTTCGGCGATCATCTTCTCAACGTCGCTATCCAGTTGTTGCAGAAGTTTTAAGTAACCTTCTGCCAATTTTTTCTTATTGACCAGTGAGATTACCTGCCAATAGGCTTGGTCGGTGCTCATGATAACCTCCTGCATACCACCATTATGTTGTTGGCGTGCCAACTCTTCAGCGTACTTTGTTATTTTATTATAAGCACGGATTTTACCGCCCATATATAAAGGCTGGGTTAATGTGATGGCTCCGGCATATACATTTCTGGTGTCTGTACGAAGCGCGTCCACCAAAGAATTGCCTGCCTGGTCGAGGGCTGCCGGTAAACTCCCGCTTAATGAGGATATGAGTGGAGCCAGTTCGGGATAAGTTGCTATAATTCCGGCTGCGGCTTGCCCGATGGGACCTGCCAGATTACTTCCCAATCCGGAGAGTGCCGCTTTCTGATCGTTGTTCAATAGAGAGAATTCTTTTTGATTTCTCATGTAAGCTCCGGTTGCCGAAAAGTTGGGTAAGTAGTTGGTGAATGCCGCCTTTCGTTGGTAATGGGCTGCATTTATTTTTTCATGACTTATCAACAAATCTTTGTTGTTGGTAAGCGCTAATGCCCGGCAACTATCCAAGCTTAGTGAAGTTTGCGCTTTTACTATAAAAGTCAGGTGTAATAGGATTGTCAGGAGAAATAGTTTTTTCATCGCATCTTGCATATTAATAAGGTGATACTTCTATTTAAATAACCCTGTTTTTATGTAATTTGTTTATGGAAATAGTCTGTTTATTTGTACTTGTTGGCTTAAACAATAATTGCATAAACAACGATGCAAATGTATGTGCTTTCTATGAGAAAGCAAAAAGAATTAGCTTTTTTTAGAAATATAGCAAAATTAGTGATTCCGGTGAAAAGAAAAAGGCCGTTCTTCTGAAATGAAGAACAGCCTTTTAATATATTAAATGTAAAAGGGGATTAAAGAGCACCTACTTCTTTCAAAGCAGCGTTTGTTTTGTGAACAGCAGCAGCACTGGCAGCAAATTTAGCTTTCTCGTCAGCGTTCAGGTCTAGTTCAACAATCTTTTCGATACCGTTTTTGCCAAGAATAACAGGAACACCGATACAGATATCTGATTCGCCGTATTCGCCTTCCAGGAATACAGAGCAAGGAATCATCTTCTTCTGGTTGTGGATGATGGATTCAACTACAAATGCTCCAGCTGCACCCGGTGCATACCATGCGGAGGTACCCAGCAATTTAGTCAGTGTAGCACCACCTACCATAGTAGCGGCAGCTACTTCGTTCAGTTTTTCTTCTGACAGGAAGTTGGTTACAGGCATACCTTTGTAAGTAGCGAAACGAGTCAACGGAATCATAGTAGTATCACCGTGACCACCGATAACCATACCTTCTACTTCGTTAGCATTGCATCCCAAAGCCTGAGCCAGGAAATATTTGAAGCGAGAGCTATCCAGAGCACCACCCATACCGATAATACGGTTTTTCGGCAAGCCTAAAGATTTCAATGACAAATAAGTCATTGTGTCCATCGGGTTAGAAATTACAACAAGGATAGCGTTTGGAGAATATTTCAAGATGTTCTGTGCTACCGATTTAACGATGCCAGCATTCACACCGATCAGTTCTTCACGAGTCATACCCGGTTTACGAGGAATACCTGAAGTAATCACAACAACGTCAGAATCAGCAGTCTGAGCATAGTCGTTAGTGCAGCCTACTATTGTAGTGTCGAAGCCCAGCAATTGAGCTGTCTGCATCATATCCATTGCTTTACCTTCTGAAACGCCTTCTTTAACGTCCAGCATTACTACTTCGTCTGCTACTTCATTAAAAGCAAGTACATTTGCACATGTAGCACCTACGTTACCTGCGCCTACTACGGTTACTTTTGACATAATACTATATATTTAAAAAGTTGATAATTTGTTTTATCTTTTAGCGCGACAAAATTACAACGATAATCCTGATTAAAGAAATTTTTCCGTAATAATTTTAGTTAAAGGTCTGAGTTTCCAATAATATAATAGGTATGATAATTTAATAATTGCTTGCCTATCCGGATTTACTTCGTCCGCTACTATTACTTCGTTGCACTATAGTGTTCCGCAAGAATGACTATAGTCTCCCTTGCGGATAACTATAGTCATACGCAAGGAAGACTATAGTTAAACGAAATAAGTATAGGCAGTGAAATTAATAATAGTAGGCAGAGAAAGAAATAAAGTTCGTATCATACAATATCAGGAAATGTCTTGGACTATAATACGTTACCTCTTGAAAAAGGTAAGGACTTGGCCGATTGGGAGAGCAGTGTTGCTAACAGAAAAATTGATAATATCTCAAAAGGTATTCGTGAACATACTTCGGCACAAGTCTATTCTTTGATTGCTACCCATCAATAAGTTAAAATTGTATGGATTAGCAGAGGGGATATAAAAAACTCTCTGCTTTTCTGCTTGACTTCTATTGCGAAATGATTACTTTTGCGGCGGTTATCAATTAACGTACTGGAACTATGAACAAAAAAGGCATTCTTATTGCGGCTGTTGCCGTATTAGTGATAGCGATTATCGGTGTTACCTATCTGTTATTTACTGAAAAACAGGCTAACCGGGAGTTGGTGCAAGAATTCCAATTAGATAAGGAGGATCTGGAAAACGAATATACTCGTTTTGCACAACAATATGATGAGTTAAAGATGACAATTTCCAATGACTCTTTATCTCAGTTGCTGGAGCAAGAGCAGTTGAAGACTCAGCGATTATTGGAAGAACTCCGTACGGTGAAAAGTTCGAATGCAACGGAGATTCGTCGCCTGAAGAAGGAATTGGCTACCTTGCGCAAGGTAATGATTGGCTATATCAATCAGATAGATTCACTGAATAAACTGACGGCACAACAGAAACAAGTCATCGCGGAAGTCACCCAGAAATACAATCAGGCTTCACGGCAGATTGATAACCTTTCCGAAGAAAAGAAGAATCTGGATAAGAAAGTGACGTTGGCAGCCCAGCTTGATGCGACCAATATTCGTGTCGAACCACGCAATAAACGCGGTAAAGTGGCGAAAAAAGTGAAAGATGTCGTGAAATTGGCTATCAGCTTTACTATTGTGAAGAATATAACGGCTGAGAACGGAGAGCGTACTGTTTATATACGTATTACCAAACCGGATAATGATGTGTTGACCAAGAGTGCATCCAATACTTTCCCTTATGAAAACCGAACATTGACTTATTCCATTAAGAAGTATATCGAGTACAATGGTGAAGAGCAGAATGTGAATGTGTTTTGGGATGTGGAAGAATTCTTGTACGCCGGAAACTATCGGGTGGATATTTTCGAAGGCGGCAACTTGATCGGTTCCCAGGCGTTCACATTAAATTAAGTCGGTGGGTACAAAATGAGTTATTGCGCCCTGCCATCCGCTCCCCACATCATCTTGGTACGGAGTGTATCGAAAAAAACATGATTGAACCTTTTTACCACTTTTACACTGTAGTCAGCCCGACGGATAGTAAGTTGAGTAGTCTCTTTGCAGGTTTCGCTCCGACCGTCGATGGCGACGAGGAAGTTGTGGCTACGGCTTTCTACATCTAGTGTGATTTCCCAATCATCGCGGATAACGATGGGACGGACATTGAGGCTATGTGGAGCTACGGGAGTGATGGCGATGGTGTTGGAGTGAGGCACAATGATAGGCCCGCCTACGCTCAATGAGTATGCGGTTGATCCGGTCGGAGTGGCAATCACCAGTCCGTCAGCCTGATATGTATTTAGAAAAGCGCTGTTGATAGCCGTGCGGATACTGATCATGGAGGAACTGTCCCGCTTTAATACTGCTATCTCGTTCAAGGCATACGGACATTCCTGTAAATGTGTGTCGTTACAAATCAATTGCAGCACGCTTCTTTCCTCCACACTGTACCGTCCGGCATGAATTTCATTGAATGTCTCTTCCATTTCTTCGGGAGAGATGTCGGCAAGGAATCCTAAACGTCCCGTATTAATGCCAAGAATCGGAATCCCTTTTTTGCCTACACGGCGGGCGGCTTTCAGAAAAGTTCCGTCACCTCCGATACTGATCACCATATCGGCTGTAAAATCATCGCCATCCAGTAATTGATCGGCTTCGATTTTCATTTGTTCTGAAATCAAGAACTGGTAGAACTCTCTGCATACACATATTTCAGCTCCCTGTCTCTTCAATAATTGAAACAGGTTGGCGGCATGAAAAGACTTTTTGGGCTGATAAGTATTTCCGAAGATGGCAAATTTCATAAGCTGTATCATTGGTTTCGGTTGCAAATTTGGCACTTTTTCTTGGATTTCTACTTTAAATAACCAAAAAAGAACGGAGAATGCGTTTCGTATTATTAGGCAACTAATAATAATATTTGTATTTTTGCGGCAAATATTACGTAGAACTATGACTAAATTAAGTGTGAACATAAACAAGATAGCTACGCTGAGAAACGCACGGGGAGGAAATGTTCCCGATGTGGTGAAGGTAGCCCTTGATTGTGAGTCTTTTGGAGCAGACGGCATAACGGTTCATCCCCGTCCCGATGAACGCCACATTCGCCATTCGGATGTATACGCCTTGCGCCCTTTGTTGCGGACTGAATTTAATATCGAAGGTTATCCGTCGCCTGAGTTTATAGACCTGGTGCTGAAGGTAAAGCCGCATCAAGTAACTTTGGTTCCCGATGACCCTTCACAATTGACTTCCAATTCAGGCTGGGATACAAAAGCAAATCTGGAACTTCTGACGGAAGTTCTCGACCAATTCAACAGTGCGGGTATTCGTACATCCGTTTTTGTTGCCGCCGATTCGGAAATGGTGGAATATGCGGCAAAGGCTGGTGCCGATCGTGTGGAGCTTTATACGGAACCGTATGCTACGAATTATCCGAAGAACCCGGAAACGGCTATCGCCCCTTTTATCGAAGCTGCGAAAACCGCTCGTAAATTGGGCATCGGTCTCAATGCCGGTCATGATTTGAGTCTTGTTAATTTAAACTATTTCTATAAAAACATTCCTTGGGTGGATGAGGTTTCTATCGGGCACGCTTTGATTAGTGACGCACTGTATTTAGGATTGGAACGTACCATTCAGGAATATAAAAACTGTTTACGCTGATGAATGCAATGATATTGTTGGCTCAAGGGGCTATGAATATGGCCGACTCGCTGGCTACCGCCAACCCTGTACTGACGGAAGTTGGCACTCCTGAAATGAATATGCTTGATATGGCTATCAAGGGGGGATGGATTATGGTTGTGCTGGGCGTACTGTCTGTGGTCTGTTTCTATATCCTGTTTGAACGTAACTATATGATCCGTAAGGCCGGGAAAGAGGATCCTATGTTTATGGAGCGGATTAAAGATTATATTCATAGCGGAGAAATCAAAGCGGCTATCAACTATTGCCGTACGATGAATACTCCTTCGGCGCGTATGATTGAAAAAGGTATCAGTCGTTTGGGACGTCCGATAAATGATGTACAGGTAGCTATCGAGAATGTAGGTAACATTGAGGTTGCGAAGCTGGAAAAAGGGCTTACCGTGATGGCGACTATCTCCGGCGGCGCTCCAATGCTGGGATTTCTCGGAACGGTGACCGGTATGGTGCGCGCATTCTACGAGATGGCGAATGCGGGTAGCGGGAATATAGATATTACGTTGCTTTCCGGTGGTATCTATGAAGCGATGATTACTACAGTCGGAGGTCTGATTGTCGGTATTATTGCCATGTTTGCTTATAACTATCTGGTGATGCTGGTAGACCGTGTCGTAAACAAAATGGAATCCCGCACAATGGAATTCATGGATTTGTTGAACGAGCCTGCCCAAAAGTAACTTTATAGCTGACAGCTAATCACTAACCATTAATCACTAATAAAGTGGGATTAAAAAGAAGAAATAGAGTATCGCCCAATTTCAGTATGGCTTCCATGACGGATGTCATATTTCTGTTGCTGATATTCTTTATGATAACCTCTACTGTGGTGTCGCCCAATGCTATTAAAGTGCTGTTACCGCAAGGCAAGCAGCAAACTTCGGCCAAACCGCTGACCAGAGTCATTATCGATAAGGACTTGAATTTCTATGCGGCTTTCGGCAATGAGAAGGAGCAACCCGTAGCGTTGAATGATTTGACATCATTTTTGCAGAGCTGTGCGGAGAAGGAACCTGAAATGTATGTGGCATTATATGCGGATGAATCAGTGCCTTACCGTGAAATAGTACGGGTACTGAACATCGCGAACGAGAATCATTTTAAGATGGTGCTGGCTACACGCCCGCCCGAAAACAGATAAGAATGATGGACAGAAGAAAAAAGGGTGAATACATAGGAGCGCTGGGTGCATTGCTGGTGCACGTGGCAGTGATTGCTCTTTTGATTCTGGTGAGCTTCACTGTTCCGCAGCCGGATGAAGATGCGGGTGGAATACCCGTGATGATGGGCAATGTGGAATCGGCGCGTGGCTTTGACGACCCTTCGCTGGTAGATGTGGACGTGCTGGATGAGGATGCGGCAGCTCCTGCGGAAACACAGCCGGAACTACCTTCAGAACAAGACCTGTTGACGCAGACTGAGGAGGAAACGGTCGCCGTGAAACCGAAAACAGAAGAAGTTAAAAAGGAGACGGTGAAACCTAAGGAGACGGTTAAGCCGAAAGAACCTGTGAAGAAACCGGAAAAGACCGAAGCTGAGAAAGCTGCGGAAGCCAAACGGCTTGCAGTGGAAAAGGCGGAACGTGAACGTAAGGCTGCCGAAGAAGCCGCAAGGAAGAAAGTTGCCGGTGCTTTTGGTAAGGGAGCGCAAATGACCGGCAATAAAGGGACGGCAACCGGTGGCACAGGTACGGAAGGCGGCAAAGAAGGCAATTCTTCTACCGGTGCGAAAATAGGAATAGGAGGCGAGGGAACATTTGACCTCGGCGGACGTTCTTTAGGTGCAGGCACCAGTCTGCCGAAACCTGTTTATAATGTACAGGAAGAGGGACGGGTTGTTGTGAATATCACGGTAAATCCTGCCGGACAGGTGATTGCAACCAGTATCAATCTTTCGCATACGAATACTCCGAACCGTTTCTTACGAAAAGCAGCCGAAGATGCGGCAAAGAAAGCCCGTTTTGAGGCGGTGGAAAGAATGACGAATCAGATTGGAACGATTACGTATAACTTTAAGTTGAGATAGAGAATAGTTAACAATCAGTGCGCAGCCAATTGGCACATTAGCATATTGGCACATTAATACATTATTATATATGGGAACTGTATACGCATTTTTTGCAGATGGCTTTGAAGAAATCGAAGCATTAACTGCTGTTGACACGTTGAGACGTGCCGGACTGAATGTAGAAATCGTATCCGTTACACCGGATGAAATCGTAGTCGGAGCACATGATGTGTCCCTTCTTTGCGACGTCAACTTTGAAAATTGCGATTTCTTTGACGCTGAGCTTTTGTTGTTGCCGGGAGGAATGCCGGGAGCAGCTACGCTTGATAAGCACGAAGGATTGCGCAAACTGATTCTTAGCTTTGCGGAAAAAGGCAAGCCTATCGCTGCCATTTGCGCGGCTCCGATGGTATTGGGCAAATTGGGATTGCTGAAAGGTAAGAAAGCTACTTGTTATCCCGGATTCGAACAGTATCTGGAAGGTGCGGAATGTGTCGGTGAACACGTTGTCCGTGACGGAAATATTATAACGGGTATGGGACCGGGCGCTGCTATGGAATTTGCTTTAGCTATCGTAGAGCTGTTGGCTGGTAAAGAGAAAGTAGACGAATTGGCGGAAGCGATGTGTGTTAAGCGCTAAGCCGTTTATGAAGAAATATGTCATTATTGTCGCCGGTGGGAAGGGGTTGCGAATGGGGAGTGAGCTTCCGAAACAATTTCTTCCTATCGGTGGTAAGCCTGTACTGATGCGTACGTTGGAAGCATTCCGGAAGTATGAGGCTACACTTCAGATTATATTAGTGCTTCCCAAAGAACAACAGGATTTCTGGAAACAGCTTTGTGAAGAATATCATTTTGACGTAGGACACCTCATTGCCGATGGGGGAGAGACACGCTTTCATTCGGTAAAGAATGGTTTGGCATTGGTGCGGGAATCCGGATTGGTGGGAGTTCATGACGGGGTTCGTCCGTTTGTCTCGGTCGATGTAATCCGTAACTGCTACGATTTGGCGGAGACAAGGAAGGCTGTAATTCCTGTTATCGATGTAGTGGAAACCGTACGCCATTTGACCGGCAATAGTAGCGAGACAGTCAGTCGCAATGATTATAAACTGGTGCAGACACCGCAAGTATTCGATACTGAACTATTGAAGCGGGCATATACGCAGGAGTTTACTCCGTTCTTTACAGATGACGCTTCTGTGGTAGAAGCAATGGGAGTGCCTGTATATCTTGCCGAAGGCAACCGTGAGAATATAAAAATAACGACCCCTTTCGATTTGAAAATAGGGAGTGCACTTTTGTAAATGTTCGATTTAGTCACACGAGACATAAAGTTTATCTCCGGTGTAGGTCCTCAGAGGGCTGCTATATTAAATAAGGAGCTTGGAATCTACTCTTTGCACGATTTAATTTACTACTTTCCTTATAAATACGTTGACCGGAGCCGCATCTATTACATTCACGAAATAGATGGCAATATGCCGTATATCCAATTGAAGGGAGAGATTCTCGGCTTTGAGGCTATCGGTGAAGGACGGCAGCGTCGCCTGACTGCTCATTTTTCGGATGGGACGGGAGTAGTGGATCTGGTGTGGTTTCAAGGAATAAAGTACATCTTAGGCAAATATAAACTTCACGAAGAGTATATCATTTTCGGTAAACCGACCGTGTTCAACGGACGTATCAACGTAGCGCATCCCGATATAGACAAATCGGATGAACTGAAACTTTCGTCCGTAGGTTTGCAGCCTTATTACAATACGACGGAGAAAATGAAGCGCAGCTTCCTCAACTCCCATGCGATAGAGAAAATGATGGCTACTGTCATTCAGCAGATACAGGAGCCTTTGCCCGAGACTCTTTCGCCCAAACTGCTGGCGGAACATCATCTGATGCCCTTGACGGAAGCGCTTCGGAATATTCATTTCCCAGCCAACCCCGATTTGCTCCGCAGAGCGCAATACCGTCTCAAATTCGAGGAACTGTTTTATGTGCAATTGAATATTCTTCGGTATGCCAAAGACAGGCAGAGAAGGTATCGGGGCTATGTTTTTGAGAAGGTAGGGGATGTATTTAACACATTCTATGCCAAGAATCTTCCTTTTCAGCTGACGGGTGCTCAGAAACGGGTATTGAAGGAAATACGTAACGACGTAGGCAGCGGGCGGCAGATGAACCGCCTTTTGCAAGGGGATGTCGGAAGCGGAAAAACATTGGTTGCTTTGATGAGTATGTTGCTGGCTTTGGATAATGGTTATCAGGCGTGTATGATGGCCCCTACGGAGATACTCGCCAATCAGCATTATGAAACCATAAAAGAACTGCTTTTCGGCATGGATATCCGTGTTGAGTTGTTGACCGGATCCATTAAAGGAAAAAAACGGGAGGCTATTCTTTCCGGACTGCTGACCGGAGATGTACATATCCTGATAGGAACGCATGCCGTTATCGAAGATACTGTAAATTTCTCATCTTTGGGATTCGTGGTTATTGACGAACAACATCGTTTCGGGGTGGCGCAACGTGCCCGCCTGTGGAGTAAGAATAATCAACCTCCACATGTGCTTGTCATGACAGCGACCCCCATTCCGCGAACATTGGCCATGACTTTATACGGTGATCTGGATGTGTCTGTTATTGACGAGTTGCCTCCCGGACGAAAGCCGATAACTACTGTGCATCAGTTCGACAATCGTCGGGAGAGCATCTACCGTTCAGTGCAGAAGCAGATTGATGAGGGACGTCAGGTTTATATCGTTTATCCTTTGATAAAGGAAAGTGAGAAGATCGATTTGAAGAACCTTGAAGAGGGGTATCAACATATCCTCGAAGAATTCCCCAAGTGCAAGGTTTGCAAGGTGCATGGCAAAATGAAACCGGCTGAGAAAGACGAGCAGATGCAGCTTTTCGTTTCGGGAGAGGCACAGATAATGGTGGCTACTACGGTGATAGAAGTCGGAGTAAACGTACCGAATGCTTCGGTAATGATTATTGAAAATGCCGAACGTTTCGGACTTTCTCAATTGCACCAGTTGAGGGGACGGGTAGGACGTGGAGCGGAACAGTCTTATTGTATTTTAGTCACTAATTATAAGTTGACGGAAGATACTCGTAAACGACTGGAAATAATGGTGCGTACCAACGATGGTTTTGAAATAGCGGAGGCCGATTTAAAACTTCGTGGTCCGGGAGATCTTGAAGGTACTCAGCAGAGTGGTGTCGCTTTTGACCTGAAGATTGCCGATATAGCCCGCGACGGACAACTTCTGCAATATGTCCGTACCATTGCCGAAGAAATAGTAGAGCATGACTTTGCAGCGCAGAATCCGGAGAACGAGATTTTGTGGCGACAACTGAAAGCATTGCGGAAAACGAATGTTAACTGGGCTGCCATTAGCTGAAAAACGGTTAAACATACAGTTTATTTACGTAAATGTGTTGCAAAACATATTTAGTCCTTATTCTCCCTATTTATAGGAGTTTAGGGGATAATTATTAGCCCGCTTACCGGCTAACCGTCTGAAAAATAGTTAATGACTTCCTTGCAGTTTCATCGGAAAATGCTACCTTTGGGGGAATTTTTTAGTAAATGTATAGTTTAACCAATTTATAAAGTCGAGTATTATGCTTGAAAAAACGCTGGTCATTTTAAAACCATGTACCCTTCAACGGGGATTGATAGGTGAGATAACCCATCGCTTTGAACGTAAAGGATTACGGTTGGCCGGTATGAAGATGATGCAACTGACAGATGAATTGTTAAGCGAACATTACGCCCACCTTAGCGGCAAGCCATTCTTTCAACGTGTGAAAGATTCCATGATGACAGCTCCTGTCATCGTTTGTTGTTTTGAGGGTGTGGATGCTATTCAAACAGTCCGTACATTGGCGGGACCAACTAACGGACGTCTGGCTGCTCCGGGAACCATTCGTGGAGATTACAGTATGAGCTTTCAAGAGAATATAGTTCATGCTTCCGATTCTCCGGAAACCGCAGCTGTTGAATTAACGAGATTTTTTAAACCGGAAGAAATATTCGATTACAAGCAGGCTACTTTTGATTACCTGTATGCAAACGACGAATATTAAATGATTTGACAAGAACGAATGAATTTTAACTGCATTATTAAAACCGGATTGGTGACTGTAGCGGCTATGGTTAGTTTGAGCTCTTTCTCTCAAGACCTGATTGCCCGCCAAGCACCGATAGACAAGAAATTGAAAACTGTTGACTCTTTGGCATTGCAGAAGCAAATCCGTGCCGAACAGTCCGAATATCCTGCCCTTAGTCTTTATCCTAACTGGAATAACCAGTATGTACATGCTTACGGAAACGCTATTATTCCCGAAACTTATACAATCGACCTGACCGGATTCCATATGCCGACTCCGAGTACAAAGATAACTTCGCCTTTCGGTCCCCGTTGGAGAAGAATGCACAACGGTCTTGACTTGAAGGTTAATATCGGTGATACTATCGTGGCTGCCTTTGATGGTAAGGTACGTATCGTGAAATATGAGCGTAGAGGTTATGGCAAGTATGTCGTTATTCGTCACGACAATGGTTTGGAGACTGTTTACGGACACTTGTCCAAGCAGTTGGTAGAAGAAAATCAATTGGTGAAAGCCGGTGAAGTGATAGGTCTGGGTGGTAATACGGGACGTTCTACCGGTTCGCATCTTCATTTTGAGACTCGTTTCTTAGGAATTGCAATCAATCCGATTTATATGTTCGACTTCCCGAAACAGGATATCGTAGCCGATACCTATACGTTCCGGAAAACGAAAGGTGTGAAACGCGCCGGTTCTCATGACACACAAGTGGCAGATGGCACTATCCGCTATCATAAAGTGAAAAGTGGAGATACCCTGTCACGCATCGCTAAATTGCGTGGCGTATCGGTCAGCACGCTTTGTAAGTTAAACCGTATTAAGCCGACTACGACTTTGCGCATCGGACAAGTCTTGCGTTGTTCATAAATATCTTGCTTATAAAACAGTAATACAATATCTTTAGAAGAGGGCACTTTAATATAATTTAGAGTGCCCTCTTTCTGTTTTTACTTAATTATTGTTACCTTTGCACACTATTTGGAAGAAAATGAAAGATACCAAGCAACAATTTGAACATGTCATCGCTTTATGCCGTGACTTATTCTCCAAGAAGCTGCACGATTACGGTCCTGCGTGGCGTATCCTGCGTCCGGCTTCGGTGACCGATCAGATTTTTATCAAAGCCAACCGGATACGTAGTATTGAAACTAAAGGAGTGACTTTGGTAGACGAAGGAATCCGTTCTGAATTCATTGCGATTGTCAATTACGGTATTGTCGGACTGATTCAGCTGGAATTGGGATATGCCGAATCTGCCGACATCAGTAATGAAGAAGCGATGGCGCTTTATGATAAGTATGCCCAAGCGGCATTGGAACTGATGCTTGCCAAGAACCATGATTATGATGAGGCTTGGCGGAGCATGCGCGTTAGTTCGTATACAGACTTGATTTTGATGAAAATTTACCGCACTAAGCAGATTGAAAGTCTGTCCGGTAACACATTGGTGTCCGAAGGAATCGACGCTAATTACATGGACATGATTAATTATTCGGTTTTTGGATTGATAAAGATAGAATTTGAAGGATAAGAACTTACATATTATTCAGGAAGTGGTGGCGAACACCGGTCGCTTTATTCTGGCGGCTTCGTTCATATTTTCCGGATTTGTAAAGGCAGTTGATCCACTGGGATTCCAGTATAAGATACAGGATTATCTGGCTGCATTCGGAATGGCTTCTTGGTTCCCTTCATTTTTCCCGCTATTGGGAGGTATCGTGTTATCTTCTGTCGAATTCTTTATTGGTATCTCTTTGTTTTTCGGAACGCGAAGGACGATCGCTTCTTCATTGGCGTTAATGCTGATGATTTTTATGACGCCACTGACACTGTACCTTGCCCTCTTTGATCCGGTTTCGGACTGTGGTTGTTTTGGCGATGCTTGGGTTTTGACGAATTGGGAGACATTTGGCAAAAATGTAGTGCTCCTGCTTGCGGCTGCCGGAACGTTCCGATATAGGAAGATGGTGTTCCGGTTCATTAGCGTGAAGATGGAATGGCTGGTTTCATTATATACACTGTTTTTTGTGTTTACTTTGTCATTTTATTGCTTGGACCGTTTGCCTGTATTAGACTTCCGGCCGTATAAGATTGGAAAGAATATATCGGAAGGGATGACGATTCCCGATGGAGCGAAACCGAGTGTATATGAAAGTATTTTTGTGCTGGAAAAGAATGGCGAAAAGAAAGAATTTACGCTGGATAACTATCCGGACAGTACTTGGACATTTGTCGATACACGTACTGTACTTAAGGAAAAAGGCTATGAACCGCCCATCCATGATTTTTCCATAATGGATTTGGATACAGGAGATGATATTACGGAAGATGTCCTGACCGATATGGGATATACATTCCTGTTGGTTGCCCACCGGATTGAGGAAGCGGATGACAGTAATATTGATTTGATTAATGAAATATATGATTATTCGGTGGAACATGGTTACAGATTTTATTGCCTGACTTCCTCACCCGAAGAACAAATCGAATTATGGAAAGACAAGACCGGTGCAGAGTATCCTTTCTGTCAGATGGATGATATAACTCTGAAGACGATGGTGCGTTCCAATCCGGGATTAATGCTGATTAAGAACGGGACTATTCTGAATAAGTGGAGTGACGAGGATATTCCGGACGAATACGTGTTGACCGATAAACTGGAGAATTTGCCATTGGGACAACAAAAGTTGGAAAGTGATTTTCACACAGTGGGATATGTTTTCCTGTGGTTTGTTATCCCGTTGTTGCTTGTGCTGGGCGTGGATGTGCTGGTTATTCGCCGTAGAGAACGAAAAAAAAGTTTTATTAACCCTTTAAATAAAGAAAACAAAATGAGAAAGAACATTGTTGCAGGAAACTGGAAAATGAACAAAACCCTTCAAGAGGGTATCGCTTTGGCTAAAGAATTGAACGAAGCATTGGCTAACGAAAAGCCTAACTGTGATGTGATCATCTGTACTCCGTTTATCCACTTGGCTTCTGTCACTCCGTTGGTAGACGCTGCTAAGATTGGTGTAGGTGCTGAAAACTGTGCAGACAAGGCTTCCGGTGCATATACAGGTGAGGTATCGGCTGAGATGGTTGCTTCTACTGGAGCCAAATATGTAATTTTGGGACACTCTGAACGTCGTGCTTACTACGGTGAAACAGTTGCTATCCTTGAAGAAAAAGTGAAATTGGCTTTGGCTAACGGTCTGACTCCGATTTTCTGTATCGGTGAGGTTCTGGAAGAACGCGAAGCTAACAAGCAGAATGAAGTGGTAGCTGCACAGATGGCTTCTGTATTCTCTCTGTCTGCTGAAGATTTCTCAAAGATTATCTTGGCTTACGAACCGGTTTGGGCTATCGGTACAGGTAAAACTGCTACTCCGGAACAAGCTCAGGAAATCCACGCTTTTATCCGTTCAATCGTTGCTGACAAGTATGGCAAGGAGATCGCTGACAATACCTCTATCCTTTATGGTGGTAGCTGCAAGCCTTCTAATGCAAAAGAATTGTTCGCTAATCCGGACGTTGATGGTGGTTTGATCGGTGGCGCTGCTCTGAAGGTTGCTGATTTCAAAGGTATCATTGATGCGTTCAATGCATAATTAACTTTCACCACGGATTACACAGACTCGCACAGATTAGCTTCATTCAATGAAAATCTGTGTTAATCCGTGTAATCTGTGGTGAACTATTTCATTATCAAATGAGAAAACTTGTTTTATTTGTCCTATTGCTTCTTTTGGTGGGTGCCGGTGCACAGGCGCAGGGCATTATCAGGAGTTTGGAGCGTACGGTGCCGGGGCAGGGAAAGGTGACCATTCACCAGGATCCCCGTATTGAAGCTCTGATTGGCATGGAGCGTCCTGCAACAGGCGAACAGAAGGTGATAAAGGCTTCCGGTTTCCGGATACAGGCGTATGCAGGCAATAATACACGACAGGCAAAAAACGATGCTGATCGTGTAGCTTCAAGAGTCAAAGAGTATTTTCCGGAGTTGTCGGTATATACTTCGTTTATTTCGCCCCGTTGGCTTTGTCGTGTGGGTGATTTCCGAAGTATTGAAGAGGCGGACGCAATGATGCGTCGGTTGAAAGCTACCGGTATGTTTAAAGAGGTTTCTATTGTAAGAGACCAGATCAATATTCCTTTATAAATCTGTCATGTTGGAAAAAGAAGAAATCGTCTCTCCGAATTTGGAGGAATTGAAGAATCATTATCGTAGTATTATAACTTTGTTGGGCGAAGATGCTGAACGGGAAGGGCTGTTGAAAACTCCCGAACGGGTAGCTAAGGCGATGCTGAGTTTAACAAAAGGGTATCACATCGATCCGCACGAAGTACTTCGTTCCGCTAAATTCAAAGAGGAATATAGTCAGATGGTGATTGTGAAAGACATTGATTTCTTCTCTCTCTGCGAACATCATATGCTACCGTTTTATGGAAAGGCACACGTGGCCTATATTCCTAACGGCTATATCACGGGACTTAGTAAGATTGCCCGTGTGGTCGATATATTCTCTCATCGCCTGCAAGTGCAGGAACGCATGACGCTGCAAATCAAAGAGTGTATTCAGGAAACGCTGAATCCGTTAGGTGTAATGGTTGTAGTGGAAGCCAAACATATGTGTATGCAAATGCGTGGTGTTGAAAAACAGAACTCTATTACTACTACTTCCGACTTTACGGGGGCTTTCAATCAGGCAAAGACTCGCGAAGAGTTTATGAATCTCATCCAGCACGGGAGTTAGTGTAGAACAACCCTATCCCCCAAGCGTTTTGCCATAATGCTTTGTACGGTTCTCAGCTCATTATAACGTTGCATTAGTGAGTCGCACTTTTCATTGTCATGAGTGAGCGCCGGGTCCTGCAGTGCATAAAGCATATGCTTCAGTTCTTCCGTAACGATTGCGTATTTAAAGTTAATCATCAACATGGGAACCAGTTCGTAGAGCCGTTCTTCATCTGTCACAATCTTCTGTGATTTGGAGTGGTATTTGCTGAGTTGATAACGTACATTAATCAGGTCTACGCTCAATTTACTGATAATCGGGTCAGGATGTGCCAGAAAGTAACGTTCCGCGATAAAAGCCGAATCATGCATGTGTGCGGCAGCTTCCGACAGCATTTGGCGATGCAACGGATTATGGAAAGCCAAATCATCCTCTTTCAAGTCATTGACAACATATTCTATGACAGTGACTGGGATTTCATTTCCTTCTTCGTCAGTCAGATTACACATGACTTTCTCACCGTAACGGACTACGGCCTGTAATATCAATCGCTCGAATTTATAAAATTCCTGCCCTTCTTTTCCTTCCTGCGGAATAAAAGAAGCATAGTTGTCTTCTTGTGGCGGGAAAGTGGATTCTGTATATCCTGCCTCAGCAATTTCAGGAGGCAATGGAACATCCCCATTGGGAGCGGGCATATTTCCGGCCTGTTCACCTTGTGGCATAGAGGCTGCCCTTTCGGCAATCCGTCGGTCCCGTTCTGTCTGTTCCGCCCGTTTCTCCGCTTGCGTTTCCCGTCTTTTGGCTACTTCCGAAACCAACAGTTTATCTTCTATATGTAATAGTTGGGCACATTCTTTGATATACACATCCCGTACAATCGCTTCCGGTATGACCGAAATGCTTTGTACCAGATTACCGATCAGTTCCGCACGTTTGATGGGATCTCTTCCGGCGTCCTCTAACAACAAGTTAGTCTTGAAGCGGATAAAGTCCGTTTCGTGTTCCGAGATGAAGGCCTGGAATTCCGTAGAGTTATGTTTGCGGGCGAAAGAGTCCGGGTCGTCACCGTCGGGAAGCAGGCAGACTTTGACGTTCATACCCTCTTCGAGCAGCATATCAATACCACGGATAGAAGCTTTGATACCTGCGGCGTCCCCGTCATAAAGCACCGTCATATTGTTTGTGAAGCGGTGAATCATACGGATTTGTCCCGGGGTAAGCGCTGTTCCCGAAGAGGCCACTACATTCTCGATGCCGGATTGATGCATAGAGATTACGTCTGTGTACCCTTCAACCAAAAAGCAACGGTCTTGTTTTACAATCGCCTGTTTGGCAAAATAGATACCGTATAGTTCGTTGCTCTTGTGGTAAATATCCGATTCGGGAGAATTGACATATTTGACCTTAACCCCTTTGGTCGCACTGGCAAGCACACGTCCGCCGAAAGCTACTACCTTTCCCGAAAGAGTGTGTACCGGGAATATGACACGTCCCCAAAAGCGGTCCCGCAGACGGTGGTCATCCGTTTCATAACAAAGTCCCGTTTTCACAAGATACTCTTTCTTATATCCTTTCTGTATTGCTTCTTGGGCGAAAGCGTCATGGCTGTCGGTGCAATATCCTAACTGAAATTTCTCGATGATATCATCCCGAAAGCCGCGATTGCGGAAATAAGCCATCCCGATACTGCGGCCGTCTACATGGTTCTTCAGTATATTCTGAAAGTAATCGCGTGCGAAGTTATTGACGATAAACAGGCTTTCCCGTTCGCTTTGCACAAACTTTTCTTCATCACTCAGTTCCCGTTCTTTGATTTCGATATTGTACTTTTTGGCGAGGTATCTTAGTGCTTCCGGATAGGACATCTGCTCGTGCTCCATGATGAAGTGTACGGCATTTCCCCCTTTTCCACATGCGAAACATTTGCAAAGCCCTTTGGCGGGAGAGACATAAAAAGAAGGAGTCTTGTCGTTATGAAAAGGACACAAACCGACATAATTCACTCCACGCTTGCGTAGTGTGACAAAATCTGAAACGACATCCATGATCTGTGCCGCATCCAATATCCGGTCTATGGTAGCTTGATCTATCATTCTTTCTATCTCCTGTAAATCTGTTTTTGCGGATACAAAGGTACACATAAAAAAATCCCCTGCAAAGAACTTTTTTGCAGGGGACCGTTAAATCTTATGTGTAATCAGTGATTGCCGATTACGGGTTATTTGATCTTTTCCCGAATCTTTGTCAGATACTTCTTCATTCCTTCCGCATCCTTGTTCTCAATGATTTCGAGAAGATTTTTCAGCTCGGTGCGGATGTTGGCCACCTGTCCCGGAGTGCGCGGGTTGAACAGAATTTCCTGAAGCAGGTAGTCATCTTCGCTCAGCAAACCTTTGGCAATAGCCATATGCTTCTTGAATGTGGTTCCCGGTGCTTCCTGGTGTTTCATTACAGCTGCAAATACGAACGTCGAAACGAACGGGATGGATAGCGAGTAAGCCACCGTTTCATCATGTTCGTCAAAGGTATATTCGAAGATGTTCAACCGCAAGGTCTGGTAGAGGTCTTTAAAAAAGATCTTACCCAAGTGATCTCCTTCACTGATGATAATGGCGTTCTCGCTGCTTAGATTGCTAAGGCTGGCGAAAGTCGGACCGAACATAGGGTGACTGGAAACATAACGGAAGCCGCTTTCTTCGTAGAACTTCTTCAGTCCCGTTTTAACAGAAGCAATATCACTGATGATGCAATCTTTGGGCAGCACAGGCAACACTTTGCGGAAAGCGTCCAGTGTGTACTTTACTGTTGCGGCGTTGATAACCAGTTCCGGTTCAAAATCCTTGATTTCTTCCAATGTCGTGAAACGATAAGTGTTGTAGACAAAACGTAATTGGTGCGGGTTGACGTCGAACACGGCCGTTTCGTGTTGGAAGCTCAATATATCAGTAAAGAAAGAGCCCATTTTCCCGGCTCCGAGTATTAATATTCTCATATCTATTGTTTATTTGTTGATAATCTCCATCTGTTGGCGGACAGACTCTTCGTGGATAGCCTCGAAGATTTTCTTCATGAATTCCGCATCCATACCGCATTGTTCCCCTTGTGAACCGCGCTTTTCCAGAATTTCATTGTAACGTCCGGTCTGGAGTACGGTGATATTATGTTCTTTCTTGTATGTACCGATTTCACGGGCAATGCGCATTCTTTTTGCCAACTCTTGAATGATGTTGTCATCGCATTCATCAATCTGTTTGCGTAGCAGCCCCAGACTTTCGGTCGATTGGGTCTCGGTACGGATAACCAATAGATTGAGGATATAGTCGAGTACATCCGGTGTCACTTGTTGGGAAGCGTCACTCCATGCACAATCCGGATTGCAGTGGCTTTCTACGATCAGACCGTCGAAGTTAAGGTCCATAGCCTGCTGACAAAGCGGAGCTACCAGTTCGCGTTTTCCACCGATATGACTGGGATCGCAGAAGATGGGCAGATTAGGGATGCGGCGGCGCAGTTCGATAGGAATGTGCCATTGGGGCAGATTGCGGTAAATCTTCTTATCGTAGCTGCTGAAACCACGATGAATAGCACCTAGACGTTTCAGACCTGCATTGTTGATACGTTCCAAGGCTCCGATCCACAATTCAAGATCCGGATTTACAGGGTTCTTGACCAATACGGGGATATCAACGCCTTTCAGAGCGTCTGCGATTTCCTGTACGGCGAAAGGGTTGGCAGTGGTACGTGCACCTACCCAAAGAATATCGATTCCGGCTTTCAGACATTCGTAAACGTGCTTGGCCGTTGCAACTTCGGTTGCGACATACATACCGGTTTCTTTTTTCACCTCTTTCAACCAGGCAAGACCTTCGACGCCTATACCCTCGAAGCCTCCCGGTTTGGTACGTGGTTTCCAGATTCCTGCACGGAATATCTTCTGACCTTTCGCTGCCAATTGCTTGGCTGTATCCATTACCTGTTCTTCTGTTTCTGCGCTACACGGGCCGGCAATGACAATCGGTCTTTTAGCCTCAATGCCCGGTAATAAAATTGATTCGAGTTCCATAATAATAATGTATCAATATGCCAATGTGCTAGTAATTCCATTGGCAGTTGGGTTATCTAAACTATTTAATTGTTCTATTTATCGGCACGTTGGCTGTCAGCACATTGTGTCATTGTTTTTATCCTTTCGAGTGCTTCATCCAACTTGGCGTCTTTGCAGCAAAGAGAGATGCGGATATATCTCGCTCCGTTGCTGCCAAAGATAAATCCCGGTGTGATAAACACTCTGGCTTCATGCAATACCTTTTCCGTCAACTCTTCCACATCTTTGCAGGAAGCGGGGATCTTTCCCCAAAGGAACATACCTACCTGTTTCTCATCGTATGTGCACCCTAGTGTTTTCATAATTTCACCGGCTAGGTGGCGACGGTTACGGTAGTTCTTGTTATTGCCCTCGTACCAGTCGGCTTTGGCTTCCAGAGCAGTGGCTGCCGCCAGTTGCATGGCACGGAACATTCCGCTGTCTATATTGCTTTTCACCTTCAGAATCCATTGTACAAACTCAGCATTTGAGGCTAGCATACCGATACGCCATCCCGGCATATTGTGGCTTTTGCTCATGGAGTTGAATTCGATACAACAGTCTTTGGCCCCCGGTACGCTCAGAATACTGATCGGTTTCTCGTTCAGGATAAAGCTGTATGGGTTATCATTCACGATTACAATATTCTTGCGGCGGGCAAAGTCAACGAGACGCCCGTATAATTCCGGAGTTGCATTGGCGCCTGTCGGCATATTCGGATAATTGGTCCACATCAGTTTTACCCGGCTGAGGTCCATTCTCTCCAGGGCTTCAAAATCAGGCATCCAGTTCTCGTCTTCTTTGAGGTCGTAGTTGATGACTTCCGCACCGAGTATCTTGCTCAGCGAAGTGTAAGTAGGATATCCCGGATTAGGAACCAGCACTTGTTCTCCCGGATTGACAAATGCCAGAGTGACATGGAGTATTCCCTCTTTCGAGCCGATCAAAGGCTGTATCTCCGTGTTCGGATTCAGTTCCACTCCATACCAACGTTGATACCAGGCGGCAAAACCCTTGCGAAGTTCGGGGATGCCCACGTACGGTTGGTAGCCGTGTCCGTTGGGATCATGCGCATTGCTGCACAATGTTTCGATGGTTTTCTCGGAGGGGGGCATATCGGGACTTCCGATACCCAGACTGATGACGTCCTTACCTTCCGCATTCATCTGTGCTACCTCTTTCAGTTTCTTGGAGAAGTAGTATTCACTTACGCTTGCCAGTCTGTCGGCAGGAACGATCTTATACATTTGACTTTCCTTCTGCATATTCGCCTAATGTTTTGAGTTCTTTGGTTAATGGAGTGATTGCTGTAATGGACTGCTTATATCTCAGATAATCGTTGAAAGCCACATCTACATAAAATTGGTATTCCCATTCACGTCCGATGATCGGTAACGATTGTATCTTGGTCAGGTTGATATTATAAAAAGACAGGATGGACAACACTTGCGACAAACTGCCTTCCGTATGCGGCAAGGTGAATACCATGCTTGCCTTGTTGGTAGCATTTGCATGATGTTGGCGTAGTTCATCCGCCTGCCAGGGATCGGCAACTACCAGAAAACGGGTGAAGTTGTGTTTGTTTGTCTCGATTCCTTCTTGAAGCACCTTCATACCGTAACGCTCGGCTGCCGCTTTGGAACAGATGGCGGCGTGTCCTTTCAAGTTCTCGTTCTTGATGATTTCCGCGCTGCGTGCCGTATCCTCACCCTCTACTACTTTCAGTTGCGGATGTTGGTTCAGGAATTCGCGGCATTGCATCAGGGCGATAGGGTGGGAATTTACTTCCGTCAGGTCTTCCCAACTTTCGTCGGGAAGGCAGACAAAACTGTGTGAGATACGCAATTTGTATTCGCCGATAATTTGTGTGCCGCTTTGTCTCAACAACTCATTGTTGTGCAACAAGCTTCCCGCAATTGTATTTTCGATGGCGAGCATTCCGATTACCTGGCTGTCTTTTCGTATCGAAGTAAACACGTCCTCGAAGTTGGCGCAGCAGATTAGCTCTATTTCTTCCCCTTCGAAGTACTTGTGTGCGGCGATATCATGGTAGGAACCTAATGTTCCTTGAATTGCTATCTTTTTCATTGTTCTAAATGGTTTATATAAAAAAATCCCGCGTCCATATTGGAGCGGGATTCATATGATTGATTTCTCTATTCAGTCCTTAAGCATCACTGTCACTTGATACATACAGACTCCCGCTCTACTTTGTTGCTAAAGTAAAAGTAAAAAAAGAAGTAATATGCATAAGTAAACGATTTCATTCGATCCTTTGTTTTTGCTTTGGTTTCTAATTCTAGGGCAAAAGTAATAATTTTCTGTTAGATGCAAACAAAAAGCGATACTTTTTTTCTATTCTTGCCTAAAAAATATAAAAAGGACACTTAGAAGATACCCGGAAGAGTTTCCGGCTTTGCTCCCAGAGTCTTGAATTCACCGTTCAAACCGGCTTCATCTTTCGGGTTCAGCTCCAATGATTTCTTCATGTCCTCGATAGAACCGTCCTTGTCGCCATTTAACAATTTGGCACGTCCGCGTTCCTTATAAGCTTCTGCGAAGTTCGGATTCAGCTCAATGGCTTCGTCAAAGAGTCCGATAGCTTCCGTCAGTTTCTTCTGACTGATGTAAAGTCGTCCCAGATAGAGGTACGCCTGTTCGTTGAAAGGATTTATTTCCGTGACAAGTCGATAATCCTTTTCCGCTTCTTCGGACTCTCCGTTGTCCTCCTTCACTTTTCCATGTAGGAGTATCGCCGTTTCTTCTTCCGGATTCTGAGCCAATATGGCATCTACATCCTCCATTACCTCTTTGTATTGTTTCATTTTCAATAAGGCTTCTGCGCGTAACAGACGGGCTTCGATGAAATCATCCTTCAAGGTGATAGCTTTGGTGAGGTGGGCGATAGTCATCAGGTCGTCGTCCTGGCCTTTGCGGGCTTTTCCCAGCAGATAATGCGCTACGGCATTTCCTTCTTCGATGGCGATGGCCTTGTTGGCTGCCTCTTCCATAGCCTGATAATCTTCCTGAATGAAGCATACATTCGCCAATGTCAGGAAAGTATTGGTAACATGAGGTTCCATTACAGCCATTTTCTCCAAAAGTTCGCGGGCCTTTGCCGTTTCTCCCAATTGGACGTAGAGTTGGCTGAGATATCCCAATGTCTCGAAATCCTCCTCAATGGCAAGGGCTTCCGTGAAACATTTTACGGCATAATCCGGGCGTCCCATGCGTTGCGCGCGCAAACCGTCATATTTGAAGATCTCGAATCTTTTCCGGTCGTTTTTCTGCTTTTCACTTTCCGGTGTCTCCGATTTCCCGGAGAAGAAAGATTTAAAAAAGTTCGGCATGATATGTTGTTTTTGAGTTACACTTGCAAATGTAATAACTTATTTTGATATATGTATCATTCCATCCTGCATCTTCCATTCGCCTTCCTCCAATAAATAGCGGATAACCTCTCCAACCTTTTCTTTCTCCGCTTCCATGTTATTGGCTATTTCTGCCGGAGTAAGTGGTTTTTGAATGAGCAGTCCGGTCATTCGCCTCTTTAATTCTTCAAAGGAGTCATCGGACAGACTGTCTGTGGCGCGGTGGCTGAGGCAGATATCGCATTGGCCGCAATTATGTTCGTTTTTCTCTCCGAAGTAGCGGAGCAGCATCCGGCTTCGACATACGTTTTCTGAAGTGACATATTCCTCCATCGCCTTGATGCGCGCTTCGTATCTTGCTTTCCGTTCTTCGTAGACAGAGGGAGGAATATGTACAAAACGCAGTTCCTGCCGTTCGCGCGTATATATAATATAAGGTGTCTTTTTGTGTGGAATATAATCCACGATGCGGCGTTTGGTCAATGTCACCAGGATGTTATAGATCTGTTCGCGTGTCAGCCCCGTGCGTATCGACAGTGAAGCCTCGCTGATATAGGCATAATCCGTGAATACCCCTGTGTAGGAACGAAGGATTGTCTGTATCAGCGCTTCGGTTTCTTTTCCCATCTCCCGTAGTTTGTACAGTTCGTCCCGGTGAATCGTAAAAAGGATGCGGGAAGCATTATCCTGTTCGTCCGTATATTCCAGATAACCGGCTTGCGTCAGTATCTTCAGCGCACTGTCTACCGGGACCGGAAAGTATTTGAATTTCCGGCAGAATTCTTCCAGATTAAATTCGCGGACACATTGGAAACCGTCGCCCATCGCCATCTGATAGTAATATTGCAAATGCTCGTAAACATCGAGAATATACTCTTTGTCGGGGAAGGTGTCTGCCACCCGTTTGTGCAGGGTAGTCTTATCAGATTTGGCATATAGAATGACAGCATATGCCTTTTTCCCGTCTCTGCCTGCCCGTCCGGCCTCTTGAAAATACGCTTCCGGAGAATCGGGGAGATCAAGATGAAGGACGATGCGGACATCCGGTTTGTCAATACCCATTCCGAAAGCATTGGTGGCCACCATTACGCGGACTTCCCCGTTTTGCCAGCGTTTCTGGCGGAGGTCTTTCACTGCATTATCCAGTCCGGCATGATAGAAGTCAGCGGTAATATCTTCGTTCACCAGCAGTTCGGTGATTTCCTTTGTCCGTCGCCTGTTGCGGACATAAATGATGGCGCTACCTGGTATTTTCCGTAAGATATGCAATAACTCGTTCGTCTTGTTGTCTGTCTTACGGACAATGTACGCCAGGTTCTTCCGTTCAAAACTCATGCGGAAGACATTGCCTTCATGGAAGTTCAGACGATTCTGAATATCCTTTACTACTTCCGGTGTAGCGGTTGCGGTCAGTGCCAGCACCGGAACTCCGGGCAGGAGTTCCCGTATTTCCGCAATTTTCAGATAGGCAGGCCGGAAGTCATATCCCCATTGGGAGATACAGTGACTTTCGTCTACTGTGATCATGGAGACTTTCATTGCCTTCAGTTTGGTGCGGAAAATCTCCGTATCCACACGTTCCGGAGAAATATAGAGGAATTTGTAATCACCGAAGATACAATTCTCCAGTGCGGTGAGAATCTCCTGGCGCGTCATGCCGGAATATACGGCAAGCGCCATGATTCCCCGTTTGCGCAGGTTCTGCACTTGATCTTTCATCAAGGCAATGAGGGGAGTAATGACAATGCAAATACCTTCTTGAGCGAGAGCAGGCACTTGGAAGGTGATGGACTTTCCACCGCCTGTCGGCATAAGCCCCAATGTATCTTTGCCTTCGCCGATACTGGTAATGATCTCCTCCTGCAAGTCGCGGAAGGAGTCATACCCCCAGTATTGTTTCAATATCTCCTGATACTTATTCAATCGGTTTTATATCTTCAATTTGAAGTTGGATTTCGCCACGCTTATGCGTGTTTTCTTCGATGGTGTAGCAGATGTCGAACGAGCGTTTCGTCTTGATATAACGTACGTGCGAACTTTGCCCGAAAGCAATGCCGTTCATTACATTGTTCGATTTATTATCCACCAGTTCCAGTTTGATGTGCTCCTGATCACGTCCCACCACCTTGCTTGTTCCGTAGTCGTAGACATGGTGCGTACAGAAAATAGGTTTCATATTGTCAGGACCGAAAGGATTGAATCTTTTCAGATCATTGAAGAACTTGGATGAAATGTCTCTGAAATCTATCTCCGCATCAATGTCGATTACGGCACTGGTCTGCTCCGGTAAAATATGCTGCGAGACGTATTCTTCAAATCGTCTGGTGAACTCTTCCACGTTTTCTACTTTCATGGATAGTCCGGCAGCATACGTATGTCCTCCAAAGTTCTCCAGCAGGTCGCGGCAATGTTCGATTGCTCTATATACATCGAAGCCGGAAACGGAACGTGCGGAACCTGTCGCCATGTCGTCCGTCCGGGTTAGCACTACAGCCGGGCGATAGTAGACTTCTGTCAGTCGGGAAGCCACAATACCGATCACTCCCTTGTGCCACTCTTCGTTGTAGATCACGATAGAGCGGCGGTCGGCAAGCCCTTCCAGATTGGCGACGATATTGTTCGCCTCTTCCGTCATACTCTTGTCGAGGTCTTTACGAGTCTCGTTGTATTGATTAATTTGTCCGGCTTTCTCCAGCGCTACCGAGAAATCTTTTTCGGTGAGTAAGTCTACCGCTTCTTTTCCATTTTGGATACGTCCCGATGCGTTGATACGCGGTCCTATTTTGAATACGATATCGCTGACGGTAATCTCTTTTTCGGAGAGTCCGCATACATCGATGATCGCTTTCATTCCAGTACTCGGGTTGCTGTTCAGCTGCTTCAACCCATGAAAAGCGAGAATACGGTTTTCACCCATGATGGGCACGATATCCGATGCGATACTTACCGCCACGATGTCGAGCAGCGGAATCAGATGATGAAACTCGATACCGTTGCTGATGGCGAACGCTTGCATAAACTTGAAACCGACCCCGCAACCGGAAAGGTGTGTGTACGGATACGTATTATCCAAGCGTTTGGCATTCAGAATGGCTACGGCAGGTGGAAGCACCTCATCCGGCACATGATGGTCGCAGATGATAAAGTCGATTCCTTTCTCTTTGGCATACGTGATTTCCTCTACAGCCTTTATGCCGCAATCGAGCACAATAATAAGCCCTACACCGGTTTCGGCGGCATAGTCCACTCCTTTTTTAGAAATGCCATACCCTTCATTGTAACGGTCGGGTATATAATAGTCAAGGTTCGAATAGAACTGTTGAATAAACTTGTAGACCAATGCTACCGCAGTAGTGCCGTCTACGTCATAATCTCCATAAATTAGAATACGTTCTTTCTTTCCCATCGCCTTGTTCAGACGTTCTACTGCAACGTCCATATCCTTCATCAGGAATGGGTCGTGCAGGTCGGGCAATTGCGGACGGAAGAATTTCTTAGCGTCTGCCGCTTTCGTAATTCCCCGTTGCACCAAAAGTTGTCCAAGTATCGGGCTAATCCCTAATTCTTGGGCCAATATCTGGCTTGTCTCTGTCTGTCCGGGTGTAATGGGTCGATAATTCCATTTGTGATTCATTTTATATATTGCTTTTTTCTTTTTCTGTTCTCAAGGGTCAGAAAGGCACTTCTTTCCAACAAGGGGTAAAAGTACGAAAAAAAGCGGAAGTGTAGGATAAGATATGACGAAAATATTTCATGATGCTATGTTGAAACGCAAATTATTATGCCACCCTCATAGCAATAGAGTGGCACAATATGTTTTGTAAGCAATCAGAAACCTAGAGCCCGTTGATAAACAGATTCGCTTTTTCCACTACGACGTTTGCCGGAGTCTTTAACAGTTGAAGCTCATCAAAACTTTCAAGTACTCTCTCCAGTTTGCGTAGTGTAGCAGTCTTGTTTTGGGTTTGCAGTTCCGTTTTCAGAATTCGGATTTTCTCGTATGCTTGTATGCCTGCCACTAGATTCTCGAAACGCAGACAAGTCCTTCCTCCCGGATAGAGAAGGTAAGTATCTCCGGCTCCCCATGTGTAGAAGCGGCTGTCTAGTAACGGCTCGATAGTCCAGCTGTTCAATGCCCAACGCAGGTATCCGTCCAGATTCTCTTTCGCTGCATACCAGGCTATCCAAGCGCCTTCTGCCGGGTTGCTGAATGTATATGTGTTGGGATGGGATTCTGCGCAACAGGTGTAGTAAGTTGTGATTTTTCCTTCTGCTTTCCGTTTCGTTTTCATCTCTTCACTGAATTTCTCTGCGATGGCAATGCAATAATCATTCAGTTCGTCTGAAAGTTCTTTATGGAGTGAGCCGGCAAGTGAAACCTTGAAATTCGGATCTGCTTCACGGATAATCTTCAGTGCTTTCAACATATCGGGCATGGGGCGTTCGTCCATAGCGATGTGCGTAATGTCAAACCAGCCTTTGGATTTTAAGTGAGCAGCAAAGTCTTTCAGCATACTTAACCATAGGTCGTGATAAGCCTGTTCTCCCGGCTTGGATTTTAATTCTTTCATGCTGTTGGTGGCTTGGTCGAAATAGAGGAAAGACAGTTTCCAGGGAATCATGGAATAACATCCGATCTCCTTTTTTATTCCCATATCTATCATGAACTCCACCCATTTGTCGAAGATCGTGTAGTCGAACCACCAGCTGCCGTCTATTTTCCGAACCCAAGTGATCATCGTTTCGTATGGATCATAAGTTTGTCCGCCCCAAGGGTGATGCATGATGGGGACGGTAATCACTTTTCCGCCTGCATCCGCGTATGGTTGCAGTTCTGTCTTTAAGATTCTGAAGTGTTCCTCCGACCATAAAGGAACCTGATGATAACGGGCCACTGCAAATGGGTTTTGCCAAAGGTCCAGATGGAAAGCCCATTGATCGGGTTGAGGCAATGTGCGTTGCTGAACCTGTACGGTCAGTTTTAACTTCCCGATCACTTCGTGATTATTCTTTATAAGTACATCGGATGAATAATTGCCGCTAATTGCATCTTCAGGAATCCAGACGCGTATCCAGTATCCTTGAGAGGTCTTCGCTTTTATCGGTAAAGCAGCGGCGAGATGGTCGATAGGGTCAGCTACCAGTGTGGAGTCGAATTGTGACAAGTCCGGTCGGGGACCGCAAGTACCTTTTTGGTTCTTGTTCAGTTCATCTGTCATCACATATCTGACAAACCCTTTCAGAATACGGTCTGCCGAAATACTTTGTTTACCGGAGGAATGCGTCAGGGGAGCTATTTCTACGGAAACATTATCCAAATCGATAGCGGAAGAAACTACCAACTGTGCGGCGACTCTTTCTCCTTTCCATCCTTTGATATCAATCTTTTTCTGATTGAGACGTGGATTTACCTCTTTCTTATATCGGGTGTAAGTGTCTCCCCATGCACAACGAGTGCCGGAAAGGCCTTTCCAGGATTCCTCGTCCGTTGGAGCCGGATTTTTGAGTTCCGTGTACTGTGTCAATGGGAAAGGAGCTTGCGAGGTTGACTGCCCGGAGTGGGTAACTCCCATCGGGATTTGTCCGTTCAGGCTTCCCAGACTGCAAAGTCCGGAGAAGATGAGGACGATAGCTTTTACTCTAATGTTCATACGAGTTGTTTTTAATAGGTGATTAAAGGAAATATACTTTAGTTTGATTTAATTCAGAAGAATTGGGACCGATACCGATGGTAAAGCTTCCGGGTTCCAGTACCTTTTCCATTTTATTATTGTATATGCTAAAATCTGCGGAAGGAATAGTAAAACGAATCTCCTTTTCTTCGCCGGGCTGAAGATGGATGGAAGCAAAGCGTTTTAATTCCTTTTCTTTCGGAATGACGGTAGCCACTTCGTCACGTATATAAAGCTGTACAATTTCTCTGCCGACTACGGAACCTGTATTCTTGATTTTTATCCGTACAGTGACGGAATCTCCCCTTCGGTATTCTGTTTTATCGGTAACGGGAGAGGAATATTTGTATTGCGTGTAACTCAGACCGAATCCGAATGGAAATAAGGCTCCTTGCGGTATGTCGGCGTGGTGTACTGTGTAAAAAGTTCTTCTGGCATTATAAACAATAGGAATCTGCCCCGCATGTCTGGGGAAAGTCTGCGAAAGTTTCCCTGAGGGATTTTCGATACCTGTCAGTAAGGCTGCTACGGCTTTTCCTCCCATAGTGCCGGGATACCAGGCTTCTAGTAGAGCATCGCAGTTCTTGATGACTTCATCCAATACTAGCGGTCGGCCGTTGAATAACACCACGATGATTTTTTTTCCGGTTGTCTTCAATGCTTTCAGCAATCTCATCTGCTGATCTGGTAACTCGATTTTGGCGGTTGAAACAGCTTCTCCAGATAAGTTGGACGGTTCTCCGAGACAAGCTATAATGATTTCATTTTTTTGTGCCAAAGCACAAACATCCGACAAATAGGCCGGTGTAATACCGGAGAAGTCACAAGCCCGTACATCAATCGGGATATCAGTACGTAAGGCTTTGAAGCCTTCTTCTACCGTAATTACCTCTTTGCTGTCTCCTTTCATATTCCAGGAACCCAGCAAATGGTAGCGTGTATTGGCGAATGGACCAACTAGTGCTATTCTTTTAGAATCGGATAAGGGAAGTGTGCGATCTTCATTTTTTAAGAGTACCATACTTTGACAAGCCATTTGGTATGCGTCTTCCTGGCTTTCTTTAGAATAAAGTGTCTGCTTTTCCCGTTCGGTATTAAAATAGGCGAATGGATTGTCAAACAGTCCCAACCGGAATTTCAGTTCTAAGGCACGGGCGGCAGCGCGGTTAATCAGTTGCTCCGGAACTTTCTGTGTTCTTACCAGCTCCGGCAGGAATTCGATAAACTGTTTGGCACTCATATCCATGTCTATTCCGCTTTTGATGCCTCTTTCAGCAGCTTCTTGTCCGTTGTCGGCAGCTCCTTCCGTCACCGCATGTTGAAAAGTTGTCCAATCGGTCATTAGCAATCCTTTGAACTGCATTTGTTTACGCAACACCTCTTCATTCATGAAATAGTTCATTGTCAGCGGCTCTCCATCGTAGGAGGTATATGCGCACATGGCACTTGCTACTCCTGCATTAATGGCTGCTTGAAAAGGAGGGAGATAAATTTCCTGAAGTTTGCGCAGAGATACGTCCGTTTCTTGATAGTCTCTTCCTGCCATGACTGCCCCATAACCGGCAAAATGCTTTACGCAGGCAGCAATCGTATGAGGGCTTGTCAAGTCGTTCCCTTGAAACCCTCGGACTCTTGCGGCAGCCAGTTCTCCGCACAAGTAAGCATCTTCACCGGATGTTTCCATAATACGTCCCCAACGAGGATCGTATGATATGTCAACCATCGGTGCGTAGGTCAGTTGGATACCTGCTGCAGCGGCTTCCCGCGCTGCCATAGCAGCACTTTGTTCTACTAATTCCGGATTCCAACTACACGATTCGGCTAGTGGAATGGGGGTAATGGTGCGATATCCGTGAATGACATCTTCATGAAAGATTAAAGGAATACCTAACCTGCTATGTTTCAGAGCTTCCTCTTGTAGAGAACGGTTTAGTTCCGCTCCATTCGCTTTCAAAAAAGCGCCGACTTTCCCTGCACGTATCAGAGACCGGCAGATGGAGTCGTCTTTCGTATAATAAGGTATTAAGTTCAGTTCTGCTATTTTTTCTTCAAGTGTCATGCGTGACAATAGATCTTTCACCCGTTGGGGGACGGGGATGGATTCCTTTTGATAAGGATAGGATTGTGCAAGGCATACCGAAAACACGTTTTCCACAAGGAATAGTGTTATAAAGATAAACTTGTTCATGTTTAAAGTCTGTTATGAGTTAAATTAATAAATATTACCGCAGACTTTTCTTATTTATACAGACAAACAGGGGATGTGGAAACATCCCGATTTTAATTGGAGAAGAGAAACACGTTGCAATATTAGGAATAATATTCGAAGTGCACAAGTAAAGCGGGCAAAGAATTTGAAAGGGAAAATTTGTTCGTTACTTTATTTATTTATAATATTGCGGACTTTATCATCCAATAAAGCTCTATTTATATGCTAGATACTGATGAAAAAACATTCGAGAAGCTCTTTAGGGAGCATTATTCCCTTCTATGTAATTATGCGAATAGCATTGTCTGTAATGAGCAGGCGGTAGAGGACATTGTACAGAATTTCTTTATTGCCGTCTGGGAGAAGAAACACTTATCTATAACGGAGGATACTTTTCTTCCGTATGCCTATCGTGCTATCAAGAACAGTTGTATCAACTACTATAAGTCAGAGATTGCCAAAGAGAATTTTTTCACTGTGCTGGCGGAGGAATGGCAATTACAACTGCAAGAAGAAGAGGAGTTCAGATATAAACAGGAGGTACATGCCGCTCTTCAGAAGTTACCGGAAAAATGCAGGAAGGTATTTTTGCTGAAGTGTGTCACCGGTCTTCGTTATAAAGAAATCGCGGAAATTTCCGATATTTCGGTCAATACCGTGAAATACCATCTGGGAGAGGCTTTTCGTGTCATGAGGGAAGAACTGAAAGACCTGATGATACTATTAATATTAATTTTTAGCTGATTGTGCCTACCCATTTTAGGGAAAGCAATTGTCATAGTAACAGAAAGATAAAAAGAAAATGATGAAACAGGAATTGATCTATCAAGCTATTCTTTCTACATTAGCTCATGAGGCTACCGATGAGGAACAAAAGATTGTTGACGAGTGGCTGCGTGAGTCTGAGGAAAACAGAGAGGAATATGAGGGGATGCGTCGTATGTATGAGAAAGCGACGGCTCCTCGTAAACCCAGACAATTTGATGCAGACCGGGCTTGGAAACAGGTGGCCGACCATACCATATATAAAAAGAAAAGTTGGTATCTGTCTATGTGGGTGCGCTATGCGGCCGTTGTAGCTGTTGTGGTGGCAAGCGGATTGTTCTTTATCACAGATTGGTTCCGTGCGGACAGTCTGGATGGGATAGACATGATGGCTTACAATGAGCCTACCCTGCTTTTGGAAGGGGGGGATGAGATTGATTTGAGCGGGCGGTCCTTTACGATGAAGCGTGATCAGGCTTTGATAAAGAACGATGCGGACAACCTGCTCTCTTATGAGGCGGAAGGCGGGACGGATAAAGCGAAGATTGTTCATAACCGCCTGATTATCCCAAGAGGAAAAATGTACAGACTGGTGTTGGAGGATGGCACGAAAGTATGGCTGAACTCAGAAACGGAACTTTCATATCCGAGCCGGTTTACCGGAACCAAGAGGGAAGTAAAGTTATTGGGTGAGGCTTTCTTTGAAGTCACTCCTGACAAGGAAAGACCGTTCTATGTAAAGGCGAACGGAATGGATATACGTGTTCTGGGAACTTCTTTCAACGTAAGTGCCTATCAAGATAGCGAGAGTACGAGTACGACATTGGTGGAGGGATCGGTAGCTGTGAGCACGGCCAATGGTGCGGAACGGACAATAACGCCTTCCGAACGATTGGCGTATAATAAGAAAAGTCATCAGTTATCTGTGGAGAAAGTGGATACTGAACTTTATACTTCCTGGATCAACGGTGTATACATCTTTAAGAATATGCCTTTAGAGGAAATATTGGAGAAACTTTCCCGATGGTATGATTTCTCTGTTACCTATCAGGATGAAACATTGAAACACACCCGTTTTTCTCTTACCGCAGACCGAAAAACGGATATAGACAAACTCTTGGAAGTGATAAACTACACTTCGGATGTTAAATTGGAGAAACAAGGAAAGAGTATTAATGTAAAAAAAAGGAGGATAGAATGAAGTAAGAAAGAACTGTGTCACGAAAAAACAAAATAGAGCCTATGCCGACCTTGATTAAGATGAAATGGATAGTGATGTTGTTCCTGCTGCTGTATACGGCAGGCAGTTACCTGCATTGCGCTGTTCTCTATGGGGATATACTTGCTCAAAAGTACACTATTGTGCTTGATTTTAAGGATACTCCGGTAGAAGCCGTACTGGACGCCATCACCAAGCAGACTGGAATCAAGATTGCCTATAATAACGAAGTACTCGACCGGAAGAAACCGGTGACCGTCAAGATAGAGACATCCGATATTTTGGAAGCGTTGTATGCCGTATTGGGCGACAGCTATATCTGTCGGCAGATTGATGACTATATCGCTATTTCCAAACGGCCAAAACCTGTTTCGGGCAAGATTGCCGGTAAATTGCCAACGATGGCGGAAGAAAAAGCTTCCGCCATCGTTAGCGGCTTGATTACGGATGGAGACGGAAACCCGCTTATCGGTGTCAATATTCTGGTGAAAGGGAAAAGCACAGGTGTTGTTTCCGATTTATACGGCCGTTATCAGATTGAGGTGACGGAAGGTGACCGGTTGGAATTTCGTTATGTCGGATATAATAGCGAGGAAAGGGTCGTGAGGAAGGTCCCGGTCATTAATGTGCGTATGATGGAATTACCGGTTGGGCTGGGAGATGTGGTGGTAGTCGGATATGGACAGCAGAAGAAATCCAGCGTCGTTTCGTCTATACAGACATTGGAATCGCGGGATATGAACGTGAAACAACGTAATCTGGCAACCAATATTGCCGGACGGATTGCCGGTGTGATTTCCGTACAGCGTAGCGGCGAACCGGGAAATGACGAAGCGGAGTTTTACATTCGCGGACAGAGTTCGTATACGGGAGGAACCAACCCGTTGGTACTGGTGGATGGTGTTCCCCGTAATATGGAAGATATCGATGTAGATGAAATAGAGACTTTTACGGTACTTAAAGATGCCGCTGCCACTGCTGTTTATGGAGCTGAAGGGGCAAATGGTGTCGTGCTGATTACTTCCAAACGCGGAAGGCCACAGAAGACTCTCGTTAATTTCAGCGCACAATATGCCATTGCCACTCCTTTCAGAATGCCCCGGTCGTTGGGTGCCTGTGAGTATCTGTCCATGTATAACGAGGCGGTGTGGAATGATCGGGGAAATCCGGATAAAGATCATTTTCAGCCGGAAGTGACCGATGAGGTTATAGAAAAATACCGTTCGGGAGCGGATACCGATTTATATCCTTCCGTTGATTGGACTGATTTGCTGAAGAAACACACCCAAAGCCAGCGTTATACGATCAATTTCAGGGGCGGTTCCGAGAAAACACGCTTTTTCGTTTCGGGAGCTTATTATACGGAAGAGGGAATCTATCGTTCAAATCCTATTGAGGACTATGATGCCAATATTGACTTGAAGCGTTTTAATCTGCGCTCCAACATTGATATGACAATCACAAAGACTACCCAACTGTCCGTAGATTTGAGCGGGCAGTATGTGATGAAGAATAATCCCGGATATAGTTCCGACCAGATATTTTCGTACATAACCCATAGCCCTACTCACGTTATTCCTATGTATTATTCGGACGGAACAGCTTCTATTTACAGTAATTTAGGCTACGGACACGACAAGCAGCCTTACAGTATGCTCAATCATAGCGGATATACCAAGACATGGGATACATATCTCCAGTCGAAGGTTTGTTTGGAGCAAAAGATGGATTTTCTTCTTCCGGGCTTGTTGGTTAAAGGAATGATGGGGTTTGATGCGGACTTCGGAGCCTCGACGAAGAGAACCAAGTCTCCTAAAACTTATTTTGCGTTGCGCCGGAAAGAGGATGGTACTCTGGAGAAGAAAACGATGGAGGAGGGGACTGCCTTGAGCGATCCTGTCAAGGGAGAGACTTCGGGAGCCAAAAGGATTTATCTGGAGGCTTCTCTGAACTATCAGCAACGCTTTGCGGACAAGCATGACCTTTCCGCTTTGTTTCTGTATATGCAGAAAGAGACCCAGTACCAGCAGGAAGAAGGATTGTTGCGGCTTCCCTATCGGAAACAGAGTCTTGTATCGCGTATCTCATACGCTTATGATGACCGGTATATCGTAGAAGCCAGCATGGGAGCTACTGGCAGTGAGAATTTTGCGCAGAATCATCGCTGGGGGATATTTCCGGCAGTGGGAATAGCCTGGTATATCAGTCATGAGAAATTTATGCAGGGGGTGGAAAACAGCTTGACCAAGCTGAAACTGAGAACGTCTTACGGAATAGCGGGTAACGACAATGTGTTCAGCCAAAATGGTGAATTAGTGCGTTTTCCGTATCGGGGACAAGTCACGACAGACGGTCCCGGATATGATCTCGGACTGACGCCCGGTGCCGGTGGCGGAGTGTCCAATTGGGTCGGTGGGGTGTACGAACGGAGCTTTGCCAGTCCGAATCTTAGTTGGGAAACGGAACGGAAGTTGAATGTTGGGTTGGATGTCGGCTTGTGGGAAGGCAGGATTGATTTTTCTGTCGACTATTTTAGTAACCGTAGAAAAGATATTCTGATTCAGCGGCAGACCATTTCCGCTGTTACGGGTTTCCGGACCGGGATGTATCAGAATTTCGGTATTACGACGAATAAAGGGGTGGATGCAAATCTCATTTTCCGACATCAGTGGGGACCGGTCGGTCTTTCTGCTCGCGGAAATGTAACGTATGCAAGGAATGAAATCATTGAATGTGATGAAATTACTCCTAAATATGGTTGGATGTCACAAGTGGGAACCTCTATTGGTCAGCAATCTCTTTATATTGCGGAGGGGCTGTATACTCCGGATGACTTTGATGTGACGGAAAGGGGAGACGGTTCCCGGACTTATCAATTGAGGGAAGGATTGCCGAAACCTTCGGCAAATGTGGCTCCGGGTGATATCAAGTATAGGGACTTGAACAAGGATGGCATTATCGATTCCTACGATAAGACCTACGACAGTGGATTTTACTCTACGGGTATACCGGAAATTGTATATGGATTCGGGGTGAATCTTTCCTGGAACGGACTGTTTGTCGGGGCTTTTTTTCAGGGAGTGTCTCATGCGTCTGCTAGTCTGATCGCTTCTCCTAGTAATATCATTCCTTTTACGTCGGGCAGGGACAATGGTTCCGCCCGCGATATTATACGCGACCACTGGTCGGCTGAAGCACCTTTCAATCAAAAGGTGTTTTTTCCGCGTCTTCACACAGGAGCGTTTCAGCACAATCAGTTGCCTAGTACTTGGTGGATGCGTGATGCGGCGTTTCTGCGTCTGAAGAACATAGAAGTAGGTTATGAATTCGATAAATCGGTACTCCAGCGACTGAGGATGGAGAATCTACGTGTCTATGTGCAGGGGAATAATGTAGCGGTGTGGGACAAGATTAAATATTGGGACCCTGAATTGGGAAATGCTAACTCGGGAGCTAAATATCCGCTTTGCAGGAACTTTACTGTTGGTTTGGAAATCACTTATTAAAACGGAAGGTCACTCATTAAAAACAGAAAAGTCACTTATTTAAATTAAGGGAAGGAAACAAGATGGAACGAATTTGGAAGAAAATGATAGGGGCGCTCGGTTTTACGCTTTGCATGGCTTTGGCGGCTTGTTCCGATTATCTGGATGTCTCGAATGAGATCGCGGAGTCGTTGGATCTGGAAGCGGTATTCCGTAATCCGGCATATACACGGCAATGGCACGCCAATCTTTTTAATTGTATTTCCGAATATTCATGTACCGGCGGTAACAATGCCAGTGGGTTCACCAATGTCTGGTCGTCTCTTTGTGGTGAAACGTTGATAAGCAGCGGACCTTCTTCCCGGCTGATGGAAGCCGGTTACAATTCGAGTAACGCTCCCCTCCATCGCTGGTGGGTGCTTTATCGGGAGATACGTGACGCTTTTATTTTCTTGAAACGGGTAACGCCGTTGGGAGCGGTGGAAGATGAGCAGCAGTTGACGGAAGAAAGTGTACGCCGTATGAAAGCGGAAGCGAAGTTCTTGATTGCCTATTCCTATTTTTCCCTGTTTGAACTTTATGGGCCGGTGCCGTTACTGACGGAAGAGGTTGATCCGGAAAGTAAGGATTTGAATTTTCCCCGGGCTACGGTGGATGAGTTGGTGGATTATATCGATCGGCTGCTCGAAGAGGTGATTCAGTCGGGCGATTTGCCGCCTACATTGATTAATGCTGCCATCCCTGACGGGAATGAGCGGTATAATTTGAATGAGATTGTCCGTCCTACCCGTTCGGCAGCTATTGCGCTGCGCGCCAAATTATGGGTATATGCTGCTTCTCCATTGTTCAACGGAGGATATGCGGAAGCTTTAGAAGTGAAAAACAATGATGGAGAATATTTGTTTCCTCCTTATGATCCGGAAAAATGGAAGATAGCCAAGAAGCGCCTCGAAGAGGTACTGGAAGATGCGGAAGCTTGTGGATACAGATTGTACAAGGTTTACCAAACCGATGGCTCCATAGATGCCGACCGTTCTGTTTATGAGGTGTTTCAGGCTTATAATGATGAGATAATCTGGGCTACCGGACGAAACTATTATCACACCGGAAGCCAGGATGGTGTAATGGAGGAGAATACGACTCCGCGTGACCTCTATAAAGGATGGGCGCACGTTTGTGTCACTCAAGAGTCGGTCGACGGTTTTTTCATGAAGGACGGACTGACCATTGATGATCCGGGCACTGGATACGATGAAAGCGGATTTACGGAGGTCGTCAATCCGTGCAACGATAGAAAACGTACCGATAAGAATATCTTTACGATGTATGCCGACAGAGAACCTCGTTTCTATGCTGCTGTCACTTATGAGGGGAAAAGCTGGCATATACAGCCACGTTTCAATTATGACTGGGGAGCCGGTTTTGCAAAAGGGGAAGGAAGCGACAACTCGGTTGGCGATTATCCTCGAAACGGATATTTGCTTTATAAGTTCAAGAATCGTCAGATTATGTACACCGGTGATTATATCAAGAAATGGGCACGTCCGTCCATCTTGTTCCGTTTGGCGGATTTTTATCTTTATTATGCGGAAGTCTGCAATGAAATTGATCCCGAAGACGAATGTGTTATTGATTATTTGGATAAGATACGCGAGCGTGCCGGGTTACTTGGATATCGTGAGCTGGCAGCCACCGGGAAAAAGAATATCATAGGCGACCGGAAATTACAACGCAGGGCTATTCAACAAGAGCGCAGGGTAGAGCTTTTTGCTGAGGGACAGCGTTTCTTCGACATCCGCCGCTGGATGATTTGCGGAGAAGGGGAGGATGCCGACCAGCGATTTGTACATGGGATGAATATGAACGGAGAAAGAAACCGCCCTTTGGGTACAGACCAATCCTTTTATCGCCGGACACTGATTGAAAACCGCCCCTGGAAACGGGCGATGTATCTACATCCAATACCCTTCGATGAACTTCAGGTGAATAAGAAAATCGTACAGAATCCTCTTTGGTAGAATTGCTGAAACAATAAGAAAACTCCCTCCGTTACCATCTGTTTCCTTTCTCGGTGGCGGAGGAGGTTTTCCTCGGTGCCGGACACCTCCTTCCCCGGTGCCGGACTTTCTCTGTGTAAATGGTACAAAAAATCTAGTCGGTTCCGTAATCCATCCTTATATTTATATTTTCTTGATTGTCAACAAACCTCTCTAGAGATTGATAACCTTTCTTCTGAAAGCGCAGTATCTCCCGATTGCCGGTCTTTACGGTGAAATTTCCCCGATTGTCACTTTTCCCTAACAGTTTGCCGGTCGTTTTCTCATAAATCCGGACTTCGGGGATCAAGGTGGCCTGCACGTCTCTGATGACTCCTTGCACGGTTATCTGCCGTTCACTTTTGGGTAGAACCTGTTCTTGCCTGTTCACGACCGGTTGAGGCTGTCCCACTCGGATAGTCTTCCGTAAGAGAATATGGTCGGAGGCAGAACCTACTTGTATCTCGAATTCTCCCGGTTCTACGATGGCTTCATTCTTCTCATTCAGAATGGTAAGCTCACTGACAGGAATACTGAGACGGACAATTTGAGTCTCGCCTGCCTGGAGAGCTACCTTGCGGAAATCTCTTAATTGGCGTACCGGCATGGCAACCGAACTGCATACGTCTGATACATACAATTGCACCACCTCTTTTCCTTCGCACTTCCCGGTGTTTTTCAAATCTATACGTACGTGAACGGTATCGTTGAGCAGATAAGACGCTCGATCCGTTTGTAGGTTGGAATACTCGAAAGTGGTATACGTCAGTCCGTGTCCGAATGACCATAGCGGGACAGGAGCGGAGAAAACATAATCTCTTCCCGGTGAGTCATAACTGCCGGGAGATTTGTAGAATCCACGGTCGGAGCGTAGATGGTTATAGTAGACTGGGAGATGTCCGGTACTTTCGGGAAAAGAGAATGTCAGCCGACCGGAGGGAGATACCTTTCCGAACAGGATGTCCGCTATGGAGTTCCCGCTCTGTTCCCCGGCATACCATTGTACCAGGATAGCCGGTATATTTTTCTTTTCCCAGGGAATGGCAAAAGGCTTGCCGGTTACTAAGACAAGAATGACAGGTTTGCCTGTGGCTTGAACCGCTTTTATCAAGGCGGGTTGTGCTCCTGTCAAGGTTAGGTCGTTGAGGTCGAATCCTTCTCCGCAAGTCGAACTTTTATAGTCGCGTGCCAAGGCCGCGCTGGCGCTTCCGCAAAAAAGCACACAGACATCGCTTTGCTCGGCGGCCTCGACCGCCTGCCGGATTCCACTTTCATCCATAGATACCAAACTGCAACCTTTAGCGTAATTGACTTTCACGTTTGTGCCTGCCCATTTCCGGATACCTTGTAAGGGGGTAACTCCGAAACGGTTGTCGCGTGTCCATGTGTAATCACCGAATTGTATCTGGTCGGCGTTCGGACCAATGACTGCAATCGATTTCAACTTTCCGATAGAGAGAGGGAGTAGCTGCCGTTCATTTTTCAATAAGACGGTCGATTCGTCCGCTATCTTTTTCGATAGCGCTATCGCTTTCCCGGAGTGAATAGCCCCTTTGGCAAATTTTTCTCCATACGGATCATCAAACAGACCGATCCGGAATTTGGCATACAATACCCGGCGGACAGCTTCGTCCACTATCTCGCGGTTCAGCTCTCCTCTTTCTATCAGTCCGGGGATGGCCGGATAGCAGTCACTCGAAGCTTCTACATCCAGACCGGCGGTCAGTGCCTGCAAGGCGGCTTCTTCCGAATTGCGGGCTGTGAAGTGGAAGTTCTTCAGCATTTCAATGGCTCCCCAATCCGAGTAGACATATCCTTTGAATCCCCATTCTTTTCTCAGAACATCTGTTAGCAGATAGTGCGAGGCGGAATTAGGGATGCGGTTCCATGAGTTATAGGCGGACATCACGGCGAGGGTAGGCGCTTGCTTCATTACCATTTCGAACGGTTTCAGATAGACTTCGTGCAGGTCACGGATACTGGTTTCTACGGATGCGAGGTTGAGGCCGCTTAAAGGGTTGCCGTGCGGACCATAGTGTTTCAGCATGGGGGATATGCCGTTGTCCATATACCCTTTCACTTCGGCTATGCCGAATCTTCCGCAGAGATAAGGATCTTCTCCGAAAGACTCTTCCACTCTTCCCCAGCGGAGGTCTCGCACTACATCAATGCAGGGGGATAACACTTGCCGCATACCTACCGCATGGAGCTCGTCGGCAATCATGGATGTTTTGCGATAGGCGAGATCTGTATCGAAAGTACTTCCTAGAGCAATGTTCTGCGGGAAGACGGTGGCTCCCTCATGCACTACCCCGTGTAACGATTCCGCTACGGTAAAGATAGGAATGCCTAAACGGGTTTTCTCGACCATGAAGCGTTGGATGGCTAGCATATTCTTTGCACAGTTTTCTGCCGTCAGGGGAAACCCCTCAACGAACCCCCAACTCATTCCCTGCGCTTTTTCTTCCAACTTGCGTTCGTCCAGCGCTTGTCCGTTGAATATCTCCCAAGAATGGATATGTCTGATTTGAGCGAGTTTCTCTTCCGGAGTCATTCGTTGTAACAAGTCTTTTACCCGCTCCTCAATAGGTAGATCCGCTCTTTGATAAGGTAGTTTGGGTGAGGCTGTTGCTGATGAAAAGGAGACTGCTGATGATACAGGCACTTGCAGAGTGGTGAGGATATTGATTCCATAACGTCGGTCGGGCGAAATCCACCAAGGAATATCTCCGTTGGCGCAGCGGATAGCAAAGCGGGAAAGGTGTTGGAGCTGTCGGGAACCGTCGGGTATCCATAAACCGAGTTTATAAGTGCCGTTCGCCGTCTTGGGGAGGGTCACTTGTCCTTTGATTGTGTGAATCAAAGGCGTGTAGGTTTTATCTCCCGGTCGATAAGGCTGGAAACTGTTGGTATCCGCATTGGTCAGGAACTCTTTCACTTGGTTGTGTTCGTCCACTAATACGAAGTAGACAGGGTGCTCATTGAACAGCGTAGAGAAGCCACGGTTTATCAATGTGAGCGAAAGGTCGAGGATATGGTTATCCGTATGCTTGAGTGTGTCGATTTGCAGTTCTTGCAATTCGAGACGGTATCCCAGATGATCGCGCACATATTCGAATGCGTTTCTTTGGGCAGCACTGCCGTCGTGTTTCCGAAAATATCCGTCAGAGACGGGCATGTGCTTCTCTTTCAGGTATTCTTCGCTGATGGGTGTTTCTTTCCAGTACATCATGGAATACTTGTCCGGTGCACCGCGCTCTTTGTAATTGTGGATGACGCTTAATGAGGTGTAATGCTCCAGGAATAATTGTCGTGCTGTCTTTTTGCCGTCTATGATCCAGCCGTTCGCGTCTCCGTTCTCTTTGTTCATGCTCCACGTTCCCCAAGGCAGTTCGCCGTCTACGGGCATGAATGCTCCTTCTTCTACAATCTGGTCGAAGTTGGGCGTACCTTCATGCATATTTCCGTCCCATCTGTGTGGGTCTACTACGATAAAGTCGTCATGGAAAGAGGTTTTCCGGTAGGCTTCGCTATCTTTGGGTAACAGGTTCTTGTAGTCCGGCACTCTGACTTGTACCACCCGATCTTGAGGGGTCATCCGGCAGATCTTTTCAAGGATAATACGTTTGTTCGCATCGGAACTTTCGATATTATGTTTGGAACTGTGCCATTCTCCCCATGCACCGATAAATCCGGCTTGAAGAGCCAGTATGACATCTTTGTTTTTCTCGAGGTAAGGTTTCAATTGTTTCATATGGCGAAACATATCTTCCATTGTGGGACCTGACGAGACGGTTCCCATCGGTTCTGTTTCGTAGGCGAACCGTAGCAATGCTTTCTTGCCAAGTTGGCGCAACTTGTTGAAGTAGACATCCATTGTGGCAAAAGCTTCCGGAGGTAGCTGTCGGCCTATATATCCATGCAGATAAAAATATGTTTGAACTAACGAGACACTGTCGCAAGCGTATTTGTTTATCTCTGATTCCAGATAGTCGGTAATTCCCGGATATTCCTGCGGTTTCCACACATCGCATTTTTTAGCGATGTCTACGGCTATTTCCAGGCGGAAACCTCTTTCCGGATTATATATTCCGGCAGTGCCGTTCGGATCGTCGGCGTAGATACCCCGATATGGAATGCGGGTTGTCTGTCCGGCAAATAATACGGGAAGAAGGGCAAGAAGAAATAAAATTGTCAAGTTGAACTTTCGCATATTAATAAGGATTAGATAAGATATGAATAGAGGTGAGGGTGTGCCATAATGAGTAATAATTCGCATTAATCTGCATTTTGACACACTCTCGTTCTCCTATTGAATAAGATTTCTGTTATTCTACAGGTATCAGACTAAATTCGTCAAACCAGTAAATAACACCACCCCAAGCGCCTTTTCCCCAGATTTCGTGCGTGTTGATGTCTCCTACATAGGCGCAAGGCTTGAATACGAATCGTATAAGTACATTTTCGGGGATATCTACTGTAACGGAGTATTTGATCCAGCCTTTTCCGGCTTTATTGTCACAGGTGGCCGCAAGCCCCCAAGTGGGACCGGGAGAAAGAGACTGTGAACCGTCCGGATTGAAAATGATACTCTTCTGATTTTCTTTTAATACCAAAGGTATGTCATCTTCTGTTTCGCATACGACAATACTAAGTGTAAATGGCGTATCGTCTTGATTGGTCTTAACGTAATAACTAAATGTATATCTGCCTTCCATTACGTTTTGTAATGCGTATGACAGGTTAACTTTCTCTGCATCCATTATTTCCGTAGCTTCGTATTTTAGTGAGCGTGAACTGTTGTTCGCTCCTTCGCTTTTATCTATAGTCATATTACAACTTGGAGCGTCCGGCCGGCAGAACCATCTGTCAAGATAATTAAGAATTCCACTTTGATCGGTTTTGTCGGCACTGAAGACACCGGGTTGCTGATCCTCTGCAAAATTCTTCTCGAAGTTTCCGTTCTGAATGAGGTTATCGGAAGGTTCTTCCTCCTCGTCATCGTCATTTCCTTTATTTTCTTTCTCATAATACCGGACATATTCTACCTCCATGTGTGCAGGTAGTCCTCTGTCGTCAATCGGTCCCGGCCATGCGTCCTCACCGCCTACCGAATAGTTGAGAATCAAGTAATAAGGTACATCGAACGGCCATTGCTGCATGAGTGATTCATTCGGAAGATGCAGGTTCGGATAGCTGAAAGTCTCTTCTCCGTTCACCGTAAAGATAATCTTCTCCGCTGTCCATTCAATTCCGTAAATATTGAACTCGCCATCCCGATATTCTCCGTATCCGTTACGGGGAGGATTCTTGTCATAACCTAAATCCAATGTATAATGCGTATGCACCGAATGTTGTGCGATCTTGTCCATGCTTACTTGTTCCATGATATCGATTTCACCGGGATAACTATTGTTTACTGATGGATATTGTCGTTCTTGCGGCATGAGCCAGATAGCTGCCCATCCACCTTGAAAACTAGTAAACTTGGCACAAACCTCCAGCTTCCCATATTTGAAACCTACTTTGTCCATCGTCCACACGCCACCTGTCTTGTATTCACCGTCTTTCTTTTCGGCTATCAGATATAGTTTCCCGTCTTTCACATAAGCTTGGTCGTAGCTTTCGGACATATAGCGATTCCAAGGAGAAGCCTCTTTAGCTGCCAGTGACCAGCTTTTGGTATTCGGAATGTTACTTTCCTGTTCAAACTCTTCCGACCACACCAGATTCCATCCGTCTTTATTTTTCGATATCTCTTTCACGTGCTGGGTATAGATATTTATTTCTTCGGATTGGCAGGATAGAAAACTAATCCAGAAGACTAAAAAAGCAATGATCTGTTTCATATTGTCTCACTTTTAGTTGATTAAAAAAGGGGGAGTGGAGGGAGTATGATTACTCCCAACCACTATTTTGTGTTAAGTTAGGATTCTTGTAAAGTTCTGTTTGGGCGATGGGATACAAGTACATCTTCCTGTCCCATATACGTGTCTGGATTTTTGTGCGGGTATAGGTGTACTTACTTCCTCGCTTGGTGATTTTAATCCCATAGATATCTTTTACTACGTCCCCGTCCATCCAACGGCAAATGTCCCAAAAACGATGGTCTTCGAAAGCCAGCTCTATCCGGCGTTCGTTGCGCAAGCGTTTGGTGAAAGCTTCACCGGTGTCCTCTATAGGTGGCATATTGGCAGCAGCACGTACCTGGTTCAAGGCTTCGCGGGCTGTGAGTCTGTCGCTAACCTTATAATCCGGACCGCCTAATTCGTTCATGGCTTCTGCATAGTTCAACAATGTTTCCGCATAACGGAATAAGATGAAATGGTGGGGTTTTGTTACCGGGTCGGTCGGAGAGAGGGATACCGTTTCGTTCATGTTTTTCCTCAAGTAATATCCGGTCAGTGTAGCACCATTGAGAGGAGCACCGTTTCTGCCGCCTTCGTAAGTCTCGATGGGGGTATTCATGAATGAACTTCCATTGTAAAGAACGGTTTTATAGAAACGAGGGTCACGTTTTGAGTAAGGCCGTGCGGCATGTTTCGGGTTATTCCAATCAAACGGCTTGCCGTCGGACATTTCGAAAGCATCTACCAGATTTTGTGTGGGCGTGCTTCCACTGTTCCCGTTTTCGAAGCCGATAGGCAGATTCAGTCCCTCGAATGAGTTGCTTGCGCCATTGCGGCGTTCGAAGATAAGCTGTGAGGAACTAAGAATATCATTTCCCCCATTCACATTGTAAAGTGGGTCTACGTTAATATTTGGCAAAGAGTACCAATTCTCTTTGATAATATCATAAGCAGCTTCGGCAGCTTTTTCCCATTTGCTTTTCTCTCCGGACGGATTGTGTAGTTTGCTGGCAGCATAGAGCAGAGCGCGTGCCTTGACAGACAATGCCATGCCACGTGTTACCCGTCCGGACTCGTTGTAAAAATCCTTTTGCGAGACGGGTAATGCCGGAGCCACTTCGCTACATTCTTTGGCAATGAACTCAATTACTTTGTCGAAAGGAGTCTCTGATACGGTGTTGATCTCGTCAATTCCGTAAGTACGGGTCAGCAGCGGGATGTCACCGTATCTTTTGGCTAGTTCCAAATAGTAGAAAGCGCGCAATGCACGTACTTCGTTCACATACATCTTGGCCTTTTCCATGTTTTCCTTGTAGTTGGGATTCCATTGGAAACGTTCTAGCTTCTCCAGTGAATAGTTCTCCAGAAAAGAATTGGCGGCACGGATGGCGGTATAATAGTTACCCCATACGTCGTCTATGGGATTGAGTGGACTCCAATTACCGTTATAGATGTCGTACACACTGTTGCTGTTCCAGGTATATACGGCATTGTCGGTTGCCGCATCCCGTACAGCACCGCCGATGGCGCCGTAATCTTGAGGCAGTTGGGAATAAATGTAGGTTGCCAGGCTTGAGATATTCTCGAAGTAGGTGTACATCTCGTCCTGTGTCTTACCGATGGATTCGTCGAAATCCAGATAGTCGCATCCCGACAGGGAAGTCACTATGCAAGCTATTGTGATATATTTAGTTATTTTCATACAATCAATCTATTAGAATTTGATACTCGCTCCGAAATATACGGAGAACATGTCCGGATAGTTAACACTGAAATCTTCGCAGTTCATGTATTTCACATGGTCGATAGAGAACACATTGTTGGCGCGGGCAAAAATCTGGCACTGTTCCAGTTTGACTTTTGAGATCCAGCGCTGCGGCAGGTTGTAGTAGACGTTGAGATTGCGCAGCTTAAAGTAATCACCGTTTACCAGCCATTGGGTACTGTTGCGGAAGTTATTGCTGTTGTTCAGCGTTGTCAGACGCGGTACATTGGCGATGTCTCTCGTTTCCTCCGTCCACCGGATTTTGTCGTGCAGATACCAGTCGGATACATTGGTGTTATTGCGCAATGGCCAATATACACTGCTTACATTCATCATTCTGCTGTAGCCGGCCACTCCTTGAAATAGAGCGTCAAGACCAAATCCCTTGTATTCGAACCCAAGTTTGAGGCCATAATATATTTCCGGTACGGAACTTGAATGTCCGATGGGATGCACGTCGTTGTCGTCGATGATCCGGTCTCCGTTCATATCCTTGTATTTGATATCTCCCGGTCGCACTTCCGAAAACATCTGTTGAGGACTATTGGCGATATCCGCTTCATCCCGGAAATAACCGATTGCTTCCAGACCGAAAAGCTGTCCATCGGGAAGTCCCTTGCCGGAAAGATAGTCGTAGGGAATATATCCTTCCCCGTTTTCTATTACCTCAGTCCGGATATAGTTCAGCGTACCACCCACGTAGTAAGTGAAGTCTTTGCCGACTTTGTCTTTCCAGTCGATTCCCAAGTCAATCCCTTTGTATTCGGTCTTACCGTTGTTCTGTTGCGGGATACTGATACCGATGGCGGAAGAAATGACATTGCTGCCGCTTACCGGCATTTTGCTCCTTTTATCCATATAGGCGTCAACGGACAGGTTCAGTCTTTTGAATAACCGCATCTCCAGACCGATGTTATATTTGTCGGACACTTCGAGCGTCAAGTTATTCATAGCCAGTTTGTCCTCTTTCATACCCTCCGACTGGGTGTTTGCGTCACCAAACCAATAGGCTCCACCCCATGCCCAATATTGGCGGTCCAGTTCATAACTGATGTTATCCCATCCGGCGCGTCCGTAAGAAGCACGCAGTTTCAGATAGTCAATGACGGTAGCCTTCTTCATGAAGTTTTCGTTGGAGATGACCCAAGCGGCTGATATGGCAGGATAGGTACGGAATTTGTCTCCGTCGGGCAGTACACTTGTCCCTGTGTGATTGACTAGTGCGTGAATCAGATAAGTGTCTTTGTAGCTGTATCCGGCGGAAGCATTCACATACATCCGTTTGTGGGCATTGTTACGTCCGATTCCTCTCTCCGATTCCAGGCGATACGAACCTAAAGCGCTGACGGCATGTTTCCCGAAAGAACGGTTATACTTCAAAGCGGCTTCCAGATTGGCGTTTATGTATTGTTCCGTCATGTCGAGGTTGTTTACTTGCAAGGTACTGTTGTCACCATACACTTTGGAATCCGCTTCTATCTTGTCTGTGATTACATTTCTGACAGGCGTATTGACTTCATATTGGAATTTCTTGTAGCCTTCTTCCTTGTAAACGGCATTGTTATCATACGCTACGGCGGCTTCCAGACTTAATCCCGGAGTGATGAGTGACAAATCCTGCCGGATGCGGAAGTCGGCTTGCAACGTTCGCGGGTTTTCTTTGAAATAACCGATATCTGCGATACGGGCTATCGGATTTGTTTTCAGTACATTATTACTCCCCCAATATCCATGAGACGTCTGCATGGGGAAAGCACCGGACGGTGTGTTGAAAAGCCCGGCGAATAAGTCATACTCACTTGTATTCGGACGTTTCCGTTCGCGGAGTTGTCCTAACATACTGAATTGTGCCAGAGTCGTCGGTGTGATATCTACGTCAATGTTCATCCGCAGTCCCAGTTCGTATTTCCTCATTTGAGCGGTGTAGCGGTCGGAATATTTGGCGTATGTTTCATTCAGGATACCGTAGTCGTTCTTGTAACTTAACAGGGTGAAGTAGCGAAGACGTTTGCCACCCCCGTGAAAGGAGATATCGAGCTGATTGTTGATGGTATGTTTGCGCAGCCCCTCTTTCATCCAATCGGTGTCGGCATATAAATCCCGGTTACTTCCGTTTCTGAACGCGTCCAGCTCTTCACGCGTGTATTGTGGTTCCAGTCCGTCGTAATAAAGCGCTTCGTTCAGTGCCGACGCATACTCGTATCCGTTGGCGAACTTGGGTTGGTTGATTGGAAAATCCATACCGAACTTATAACTGGCATCTATTTGCATTTTGGTGTTGTACTCTCCTCTTTTGGTGGTAATCAGAATCACACCGTTTGCTCCCCGTGTTCCCCACACGGCAGTTGCGGCACCGTCTTTCAGTACGGTGACCGATTCGATTTCCGCTGTGTTCAGATAAGAGAGCGGACGTGCGAATCCGTCAACTACAATCAGCGGATTATTATATCCTCGCAAAAGAGTAGCTGCATCGTCTGTCCACCCCGTCTGCTGCATGACTGACAGTCCTGGTAGCAACCCATACAATGTATTGGATACATTGGGAGTTGCATTCTTTGATATTTCATCGGCCGATATTGTGGAGACGGCCTGTGTCTTTCGGGCAATGCTGTCCGTTATATCCTGCGCTCCTGCGACGACGGAGGATAATATGGCAACCCCCATTAGTATATATTTACGTTTCATACGTTCTTTCATTTTTAATTAGTCTTTTGTTGATTGTTTATTCCCATCCCGGATTCTGTACGAGTCCGTACTTCTTGTTGATTTCATCCAATGGAATAGGAATGAGGAAGTAGCGGTCTGTCCACCGTTTTATCCAGCCGCGAGGGTTGGCTATCTTGTTATCCCTTACATAATCGAAGCTTCCATCTTCATTCCTGGTGATAACAAGGCGTTCGATGTCGGTTTTGAATAGGTCGGAACGTTTCCAACGTACCAGGTCAAAATAACGTACCTCTTCAAATCCCATCTCTACGGCACGCTCGTGGAGGATGGCTTCTCTCAAAGGCAGTCCGGAAGCTACTTTCTGATTGGTCAATGCTGGCATTTTTACCCGTTCGCGAACCAGATTGACATAATCATAAGCATCTCGCCCGAATTCGTCTTTCTCTGTTGCTTTCCCCAGTTCGTTCATGGCTTCCGCTATATTCAGGTAGATTTCCGGAAGGCGGATAAGCGGGCAGGAGTAGAATTTTCCGCCGACTTCCGTACTCCGGTCTCGCAGGAATTTGCGCATACCGTAACCGTTGTAAGTGGCTCTGGCCAGTTCGTCCGAATATCCGTCACATTGTTCCCGTCCGCCTTTGTATATTTCCAGAGTACGTCCTCTGAAACGGTCACCGTTGACGAAAAGGGTTTCATACAGGCGGATATCCCGGATCGGATTGTTATGCTCGTCAAAGAAAGGATTGGCATACTTATTCGGTTCTCCTAAAGCGAAATCATCCCAGTTGAAAGGAGTTCCGTCGGCCATTTCGAACATATCCGCATAGTTGGAGGTGGCGCCACCCATACCATAAATGAGTTCGTTGAAAGCATTTCCCCATACATTGTAAGTAACCCAACGATGAGAGGCAAGCAGTACCTCGCCATTGTAACGGTCGAAATAGGCGGAGATAAAGTCTTCTCTGGGGTTTCCCGTGTTGACGAGTTTATAATATTCGTTGTTTTCCTTATTGGCGCGCAGAAATTCCAGTCCGGCATCCAAAGCATTTTGCCAACGAGTCTTGTCGAAGTTGCCATACCACACATAATGCTTGTCGGCCGCTTCCCCACTCATGAAAGGGTCTTTGTTATTGAATAGAGGGCTTGCTACAAATTGGAGCATTCTCGATTTCAGACCGAGAACGGCTGCCGCTGTCATTCGTCCTTCGTCGGACGCAGAAACGTTCCATGGTAAAACCTGTACGGCTTCTTTCATTAGTTCGAGGGTCTTTTGTACGGTCTCTTCCACAGTCATACGGGTGAATTTCATCTCTTCATCCGGGCGGTAAGAGCGGTCTACCCATGGCATTCCACCGTAGTAACGCAACATTTGGACGTAGTGGAAGGCGATGATGGCTTTAGCTTCCGCCTTGCGTATCGTTTTTTCACGGTCTGTCATGTCCGGCACACGGTCGATATTCTCCAGAAAGATATAGGCTTTGCGTATGCCCGTCATGGGTGCCATGCCTACGGTAGGGCCATCCTCAGCAGGCGGTACATCCAGACGGTAGGGCAGAGAACCTACGGAGGAGGCATTGACGTCTCCTGCATGATAAGCACGTATACCGCCGGGTTTGGAAGTGTCACCGAGATCGGTCATACACTCTAGTGTCGCCCAAGATAGTCTTCCGCCTGTGGGGAGAAAGTCGGGCAAGGAACGGTAGATTTCCGCTAACGCTTGTTCGGCATATACTTTGCGTGAAAATACGGTGTCGATAGTGACATCGGTTGTAATGGGCTTGTCGAGAAAGTCATTGCCGAACTTGAAGTCCTCGCATGCACTGACAGAAAGCAGTAGCATGGCTGCCATGCCGGTATGTAATATATTCCTTCGTTTCATGATATTGATGTTTTAAAAGGTGATGTTGACTCCGAGATTATAGATCTTGTTGATAGGGTATGAATCGGTCAGTCCCGGCGTACATTCCGGGTCCATAATCTTGAACTTATCGAATGTGAGCAAGTTGTAACCGCTTAGTTTGATGGCAAGTTCGGAGATACCGATTCTTTTCAAGGCAGCCACGTTGCGGAAGTTATACCCTAGTGTGACGGTCTTCAGCTTGAGATAGTTACCGTTCTTTACCCATAGCGAAGAAGTCTTGCTGTTGTGAGTCATAGTCTTCGTTGCAAATCGGGGCACAGTAGCGGTTTCAGCTGTCTCGGGAGTCCATCGGTTGTCGGCATGGAATTGCATCAACGCATTGTTGGAATTGATCCCGAAAGGTATCCGGAAGAACTCTTCCAACAGAAGTGAACGCTCGGCGGCTCCTGTCCAGTTCATGCTGAAGAAGAACCCTTTGTAGTCGGCTCCATAATTCAGACCGAAAGTATAGGACGGACGTGTAGGATGACCGATTTTGCATTGATCATCTTCATTGATGACGTGGTCGTTATTCAAGTCTTTGTATTTGATGTCACCCGGTTGTACATCTGCGTCGGGGACGGGCAGCCCGTCTTTTAATGCTCCTTCTTTCGTGAAGTCCTCTTCACCGTAGAATCCGTCGGCCACGTATCCGAAGATACTTCCTACCGGTTGACCGGTACGCCATAGGTAAGTTTCGTTCGGCTCTATCTCGTCCTGAAAGATAATCTTGTTTTTACTGTAAGATACATTGGCATTGATATAATAATGGAAGTCTCCTTTAATCCGGTCTTCCCATTTTATATCGACTTCGTATCCATGGTTTTTCACCTGTCCCATGTTGACCACAGGCATGATGTTACTGTTCAGATCAGTGAAGATGGGAATGGTCTTCCGCTTGATCAGAATGTCTTTCCGATTCTCGAAGAAAAGGTCGGCACTCACTTTCAGACGATTGTTCAGGAAGTTGACATCGATACCGTAATTGTGTTTTAAAGCTGTCTCCCAACTGACGTTCGGGTTGCCGATACGGCTTTCGATAGCTCCGAACATCGTGTTACTGTTGTTGTACCCGAAGTTGTATCCGTGCTGGTACGCTCCCCAATTGTCGACATTGCCCAGTTGGTCAACTGTCCATCCGTTAGGCAGGTAGAGGAAACGGTTGTCGTTCATATTATCGTTCCCCACCAAACCGACGGAAGCACGCAGTTTTAAATAATCCACTACCTTTTGTTTTTTCATGAACGGTTCTTCTGAAAGTACATATCCGACAGAACCGGCCGGGAAGGCACCAAACCGCTTGTCGGGGGCAAAGTTTTCGGAACCGTTGTATCCGAAGTCAAATTCCGCGATATACCGGGTTTTGTAATCGTAGGTCAGTCGGCCTACCAAACCGACGTATGCCGTCGGAACGTCCGTGAACTCGGAAGGGTAGTATCTTTTATTCTGGTTGTAGAGCAATAATCCGCCTACATTATGGTCGCCGAATTTCCGATTGTAACGAAGACTCGCTTCAAAATACCAATTGCGCCCCCGATAGGTTTTTTCGGCATAGCCCAGCCGTTTGTTCTGTCCGTCTACCCGGTAAACGATGGTTTTGTTATAAGCAGGATCTTTGATATCCAAATCGGGATTCTCCAGTTCCGATTGGTAGTAAGGAGTGTACGATTCGACAGAACCGTGACGCTGCTGCAGGAAAGAGTAAGAAGTATTATAGGCACCTTTAACCTCTACGGATAATCCTTTTGTAATAAAGTCCAGCTTCTGTGTCAATGACAAGTCCATATTCATGGTATTGCTGGTATTCCTGTCGTATCCTTGTCCGTAATAGCGTGCCAATGCATTATTGTTCATCAAGATACCTTCATACTTTCCCGGATTGATGGTGACGAGCTTTCCGTCTATGATTCCCGGACTGTTGAAAGGTTGTGCCATGTTGATGAGCGAGAAGAGACCATATTCATAATTATTGTCATTAGGCTCATGGGTGATACCGACGATACCGCCGAGTCCAACTTTCAATAAAGTGCTTTTGGTAATGTCCAAATCAAGGTTTCCCCGATAATTGTAACGGGTATAGTTAAAGTTGTTATTGTAGTCCAGTTCCTTATATTGCCGGAAAAGTCCGTCCTGCCATAAGAATCCCATAGAGATAAAGTAACGGACACGTTCTGTTCCGCCACTTATGTTAAGGTTATGCTGGGTTTGGATAGAAGAACTCTTCATGATATACTTCCGCCAATTCACGTTGGGATACATGATCGGGTCGTCACCGAGTCGGAAACGTTCCAATGTATATTCGTCGAAAGCGTGCTTCGGCTTTTTGTCGTTATCATTCATCTCATTAAAGAGTTGGGCGTAGGTGTAACTGTCCGCCATTTCCAGAATCCGTGTGGGTTGTTGGATACCGACAGAGGAAGAAATGGATATCTTGGCTTTTCCTTCCTCTCCTCGGCGGGTGGTAACCAGGATTACACCATTGGCACCACGTACCCCGAATACAGCCGTAGCGGAAGCATCTTTCAGGACGGTCACACTTTCTATCTCATTGGGGTCCATCTGGAAAAAGGAACGTTCTACTCCGTCTACCAATATGAGCGGAGCCGAAGCACTTTCTGTCAATGAACCTACTCCGCGAATGTAGATTGCCGGGTCTTCCTTGCCCGGTTGTCCGCTTGTGGCGACGGAAGAAAGGCCGGTGATTTGTCCGGCAAGAGACGTAGCGATGCTTGCATTGGGAGAGCGGAGCAAGACATCCGTTTTGACAGAAGAGATAGCTCCCGTCAGAGTCTCTTTCTTTTGAGTTCCGTAGGCTACTACCATTACTTCATTCAACGCGTTGGCCTCTTCCTTTAGGATAACTCTGATTCTGGTTTTTCCTTTGAGAGGGATTGTCTGCGTCTCGTAGCCGACATAAGAAATTTGTAATACTGCCGTTTGGGCGTTCGGTACACTTAACTTGAAATTACCTTCGGAGTCTGTAATGGCTCCTTTCTGACTACCGACAAGTAAGACTGTGGCACCGATGGCCCCTTCGTCTCTCTCATCCCGAACATTACCGGTTACGGTAACTTGAGCAAACATCCAAGATGTTATGAATAGCATAGCCAGTAACAATCCGATTCGTTTGCCTTTTGATGCATAGTTTTTCATGGTGATTAAATTAATTGATTTGTAACATTAACAGTTATGGGGTTCGAAATGGGTAGGGGAATCAAAAGATTTTTTTTGGAAGCTAGCTTCTTTTATCTATCTTTGTTTCGCTAACGAAAAGCTGAATAGATGAGAAACTGCTAAAATGAGAAGACTGGATAATACAATAAACACTAGTATGCCATTTGATGATATCTATCTAGAGTATTATCAACGCTGCTTTTTGTTTGCCAAATCTTATCTTCAAGATGAAATGCTATCCAAAGACATAGCCTCCGAAGCGATGATTACCTTATGGACCACGATGAAGACGGAAGAGGTGAAAAATGTCCGTTCTTTCCTGATGACCGTAGTGAAAAATCAGGCCTTAAACCATCTGCGCAATGAACACTTACGGATGGAAGCCCGTGAAAGCATATTGGCGGATGAACTTTATGAGCTCGATTTCCGTATTGCTTCGTTGGATTCTTCCGATCCGAACCGGCTCTTTTCAGAAGAAATCGTTGAGATTGTAAATCGTACTTTGGGAGAACTGCCCGAAAAAACAAGAAAGGCATTTATGATGAGCCGGTATCAGAATAAATCGGTGAAGGAGATTGCCGGATTATTGGATGTTACGGTGAAAGGAGCGGATTACCATATTGGGAAAGCGCTCCAAGCTTTGAGGAAAAATCTCAAGGATTACCTTTCCACTTTCCTCTCTTTCTAACTTTTTTCATTTTTCCACTAGTGAACTTCGTGAGTGGCGTGTCTTATATATGTAAGGCGGAAAACTGCTGATATTTTAATTCAAAACCGTATGGACACGAAACTATTAAATAAATATATTGCCGGTGATGTACTTCCCGAAGAAAAGAAGGAAGTGGTACGTTGGCTGAAAGAGAACGAAGAACACCGTGAGCAGTTGATGCAGCTACGCCATATCTATGATGCGACTGTCTGGAATGCTAATCTGAAGGAAGAAAAACCGGGAAAGAAAAAGACCGTGACTCATTATCTCCGGACTTCCATAAAGATAGCCGCTGTTGTTGCTATGCTTGCCTTTATTCTTCATAAAGAATATCAGGAGTACCGGTTGGAACATTCTACAGAGATGCAGGTGATGACTGTTCCCGCAGGACAAAGAGCCAGTCTGGTTCTGGCTGATGGAACAACCGTTTGGTTGAACTCGAACTCCATTTTAAAATATCCGGCTGCCGGATTCCACTCCAAAGAGAGGAAAGTGATTTTGGAGGGAGAGGGGTATTTTGAGGTAGCGCGTGATGAGAAACATCCTTTTATTGTTGAAACGGAGAAATATAACGTCAGAGTATTGGGAACCACGTTCAATGTTTCCGCCTATCCGGATTCCGATCTGTTTGAAACCTCTTTGATAGAAGGTAAGGTTACCGTGTATCAGCCCGATACACAGAATGAAGTCACACTGCAACCTAATGAGAAAGTAGAAACGAGAGATGGGAAACTTTGTAAGGAAGCCTTTACGTCAGATCATGCTTTCTTGTGGAGGATAGGTGTTTATTCTTTCAAGAATGAACCGTTGGAAGCTGTATTCAAGAAACTGGAGCAATATTATGAAGTGCGGATTATCAATAAGAACATTGAAATTGCCTCCCGTCCGTGTACGGGTAAATTCCGTCAGAAAGAAGGGATAGAGCACGTGGTAAAAGTATTGCAGAAGTATGTCGGCTTCGACTATACTTTGGATGAAGAGAACAATCAGATAATTATCTATTAACCCTAGTACTTAATCTAAAAAACACAGAAAATGAGAGCAAGAGAACCGGCCCGTCCAGAACAGAAATATCGGTAAGTGCTGCAACACTTACCGATATGTGAGAAGTCAACAAGAAAGACTCGCATCTGTTACAAATCTTTATGTATTAACTTAATAACTCGAAGCAAAGATATGAAAAATAATCTTTGGTGTGGGTGTATTGCCCATAGAAAAACACACTGTACTCAAATTTTAAGAATTATGAGGTTGACTGTCTTTTTCCTGTTATTCATCATTTTTGAGGCGTATTCCGTGAATAGTTATTCGCAAAATCAGAAGGTTAGAATGAATAAAGGAATCGCAACACTGGCTGAGATTATCAGACAGATTGAAAAGCAAACGGACTATTTGTTTATTTACAACGAACGTGAGGTTAGCCTGAAACGCAAAGTGGCTATTTCCACTCCGAACGGGACGGTGGCAAGTCTGTTGATGGATGCGTTGAAAGGTACGGAGTTCTCCTACACGATGGAAGGAAAGCACATCATTCTTACGAAGAAGCAAGTGGAGGGACGGACTCCCACACAACACAAGAAAAGAATAACCGGACTCGTGAAGGAAACTTCCGGTGAAGTTGTTGTGGGATGTAATGTGACCGTGAAGGGTACTACGATCGGTACCATTACCGATATAAACGGTAAATATAGCCTTGAAGTGCCCGAGCATGCAACATTGGTCTTTTCTTTTTTGGGATATAAGAGTATGGAATATCCGGTGAAAGCGCAACAGAACATCAATGTCACGTTGAGTGAAGATTCAAAAGCATTGAATGAAGTAGTTGTGGTAGGCTACGGAACACAGCGCAAGGCATTGGTAACTAATGCTATCAGCTCCTTCAAACCGACAGAATCGAATATGCGTCCGGTGCTTAGCCCGAGCGAACTGTTACAGGGACGAGTAGCGGGGGTTACGGTATCGACAGGTTCCGGCAACTTGGGAAGTTCCGAACGGATGAGTATTCGTGGAGCCGCCTCATTGAGCGCCAGCAATGAACCGCTTTATGTAGTGGACGGGATACCTATTCTCAACAGCAACGCTTCTCTATTTAACATGGGAGAGAATCTAAGTTCGATGGCAGTGTTGAATCTGACAGATATCGAATCCATCGAGGTTCTGAAAGATGCGGCTTCTGCCGCTATCTACGGATCCCGGGCTACCAACGGTGTAGTTGTGATAACGACCAAATCCGGTAAGGAAGGCCGTTCGGACATTCGTTTGAATGTCAGTACGGGTATCTCTAAATTTGCCAATAAAGGACGTATCAAATATGCGGATTCCGACTTGTACGTAGAGACCTATAATGACGGAGTGGAACGCTACAATCGTCAGAACGGATATACCGTAGGGACTTCCGGTTATGTCGTTCCTATCTCAAATCCTTTTCAGGGAATGCCGGATACGGACTGGTTGGATCTGATTACTCAGGTAGGGCATTCTTATAATGTAGACCTGTCTTTCTCCGGTGGCAGCAAGAAAACGAAGTTTTACGTTGGAGCGAATTACAATTATCAGGAGGGCATTATCAAAACGAACGATATAACCAAAATCAACTTGAAGGCGAAAATCAGTCATGAAATGACTTCATGGTTGGAAGTCGGCGCCAATGTTAGTGGCAATTATTTGAAAAATAACCGGGTGCCGGGTGCCAATATCGGTTCTACTATCGTGGCCCGTGCTGTGGAACAGCGTCCTTTCGACCGTCCGTACAAGCCGAACGGTGACTATTATTTGGGAGGAACCGACGAGCTGACGCGTCACAATCCGCTTCAGATATTGAACGAGGAAGTGTCCTATATTGACACGTACCGTTATCTGGGTACATTCAACGCTGACCTGAAATATAAGAAATTCAGCTTGAAAAACTCCGTCAGTACCGATATCGGATATACGTATGACTATGTTTATTATAATGAGAACCATCCGTATGGAGCCGGTGGCGGACGTATCGTTGAGTACAATCGTCTGGTAAAGAACATATTGATAGAGAATATCTTCAATTATAATGATAAGTTCGGTGACTTTGAAGTCGGCTTGATGTTGGGACACTCGTTCCAGAAGATGTCTACGCGTACTTCCTCCATCGATGGTCGCGGCTTTCCTTCTCCGGTGTTTGATACGGTGGGCACCGCTTCCGAGATTTATGACGCTTCGGGCGGTCTGTCGGAATTTGCTATGGAATCTTACTTCGGACGTATCAATCTCTCTTATTTGGACCGCTACATCCTGAATATGACGATGCGTACGGATGGCTCTTCCCGTTTTGCTCCTTCGGACCGTTATGGATACTTCCCTTCTGTTTCTTTAGGATGGAATGTCTCAAAAGAACCTTTCTGGAAATTTGACCGGACAGATTTGAAGTTCCGTTTGAGTTACGGTAAGACGGGTAATCAGGATGGTATCGGCAATTATGCATGGCAGCCGCTGATGTCCGGAGGTATCAACTACGGAAATAATAGCGGTATGGCTGTCACCAGTATGGGAAATAACACACTGACATGGGAGACCGCCGACCAATACGACTTTGGTTTCGACCTTGGCTTCTGGAACGGAAAGTTGAATATGATTGCGGACGTTTATCTGAAGAATACGAACAATCTGCTGTATTCGATGCCTCTGCACGGAACAAGTGGTTTCACTAGTATCACTAACAATATCGGTTCGATGCGCAATTATGGCGTGGAGTTTTCTATCAACGGACACATGAATCTGGGAAAAGTGAATTGGACTTCTTCTTTCAATATTTCCCACAATAAGAACAAACTGACTAAGTTGTTGGGAGATGACCTGCTCCCGATAGGCTCGAACCGTGCCTTGAAGGTGGGTGAGGAACTCGGAGCGTTCTATCTGTTCCAAATGGACGGTATTTACCAATATGACGGCGAAGTGCCGCAGCCGTTGTATGACTTGGGGGTACGTGCCGGTGATGTGAAATATCATGATGTGGATAATAACGGTATCATTAATGATAGCGACCGGGTGCTTACTGGTTCTTCCAATCCCGATTTCTTTGGCGGATGGAACAATACTTTCAAATATAAAGGTTTCCAATTGGATGTGTTCTTTACCTACATGTATGGCAACGATGTATATGCCGAATGGGCGGTGACGGCTACCCGCCCGGGATATCGTATGGCCATCACGGAGGATGCGGCAAAAAATCGCTGGACTGCTCCGGGAAGCTCGAACAAATATCCTCGTGCGGTTAATACGCTTTGTGGACATAATAGCAAAAACTCCACCCGTTTTTTGGAGGACGGCTCTTTTATCCGACTGCGTTCGTTGACATTCAGTTACACTTTCCCGCAAGTGATGTTGCAGAAGATCCGGATGAAAGGACTTCGTCTGTATGTTCAGGGGGATAACTTACTGTTGTTTTCCAAGTACTCCGGTTGGGATCCTGAGGTGAGTAAGAATATGGATCCGCAGTACTTCGGAGTCGATCTTTATGGAGTGCCGCCTTCCCGTTCGGTCAATTTCGGAATAAACCTTAGTTTCTAATCATAAATGCTCACAATGATGAAAAAGATTATATATATATTTATCGGTTGCCTGTTGCTGACTTCGTGTAGCGGTATGCTGGATATTGAGTCTCATTCCGCAGTATCGCCGGGAAGCGTGACTCCCCAAGATCTCTCCGCTTTGCGTATGGGAATGTACAATAAGGTACAGAACTCTCCAACGAGGGAATCTTACATTACTTTTGATATATTGGGCGGTGACTTGACGCAAAGCACTGGGAATGCGAAGGACTTGATCAACTCAGTGCTCTCTTCGTTGAATTCAATCGTATCCAATAGTTGGAATGGATATTATAATGCCCTTTATCAGGTGAATAATGTACTTTCTATCGTCGAATCTCTCCCTGAATCGGAACTGCGGAATCTGATTATCGGCGAAGCGCATTATTTCAGGGCATACATTTATCATGCACTGGTGACTCGTTGGGGTGGTGTCCCTATTCAGAAAGTGAATACGATGGAAAAGCCTTTCCGCGATTCGGAAGAGGCGGTATGGAGCTTTATCGAAGAAGAACTGCAGACGGCACTTGCCTTTCTCGGCACATCGTCCAGCTATTATTATGTGTCCCGTGACGCGGCTTTGGCATTGAAAGCCCGTGTGATGTTGGAACGTGGAAACTTGACGGAGGCGGCTACTCTGGCGGAGGGGTTGATAACAGACGGCAAATACAAGCTGGACAGTTTTGATAAGATATTTCGTGGAAAGTCCAATACGGAGGTCATCTTCTCTTTCCAGTGTTTGGCGGAAGAATCGAATATCACTATCTCTACCTTATTTTATACCTATGCGCATCCCAATCACGGCAGTTATGTCTATCGGCCTACCAATGAGGTGATGAATATGTATGATGATAAGGACAAACGTAAGGACGTTTCCATTATCAATGTGGGCGCTGAACCTTGTATCAACAAGTATCCGAGCGGGCAGACCGGGACCGATCCGGTAGTAATGAGCCGTTTGGCGGAAATGTACCTCATCAGTGCGGAAGCGCAAGGATTCCCAAAAGGACTGGGACGCTTGAATGACTTGCGGAAAGAACGCGGGCTGGAAGGTGTGGATCCGAAAGACAAGGACGAATTTCTGCAATGTGTGCTGGACGAACGTCGGAAGGAATTGTTGGCGGAGGGTTTCAGGTACTATGACCTCATACGTACGAATATGGCGAAAACGACACTCGGACTGAAAGATTATCAGCACGTGTTACCTATTCCGGGAAAAGAAATGATTTCCAACCCGAATCTGGAACCGAATCCCGGATATTGATACCTATTGTTTATACTTACTTTAAAGAGATAAAATGATGAAAAAACTGATATATGATTCCGTTCTTCTGCTTTTGGGTTGTCTCTTGTGGACGGCTTGCAACAATGATGAAGATTTGACCGTATTTTCAACGGAGGGTGCGAAGACGGAACTGGGACAGAAAATAATTGCCGGAAGTGATGGATACGTCGGACAATACTTCTCGGATTCCACTTACACGCTAGCTCCCGGTGTACAGGTTCTTGAGATGAAAATCCTTTCTTCGACAGGACTGGCTGTGAAAATGTTTGTATTGGAGGTAGACCTGAAAGAGGCACATCTGACGATGAAGGCGTCTTCTCCCAATGAGGAGGGTAAATTGAAGACCAAGCAGCAAATGACATTGCAGGCTTTGGCATATGATAAGTCCGGCAGCAGGGTATTGGCTGCCGTGAACGGTGATTTCTTTGCAAAGGATGGAACACCGCAAGGAATCTACTACCGGAATGGTACTTGTCTGAAAGGTACGATGACTGATAACGTTTGTACTTTCTTCGCCATTACGAAAAACAAGAGAGCGATCATCGGCTCGTATGATGAATATGATTCGTACAAAGAGAATATTCAGGAAGCTGTGGGAGGGCGTGTGCGTCTGATGACAAACGGGAATGTGCTTCCTCAGACGGTAACCGCATTGGAACCGAGAACCGCTATCGGAGTGACGGATGATAATGTGGTCTATATCCTCGTTGCCGACGGGCGTAACTTCTGGTACTCCAACGGAATGAGATATGCTGAAATGGGTGCGGTGATGAAGGCGTTAGGAGCAAAGAACGCTATCAATCTCGACGGAGGAGGTTCTTCTACTTTTATCATCCGTAAGATTGCCGGATTTGAGGACGGGCGTTTTGCCATACGCAACTGGCCTTATGATAATGGTGGAGTAGAAAGGGAAGTGGCAAACGGACTGCTGGTTGTGACTGATAATTGATTGTTTGAATTTTAAATAGCTGAATATATGATACTAAATAGAATACTATCTTTGTGCGGACAAAGCTGTATCGGAAGAATCGGGCTTTTGTCTTTGCTGATGGGTTTGTCGGGTTGTCAGGATTTTACGGATGATACGGGTATGACTCTGCCGGAACCGGACTTGAAATTTGTGGATGAGGCATTGAATTTGCCTTTGGATGAAAAGGAATATACAGTGGATATCGAATCGAATCTCCCTTGGAGGGTGAAGACTTCTGCGGCATGGATTGACTTGCTGACCTCTAATGGACTGAAATCCGGAAGCTTCAAAATGTCGGTGACCAAGAATACGGATGTGGCCTCTCGTGAAGCCGAAATATCCGCTTGGATCGTGGAAGGTGCTGAAACAAAGTTGAAGGTGGTGCAGGAAGGTATTGGCATTGCCTTGAAGAAGCGTACGTTGAAAGTGGGAGCTAAGGGGAACGAAGAAGAAGTGATCCCTTTTGTTACGATGGTTGCTTATACGTATGAATTGTCGGAAGGCTGCGATTGGATACACATAACCGATGGTGAGCCGATCACTCCCGGTGTTGTGAACGAATCGGAACTGAAACTTAAAATCGATCCTTATAAAGATGTGGAAGACGGCCGCACCGCTTATCTGTATTTGAAGGGCTCGAACGGGGTAACCGATATGCTGACCATTACTCAGGACAAGAAACCGTTGGAAGATATTGATTATTTGAGGATGTTCTATGAGGGGGCGAACGGAGATAATTGGGTGAAGAAGTGGAACTTTGACGCTCCTTTGGAAACGAATGCGACTCATTGGCCGGGTGTGAAATTTGAGAATGGGAGAGTGGTACAGATTGATATTCAAGAACCGAATAACATTGTGGGAGATATCACTCCGTTATGTGAATTGTCGGAACTGAAAGTGCTGAAGTTCAAGCGTCAAAAGATAACAGGTATTCCGGAAGAGATAGGACATTTGTCTCAATTGACAAATTTGTGGATTATTGAATCAGCGGCGGGTGGCAGTTTGCCGGAGTCTTTGGGGGAATGTCAATTATTGACCAGCTTTAATATATCCAATCATCCGACAGCAACTCCTGCCGGATTTGAAAATTCTTTTAGCGGAAATCTGGATCCGTTGATTAAGATTCCGGGCATTGTCACGATTAAAGCATATTGTAATGATCTGAGTGGCTCTCTTCCGGTGATTCCGTTAGATGGCAGTAATAAACCGACTACTTGGAAAAACTTGATGGAATTTATGGTCTATGACAATGGATTCAATGGAAGTATCCCTTATGGATATGGAATTGTGATCGAGAAGAGTGGTTCTAAAGGGATATTTAGAGTAAATGATAACCAGTTGAGCGGGCAAATTCCTTCGGATATCAAAGCTTGGTCGCAGTATGCTACTCGAAAAAAGGACTGGATATTGAAAGGCAATAACCTCACTGAATAAAATAACTTAATTGATTTATTATACTTAACACATTTATTAATCTGTTTATGATGAAAAGAAACTTGTTACTCGGCATTGTCTTGGCTGTATGCTCTTTGGGAATAGTAAAAGGGCAAACTGTATCGGATTCGCTGGCAGTCGTATCTGCACAATGGAAGATAGAAAGTCCCCGAAAAGGGATAACTCATAAGTATGTTTCCATTCCTCAATTATATCAGGCCCCCCAATCTATCAGTCTGATAGAAATTGATCCCGGTGCAGGATTGAAAGTCGGTGTAACCGTCTCGGATAAGATGAGAGAAACAAGTAAAATGGCTTCGGAACAGGGCGCTATCGCAGCTATAAACGGTTCTTACTTTGATATGAAGCGAGGAAACTCGGTCTGTTTCCTTAAAGTAGACCGCCAGGTGGTAGATACTACTACTTTGGGTGAGTTTGCGAGACGTGTCACCGGAGCCGTTAGTATCCGCAAGGGAAAAATGAAGATAATCTCTTGGAATAGACAGATAGAAAAGCAATATAAAGGGAAAAAAGGTATCGTATTGGCCTCCGGGCCGTTGATGTTGAAAGACGGTCGCTATTGCGACTGGAGTTTATGCGAGAAAGACTTTATCCGGACTAAGCATCCCCGTAGTGCGGTAGCCCTTACCAAAGACGGAAAGATACTATTCATAACCGTGGACGGACGTTTCCCGAAACATGCCGGAGGGGTAAGTATCCCGGAATTGGCGCATCTGATCCGAATCCTGGGAGGCAAAGATGCGATCAATCTTGATGGAGGAGGTTCTACTACTCTTTGGTTGTCCGGTGCACCGGATAATGGAATCGTTAACTACCCCTGCGACAATAAGCGTTTCGACCATCGTGGAGAACGTACGGTACCTAATATCCTTTATATTCACGACTAACATATTTATGACTAACCTTTTTTAATATAGATATAAAATGAAAGACAGGATGACAAGACCTATGAGGCCTGTTTTGTTCGGGCTACTGCTAGTCTGCGCTACATTGGCATACGGAGCGCAGGTGCCGAAATACATATTTTTATTTATCGGTGACGGGATGGGGTTCAATCATGTGGAAGCTTCGCAGATATATGCGAGAAAGTCGGTACAGATACCGGTGAGTGTTCACTACTGTTCCCTACTTTTCCCGTGATGACACAAGTGTGCACACGGTCGGCCTCTCACTTGATAACTTGCTCTTCGGCGGCTGCCACAGCTTTGGCGACGGGAGAAAAGACGACTAACTATGTAATTTTATGATGCTAGAGGGTGGCAAGATAGATTGGGCGGCTCATGCCCATGATGCGGCTACGGTTGTTACGGAAACTATCGACTTTGACCAATGTATCCGCCTGGCTTATGAATTCTACAAGAAACATCCCGATGAAACCTTGATTCTTGTAACTGCTGACCATGAAACCGGAGGTTTAGGATTGGGAAATTCTGGCACAAACTTGAATATCGAATTGCAGAAATACCAGCAGTGTTCGCAAGAAGCTTTGACCAATGCTATGCGGAAAATGAAAAGTGCTGTTGCCATTCCTTCTTGGGAGGAGATGAAATTTTTCTTGAAGAAGAAATCAAAAGATATAGTGAGCCTCTATGCTAAAGATGAGCCGTTGGCGGTGGCTGCGGTCGCCTTGCTAGATAAAAAAGACTCTATTGGGTGGACTACCAAATCTCATACAGGCGCTCCGGTTCCTCTGTATGTTGTAGGGAAACAGGCTCATTTGTATTCGGGCAGAAGAGATAACACGGATATGGCGAATATCTTGAGGCGGCTGTTTAACCTCAAGCAGTGGGAAGAATAAGGTCTTGCTGTGCGAAAAAGAGTGGGGTTTTATGTAGCCGGGTAGTCGTCACCTTACAAGGGGACAATGGTCACTTTGTAGAATGACAATAGTCACCTTATAAAGTGACAAATGTCATTCTATAAGGTGACTACCTATTTTCAAACGGACGTGAGTCCTAAAGATACAAAATTAATTGGTGAAAAGCAATAGTGGGGCAGTAATTTTGATAGTATTATCAACAGATGTTTGCCTTTGTAATGTTTGGGCTCATTTTCGCAAATCCCGTCCCTCATACTTGCATATCGCCTCTATCCACTCTTTTGTCAAGGGGATGGATTCATGCTTTTCGAGGTCGAAAGTCACCATGACGGACTTACAGATACATTTTATTTCATTCGTTGTGGTGTCAATGACCCGTTGGATGAGATGAAAGCTTTTCGTGCCTATTTGGGAGACAGCCGTTTGCACAGCGATGTGGTCTGAGGCGAAGATTTGTTTGACGAAGTCCGCTTCGATGTGAACGACGACAATTCCCATCTTTTCCCAATCGACTCCCGGACATACTGAAGCGAAGTATTCAGTCTTTCCCAAATCATAAAAAGAGAAATAAACAGTATTGTTGACGTGCCCGAATTTGTCTACGTCATTGAAGCGCAACTGGATAGGCAGAGTGTGGTGAAATACGATTTCTTCCATTGTTTTCACTTAATCTTTTTGAATTTGGCGCAAAAGTACTACTTTTGCGTGTTATTCTCAACAGAAATTAATCAAGAAATGATAGAAGATATTAAAAAAGCCTGTCAGGTGATGAATGAAGGAGGAGTGATTCTTTATCCTACCGATACCGTATGGGGAATAGGCTGCGACGCTACTAATGAAGAGGCTGTACGCCGTGTGTATGAGATTAAGAAACGTGCTGATAGCAAGGCTATGCTGGTGTTGGTGGACAGTCCTGTGAAGGTGGATTTTTATGTACAGGATGTACCGGCTGTAGCGTGGGACTTGATTGAAGTTGCCGACAAGCCGTTGACGATTATATATTCCGGTGCGCGCAATTTAGCGACGAACCTGTTGGCGGAAGACGGCAGTGTGGGAATCCGTGTTACAAACGAAGAATTTTCCCAAAGGCTTTGCCAGCAATTCCGCAAAGCGATTGTCTCCACATCGGCCAATGTGAGCGGTCAGCCCGGAGCTGCGAATTTTAGTGAGATCAGCGATGAAATCAAGTCGGCGGTGGACTATATCGTCGGTTTCCGTCAAGAGGATCTGAGTCGGCCGAAACCCTCAAGCATTATTAAGTTGGACAAAGGTGGAGTGATTAAGATAATTCGCGAATAAATGAAAGAAGAAAAATTGAGTTTATTACAGCGTTGTATCAAGTGGCGGGAAGCGAATATAAAGGAAAAGCAGTTTATCCTTATATTAAGTTTTCTGGTCGGTATCTTTACAGCGTTTGCCGCATTAATATTGAAATTCTTTATCCATCAGATACAGAATTTCCTGACCGATAATTTCAACGTGACCCAAGCTAACTATTTGTATCTGGTATATCCGGTAGTCGGAATTTTCCTGGCAGGCTGGTTTGTACGCAACATTGTTAAAGACGATATCAGTCATGGAGTCACAAAGATTCTGTATGCCATTTCCCGCCGACAGGGACGCATCAAACGACATAATATTTGGTCGTCTATCATTGCCAGTGCGATAACTATCGGTTTTGGTGGGTCGGTTGGGGCGGAGGCGCCTATCGTCTTGACAGGTTCCGCTATCGGCTCCAATCTGGGAAGTGTGTTCAAGATGGAGCACCGTACATTGATGTTGCTCGTAGGTTGTGGTGCGGCGGGTGCGGTTGCCGGTATCTTTAAAGCACCGATTGCGGGATTGGTATTTACATTGGAAGTTCTGATGATTGACCTTACCATGTCGTCCCTGCTTCCGTTGCTGATTTCTGCGGTCACGGCAGCTACCGTTTCCTATATTACTACCGGTACGGAGGCTATGTTTAAATTCCACCTCGATCAGGCGTTCGAATTGGAACGTATTCCTTATGTCATCCTGCTGGGTATCTTTTGTGGTTTGGTTTCGCTTTATTTCACACGTGCCATGAATTCGGTGGAGGGCGTGTTCGGCAAGCTCAATAATCCCTATAAGAAACTTGCTTTCGGCGGTGTGATGTTGAGTGTGTTGATTTTCCTTTTCCCGCCTCTCTACGGTGAAGGATACGATACGATTGAGCTGTTGCTGAACGGAACTTCCACAGCCGAATGGGATACGGTGATGAACAACTCCATGTTTTATGGTTATGGCAATCTGCTGCTGGTCTATCTGATGTTGATCATTCTGTTGAAAGTATTTGCCTCTAGCGCGACGAATGGCGGTGGCGGTTGCGGTGGTATCTTTGCCCCTTCGCTTTATTTAGGGTGTATCGCCGGATTCGTCTTTTCCCATTTCAGTAATGACTTTACTTTCTCCGCTTATTTGCCGGAGAAGAATTTTGCTTTGATGGGAATGGCGGGAGTCATGAGCGGTGTCATGCACGCTCCTCTGACGGGAGTATTCCTGATAGCCGAACTGACGGGTGGATACGATTTGTTCCTTCCGCTGATGATTGTATCCGTTAGCTCATACCTGACGATTATCGCATTTGAGCCTCATAGTATATATTCCATGCGTCTGGCAAAGAAGGGGCAGCTGATTACGCATCACAAAGACAAGGCTGTGTTGACATTGATGAAGATGGAGAATGTGGTGGAGAAGGATTTTGTAGTTGTACATCCGGAGATGGATTTGGGTGAGCTGGTGAAAGCGATTGCCGCTTCCCATCGGAATGTGTTCCCGGTAACGGATAAAAAAACGGGTGAACTGTTGGGTATTGTCCTGCTCGATGACATCCGTAACATCATGTTCCGACAAGAACTTTATCATCGTTTCACTGTTAACAAATTGATGACATCCGCACCTGCCAAGATATTCGATACGGACGGAATGGAACAGGTAATGCAGACGTTTGACGATACGAAAGCCTGGAATCTTCCGGTGGTGGACGAGGAGGGACGCTATGAGGGCTTTGTCTCTAAATCGAAGATATTTAACTCATATCGGCAGGTGCTGGTACATTTCTCGGAAGACTAGACTTTGCGTTTTAATGATAACATAGTTGGATTATGAAGAAAGAAGACTTAAGAATAGTATATATGGGTACTCCCGATTTTGCGGTAGAGGCCTTGCGTCAGTTGGTGGAAGGCGGTTATAATGTAGTGGGTGTGATCACAATGCCCGACAAGCCTGCCGGACGCGGACATAAAATACAGTATTCTCCGGTCAAGCAATATGCGTTGGAGCGGAACTTACCGTTGCTTCAGCCTGAGAAGTTGAAAGATGAGGCTTTTGTGGAGGCCTTGCGCGAATGGAAAGCCGACTTGCAGATTGTGGTTGCTTTCCGGATGTTGCCGGAGGTGGTCTGGAATATGCCGCGACTGGGTACGTTTAACCTTCATGCTTCTCTGCTTCCTCAATATCGTGGAGCTGCTCCCATCAATTGGGCGGTGATCAATGGTGACACGGAGACAGGAATCACTACGTTTTTCCTGAAACATGAGATTGATACGGGAGAGGTTATTCAGCAGGTACGTGTGCCTATTGCGGATACAGACAATGTGGAAGTGGTACATGACAAATTGATGATGTTGGGAGGGGAACTGGTTCTTGAAACGGTAGATGCTATATTGAATGGAACGGTAAAACCGATTCCTCAAGAAGAAATGGCGGTTGTCGGTGAACTCCGTCCGGCTCCGAAGATATTCAAAGATACTTGCCGGATTGATTGGAATCAACCGGTGAAGAAGGTGTACGACTTTATTCGTGGATTATCGCCTTATCCCGCCGCTTGGAGTGAACTGGTCGCTTCTGAAAATGAAGCGGTAGTGGTGAAAATCTTCGAGACTGAAAAGATGTACGAATCACATCAGCTCTCTGCGGGAACGGTTGTGACGGATGGCAAGAAATATATAAAGGTTGCCGTGCCGGATGGGTTTGTATCCATTCTTTCCTTGCAGCTTCCCGGCAAGAAACGTTTGAAAACAGATGAGTTGCTTCGTGGATACCGTTTGGCGGACGGCTGTAAGATGAAGTGATAAACCTTAAATATAGAAGAATTATGAAACCGATTATTGCTCCTTCCATTCTTTCTGCCGATTTCGGACAATTGGCGAAAGATATTGAAATGATAAACCGCAGTGAAGCGGAGTGGGTACATATTGATATAATGGACGGGGTCTTTGTCCCGAACATTTCATTCGGCTTTCCGGTATTGAAGTATGTAGCGAAGTTGAGTAAGAAACCGTTGGATGTGCATCTGATGATTGTTAATCCGGAAAAATTCATCCCTGAAGTAAAGGCGTTGGGCGCTCATACGATGAATGTGCATTATGAGGCTTGTCCGCATTTGCATCGGGTGATACAGCAAATCCGGGAAGCGGGGATGCAGCCTGCCGTAACCATCAATCCTGCTACTCCGGTAGCTCTGCTGCAAGATATTATCCGGGATGTGTATATGGTGCTTGTCATGAGCGTGAATCCGGGATTTGGCGGACAGAAGTTTATCGAACATTCGGTTGAGAAAGTCCGTGAGCTGCGTGCCCTGATTGAACGGACAGGATCGAAAGCGTTGATTGAAGTAGACGGTGGTGTAAACTTGGAAACAGGAGCCCGGCTGGTTGAGGCGGGAGCCGATGCGTTGGTGGCAGGTAATGCCGTCTTTGCAGCACCGGATCCGGAGGCGATGATTCATCAATTACATGACTTGTAATTATTGCATCCATCAATATCCTTATATGCGCCTGGTTATCCCCTGGATAGCAGGCGTTTTTTGTGGAGAACGCTTTTTCGACTGTTCGATGGATGTTCTTTGGGGAGTATCGGTTTCCATCTTCCTGTTAATCTTGGCTTTTCTCTTTCATTTCTGTGAACATTATTCGCAGCGTTGGTGTTTCGGAGCAGTCCTGACAGTCCTGTGTTTCGCGGGCGGATGGACGGGAATAACTTGGCAGCTGCGGCAAACACAATATACCTTTCCTGACGATGACGTAATTTATCGGGCTCTGATAACGGATACTCCACAACCAAGGGAGCGTACATCGCTCTGCAGGGTACTTGTGAAAGAATATTATGATTCTATCGGTAGTCATCCGGTAGAGCGAAAAGCGATACTCTATCTGAAACAGGATTCAGCTGCCGCCTGCTTGAAGAGCGGGGATGAATTGTTGGTTTCTACACGCATTTCCCCACCTGCTAATCAGAAGAACTTCGATGAGTTTGATTATGCCCGCTACTTGATGCGAAGAGGTATTAGTGGGACGGGCTATGTCGCTGCCGGAAAATGGATAACACTGCGTTCCGTACAGACAAACGGAACGATTCATTTGCGTCTTCGGTGTCTGGCCGATTCTTACCGTGAGAAAGTGATAGCTCTTTACCGTCAATTAGGCTTTACCGGAGATGAACTAGCCGTGCTGTCTGCTTTGACCATTGGTGATAAGACTGAATTAAGCGAATCTGTTCGCGAAAGCTATTCGATAGCCGGCGCGAGTCATATTCTAGCTCTATCTGGGTTACACATCGGACTTCTGTATGCTTTTCTTTTCTTTATTCTACGACCTGTTGCCCGAAAAGGGCGGACCGGCAGATGTGTCCGTTCCGTGTCTCTTTTAGTCTTATTATGGGCTTTCGCCTTTTTTACGGGACTTTCTCCCTCAGTAGTCCGTTCGGTCACCATGTTCTCCATCCTGGCATTGGCAGATGTATTCGGTCGTCAACCATTCTCCTTGAATACACTAGCTGTGACAGCATGGCTTATGCTGCTTTGTAATCCGGCAGGACTGTTTGATGTCGGCTTTCAGCTTTCCTTCCTTGCGGTTGCCTCCATTTTATTGATTCAGAGGCCGGTTTATCGCTTGTTTGCTGTAAGAAACAGAGTGGGGAAGTCCGTCTGGGGACTGATGAGCGTATCTATTGCCGCACAGATAGGAACTGCTCCGCTTGTCATGTTTTACTTCTCCCGATTCTCCGTACACTTTCTTTTGACGAATCTGCTGGTCATTCCTTTGATTACTATTATCCTGTATGCCGCTATTTTCATGCTTCTTCTGACTCCTTTTCCTTGGCTTCAGATATGGGCAGTGGTAGGTGTCAGAAAACTGTTGGAGGGATTGAACCTCTTTGTGAGATGGGTGGAGCAACTTCCTTGCTCGTCTGTCGATGGAATCTGGCTTTATCAATTGGAAGTTTGCGGTATCTATGTTTTCCTGTTCGGAGCAGTCTGTTACTGTTTGCATAGGCGGCTTAGAAACCTGTTATTCTGTCTTCTTTCCGTTCTTTTATTAAGTATTTATCATGTTACGATGGTTTGGATAGACCGTCCGCAGAGAGGTTTGGCCTTTTATAATGTACGGGGTTGTCCGGCGGTTCATTGCATAGAAAGCAGTGGAGATTCCTGGATAAGTTATGCGGACACGTTACCGAACAAAAAAGCATTGGAACGTGTGACAGCCAACTACTGGAAACGTCGGCATCTTTTACCGCCGACGGAAATCACCTCCGACTGTCGGACTGACGTATTTTCCCGACAACGGCAACTTGTATCATTTCATGGATGTAATATCTGTATTGTAAACGATAATCATTGGCAGACGTTGCGGAACAAATCGACGACTCCCACGTTATATATTGATTATCTTTACTTATGCAAAGGCTATGACGGTCGATTGAAAGAACTAACCAAATTCTTTCTTCCCGGTTGTATCATCTTCGATGCCTCCCTCTCAGAGTATCGTAGAGACTGTTTTAAGGAGGAATGCAAGGAATACGGTTTACGTTTTATCTCCTTATCGGAAGAAGGTTCTGTCCGCTTTTTGCTCTAAGTACAAAGAATTATCGTACATTTGCACCTTGATAAAGAAAAAAAGTATGTTGACGAAAGTAATAGAACAAGCTAAAATAGACCATTTTACTAAATGGTTTGAGCGAGCTGACAAAATAGTAATAGTATCTCATGTATCTCCTGACGGTGATGCAATCGGTTCATCACTGGGATTATATCATTTCTTGGATTCTCAGGAAAAGACAGTGAACGTAATTGTGCCTAATGCATTTCCCGATTTCCTCAAGTGGATGCCGGGCAGTAAGGACATCCTTTTGTATGACCGCTATAAAGAGTTTGCGGATAAACTGCTTGCTGAGGCCGATGTTATCTGTTGTCTGGACTTCAACGCGCTGAAACGTATCGAAGATATGGCGGATGCCGTAGCTGCTTCTCCTGCGCGTAAAATACTGATAGACCATCATTTGTATCCTGAAGACTTCTGTAAGATAACAATGTCCTATCCGAAGATCTCTTCTACTTCCGAACTGGTGTTCCGCCTTATTTGCCGGATGGGCTATTTCGACGATATTTCTAAAGAAGGTGCCGAGTGTATCTATACGGGCATGATGACCGATACGGGTGGTTTTACCTACAATTCCAACAATCGGGAGATCTACTTCATTATCAGCGAACTCCTTTCCAAAGGCATTGATAAAGACGATATCTATCGCAAGGTGTACAACACCTATTCCGAGAGCCGTTTGCGGCTGATGGGATATGTCTTGTCGAACATGACCGTCTATTCGGATTGTAACTCGGCTTTAATTACACTGACGAAAGCCGAACAAAGCAAGTTCCACTATATAAAAGGAGATAGTGAAGGCTTTGTCAATATCCCTCTCAGCATTAAAAACGTTCGCTTTTCCTGCTTTTTGCGGGAAGATACAGAGAAACCGATGATTAAAATTTCCCTCCGTTCGGTCGGGACTTTTCCGTGCAATCAGTTGGCAGCCGAATTCTTTAACGGTGGCGGTCACTTGAATGCGTCCGGAGGTGAATTTTTCGGAACGATGGAAGAGGCAAAAGCTGTTTTCGAGAAAGCGCTTGAGAAATATAAGCCTCTATTAACAGCCAAAAGCTAAAGGTGGAAGGTTAAAAGTGAATATGGAAAGGTTAAAAGATACGAACTTTCAACATTGCTCTTTCAACTTTTAATGATTTTGAGATACATTTGTGCGGAATATAGCTAAATAACAGATAATGAAGAAACTTGTATTTTTATTTCTCTCTTTGCTGACTGCCGGAAGTCTGTTCCAGGCGTGCGATGATTCGAAGACATACGCGGAAATGCTGGAAGATGAGAAGAATGCGGTAAGCCAGTTCATCAAAGATAGTGCGATTCATGTGATTTCAGTCGAGGAATTCGAAAAGAATGATACGGTGACGAAAGCGAAAGCGAATGGGGACGCATACGATGAATTCGTGTCTTTCACTAGCGAGGGAATATATATGCAGATTATAGACCGTGGACGTGGTGATGATAATGGTGGAGAATATGCGGACGCGGACAAAGAAAAAGATAAGTTCGTAGACGGTAATATCGTTTGTACCCGTTATGCGGAGACCAACATCGCTACACGCGAACTTGCGGCTTTTAATATACCTATGGAAGAGTATATGGACGCTTCACAGCTGTATGCCTATCCTGCCGTATTCCGTTATGTGAAGACAGACACTTATTCAGCCGGTACATTCATCGAAATGGACTATGTCTGGTCGTCCTATTACGCCAGTACGGCCGTACCTCAAGGATGGCTTTTGGCATTGCCTTACCTGCGTGACAATGCCCACGTGCGTCTGATCGTTCCTTCAAAGATGGGACATACTTCTGCTCAACAGTACGTAACTCCTTACTTCTATGATATCACTGAGTTCCGTAAAGCACGAAGCTAGAAACACTAACATTTAAATAAATCTTTAAGTAAAGAACCTATGACTCTAATCAAATCTATCTCTGGAATCCGCGGAACTATCGGCGGAGGAGCGGGCGAAGGATTAAATCCGCTCGACATCGTGAAATTCACCTCGGCTTATGCTACTTTAATCCGTAAGACTTGTACGGTAAAGAGTAACAAGATCGTTGTGGGACGTGACGCCCGCATCTCCGGTGAAATGGTAAAAAACGTAGTAGTCGGTACCTTGATGGGAATGGGCTGGGATGTAGTGGACATTGACTTGGCTTCTACTCCGACTACAGAACTCGCTGTAACGATGGAAGGCGCCTGTGGCGGTATCATCCTGACAGCTTCTCATAATCCGAAACAGTGGAATGCACTGAAGTTACTGAATGAACATGGTGAGTTTCTGAACGCGGCGGAAGGTAATGAAGTACTTCGTATCGCCGAAGCTGAAGAGTTCGACTATGCCGATGTTGATCACTTGGGCTCTTATCGCAAGGATCTTACCTACAATCAAAAACATATCGACAGCGTATTGGCTCTTGACCTGGTAGACGTTGAAGCTATCAAGAAAGCTGATTTCCGTGTGGCTATTGACTGTGTAAACTCAGTAGGCGGCATCATTCTTCCCGAACTTCTCGAACGTTTGGGTGTGAAACATGTAGAGAAACTATATTGTGAACCTACCGGAAACTTCCAGCACAACCCGGAGCCGCTTGAAAAGAATCTCGGAGACATCATGAACTTGATGAAAGGGGGAAAAGCGGATGTGGCATTTGTGGTAGACCCTGACGTTGACCGTCTGGCAATGATTTGCGAAAACGGTGTGATGTACGGTGAAGAATATACATTGGTTACTGTTGCCGACTATGTGCTGAAGCATACTCCGGGCAATACGGTATCCAACTTGAGTTCTACTCGTGCCCTGCGTGATGTAACCCGTAAATACGGTATGGAATACAATGCTTCTGCCGTTGGCGAAGTAAACGTTGTAACGAAGATGAAAGCAACCAATGCTGTTATCGGTGGTGAAGGAAATGGTGGAGTGATCTATCCTGCCAGCCATTACGGTCGTGACGCTTTGGTAGGTATCGCTTTATTCCTTAGCCATCTGGCTCACGAAGGAAAGAAGGTAAGCGAACTTCGCGCTACTTATCCTCCTTACTTCATTGCGAAGAACCGTGTCGATCTGACTCCGGAAATTGACGTGGACGCTATTCTCGCTAAAGTGAAGGAAATCTATAAGAATGAGGAAATCAACGATATCGACGGTGTGAAGATTGACTTCGCAGACAAATGGGTACATTTGCGTAAGAGTAATACAGAACCGATTATCCGTGTATATAGCGAAGCTTCTACTATGGAGGTTGCCGAAGAAATCGGACAGAAGATAATGGATGTAATCAATGAATTGGCGAAGAAATAATTAATCGCCTGTCTTATAGTAGAAACGCGGATTAACGCAGATTGTCGCAAAGAAGAGTTACGATTTGCGATGATTGCATTGGTCCGCGTTTTAATGTTTGGTTGTCAAACCATAAATCGATGCCTTGAGTAGGGTAATCATAACTTTCGAACAGACATAGTAAGTGTTCGTTGCTGCTTTTCAATGTAGTTTCCGCCTGTGTTTTTTATCCGAAGAAACAATTACTTGGATAGAGAAGGTATAAGAGAGACTTTTTGCAATTCTTCTTCGAAGTTGGGAGTGAAAATCCCTTTGCCCAGATTCTCTTTTATTTCTTCAACTGTCCAGAACCGTCCGCCATCCAGTTCGTCACTGGGATGAATTTCTCCGTCATAAACGGTCTTGTGGACAAAGACAAGCTCCTTTTCACGTTCGGACTCGAATACATAGCTGGTAAGCTGTTCGGGAGTGAAATCTGTGATACCTAATTCTTCATTTGCTTCTCGACTGAGAGCGATATCTACGCTTTCACCCAAATCAATATGTCCGCCTACGGCTGTATCCCATTTTCCCGGTTGGATATCTTTCCATTCGGGACGCTTCTGTAGATACAAGTCTCCGTTGGCATTGAATATATGAAGGTGGACGACCGGGTGGAGCAACTTGCTGCCGCTATGACATTCTCCGCGTGTAGCGGTTCCGGTGATATTTCCCTGCTCATCTACGATAGGGAACATTTCTTGGTTATTATCGCTCTGTGCCATTGTTTTTGTATTCGGGGGATTATGGTATTAATAAAGAAGAGTCTCCATAACTAAGGAAACGGAAATCGTGGCTTAAGGCATAGTCGTAGATCGTCCGCCAATTGCCTTTTACAAAAGCGGAAACCAAAAGCAGCAGGGTACTTTGAGGCTGGTGGAAATTGGTGACCATCGCCTTTACGATTTTATAATCATATCCCGGTGCTATGATAATCTGAGTACTGGTGTGAAGTGTTTCCATGCCGTGGCGGTCGAGATACCCCAGTATTTTCTGCAGGGCAACTACCGGAGGTATCTGGTCGTACTTCTCGTAAGGTTGCCATTGTCTGACGTGTAGTTCCTCTTCCGTTGCGTCCGGATTCTCTGCGAGAGTGACTCCGATATGGTAAAGGCTTTCAAGTGTTCTCACAGAAGTTGTTCCTACGGCGACAGCACAACCGTCATGGTCGATCAGTTTCTTGATGGTACTCCGGTTGACTGATATGTATTCCGTATGCATCTCGTGACCTTCAATCTCTTCACTCTTTACAGGTTTGAAGGTTCCCGCACCTACGTGCAGGGTCAGTTCTTCAAGTTCGATTCCCTTCTCTTGCAGTGTATCCAATACCTGTGGAGTGAAATGTAGTCCGGCGGTAGGGGCGGCGACTGATCCTTTTATCTTCGAATAAACCGTCTGATAAGTTTCTTTATCACTCTCTTCTGTATTCCGATTCAAATAGGGTGGAATAGGAAGTTCTCCGAATACTTCAAGAATATCGGCAAAAGTAACTTCCGCATTATTCCAGGTGAAGTCTACCCAATGGCTGGTCCCTCTGCATTCTCCTCTCGTTGCGGTCAGAGTGATGGAAAATCCTTTCACTGTCATTTCCCGTTTCAGTTCCCCGTCTTTCCATTTCTTCAGATTGCCGATCATGCACAGCCATGCGGCGTGTTCCGTCTGCTGGAAGTTCAGTACATAATCATTGGGCTGAATCGGCTCAAGGCAGAACACTTCAATCAACGCACCTGTTTCTTTTCGAAAATGAAGACGGGCCTGGATGACTTTCGTGTTATTGAATATCATCAGGCTTCCTTTAGGCAAGTAATCAGGTAAAGAAGTAAAAATGTCTTCGTTCACTTCACCGTGGCGGTAGATCAGTAATTTGGACTGGTCGCGAACGGGCAACGGAAACTTGGCGATACGTTCATCCGGCAACGGATAGTTGTATTCACTGATTCGGATATGTTTCGGATCTTCTTTCATTACTATAGGGCTATTCTTGATAAATACGGGTTTATTGTTCCAAATGTGTTCCTCTAAAAAATAAATCAGCCACTTACTGTTTGTAAATGGCTGATTCTCAATGTCGGGGTGACTGGATTCGAACCAGCGACCACACGCCCCCCAGACGCGTACTCTAACCGGGCTGAGCTACACCCCGAATTGCGGATGCAAAAGTAGTGCTTTATTTTTAATTAGCAAATAAATTCTTTGAATTTTATTGTGCGGTGATTTTTTTTGTGCGGTTTTAAATCTTTTCTTATGTTTGGTAGAGGATAAATGAGGTATGGCAGGTTTAAAGTGTCGAGGTACGGATAAACAATTCACCAGTAGTTTTGTTTATGAATTAATGTAAATAACAGGTATATTATTTCTGTAGAATAATACCATAATTCCACTGATAGTGCTTTGGTATAAGGGGATGTTATACATTTGTAGAAAAGACTAGTTTAGATTAGAAAGGCGTTAAATGTTAGACATTAATAATACAGAGACATTAGAGATATATGTTTTGGGTGATGACTTTAAATTTTACCAGAATCTAAAATACCTTCCTCTGACTTCCTATCCTTCCAATATCCAATCTGCTTTGATTGTATATAGTTTGAAGGGAAAAGCGAAACTTACTGTACATGAGGACGTACATTGGATACAGCCGAAGGAACTGATAATACTGTTGCCCGGACAGTTTGTCTCATTTAGTGATCCTAGCGAAGATTTCTTGACTGTAACAATGGTCATATCATCTTCCTTGTTTAGCGATGCGTTAAGTGGAGCTCCCCGATTTTCTCCACATTTTTTCTTTTATATGCGAAACCATTATTGGTATTCGCAGACGGAATCTGATGTTCTTCGGATCTATAATTTTCTGGGGATGATAAAAGGAAAAGTTACATCTCAGGATATATATAGACGGGAACTGATAGTTCATCTGCTGCGATATCTGTATCTCGAGCTGTTCAACGCTTATCAGAAGGAAGCTACTTTGAAGACTGATAGGAAAGATATACGTAAGGAAGAGTTGGCTAATAAATTCTTCGAGCTTATCATGAAGCATTTTAAAGAGAATAAGGATGTGGCCTTTTATGCGGATAAACTTTGTATCACTTCCAAATATCTGACTATGGTTATCAAGGAGACGAGCGGAAAGTCTGCGAAAGACTGGATCGTTGAATACGTCATATTGGAAATAAAAACACTGTTGAAGAATACAAATATGAATATTCAGGAGATAGCCATTAGGACAAATTTTGCCAACCAGTCTTCGCTAGGACGTTTCTTCAGAAAACATACGGGAATGTCGCTTTCTCAGTATCGAATGTCTCACTTGGGCTAAGGGAATTAAATTCCCATACATTCACGGTAAAAGTCCAACATTTCAAAGATGGTATCCTTATCGGCAGTCTGGTTGATACAGATGTCTCCGATGTCTTTCAATAATGTGAAATTAATTGTTCCTGAAGTATTTTTTTTGTCATGTGTCATGAATGCGTATAGTTGTTCATATTTCTTGCAGTCGAAAGTGAATACTCCATAATTGTCTTTGATAAACCGGATTGTCTGTCTCATTTTCTCTTTCGGAAAACCGACTTTAGTATGGGACAGGTACAATTCACATACAATTCCCCAGGCGACTGCATAACCATGCAGTACCGGACGGTTTTCCGCCAATGCCATGCTTTCGAATGCGTGTCCTACCGTATGCCCCAGGTTTAATGCTTTACGAATGTTACGTTCGAAGGGATCCTGTTCCACTATTTCTTCTTTCACTTGCACCGACTTGCCAACCAGCCTTTTGAGAGCGGCATAGTCGATATTGATGGTATCGAAACTGAGTAACTCTGCCCAATGTTCTACGTTGCTGATCAAACCGTGTTTCAGCATTTCTGCATATCCGGAAAAGAAGTTATGCGCATCCAGTGTGCGCAGGAATTCTGTTTCGAGTAGCACACTGTTGGCCGGAAAAAATGAGCCGATCTCGTTCTTCAGTCCGTTGAAGTTGATTCCTGTTTTACCGCCGACAGACGCGTCCACCATAGCCAATAGGGTAGTGGGTATATTGATATAAGCAATACCACGTTTGAAAGTGGCTGCGGCAAAGCCACCCAAATCCGTAACCATCCCCCCTCCGAGATTGATAAGCAGAGAGTGGCGGGTAGCTCCTTGCGTGCTTAATGCCATCCAGACGGAGGCGAGTGTATCCAACGTCTTATGTACGTCTTCGGCTCCGATACATATTTCAACAGCCTCTTTCAGCAATGATGTTTCCTTTAGGGAAGGGAGACAGAGAGAGCGGGTATGCTCGTCTGTAAGAATGAATAATTTGTCGTGCGGACACTGTTCGATGGCACGGCGCAGGCTTGTTTCCAAGCTTTCACAGAGAATAACTTCTTGTTTACTCATGATTCTTTTGCTTTTCTGTCTGCAAATGTATATAAAATTATCTTTTTTGCTTACTTTTGTCTCGTTAAAACGTTCAATCATTCAATTATGAAAGCATTATTACCTGTCTATTGTCGTCCTTTGGGATATGTTGTCTTGTTGGTAGCTCTGTTCATTCCTTTTATTCTGGTGATGCAAGGGATGGTGACCGACAGAAATCTGTTGTTTTATAAAGAATGTACAAAGTTGCTGATGATGGCAGGATGTTTATTGATAATCTTTGCTTTTAGTAAGCATGAAAGTCGTGAAACGGTGCAGATTCGTAATTCGGCTGTTCGGAATGCGATCTTTCTGACGTTCCTGTTTGTCTTTGGAGGGATGTTATGGCGCGTTATGCAAGGAGATGTCATCAATGTTGATACTTCTTCTTTTCTTACTTTCCTAGTCTTTAATGTGCTTTGTCTGGAGTTTGGTCTGAAAAAAGCGCTCGTTGAGCGATTCTTTAAAAGATAATTATCTTCCCGATTAAACCTTTTACGATCTTATTTGTCAAAAGAGCATTGCTATTGCTACTAATATAATCGTAAATAAGGTAAATGAAAAGATTTTCAGTCGGGTTGGTGTTGCTATTGCTGAGCACCTTCTCTATTTTTGCACAAAATAAGGTGATTACTGTTTCGGGACGTGTTGTAGAGTCCGACTCGAAAGAGCCGGCGGCACAGGCTACAGTTCAATTGTTGTCATTGCCCGATAGCGCTTATGCTGCCGGTATTGCCAGTAATAATCAAGGTTGGTTTACTCTTCCCAAAGTGAAGGCCGGGAAATATCTTTTGAAGGTATCCTATATCGGTTTTCTCACAAAGTATGTACCTCTTCATCTTTATGCGAACATGACGGAAAAGCGTGTGGGGACGATAGCGCTGGAGTCTGACGCTGTTATGCTGAAGGAGGCGGTGATTACTGCCGAAGCTCCCCAAGTGACTGTGAAAGAAGATACATTGGAGTATAATTCCTCCGCTTACCGTACCCCTGAAGGAGCTATGCTCGAAGAATTGGTGAAAAAACTTCCCGGTGCGGAAATTGACGATGAGGGGAATGTCAAGATCAATGGTAAGGAAGTGAAGAAGATTATGGTGGATGGTAAGGAATTCTTTGGCGGTGATGTGAAAACCGGACTGAAGAACTTGCCGGTTAACATGATTGATAAACTGAAGACGTATGATAAGAAATCTGACTTGGCGCGTGTTACGGGAATTGACGATGGAGAAGAAGAAACGGTTCTCGACTTGAAGGTGAAGAAGGGAATGAACCAAAGCTGGTTTGGAAATGCGAGTGCGGCTGTCGGTACGGAAGACCGTTATGGGAGTAACTTGATGTTGAATCGTTTTGTTGATAACAGTCAGTTCTCCTTGATTGGTTCAGCTAATAATGTAAACGATCAGGGATTTTCCGGAGGTGGTGGACCCCGTTTCCGAAACAGTAATGGACTGACTGCAACCAAAATGTTAGGAGTCAACTTTGCTTCCCAGTCGGAGAAACTAGAATTAGGAGGTAGTGCCCGTTATAACTTTAGCGACCGTGATGCGCTTTCTACCAACTATTCGGAACGTTTCTTGCAGAATGGAAATTCTTACTCGAACTCAAATAGCAAGAATCGAAGTAAAAATACGAACTTCAAAGCTGACTTCCGTTTGGAATGGAAGCCTGATACACTGACCAATATAATCTTTCGTCCGAATTTTTCGTATGGAAAGTCTGACAGTTACTCTAAATCCGAGTCGGGAACTTTTAAGAGTGACCCATTCAATTTGGTATCCAATCCTAATGACTTTCTGGATAAAAGTATTTGGAATACGACGGATGATCCTTTGGATGATATCCGTGTGAATGCCAGCAATAGCGAGTCTTCGACTGAAAGTAATAGTCTGTCAGCTAATGCTTCTTTACAAGTGAACAGAAGATTGAATAATCAGGGAAGGAATATAACTTTTCGTGGCACATTTAGTTATGGAGATAATGATAGTGAACAGTTTAGCGAGTCGTTAACACGCTATTTTGATACGGCAGCGGGAAAATCGGATGATAAACGTAAGCAGTATATAACATCTCCGACCCAAAATTATGATTATACGGCAGAACTGACTTATAACGAACCGGTTGCAAAGGCTACTTTTTTGCAGTTCCGGTATAAGTTTCAATACAAGTATAGCGAAAGTGACAGAAGTACGTATAGTCTGCTTCCCGATGCTGATAAAGGACAAGACTGGATTTGGAATTATGGTGATGGACTACCTGAAGGTTACGAAAGCAATAAGGATATGAGTCTGAGTAAATATGCTCAGTATAAATATTATAATCACGATATTAATGCGGGGTTGAACATAATCCGTGAGAAATATCGGTTGAACTTTGGAGTATCTTTGCAGCCACAAAACACAACGTTGACTTATAGAAAGGATGATGTGGATACGATTGTCAAAAGAAAGGTGTTCAATTTTGCGCCTAATATCGATTTCCGTTATCGTTTCTCTAAGGTGAGCCAATTGCGGTTTACTTATCGAGGGCGCGCTAGTCAGCCAAGTATGGAAAACCTCTTGGATATTGAAGATAACTCAAATCCGTTGAATGTTCGTAGAGGTAATCCGGGACTGAAACCTTCTTTTTCTCACTCTATGCGGTTGTTCTATAATACTTATAATGGAGACAAACAACGTGGAATGATGGCGCACGCCTTCCTTAATATGACTCAAAACAGCATTACCAATTCTACTACTTATAATCAGACAACCGGTGGGGTGACAGTAAAACCAGAGAATATTAATGGTAACTGGAATGCAATGGGTATGTTCGGATTTAATACGGCTCTGAAGGATAAACGTTTTACTATCAATTCGTTCTCTCTTGTTAACTATACTAATGCAGTGGCTTATCTTTATAACGAAAGTACACAGGTGAATGATAAGAACACGAGTACAACGTTGACTTTGGGTGAAAATCTGAATGGAACTTTCCGTAATGATTGGTTTGAGTTTACTATTAACGGTTCGATCAACTATAATTTCGAACGTAATGAGTTGCGTCCGGAGAACAATCAGGAGCCATATACATTCGGATATGGAGCAAGCACCAATATTTCTTTGCCTTGGAGTATGACATTGTCTACAAACATAACCAACAATGCACGTCGTGGCTATCGTGACGCCAGCATGAATAAGAATGAGCTTATCTGGAATGCGCAGATTGCCCAGAACTTCCTAAAAGGTAATGCCGCGACAATCAGTTTAGAGATATACGATATTCTGAGACAGCAGTCCAATATCAGTCGTTCGTTGACGGCCGATATGCGTTCCGTTTCCGAGTATAATGGAATAAACAGCTACTGTATGCTTCGTTTTTCTTATCGTCTGAACGTCTTTGGAAATAAAGGAGCTCGTGGCAATATGCGTCAAGGCGGATTTGACGGAGGTGGTCATCGTGGACCGCGTGGACCACACGGCGGTGGACCGGGACGGATGATGCGTTTTTGAGGATAAGTGAATACAGATAAAAAGGAAGTCCCGGTGTAATGAACGAGAGTTGTTACCGGGACTTTTTTGTTTATCCGATAAATTACTCTATATTTGTTGCTTAGTATCCGCTTTTAGAAGAGATTCTTATGATAGATTGGAATTACATACTTGGTCAGATTGCAACGGTGGCTTTTGATATTCTCTATTTCGGGGCTATCATCGGTACGATTGTCATCATTATCCTTGACAACCGGAATCCGGTTAAGACTATGGCTTGGATACTGATCTTGCTTTTTCTGCCCATTGTAGGTCTTGTCTTTTATTTTTTCTTTGGGCGCAGCCAGCGTCGCGAACGGATTATCGGGAGGAAGAGTTATGACCGTCTTCTCAAGAAGCCGATGGCGGAATACTTGGCGCAAGATTGCTCGGAAGTGCAATACGAATATTCCCGTCTTATCCGACTATTCCAGCATACCAACCAAGCCTTTCCGTTCGAAGGAAACCGGGTAGCCGTCTATACGGAAGGTTATACTAAACTTCAGTCTTTACTGCGTGAATTGCAAAAAGCGAAGCAGCATATTCACATGGAATATTATATATTTGAGGATGACGCTATCGGGCGTATGGTCAGAGATGTATTGATAGAGAAAGCCATGCAGGGAGTTGAGGTACGGGTGATTTATGATGACGTAGGTTGCTGGCATGTTCCCAACCGCTTTTTTGAGGAGATGCGTAATGCGGGTATTGAGGTGAGGAGCTTCTTGAAAGTCCGCTTTCCCTTATTCACAAGTAGGGTGAATTATCGGAATCATAGGAAAATTGTTGTTATCGACGGGCAGGTAGGCTTTGTAGGAGGAATGAATCTGGCGGAACGTTATATGCGCGGTTTCTCTTGGGGAATCTGGCGAGACACGCACATCATGATAGAAGGCAAGGCGGTACACGGTTTGCAGACGGCTTTTCTGCTTGATTGGTATTTCGTAGACCGTACTCTGATAACCGCTTCCCGTTATTTCCCGAAAATAGACTCTTATGGAAATTCACTGGTACAGATCGTTACCAGCGAACCTATCGGTCCTTGGAAAGAAATCATGCAGGGATTGACCGTAGCGATAACCGGTGCAAAGAAATACTTCTATATGCAAACACCTTATTTCTTGCCGACCGAACAAATATTGGCTGCTATGCAGACGGCGGCATTATCCGGAGTGGACGTACGTTTGATGTTGCCGGAACATGCCGATAATAGAATCACCCATCTTGGTTCCTGCTCCTACCTGGCTGATGTGATGCAAGCAGGTGTGAAGGTTTATTTCTATAAAAAAGGCTTCCTGCATTCCAAACTTATGGTTTCGGATGATATGCTTTCTACAGTAGGCTCCACCAATGTGGACTTCCGCAGCTTTGAGCATAATTTTGAGGTGAATGCCTTTATATACGATGTAAACACAGCACTTGAGATGAAGGAGATATTCCTGCAAGACCAACGGGAAAGCACGCAGATATTCTTAAAGAATTGGGTGAAGCGTTCGTGGAGACAAAAAGCGGTAGAGTCTATTGTCCGTTTGTTGGCTCCATTGCTGTAGCCCGAAAGATAGAGAAGTTCACGCTTCCATATACTCTCCTTTCTACAAAATACGGATTTTCCTCAAAGTTATTGTCCTTTCCGTGCTCCAATACTAATAAGCCTCCCTCTTTGAGTAAATTGTTTTGGAAGATAAGTTCGGGGATTGTCTCCAGTTCCTTTAAAGCGTAAGGGGGATCGGCAAAGATGAAATCGAACTGCTCGCGGCTGCTCTTGATGAATTTGAATACATCCCCGCGTATCGGCAGGCATTTGTCTGTCTTCACCTCTTTCATTATTTTGGAGATGAACGCGTGATGAGCAGGTTCTTTCTCAATGCTGATTACACGGTCGCAGCCTCTCGATACAAGTTCGATACTTATGCTTCCGGTTCCGGCAAACAAGTCCAATGCACTGACTCCTTCTTCAAAGTCGATATAATTATTGAGTACATTAAACAGATTCTCTTTGGCAAAATCTGTTGTGGGACGTGCTTTGAATGTTCGTGGCACATCGAATCTTCTTCGTTTGTAAATTCCGCTGATTACTCGCATAAGATCATAACCTTTTATAATGTATTGAATATCACTAATGAAAAGCCAGTCTCCCCTGCTTGGAAGTAACAGTATAGTAACGACATTGATGAATCAGACTGTTTTGGTAGACTTTTCATGGTCAAAGATACAGATTCTTTTTGATATAGCAATATATATTGATTGGCGCTTACTTGTTACATTGAACACATTTGCTTACTTTCGCAGAAAAGATATTCCCCAATAGAATACAGCCCAAGTCTGACAGTATATCAATCGCCTGCCTCAATTGTGCTAAAAGAATAACACCAAAGTAGAATAAGATGGAACAACTCGAAGTAATACAGAGTAAGATTTATGACATACGTGGACAAAAGGTTATGCTGGATAGAGATTTGGCAGAAATGTATGGAGCTGAAACCCGCGCTTTAAATCAAGCGGTGAAACGTAATACAGATCGTTTTCCTATTGATTTTATGTTTCAGTTGACAGATGAAAAAACGGAAATCAAAGACGGTCATACAAATAAACATGGGCATTATGCGTGCTTTTGTTGCTGTTCGTTACTGTTAAGTCCTCCTGTCAGTCCGGTACATGAACTACAGCGTGAAGTCAAGGAACTGAAAGAGTATATCGAAGAAGTGTTCGCAGACTACAACGACATCAATGACGACACTCGTATGCAATTGGAATTGATAAATCAGACATTAGCCGAATTGCAGGTGCAAAAAGCATTGGCAGACAAGCCGCGTAATCCTATTGGCTTCATTACCCCTAAGAAGAAATAAAAAACAGACTGCTTTATCGTCTCTCCGTTAACCACCGGTTATTCGCATGTCAATAAGGCCTGCATATCAATATTAGTAGCAGGATTCATGATAAATACCTGTAATATAAACTTTTTCAGTTCATTCATCAGAGTTTCTTTATCCGGAAGCGTCCCGGTCAGATGCAGTTCGTCCCTTTCCTGATTGAACTCTAATTGTTTCCAGACATACAACAGATAATAAATGCGGTCCTCCGTATGCGTGCATTCAAAAGAATTGGCTAAAAGCAGATGTCCCCGTTCAAAACAATAAATGTCAATTGCTTCCCGACGTATGGAAACGTACATCTTTTTACTGTTTCCCAGCCTGCTCTTGACGGAGAAATAATCGATGAGCGGGGTAGATTGAGAATAGAAATGAGCTTCGGGGTATTGTTCGCTTAGAAAGGTATGTGCACTCTTGTCCATACCGAAAATGATAGCTACATTATTCTTTTTGAGAATATTGCAGATCACCGTCTCGTTTTCCCGTTTCTGATGATTGTGGTAAAATAGAAGTTCCGCCTGTTCCTCTTCAAACAACTCCAGTGGCACGATAGTAAAACGCTTATCAGCCATCATGATGTTAACTCGTTTGTAGGAGTGGTTTAGAAAGTCCGATTCACGGAAAGTAGCTTTCAGATTAGCAGTAAGAGACAGGGAAGTATCCGTCTCTTTCTCTATCGTCGACAGCGAATTATCGTGAATCGGGTTATAGATAGAAAAAGAAAATCCATCCGTACTAAGACGGATGGATAAAGTATATTGTTGTGATTTAGTAAAATCAATCATTATTCCCAGTTACCGGCACCATTGTTCGGAGTATCGATAGAACCTACCATCAAACCGCAGTATCTACCCAATTTGCTCTGAACATCTTTTAAGTTAATGATTTCCTGTTTGTCAAGACCACCTAGATAAGTTTCGTACGGAGCTTTTACTTCGAACAAGAATACAGGAGCACCGGATTTAGCGGTATCATTCCTAACATTCATTTCGAACTGAGCACCGTTTCCATAAGGAATATATCTCATAGAGTCAGGATTGAATCCTTTAGGGAAGATAGTATCCATAACGGCTACCCACATAGTATCACGTTTGAAACCTTCGAGTCCCCATTTCTTGACTTCGTCATATTTACCTGTCTTCTTAGCTTTGTTGATGATAGCCATTGCCTTCTTTTCAGTCAGTCCGTCTTCCAACTGCTTGTCTGTCAACATACCCATTTTCATTACGAACGGTAGTTTTTGATTTTTAACGAAGTCAATCAGCGTATCAAATTTGTCTGTATACATTCCGTGATTAAGCGTGCGGTATTCCTGCTGCGCTTTACGGATGTCAATCAAACGAGCAATGACTGCTTTTTCTCTGTCTTTTTTTGCGTTTTCAAAATTGATAGGACCCATGATACTGGCGTAGCAGATGTAAACCAATGCGGCAGCACAGAGCACCAATACAATATTAAATACTGTTTTCATGATAAATTATGTTTTTAGTTGTTATATTCGCATCGCAAAAATAGAATAAATATATTTAAATACGATAGTTCCTCGAACTTTTTTCTCGTACAAAAATGATAAATAACTATTTAGAAAGGCAAATTAAGGAAAATTTTCCTTACCAACCAACTTTAGAGCAAGAAATTGCTGTAAAATCTCTTTCAGAGTTCCTGTTATCTACTCTGGCGGATGAAGTTTTTATCTTGAGAGGTTATGCCGGTACCGGTAAGACATCTCTGGTCGGAGCATTGGTGAAAACGATGGAACAGTTGCAGCAGAAGTCTGTCTTGTTGGCTCCTACGGGACGTGCCGCAAAAGTTTTTTCGGCGTATGCAGGCCATCCTGCTTTCACCATTCATAAGAAGATATACCGGCAACAGTCCTATTCCAACGAGTTTACTAATTTCTCCATAAATGACAATCTTGCTACAAACACCTTGTTTATTGTGGATGAAGCCTCCATGATTTCCAACGAGGGTCTGTCCGGCAGCGTGTTCGGTACGGGACGTTTGCTGGATGACTTGATACAATTTGTCTATTCGGGACAAGGGTGTCGTCTTTTGTTGATGGGAGATACAGCACAGCTTCCTCCGGTGGGAGAGGAATTGAGTCCGGCACTTTTTGCCGACGCGTTGAAAGGATATGGGCTTGAAGTCCGTGAGATTAGCCTGATTCAGGTAGTCCGCCAAGTGCAAGAGTCCGGTATTTTGTGGAATGCTACGCAGTTGAGGCAGTTGATAGCGGAAGACGAATGTTACTCTCTACCTAAGATAAAGATAACGGGCTTTCCTGATATCAAGCAAGCGCCTGGCACAGAACTGATAGAAGAATTGACAAACTGCTATGATCACGACGGGATGGATGAGACAATCGTTATTTGCCGTTCCAATAAACGTGCGAACCTATATAATAATGGGATACGTGCGCAAATCCTATGGCGTGAAGATGAATTGAATACGGGCGATATGCTGATGGTGACCAAGAATAACTATTATTGGACAGAGAAGTATAAGGAAATGGATTTCATAGCCAATGGTGAGATTGCTGTTGTCCGTCGTGTCCGTCGCACTCGTGAGATGTATGGATTCCATTTTGCGGAGGTCACCTTGAGATTTCCCGACCAGAATGATTTTGAACTGGATGCTAATCTATTATTAGATACTTTGCATTCAGATTCACCAGCATTGTCGAAAGCGGATAATGACCGTTTGTTTTATACTGTGCTTGAGGATTATGCCGATATTGCCAATAAACGTGACCGGATGAAAAAAATGAAAGTCGATCCGCACTATAATGCCTTGCAAGTGAAGTATGCATATGCGGTGACTTGTCATAAAGCACAGGGCGGACAGTGGCAGAATGTGTTTTTGGATCAGGGATATATGACGGATGAGTATTTGACTCCTGATTATTTCCGTTGGTTATATACAGCGTTCACGCGTGCGACGAAGACTCTGTATTTAGTGAATTATCCGAAGGAGCAGGTGGAATAGGTAATTTGAATAATAAACATGGAATTTACTTGATGCTATACTTTCCTTTTATATTTGTATCAAAACAAGATGGAGATGATTTCTTTTAAAGAAATGAAATGCACCCCAAAAGTTTTTTATCTAACTTTGGGGATGCATTTCATTACATGATTACTTCTTGATTAAATTATAGTTTAATCCGGTTGGATGTGCTTGTTGAAAGATTGTATGTGTATATAACCAAGTCTTTCCATCATCATTGGAACAGAATGGAATACATGTATAGTTTATATTAGGCTGAAATGGAAATGGTTTAAGAGTAATTGAACCGTCATTGTTTGTGAACATTTTGAATTCTCCATTACTTTCTGCTATTTTCCATGAGTTTACTGTGCTTCCCGGAGTAGCCCAATGCATTTTCCACATTAGCGGTTCTTCTGTGTCCGGATTATGAAGCATCTGGGGAATAGGAATTCTGATAGATATATTTTCTGCTATATATTCTGCAGTCAGTGGGTATTTTTCTAATAATTCACTGTAAGGAGCCCAACCATATACATAATAAGATTTATCTTTAATATTTTCTTCTATTCTTATTGTGAACTTCATACCTGGACCTCGTTGATTCCAATTTCGTCCTGTCCAAGTAAATGACTGTACCGTTTGTATTTCCCATGTACCTAAATAGTAGTTATAATCTTTAATTGCGGTACTAGGTGAAGGAATGAAGTCTGTTCTTCCATATTCCTGTTTTGTCCAAACAATATTTTCTGAATATAATGCTTGTCCTATTTGATTGAATTTATCAATATAATTATTGCCTGCTTTTAGATTATACGTTGCGAAATATCCGTATCCTTCATCTTTTATTTGGGATAGATAAACCGGATTAGGATTAAGTAGTGATATTTTGCTGAGATCTAATGCATAAGGACATTGTTTTGCAATATCAATGTGGCTTAGTGTATTCCATAAATTATAATTTCCAAAAACAGTATAATCTAACAAATCATTTACATCCTTACCTTCAATTTCTCCTAATGGATAATTGATAGAAGGTTCACCATTTTCCTGTTTACACCAATATACCCCAATTTGTTTATCAGGCATTATTTGTCGGCACTCGTAAATCAGGCGGCTGTATTGCTCTTGTGATGGAACTACCAATCCGGGATGCCCTCCCACTTGTTCATAGTTTGACCATTCATCATCAAAACTTATACCGTCAAATCCATAAATGTCCACATATGATTTTAGTTCTTTGGCAAAATCTTTAGCGGCTTCATCCCCTAAACTTCTCATGCCCGCCGGTGTATGGTCGCCTAAAATGGTTAAATGGACTTTTATTCCTTTTTGCTGTAACGGACGAATTAGCTTATCAGCATTCTCTAAAACGAAAGTTACTTGCGGATTGCAATGTACATATGGCTTTCCCTCTTCATTTAAACGAATATTGGCGGCAAAAACATTGACTATATCGAAGAATGGTTTCTTACTGTTTTCCATGGTATATTCACCTGCATTCAATATATTTTCATTATTTACCTCTATGTAACAGATTGTTTTGACTCTTCCTTTTTCCGTATTAGGTAGAGTAGCTTGTGGAGTTACAAGATAAATATAAGATTCGTTATTGCTCGAAGTTTCAATTCCGTCAGAAGCAGTAGCTGATACTGCTACCGCATACGTTGTACCGATTGTACCTCCAGGTTGAATATCCAACTCTACAGAAGAGGATTTGCGCTTTCCGGCGGGAATGGTTGTTATTCCTTCATTTTCCAATGAAAGTTTATCTGTCGGATACATTGGATAGTTGGTGCCATTTACTTGATTGTAGGTATTTAGCGCTGACTCATCAACTTTAAATGTTACTGTGATGTCTTTATTGGTGGCTTTGTTCAGTTCAAAGTATAAATGTCCTGTACCATGCTTGTCACCATTAATGGCTATGGCAGTGAGAGCTTTTGCTCCGGCGGCTGATTTTACGTAGCCAAAATTACCTTCTATATTACCAAATGAGTTATTTTCAGATGATATAGTAATGTCATCTTCGCAGGCGGTAAATACGTTACTTGTACAGGTAAGTAGCGCAATCCAAAAAGATGATTTGATAAATCTTGTATATTTCATGACTTAATTCTAATTAAAATTGTTGATTATTAATCCTCTTTAGCTGGAAGAGCTACGTCTACCCAAGTCAGTGTTGAAGAAGGGGTTGCATTATTACCATTTACGGAATAATCTTTTATTTCATCAAGACCGTCATTCAGTTTCCAATACGCTACTAATCCTTCAGAGTTAGGATCTACTTCGTATGCATGATCTTTTGCATTAATTTCTTCTTCACTTAATACACGGTTCCAAATTCGTACTTCGGCAATATCAGCATCTAACCAACGTTCATTATTGTATGAATAACCTATCCAGAAGCAACGTGGTTTGCCATTAGATTCGTCAGAATGAGGAATTCCCCAGTTAATAGCGCCAATATTCATTGGACTATTAGTAACTAATTCTCCATTGTAGTAAGCCTTTAAATTTTTTGCTTCAGCGTCATAAGTGATGACAATGTGTAACCATTCTTCCAATGGTACATCCCGATTAATGTGTATGTTTGTAGCACTTGAGGTTCCTGCTATTTGCAAGTGGTTCGCTGGCACGCCATCATCACCGAATCGGAATAGGAATTTGCCTTCAATTCCCATTAATGTACTAATGTTATGGTCAAAGCTGTGTGGGCGAATTAATGCTTCTGCTGTCATCATTGTTAAATTGTTAACTGCTTCAGGATTTTTCCATTCTACATAGATATTGTTTTCTTTAATATTCGCTACTTTATTGATGAGTGACGCTCCTTTAAATACATAATAGAAAGTTTGTGCTGAAGCTAAAATGCCAATATTAGCATTGTCTATACTGACGGGGAGTATGTACACTTTGTCAATATTCAATTGATTAATTTCTTTGAAGTAGACTGTGATTGGTGCGGAGATAACACTTCCTGCAAATATTTTTCCTTCCATATTTGAGAAAGAGTAATGTTTTTCAGGCAACATTTCCACATCATTTGTATAGTAGATATCTTTGTAAGCAGATACTAATGCAGGGTCTACTTTGATTGTAAAATTAATATCACTTTCTTCCGGTTTTGCAATTTCCAACTGGAAAGTACGTTCGTCGGATTCTATGTTAGATTTGACTAAGATGTTTTCAGGACTAACAGAACTCATGAAAATATTATTGGAGAAGTTTTCCATATCATCATTGCATCCTGTAGAGATGAAAGTCAATAATCCTAACGTAATGCCATATAATTTTTGTAGTTTCATAATAGTTTAATTATTTGGTGGGGGCTGGATTCATTATATTAATAGTCTTTTTCACATTGTGGTAATTCCCGCTTGTTTGATAATAATCATTTTGGACATTATTAATAGCTATGCCACATTTATCATATTCTTGAGTATCTGCTGTTATCCAATAAGCGGTTTCAATAATAGCCCTTTCTGTGCCTATGAAGCCTGTACTTGTGTCAGACGTGTCCAAAGAAGGAGTTGAAACTGCCATGATGAAACGGTCTGTTGGTACTCCTGTTTCCAAACAGTCTTGAATGGCAAGAGTAAATTTATTTTTATCTGTTACTTGGTACATCTCTATGATGAGATGAAGGAATTTGGATAGAATATTCTTATCTACTACATTTTGAGGTTTTCCTTGTAAAGAGAGGAATTTTCCCTCATTTTTATTAATCCAGTTTAATGCAGCATTGAAAAAGATATTTTGACTGGCAGTGTAAGCAGCTTTATCTTCGGCTGTCATATATTTCGGATTTTGTCCGATAAACTTTAGTATAATTCCATCAAAGGGGGCAGCATATGCCAATTGCTTTTCTATTTCTTTTGAAAGAAAATAGTCAAATGTATTTTCATTTTCAGCTTCTGATTGGGTAGAAATAATGTCCTCATATTGCTTATGTATCTCATCATAACTGATGGCGTAAACTACTTTTGTACCCTTTTGTTGTAAAGTCATTATTTCTTCTTTTTCAAAAGCTGCCAACTCTGAAGGATACATCAAACCGACAATATCAATGCTGTCAGGTAGGCTTGTTATATGTTGTGCATAACTGGAAGGATTCTTTTCGCTATTATCAAACCACGCGTACACTTTTTTATGTTCCGTATCGGCTTTGTATTGGCGTAAGTTCTCCAAGTACTTGGTATATAACTCAGGATTCTGCTCCTGAATATTGGGTTGTTTGATATCTATACCTTCAATATCTGTCCAATCACTGCATGCTCCTAATGTGAAGCTTGTAGTAAAGAACAATAAGGTTGCTATTTTAAATTTATTCTTCATAATATTTAGATTTTATTCATTTGACAATCTAGGATTGCAGTCCCACCATATGTGAGTCGACATTTTATCTCCTCCTGGTAACGTACTGACAATTTGCTCTACATTAACTTTATTCGTATTATATTCTTGTTGCGGATATTTCAACCGACGGGCAAATTTACCTTCAGCAATCTCGTTGCTTTTGTTATTAGGAGTGGATAGCAATCTGGGATAACCGGTTCTGCGGAAATCTGCCCATCCTTCCAAACTTAACGGGAAATTTGCAATCCATTTTTGCGTAATGATACGTTCCAGATTAACTTCATTGTCAGCTCCTGACCATTTTACAGAAACTGCGCTTCCCGGTAATGTTACAGTATATGTGTCTTTAGGATCTTTATAACTGCTAGGTGCTGTGGTTCCTTCCAAATAGCTTTCTACGTTACTAACCCCATGTTGACCAAATGACAAACGGATACCTGCTTTATAATAATTTTCCGGTGTGTCTTTGGTATCCCATCCCAACAGGGCAGCTTCTGCTCTCAGGAACATAACTTCGGCAGCATTCATCCACATTAATGGTGCTGTAGCCGCAACATTCATATTTGAATACATTTTGGCATCAACAGCAGTATGCTCGTTTCCAATACGTAAACCATGATAACCGTTTGTTATCGATGAACTGGTAAATGTGCTCTTCAATGCATAAACAGAGCGACGGGGATCTTCATAAGCATTCATGTATGTAAGTAAGTCGGCACCGATTCTGGAGTCTCCCCAACCGAAAATAGTATAAAACGGATTGAGGGAAACTTTCATAAATGCATTATCGTCATTATTCTCCATTACACCAACCTGACCATTTTCCGTACTGATAGCTTCTTTTACCATTTGTTCTGCCAATGTAGCATCCGCATAGCGAATACGTATAGCCATACGCAGTTTTAGTGAATTGGCAAACTTTATCCACTTTTCAACTTTACCACCAAAGACTTGATCAGCATTCGGAGAAAAGTCATTTGTACGGTTGGCGGTCAAAGTAGTGATGGCATCAGATAATTCCTGAAACATTTTGGTGTAAACATCCTTTTGTGTGTCAAAAGGAGCTGTCAGTTTACCATCCTGTCCTACCTGTGAATAAGGAATAGGACCATACACATCTGTAACACGAACGATGGCTGTTACTTTTAGCACTTCCGCTACTGCTAATGGGATAGGATCGGTAGTGGATTTTTTTACTTCAGCAAGATTGGAGTAAATTTCAGGCATGATATCCAGATAGACCTTTCCGTTCCAATCTTCTGACTGATTAAAATATGAGAACGAATTTCCCCATGTTTTAGAGTCTGCCATATAGCCGCTGAAAACACCGCCCAACAAACATTCGGAGAACTGTGCCAGATGTTCTCCTACAGGCACGATTACACTTTGCATACCCACGAGTGCTGCCCCCAATTTGTGGGCATCCCGTTCCATTTCGTCATCGGTCACTTCGTATGGGTTTTTATTATAATCCATATAATTGTCTGTACAGGAAGTTATTGAGGTTATAGTCAATCCTCCTAACAGAAATAATTTTATAATTGATTTATTCATTGTACTTTAATAAAAGAGGTTAAAACTTGAATCGAACGTTGAATCCTAAGCTGCGTGCGCTGGGAGTCATGAAGTTATCAATCCCTTGGTAATAGTTGCCGGTAGTTGCGACCGCTTCAGGGTCAAATGGTGCTTTACAATACAACATCCAAAGGTTACGTCCTACCAATGATACCGTGATGTCTGCAATTCCCCATAATTTATTTTTAGGAATAGTGTATCCAATAGACGCTTCCTGCAAACGTACATTAGTTGCGCTATATGTATAGTATTGGGGAATACCGTTCTGTGCTCCGACAACCGAATACCATTTTTGTGCATTAATCACATCACTGCCATTTACGGTAACTCCACCGAAATCGCGTGCGGCAGCCGAAGCTTCAGATACTCCGTAATAGTCAAGATAAGACTGAGTTGCAGAATAAACAATGCCGCCAAAACGTGCTGAAAGCATAAAACCGAAGTTCAGATTCTTCCATTTGAAATCGTTACGCCATGAAAGATTGCATTTAGGGAATACACTGCCTAACTTAATATCTTCTGATGCTACACTGGCAACTTCTCCTTTTTCATTCACATATATGTTGCCGTTACTATCACGTTGCAGATCTTTAATGGAGTAAAGGTCTCCTAAGCTGCCACCTTTTTTCAGAACAAATTTAGCATCTCCCAAGCCACCTACTTCTAAACGATCCAATGTTATGATAGCACCTGTTTCCGGATGTTTGTAATTTTCCATCAATTCAAGTATTTCATTTTTGTTGGCACTGAAAGTAACAGTGGAACCCCATCTGAATTTTCCATTCCAATCGTTGTCGTATCCTAAAGATAACTCGATACCCTTATTGCGTACACTACCTGTTTGTACATAAATTGTAGAATATTGAGAAGACACTGAGATGTTTGGTTCGAATGTCTGGTTATATGTCTTAGTTGTGTACAATCCTAAGTCGAAGTTGAAATGGTCAAGGAAACGTGCAGTAATACCTATTTCCCATGAATTTGTCTTTTCCGGCTTTAATTCATACATTGGATAATGAGTCTTTACTGCCCATTTTTGTGCTTTCTGATCCCATTCGTATGTAGGATTTGCCAGAAAACGTGGGAAAGGAAGACCTACTGAAGCATAAGAAGCCCTTAACTTCAAGAATGAAATCTGCTTAGGCATCGGTAACAGCTCTGACAAAATCACCGAACCACCAATAGAAGGATAGAAGAAAGCACTCTTTACAGAATTCGGACCAGCTAATTGTGAAGGCCAGTCTGTACGTCCTGTCAATGTCAGATAATAGGTACTTTTATATCCTAATTCTACACTGGCGAAAATAGATTGTGTCTGTTCACGATAACCGGATTGCGAGCGTTTGGTCTTGTCATTATCCAAATGGAAAACATTGAATACATTGGCGATACCTTTTGTATCACTGATAGGACCTTCATTGCTAAATACATCTTGCTGCATATCTGAATAAGATGCACCGAGATTAGCTTGTAGGCTTAATACTTCTTTAAATGTTTTGTTAATGTTGACCATGAAGTCTGCATAAGTCTGTTTGTCATTGGTTTGGCTGATTCCATAAAGACCGTTCTTTGAATTTTCTACCAGAATTTCATTACTGGTTGCATATAATTTGCGGGTATATCTGGAATCCGAATTATCAACACGTACACGACCTGAAACGCTTAACCAATCCAATATCTTGTAATTTAATGCTGCACTCAACATGTAACGATCTTTATCCGTTTCACGTAAGTTACGATAGGCGATCCAGTAAGGGTTTTGCCCGGTTAGACCGGAAAAATCCTGTGGCCAATATTGAGTGTAGATTTTACGTGTGGTGTCATAGCGTTCGTACATCTTAATGTCGTTCCAGTCATCACCACGTGGAAATAAATAAGCGGTGACTAGAGGATTGGAGTAAGTCCCTTGATTGACCATATTGCGGTCGTTTTGTTTAACGTAATTGGCGCTTACGTCCAAAGTCATCTTGTCTTTCAAGAAAGAAGTAGTATTTCGGAATGTAAAATTATAACGATTATAATCATTATTCGGCACCATGCCGTCAGAGTTTATTGCACTTGCAGAAAAGTAAGTTTGATTACGTTCTGTTCCTGTAGAAAGAGCAACAGTTTCGGTCGTAACAACTCCCGTTTGTAAAAAATCATCTACAGGAGAATAACCCATATAATTCGAAGAATTGAGTTTATGCCCCCAACTTTTTTCTACCGAAGAGGTATTGGACAACAAATCCCCCGTTCCGTAACGGTTTTGGAATTCCGGCATTCTGAAAGGGCGCAGAAATTCTGTATTTTGACTTACAGTTAATTGCAGTCGTCCTTCTTTTCCTTTTTTAGTCGTGATGACGATTGCTCCATTGGCTGCATGGCTTCCGTAGAGTGCTGCTGCGGCGGCACCTGTCAGTACAGACATGGATTCGATATCTTCCGGATTGATATCGGCAATAGCTTCTGTTGTTCCTTTAGAGTCATTTTCTTGTCCGCCTTCACTTCCTAAATTGAACATGGGAACCCCGTCAATGACGTATAATGCATTGCTGGATTGGTTTATGGCTTTTGTTCCACGCATCACAACTTTACTTGCACCACCAACACCGGAAGATGAACTGTTGATTGTGACGCCTGCTACTTTACCGGACAAAGCGTTGATGAAGTTGGCGTCTTTATTGGTGAGGAGTTCGTCGCTTTTAACTTCTTGCACATTATAACTCAAAGCTTTTGTCGCCCGTTTGATACCTAAGGCTGTGACTACAACTTCATCAATTACTTGTGTGTCATCCATTAACGTTATATTCAAAGAAGTTTGACCGTTTAATGGAATTTCTTGGGTTTTGTATCCGATATAAGAATACACGATAATAGGGCTATTGCTTTTAGTAGTAACTTTGTAATTACCGTTCAAATCGGTGATAGCACCATCGGTTGTGCCTTTAACCAAAATACTGACACCAATCAATGGTTCGCCTTTTGAATCTAATACCTGCCCTGTTATAGTGCGTTCTTTGTTTGTTTGCTGTTGATTGGAATTCAAATCTTCTTTTTCCGACAAATAGATTATATTATCATCTATCTTGTAGGCAATGTTTTTGTTGTTTAAAAGTTTATTCAGGACTTGCTCCAATGAAGCGTCTTTTACTTTGAGAGGATCCACAGCAGTAGTTGACAGTTTGTCATTGTAGAAAAACTGATACTTGGATTGTGACTGAATTTGCTTGATTACAGCTCCTAAAGTTGTACGGGGAGTTGATAAGGTCAACTGTGCAGTAGCCCATTGTAAAGGAACTGCCATAAACAGGAGAATCAATAAAGTTCGAAATAGCTTTGGCTTTCGAAGCGAATGTTTGCTTTCCATACATTTAATTTAATGGTTATAACTTTTTAAAACTCTATAAAGGAGAGTGTCGACTTTCTCTCCTTCTGTTAATAAAACAATAATGATATAATAAACACTTAGTCTGTTTTCTCTTTTTTTTCTAAAAATGAAAATATTGCAATGTATTGTTAAACAGAGAATGATTAAAATACCAAGTACTTGGAGAACTTACGCCAATACAAAGCCGATACGGAACATAAAAAAGTGTATGCATGGTTTGATAATAGCGAGAAGAAGTCCGTCAGTCGTGCACAGCATCTTGTTGATTTACCCGATAGTCTTGATGTTGTGTCCTTGCTATGTCCAGATAACTTATCAGATTGGGAAATAAGAGAAATGTCAGAAATCCAGATGGAAAAAGGTACGAAAGTGATTTATGACATAAGTTTTGATTCTATAAAAGTTGCTTATAATAGGAAGCAGGGGGATGTTTTGAGTGTAGAACCTGTATCAGAAAGATTTGAAGATTTCCTGATGGATTCTTTGTTGAATGCGTTGAAAATTGTACCAAAATATAATTATGATGGTATTTGTGTGAGTTATACAGGACGGAAAAGTACTCATATGACTGAGGAAGAAAGAGATGAGTATATAATGAATGAGAGTATGTTTACTGGAATTATAAAGGATTGGCATATCCGGAATTCAGGTAAACTGGTTTCGTTCAAAGGAAGACCTCAGAATCTGTACTTCAAAACCTTTTTGAAAGAGTGTGGTATGATTTGGGTATTGGGAACACAAGTTACTAATAAAGACATGCTTACTTATGAATATTCTCTTGCAACGGCGGAAGGTGTAGATGATAGTCCAGTGGGAATGGTAGTTACTATGCCATCGTTGGATACTTCCGATAAGATAACCGGATATCTGGGAAGTGTACTTGCTGCTGATATCGTTGCTGAATGGGCGATATCGCTTCAAGGAGGAAGACAGGTGGGAGGTGTCGGTATTTATAATATCTCAAATGACTACTTCTATGCGGATAAAAACTATAAATATACCAAGAAAATAATTTCATCGCTTAATCCGTCAGTTAAATAAAAGGAGGTTTTTAATATGAAGAAATATAACTCAATTTTCAGTCTTTTTGTATTGCTGTTGGCAGTAAATGTAGTATCCTGTCAGGACGATGCCGAGAGTTTTGACAGCAAGGTGATTACCGGAGATGTGTCCAAAAAGGTTGCAACACATTTGCTTAAACCCGGTGTAGACGAAATGTTGCAGACTTTTCAGGCTACCATTCCCCAGCCGGTGGAGAGTGATATACATATTGTATATAAGGCAGAACCGTCATTGGTTACAACATATAATGAGATTTATTATGATGCAGCTGTTGCGCTGCCGGAGGATTACTACGAAGTAAAAGAGTCGAATGTCATAATTAATAAGGGAAGTGTTGTTTCTACTGATGTTGTATTGCATTTTAAGGACTTGACGGCGTTGAACAGTAATTTGGTCTATGTATTGCCTGTAACTGTAGCTGAGTCTGATTGGGAACTTTTGGAAAGCGCACGTACAGTTTATTATGTATTTAAAGGTGCTGCATTAATCAATACAGTGGCCAATATAAAAGAAAGAAGGTTGAAGCCGAATTATCTTCATGCCGGTGTGTTGAATGGCTTGAGAACAATAACGGTAGAAGCGCTGGTACGTGCTGACGAGTTGAACAATAAAATCAGTACTTTGATGGGAATAGAAGGAAAGTTTCTGCTCCGTTTCAGTGATCAGGGACTTCCGGGAAATCAGCTTCAGCTTGCTACGACTTCCACTAGTGCTACAAATCCCAACTGGACAATAGAAACGGGGAAATGGGTACATATTGCTTTTACTTATGACGGAAATACCGGGCAGTCGGAAATGTTTGTGGACGGTGTGTCAAGGGGATATGGGAATAAAACTATTCGTACCACGGTGAATTGGGGATACTCTTATCCGGTGGAAGAAGAAACCGAACTTAGACGCGGTTTCTGGATTGGTTATTCTTATGAAGCTGCGCGTTATTTGGATGGTGATATTTGTGAATGCCGTATTTGGAATCGTGTTTTGACAGTGGAGGAAATTCAAGCTAAGAATCATTTTTATTATGTGGATCCAAAGTCGGAGGGTTTAGTTGCTTATTGGAAATTTGATGAGGGGCAAGGGATGAGCATAACTGATTATGCAAGTGGAAATAATCTTACTGCTAATAAGGATTTGACATGGAAGCCTCTTGAATTACCGGAGAAAAATCAATAATGTAGATCAAAAATGAAGAATATGAAATATCTGAATCTATTAAAACTGCAATGTATGGCTCTCCTGATGTTGGGAGGCCTGTTTATTTCTTCTTGTACAGAAGATGACATGACAGTGGGTACTGTTGATGAAAAATTATATGAATTTCATGATGATTTATTAGGATATTTAACTGATAGCCAGGGGAAACAATTGGCCTCAAATGTTGAATTCAGATCATCCGGTGATTTGTTATTGTATCTTAATCTGACAAAAAAAACGACATCGGATTGTGCTGTGTCGGTTGTTTATGACGAAAACGTGCTTGAAGACTATAATGTCAGAAACTCTGCTTCGTATGAATTGTTTCCCCAATCACAAGTAATGTTACCGGAGGAAGCGGTATTGGAAGTGAAAGCCGGTGAAAAGAAATCTTCTCCGCTTCAGATTTCTTTTGTCTCAAATGGTGAACTTTCAATGGATAAAAAATATGTTATTCCTTTGAAAATAAACGTGATTTCCGGTAATTTGGATTTAGTGCAGGAGGAAAATACCTGGTTGGTTTTTGTTACAGACAAAACCGGCATGCCTGATTGCAACAAAGCAAGCGGAGTGAAAATCTTCAGTTGTATGGAAGTAAATGACACCAATCCGCTCAATAATTTAAGTTTCACCTTGAAGAATAGTAAGAAGTTGCTGATTGACGCTTTGATTATGTTCTCAGGCAACATGATGTATAATCGGGAGACCGGCCAGGTTACAATGAAGTATAATGCTAATGTACAGGCATTGCTTGATAAAAATGAGCATTATCTGAAACCTTTACAGGATCATGGGATGAAAGTATTTATGGGTATAATGCCCGATCATGATGGTTCGGGTTTATGCAATCTGGCCCCTGAAACTTGTCGGGAATTTGCTTTGGAAATTAAGGCGATGTGCGATGCCTATAATTTGGATGGTATTTTTCTGGATGAAGAATATGCTGATTATAATGATTATAATTTATATTTGACGGTTCCCGGATTTGTCAGACCGGCTGCATCGGCCTGTTCGCGTCTTGCCTATGAGGTACATAAACTTCAGCCTGAAAAGGACATTGTAGTATATGCTTATGGTACTATTTTTAGTTTACCGTCAATATATGTGGATGGTCGCACGATACAATCCGGTGAGTATGTAACTTATGCAGTGCGTGATTATGGGGTGGCCGGTAATATGAGCAGTTCTTTCCCGGGACTACCCAAAAGTAATATGGGATTATATTCTCAAGAGTACACCGGTAGATTTATAGCAAAGAAGAGCCAATTGCAATGGATGGTCGATGGAGGGTATAAGACGCACATGATTTTTGCTATGGATCCGTATAGATTGAATTTTGAATATCAACAATTACCTTCCATGCAAGATATTGCAGAAGTATTTTTTGATGATGAACTTGTATATGATGGAGTGAAATATCCTAAGGATTGGGAATAATATTATATATGAAAATAAAAATAGATATGAGTATGAAGATTATATATAAAACCATGTTGATGACTGTTGTGGTACTGTCATTTTTCAGCTGTGGCAATGATGATGAACCGGGAATAGATACACCGCCTTCGAATCCTGAATTGATGGTTGCTGAAGATGCATTATTTGTGAAAATCGGAGAAGATACCGACGCCGAGCTTGAAATATTGCAAGGTGGCGGCGAATACAATGCTTTTTCGACTAATGAAAATATTGCAAAGGCGGAAGTTGTAGACGGAAAGATCATGATAAAAGGTATCAGTATTGGTAAAACTTATATCGTGGTATCCGATAAAAATGGTTATTATGAAAAGAAACCGATACTGGTAGGCCTTACAGATGTAATAGAATTGGATAAAACAGAAGTGGAGATTGAATCTCTCCTTAATATATCAGCGTATGCAACAGTTAATATAATAGAGGGTAATGGCGGTTATAAGGTTGTATCTGATAATCCGAAAGTAACTGTTTCTGCTTCGGAAAGCGGAACGATTACCATAATGGGAAAGCCAGAAGACATAGAAACTCCTACAACTGCAGCTGTTACCGTTACTGATGTTTTGGGCATGATATCTGTATTTGACGTTTGTATATCAGCGCATCGTACTGATGTTCTCAAACTAGACGAAACGAATGTGGAAGCAGAAGGTGCTGTTGGAAAGTCGTTCGCTGTAACGATAAACGTTGTAGATGGTAACGGCGGCTATAAAGTTGTCTCTGATAATCAGGATATACAAGTTTCCGTAACTGCTTTAGGAGCAGTTAAAATCACAGGTATACTTAAGAATTCGGATACAGACCTTGTTGCTACAATTACGGTTACTGATATTCTGAATTTGAAGGCGACTTGTATCATACGTGTTCTTCCGACAGACAAGACTTATACAGAAGAAGAAATACAAGCGATTGTTGCCGATAACTCGCGCCGCTATTATTTGGATGACAATGACCAAATTATAGGAGGATTGGCAGTTAGCTTTAAAAATGAGCAACAAAATGGGCAAGTAACTTATGGATGGGAATATTACAATATTTATTATTCCTTATTAACGTTTAGCGGTGATAAGAGTGAAGGAAAAAAGATGGATGCTTCTTTCTCATATTATAGTTATTTTTATCCTAATTATATATATTACCAGAATGAGCCGGTAACTTTAGAGATTATAAAAAATGATGGCAGGCGTATATGGGGAATCTTTTCATTCATTAAAGATGAGGTTTCACATAGAGGGTATTTCTGCGATTCCATTTAGTCAATTATGAGATAAATATAACATTTGTATAAGGCAGTCTCCTTTTTCTTTGTTTGATACAAAACAAAGAAAAAGGAGATTTTTGTTTCTGTTTACTTCAGATGTATTAATAAGGGTTATTCCTAAAATAATAAAAATAAGGCAACTAATTTATAACGAGTTAGTTGCCTTTTTGTGTCTTTAAGCATTCAGTGCGACAAGAAGTCGTACAAGTCATTGCTATAAGCTATAGCCAAAAAGCGGGTAGTCGGGATAGGCTTTGGGGGATGTAGGGTTACACGGATATCATACGGAGGAACATCTCAAGGTGGCATTATTTCCTTGGTTTTAATGATTTGTGCCACCGTAGTGGCATGACTGTGCTATCACCTTGTCACAAGCGTGCCACCTCGATGGCATAACTGTGCCAATAGAATGTTACTGTCATAGCATTTAAAGCTTGTCACCAATCATAAGCTTCGATATACTCATCGAACTTAGGTGGTTGTAAAACACCACAATATTTAAGGACATTCAAAACTTGCTGCTGCTCGGCAGGAGAGAGTAAACGTTCACCTTTGCGGACACGATAATAGGTTCTTCGACTGAAAAAACTCATTAAATGTATGATTACATTTTCCATTTGCTTATGAGGCAGACTTTCCAAGATGCCGATGAATCCTTTTGCATAGCTCGCTTTGATATTGGAACGATAATAAGGACAATCTCCTTTTGTAGTAGTTAAACGCTTGGGACTAATAATTGTCCAATGTTCGACCTTTTCCGGTATACTTTGTTCGGCGAGTTGTCTAAGGCATATGTCGGCTTTCGGACATTGCCGGTTAAGGCACATCGAGTATTGATAAGGAACTTCTGAAAAGTCAAGTTTTTCTTTCATGCTCATGAATTTTGTTTGTGTGAGCAAAGGTAGTGAAAAAGTAATTAAGAGAAGATAAAAACAACCTGAAAGTATCTTCTTACTTTCAGGTTGTTTTTTATCAGCCGGAATCTTGATAAATAGGATTTTATTATGTCTTAAGTTTTTTTATTCTTTAGAAAAAGAATAAGGCATATCCTCTTCTTTCGTTCCTCTGTTCTTGTTCGGTTGGTTGCTCATATCTACTTTGATAGTGCCACCTTTGAATAAATCTCCATGACAAAGATAATTCTTGGTATAATCGGTTCCGTTGAAACTCATGGAGTTGATATAGAAATTCTTTTTGTTGTTGTTTGGAGCGTCAATGACCAGACTGTTGCCGTTCTCAAAATGAAGTGTGGCTTTCTTGAACAGCGGAGCACCTATGATATATTCGTCCGTTCCCGGACAAACAGGGTAGAAGCCTAATGCCGAAAATACATACCAGGCGGAAGTCTGCCCGTTGTCTTCATCACCACAATAGCCGTCCGGTGTCGGAGTGTACATCCTGTCCATAACCTGACGTAGCCAGTATTGAGCTTTCCAGGGCTGACCTGCATAGTCGTACAAATATATCATGTGCTGGATAGGCTGGTTGCCATGTGCATAGTTCCCCATATTCATAACGGTCATTTCACGGATTTCGTGAATCACTTGCCCGTAGTAGCTTTCATCGAAAACGGGAGGTACGGCGAATACGGAGTCCATCATGGTAATAAATTCATCTTTTCCGCCCATCAGGTCGATAAGTCCTTGAGGATCGTGGAATACAGACCAAGTATAGTGCCAGCTATTGCCCTCCGTAAAGGCGTCACCCCATTTCAGCGGAGAGAACGGAGATTGGAATGTACCGTCTGCATTACGTCCGTGCATTAATTTAGACTCTTTATCGAAAAGGTTCTTATAGTTCATGGCACGCTTGGCAAAGCGGTTGATTTCTTTTTGGGGACGTTTCAACTCTTTGGCTAGTTTATAAATACACCAATCATTGTAAGCGTATTCCAAAGTGCGGGCAGCGTTCTCGTTGATTTTTACGTCATATGGAACGTAACCCAGTTTGTTGTAGTATTCGTGTCCTAAGCGACCTGTTGAAGAAACTTGAGGATGCACATTCTCTGTTCCGTGAAGCAAGCCTTCATACAAAGTTTTTATGTCGTCTACTCTGACTCCTTTCATATAGGCATCTACTAGGACGGAGGCGGAATTGTTGCCAACCATACATCCTCTGTGTCCGGGACTTGCCCATTCGGGAAAGAAGCCGCTTTCTTTGTACGTATTGATAAGTCCTTCCTGCATTTCCTTGTTGATGGAAGGATACATCAGGTTCAATAATGGGAACAGGCAACGGAATGTATCCCAAAATCCTGTGTCGGTATACATATAACCGGGTAATACTTGTCCGTTGTAGGGGCTGTAGTGAATAGGTTTCCCGGTAGCATCCAGTTCGTAGAATTTACGTGGAAAAAGTAAGGAACGATACAGACATGAATAAAACGTACGATATTGATCGAGATTTCCTCCTTCTACTTCTATCTTGCCCAAAACTTGATTCCAGGCATCTTTCCCTTTCTTGGCTAGTTGTTCCATATTGTCTTTGCTCAGCTCTTTCATGTTTGTGGCGGCCTGTTCGAAGCTGATAAAAGAGGAGGAGATGCGGGCGTGCACCTGTTCTCCTTTATGTGTACGGAAGCCGATGATTGCTCCGGCATGGTCAGCTGTTTGTTCGGCAACATTTTCTTGCAGATTGCCATTGGCTACCGTCGCTTTATAGGTAAAAGGTTTGTCGAACTCGATGATAAAGTAATTCTTGAAGTTTTCGGGAACTCCACCGCTATTGCGGGTAGTATAGCCGATAACCTTGTTTTCTTCGGGAATCACTTTGATATACGAACCTTTGTCGAAAGCATCTATTACGATGTATGAATGGTCATTCTCAGGGAAAGTGAAACGGAAAAGGACGGCACGCTCCGTAGGTGCCATTTCCGTCACTATGTCATGTTCGGCGAGATATACTTTATAATAATAAGGAGTAGCTGTTTCTCCTTTGTGTGCAAACCAACTGGCACGTTTCTCTTCGTCAAATACAGGCTTTCCGACTATCGGCATGATGGAGAATTGACCATAGTCATTAATCCATGGACTGGGCTGGTGGGTCTGTTTGAAACCGCGGATCTTATTGGCAGTATAGGTATATTGCCATCCGTCTCCTATTTTTCCTGTTTGAGGAGTCCAGAAGTTCATTCCCCAAGGATGCGCAATGGCCGGATAAGTATTACCTGTTGATAACTCGAAAGTAGACTGAGAACCCATTAACGGGTTTACATACTGCGTCCAATCTTTTGCCTTGGCAAAGAGTGTACAACCAAGTACACAAGCAATTAGTAATGTTCTTCTCATGGTATAAGTGTTTTGTTATTAGGTTTGTCGCTCATATTGATTTCCATTGTTCCACCATTTGCTATGTCTTGGTGGTTGAAAAATGGAGTATTCAGAGACTCGCCGTTTAGTGATATGCTTTCGATGTATTTATTCTTTTTGGAATTGTTTTTTACTATTATACTGAATGTCTTGTCTTCGGGCAGATTGATCACTGCTTTGTCAAACACGGGACGTCCGATGGAATATACCGGTTTTCCCGGACACACCTGATAGAACCCCATGGAGTTGAGAACGTACCACGCAGACATCTGACCGCAATCCTCATTACCGGATAATCCGTCTACACTGTTGGCATACTGACTGCGATAGACACTATCTACCAGTTCTTGTGTCCTCCACGGGCGATTTACGTAATTATACAAATGGATCACATGATGGCTGGGTTCGTTGCCATGTGCATATTGACCGATAAGTCCGCTGATGTCTGACGATGTCGTTTCACCTTCGAGTGATGAATCGGCTGTGAATAACGAATCGAGTTTCTGGGCGAATGCATCCTCACCGCCCATCAGATTGACCAACCCGTCTACATCATGAGGCACAAACCAAGTCCATTGCCAGGCTGTTCCTTCACAATAATCATCGTTGCGGTGGGTGGATGCACGCGGATTGAACGGGATACGCCATTCTCCTTTCGAGTCAAGTCCGCGCATGAAGCGGGTTGATTTGTCGAAATAGAATTCGTATGCTTTGGCAAAACGTTCATATTTGGCTTTGGATTCAAAATCGTTCATTGCTTCTGCAAAAATAGAGATACACCAATCGTCATATGCGTACTCCAAGGCTTTGGCTACAGACTCATTTTCACGGTCGCAGGGAATATAGCCGATGGAATTTTTATAATATTTCGCTTTCGGCATGAGATGCGGAAGTACCAGTTCCGGGCATTGAATGCCGGTTGTATCATATTCGGCTGCGCGCAGACAGGCTTTGTAGGCTTCTTTGGCGTCGAAATTACGGTATCCTTTCATATAAGCGTCTACAATGACGGGGACTGCGTGGTAACCAATCATGGTTCCGGTATAGTTGGAAGCCAGGTCCCACATCGGATATATTCCGCCTTCCTGGTGTTTCTTTATCAGTGAATTTATAAATTGATTGTTCAAATCGGGGGCGATAATTGTCATTAACGGATGCAATGCACGGAAGGTGTCCCATAATGAGAATACCGTATACACCGGGTTTATCGTATCTCCCTGATGTACTTCGAGATCCATTCCTAAATAACGTCCGTCCGCATCGCTGAGCAGGTTCGGGCTGATTCCCGTATGATAGAGGGCAGAGTAGAAGATGGCTTTATCTTCTTTGTCCGAGGTAGTAATGTCTATTTTGGACAGATATTGATTCCACGCCCGACGTGCGTCTTTGCGTACCTTATCGAAATCCCATCCCGGAATCTCTGATTCGACATTCTTGCGTGCCCCTTCCATGTCGACGGCAGAAATCCCTGTTTTTACAAGCACCTGTTCGTCCTTCTTTGTCTCGAAATGCAGTAGCGCTTTGCATATGGGAAGCCGTTTACCGTCATCCATGGTAATGGAATCCGCAATCAATGTATAAGAGAATGGTTTGGAAAATTTGGCATAGAAATTAATATATTGGTCGAAAGCCCAATAGGTCGTTTTTTTATGTCCGCAGATTTCCGTATCACTGATTATTTCGATTTTCATTTCCGAGTTGGTCTGGCGTTGCAGGCTGTAATCTAAATCAATGATGAAACCGGATTCGGTACTTTCGGGAAAAGTATAACGGTGGATAGCTCCACGTTTGGTGGCTGATATTTCTGCTTTTACCTGATAAGTGTCCAGAAAAACAGCATAATATCCCGGTTCTGCTACTTCATTCTCGTGGGAAAAAGAAGAAGCATAGGCTAGTATTTGACTTTGAGGATCGGTAGTCAGGTATTGTTGTTTGCCGACAGTTGGCATAAACAGTACGTCTCCGTAGTCGCAACAACCTGTTCCGCTGACGTGTGTGTGGGAGAAGCCATTGATAGTAGAGTCGGCATAATAGTAACCGGAACAAGCATCCCATCCGTCAATTCGGGTGTCCGGACTAGGCTGAATCATGCCGTGCGGAACTACTGCTCCGGGGAAAGTATGACCATGTCCGCCGGTACCGATGAAAGGGTTGACGTGAGCACTATAGTCTTTCGTATTCGTGGGGGCTGTACAGGAGCTAAGTGTGAATAAACCTCCTAAACATCCTACTGTTAGGAATGTTTTCAATTTCATGGTATTAATAACTTTTTAGTTTTGTCGTGATACCTTGTACTTCTTATTTGGGAGAAATAAAGATATTGTTTCCGACAATTTTATAATTAATAGGTATGGAGTTCTGCAATGATTTCAATACGGATTCGATGTTGGATTTCCTTTTCAGTACACCGGAGTAAGTTTTATCCGGTTGTATATCGGGAGACAGTATAATCTTTACATCATAGAAACGTTCCAATGTTCTGGTTATTGCAAATATATCCGCTTTTTGGAATGGAATCAGGTTGTTATGCCATACTGCATCTAACTTGGCATCTACTTGTTTCACGGTCAGCCGTCCGTTACTTTTGTTCAGTTCCGCACGCTGTCCGGGAGTAAGGATGATTTGTCCTTCTTCTTTGTTGCCTTTCACTTCGATTTCACCTTCAATCAAGGTGGCTTCGGCTATCCGGCAACGTTTGTCACATTTGAAATTGAATGTTGTCCCCAATACACGTACGCACATGGCGTCACTTTGTACTGTGAATGGCTTGTGGCGGTTTTTGGTTACTTCGAAGTAAGCTTCTCCTTCCAAATGCACATTACGCTCGTTTTCGGAAAACTCACGCGGGTATTTTAAGGTAGCCGAGTTGTTTAGCCAGACTTTAGTACCATCCGGCAGGACAACTTCCTTCACAATACCTTCACCGGCAACTGCAACCATCATTTGCTGGTCGGATCCATTATGAGACCAATATCCGATTCCACCGCTGATGGCGAATATTATAGCAATGACTGCTGCATATTTCATCCAACGATGTATGCGCAGTATTTTATTCCGTTTCCCTTGCTCTTCGTCCAATTTCTTATAAAGCTGTTTTTCTGCACGAAGTATCCGTTGTCCATCGGTATATCGGCCGAATTTACCTAAATGATAAATTTCTTCCATACGAAATAACCGGAGGGCATTTTCTTCCGATTCCTTCATCCAAGCGTTCACTTCGATAAGTTCCTCTTCGGAACATTGTCCTGTCAGATATCTGTTGATTATATCTTCACTTAGATTACTCATTTTCTTTTCCTTCATATTAATAATACAATTCAGGACATAAAAACACTTATCAGTCTTCTCATAAAAATAAGAAAAGAATTATCCAAAGCGGATCGAGGCGGCTGCGCAAGTACTTCAAGGCCTTGTACATATGGGCCTCTACCGTGCGGAGTGAAATACCGAGAACATCGGCTATCTCCTTGTTTTTCATTTCGTGCAGATAGCTTAGCTTGAAAACTTCCTTGCACTTGTCCGGCAATTCATTAATGGCGTTGTAGATCTCTTTACGGAGTTCTCTGTCTTCAATTCGCCGGATTACTTCATTGTTGTCCGGCTGATAGAATTCTGCACGTCTTTGGTTGATTTCTTCCATAGCAGCACAGTAGCCGTCTTCCACATTGCGATGTTTCAACACGTTGAGGGCACGGGTGTAGACGGCACGGTAGAGAAAAGCCTGTATCTGGTCGCCTATCTCTATGCTGTCTTTCCGTCTCCATAGCTCCACAAAGACATCCTGTACCACATCTTCCGCCTCCTCTTCCCCTATCAGGCGGGTGGCGTAGAAGATGAGGCTGGGGTAGTACTTGCGGAATAATGCTTTGTAGGTTACATCGAAGTTTTCATTCATTCTCTCAATAGATATTAGTTCAGATATACTTAAGGCCGTTTTTCTTCGAATATGACTCCGATTGTTTTTGGGGTACTGCCCATCTCGAATTCTACGGTGGCTCCACTCATGATTTGTTCATGGGTGATATACGTCTTGTCGTAGGGGTGTCCGTTTACTTTGGTTGACTGTATATAGATATTCTTCTTGTTTACATTAGGAGCCAGTACGGTAAATGTTTTACCGTTTGTCAGATGCAACTGCATTTCCGGGAAGAGCGGGGTTCCTATTTCGTACTTGCCGCTGACCGGATTTACCGGATAGAAGCCCATTGCGCTGAATACATACCATGCCGACATTTGCCCGCAATCTTCGTTGCCGCAAAGACCGGCAGGCTCGTTCTTATAAAGTTCGTTCATTACTTTTGCCACGTAATATTGAGTCCGTTCATTGAAGCCTATTGAGTTGAAAAGGTAGATAACATGATGGCTCGGTTCGTTTCCATGTGCGTATTGACCGATCATTCCCGTACTGAACAGTGGAAGTTCGGCGTCTGCTGCTGGATGATAGGTGAACATACTATCCAGTTTCTCGGCAAATCTGTTTTTGCCGCCTACAAGGTCTATCAATCCGTCGATATCGTGCTGTACTGACCAAAAATACTGCCATCCGTTGCTTTCGCAGATGTGTGGAGTATAGTCGTTGGCTTTGAAACCTTTGATAAAGCGCCCCTTGTCATCGCGCGGTTGCATGAAAGAGGTTTCCGGGTTATAAAGATTTCTATAGTTCCGGGAACGTTTGTAGAATGTGTCCGCAATGTCTTGTTTGCCCATCTTCTTAGCCATTTCGGCAATACAGTAATCATCGAAGGCATATTCCAAGGTTTTAGATAATGACCAGTTCTCAGCGTTGTAATGGTCTGTCACGTTGTAGGGAATATATCCTAATTCTTTGTAAAGCCCGATACCGCGATAACTGTCCAGATTAGCGGTCGCAACACAAGCGTTCAATGCTTTCTCCGCATCAAAATCACCGATACCTTTCAGATAGGCGTCTGCGATGACAGGAACGGCATGATAGCCGATCATCATGTCGGTTTCACTTCCGTAGAAGTTCCATACCGGCAACCGGTTATTTTGCTCGTAGAAGGCAATGAAAGATTTTATCATGTCGTTGACGCGCTCCGGCTCTGTGTAAGTGAAGAGAGGATGGGCTGCACGATAGGTATCCCACAGGGAGAAAGTGCTGTAGTTCACCCAGCCGTCTGCCTGGTGCACTTTCTTATCAGGACCGTAGTAAGCGCCGTCCACATCATTGTAGATGGTCGGGGCAATCATCGAATGATAGAGAGCGGTGTAGAAGTTTACTTTGTCGTCTTCGTTACTGCCTTTTACTTCGATTTTACCAAGTTGGCGGTTCCAATTCGCTTTCGTTTCAGCCAGGTATTTATCGAAGTCGTTTTCGGGGACTTCCGCTTGCAGGTTTTTGGCTGCACCGTCCATGCTTGTGCCGGAAATGGCAGTGTTGACGAGAATTTGCTCACCTTCTTTGGTATTGAAGTCGAAGCGGGCGATGACGGCTGTACCGATACGTTTGTTGTCTTTGATAATAGCCGTAGTGTCCAGTTCCATTTTCTCGAAAGGCTTGGAGAAACGGGTGCGGAAATAGATGTGCTGGTCGCGTGCCCAGCCATCAGAGAAGCGGTAGCCTTGAATGGTAACGGAGTCTACCTTTTCGATATAAGAATCATTAGTGAAGTCCCAATTCATAGCCTTTTTCAAATTTAGGAAGATGGCGGATTGGGCTTCGGGAAAGGTGTAACGTTGGATACCGCAACGTTCGGTTGCAGTCAGTTCGACGTTGATATTGTAGTCTTTCAATCGTACTTGATAATAACCTGCGTAGGCACTCTCATCTTCATGAGAAAATTTGGAATGAATGCCTAGAGGCGCTTCCGCTTCTTTATAAGGAAGGGTGACAGGCATGAAAGAGATGTCGTACAGATCTCCTGCTCCGGTACCGGAAAGGTGGGTGTGGCTGAATCCGGCAATGGTACTGTCCGGATAGAAATAACCGGAGATGCGGTCCCAACCGGGAAGTCCGTTGTCAGGGCTGAGCTGCACCATGCCGAAAGGAGCTTGAGCACCGGGATACGTGTTTCCGGTGAAGTCGGTTCCGATGAACGGATTTACGTACAATGTGTAATCTGTTTCGTGTTTTTCTTGCGTAGGGGTACAGGAAACCAGCATGCAGGTTAACAGCAAGCATAGATAAATAGGCGTTCTCATTGCTCTTTAGGTATTAGTGATTACTTATTTTATTTATTTGAAGGATGAGAAAATAATTAATCTGTTGGCAAAGATAGAAAATCTTTTCTAGATGTCTTATAACAATGAATTTATTTTGTCGGTTTCTCTCGGTTCTTATCTTTAGCTTTTTTATTTAGCGGTTGAATAGTTCTTAAATATTCCTGTTCGACAGGTGGCAGTGTGCGTACTTCGAATTTGTGGTATTCTTGGGTCGCTTTATCCATCGCTTGATTATGGCTGACATTACCTGCTCCTTGCATTCGAACCTGTCGGAATTTCCGACAGGTTGATATTTCATCTGATTCTCTTTCTTCATAAATATGTTTGATGTGTTCCACCACATTGGTTCTCGGGTTCTCGAAGTTTGATAAAGATCGGATAGTTACTGTTGGGAAAGCCACACGGTCTCCTCTTCCATTCTTACTTCTATACGAGTTTGCCCGTCTTCGGTTTGGTATATGATTATGTTACTTTTATTCGGTTCCATATATGTTTTTTGTCATGTGATTATGATAATAAGACACTATCCTCAAACAATAAAGAGAAACTTGTTGTCCCCCAAGTTTCTCTTTATTATAAACTAGACTTTCAGTTTTCTATTTTAGATTCCTGCCAGCTCTATCACTTTTTCAACTGCTGCCGGTAGTCCGTCGGCATTCTTACCTCCGGCGGTAGCAAAGTGCGGTTGACCACCGCCGCCACCTTGAATCAGCTTGGCGGCCTCTTTCACCAAGTTGCCTGCCTTCAGGCCGGTTGCTACGAGGTTGTCGCTCAACATGACTGTCAACATCGGTTTGCCATTGTCCGTGCTTCCGGCTACGAAGAACAAGTTTTCCGTAATTTCACCGCGAAGTTGGAAAGCAATGTTCTTCACCACTTCTGCAGGCAGTGGAGCGCAAAGCTTAATAACCTTGACACCGTTTACTTCCTGTATATTTTTCAACAGTCTTTCTTTCAAGGCTGCTTCTTTTTCTTTCATGAAGTCTTCCACCTGCTTCTTCAAACCTGCGTTTTCGTCAATGTATTTACGGATAGCGATACCCAGATCCGGAGTATTGTTGAAGAGAGCTTTCAAGTCATTGAGGGTGTCTTGAATAGTGTCCAGCATTTCTTCTACCCGTGCTCCTGTGTAAGCCTCGATACGGCGGACACCGGCAGCAACGGAACTTTCGGAGATGATTTTCACCATACCAATGTTTCCTGTAGCAGCTACGTGTGTACCTCCACAGAATTCGATGGAAGATCCAAACTGTATCACACGCACTCTGTCGCCGTACTTCTCGCCGAAGAGAGCGATAGCACCTAGCTCTTTCGCTTCTTCGATAGGAATATTGCGGTATTCCTTCAAAGGAATGTTGGCACGTATCTTGGCGTTGACAATGTGCTCTACCTTGCGGATTTCTTCATCGGTCACTTTCTGGAAATGAGAGAAGTCGAAACGTAAGGAATCCGGTGTAACCAACGAACCTTTCTGTTCTACGTGTTCACCCAAAACTTCACGGAGAGCAGCGTCCAGTAAGTGAGTGGCCGAGTGATTGGCTGCGCAGGCAGCGCGTTTGTCGGTGTCTACACAGGCCATCATCGGAGCTTCCGGATGTTCGGGTAACTTTTTGGTAATATGTATCGGAAGGTTGTTTTCTTTCTTGGTGTCGATCACTTCAATTGTTTCGAACTCGCTTACCAACACACCGGTATCACCCACTTGACCACCGCTTTCCGCATAGAACGGAGTATAGTCTAGTACAATCTGATACAAGGTCTGGTTTTTTTGCCTGATCTGGCGATAGCGAAGAATTGAAGCTTCGTATTCCGTATAGTCGTAACCGACGAATTCGGTCGTCCCTTCTTTCAGTGTGATCCAGTCACCGGTTTCGATTGCGGCAGCGTTACGGGCACGTTGCTTCTGCTGCTGCATCTCTTCGTTGAACTCTTCGATGTTGACGATCATACCGTTTTCACGGAGAATCAGTTCTGTCAAGTCGAGCGGGAACCCGAAAGTATCATATAAGGTAAAGGCGTCTTTACCGCTGATTTCTGTTTTTCCGGCAGCTTTGGTATCTTCCATTGTTTTATCCAACAGACGGATGCCTGTCTCCAATGTGCGGAGGAATGATTCTTCTTCTTCTTTGATTACCTTTTCAATCAATGTCTTTTGTGCAATCAGTTCCGGATAAGCCTCACCCATATTCTCAATCAGCACAGGAAGCAACTTGTACATGAATGCTTGCTTCTGTCCGAGGAATGTATAGCCATAACGGACGGCACGGCGGAGGATACGACGGATCACATAACCTGCTTTAGCGTTGGAAGGCAACTGACCGTCCGTGATAGAGAACGCAATGGTACGGATGTGGTCGGCAATCACACGCATGGCGATATCTTGCTGCTTGTCTTTTCCGTATTCAGTGTCCGACATGGCTGCAATCGCTTTCAGCATTGGCTGGAATACGTCCGTATCATAATTGGACGTTTTGCCTTGGAGTGCCATACAAAGACGCTCGAATCCCATACCGGTGTCGATCACTTTTGCGGGAAGCGGCTCGAGACTGCTGTCCGCCTTACGGTTATACTGCATGAATACGAGATTCCAGATTTCGATTACTTGCGGATGATCGTGGTTTACGAGGTCACGGCCGGAAATCTTGGCACGTTCTTCTGCCGGACGAAGGTCGATGTGGATTTCGGAACAAGGGCCGCAAGGTCCTGTATCACCCATTTCCCAGAAGTTATCGTGCTTGTTGCCGTTGATGATATGGTCTTTCGGCAGGAATTGTTCCCAATAAGAAGCGGCTTCGTCGTCACGGCTCAATCCTTCTTCGGGACTTCCTTCGAATACGGTTGCGTAGAGATGTTCCGGATTCAGTTTCAAGACATCTACCAGATATTCCCATGCCCAACTGATGGCTTCTTTCTTGAAGTAATCGCCGAACGACCAGTTGCCGAGCATTTCGAACATGGTATGATGGTAAGTATCGTGTCCTACCTCCTCCAAGTCATTGTGCTTTCCGCTTACGCGCAAACATTTCTGAGAGTCCGCGACTCTTTTGTATTTCGCCGGGTGGTTGCCCAAAATAATATCTTTAAACTGGTTCATACCCGCATTGGTAAACATCAGGGTAGGGTCGTCTTTAATCACCATTGGAGCCGACGGAACGATGTGGTGTCCTTTCGACTCAAAGAAATTCTTGAATGAATCTCTGATCTCTTTTGCAGTCAACATATAATGAAGAATTATGAGTTATGAATTATGAACTATGTGGCTGTGGGATATGAGAGAAGGGAGGAATCTCCAATAAATCATAAATCACAGCTCATAAATTCGTAAAAACAGTGCAAAGATAGCTCGTTTTTATTACTTTTGCCGTATTAACAAGCGAAATATTTTCAAAAAGATGCGCAAAGTTTACTATATCTATAATCCACAGACGCAGACATACGATCGAATTTACCCCACCGTACGGCAGCGTGCGCTTAGTATTTTGCGTCGGCTTTTCTATGGTATGGGGTTGGGAGCGGGCTGTTTTATCGTGTTGCTTCTTATCTTCGGCTCTCCATCGGAGAAGGAATTAAGAATTGAAAACAGCCGTCTTTTGGCACAATATAATGTACTTTCCCGTCGTTTGGACGATGCTATGGGGGTACTTCAGGATATTCAGCAGCGTGATGATAACCTCTATCGGGTAATCCTGCAGTCCGATCCCGTTTCTCCCGCCATCCGTCAGGCCGGTTACGGAGGTACGAACCGTTATGAGGAACTGATGGACTTAGCGAATGCGAAACTGGTGGTGAATACTACTCAGAAGTTGGATGTTCTATCTAAACGGCTCTATATCCAATCGAAATCTTTCGATGACGTGGTGGATATGTGCAAGAATCATGATGAAATGTTGAAATGTATTCCTGCCATTCAGCCTATTTCCAATAAGGACCTTCGTCAGACGGCTTCCGGTTATGGTACACGTATTGATCCTATTTACGGTACGACGAAGTTCCATGCGGGAATGGACTTTTCCGCTCATCCGGGAACGGATGTGTATGCTACCGGAGACGGAACTGTGGTAAAGGTAGGATGGGAAACCGGATATGGCAATACCATTGAGATTGATCATGGCTTTGGATATCTCACTCGATATGCTCACTTGCAGGGGTTTAATACGAAAGTCGGAAAGAAAGTGGTGCGTGGAGAGGTGATTGGAAAAGTGGGTAGTACGGGAAAGAGTACCGGGCCGCATCTCCATTATGAAGTGCACGTGAAGGGACAGGTGGTGAATCCGGTGAATTATTATTTCATGGATTTAAGTGCTGAGGATTACGAAAAGATGATTCAGTTGGCTGCCAACCACGGTAAGGTATTCGATTAATTCTAAAAAAAGACAGGGGTATTATGCTTAATACGGATAAAGAACTGAAACTATATTATTCCATAGGAGAAGTTGCCGATATGTTCGGAGTCAATACTTCTCTGCTCCGTTTTTGGGAAAAGGAGTTTCCGCAGATTTCCCCCAAGACTGCCGGTAGAGGAATACGCCAATATCGTAAAGAAGATGTGGAAACAATCGGGCTCATCTATCATCTGGTGAAAGAGAAAGGCATGACGCTTCCGGGCGCTCGCCAACGTTTGAAAGATAATAAAGAAGCTACTGTCCGGAATTATGAAATCATGAATCGGTTGAAGGCGATTAAAGAAGAGCTTCTGGCTATTAAAGGAGAATTAGATGGTCGCAAGTAAAGACGGCATGGTATAAGAATAATAAGAATTAAACGCAGATTTGCGCAGATAGTTCATATTCTCTTTGCGTTGCGTTAATCTGCGATAATTCTCGTTTAAAAATAGAATTTACTCTTCTACACGGCTCACCTGTTTGATATTCTGAATCTTTTTCAGATTGTTGCAGATAGTCTTTACATCCTCCACATCATGAACCCATAGCTGTATTTTACCCTCAAATATACCGTCTTCGGTTTCGATGGTCAGCTTGCGGATATTCACATTAAGCTGCCGGGAGATAACTTGCGTCACTTCGTTCAACAGTCCCATGCTGTCTATACCTTTTATATATATATATACGAGGAATGACAGTTCTTTGTGGGTATCCCATTCTGTGGCTAATATGCGGTTGCCGTAACTGCTCTTCAGCTTGGCGGCAACGGGGCATTGGCGTTTATGAATGATAATCCGGTCATTCTCATCCACATATCCCAATACGTCATCACCGGGAATAGGGTGGCAGCATTCTGCCATGATATATTTTTTCTGCAAACTTTCTTCTGTCAGTTTGAGCACTTGTTTCGGGTTGATTTTCTCTTTTTCCTGAGGTTCTTTCTCCTCTTGCTGCTTGTCTTTGTTGCCGTTGACAAAAGAGAAAGTAAGGTACTTCTTCCAGTTGCTGGTTTGCTTTTCTTTCAGTTCATTTTTGTCAGCTTCCCCCAGAATGATTGCTTTGCTGCCAATCGCTGCCAACAGTTCTTCTTCATTTTTGGCGTTATGGAACTTGCGCAACTTTTCGATGACAGCTTCTCCCGGTCGTATTTCCTCTTTTTTCAAGAACTCATTCAGTAGTTCTTCACCTATCTTTTGATTGGCTTTGCGCTCTTTGCGGAGAATTGCCGCTATCTTAGTGCGGGCGCGGGCGGTGGTCGCAAAAACTTCCCATTGCGGTTGCACACGTTGCGATTTAGAAGTTAATACCTCAACCTGATCTCCACTTTGCAGCTTGTGACTAAGCGGCACTAATTTGTGATTGACTTTAGCGCCGATACAATGGCTACCGATGTCGGTATGCAGGGAGAATGCGAAGTCGAGTGCCGTTGAATTCTGCGGCATAGTCTTTAGTTCCCCTTTGGGTGTGAACACAAATATTTCGGAAGCAAATAAGTTCAGTTTGATAGTGTCCAAGAAGTCGATGGCGTCCGGTTGTGGGTCATCTAATATTTCCTTAATGGTCTTCAACCATTTTTCCAGTTCTCCTTCATCCTCGCTGCCTCCTCCTTCTTTGTATTTCCAATGTGCTGCAAAGCCTTGTTCGGCAACGTCGTTCATCCGTTCGCTACGGATCTGGACTTCGATCCATTGCCCGTTGTTACCCATAAGAGTCACGTGCAATGCCTGGTAGCCGTTTGCTTTGGGATGGCTTACCCAATCGCGCAGGCGATCCGGGTGCGGCTTATATATTTTGGAGATAGATACATAGATGTCAAAACAATCATTGAGTTCTTCTTCCATATTGCGGGGCTCGAAAATAATCCGGACCGCCAGCAAGTCATAGATCTCTTCGAAAGGAACATGCTTGGTCTGCATCTTGTTCCAGATGGAATAGATTGATTTTACACGGGCGAGAATCCGGTATTTCAATCCCATCTTATCGAGTTGTGTACGGATAGGGGCTGTGAAATCATTAAAGACCTTATCGCGTTCGGCGGCTGTGGCGTTCAGCTTTTCCTCTATCTCTGCATATTCTTCGGGATGTTCGTATTTGAAGCTCAGGTTTTCCAGCTCGGTCTTTATCTTATAGAGCCCCAGACGGTTGGCCAGCGGAGCGTAAATATAGAGCGTTTCACCCGCAATCTTATATTGCTTGTTGGGCAACATCGAACCGAGTGTGCGCATATTGTGCAAACGGTCGGCTATCTTGATAAGGATAACCCGGATATCATTCGACATGGTAAGCAGTAACTTTTTGAAGTTCTCTGCTTGTGCTGAGGCGCGGTCGCCAAATATTCCACCGGATATCTTAGTCAGTCCGTCTACGATTTGGGCAATCTTCGGCCCGAAGATGTTTTCAATATCTTCAACGGTGTAGTCGGTATCTTCTACCACATCGTGCAATAAGGCTGCGCAGATGGAGGTCGAGCCCAAACCGATTTCGTTGCATACAATACTTGCAACGGCAATCGGGTGCATAATGTAAGGTTCACCCGAACGGCGTTTAATACCTTTATGCGCTTGGTTGGCGAAGTTGAAAGCTTTCGTGATGATTTCAACTTTCTTGCGATGTTTTGTGCTGAGATAATCATTCAGTAGTTGCTGGAACGCCTGATTGATCATATCTTCATCAGCTATTTCTTTTGGGGGCAGATTATCCATAATTGTTATCCTCTCATTTGCTTAGTTTTGCAAAAATAAGCAAATTTCCGAACGGTGCAAGCGGGAAACTGTTTATTTGTATATTTTCAATCGTTTTCCTGCTGCAATCTTCGTGTTAGACATTCCGTTCCATCGCTGTATATCCTTCACTCTGACTCCGTATTTCTCGGCAATGGACGATAAAGTGTCACCACTTTTTATCTTGTAATAGGTTGGTTTCCCTTTACCTGCAACTGCTGTCGTAGCCCTTCGTGTAGAAGGACTGATCTCTTTCACGGCAACGGTCTTACGGTTGCGGAACAATTCATCCGCACGATGTGCGAAAATTGTATCCTGCCTGTCGATAAAAGTGCTGATGGCTTCGATCGGTAGGCGGAGGGTATACGGTTTGTTATCACCCGGAATGATTTGTTTCTTATATTGCGGGTTCAGACTTTTGATTTGGTCCAACGGAACGTTGCACAAGTCGGCTATTTGCTCGAAGTGCAGGTTCTTGTTGACTTGTACGGTATCCGTGCTTGCCGGAATGTTGGTTTCCATCGGGCAGATATTATGATCGCAATAATAAGTCATCACATAGTTGGCTGCGATAAAGGCCGGTACATATCCGCGTGTTTCTTTGGGCAGGTAATTGTAAATCTTCCAATAGTCAGTTTCACCATTGGCGCGGCGGATTGCTTTATTGATAGTGCCGGGACCGCAATTGTAGGCTGCAATCACGAGATTCCAGTCACCGTAAATATCATACATCTCTTTGAGGTAGCGTGCGGCAGCCCAAGTCGCCTTGATTGGGTCGCGACGTTCGTCTACAAGACTATTCGACTCCAGTCCGTAAATCTTTCCCGTACCGATCATGAATTGCCACAAACCGGAAGCTCCGGCACGCGATACGGCTGAAGGATTCAACGCGGATTCGATAATCGGAAGGTATCTCAGCTCCAATGGAAGTCCGTATGCATCTAATGCTTCCTCGAAAATCGGCATATAGAAGTTGCAAGCGCTTAACATGAAAGAAACCTGGTTGCGTAAACGTCCTGCATACATATCGATAAATTTGCGTATGATATCGTTGTAGGGCATTTCCATGACAGCCGGAATGCGCGACAAACGGTCGATGTAAACCGAATCGCTGAACAGAGGGTTGATTTCCGCTGTGCTGCAATCTTTACCCAAGTCAATATAGTTTTTGGCTTTCCAGTCATTCAACAGGCTGTCGAGCGGGTATGTCATACTTTTAGGCAAGTCAATGCTCTCTTTGCGCTCAGTTCCATTTTCACGAATCACTACATCTACACTTTGCGCTTTTACTTGCGATGTTGCCACTAGTAAAAGGAAAATCATCGAACAATAGTTAACTAATTTCTTCATGCTTCAATAATAAGATCAATCTAAATTGTGTTTTTTAAAATCGTAATACACATTGCAATCCCACCGATTTGTTCTTCAAACTGGTAGAGCGGAATTGGTTGTTATTGTCAATAACAGCCGGTTCTACTTTCATACTCAGGTCGGGGGTGATATCGAAGTTGGACAACTCCGCATCTACGTATGCGTCGATGATAGAGATCAAGTAAACTCCGATAAATGCAAATATGCTGAGATCCCGATAACGACGGAACATATCTTTTCTTCGTTTTATTGTATTTTTCAACTGCTCTTCGTTGTAGGTGGCGTTGGGCGGCAACAAGTCTTCGTAACTTTTTGTGTTCGGATTGCTGTCCATAATGTCCAGATAGGCTTGTGAGTAGTCTTTATACATTTTGCCATTCCAGCTCAATGCGTATGCACATCCGGCAAATCCTCCATATATAATAGGTAGTTTCCAGTATTTGCGGTTGTAAATCTGTCCGCCGCCGGGAAATACGACTGCCAGCCAAGTTGCTTTGGTCGGATTCGGGATGAATATCTTTTTGTTGATATCCTTTGCGGGCGGCACGCTGTCTGCCTTAACCATGATGGATGCCGGCTGCTCAATCTTTTTCAATTCTTTCTTGTTGGCTGCATCCAGACTGTCGGCTATTTGTATACTGGCGGCCGACAGGCTGTCGAGGGGTACAAGCTCTTTGGAGGGAACAATCCGGATCGAGTCTTTCTTCAAAGAATCTTGTACAGCCGGTTCACGATGTCTGCGGGCACGGGCTTTCGGGGCTTCCCGTTGCGTGATAGTCGTGTCCCTTTTCATCGGGGTGACAGTGGACTGTGCATACACATCAATCCCTGCCACCTGTAAAATACAGAGAAGCAGGGTGATGACGAGTAACTGATATTTCTTACTTTTTCTTGTCATTTACTTCTTTAGCGTGTCGAAGATTTCCATGATACGTTCCAACTCTTCCTCGTTGCCGAAAGGAATGCTGATTTTACCTTTCCCCTTTTCGGAGCAGGTGAGTTGTACCTTGGTGTTGAAAAAGCCTGAGAGTTGTTTCTTCAGTAAGTTGAACTCTTCCGGAAGTTTGGCACGCTTCGGAGTTATTTTCCGCGTACCGCTTTTCACAGCTTCTCCTTCGCTTAATGATTTAACAATTTCTTCTACTTTGCGGACTGAATATCCGTGTTCTTGTATTTCCTCAAATATTTTAACTTGCAGTTTCGGATCACCCAGTGAAATCAACGCACGCGCGTGTCCCATGTCCAACTGCTTGTTCTGCAAAGCCATCTGTATGGGAGCGGGCAGTTTCAACAAACGCAGATAGTTGGCGATGGTTGTCCGGTTCTTGCCGATACGTTCGCTCAAGCGTTCCTGGGTCAGTTCATACTGGTCAAGCAGGTGCTGGTAGGCAAGTGCGATTTCTACGGCATTCAAGTCTTCACGCTGGATGTTTTCAATCAGCGCCATTTCCATCATGTTCTCGTCGTCGGCAGTGCGGATATAAGCGGGAATTGTTTTCAGTCCGGCTTTTTGTGAAGCGCGGTAACGACGCTCTCCGGCAATGATCTGATATTCATCGTCCGATATTTTGCGTAAGGTGATCGGCTGGATAATACCGATTTCGGCAATCGAATCAGCCAGTTCCTGTAAAGCTGTTTCGTCAAACTCACGACGGGGCTGGTTGGGATTGACAGCAATCTTTGCCAGTTCTATCTCATTAATGGAAGAAGAACCTTCGGTTTTCACATCATCCATCGAGAGCAAGGCGTCAAGTCCGCGTCCTAATGCATTTCTTCTCTGTGTTGCCATATCTTCTTCTCTTATTTATTTCGGTTGATAATCTCTTTAGCAAGAGCCAGGTGGTTCTTGGCGCCGGTGGAATCCGCATCATAAAGAATGGTCGGAACACCGTAGCTGGGAGCCTCGCTCAGTTTGACATTTCGTTGGATAACGGTGTTGAACACCAATTCCTGGAAGTGGCGTTTCACCTCATCGTAGATCTGATTGGCCTGACGCAGACGTGAGTCGTACATCGTAAGGAGGAATCCTTCGATTTCCAGAGCCGGATTCAGTTTTGATTTGATGATTTTGATCGTGTTCAGCAGCTTACTGATACCCTCAAGAGCGAAATATTCGGCTTGTACGGGGATAATCACAGAATCTGCCGCTGTCAGGGCATTAATGGTGATAAGTCCCAATGAAGGCGAGCAGTCTATCAGGATATAGTCATATTCTTCCTTCAAAGGAGTGAGCACTTCTTTCAGAATCTTTTCGCGGTTTGGGAGGTTCAGCATTTCAATCTCTGCTCCTACAAGATTGATGTGCGAAGAGATTACTTTTAAAGAATCGATTTCCGTGTCGAGGATAGCGTCCTGTACGTTGGCTCTGTCAATAATACATTCATAGATAGTGCATTCCGACTGCTTAATGTCTACTCCCAGTCCGGAAGAGGCATTAGCCTGCGGGTCGGCATCTATCACGAGTACCTTTTTTTCCAGTGTGGCAAGTGAGGCTGCGAGGTTAATCGTAGTCGTTGTCTTTCCTACACCACCTTTTTGATTGGCCAAAGCAATAATTTTTCCCATATTCTCTAAATTTATTGGCAGCGAAATAAGTGATAAATCCTTAGAGCGCCTACGAAAAAAGAGAAACTTTGCAATTTCTGTTGATAAGTCACCTGTTTTGTTAATAACTGTCGGACGAAACAGTTACAAAATCTTGCAGGTTCGTCATCTGTTTTTCTCCTTATGAGTTTGCAAATATACATATTTATATTGGATATCTATTCCTTTTTTTGCTCGCTTGCAGAAGATTAAGATTTGTAAACGGGTGGGAGAGGAGGAGATTCCGTTGCTTTCATAGAGTTTTAAAACTCTCTTTTTATTGTCACTTTTTAGACTTAACATGCTGATAGTTAAATGTAATTTGGTGATAATAAGGTGATAACAGGAAAAATAAGGCCTTTTATTATCACCTTAATCCATTACTGTTTGGGCATTCGCGTGTATTATATGATTGACTATTAGTGTTTTGATGCGTAATCTGACTTTTGTATTCCTATGTATTAAGAAAGTCCTTTTTGACTGTTTAGTGGTTATGTTCTCTGTATATGATGCGGTATTTAAAGCCAAAGCCGGTAGATGTAACGTACAGACGGGGTACTGCTAATGTATTTGGAAGGCATTGCGTTCCCGTTTCACGTGCGTGATTCGTTCGGATGATGTACGTGGACTTTCAGGTTTTCGTACGTGAACCGAATGGCTCATATACGTAAAACGGGTTATTATTACCCTCTAAATACATTAAACCTACCGTATAAATGTATTAAGTAAGCTGTATAATGTATTAAACAAGCCGCATGAATAACTCAATGTCCGGCTTGTATCCGGCTGAGAAAGTCGTTCTGACCGGAAAATGACCGCAGGCGAATTGAGTTTGTCGGTTGAACTTACGAAACTTCAATGGATTATATTTGACCAATGTTGGCATTCCGGCTTCTTTTTGCTACTTTTGTGCGAATAATTAAAAAAGGAAAGGATTGGATATATGGAAAATAAGAGGCCGTTGATACTCGTTTCAAATGATGACGGGATTATGGCTAAAGGTATTAGTGAGCTGGTTAAGTTTCTCCGTCCATTAGGAGAAATCGTGGTAATGGCGCCGGATTCACCGCGTTCCGGTAGCGGATGTGCGCTTACGGTGACACAACCTGTTCATTATCAATTGGTCAAAAAAGAAGTTGGGCTGACTGTATACAAATGTTCGGGAACCCCGACCGATTGCATTAAACTGGCTCGGAATACAGTACTCGACCGGACACCGGATTTGGTAGTGGGTGGTATTAATCATGGGGATAATTCGGCTACCAATGTACATTATTCCGGTACGATGGGAGTTGTGTTTGAAGGTTGTCTGAATGGGATTCCTTCCATTGGATTCTCTTTGTGCAATCATGCTCCCGATGCGGACTTTGAAGCTGCGGGACCTTATATACGCAAAATTGCCGCGATGGTACTGGAAAAAGGGCTTCCTCCTTTGACTTGCTTGAATGTGAATTTCCCGGATACGGCTGATATAAAAGGAATAAAGATTTGTGAACAGGCCAAAGGGCGTTGGACGAACGAGTGGGCTGCTTGCCCTCGTCTGAGCGATCCGAATTATTTCTGGCTGACAGGTGAATTTACCGATCATGAACCTGAAAATGAAAGGAACGATCATTGGGCGTTAGCAAACGGCTACGTGGCCATCACTCCGACGACTGTCGATGTGACGGCATATCACTTTATTGATGAACTTAATAAATGGTTTAATTAGTTGAAAATTGAAAGTTGAAAAAGAAAGCATGACACTCTATTGGTCATCTATCCCTACCAACTCTCAACTCTCAACTCTCAACTCTCAACTCTATGAAGTATTATCTGATTGTGGGCGAAGCCTCCGGTGACTTGCACGCTTCTCATCTGATGGCAGCTTTGAAGGTGGAAGATCCTCAAGCTGAATTTCGTTTTTTCGGCGGTGATCTGATGGCTGCCGTAGGCGGTACGTTGGTGAAACATTATAAGGAGTTGGCTTATATGGGATTTATTCCGGTGTTGCTCCATCTGCGTACTATCTTTGCCAATATGAGACGTTGCAAGGAAGATATCGTTTCCTGGAATCCGGATGTTGTCATTTTGGTAGATTATCCGGGATTCAATCTGGATATTGCCAAATTTGTCCACGCAAAGACGCAGATTCCCGTATATTATTATATTTCTCCGAAGATATGGGCTTGGAAAGAATATCGTATCAAGAATATAAAGCGTGATGTGGACGAGCTTTTCTCCATTCTTCCTTTTGAAGTCGAGTTCTTTGAAGGAAAGCATCACTATCCTATCCATTATGTGGGGAATCCTACAGTGGATGAAGTGACGGCCTATCAGGAAGCGCATCCGAAAAATACGGCTGAGTTTATTGCGGATAATCAGTTGGAGAATAAACCGATTATTGCACTTTTGGCAGGAAGCAGAAAACAGGAGATAAAAGATAACTTGCCGGATATGTTGAAGGCGGCTTCTGCTTTCCCTGACTACCAACTTGTTCTGGCTGGCGCTCCTTCCATTGCTCCTGAATATTACGAACAGCATATAGGAGAGTCGAAGGTGAAAATTATTTTCGGTCAGACTTATCGTCTGATGCAACACGCGGATGCGGCTTTGGTTACTTCGGGGACGGCTACCCTTGAGGCAGCGTTGTTCCGCATTCCGCAGGTAGTTTGTTATCACACTCCGATTGGAAAAGTGATTTCGTTCTTGAGGCGTCATATTCTGACGGTGAAGTTCATTTCTTTGGTCAATCTGATTGCGGACCGTGAGGTTGTGAAGGAATTGGTGGCTGATACGATGACAGTGAAGAATATGCAGAGTGAACTGGAAAAGATTCTTGAAGATGACAAGTGCAGGAGTGAAATGCTGGCGGAATATGAGCGTATGGCTGAACGGCTAGGTCCGGCAGGCGCTCCTCGTCATGCGGCGCGCAAGATGTTGGAGCTGTTGAAAAAATAACTTTCTTTTTCTGAATAAACGTAAAGCCGATGCAATATTTGCACGGCTTTTTTATTTATAAGACAGAAGGTTGAAAAAGAAAGGATCTAACATGAAAAAATTTAAATGGCTTTTAGGAATTCTATTGTTGGCATTGGTGCCAATGTTGCAGTCATGTGACGATGACGACGATTATTATTCTATCGGAGATTTCAGTTGGGACTGGGCGACCGTACGTACAACCGGTGGCGGCGGTTATTTCCTGGAGGGTGACCGTTGGGGAATCATTGATCCGGTCAGCTCTTCCATTCCTTGGTACAGACCGGTAGATGGTGAACGGGTGGTTGCATTCTTTAATCCTTTGGCTGATATGAAAGACGAGAAGGGCGTTCAGGTAAAAATGGAAGGCATTCAGGATGTCTTGACTAAAGGGGTGGAAGAAATGAAAACTACGGAAGAAGAAGAGGAATTTGGAAATGATCCGATTGTGATTTATCAAGGTGATATGTGGCTAGGGGGAAAATACCTGAATGTTATTTTCCATCAGAACCTGCCTCGTTCGACGAAACATCGTATCAGCCTTGTTCAGAATCTGATGGATACGACTGAACCCGGTGAACCTGGTGACCCATCAGCACCGGAGACGGTAAATGTTGCTAAAGACGGTTATGTTCATCTGGAGTTGCGTTATAATACGTATGATGATGTGACCGGTTATTGGGGATGGGGACGGGTTTCCTATAATCTGGAAGATTTCTATCCGACAGAAGAGGATGGTGAAACTACGATGAAAGGTTTTAAAGTTACTATAAATTCAAAAGAAAATGGAGAAGGAAGAGTGATCGTTCTTGATTTCGACCATCCGGTAGGAGTGCCGGAAAAGGCGAAGGATGTGCATTCCACTTCTTCAATCCGATAACCTCTAACTATGATTCGCTGTATGTGAAAAAGGTCGGGATCACTTCCTATGAAGTTCCCGACCTTTTCTTTTTATGATGTTGGTTTGTTTGATAATCCGATAAAGTGATTGGATTAGAACCAGGTTAGTGCATACAAATAAACGACCGCTGCCGGGATAGCCATTAAAGAACTGTCAAAACGGTCGAGCATTCCTCCGTGTCCCGGAAGAATAGTTCCCGAATCTTTAACGTGCAACTGACGTTTCAGCAGTGATTCTGTCAAATCCCCCCATGTGCCGAATATAACTACGACTAAAGCTAGCCCTGCCCATTCCGGCATGGACATCACTGGGAAATAATGAGCAAGTATGAAGGCTACTCCGATCGCTACTACTCCGCCGCCGATAGAACCTTCCCATGATTTTTTAGGAGAGATACGCTCGAACAATCTGTGCTTTCCGATAAGCGAACCGATGCAATAAGCACCTGTGTCATTCAGCCAAAGGAAAATAAAGATAGATAGTGGTAGAATAGGGTTATAACTTATGCTGCTGTATTCCGGATCGTTGTGGAAAGCTAATACATTCAGTAAAGCGAATGGAAGTCCGATGTAGAGTTGGCTGAGCATGGAATAAGCCCAATTAAGCACGGGATTCTCTTTCTTCAGATACAGCTCGCTGATTATCATATACAGCAATAGCAGTACGTAGGGGATAAAGATTTTGGAATCAGCCGCGTCAATACAGAATCCCATGATGGCAAGAAACAGATAAGCGCCGCCCAGCATATTGATAGCCTTGTTTATCTGAACCCCTTCCGCACGCATATTAACCAGTTGTCCGAACTCATAAATGGCGAGTGCGCTAATGGCGGTAAATAAGATGCCGAAGCTAAATGCGCCATAGAGGATGCATCCTACCAAAATAGCAACAAAGAGTACACCTGTGATGGCTCGTTTTATAAAATTGTTCACAATCAGCTCGTTTTTTAATTGATTAAACAGTGGCTTATTTTTCTTTATCGGTAGTCGGTTCCGTAGATGTATTTTTCTCTACAGTGACTTTAGAACCTTCTATGGTAACTTTTCTTTCCGCAGCTTTTTCTTCCGCAGAATTCTTGGCTTCCTCTTCTTTTATCTCTTTTTCTTCCCCTTTCAGCTTTTCAGCAAGTTGCTTTTCTGCTTTAGCCGCATCCTGGCTTTCTTTGGCTGCCATGATTTCTTCTGAACGGGAAGCCCAAGGACGCTTTCCGAAAATACGCTCAACGTCTTCCGCAAAGATCACTTCTTTGTTAATCAGTAATTGTGCCAATTGATTGTGACCTTCCTGATGTTCAGACAGGATCTTTTTGGCACGTTCATACTGTTCGTTGACCATCTTTTTTACTTCTTCGTCGATAAGCTCGGCTGTTTTCTCGCTATATGGACGGTTGAAGGAGTATTCTTCGTTGTTGTAATAACATAAGTTAGGCAGCTTATCACTCATTCCTAAATAAGCAATCATACCGTATGCCTGTTTCGTAACTCTTTCCAGATCGTTCATTGCACCGGTAGAGATACGGCCGATAAATAAATCTTCGGCTGCACGTCCTCCCAGCGTAGCACACATTTCATCGAGCATTTGTTCTTTTGTTGTGATCTGACGCTCTTCCGGCAAATACCAGGCTGCTCCCAATGCACGTCCACGAGGAACAATTGTCACTTTGATTAGAGGGTTGGCGTATTCCAGCAACCAGGATATGGACGCGTGTCCCGCTTCGTGCAAGGCGATAGAACGTCTTTCGGCTTCTGTAGTAATCTTGGTTTTCTTTTCCAGCCCACCGATGATACGGTCTACTGCATCCAAGAAGTCTTGTTTGCCAACGAATTTCTTTCCGTGACGGGCAGCGATCAATGCCGCTTCGTTGCAGACATTGGCAATGTCGGCGCCGGAGAATCCCGGAGTCTGGCGAGCCAGCAAGTCTACATCTACCGTGTCATCTATCTTGATCGGGCGCAAGTGTACGCCAAATACTTCTTTACGTTCATTCAGGTCGGGCAGATCTACGTGTATCTGGCGGTCGAAACGCCCTGCACGGAGCAAGGCTTTGTCCAATACGTCTACCCGATTGGTAGCGGCAAGAATAATCACACCACTGTTGGAACCGAAGCCATCCATTTCCGTAAGCAACTGGTTCAAGGTGTTTTCGCGCTCGTCGTTTCCTCCCATTGCGGGATTTTTACCACGTGCGCGTCCCACTGCATCGATTTCGTCAATAAAGACAATACAGGGAGCTTTCTCTTTTGCCTGTTTGAACAAGTCGCGGACGCGGGATGCACCTACACCTACGAACATTTCCACAAAATCCGATCCGGCAAGAGAGAAGAAGGGTACGTTCGCTTCACCGGCAACCGCTTTGGCAAGCAATGTCTTTCCTGTTCCCGGAGGGCCTACTAACAAAGCTCCTTTAGGTATTTTACCTCCCAGATCCGTGTATTTCTGCGGTTCTTTCAGAAACTCGACAATCTCTTCCACTTCCTGCTTGGCTTCCGCCAGACCGGCTACATCCTTGAAGGTGACTTTGATGGCTCCTCCTTTTTCAAAAAGTTGGGCTTTTGATTTCCCTACGTTGAATACGCCACCGGGACCTCCACTTCCACCACCGCTCATACGGCGCATGAAAAATATCCATAGTGCTACTAGCAGAACAAGCGGAAGGATCTGAATCAAGATAGCGGGAAATATGTCCGACTTAGGAGGGTAATCCGATGTTCCGTCGAAATGACCGGCTTCTTTTTCCGTTTGCAGGAATTCTTCCAACTTATCGGTAGACGGTGTCCGGCTGGTAATGACGGGGTTACGTCCCACCTTTGTGGAGTCTGCTCCGAATACAGCGCCAACAGCAGTGGGTTTCAGATAAGCTTCGATTGACTTATCTTCATAACCCAATACTTTGCTGACATATCCATTTCTTACGTAGTCCTGAAACTCGCTGTAAGTAACGTTTTTACTTCCGACACCCTTTGAATCACTGCCCCACCAGAGGCCGAGAAGCATTAGGGCAATAATCATATACATCCAATTCAAATTGAACTTTGGCAAGTTAACCTTATTGTTAGGTTTGTTGCTGTTATTATTGTTATTGCTATTCTTATTGTCCATAATCGTAATTTAGTCTAAATCGGGGATTTGAGTAAGTTTGGCATCAGCCCAAAGGTGTTCAAGATTATAAAAGGCTCTTGCTTCCGGTAAAAATACATGTACCAATACATCTGCATAATCCATAGCTACCCATTCGGCATTCCGGAGTCCGTCTACTGCAAAAGGCTTGCTGTCAGCACCCTTTCGTGCGGATTCTTTGATTGAGTCTACAATAGCACTTACTTGGCTGGGAGAGTTCCCCTGACAGATAACGAAATATTTACAGATGGTATCTTCTATTTTGGTTAGATCGGCAATAACGATATTCTTACCTTTTTTTTCTTGAATTCCCTCTTTTATTTTCTCGATTAATACTTTAGTATCGTTCATTCTTACATTTGATATTAATAATTCATGTTCTCTTTTGGTTTATAACAAAAAAGGCTCACCCTTTGTTTCTGATTATAAACGTGATATTTTTGACAAATATACGCTGATTTATTGGATACAAGAAAGTTATACTTCAATTTTTGTGTTTTTTAGTGGAGATAGTTGCTTAGGGAAAACTAATTTGAGGATTTTTGCAAAAAAAATAGCTGAAATGTTTTGATTTCCCAATTTATTTGTATCTTTGCACCCGCAAACGAAAATCATTGGGCTATGGTGTAATGGTAACACTACAGATTCTGGTCCTGTCATTCCTGGTTCGAATCCAGGTAGCCCAACAAATCACCAGCTTTTTACTGACAAAAACCCGCTAAAATGCAATTTTAGCGGGTTTTTGTGCATTTGACAAATGCCATCCGAAAAAAGTTGACGCTAATTCGGTGGTTAATTAGGTGATACGGATGCTCTTTTTTGATATTTGAAATTCGATTCGGCTGAAAATAAGAGGGTGTCATAATGAATGATAAAATGCAGATTAACGGTAAATTATCACAGAAGATTCTATGCGTTAATAATATTTTATAGAATTCTTTTGCGATAATTTACCGTTAATCTGCATTCTGATACACTACTTTCCTGTATCTTCTCAAATCAGCGAGCGGATCATTCTTCAGTTTTTATTGATTCGTCAATTACCTTGATTTTCTGTAAAACCAAGTCCAGATCTGCTTTTAATTTGTCTACCTTGCGATTCAATTCAGTTAACAGGCTACTACCTTTCTTTGAAGTGGAAGTCAAGAAGCCCAGATTGTTCTCATATGTCTGTAGTTCGTTCTTCATATTCTCATAAGCACGTACCAGCTTTTCTCGTTCTCTGTATAAAGATTGCGGGCCACTTCCTTGAATATTGCTGATGTTAGAACGGAAATTACTTAGCTTCTTATTGGAAGTGTTGATGTTGAAACGATCAAACAATTGGTCAATCAAGCTGTGGTATTGCTTGTAAAGTTTATCTTTCTCTTTGAATGGCACATGACCGATAGAGTTCCATTCTTTCATTAACTCCCGAACAAGTGTACTGGCTTCTTCCATATCCATGTTTTCTTCGATGGCAGACAACTTTTCGATCAATGCTTTCTTTTTCTCCATGTTCTCTACTTCCACAGAACGTTGTGAAGAAGTAGCTTTGTTTTTCTGGTCGAAGAAATAGTCGCAAGCGGAAATGAAACGTTTCCATACTGCATCCGAATGTTTCTTGGCTACCGGCCCGATAGTTTTCCACTCTTTTTGAAGTTTGGTGAGAGCGTCGGCAGTAGCTTTCCAGTCAGTGCTGTCTTTCAAGGCTTCCGCTTTCTCACACAGTGCTTTTTTCTTTTCCAGATTTTCGTTCATTCCTTCTTTCAAGCTCTTGAAGAATTCTCCTTTTTTCTTGAAGAAGTCATCACACGCATGACGGAAACGTTCGAATATCTTCATATTCATCTTTTGAGGTGCAAAACCGATTGTTTTCCATTTGTTTTGCAATGCAATTACTTCCTGAGTCTTGTTTTCCCAAGCAGAGAATGTTTTCAGTTCATTATATTCTATCGCTTCTACGATTTCGCAGATAACGGTTTTTTGGTCTAGATTGTGCTGTTCTGTTTCCTTCAGTGCTTCAAAATGTTGCTGATGGCGACGGTTGACGGCTGTAGAAGCCGCCTTGAAGCGGTTCCATATTTCATCACGCAACTCTTTGGCTACCGGACCCGTATCACGGAATTCCTGATGCAATTTTTGGAGTTGGTGGAAAGCGGAAACAACATCTTCTTCGTCAGCCAACTTTTCGGCAGCTTCGCAAAGGTGAGTCTTGATTTCCAAGTTCTTCTTGAAGTCATATTCGCGGAATTCGTTGTTCAGCTTCAATAAGTCGTAGAACTTCTCTACATATAATTGATAATTCTTCCACAGTTCATTTACTTTGCCTTGCGGAACCAGCTTTGTCTCATTCCACTGCTGTTGCAGCTTTTTGAATTCGGTGTAAGATTTATTGGCGTCATCTCCGGATTCTACTAATTCCTTCAGTTCTTCGATGATGGAAAGTTTGACTTGTAGGTTTTCTTCTTTTTGTCGTTCTAACTCGGCAGCCATTTTGCTTCGCTTTTCTTTGATAACTCCCATCAGACGTTTGAATTCTTCTTCTTCCGGGTCTTCTTGCGGAACAAAATCCTCAATGGCTCCACCGTTATCTGTGAACTCCTTTTTAGCAGCTTCCAGTTCGACGTTATGTAACTTGTAGAATGATTGTTTCAGATTATCGATATCCTGCTTGTTCGCATTTTCTGCATTCTGTGCAAGCTCCTTTAATAGGTTTAATACATCTTCCTTTGTAGCAGGTTTAGGAGCTGCTTCAGTTTGAACTTCGGCAGTAACTTCTTCAGTTGGAGTCTCTGTTATAGCTTCAGAAACCTCGACTGTTTTTTTTTCTTCTTCTAATTCCCCTTGGTTCAAAGGTTGATTAGTGTCATGAGCGTCCATCATTGTATATTAGTTTTGGGTCACAAATTAATGAAATAAAACGATTACTTCATACTATTTTGCTTATTTTTTTTTGTTTAGCCTGTTTTTATGATAATAAAACCGTAATTCCCATGTACAACATCATGCCGATAATGTCATTTGTGATGGCAATAAAGGGTCCCGTTGCAATGGCGGGATCTATTTTTAGCTTTTCGAGCGTCATTGGCACGAGTGTTCCAAAAATAGAAGCGAACATCACTACGGCAAACAGACTGATGGATACGGAATACGTAACCGTAGCCGTTGCGCCGAAGCGGATGAAATTATATGTATATACCAATAAAGAGATGATTGTAGCATTGATTAACGCCACTACCGCTTCTTTGGTCACTTGCTTGAATGTGTTTTTAGCATCCAGCGAGCTGTTTGCCAGCCCTTGCACGATGATAGCCGAAGATTGTGTTCCGACATTTCCACCTGTACCACCGATAAGCGGGATATAGAGTGCCATTTCAGGATGGGCGGCAAAGGTTGAATCGAAGTTACCCAGAATCATGGAGTTTCCGATACCACCGAGCATACCGATCAATAACCAGGGGAGACGGGCAGTAGTCTGCTTGAGTACGTTGTCGTCGGTTTCTACGTCTTGCGAAAGACCGGAAGCCAATTGGTAATCACGTTCCGACTGTTCACGAACCTCATCCATGACGTCGTCGACAGTGATTTGTCCTACGAGCCGCCCGATGCTGTCGATAACGGGAATAGCCACCAAGTCATACTTCTCAATCGCTTGTACCACTTCGTCGATAGGAGTGTCTACGTGCACGGAAATCGGATCTTTCTGCATCACATGCTTTACTTTGGACACGGATGGAGAAGTAATCATTTTCTTGAGTGGGAAGATACCACGCAAACGTTCGTCGTCGTCGATGACATATACATAATAGATCTCATCCAGCTCCTCCGCTTGTTGTCGCATCTCTTTCAGACACTCGGGCATACTCCAGTTCTCGTTGACAAGTACCATTTCCGTACCCATCAAACCGCCGGCGGTATTTTCATCGTATTTCAACAAGTCGACAATATCTCCTGCCTGTTCGATGTCTTCGATATGCGAAAGAACTTCTTCCTGCTTGTCCTCGTCAAGTTCACGCATCAGGTCTACGGCGTCATCCGTATCCATATAGTCGACAAAGCGTTTGGCGATAGTCTCCGAAGGAAGCATTTCGAGAAGCTCTTTACGTGCATCCTCGTCCATTTCGACCAGCACGTCGGCGGCCGTTTCGTTATCGAGCAAGCGATAAATGAATCTGGCTCCTTCCGCATTCAAGTCATTGCATAACTCAGCGATGTCGGCCGGATGAAGGTCGATGAGGAGTTCTTTTACCTTATCAGCGTCTTTCTGCTCTATAAGGTGTTTTACGGTGTCAATGTATTCCTCGTTCATTGTTGTTTCAGTGCTTCTTCCACTTTATTGGTCAAGTCGATAAATTCTTCTACCGATAGTTGTTCCGGACGTTTATTGAATAATGAGTCCTCTGTCAACGGACAATCTTTGCCTAAGATCGGTTTGATGGAATTGCGCAAAGTCTTGCGCCGTTGGTTGAAGGTGGTTTTCACCACCTGCTTGAATAACTTCTCGTCGCATCCCAGCTCTTGGACTTCGTTGCGCGTCATACGGATAACGGCACTTTTGACTTTGGGAGGCGGGTTGAATACGTGTTCGCTGACAGTAAACAGATATTCCACCTTGTACCACGCTTGAATCAATACGCTGAGAATACCGTATGTTTTGCTTCCCGGTCCGGCGGCAATACGTTCGGCAACCTCTTTCTGGATCATACCTGTGCAACAAGGAATGATATCCTTATTATCCAACATCTTGAAAAAGATTTGGCTGGAGATATTATACGGGTAATTACCGGTCAGAACGAAAGGTTTCCCATCAAACAACCGGTGAAGATTCATCTTCAGGAAATCGTCTTCAATAATATGGTCTTCCAGTGACGGATAGGCTTCGCGGAGATAAGCAACCGATTCATAGTCAACTTCTACGACTTTTACCAGCCGGTCTTTCTTCACCAGAAATTGAGTCAGTACGCCCATACCCGGTCCTACCTCTAAAATGGGCAGTTCGGGAAAGGTGTCGACCGTATCGGCAATATCCTGAGCTACTTTCAAATCTTTCAGAAAGTGCTGTCCGAGAAACTTTTTAGGCTTTACTAATTTCATTTACCAACTAAATAATTACTTTTGCAGTCGACAAAGGTAATTCTTTTAAATGAAGAACGTGCCACTAATTAAAAATAAATGATATGCCAGTGCAGCTAATGAAGAATTAAGGATGAAGAAACTGTTAAAAAAGACGCTGAAACTGATATTACCGATTGTTTTGGGCGGCTTTATTTTATTCTGGGTGTATCGCGACTTTGATTTTGCAGAGGCGGGCGATGTGTTGAAGCATGGTACAAATTGGTGGTGGATGCTTTTCTCGCTGTTGTTCGGAATATTTGCGCAAGTGTTTCGTGGCTGGCGGTGGCGGCAGACGTTGGAGCCTTTGGATGCGTTTCCTAAAAGAAGAGATTGTGTGAACGCCATTTTTGTTTCTTATGCTGCCAGTCTGGTCGTTCCCCGTATCGGAGAAGTGAGCCGTTGCGGAATATTGGCAAAATACGATGATGTGTCGTTTGCCAAATCATTGGGAACAGTCGTGACGGAACGGTTGGTCGATACGTTGACCATTCTCCTGATAACAGGAATTACCGTCTTGCTGCAAATGCCGATATTTGTCACTTTTCTTCAACAGACCGGAACGAAGATACCTTCCATGATGCATCTGTTGACGTCCGTATGGTTTTATATTGTCTTGTTCTGTTTCATCGGAGTGGCGATGTTACTTTATTATTTACGAAAGACATTATTCTTTTATGAACGGGTAAAAGGTTTTGTCTTGAACATCTGGGAGGGAATTATGTCCTTGCGTGGAGTGCGCAATATTCCTTTATTTATATTTTATACATTAGCTATTTGGGCTTGTTACTTTTTCCACTTTTATTTCACGTTCTATTGCTTTGCTTTCACTGCGCATTTAGGCATGATGGCGGCTTTGGTCATGTTTGTTGGCGGCACATTCGCAGTGATTGTACCCACCCCCAACGGAGCGGGTCCATGGCACTTTGCCGTTATTTCTATGATGATGCTTTATGGAGTAAATGTGACAAATGCCGGAATATTTGCCTTAATTGTGCACGGTATTCAAACCTTTTTAGTAGTTTTGTTGGGTATATATGGTTTGGCGGCATTGCCGTTCACCAACAGACAGCGAAAGTAATCACTTAATAAAATAGATTTGTTATGAGTACTATTCTTTCTTTAGCTCCACAAAACGTATGGAAGCATTTTTATTCGTTGACTCAGATTCCCCGTCCGTCAGGGCATATGGAAAAAGTGACTGAATTTCTGATAAACTTTGGAAAAGGCTTAGGACTGGAATCTTTTGTAGACGAAGCAGGCAACGTGATTATACGTAAGTCGGCAACTCCGGGTATGGAAAATCGCAAAGGCGTGATTCTTCAGGCGCACATGGATATGGTTCCCCAGAAGAACAACGATACTGTACACGATTTTGAAAAAGATCCGATTGAAACTTATATAGACGGTGACTGGGTAAAAGCGAAAGGTACAACTTTGGGTGCGGACAACGGACTGGGGGTAGCTGCTATCATGGCCGTGCTGGAAGCAAAAGATTTGAAACACGGTCCTTTGGAAGCTCTGATCACTAAGGATGAAGAGACCGGGATGTATGGTGCGTTCGGTCTGAAACCGGGTACGGTGAATGGGGAAATCCTGTTGAATCTGGATTCGGAAGATGAAGGTGAATTGTATATCGGTTGTGCCGGAGGTATGGATGTCATTGCTACTCTGGAATATAAAGAGGTGGCTCCGGAAGAAGGAGATATTGCAGTGAAAGTAACATTGAAAGGATTGCGCGGCGGACATTCGGGACTGGAAATCAATGAAGGACGTGCCAATGCGAATAAATTGCTGGTTCGTTTTATTCGTGAAGCCGTTGCCAACTATGAAGCTCGCTTGGCAAGTTGGGAAGGCGGTAATATGCGTAATGCTATCCCGCGTGAAGCGCATGCGGTAATTACAATTCCTGCCGAAAATGAAAAAGAGCTGTTGGGCTTGGTGAAATATTGCGAAGACCTGTTCAATGAAGAATATTCGGCTGTCGAGACTCCGATCAGTTTCACGGCGGAACGTGTGGAACTTCCGGCTGGTGAAGTTCCGGAAGAGATTCAGGACAACCTGATTGATGCGATTTTTGCTTGTCAGAATGGGGTGACACGTATGATTCCTACTGTTCCGGACACGGTAGAGACATCCTCCAATCTTGCCATAATAACGATTGGCGAAGGCAAAGCGGCTATTAAGATTTTGGCTCGCAGTTCAAGCGACAGCATGAAGGAATATCTGACTACCAGTCTCGAATCTTGTTTCTCTATGGCAGGGATGAAGGTGGAGATGACAGGCGGTTACTCCGGTTGGCAGCCGAATGTCGATTCTCCGATTCTGAAAGCGATGAAAGCGTCCTATAAGCAGCAGTTTGGAGTAGAACCGGCAGTGAAAGTAATCCATGCAGGTTTGGAATGTGGCATTATCGGTGCTATTATTCCAGGATTGGATATGATTTCTTTCGGCCCGACCTTGCGTTCACCGCATTCACCGGATGAAAAAGCGCTGATTCCCACTGTGCAGAAGTTCTATGACTTTCTGGTGGCTACCTTAGAGCAGACTCCGATTAAATAAGAGCGTACCTATACCTATTATATATAGGTAGATATAATTTAGCAAAAGGCACGGATGAAATGTCATCTGTGCCTTTTTGTCTTATTAACTGCCACTCTGTTACAATTGCCTTTCATAACAAATAAATTAATTGACGCAAGTCAAGAAATATGCTATAAAACATAAATTTATCTCTTTTGGGGGTACAACGTATAAACAAAGGCCGTATTTTTGTGTTGTAAAACATGTAATTAGGAGGATAACAAAATGAAAAGGTTAAAAAGATTGTTTAGAAAGATCGGTGAAGCCGATGTACATGTTTGGGGATATTCGACAATTAATGCAACCCCTAACAAGTAAGTTTTAGTTTTCAGGAATTAGTAATTTAAAAGATTTAAGATTATGGCAAAGAAAATGAGTTCTTTAGTAAGAAAAATCCTCAGTGAAGTAGGTCGTAACGAAATGCTGTCATGGGGGTATAGAATTGAGAAATGAGAACGAGTACATTAACTAAGTTTAGAGTGGGGATACGTTATTGAAAACGATATCCCCACTTTGTTTATATTCTGTAAGGTCGGTTATCCGTTCTGTATATCTTTGAATTACAGTAAGGATGAAAGCAAAATTTAAGCTAAAAAGTACAAATCTTTAAACTTTATTTCTTTACTTTGTTGTTTAAGCAAAGATATCTATCAAACTTAAACTGGAGAGATTATGAAAGTAAGGCAGATTTGTATGATGGTGCTGCTTGGACTGGGAGTGATTCCGGCAATGCAAGCACAGACTTTCGACAAATTATGGAAAGAAGTGGAGCAGGCGGAGAAAAAGAGCTTGCCTAAGACAGTGATAAAACTGACTGATGAAATTTATCAGAAAGGAGAGAAAGAAAGGAATTCCGCACAAATGCTGAAAGCATATATGTGGCGGATGAAAACTCAGGATATATTGACACCGGATAGCTTTTATGTCGGTTTAAGAGACTTGGAGCAATGGGCGAAGCAGACAGAACAGCCGATGGATCGCGCCATATTACACTCTTTGATAGCGGAATTCTATGCCAATTATGCCGCCGACAACCAGTGGCAACTCCGGCAAAGAACCGAGATTGTAGGTGAGACTCCGTCCGCAGATATACGCGAATGGACGGCGAATATGTTTGTAGAGAAAGTGCGGACTAATGTAAAGGAAGCTTTGGCGGATTCTCTCTTATTGCTCAAGACTTCTTCACTCAATTACATTCCTTTTGTGGAGCTGGGCGAAACCAGCGAATATTATCATCACGATATGTACCATCTGCTGGCTTCCCGTGCCATTAGGGCTCTGAATCAGATTGAAAGACTCGAACGCGGCAGTTTCAATGGTATCACAGCTTCTCCTGTGAAACAGGATATTATCAATATATATGAGCGTATGACTGACGCTTATGAGACGGCCGGGCTTAAAGAGGGGTATGTATTGACCATGCTTCAATATCTGGAATGGAAACGTGGCAATGATAACAAATTGCAGCCTGTCCAACTAAAAAAAGGATTGGGCGAATGGACGGCAGACACATATAATGCCGCTTTGGACGAGCTTAAAAGGCAGTTCAAATCAGAGCCGATATGTGCGGAAGTCTATTTGGCACAAGTCCGCTATGCTGTTGAGAAGATGCAGCAAGTCAACGCTTTGCAACTTTGTGATGAGGCGATCCGTCTTTATCCGGGTTATCGCAGGATAAATGCGCTGAAGAATCTCCGTGAAGAGATTTTAGCGCCTTTCTTGAATGTCAGTGCAGTGAGCCAGGCCTTTCCGAATGAAGAAATCAAGTTGAATGTGGGACATAAAAATCTGGATGGCTTTACTGTGCGGCTGTATCAGGCGAAGAAACTGGTTAAAGAACAACATTATTCCGTTCTTCGTCCGAAAGATTATCGGGCAAAGGATACTGTATTTACATTCAAAGCTCCGGATTTGGGAACTTACGTGATGCGTATTATTCCGGATATTCGTGCCAAGAGGGATAGCGAAAGCAAGTTTAACGTGACGCGTTTTAAAGTATTGACTTGCCGTCTGCCCGAAAACCAATACGAGGTGGTGACTCTGGACGGACAGACCGGACATCCCATTCCCAATGCGAAAGTTACACTATACAGTAGTGACGAGAAAGTGTTGCAAGAGTTTACGACCGATAAAGAGGGGAAAGTGGTATTCCTCAGGAATACCAAGTATCGGTATCTGAAAGCCTCGAAAGGCACGGATACGGCTATGCCGAAACAAGGAATTTATGGCGGAAGTTATGGATACTATGGCAATAAAGATAAAGCTGTTGAGGAAATGACGTTGTTGACCGACCGTTCTCTGTATCGTCCGGGACAGACTGTGTATGTGAAAGGTATTGCATTTGCCCAGAAATCGGACACAGCTGATGTGATTCCGAACAAAGCCTATACAGTGACTTTGTACGATGCGAACTATCAGGAAGTGGGACGGAAATCTGTACGTACCAATGAATTCGGTTCGTTTGCGACTGATTTTGCTTTGCCTTCCGCTTGTCTGAACGGAGTCTTTTCTTTAACGGCGGGAGAGGGTGGAACGACTGTTCGTGTAGAAGATTATAAACGTCCGACATTTGATATAACTTTTGAAAAGCAGACGGAAAGCTACAAGCTTGGAGATGAAGTGCAGGTGAAAGGTAAGATTCAATCTTATAGCGGTGTGTCGCTTCAGGATCTTCCGGTGAAATATACGGTAAAACGTTCTGCATATAACCTCTGGAGAATTTCGGGGGCTGTGCAGATTGCTTCCGGAGAGGTGACTGCCAATGAGAATGGAGAATTTACGATACCCGTCCGTCTGGAGGAAAGTGACGAGTATAAGAATAATGATAGAGTATATTACCGTTATTCCATCGAAGCTACTGTTACCAATGTGGCAGGTGAAACGCAATCTTCTACAGATGTGATTCCGGCGGGTAACCGTTCGTTGGTTCTACAGATGGAGTTGGACAAGAAGACATGCAAAGACCGGCCGTTTGATATTGTGTTTAAAGCTCAGAACCTGAACGAACAGCCTGTGGAGGTGAATGGCAATTACTATCTGTATCCCCTCGAAGAGACAAACGTGAAAGAGAGTAGCCTGAAAGAAACCGGCTTTAAGAAGGCAAGTGAGAATCCCGTTGCAACAGGAACATTTACTTCTAATAAGGAAATGACGCTTGACTGGAAGAATCTTCCATCGGGAACTTATATGTTGAAAGCGGTAGCGAAAGACAGTCAGGGAAAAGAAGTGGAGACGGAGGCTCAGACGATCCTATTCTCTATCGGCGACAAGCGTCCGCCGGTGAAATCACCTACTTGGTTTTATGCGGAAAATACGGAGTTTGATGCAACCCGCCCGGCAGTATTCTGTTTCGGTACTTCAGAAAAGGACACTTATGTGATGATGAACGTCTTCTGTGGTGATAAACAACTGGAAAGTAAGGCGTTGAACTTGTCCGATACGATTGTGCGTTTTACCTATCCGTATCTGGAGAGCTATGGAGACGGTATTTTTGTGAACTTCTGTATGGTAAGAGACGGGCAGCTTTATCAGGAACAGGTCTCCGTAGAGAAACGCTTGGCGGATAAGACGTTGACGATGAAGTGGGAGGTGTTCCGTGACAAATTGCGTCCCGGACAGAAAGAAGAGTGGAAATTGACGATTAAGACACCGCAGGGGCAGGCCGCTGATGCGGAAATGCTGGCTACGATGTATGATGCGTCATTAGATAAAATTTGGAATCGCCGACAGGATTTCCGGCTTTACTATAATCGGATACTTCCTAATTTCCGTTGGATGAATGGCTATTTGGGAAACAACTCATTCAATTACTGGTGGAACAATAAGACGCTGAAAGTGCCGGTGCTGGCGTATGACTATTTCGTAATGCCGTCAAGGATCGGAAATGTGTTCTTTGAATCCGAAATATTGGCCGATGGAGTGATGATTAGAGGGGGGGGAGTGCAGAAGAAAGCAGCAATGACGGGCAGTGTTGCAAGCCGGAGCAATGTGGTGGAAGTGAAATATGTGCCTGCCTTAGTCTCTGAGGCTACTGATGCGGAATTTGAAGAAGAAACCCTTCCTGATGCGCCCGCCGACTTGCGTACAAACCTTGCCGAAACAGCTTTCTTCTATCCGCAGCTTCGTACGAATGAACAGGGAGAAATATCCTTCTCTTTCACTATGCCCGAAAGTCTGACACGTTGGAACTTTCGTGGATATTCCCATACCAAAGGAATGCTGACGGGAACGTTGGATGGTGAAGCTACCACGAGCAAGGAATTTATGTTGACTCCTAATCTCCCTCGCTTCGTCCGTGTAGGCGACAAGACGTCTATTGCCGCTTCTATTTCCAATATGACAGGCAAGCCGCAGGCAGGTACAGTCAGTATGATTCTTTTCGATCCGATGACGGAAAAAGTTGTCAGCACGCAGAAACAGAAATTCTCGGTAGCTGCCGGAAAGACAATCGGAGTGAATTTCAGATTTACCGTGAATGATAAATACGAGATACTGGGTTGTCGGATGATAGCCGATAGCGGTACGTTCAGTGACGGTGAGCAACAACTTCTTCCGGTGCTGAGCAATAAGGAACATTTGGTAGAGACGCTTCCGATGCCTGTACGTGGAGAAGAAACCCGTACATTCTCACTCGACAGCTTGTTCAATCAGCATAGTAAAACGGCGACCGACCGCAAACTGACTATTGAGTTTACGGGAAATCCGGCTTGGTATGCCATTCAGGCACTGCCTTCGCTAAGCCTCCCAGTGAATAATAATGCTATTTCGTGGGCTACAGCCTATTATGCAAATACATTGGCTTCTTACATTGTGAACAGCCAGCCGCGCATTAAGGCAGTTTTCGATAGTTGGAAACTTCAAGGCGGTACGAAAGAAACCTTCTTGAGTGATTTGCAAAAGAACCAGGAAGTGAAGAACATTCTGTTGTCCGAATCACCGTGGGTACTCGAAGCCAAGACGGAAGAACAGCAGAAAGAACGTATCGCTACGCTGTTCGACCTGAATAATATCCGCAGCAATAACATTGCGGCTTTGGCCAGATTGCAGGAATTGCAGAATTCCGACGGTGCTTGGTCATGGTTTAAGGGAATGAACGGCAGTCGTTATGTAACGGCTTATATTGCCGAACTGAATGCCCGCCTTGCGCTACTGACAGGTGCGCCATTGAGTGGAACCGCCCTTGACTTGCAGGCTAAGGCATTAACTTATCTTCATCAGTCGGCTTTAGAAGAATACAAGAATATACTGAAAGCGCAGAAAAAGGGAGTGAAACAGACAGGAGTTTCAAGCGGTATTCTGCAATATCTGTATATTGTCGCGATTTCCGGTGAACAGGTTCCTGCGGCAAGTAAGATTGCTTATGCTTATTATCTGTCTAAAGTGGGAGAGTTGCTTACCTCTTCTTCGATGGAAACGAAAGCGATTGCAGCCATTGTACTTGATAAAGCCGGGCGTAAGAAAGAAGCCCAAGAGTTTGTCGCTTCCTTGAAGGAACATCTGACGAAAACGGATGAGCAAGGAATGTTCTTTGCCTTCAACGAGAATCCGTATGCTTGGGGAGGTATGAAGTTGCAAGCCCATGTAGATGTGATGGAAGCATTGGAACTGATTGGCGGAAACGGAAACCGGGAAACAATCGAAGAAATGAAACTCTGGCTGTTAAAGCAAAAACAGACGCAGCAGTGGAGTTCTCCGGTAGCTACGGCGGATGCTGTGTATGCCCTGTTGATGAAAGGCGCCAATCTGCTCGATAATCAAGGGGACGTACGTATTGTGATTGCCAACGAGGTACTGGAAACGGTATCTCCGAGTAAGACAACCGTTCCGGGATTGGGTTATATCAAACGTTCGTTCACACAGAAAAATGTGGTAGACGCCCGTAAGATTGAAGTGGAAAAAAGGAATCCGGGTATCGCTTGGGGAGCTGTTTACGCTGAATACGATTCTCCTATCAGTGATGTGAAACAACAGGGTGGTGCATTGAATGTAGAGAAGCAACTGTACGTAGAACGCATAGAGAACAACGTTGCACAATTGCAGCCTATTACTTCAAAGACCGTTCTCACAGTAGGTGATAAAGTTGTTTCCCGTCTGACCATTAGTGTAGACCGTACGATGGACTTTGTGCAGTTGAAAGACCAGCGTGGCGCCTGCTTCGAGCCTGTCGGCAGTATTTCCGGTTATCGCTGGAACAATGGATTCGGCTATTATGTAGACATTAAAGACGCCTCTACCAACTTCTTCTTCGACCATTTGGGTAAAGGCGTCTACGTACTGGAATACGGCTACCGTGTGAGCCGTGAAGGAACTTACGAAACAGGACTAGTCACTATTCAGTGTGCATACGCTCCCGAATACGTTTCACATTCCGCATCAATGACAATTATTATTGAATAACCAAAAGCGAAGATTTTAGTTTGCAGACAAGGCATGACAGGCCTCGTCTGCATGTAAAGTCTTTTCCCAATCTGTGTTAATCTGTGTAATCTGTGGTGAGAAACTCATCTAAAAGTCCTACATTTGTGCACCAAAATAAAAAAGTATCGCATGAAACGTAGTTTGCTATTTATATTTTCTCTACTCACTGTCGCTTTGGCGGCCGTTGCCCAACCTCGCATCTCTTCCAATAAAGAGACACATAATTTCGGACAAATAGAATGGAAACGCCCGGTGACGGTGGAATATACAATTACCAATACCGGTAACCAGCCATTGGTGCTTACCAATGTCACTACCTCTTGCGCCTGTTCCGTAGCCGACTGGACCAAAGAACCGATTGCTCCCGGAGGAAAAGGAATTGTCAAAGCCTCCTTTGACGCCAAAGCTTTGGGACACTTTGAAAAAACAGTAGGAATATACAGCAATGCCACGCCCAGCCTGATTTATCTGAAATTTATCGGTGAAGTGGTGCAAGAGATAAAAGACTATACCAAGACTCATCCTTATGCAATAGGCAATATCCGTATCGATCGTGACGAATTTGCCTTCCCCGATGTGTATCATGGTCAGAAGCCCACGATGACTTTTAGCATTGCGAACCTATCTGACCGTCCGTACGAACCGGTGTTGATGCATCTGCCTCCTTACCTTAAAATGGAAGCGGAGCCTAAGGTTCTGCTGAAAGGTAAAAAAGGCACTGTGAAACTGACGTTGGATGCCAACCAGTTGAAAGACTACGGATTGACGCAGACATCCGTTTACCTTTCCCGTTTTTCCGGTGATAAGGTGAGCGAAGATAATGAAATACCGGTTTCGGCTATTCTTCTTCCCGACTTCTCGCGTATGACAGCGAATGATTCTTTGAATGCGCCTGCTATACGAATCTCGGAAACGGACATCGATCTTAGCGTGCCGTTGATAAAGAAGAAGAAAGCCAGTCATGATATCCTGATCGCTAATGCCGGAAAAACTCCATTGGTAATTAGTAAGTTGCAGGTATTCAACTCATCGGTCGGAGTCAGTTTGAAAAAAACGGTACTTCCTCCGGATGGAATGACGAAGTTGAAAGTGACTATTCGTAAGCGTGATGTGGGTAATAAGAAACACCACTTGCGTATCTTGATGATAACAAATGACCCGTTGCGCCCGAAAGTTGAAATCAATATCAAACGTTAAATCCTATCGCTATGGAACATCCTGAGAATAGTGAAGAATATAAGGGGCTTGTTGTCAATAAAGGCATTGAACAGCCCTCGTCGGTGAACCCTTATCTGAAACGGAAGCCTAAGAAACGCCAGCTCTCGGTGGCTGAGTTTGTGGACGGCATTACAAAAGGTGATGTTACTATACTAAGTCAGGCTGTGACGTTAGTTGAAAGTGTGAAACCCGAACATCAGTCCGTTGCCCAAGAGGTGATAGAGAAGTGTCTTCCCTATTCCGGCAATTCGATCCGGGTAGGTATCAGCGGTGTTCCCGGTGCAGGAAAGAGTACTTCGATTGATGTCTTCGGCCTGCACGTGCTCGAAAAAGGCGGTAAGTTGGCCGTGCTGGCAATTGACCCGAGTAGTGAGCGTAGCAAAGGAAGCATTTTGGGAGATAAAACCCGTATGGAACAGCTTTCCGTACATCCTAAATCATTTATCCGTCCCAGCCCGTCGGCCGGTTCATTGGGAGGAGTGGCACGTAAGACGCGTGAAACGATTATTCTTTGCGAGGCGGCCGGATTTGATAAAATCTTTGTGGAGACCGTGGGAGTGGGACAGAGCGAGACGGCTGTCCATTCGATGGTCGATTTCTTCCTGTTGATTCAGTTGGCGGGAACAGGAGATGAATTGCAAGGTATCAAGCGTGGCATTATGGAGATGGCGGACGGCATTGTGATTAATAAAGCCGACGGAGATAATCTGGAACGTGCCAAGCTGGCTGCCACTCAGTTCCGTAATGCGCTGCATCTGTTTCCTGCGCCCGAATCCGGATGGACACCAAAGGTTCTGACTTATTCCGGTTTTTACAATATAGGCGTTAAGGAAGTATGGGATATGGTTTATGAGTACATTTGCTTTGTAAAAGAAAATGGCTATTTTGAATATCGCCGTAACGAGCAGAGCAAATACTGGATGTATGAAAGTATCAATGAACAGCTTCGCGACAGTTTCTACCATAATCCGAAGATTGAAGCCATGCTTCAAAAGAAGGAACAACAAGTATTAAGTGGTAATCTTACTTCATTCATAGCCGCCAAAAGTTTGCTGGACACTTATTTTGAGGACTTAAAGATGTAGTTCACCACAGATTACAGTTCTTTTCCTATCTTTTCGAAGTCGGCTCTTGATTTGCTCTGTGTCACGATATATACTCCCAAGAACACGAGTGCGATAGCCAGTCCTTTCTGCCAGCCGAAGCTTCCTATCCCCATGATGATGGCAGCGATTGTAGCTACAATCGGCTGCATATAGTTATACATACTGACAACGGTGGGACGGAGTAGTTTCTGTGCGGTCATGATGCAGAGATAGGCAAGGAAACTGCCTCCCAATACTACGTAAAGAACCTCTATGATGGCGATTGTGGAGACTGCCCCCCATTGAATGATGGAAATGTCGTGATAAGAGAACGGTATGTAACACATCGAAGCGTAAACGAACATCCACTTATTGATAGTGACTGCCGAATATTGCTGGGATAATCCCTTGAATACGGTTAAGTAGATGGAGAAACTGATCTGTGCCACCAAACAAAGCAGGTCGCCGATTAAGCTTCCGTTTCCGTTGTTTCCCGCTTGGCTGCTCATAATGAGGATAAGCGCTCCCATAGCGCCGACGAAAATACCCAGTACCTTTTTATTGGTAATCGGTTCTTTCAGATAAATAGCCGCTACGATCATAGTGACAATCGGTAAAGTAGTGGTTACGATGGAAGCGTCGATGGGTGAAGTCATTGAAAGGCCGAAAATGAATACTCCCTGATTGAACACCAAAGCAAATAGTGAAGCGAAGAATATCTTCAGCATATCCTGATGATTCACGTGTTCCTGTTTGCAGAAAATGGAAAGTATCCAAAAAGCCGCCGCCGCTCCCACCATCCGAAAAGTGGTGACGGATATTGCGGAGAATTCCTGAAGCGCTGATTTACCGATAGGAGACATCAGCCCCCACATGACGTTTGCCGTAAGTGCAAACAGATGACCTTGCAGATTCTTGTTATTCTTCATAAGTGTGTATACGCCTTTTTAATTGTTACCTTTATTGAAAACTGCTGCAAAGGTAGCTAATTTGTCGTATGATTTGTTTATATTTGCCTTGAATAAAATTGAATATTATGGAACAACAGGCCAACTATATCCGTCGTATCGAAATTCATGGACTCTGGGAGCGTTTTAATATAGGATGGGATTTGCGTCCCGATGTGAATATCCTTTCCGGTATTAACGGAGTAGGAAAAACTACCATCTTGAACCGTTCGGTAGGATATCTTGAAGAACTCTCCGGTGAAATGAAAAGTGACGAGAAGAACGGTGTTCGTCTTTTCTTCGACAATCCTCAGGCGACCTATATCCCATACGATGTGATCCGGAGTTACGACCGTCCTCTGATTATGGGTGACTTTACTGCTCGCATGGCCGATAAGAATGTGAAGTCCGAATTGGATTGGCAGCTTTATCTGTTGCAACGCCGCTATCTTGATTATCAGGTCAATATAGGTAACAAGATGATTGAAATGCTCTCCGATAATGACGAGAAAGTACGGGTCAAAGCAGCTACTTTGTCCATAGCCAAGCGTCGTTTTCAAGATATGATTGACGAACTGTTCAGTTATACACGCAAGAAAATAGACCGTAAACGGAATGATATTGCTTTCTATCAGGATGGAGAACTGTTGTTTCCTTACAAACTTTCTTCCGGTGAGAAGCAAATGCTAGTCATTCTGTTGACCGTGCTTGTGCAGGACAACAGCCATTGCGTACTGTTTATGGATGAGCCGGAAGCCTCTCTCCACATTGAATGGCAACAGAAGTTGATTGCCATGATACGTGAGTTGAATCCGAATGTACAGATCATCCTGACTACCCATTCGCCGGCCGTCATTATGGAGGGCTGGCTGGATGCAGTGACGGAAGTAAGTGATATTTCAACATTATATAATAATGGCAACTTCACTACGAGATAATCTGACATCTTCTTATTTCAATGCCGCTCATAAGCTTTATTCAAAGAAGGCCCGTCGGCGTATCATAGCTTATGTGGAAAGCTATGATGACATTGCTTTCTGGCGTACGTTGCTCGAAGAATTTGAAGATGACGAACACTATTTCCAGGTAATGCTTCCTTCTACTACTTCATTGGCTAAAGGGAAGAAGATGGTCTTGATGAATACGTTGAATACCGCGGAACTGGGAAGAAGCCTGATTGCCTGTGTGGACAGCGATTATGATTTCCTGTTGCAGGGCGCAACCAATACTTCCCGTAAAATCAACCGCAACAAATATATCTTCCAGACCTATACATACGCCATTGAAAACTATCATTGCTTTGCCGAAAGCCTTCATGAGGTATGTGTGCAGGCTACGTTGAACGACCGTTTTGTGATGGACTTCAATGCTTACCTGAAAAGATACTCTGAAATCGTATATCCGCTTTTCTTATGGAACGTGTGGTTCTATCGCCAACGGGATACTTACACCTTTCCGATGTATGATTTTCATGCCTATACTTCTCTGCGTGAGATAAATCTCAGACACCCGGAAAAGAGTCTTGAATCATTGCAGCAACGGGTAAATCAGAAATTGTCGGAACTGAAGAAACGTTTTTCCCGCAGCATGAATCAAGTAAATGCCTTAGGAACAGATCTGAGAGAGTTGGGGCTATTTCCGGAAAATACCTATCTGTATATGCAGGGACACCACGTGATGGATAATGTGGTGATGAAACTTCTGATTCCGGTTTGTACGGTATTGCGCCGGGAACGGGAACAGGAAATCAAGCGACTTGCCGAACATAATGAACAATTTAAGAACGAATTGACTTGTTATCAGAACAGTCAGGTAAATGTGGAAATCATGTTGAAGAAGAATGTAGCCTATAAGCGGCTTTTCCACTACGACTGGCTGCGACAGGATATTCGTGAATACTTGGAACGAGGGAAATAAGAACAAGAAAGAAGAATAGAGAGAAGATTACTCATGGAAGAAGTAAAAGAAATAGTTGATACAGTGACAGTTGAGTTGGCCAATGGCGGAACGCAGGAGGTGACTGATGTAGTGATTCAGGAAGTGAACCATGCATTGCTTTCGGCAGGAATGGATGAGGCTTTGGCGGATAAGGTGGACAACTTTGTCATTTTGTTGCTGATTATTGGTGTGGCCTTATTAGCTAATCTGATTTGCCGTAAGATCATTTTGCGTACGGTAGCGAAATTGGTGAAACAGACCAAAGCTACTTGGGACGACATAGTGTTCGACCATAAGGTGATGGTTCACGTCAGCCGGATGGTAGCCCCGATATTGATTTACCTTGCTATTCCCATCGCTTTTCCGGAACATGCCGACTCCAACTTGCTCGATTTCCTGCGACGGCTTTGCCTTATTTATATCTTGGCGGTTTTCCTCCGTTTCATCAGTGTCTTTCTGTCGGCGGTATATCATGTTTACAGTGAAAAGGAGCAATATAAGGACAAGCCTCTGAAGGGGTTGTTGCAGACTGCTCAAGTCGTTCTTTTCTTTGTCGGGGCCATTATTATCGTAAGTATTCTGATTAAGCAGAGTCCGATGGTGTTGCTTACCGGATTGGGAGCTTCGGCCGCTATCCTGATGTTGGTGTTCAAGGATAGTATTATGGGTTTTGTTTCTGGTATTCAGCTTTCTGCCAATAATATGCTGAAAGTAGGCGACTGGATTGCTATGCCGAAATATGGCGCCGACGGAACTGTGATAGAAGTGACTTTGAATACGGTAAAAGTGCGTAACTGGGATAATACGATTACGACGATACCGCCTTATCTGCTGGTCAGTGATTCTTTCCAAAACTGGCAGGGGATGCGGGAATCCGGTGGACGGCGTGTGAAGCGTTCCATTAATATCGACATGACCAGCGTTCGTTTCTGTACACCGGAGATGTTGGCGAAGTATCGTAAAATCCAATTGTTGAAGGAGTATGTGGAGGCAACGGAGAAGGTCGTGAAGGAGTATAACAAAGAGCATCATATTGACAACTCCGTATTGGTGAACGGGCGTCGCCAGACTAACTTGGGCGTCTTTCGTGCCTATCTTACGAATTATCTGAAGAGCCTGCCTACCGTCAATCAAGACTTGACGTGCATGGTACGCCAGCTTCAACCTACCGAAACAGGTATTCCGATGGAACTTTATTTCTTTTCCGCTTCTAAGGACTGGATTCCGTATGAAGGCATACAGGCGGATGTTTTCGATCATGTGCTTGCCATTATTCCGGAATTCGACTTGCGTGTCTTCCAAAATCCGTCGGGAGCGGACTTGCGCCGGATAGGAGTAAAGATAGAAAACTGATAGAGGATATTGCAGTGTAATAACATTGCAACGACTCTTTCAATTGATTGTATTTTCTTTGTCTCAATCTTGTAATACAGCCCATCTACCTTTGCCGACGTAATCAAAAACGTAGAGTAAAGGTAGATGAAAAAGCTATTTCTTATCCGATTTTCAGTGGTGGCCTTTTTTTGTCTGCTGTGTGTACTTCCTGCATTGGCTGCCAATATCAAGATTAAAGGAGCTGTAAAGGACAAGTTATCCAAAGAGCCTTTGATAGGTGCGACGATACGCTTGCTTGGAACCCAGGCCGGAGCGGTTACCGATATGAACGGTAATTTTGAGCTAAACGGTGTGGGAGTGTTGGAGGGTATGTATGATATCGAAATCAAATACTTAGGATATAAGACTGAAGTACGTCGGAAGGTCCGCGTAGAGAATGGGAATCTGGTCATTCTGAATCTGGAGATGGAGACGGATGCGCAAGAACTGTCGGATGTGGTTGTTGTGGCGAAAAAGAACCGGGAAAATGAGAATATGGCTTTGCTGGAACAGCAAAAGGCGGTCATTGCCGTGTAGTCAGTCAGTGTGAAGGAACTTTCACGCAAAGGAGTTTCGGATGCGGAAGGAGCTGTGACGAAAGTCACCGGAATTTCCAAGCAGGACGGTGTGAAGAACGTATTCGTACGTGGATTGGGTGACCGCTATAATACTACTACGTTCAATGGTTTCCCTGTGCCGTCGGAAGACCCGGAATACAAGAATATCTCTCTTGATTTTTTCGGAACCGACCTTATACAGTCCGTAGGAGTCAACAAAGCATTTACTGCCGGGAACGGAGGCGATGTAGGGGGCGCAAATATTGATATCTCGTCCAAAGAACTGGTAGGTGACGGTTACATTAGCGCCAGTGTATCGGCCGGTGTGAATACACAGACCCTTTCCTCCGATTTCTTCCAGCCGGATGGAGTGAATCTGCTGGGATTTGCTAATCGGACGGAACCGGGCACGGATGTGTGGGGCTTTAAGAACAAACTCGACCCGTCGGCGCAAAACTTCCAGATGGACCGCAGTTATAATATCGCAGGCGGAAAGAAGTTTTATGTAGTATGGGGCTCAAAACAAATTGTGGCATGAGAACAATATAAGGATAACGATGTGAAACGCCCATTGCATCGGGGTTTTAGAGGTAAAAAGCTTCATGCAAGGAGTGAAAACGAAATGTTCCGTTCGTTCTATTTTGGGTAGGGTTAATTCCATGTTGCTTCCATTGGAGATGGAATTTTTGAAATGCGATTAATGTGCATCTAAAGAATGTTGGAATAAACCGAGATAAGTTGCTTCATGCTTGAGAGAAATAAAAGGCTGTGCACGCTGATTTTTACAGAGTATGCAGCCTTTATCGTGTTCTGAATGAAAGTGCCAGAGAGGGCTGAATATCACTATTTCTGCCTACATCTGATGATTTGAGCCTGTTTGATAATAGCTCTTTTGGTGATGACTGAGCCTCCATCAGTGAGGCCTTTGTGCTGCAAGGTACTCTGCTGAATACCTATTTGATCAGCACTAAAAGTTCCATATATTGCAGATATGGAGCCAAAATAACGATCAATCTTCTCGAATATGAGATGGACATGTATTACTTTTGACATAGCTTTACTATTTAGAAATTTCATTTGCACAAAAATACTAAATGCTTATTATATGGAAGTATATATATTAGAAAAAGGCTATAAATAGCGATAATATATATATGAAAACAAGACATTTCTTGCATAATCATTGAAATAGATAATCCTCCTATCTAAAAGTGTTAATATTGTGTTAAGAATACGGTCACCCATGACAACACACATTCAACACACATTCAAATAACAAAACGAAATGTGAATAACACACATTTAACACACATTCAAAAAAGACACTTTTAATATTTGAGTTAATACCTCTTTGCTACGTTTTCTTATTGAGTTCGTACCTCTATTACATATTTTCGTGTATATAAATAGCTCTTAAATATTTGATATATAGTTTATTACATCATTTTTATGCGTATATTTGCGTAAAAGTTACGATTTAAGTATACTTTTTGGTGCGATTATGCAGTTGGATGGCATAAATTATACAGTAGATAATACCGTTCGATTCTGGTTTGCACCTCAAATATTAATGAGAGTGGAGAAGTTCCTACATACGGGAAACAAAAGATGTTGGTTTAGCTCCCGGTAATAGACTCGGGAGCATTAAAATGTTTAAAATTATGAATATCAATGCAAAATCAGAAGATGTAATAACCATAAAAGAGACCATTGAGAATGGATACGTTACACGTTCTGTATATTCTAATGGTTATATGTGTTATAGTCAAACTAAAGATTTACAGCTTATGAAGAACAGAGATAATGATACATGGGTTGACAGCTTCTACCGTTGCTTAAATATTGCATCGACATCAAAAAGGCTTGATAATGTTAGCGATATTGCTGATAATGGTAGTGATTTTTTCTACTTTATCTCCCAAAGAAGGCTTCAGTCTCTCAACTTCAAACAAAAGCTTTTCTATTTCCTTTTGAAGAATATTTTCTTTCATGGTGAATCCGCCACGATTGAACAGATCAAACGCACTTTGGTGAACTTCCAAGAAAAAAGAAGGTGAACTAAAGCGTAAATTGAGGTTCGATATTAACCCCTCCTCTTGAAATCCTTCTAAAATGGCATTAATCAATCGAGGGCTATACCCTGTTGTTTCTTGCATTTCTTCAAAATCCACCATCGAGTGTTCGTGTGGGTATACAGTATCGCACTTGATTAAATAAGAAAGGATTTTGTCCTTATCGTAATAAGTTATATTCATTTTCTATATTGCAGATATGGAGCCAAAATAACGATCAATCTTCTCGAATATGAGATGGACATGTATTACTTTTGACATAGCTTTACTATTTAGAAATTTCATTTGCACAAAAATACCAAATGCTTATTATTGATTATTTACTTTTTCTATTCTTTAATTGGCAATACACATAGTTGGCAAAGCGATCGGAGGTCAATGAAAGCGATTCTGTATTTACACATTTCACAATCCTCTATTGGCCTAAACCCTTGCGGGTTCCTTCTATGTCTGGTTGATCGTGGTAGCCTCGTATATGGATATGCTGATGGAATGCTTTCAATGCAGCTAGTTCCTCGGACTTTTCACGGAGTTCTGTTTGCAGCTGTTCGATTTTTGCCTCTTTCTCCTTTATTATATTGTCCTTCTCATCCAATTTATCCATGAGGCGCAAGGTGACGGTGTCAGAATGCATATTACTATCACTAGAAGTATCTGTAATAGGAATGTTATGTGTATCTGTCGCCCCATCAGAACGAAGCATAGAGCCACGACCAGTGAGAAGCCAATTTAAATCAATATCGAAATTTCTTGCGATTTTTTCCAAAAAGTCGTATTTTGGCATGACAGACGCTCTATACCCTCGTACATTAGCTTCGCTACTACCTATAATAGAGGCAAAAACAGTATTCTTTCCTTCACCAAACTTATTAACAAGTTGGGTTATCCTATCGTGAATAGATTCGTTTTCTGGCATATTTCTTTTATTAAATCGTAAAATAATTCGATATTTATTTGTTTATATCGAAACATATTTCGATATTTGCAACGTGATATTCATTTGCAAGCGTCCAAAGATAAGAATTAAACTCTAAATAATAAAAGTATGGAAAAAGTTTTAGAACAAGTTTCAGATAATTTGTCGGTTGAGATTATACCGAACGATAAGTTTGAGTTCTTAATGACTACAAATGAAGTGGCGAAGGGATTTGGTATATCTGGTGGTACTGTCAGAACCCATAAAATCGAACATAAAGATGAATTAGTAGAAGGAAAGCATTTCGTTATAGCAGAGAATGTCTTGATGAACGGTGCATCTCACGTAGTCGGTAAAACCAACTCCGACTGTAAATCAGCTGGTTCCGTATTTAAAACAGTTCTTTGGACCAAACGTGGCATTGTCCGTCTCGGCTTCTTCATTAAGAGCGAACGTGCTAAGATGTTCCGTGACTGGGCGGAGGACTTGGTGGTGAACAAGATTGATGAAGCCTATCAGGTTCAAGCGCAGGTACAGCAACTTTCCCTTTTTCCCGAACCGGTGAAGCGTAATCATAACCGGTTAACAAAAGACCGTCTGGTTGATATTCTTGCCGATGTGGCGAAGATAGATGATAAATCAATTCGCCTATCTCTGATTGATAAATTGACAAATATTAAAGCGTAAATATATGCATAAAATTGACTGGGAAGATGCCCAACAGAAAAGTAAAGCTTATGCCTATTTGGCGAAAACTTTTAATGTGAAGAAGCCTGCTGTCAGCTTGGCTATGCACTTCAAGCGCGACAGCCTGAAAGCCGCACAGATGAGGGAAGTGGCGATTCGTGAACTCGGCGGAACGTACTTGACCGATAAGGGTGTAGAAATCAAGCCTACCAAAGTGCTTGATTCAAAGGGAAATGTGACGGAAGTAATAACCAACAAATAATATTAGTTATGAAAAAGGTTTTGAGAACTATAATTGAACTTGACGAAGTACGTCAGAATATAGTGCCGAGACATTTTTTTGTATTAAGAATCTTCGGCATCCCAATAGCACGGTTTAACCGGTTAGAGCGGGATGTCGAAGAAGTTGACAAAGAGGATGCTTTGGAAAAGTTAAAGCAAACTATCTGTCAAGATTTAGTTGAGATTTTAAATTGCTGTGAACCTCTAACACACGAGCGTTAATTCGGTCAAGTATTTCTTTTTCGTCTTTATGTTCAATTTTAGACGCTAAAGATACGACTTCTTCTTTCAACGCTTCGGATAAGCAATACGCAGTAACTAAACACTGTGCATAAGATTTTAAAATTTCATCGGGATTCATTATACAATACTTTTATGTTAAACATGCTACAAATGTAGCAAAACTATCCCGGTTCGGGATGAATAGGGATAGACTTTTTAAAATGAAGTTAAACAGAAAATTGATAAGATATGAAAACAATCAAAATGATTCAGAATGTGATGATAGGCGCGGGAATAATTACCGCCGTATCATTGGTGGATGGTATTGAGGTGTCCGCTTCCAACAAATGGGCGGCGTTCGTGATCGCCTGCTTCTCTGTACTGGCCATCGTAGAACGTGAGGTAAACGGTGGAAAGGACGGTGCGCGATGAGAAAGTTCAGATTCAAACGGGTATCCAGAAATATGACACGGATCATCGGGGATGAATTGATAACGTACCCTTATGCCGTGTTTTTCGTGCAGATGAAAACGTCCATCGGATGGATGACTGTCAAAGAGTTTAGCGAACCAGATGAGGATTATGCGTTCAGGCGCGCGCAGGAACTGCTTGATATGCTCAACGAGAATATTTAAGTAAAAGGCAAGTAGAGAACTTCCCCGTTTTCAGGATAACAGTTGTCTCATGGGTTTCAGATTGAATTTGTCATGTTTAGTTTATTAAGTGTTAGGACAGGTTTTCAATCGGTATGAGGTAAAAGGACGGGAAGCAGCTTCAACTCCGGGGCGGTGCCGGGGCTTGCACCAAAGTTAACAGTATAAATATAATGGCTGAAATTTATAATAATCGGGTATGTATATTTGCGAATGAGCTGATATCCCTCAGTATAAAACGAAATGTAGGTAGCGACAAAGGATTTTTGTCAGAAGGTACATTTTCTACATTGAGAAATCGTAAACAGCTATTGATTCTTCGTCGCAGCACTCCCGGTTCTTCCGCCTTAGTAGATTTTGAAACCATGAGACCGGACATTAAACAAAAGTACATCCAGGTGTATGGTGATCCCCGTGCCGCGATCGCCGCCAAGACGCAAAAATCCGCATTGGAGACAGCTATCGTTTACGAGAATGCCGCCTATGAGTATTTCAGTGTGAAATACCGTTATGACAACGACCGCAAGCTCCCGCCGGAAAAGGTGGATGAATACACGTTGAACGTCCGCATCATGGACGCTCTGTTGAAGCTACGGGATACCCGCAAGCAATGGGCGTTCGGTGGCGGGAACATCCGTATCAACATCTGGGAGCGCCTTTGCCAGTTGAGCAATGACCTTCTGCCATTGAAAGATCCGAACGGGCGTGCCATCTTCCCCCACAAGCTTCCGCAAAACTGGAAATCACTCAAGCGTAAGTGCGAGCAGTACGAACAGGCACGCGCCGTCAGCGAGGAGGAGGGATTCCGGAGCGTCATCCACAAGGCATACGGGAACAAGCACGCCGTCAAGGTGCTGAACAATGAACAGCAGGCTGTGATGCACAAACTGATCAGTCATCACAACAATCTGAACAGCGTGCAGATCATGAACGAATACAATAAAGTGGCCGACCTGATGAGTTGGGAACCGGTAAACAGCCCCACTACGGTGGACAATTACCGTAAGAAAATGGATCTTACCACTATGCCGGGCTGCAAAGGTGTCGCCACACTCCGGAATACCCGCATGAAACAGATACACCGTTCCGCACCGGAACAGGCATTAACCTATTGGACGCTGGACGGTTGGACGGTGGAACTGCTATATCAGAAAAAGATAAAGACAAAGGAAAAAGACGGAAAACTGTATATGAAGACAACCTATACCAACCGCAAGACGGCTGTCATCGTATTGGACGCCTGCAAGAAATACCCGATCGGATATGCTATCGGTGACCATGAGTCTCCGGCCCTGATCCGCGAGGCTTTGCGTAATGCGGTAAACCATACACGCGAGTTGTTCGGAACCCGTTACAAGCCGTTGCAGTTGCAAAGTGACAATTACCAGAAGAAAGTGATGGTTCCTTTTTATCAGGCAATGACAAAGTATTATACCCCGGCCGCACTCGGAAATGCCAAATCCAAAATTATAGAGCCTTATTTCCTGTCATTGAACCGTGACTTCTGCCAGTTGCAGGCCAACTGGTCCGGCTTTGGGATCACCGCGGACACAGCCAACCAGCCCAATCTGGAAATTATCAATTACAACCGCAGTCTCGTTCCGGACGAAGCCACCGTAATAGGCCAGATAGAAGCCATGATAGAGACGGAACGTGCAAAAAAGATAGATGATTACCGGGAAGCATGGAATCATACGGAGGAAGCCCGAAAAATACCTTTCGGTACGGAAGAATATCTCCTTTTGATGGGAGAAACCACCGGACGCACCAACAAGCTGACCGGCTCCGGATTATATATCGAATTTATGGGGAAACGCCTCTGTTTCGACAGCTTCGACCTTTCCTTGCGTAATTATTATAATGAAGACTGGATAGTCCGGTTCGATCCCGATGATATGAGCCAGGTGCTCATCTCCAACGCCAAACGCCTGAAATCGGGGCGTGTGGAAAAAGAGACAGGCACGCTTCGGTATCTGCTCCAACAGGAAATAAAAGTTCCGATGGCGCTGGCCGACCAGAAGCCGGAACACTTCGAGTACCGGGCACGGGTGGATACCTTCAACCGGGAGTTGACAGCCCACATACAGGAAAAGGGGCACGATGTAGACCAACATATCGGGCACCTGTATCAGCAAGTGCCCGGACTTCTCGGAAATTCACTGCTGGACATCCACCTGATTACCGACAGTCGCGGCCAGCATAAGGACGAACGCAGCAAGGCACGTGACAACACGGCGGTAGACGTTGAGTATGAAGACGTGACGGAGCACGTTTCCAGACCGGACACTCTCACGGGGGATGATGAAGACTACGACTACAACCCGTTGGACATGAATTTTTCAAGATGATTTAAAGTACATTTAAAAACGATAGATTATGGATACACAGAGTTTGAAAGCATACATTGAGAAGCTGGTACAGCGCGGATCGTCCGCCGCCGAACTGGCCCGTAAATGCGGAATATCAGATACGGCGATGTCACAGTTCCGTTCGGGAAAATACGGGGCTAAGGAGAACGCCATTGCCGGGAAGATAGCCTCCGGGCTCAATTACTACGAGAACGCATGGAACGTGGTGGAAAGCGTGACAAGTTACAGGCAGATACGCACCGCTTTCATAGCCGCCCGAAAGAACAGCCGTTGGATTTGCATCTCGTCACGCAGCGGAAGCGGAAAGACACAATCGCTGATCGACCTGTACAACATCAGCACGGACAATTCGGTGGTCTATCTGAAATGCCGGAAATGGACGGCCCGCAAGTTTCTCACCCGCCTTGCCGTTTGTCTGGGAGAGGAAGTCACCCGCTATATGGACAATGACGACCTGACAGACGTTATCGTCTCCCATTTTAACCGCATGGCGGACAAAAAGCCCATCCTCATACTTGACGATGCCGGAAAACTGACACACAGCGCCCTCTGTACGCTGATCCCCATATATGACGACACGCTCCACCGTATGGGAGCCCTGGTGGCCGGTACGGAAACGTTGGAAAGGAACATCAAACGCTACGTCGGGCGTATCGAGGGATACGACGAACTGGACGGACGTTTCAGCCGTAACTACATCTCCCTGCTGGGAGCCACAAAAAAAGACGTACTGGCCATTTGTGCCGCTAACGGTATCAGTTCCAGGGAGACCGGACAATATATCTGGGGAAAGCTGGACAAACGGCGGAAGGAACCGGTGGAAGGCAGCGGCAAGTCCTACGACTTTGTCGATGACCTGCGCGAATTGAGCGGCATGATCGAGGCGGAACTGATTCGTGAACAGATAGAGCGCGGCGAACTGGCATGAGAGTATGGAGCTTGAAAAACCTAGAGGACATCCGCCACGAATATATCGACTTCGACGGAGAGTGGTATCAGGCATTCGGCCGTCCGGAGAAATCCGGCTGCTGGATTATCTACGGGAAGTCCGGGCAGGGAAAAAGCTCTTTTGCCCTGCAACTGGCCCGGAAGCTGGATGAAATGGGAATGCGTGTGCTCTACCTCACGCTGGAGATGGGAGGATCTACGGATTTCCTTGAATCCGTCCGTGACGTGGGGATGCGGAGCGACATCAACCGGATCATCTTCTCGGACGATACCACGTTTGAGGATCTGGACGAATATCTGGGCAAGCAACGGAGCGCGGACGTGATTATCATCGACTCCGTGCAGTATTTTACAGACCAGTGCGGAGTGAAAGCGGACGAGATAATCAGCCTGCGCAAGAAATACCCCAGAAAAGTGTTCATCTTCATCTCCCATGTGGACGGGAAAGAGGTGGAGGGACAAGCCGCCTACCGGGTAAAGCGTGACAGCTTCAAACGTATCTATGTACAAGGATTCAAGGCCACGTTCATAGGCCGTGGCAAAGGAGGGCCACGCGGATTTTTTATCATCTGGGCAAAAGGATATCAGGAATATCATCTAAAAAACATAGAAATCAATGGAACAGAAGAAGAGCATCAGGAGGCCGATTAGCACCGGTCTGATAGGTCACCTGCACGGGCTGTACGCCCGCTACGGTCTGGACGAGGAGACACGCCGCGGCATGATTCTCGACCTGACGAAAGGCCGCACCGACAGCACCCGCGACCTGACATACAGCGAAGGGCAATACCTTTCAGGATACATTCAGGGAGCGGCCCACGAGAACCGTGACCTGTCCGTCGGGGAAAGGGGAATCAAACGTCAACGCTCCGGAGTGCTGGTACGTCTGCAAAAACTGGGGATAGACACCACCGACTGGGACAGGGTGAACGCCTGCCTCTGTGACAAACGGATAGCCGGAAAACCCCTTTACAAACTTGACAGTGAGGAACTGCAAGCGGTCATCCGGCGGCTTGAGCAAATATTAAAGACACGGGACCAATGAAAGAAAAGAAATTTTTCTCCAACAACGAAAGCGCGGAGCAGATGCGCATCAACCGCATCGACAAGATACTCGACCGTCTTGACCGCATCCCCCGCGAACTGGACGGGATAAACGAGAAACTGTACAATCCCGGAGGTTTCACCCGCGACGAATACGCGCGCCTGGTAGACCGCCGCAGTGCCCTTTACATAGAACAGGAAAGACTGGAAAAGGAAGCGAAAGAGGTATATCATCTGAAAGGAATTTAAAAACCATTTATAAACCATTAAAAAAACAATTATTATGGACATCAACAATTTATCAAAAGAAGAGAGGGCGGAACTGCTGCACGCGCTGAAAAAGCAGGAAAAGGAGGACAGCATCAACCGCCGTGAAGCGTACGAGACATTACGCCACCAGTTCGCTTTGGATGTGGAAAGCAAACTGATGCCTGTCGTGAACAACGTGGCGGGCTTCCGTGAGTGGCTGGAAGCCGAAAGCGGGGCGTTCCGCAACGTCATGCGTGACTACGGACAGTTACGGCGCGGTGAGGAACAGGCAAGTTTCTCGGTAGTGGACGGGATTTTCAAGCTGGAGGTGAAGAGCAACAAGGTGAAAAGTTTCGACGAGCGGGCGGACATGGCGGCCGAACGCCTGATCAACTACCTGAAAGACTACATCCGCCGTACTGATAAAGGAGTAGACGATCCTATGTACCAGCTCGCCATGACACTGCTGGAACGGAACAAGCAGGGTGATCTTGACTACAAGTCCATCAGCAAGCTATATTCCCTGGAATCCAATTTTGATGAGGAATACGCCGCCATCATGCAGCTGTTCAAAGAAAGCAATGTGGTGTACAAAACAGCCGTCAACTATTACTTCTACAAACGTGACGAGAACGGAGTATGGCAACGTGTCGAACCCTCATTCTGCCGGTTATGATCATAGCGGTGGATTTTGACGGGACGATCGTCCGCAGCAACTACCCTGTCATTCTGGGCGAACAGCCTTATGCGGGGGAAACACTCCGGACGCTCCACTCGCAAGGGCACAAGATCATCATCTGGACCTGTCGTACGGGAGACCGGTTGCTGGAGGCCGTCAACTGGCTGTTGGAACACCGCATCCCCTTTTCCCGCGTCAACGACCATGATCCTGAGAATGTAGCCAAATATGGCGGTGAAGCCGGAAAGAAGATATACGCGCACGTCTATATCGACGACAAGAATATCGGGGGATTTCCCGGATGGCCCGCCTGCATGGAGATGATACGGGAAATGGAGGACGAATACAACCGGAACCATGCTGTACCGTGAGCCGACAGACCTGATTATCCAAATAGAGGACCAGTTGCTCGGACAACTCATCTACTATTGGGAGTATTACAACAAGCCATGCCCGCTGATAATCCAGCGGGCGAAGGCGGAGAACTTGACCGGCGTGCGTGTCCGGGTGGACAATCCGGATGCCGCCTCATTGGTGTTCGTGTTGGTGGAAAGGCTGAAAGTAAGGCTGTACAACAAAGACAAGCAACCGGTGGATTTGAAAAGTTTGATGTGAGATACAAAATGTATAAAGTATATATGAGTAAGATAAAATGGTTTATTGTGGGGTTGCATCTTTATGTATTTCCCCCTGATCCGGAAGTAGGTGATTTAAAGGCTTTACACAACTGGAAGCCTCAGAAGATGGGAATAATAGAAACTATCAAATTCAGATTCAATACGAGAATCTGGAGTTATACGGCAAGAAATTATTAATGTCAATAAGAAAAGTAATGAATATTGTGAGTTGTATTGTATGCTTCTTTTGTGGGCACCGACCTTATCGAGTAACATGGAGGAATACTTCGTATCTCAGAATGAAGCGTAAGGGTGGCCAAAAGCGAAGTAAGCATATTCATAAATATCACACTAAGCATTATCGAGAATACTGCATTAGGTGTGATAAACTTCTAAAAAAGAAATAAGAGAATAATAAGGAACATTATGGAAATAATCAAACTAACGAAGAAAGAAGAGGAATGGATTAAGGAGCTGAAGAAGTTAATCCGAAAGAAACCTAAGAATCTGATTCTCTTTGCTGATGGAAATTTAAATATCTTGAAACTTGATAAGGATGATAATGATGGAGTGGGCGAAAATGGAAGAATGAAAAGTGATAGAATAGTAGAAATTATTCTTAACGCCTGTGATGGAGGTGTATTTTAATTAGAGTAAAACAAGAAAGAAAGGAGCTAATATGGGATTAAGTATTTATGCCTTAAAATTGGGCGATAAAATATCAAGAGAGGAATATGATAATACCGGGAATGGGTGGTATGTTTATCAAGCGCACGGAATGGAACCGATAAATCATATACCTACGGTTGAGGAAGGCTGCTATAAAGCTGATGTTTTATATTCCGACTGTGATATTTTTTATTCAAAATATTCTACTTTCAGAGATATAATATCACATGTGGTTTTGAAACATGATGTAAAGTACGTTTGGAATAACGTAAACAACTTCATAGGTAAGCCATTCATTGAATTTTTGCAAACATCTGATTGTGAAGGTGCGATAGATTATACGGTAGCAGAAAAGATACTGCATGATTTTGAGAAATACGAGTCTGTTATAAAGCCAGAATTAAATGAATATCTGTGTCGTTTTTTCGATCATTATGTTTGTGTCCTGAAAAAGACTGTAGAGAATAAAGGAATAGTGTATTACTCATAACGGTACAGAAATGAGTGAATTATATATACCCATAGAACGCCTTACAAGGAATTTGGTAAACGGAAGATTCTTGAAAGGTCACACCCCTCATAACAAGGGGAAGAAGTTGAAATTCCATTCAAGATGGAGTAAACGTAGATGCTTAAAAAATTTGGAAAAAGGACGTGGAGCATGGCACAAGACGGGTGCTGGCATGAATCGGAAAAGTGTAGTAGCTATAAAAAATGGTCAACTGTGTGGTATCTTCCCTTCTATTCAAGATGCAGGCAAGGCAACAGGGATCAGCCCGTCCTTGATTAGTTATATCTGCCATAAGAAACCCGGCAAACACAAAGCTTGTGGTTTTGAGTGGTTTTTTGAGAATGATAATACCTGGTGTGATTTGATATTAAATGGAAATGGATGATAAACGAAAACAAATATTGGTAGATTACATATCATACCTGTATACAACAGGAAAGAACTATGATTCCATTGGCAAGTATATCAAGTATGTAACGGATTTTCTTGAGAGCGCTGAAGAAATCAATCGCCGAGGTTATTTGAAATATAAACATAAAAATGCGGATGCTATGGTGCGCCATTCGTTTATGTGTGCGGCTGTTTGTGATTTATTGTCTTATCTTAAAATCGGATATGGCCGACGGGAAAAGGCTGTAAAACCTTTGGAGAAACTTGAGGTTATTTCAGAAAAAAATAAGAAACTGCTCCATGATTTCATAATATGGTTGACTGATAACAATGATTATTCATCACATACAGTTGATATCTATCACACCTCTCTTAAGCAATACTTCGAATACGCCAATGAACTGAATATGGAGAATTGCAAGCGATTTTTAAAAAGCCTTGAAGAGGCAAAGCTCTCTCCTGCCACCATTCGATTACGTATTACAGCCATTGAGAAGTTCTCTAAATGGATGAAAAAGCCGATAGAATTGAAGAGGCCTAAAATGAAACGTAAGTTAGATATTTCTAATGTTCCTACCGAAGATGAATATAATCGGTTACTGGAGTATCTTAAAACAAAACCCAACAAGGATTACTATTTCTTCATCAAGGTATTGGGTACTACAGGGGCCCGGCTCTCGGAGTTTCAGCAATTCACGTGGGAGGATATAGCGACCGGTGAAGTTGTTCTGAAAGGGAAAGGGAACAAGTATCGACGTTTCTTTTTCCAGAAGCAATTGCAGAGGGAGGTGAAGGACTATATAAAGGAGACAGGTAAATCCGGTACTCTTGCTGTCGGGAGATTCGGACCGTTGACTCAAAGAGGTTTTTCTCAGCACCTGAAAGCATGGGGTAAACATTGCGGTATCGATTCAAAAAAAATGCACGCTCACGCCTTCCGGCACTTCTTTGCTAAAATGTTCCTGAAGAAAACCAAAGATGTAATTCAATTAGCAGACCTTCTCGGTCATGGTAGTGTAGATACGACAAGAATTTATTTACAGAAAAGTTATGATGAACAACAAAGAGACTTTAATAAAAACGTTACGTGGTAGTGTAGCTCAGCTCAATGAATTGTCGAATATGACTGAAGGTATAGATGTTTATGACGCTGCCGGATATGTTGATACTGAATTTCTCATGGAAGCACTATCTTGCGTCAATGCCTTCATGGATGCGAGCAATATGGTTGTAGAAAAAATATCTTCACTGTTAGCGCCGGATGCTCCGGCTGACGAAAAGAAAAAGCAGGCTGATGAAGGTAAGAAATGGAGTGCGGAAGAGATATTGAAACATTGTACTCTTGAGGATAGTGTTCTTAAACTTCCGAAAGTACAATTCAATAAGAAATCCTATGCCGAAGCAAAGAAATGGATAGAAGAAGCTGGCGGCTCATGGCAGGGAGGTAAGATACAGGGATTTACATTCCCTTTTAATCCAAAACGTGTGTTCTCCATCTTGAAAGAAGGTAAGCGATGCGATTTACAAAAAGATTTTCAATTCTTTGAAACGCCTGCTGATGTTGCCGACTGGCTGGTTATGCTTGCCGGAGGGATATATGAGGATGATACAGTATTAGAGCCGAGTGCCGGACGTGGCGCTCTGATAAAAGCGATTCATAGGTCGTGCCCGTCAGTAACAGTTGAATGCTATGAACTGATGCCGGAAAACAGAGAGTTTCTTCATGCACTTGATAACGTAATATTGCTTGATGAAGATTTTACGAAAGATAGTGTAGGACATTACACTAAAATTATTGCTAATCCTCCGTTTTCCGGTAATCAGGATATTGACCACGTAAGGCTTATGTATGAACGCTTGGAAGAAGGTGGAACTCTTGCTGCTATTACCAGCCAGCATTGGAAATTCGCATCTGAAAAGAAATGTGTTGAGTTCCGGAAATGGTTGGAAGAGGTTCATGGAGAAGTTTTTGAAATCGGAGCAGGTGAATTCAAGGAAAGTGGAACGACTGTTAGCACTATGGCAGTTGTAATAAAAAAGTGATTCAAATCAAGAACAAGAAATGAGTGAATTATATATACCCATAGAACGTCCTACAAGGAATTTGGTAAACGGCAGGTTCCTGAAAGGACACACTCCTCATAACAAAGGTAAGAAGTTGAAATTCCATTCAAGATGGAGTAAACGTAGATGCTTAAAGAATTTGGAAAAAGGACGTAGCATGCCTCACAAAACTGGTGGTGGTACTAACAAGAAGGCGGTTGTAGCAATTAAAGATGGAAAGTTAGTCGGTAGGTATGATTCGGTAATATCTGCCGGTGAAAAGCTGAATATTACTGCTTCTCACATCAGTGATGTCTGTCTAAAAAAGAAAGGGCATAAAACGGTGAGAGGTTATAAGATGTATTTTGAAAGTGATAATGATTGGTTGGCAGAAATAGACTATAAACAATGACGAGTCAGGATGTTATTAGAATCTTCGACCTCGAAGATATTAATGACCTTCCCAGTGCCATAATGGGCTTATTGGAAGGAAATTTAGAGCGAAGAGATGAGGTTTATTGTGAACTTATCCGGTTGAACGAAAATGACATGTCTTACGACTGGTTTCAGAAGTTATACGAGTTTGAATTGGCAGAGAGTAAGCAGAAAGGTCAGTTTTTCACTCCTAAATCTCTTGGTGTTCTTTGTTCGGCATTAACCGGCCAGAGTGGGCATGTACATGAGCCGACAGCAGGAAATGGTTCTATGATAATTGCCGACTGGCAGCAGCGTCGTAACAAAGTTGCTCCGTGGGATTATTTTCCATCTCAGAATATGGTGACATGTTGGGACCTGTCTGCAAGGTCGATTCCTATCCTGCTTCTCAACTTGTCTATTCGTGGAATTATGGGATATGTTTATCATGGAGATGCGCTCACTATGGAAGTAAAGCAAAAGTATATCCTACTCAACCGGAAAGACGATCCGCTTGCTTTTTCAGAGATTATCAAAGCCAATATTAACGATGTAATAAAACAAAAATCATGAAATTAGATGATATATATAAAGAGTGGGTTCCTGTAAAGGAAAGGCAGGTAAAAGCTAGTACACTGACTACATATCAACAGATTTATATGAAAAAGTTGTCTCCTGCTTTTGGAGATATGGAAGTAGAACTATTGAATAAGAAAATAATTGTTCCATTTCTTCACAACTTGCTTGATGATGGACTGGCTGTAAAGACTTGTAATGACATACTCATCGTTTTGAAAATGTTACTTCAATTCGCCAAAGAAGAATTGGAGATTAAGACTATAGCACCTAATTGGAAAATGGTATGGCCAAGCAGGAATAAAAGCGTCGTTCAAAAGATTGAACGATACTCTCCGGCTGAATATAAGAAGATAGTGGATTACGCACTGGAGAACCCGTCTCCCCGTAATCTCGGCATCTTGATTGCCATATGTTCCGGAATGCGAATTGGTGAATTATGCGCTTTGCAATGGAGGGATGTAGATCTTGCAAACAAGACTATACACGTTTGCAAAACATTGGGGCGTATATACGCACCTGGAGAAGATGGAACCTTTGAAAACGCAACCACTTATATTGAGATAGGAACTCCAAAAACATTTAATTCAGACCGATATATTCCCATCTTGAATAAAATTCTTCCTATAATAAAAAAATTTGCCGATGTATGCAAACCAGACTATTATGTATGTACTTGCACCGAGAGTCATACGGAGCCACATCCATTTCGAGTTTATTATAAGAAATTTATACTTGAGATGGTGCAACTCGATCATTACATTAAGTTTCATGGGTTGAGACATACATTTGCCACAACTCTTATAGAGAATAAAATTGATGTCAAAACCGTATCTACTATTCTTGGACACTCGGACGTTAGCACTACGTTGAACCTGTATGTACATCCGTCGAATCAAGCAAAAATGGATGCGGTTAATGCAGGATTGAAAAATATGTTTAAATCATAACAAAACAGCAATGAATATAGAAACAGAGTTTAATGTAGGTGATAGTGTATGCTATCTAAGTGGAGACGATATCTGTCATTCCACTATAAACAAAATAACTATTGAAATATCCTATACAGATCGTAGCTTTTTGATGGTTTATAAGTTGTCTGACGGTTTAAGTGTTCCCAGAAACAATTATCCACAATGGGATAAAAGACTTTTTAGAGACAAAGAGAGTTTAATAAGATATTTATCAGAATCATAATTCAGATTAAATTAGAGTAACTAACCCTTTAAAATGATACAACCAAAGCATTACATTTATCACAACCGGTCCCGACCCGCACAGCGAGAAAGGACTATATTAATCACTTCCGCCAATCGAAGCCGCTTGAAGGAATCTTTTTCACCGACTTCATCCGGGAAGTACTTGAAAAGAGATCCAGACGCAAGTCTGAACACTATGCAGCCATTTATGATGCTATCATAAAACACATTGATAACTTCTCAAAAGAATATGATTGTGACATATTCACCAATTCGGTGACATCTGAGTTTTTGGACGATTTCATCATCTACCTGGAGGAACAGGGATTGAGACATAATACTATTGTAGGATATATTCTGAAGATACAATCCCTTGTCCGTAGAGCCTCGCAATACAATTACGCCGTAGATTTAACCTATGATGAGACTGATTTGAAATGTGAGCCGACAAATGCGGTTTTCCTGAGTATGAATGAGATCACAAGGATATATTACTACAAGTTTATCAGGCAGGATAAGCGAAAAGCCAAAGAACGGATCAGGGATATGTTTGTATTGGGATGCCTTACCGCTCTCAGATATTCCGATTATTCAAGGCTGACAAGCCAGAACCTGACAGACAACTACATCGTAATTCGAACAAAGAAGACCAATGTGGATGTCAAGGTCCCTGCCCATGATTACGTGAAAGAGATATTCGCAAAGTATGGCGGATTTGTTCCTGGCGGCTTATGTATCCAATACTTCAACAAATACCTGAAAGTGATAATGAAAGAAATCGGATTGAATGATCCGGTTACATTCTCCTACACCAAAGGCGGAAAGTTGATAACGGCAACCCGTGAGAAATGGGAGCTTATCAGTAGTCACACGGCAAGAAGAAGTGCCGCAACCAACATGTATCTCACAGGCCGGATGAAGACATTTGAGATAATGAAGCTGACAGGACATCGTAGTGAGCAGAACTTTTTCCGCTATATTCGGTTAACCGGTGATGATACGGCCCGTTTGCTCAGCGGTGACCTGTTTTTTAGAAAGTAATGCCACTGACGGCTCCGAGTATGTTATATGACCGGGATGCCATTAATGAACCGGGATGTTTTTAACCGTCCCGGTTCGTTAATGGTGATTTTGACAAGTCATTGAAATTCCGTATATTTGCGCTATAATCAGATTTTTCCTTATGCGCAATCCGGAGATGACCAAGATGAGAGACCGCAAGCTGGTGGAGAAGTTCTACCAACTTTACGATGTGAAGCGTATCCGTTTGGAGGACGTGCTTTTCCGGATGAGCCATGAGATATTCTTCCTGGATACAAACTACATCTACAAGCGCATCTTTTACATTCCCGACAACCTGTCTTACTATGAGCGTCTGAAGGAAGGGAAAAAGCCGGGGCCGGATACGGGCACACAAATGCGGCTGGATTTCTAAAGCTCATACAGGTTCTCCCCATTTTCCATTCTTTCCGGAATCGGTCCATCGGATACGGTGATATCCCTGTCCGCCATGTCGGCTATGCCGTGCAGTTCCTGCGCGCTGTAATCGCGTACGGGGCACTCGAAGCTGACGCGGTAAAGGTTCCCCGCCCCGCCGGAATCCATACGCTGGAAACCGGTTTTCCGGAGGGTGGAGAAGTTGTCGGACGTATAGCCGTGGAAAAGCACGTTCAGTACGGTGAGCAGGTTCAGATAGTTCAGCGCCTCTTCCTGCATGACGGCACCGTCGTATGTGTCCGAAAATGTTTCCCAGAACACGTAAAGGTCGAGTTGCAGTTTCATATCCTGCACCAGCACGCCGTTATCCTCAGTGTCAAGCGTGTTGAATGCGATGAATACCGCCGGTGTGGGGAAAGGGTGTTCTTCGTCCAGGTGGTCGGTCTGTTCGTGCCACAGGTCAATGTATTCCACATCGGGGACGGCGGCCAGTTCGGCGACCAGCTCCGGGGAAAGGTCTTCGAGGTTCTCTAGCAGAAGACGCATATTCATGATCCGCTCCGAGATTTCCTTGTAGATGTTACTCCAGATCATAATCTTTTCTTTTTAATAGTTTGTTGTTATTGTTGGAAAATATAAAGTCGATTGACCCATTATTATAAAAGTCTTCTGACCCACCTTT